>Ga0209200_1000007_pt1 | contig 431042 bp, 346 predicted proteins | sample AD_UKC033_MetaG_FD_184406 | JGI IMG/M metagenome (GOLD analysis project Ga0209200, IMG submission 184406) | Active sludge microbial communities of municipal wastewater-treating anaerobic digesters from USA - AD_UKC033_MetaG (SPAdes) (version 2) | ecosystem: Engineered > Bioreactor > Anaerobic...
CTTGGGAGAATCCCCATATCGAAAGCTTCAACGGAAAACTAAGGACGGAGTGCCTTAACATGCACGTATTCATGGATGGACGGGAGGCGCAGGAGATCGTTGAGGAATGGAGGCTTGAATACAACGAATTCAGGCCTAAGGAGCGATTTGGAGGAAAATCCCCTGCAATGTTCGCGGCGACGGCGGCAAGCTCGCCTCGGCCTACGGCCTCGGCTCCCTTGCCGCCCAAAAAGGTAAATGATATCCTCTCATTGTGAGTGGTACAAAAAATGGGGAGGGGTCACCCTTCGTTTAACTCTCTCCATGCCATTCTCTCCCGCCCTTGACACGCTTTTCCTATGATAGTACACTCTGTATGCAGTAGTTCATTTATTAGTTGAATAACCGCTTGTGGAGTATAGTAACAGGGGATATGGAATGAACAGCTTGGCAGGGATCGGTAAACTAGACAGGGCAAGGCTCGCGGAGATGATCCGGGGGACGGAAGGGTGTGTTTCGGTGGCTGATGCTTCGGCAATTCTCAAGGTATCGCCTTCTGAAGCTGCCAAGATGCTGTCCCGTTGGGCGAAAAAGGGATGGCTCAACAGGATCAAGCGCGGGGTTTACATCCCGGTCCCTCTTGAATCGAGAACAGCCGATGTATCTCTTGAAGAGCCGTGGGTTATAGCCACAAAGCTGTATTCCCCCTGCTATGTCGGAGGGCTGAGCGCCGCCGAGTATTGGGGGTTGACTGAACAGATCTTCAGGACCGTAACCATCATGACCGCTCAAAAGCCGAGGAACCGGGAGCCGGCGATCCGGGGAACTAAATTCCTTTTGCGGACAGTGCCGCAGAAGGCTATGTTCGGTTTGAAAACCGTCTGGAAAGGCCGGACAAAGATATTGGTTTCGGACCAGGCGAGAACTTTGACAGATCTTCTAAGCGATCCCGGCCTTGGAGGAGGCATCCGCCCTACGGCTGACCTGTTGGTGAATTACCTTGGATCCGATAAACCCGACATAGATCTGATGCTGGATTACGCGAAAAAAACGGGCAATGGAGCTGTTCTGAAGAGGTTGGGGTTCTTGCTGGAAACATATGCCCCCGGACAGAAAGATATTATCGACGCATGCCGGTCATTGCTGAGCAAGGGGAATGTGAGGCTCGACCCTCAGCTTGAACCGGATAGCCTTGTCACCCGCTGGCGGTTGTGGGTGCCAAAAAGCTGGCAGAAGACCAGGGAGAAGAAATAGTGATCAGCAAACAGGAGATCATGGAGTTTTCCCGTGAATTTGGATTGTCCGCCAATGTCATCGAGAAAGATTATGTTCTCGGATGGGTTCTTGATGGTTTGTCGCACAGGCCGGAGATCAACAGGGAGTGGCTTTTCAAGGGTGGAACCTGTTTGAAGAAATGCTTTTTTGAGACATATCGTTTTTCGGAAGACCTGGATTTCACGCTTCAGGATGAAGAACATTTCGATCTGGAGTTTTTAACCGGTGTCTTTAATATGATTGCCGATGAAATCTATGAGAGATCGGGTATTGAAATCCCGAAGGACAAGGTTCGTTTTGACATCTTTGAAAATCCAAGAGGCAAGGTATCAGCCCAAGGTAAAATAAGTTACAGAGGACCGCAGCAGCCCAGCAGGGGAGACCTGCCTGTAATCAAGTTCGATCTGACGGCCGACGAGGTGGTAGTCCTTGAGCCTGCGATTCGCGATGTTCATCACCCGTATTCAGATAAGCCGGAAAGCGGGATAAATGTCCAATGCTATTCTTTCGAGGAACTATTTGCCGAGAAGGTCAGGGCGCTTGCTGAGCGCATGAGGCCGAGAGATCTTTATGATGTCGTCAACTTGTACCGACGAGAGGATATTAATCCCGACCGCCCGCTGATAATGCGGACATTGAGTGAAAAATGCGCATTCAAGAACATTGCGATCCCAGCTTTTGGATCGCTGGATTCGAGACCGGAAAAAGAGGAGCTTCAAAACGAGTGGGAGAACATGCTCGCTCATCAACTGCCGTCATTGCCGCCCTTCGAGCAGTTCTGGCAGGAATTGCCCGCCGTGTTCGAATGGCTGAACCGGGAAAAGGAAAAGGCGGCCGTAACGGCGATTCCAGATATCGGCAAAACCGCAGATGTGTCATGGCATGCACCCGCCATGGTGCAGGCATGGAGGACCGGTGTGCCGCTGGAAATCATCCGTTTTGCCGCGGCCAACAGGTTGTGCGTGAATTTGACTTATCAAAACAGCATTCGCCTGATCGAGCCTTATTCACTGCGAAGGACGAAGGACGGCCATATTCTATTGTATGCAGCAAAGCATGCCACGGGAGAAGCCCGGTCCTACCGAATTGATAGGATACAGGGAGCAACAATTTCAGAAAAATCATTTGTCCCGAAATACGCGATCGAAATGGGAGTTTCCGGCCCTCTCCCTATTTCTTCCGTGTCTACGAGACCGAGGATTCCGAGAGCGAGGACATCGAAACCAGTTTCAAAAAGTCACCGGAGTTCTATGTTTGATCATACTGTGGAATGTCCCTATTGCAACAAGCGGTTCAAAAGGAAAACATATAGCACCAAATTGAATAAGCATAAAGACAAATATGGCTATCCCTGCCCAGGAAAAACTGGATATCAGGTCTAAGAAGCCCCGCGCCAGGTCTTGAATTATGAATTCCCCGGGATAGGGTAGATTACGCGGCGCTGACACCGGGCTGAAGGCACACTAGGCGGAAGGCTGAAGGCGTAAGGCTGAAGGTTCAACAGGGAAGGGGATTATCCTGTAGGGGCGAACGGCCGTTCGCCCTATTAAAGCAAAAGATCAAAATGTAGGAGCGTGTTCGAACCCCGCCTTTTGGAAATACACATCCCGCCATTCTCGAATTATCAATCTTTTTTTCCCTTGAAGAAAAGAACCCCGCCGAAGCAGAGGCCGGTGACCAGGCCGAGGAGGAATATGGCCAGGAGGTCGATCAGGGTGATCCCTTTCGGGTATTCTCTGATAAGGGTATCCATCACGGTATAGGCCCAAAATGCGGCCATTATTCCGGCGACGGTACAAGTTGCCTGACCTATCAATGGCTTTTTCATAAGAGACCTCCATAAACAACTTCATTATACCATGTCATTGGCAAAATGAGGCCCCCTTGAGAGCCTAATCCCTAAGCGGTGAAAACGGGGTCAGGCCATGCATTATGCACACGGCTAAATAATGGATACGAAAGTACAAAGGAAATCCCCCACAATCCCCCTTACAAGTAAGTGGGAGGATTCTTTCCCTCCTGAAGGAGCGGGCTCAGGTCTTCCCTCTTGAATTCTTCGTTATGGCCGGTTTTATTTCCGCGTGGAGACGGCGGGAATTTGTCAGGTACTTACCGAGAGGCGAGGATCTTCAAGGGCCCGCGCTGTTGACATGTCCTTTATTGTTCTTTAGAATAACAATCTAATATATGGCAAAAGAGAGTCGGGGGGGATGAAACATATTGCTGTTCCCCCTCGCCTTGTCCTTCAAACCACGGGGGAACCGGGGTTATATCGGTCAGGGTGGTTGACGGGGGTGCGGTATGGATTATGAGATCAAGTATTCCGAAGAAAAGAAGATGATCCTTGGCAGGGTGAGTGGGCAATTGGAATTGCCCGTCCTGACGAAAATGACTTCAGAACTCAAAAAACTTTCCGAGGTTCACAACTGCATGAAGTGTCTGAGTGACATGCGGGAAAGCCCGGTCCCGGAATCGATCATCGACATATTCGATGTCCCCAAGGCGGTCAGCAAGGCGGGTGATATGGGCAGTTTCAAATGCGCCATGGTCGTGAAGGAGGTAAGGGACCAGTGGGAGTTCCTCGAAACCATTTCCAACAACCGCGGCCAACAGATAAGGATATTCACGGATTTTGACGAGGCCTGCGCCTGGCTGAACAATAAAGAAGACAAATAAGCCGAAAATCCACGATCCGCGCACCCTGCCCCGAAGCGAAAAACCAAATGCGGGGGATTTATATCAAATTTTCACTTTTTACTTTTCACTTTTCAATACAGCCGAGTCCTGCTGACGGGCTGAAGACGCAACTCTTCAGGTTGCGAATGAAAACGGGGTCAGGCCATGCATTATGCATTTTAGGGATAAGGTAGATCGCTTCGTTCGCCCGTGATTTGACACTCGGCTCGTGATGACAGGCTTCTCAAATCCCCCGGCCTGCGGCCAACCCCTTTGCAAAGGGGGAAAAGACACAGAGAAAATACATTGGGCCACTTGACTAATAACTTGACTTATGGTTGACTAACGGCATGACATACGAGCCCAGGTTCATCATTACCGGGAAATTGCTGTCGCTCGCGGAGGAGATCTCCGCCCTGAGGGAGAAGATCCAGGGCGCGGCTGTCGGGCTTTCATGGGTGCCCGCCGTTCAGAAGGACAGCCGCGCCCGCAACGCCCACGCTTCTACCGCTATCGAGGGAAATCCCCTGACTCTTGAGCAGGTAAGGGTTATCCAGGATGGGAGGGAACTCGCGGGCGGGCAAGATAAGCCCGGCAGGGAAGTGGCCAACTACTTGGCGGGTCTTCGATACATCGAGAAGAATTCCGGGAAGAAGCTTATCAGACACGAGGACATTTTCAAGCTCCATGACATTCTCGCGAGGGGCGTGATGGATCAGGGCGAGGCGGGTCGCTATCGGACCATCGCGGTGAGGGTGGGCCGTTATCTTCCGCCTAAGCCGAAAGATGTTTCGGGCCTGATGTTCGAACTGCTTGAATGGTGGAACGAGAAATCCGTGGAACTGACGCCTGTAATCAGCTCGGCGATCATTCATTACCGCTTCGAGGCCATTCATCCGTTTGCTGACGGCAACGGGAGGACGGGAAGGGCTCTCGCGCTTTGGGAGCTGTACCGGCGGGGCTTTGACACTCATCACATCTTTTCGGTGGACGAATATTACTGGGAAGATCGCCCGCGCTACTATGCAGAGCTGGAGGGCGTGCGAGCCAAGGGCGGCGATTTGACGGACTGGCTGGAATATGTCGCGGAGGGCATAAGGAAGACGCTTGAAAAAGTCTGGATAAGGGCGAAAGCCTATCAAGCCGGGTCCTCAAAAAAGGTGGCTTTGAGCCCGAGACAGGAGAAGCTTCTTGAGCTTCTGCGGGATCACGGCAGCATGGCTCCCGCGGAGATCTGGGCGGTTCTCGGGATCTCAAGGCAAGGCGCCATGAATTTGCTGAAACCGCTTCTGGAAGCCGGCATTGTCGAAAGAATCGGCGGCAAAAAATCGGGAAAATACAGGCTGAGGGCGGAAGGCTGACGCCGGGCTGAAGGCTGATCGCTTCGCTTCCCAAAGAGAGGAGCTATCCTATCCTCTCTTAGGCGCTCCGCTCGCGAGCTCGCTGCGCTGAACACTCCCCCGGCAGGGAATGCGCCCTTTCGCAAAGTGAATTTGTCTCAGGGCGCAACATTTGACGCCCTTCGGGCAAATGCTGGACTGATGGCTGAAGGCTGATGGCGGAAGGCTGAAGGGTCAATAGGAAAATTGATTCCACAATTTTTCACTTTTCAATTTTCACTTTTCATTTTTCAATGCAGGCGCAGCCTGCTTGGCTGACGCAAGAGCTGAAGGCTGAAGTCTGAAGGCGGAAGGCTGAAGGGTCAATAGAGAAGGGGATGTTTTGGTAGGCGCGCCCATGAAGAGCTTCCTACGAAAAGGGCAAGGAATCAAGTTCAGGGTGACAACCTTCTCGATTTGGGGCTATCATATAGCCGTGGAGGATGCTTAAAGTGAACAAGGTAAAAACTGCCAACAAGGGAGAGATTGCAATCTACGAATCCAGAGGAGTACCCAGACTGGAAGTGCGGCTTGACAAGGACAACATCTGGATGACCCAGGCACAGATCGCGGAGCTGTTTCAAACCCAAAGGCCGGCAATTACGAAGCACCTGCAGAACATTTTCATATCTGGCGAGCTTGAAAAAGGATCAGTTAGTTCCATTTTGGAACATACTGCTTCGGACAACAAAACTTATCAGACACAATATTACAACCTGGACGCGATAATATCGGTCGGCTACAGGGTCAACTCCAAGCGGGCGACCCAGTTCCGTATCTGGGCCACCACTGTCCTTAAGAAGCACCTTGTAAATGGCTACACCCTTAACAAAAAACTGCTCGCGGTAAAGCAAAAAGAGCTGGAATCCCTGAAATCCGGGATCGTGCTAATAGAAAGAAGCATAAAGCATCAGATCGGAACTATCGAGGAGGCCAGGAGCCTGGCTTCGATCCTGGGCGAGTATTCCAAAGGATTGAAGCTTCTGGATGACTATGACAGCGAAAATCTTGATCTGCGGGGAAGATCCAGAAAAAAAGCCGTTTTCATTGACTATGAAGGTTTCAGCTCTGTCATCGCGGAGATGAAAAAGGGGTTCAAGTCAAGCCTGTTCGGAAGGGAAAAAGATCAAAGTTTCAAAAGCTCGATAGGGCAGATATATCAATCTTTCGGCGGGCGGGAGCTTTATCCCACGCTTGAAGAAAAGGCGGTAATGCTCTTGTATTTCATAGTGAAGAATCATTCGTTCTTTGACGGAAACAAGAGGATCGCGGCCGCCTGCTTCCTCCATTTCCTGAACAGGAACAGGATCCTTTACGATCCCAAGGGGTCTCTTCGCATGAGCAGCGACGCTCTTGCCGCACTTACATTGCTCATCGCCGAGAGCAAGCCCAAAGAAATGGAAACCGTAAAACGAATAGGGATAAGCCTGCTGAACCGGGAGAGATAGGCTGAACGCTTCGCTTCCCAAAGAGGAGAGCGATCCTCTCTAAAAAGGCGCGGAAGGCACGCTAGGCTGAAGGCTTAAGGCTGAAGTTCGATAGGGAAACAGATTCCACACTTTTTCATTTTTCAATTTTCACTTTTCATTTTTCAATGCAGGCGCAGCCTGCTTGGCTGAAGGCTGAAGGCGTAAGGCTGAAGGTTCAAGAGGGATTGGGATTATTCCGTAGGGGCGATTCACGAATCGCCCGACAAATCCCCCATGCTTCCGCTCTCCCCCTTTGCGAAAGGGGGAGAAAAGCGCTGAAAGCTGAAGGCGGAAGGCTGAAGTTAATTAAGGAAATGGATTCCACAATTTTAAAATTTGAAATTTATTCTTTAAAATTTAAAATGCAGGCGCAGCCTGCTGAGCGCGGCTACCTACGCCATCGAGATCTCCGCGCGGTTGCCTGGCAGCCTTCTGGCTTTCAAGAACAGGACTTTTCTGACATATTTGTTCAACTCGCTGTTCTCGGGCGGGCTGAGCGCGGCCACTATTTTTTTAGCCTGTTCCAATCCCTTCATCTTCTTTGTTGACTCTCCGATAATCGCAATGTCCAGGAATGGGCCTTCAAGTGTGGAAACAGGGGCGAAGGACTCGGGGTAAAACTTCTCCAATCGAAGTCTCTGGTTTTCAGTGATCAGTTCCATGGAGTAGGCGAGTGCCTGAATAAGGGCCAGGACGGCGCCCCGGTCCTGCGCCGATTTCACTTCACACACGCAGGGCAGAAGATCGCCGCTTGAGGCGGCCAGGACGTCTATGCCCCCTGCCCCGGAATCCGAAGCGGGTGAGCCGTCTTCCCATACGGAATTGGTCGTGCGTAGAGGCGACACTTCAAAAGCGACCGTGTGGAACGGGGCAATGCCGTCTGTAAAGATAGGGGAGTTTTCTTTTCTGAGAGCGGCTACTATCCATTCGGCAAATTTCCGGTCGGTCAGCTCTCTGGATTTCCTTCCATAAGAAGAAGAAAGAAACCCTTCATGTCTATTGTCGTAATTTACAAGGTTCTTCACGCTCTCCGTGATAAGCCGGTCAAGCCTCTCGGCCTTGACCACGAATCTTTCAGCCAGCATTTCTTCAAGCTCCTCACAGCCGAAATCCCTTAAAAAGTCATAAACAGCCCTGAGGTAAGAATAGGGAACCACGGGCGGTTCTATATTGGTCATAACATCCTCCTTCTATCATTTTTATCTCGCCACGGCCCGTCGTAATTGGCATAAAGGTACTGCTGCCAGTAGGCGGGCATGACGTCCGAAACCACCTTGGCTTTGCTTGTCGCGAATGGGCTGGATCTTTCCATCATGTCCCACACGGCGCTGATCTCTTCTTTGCCGTGTCCGCGTTTTGCCGCGCCGTTGGAAAATTGTTCGCCGATCCGCGCTATCGTTTCGGGACCGCCTTTTTTCAATCGGGGCAGAATGGACATCGCTTCATAGGCGAGTATCCCGGCGTAATCTGTCATGATCCTGAGGATCTGCTCGTCGTAAAGGAGCAGTCCGCAGGTTTCTTCAAGTATGGGCTTCAATTCATCGGTAATGTAAGAGACAGCTTGCCGGTTATGAGCCCTGTTCAGGTAATCGCGGAGCAGGCCGGACTCCCATGCTTTCAGGGAGCATAGACAATAAAGCGCCGTGAGCTGTTCGAACTTCACGGGCTTCAGCTCTTTCAGCGCCTCGGTCATGGTCTTGGTATGGAAGTCGTGGATGCCCGTTGTCTCGCCTTCGGCGAAAAGGGAGAGGGTCTTTTCATCATCCAGCGGGATGTCCCTCAATCGTGGCGGCTTTTGTCCCGACTCGCGGAGGAGCCGGATCATCTCTCTGATGACATCCATGGGTCTGGATTCGAAGCACCAGAAGGAGAACAGGCCGAGCTGTCTGATATCCTTTCTGTGGTAATGAAGGACGGTTTCTCCATCTTCATCGAATGAGACAGGGGCTATTTCCCGGAGGGCGCCATCATCTATGACAACGGTCGTCGTCGCCGCCGAAGCTTCGCGGGGCATCCAGTTTCTTTCGGGGAAATCGTTGTCGTGAAAAGCCTTGTAAACTGCCGTCTTCGTGGAGACTTTTTCCACGCCGTATTTGTCCCTCAGGTATTCGATGAGGAAATCCTTCCCGACAAGCGGAAGATATACATCCATTTCGGGGAGGCAGGCATCGTCGCCGCGGCGGAACCCGTCGAAGGGGAGGTCGTGCCTTACGGGATCGACGGCGCTGATTCCGAGGCAGTAATAAACCAGCGAGCTTGATCGTTTCTGGGCTTGAAAGAGGACTTCGTGCGCTTCGAGCGCGCGGCAGACGTCCCACAGCATCCATATCGGCCTTTCGAGATCGAGGTTCTCTATCACGCTCAGCTCCAGCTCGAGCCTCGCGCGGTATTCGTCATGAAGGCCGCCGGTTGTCTTTTCCTGTTTCGCGAGGATGTCGGCAAGCCCGCCCCTGGTGATCCCCTCGAGGTCCCGGCCGGCAGAGGCTGACAGCCCTGGCACCCGCATCCTGCCGAACTCGAAGCCGAACCGGCATTTTTCGGCGATCTCGACCGTGTTGTGGATCGCTTCGGGGTGATCGAGGAAAAGATCGATCAATTCGCTGTCGTCCTTGAAGTAAAGGTCGTTGTTGAGGAAGGGTTTTAGCCCGCCAGCGGCTTCGGGCGGCGCAGATCGAAGAAGCTTGTCGAATAACGGGGCGTCTTCTTTCCTGAGGAAGCGGACATCACTTATCCCGACCAGCGGAAGCCCGGTTTTTTCGCGGAGGTCCTTGTCGTATTTGAGGTTGTGGTCGATCCCGAGATAGAAATCGCCCTCTTCGAAAAGGGCGCTAAGGCCTGAAGCTCCTCCCGGAGGAGAGATGGCGATGAGCCCTTTTGAAAGGAAACAGAGGAGGGCCCGGCTGATCACATTGTCGCTTGCGGCAGCCTTTTGTGCCAGGGATACAAGGCGGCAGAGGTTCCTGTATCCTTGACCGTCCTTGCAGATGAGGATGAGCCCGGGAGCCTGCCCGCCATGCCCCTGGAACACGCTCCCCGGAAACTCGCAGCCGATTAGCGGCTTGATCCCGAGTTCAGCGGCTCTTTTCGCGAAGCGGACCGCTCCATGAAGATTGCAATTGTCGGTGATCGCGACGGAGGGCATCAATTTATCCGACGCCTCCTCCGTCAGCCCTTCCGGCGTTACAAGGCTTTGATTGAACGAGAAAACTGAATGACAGTAAAGGTTGACGAATGCGTCTTCGATCATATTTCAAACTCCTCGCCGTCCTTCAGCATTATCGCGTTATTGAAGGTCTCTCCGTACTTCTCGGGGTTCATCGTGTGGATGGGGATTATCGTCTTCGGCGCGAGGGAAGCTGCGAAACTCTTCAGGGTTTCAAGGTCCGCGTGACCGGAGGTGTGGATCACCTTCAACCCGGCGGGAGCTCCCAGGTCCATGCCCTGCCGGCCGAGGAATTCCAGGAAGCGTCTGCTTGATTCTTCCTTGAGGTAGCCGTCCCACATGGACCAGACCAGCGAGCCGCCCTCCAGCGCCTTGAGGCCGCGGAGGTTCGGTTTCATTGACGATTTCACCATCATCACTATCCCGCTCCGCCTTTCGGTAAGTTCCTCCTTTGTTATCTTGAACTTGCTGAAATTGACGATCTTGGGCCAGCAGCCCAGGTCGACGAGCTTTCCCGTGATGAAGGTCGGGAAGAACACCTTAAGGCCTCCGAACGCGCCGGAGAAATCGGGGAACCTGCCGTATTTTGCCATCGCGTCGAGAACGAAGGCGGTGTAAGGGTCGATCACAAGGGTTTTGCCCGCTTTGCGCGCCGCCTTGTAGATCGAGACAAGGCGGTCGAGGTTCTGGCTGGATGCCGAGACAAGGACGATGCCGTCTTTCTTGCGTTTGAAAAAGCGCGCCAGTTCGTCCTCGATATCCGTTTCGCTTTTCGCTTTCCTCCGCGAAGCGATGTTTGTCCCTTCGAGGATAAGGGCGTCGATGTCCTGAATATCGTCTTCGATGATGCCTTTCATGAGCCGCCCTTTCCGTCCGTGGGCCCGGAAGTCTCCAGAGTAGAAGACCTTCCTGTCTCCCGCCTCGACAAGGAAGGCGTAGGCGTCCATGGCCGAATGATCGACGAGGAATGGCGTTACCCTGAAGCAGCCTGCTTCCAGGGGCTTTCGGTCGTCGAGAGGCGCCCAGGCATCCGGCGCGACGCTCCCGCCGCTCATGGCACATGAAATCTCGATCAGCTCCCTCGTCGCTCGGCCGAGGAAGACCGGGACGCGCCTGTCGGCGTGATGGATGAGGCCGTAATGGTCCAGGTGGGCGTGGGAAACGAAAAGGGCGGATACTCGTTTCTTCGATTCGTCTGACGAGTACAAGCCTTCGATCTCGGGAAGCGTCCCGATTTTCTTGGAAATGTCCGCCTTCCCGCAGCCGTCATCCCCGATCAGCGGCAATCCCATGTCGATTACGATCCTGTCTTTCCCGTGCGCTATCTCGACGCACGAGCCCCCTATCTCTCTCGTTCCTCTGTGTATCTTGATGATCATCTGTCGGTGTTTCTCCTTTCTTTCACGGAAACAGTATAATTCCCGTGGTGTTGCAATACGGGCAACAGGTTGGAAGCTTCGTTTTCACCACGCTTTCCCAAAGAGGGGGGCGATCCTCTCAAAAAAAGCGCTGAAGGCTGATGGCTGATGGCTGAAGGTCAATAGGGAAATGGATTCCACAATTTTAAAGTTTGAAATTTGATCTTAAAAATTTAAAATGCAGGCGCAGCCTGGAGGGCTGAAGGCTGATCGCTTCGCTTCCCAAAGAGAGGAGCTATCCTTGCTGCCTCGAATTCTACGATCTGCCTTAAAGCCCTTTAAGTCACTCTCTTGAATTTTACGGCGCAATTTCTCTTAGGCGCTCCGCTCGCGAGCTCGCTGCGCTGAACACTCCCCCGGCAGGGAATGCGCCCTTTCGCAAAGTGAATTTGTCTCAGGGCGCAACATTTGACGCCCTGCGGGCAGACAAGGAAGGCACGCTAGGCTGATGGCTGAAGGGTCAATAAGGAAATCGATTCATCAATTTTTCACTTTTCAATTTTCAATGCGGGCGCAGCCTGCTTGGCTGACGCCAGGCTGAAGGCTGAAGGTCAATAAGGAAATGATTCCGCCTCAGGCTGGTTATTTGTCCTTCTCAAGGTCTTGAAGGGATCTGTAAATGACGACTTCAACTACTCCCGGCGGATCGAACCTTAAAGAATAGGTCTTGCAGATGTCTCCAAGGAAGTTTTCCGTCTCGATCGAGTTGAGTTCGTGGATGATCTCCTGGCCCGGCTCGAGGGAAGCATCCAGCGGCTTCGAATCGCTCGGGGGGCCGAAGATGGTCTCCCGGATATCCTTGACGCAAACGGCGGTCGTTCCAACGTTCCTGATCCTGGCCCACGGCTTTATGACCTCGCCGCGTTTGACATCGCTGACATTCAGTTCGCAGTAGCCTTCCGAACCGCTCAGGAGATAGGTCATCTTGTTCACTTTTTCTTCGGAGCCGACGGAGATCGCCGCCAGAAGGATCAAAGACCCCAGGATGGTTCTGAAAATATGTTGGCTTCGAGCCAAGGAAATATTCATCTTCTCCTCAGATTCCCATTTTCCTCTTCTAATCTCGCGCGGTCAAGGGTCAGGAAAGAGACCGGCTCTTTTGCTCCGTCGGGGGCAGGTTATGAATATCCTCTTCGCCAGGGAAATAAATCCCACCATTATTCACTTTTCACTTTTCACTTTTCAATCTTCAGTTTTCAATGCAGGCGCAGCCGTATGGCTTACGCCAGGCTGAAGGTCAATAAGGAAATGATTCCTCAAATTTTCACTTTTCAATTTTCAATCTTCAATTTTCAATGCAGTCGGAGCCTGCCGCCCCTTCTCCTTTCCCTCTTTTTCCTCTAAAATAAAGCCATGGCAGACATAGATTTTGTCCGGAAGCTGAAGGGCGAACTGAAGGCGTGGATCTCGGAGGGGATAATCGCGCCGGAGCAGGAGGAGCGGATCCTTTCGCGGTACCGCGTCCTTGAGGAGGCGGAGGAGAAGGCGGGATCGAGCACGTCCTCGGGGTCAGGCCATGCATTATGCATTTACTCCTTTAATAATTCTCTGTGGATTATAGCCAAGCTGAAGACATCCATTCCTTATCGAGCTTCAGCCTATTAGCTACCTTCAGCCCTCATTTGATTCACCCCGGCAGTTCCTTCATCATCTTCTCGACGGCTTCTTTGACCACCTGGGTGGCCTGGCAGTCGTTCTTGTTGTATACGAGGATTCGCTCAAGGATCTTTTCATCCCCTGTTTTAATGTAGTCGTTGAACCACTGGATGGATAGTGCGCCGGAGGGGGTCTCGTCCTCCCACTCGAAGCCGAGGAAGGTGGCTATCGCCTTGATTCCGTAACTGCCCACCGGCCAGTCGGTCTTGCCGAAGACGACCTGGAAGTATAGGTCGATCACGTTGGGCTTTCCAAAAAAGTTCACGACATCTTCTTCCGATTTGATATCGGGATATCTCTTCGCCATCCTCTTGTAGGTCGATTTCTCGTGGGCTGAGTAGTAGTAGATGGAGAATTCTCCCTGCGGCAGGCCGTCGATGTACTGCCAGAACTCTTTCCATGCCTGTTTTTCGGCTTCGCGGGTAATGTCCTTGGCTGTGAAGGCCTTGTAGTAACCTTCTTTGCCCTCTTCCTTGATCCACAATCCGTGCATGTAGACGAAATCCTGGGTCGGGTCGTCCTCGATGTCGAAGTAAAGCTCGTATTTCCTTTTGGGAAAGTCAAACCTCTCAAGTGCGACGGGGCGTTTATGGCGCAGCATGATCCGGGCTCTTCTTTTTGCCTTTTCAAGTGTGTTGTCGCTTATCATGTAGAGAAAATCTTTGTTGCCGCCTTCTTTTTCTGCTTCCTTCCGCTCCATGGCGGCTTCTATGTCAACATCAATAAGGTTTTCTACGGTCTTGATATCGAGATCCCTCGCCAGCCTGTCCCTGGCGTTCCTGCCGACATAGAAAAGCAGTGTCGGATCTTTGCTCTCCGTCGCCCATTTTTTACACGAGTCGTACCACGGGCACAGGCCGCAGGTGGAGGAGATGGCTGGATAGTTGCGGTCCTCGCCCTTCATCAGAGCTTCGACTTCCCTGACGGTCTGGTCGTAGAACTGCCACCATGTCCGGTCATCCTTGCCGCCTATCTTGCTGTTCAGCGGATAGGGAACCTCGGCCTTTGTTATGTCTAGGATGTAGGCGGTGTCGTGGGTCTTGAACCCGAGAAGGTTGAGAAGCTTCGTGTAGTGGCATAGCTGTGCGGCGTAATGTTCTTTAAGGCTGCCCGGGTCGCCCTCTTTTTCGTCCACGCCTTCCCTCCCCGCACCGGATTTAATATCTACTGGAGTGTAAGAGCCGTCGGGGTTTCTCCTCAGAAGGTCGGGGATGCCCATGTTGTCGCCGTGGATAAGGACGCCCTGGTAGATGAGGGGAGTATCGCTCTTCAATGCAGCCATCGTCTGCTCAAACTCTTCTTTCCTGTTTGCGCCTTTTATCTTAAGGACGGCTGTTCCCATAGATTCGATGATTCTTTCTTCGTGAAGGACGCCTCTGTCCCAGAGAAGCTTGACGAACGGGTTGACCTCTGTGCTCTTTTCGTTCTGCGGGCCGTAGATGTCCCGCCACACCTTGTGGGGGCATTGAAAGTAATCGTAAAGCCTCGATGCGGTTATGTAGCGGGGAATGTCGGTCATCTTAATATTGCCCCAACGCCCTTCTGAGCCGCCTTTTCACTTCTGTCTTGAGCGCCGGCGGCCCCAGCACCTCGACCTCGTCGCCGTAGCGGAGGATGTCCAGTATAAGCTCGCGGATGTCCGCGTAGGGTATCTTCAGCGTATAGCTCCCATCCGGGTTGACAGTCCCCTCCTGGTCGGGGTGCCATTCCTCGCCCGAGACCCACTTCGCCATGTTGGGAGTGAACTTGAGGACGGCCGTCTCTGTCGGCACACCGGCGAAGATGCCGTAGGAACGGCCGACGAATGTCCTCAGTTCCGTTTCCGAAACCGACCTTGCGGCAGTGTCGAGAAGTTCCGCCTCGAGGATCCTGTCGAGGCTGAATATCCTCAGGTCGTTGCTTCTATGGCAGAACGCGTCGAGATACCAGTTGTCCCTGTACCTTACGAGCTGGATGGGAGATATCTCTCTTTCCGTCTCCCTGCCCTCCTGCCTTTCCCTGTATTTCATTTTTATCCTCTTCTTCTCGCTCAGCGCGCTGCAGACCAGCGTCAGGGAGGCGGGAGGGACCCTCCTGAAGGCGTGCGGGATAACCTTTATCTTCGCGAGAAATTCCCCGGATTTCCCTTTCTTGAATTGAATGAACGATTGGAGCTTCTTCCTGAAGCTGTCGAGACCGTCCTTCTTCTCGCCCTCTTCCAGGATGCCGAAAGGGATCTCCTTGAAAGCCTGGAGCAGGGCTATCATGGCCACCACGTCGGCCGGAGTGAACCAGACATAGGGCATCTGCGTCATTTCGTCCTTCTCGAGCCTGTAAAGATTCTCGGCCTTGTCGTATTCGATGGGCATCCCGATCTTCTGGGCGTCCTCCACGCACCTGTAAACGGTGAACCTGCTGCATCCCAACGCCTCCTGGAGTTCCTTCGGCGAGCGCGTTTTTCCCCCCAGCAGCAGCTTCTGCATGGCTACGACCCTGTCCAGCCTGTCCATCTTCTTTTTCGCCATCGTCTCCTCCCGGGTCAATTATACCAGATTGATGTAGAACGATGTAGATCGATATACAACATCCTCGTTTTATAACATATACGAACCATCCGCGATATGTCTTCGCGAAACTGCAATTGAAACACAGGGCATGCGAAGGAGGATGATATGATGAAGAAAAACGCTTTTAGTGCTAGAGAAGAAGAATACCGGTTGGAACGCGGGGATACCGAAAAAGAAACAGGGGCGGTTATATGAAACGTAGGCATAGTTCAGTATGGATAAAACCATCATTGCCGGAGTATACACTGAGCTGGAAGGCGTTCTTGGCGGTTGGCCACGACCTAAAGGCGAGGATCCGCTGCCACGAAGAGCTTTTTCTCGAAGGCGATCTCGACAAGCTGCTGGTTGAGATGAAGCTTAAGGAGCCGGAAGATGCCGTGGAGTCCCGAAAGGCGGAAGAAACACCGGAGCCCGTCGAAGAGCCCGTTAGAGAATCGGCGGGAGAGATGGTCCGAAGGATGAGGAAGCTCGGTGAAAACAGAATGGCGGCATTTGGACGGAACGAGCGCCAAAAGAGCCCGTCGCCCGCCTCAGTCCTTAACAACGAGGAGGCTTTTCCCTTCCTGAAGGGCCTTGAAATGCCTATCTCTGCGAAAGCGATTGCAGCTATTCTAGCCTCCATCTACGCTGAAACATACAGGCAGGTTTCGCTGGATGACATTCCAAGGATACTGAGGCTCTTGGAAATTCCCATTGAAAGCCACGCGGTCGAGGGGGAAAAACTGGTCAAGTACGCAAAGAGGGATGACTCTCTGCTGGACTTGAATCAGGAAAGAGTGACGTTCAGGTACATCTTATGGCTAAACAAAAAAGGGTACAGGGCTTTACTGGGAATTGAACCCTGCCACATACTTCCTGAGGATTATGAGAGCGACTTCCCGAGAAGACAGGGAGGCCTCTTCAGGTTCGGCAAAAGCGGGCGAAATCCTTCGGAAAAAGAGCGACGGATAAAACACGATATACCCAAACTCAGGCTCGACGACCTCGTCCTCGACAAGGAGGCGATACTCAAGCTTAAGTATGTTGTGAAGCACCACGGACTGGATAAGAAAGCGCCCTTCAAGCTTTTATTCTGGGGGCCTCCGGGTACGGGAAAGACCTATACGGCGCTCGCGCTGGCGGGTGAACTCGGGAAACCGCTGGTAACACTCGATCTGTCGAAAGTTCTGGAAATGTATGTGGGAGAGACGGAAAAGAGTCTCTCTAACTGCTTCGACCAGGCCGAGAAGGACAAGGCAATAATCTTCATGGATGAGGCCGACTCTTTTTTCAAGGAGCGCCGTATGGACAACAGATCCTGGGAGAACAATCAGGTGAATCATGTCCTCAAGCTTATTGAAACGAGGAAAGTGAGCGTAATTCTCTGCACCAACCTCTTTGAAGCCCTCGATGACGCACTCCTGAGGAGACTGGACGAAGTGATCGAGTACAGGCTCCCGAATGTCGCTGAGAGAGCAGAAATATGGGAAAAGGAACTGAAGAAGAACGGTCTTGACGACGACGGCCTGGATCTCGGGGTACTCTCGCGAATCGAGATTTCCGGCGGGCTCATCGCCAACGCTGTCAGGAAGGCCAACAAAATGAAGGTCGTCGAGGGCGAAGACCTGCAGGTGGACACCCTTTTCCTGCAGGGGCTAGCCTCCGACGAAATGAAGAAACTTGGAAAATCTTTCGCCGCGAAAAGAATTTGCGGCTTTGGAGGTTAAAATGGCCCCGCCCAAAATTCAACTCGAAAGGAGTCACAGATGTTCGATATAATGGCGAACCTCAAATTTATTGAGCGATTCAGGGAAAAAGGGCTCATCGAAGAGTGGGCCGTGAGCGGGGCTATCGCCGGCGAGATCTGGGGCGAGCCGAGAACCTTCCAGGAGTTGGAAGTTATTGTATCTCCCTCTTCGAAGGATTCGATCGATGAGATGCAGGCGAGGCTCGCCGGGATGGGGGAAAAGGATGAATATTCGAAGGGAAAGGTCCGCATCAACGGCTTTACTTTCAAGATCGTCGCGGCGGAAGGGATATTCGGGGACGCCCTGAACGCAGCCCTCGTCAAGAAGTTCCCCGGCGGGATGAAGGTAAAAGTTGTCCGCCCCGAATACCTGCTCGTGATGTTCCTTGAACCCCCGCTCAGGAACGAACAGTGCTTCACCTTCGACTTCTGCGATTACATGAACCTGGATTTCTCCCTGATCTCCCGAATCGTCAAAAAGCACGGAAAAGAAGAGATCTACAGGCAGGAGGACGAAAGATGGCATTTCAAAGAGATGAGGCAGCAGTCGATAAAGGCGATATGGCGAACACCCAAACAGTACAAGCATAAAGTGAAATACCACAGGAACAACGCCCGCCAGCCGCTATACAAGAAGATCGAGGATATCAACATATGCTGTTCGCTCTATGTCCAATACTCCAAGATAAGAATGAAATGGAAGCGGAAAGAAGAGGAGAAGAAATAAAGAGTTTGGAGAGGCATAACGAAAGGAAAGGGTGAATTAAATGCACGAAAGATTGGACTTTTCGGATTCAACCAACCCGGACCTCATGCTCGGGAATTTCAATGTGTGGGTAAAGGGGTACCTACAAAACATTTCCAATACCGACTATCCCATGGACTACAATATCTTGGAATTACAGGCTGCCAGCGAGACTGAAGGAGTCCGCATCCTGGAACCGTATTTATACCTATATGTTGATCAAGTTAAAAAATTCGGGCTCGACCTTCAAGGACTCGCTGCAGGTGAAGAACTCATACCGACGCTTATTATGTTCGATCAGAATTCATTAAAGGAAAGGGTCACACTTGAGGTATTGAGGATAGATGGCCCGCAAAAGAGCATATTCTGCATTAACGTCGAGATAGTGAGAAAAATAGGCAGTGAAGAATACACGATGCAATTCAAACTTGATGCCCCAAAGATTTCAGTGGCGGTTAATTGCATCGAGGAGTTAGTCAAGAAATGGCCTGTTAGATGGGAAGGGGCTTCTCATCTGTAATCATTATTTCAAATGGCTTTAACTATTGCATCAAGGCATTAAGTTTTTATAAAAAGGAGGTTCCATGGAAAAGAGGGAATTCGTTTTTAAGCGTGTTGAAAAGGCTCTCTGCAAGAAAGAGCTTGTCTTGGCTTGTAATCTGTTGAAGATGCTTTCACCCCTACCGGAGCCGTTTGACCTTGTTTTTTCCCATATCTATACCGAAAAACTGAAAGAACCCACATATCAGCATCGGCTTGAAATGGCAGTAAGGCTGTGCATGAAGTCTATCAAAAGGGGGGGGATACACTTGGCGGTTATTGGGACCATTTATGACTGAAGGTGAGATTTCTCGGACCCCGATACCCTGACAAGCCATCCCATCATAGAGAATAAGTGGATTGCCGCCGAGAATCAACACTTAGAAGAGCTTTATGCAATGGAAGGTTTGTCTTTCCCTTAGTCCAACAAGGTTGAGTTTTTTCACAACTTCGCTACAATACCTTTATGGCAGATATAGATTTTGTCCGGAAGCTGAAGGGCGAACTGAAGGCGTGGATCTCGGAGGGGATAATCGCGCCGGAGCAGGAGGAGCGGATCCTTTCGCGGTACCGCGTCCTTGAGGAGGCGGAGGAGAAGGCGGGATCGAGCACGCTCATTACCGTCATCTCGGTGATGGGGAGCATCCTGATCGGAGTGGGCGTGATCCTCTTCATCGCGGCGAACTGGTCGATGATCCCGAGGGCGGGCAAGCTGGCGATAATCTTCCTTTCCCTCTTCGCGACCTACGCCGCGGGCTGGTATCTGAGGTATGAAAAAAAGACCTTCCCGAAGGTTGGGGCGTCGCTGATCCTGCTGGGAACGATAATTTACGGCGCGGGGATATTCCTTATCGCGCAGATCTACAACATCTCGGTCCACTACCCGAACGGCCCGCTGATGTGGGGGCTCGGCGTCCTTCCGCTGGCGTACCTTCTGAAATTCAGGTCCATCCTCTTGTTGAGCCTTCTCGATCTTCTCCTGTGGATGGGGATGGAGACTTCGTTCAGGCTGGAGGGGCACGATTCGTTCTTCAGCTTCGTCGCTCTTTACCTGGCCTCGGGCCTTATGTTCTGGGCGGTCGGCCTGACGCACCGCAAATTCGAGCCGGTAAAGGGGCTGGCGGGGCCGTACGTCGTCCTCGGAGTCCTTTCGGTATTCGTCGCGGGATACGCCTTCACTTTCGAGGTGGACAGGTGGAGGCTGGGATCGCCCGGGCTTGCGGTCTTCTACGCGGTGATCGCGGCGGCGTTCGCCGTTTCAATGATGGCATTCCTTCTGCCGAAGAACAGGGAGAAGGGCTGGGTAGCAGAGGCGGCGGGGCTATCGGGCCTCATGGCGCTAGTCTGTTTCTGGATAATCCCCGGGCTTTTGGTCCCTCAGGGGATGCCCGATCATTATTCGCATGAGGAGAGCCATTCGATCATCGCGAACCTTGTTTACGCCGCGATGATAGTCGGGATCATCGTCCTCGGCTACATCAAGAGATACAACGCCTACATCAACATCGGCATCCTTTTCTTCGTCCTCGACGTGATCGCAAGGTATTTCGACTTCTTCTGGGAGCTGCTTCCCCGTTCGATATTCTTCATCGCGGGCGGGATCATGCTTCTCGCGGGAGGGATATTCCTAGAAAAGAAGCGGCGCAAGGTGCTGGCTTCCTTCAGGCTGGAGGAGCTCGCATGAGGACGAAATACATCCTTCTGGTGGTCCTGCAGGCGCTTTTTCTCGTCGGGATGATCGGCATGAAGCAGGCGTGGATCGCGCGCGGGGAAAAGATAAAACTGAAGACGGTTCCCGTCGACCCGCGCGACATCTTCAGGGGAGATTACGCCCGGCTTAACTACGACATTTCCTCGCTGGACCTTGATTCCCTGGGATGCAAGGAGACTTTCCAGAGGAACGACAAGGTGTATGTGGCGATCTCCAAAGGCGACAAGGATTATTACGAAGCGGTGTCGGTTTCCTCGAAACGGCCGGCTGAAGGGCTTTATGTTGCAGGAAAGACCAAATACGGCCAGAGAACCAATTCCAAGTGGGAAGTGAGCGTGAAGACTGAGGACGGCACGATGAAAACATTCCATCCTCAGTGGTTCTACGGAATGAAGAAGGACGACACTGTGGTCTTCTGTATAGACAGACAGGGCAACGTCCAGAACTCCATGAAGGAGAACGCCGAGCATTCTCAGAAGTGCTACGGCGAGGAAGTGGTCACTGTCAAGGGCGTCATTGAGGAAGTGGTCGAAACGAAATACCAGACGATGGACGTCCAATACGGCATCGAGAGCTATTTCGTGGAGGAGGGCAAGGGACGAATCATCGAAAGCGCCCCTCGATCCAGTGAAGTCCTCGTGGAAATATCCCTCAACAAAAAGGGCAAGGGTCTCATAACCGGCCTCTACATCGACGGGAAGAGATATTGACCGGTCATGGCCCGGCCCGCCTGCTTTACGCGGCAGCCCTGATCCTGTTCGTCTTTTTCCAGCCTTCCGGCCTTTCGCAGGAGAAAGAATCCCCCGAGGGCGGCGGAACCCCTTCCATCGTGATGACGCCATGCGACCGCCTCTTGACCGACGACCTGTTCCTGATGATCGACATATCCCCGAAGGAACTTTTCCAGGCGTGCTACGAATTCTCGAAGGAAAAGCTGGCCTCGTTCCACGCCGAAATAACAAAGACGATCGACCATTCGAGAAAGCACGGTGGCCCGGCGATAATCATCGACAAGGCCGCGTACAAGCTCAACATGGTGAACGGCGGGAAGGTCACAGCGAAGTACGACATCGAGCTGGGATTCAACCCCTATAATCAAAAGACTCGGCAGGGCGACTACTGCACACCCGAAGGGCTTTACAGGATTGAGGCGAAGAAGGAGGGGGACGGGACGAAGTATTTCAAGGCCCTGCTGATCAACTATCCGAACGCCGACGACCGCAGCAGGTTCAGGCAGTTGAAAAGGTCCGGAGAGATCGGGGAGTCGGACAAGATCGGCGGGCTGATCGAGATCCACGGCAAGGGGACCGGCATGCCCGGAAACGACGGCGGTGTTAACTGGACGCTTGGCTGCGTCGCCCTTTCCGACGATGACATCACCGCCGTTTACGACAAGGTGAGCGTGGGGACGCCCGTCCTCATAGTAAAGTACGGCGCCAACAGGATCGGGTATCTGAAAGATGTTCCGGAGATGAAATACCTGCTGGATTGAACCGACATCAACGATTTTATCCGCAAATAACAAGCTCACTGATATCGCCGGTGAGGGCGAAGCCCGAACGGGGCGCGACACCTGCGCCGCAAGCGCGGCGTTTCCCGCCCCCGCCCGAAGACGGCCGCGCGGACGGCCCTTGCCCGCGTAAGTTCCCGGAGCGGCAGCGGAGGGCTTGTACATAAGATGCCTTATGTTAACCCGGAGGGCGAGCGGAGTGAAGCCGGGCGGGGAATGTCCGATAAGCGGCCGCTTATCGGAGGCGATTGCAAAGGCCGTGACGGAGGGAGGCCGGGAGGGGCCCCCGGCACGACCTTTGCCCTGAAGCCCGAAGCATGACCCGCGCAAGAGGCGAACGCAGCCGCTTACGCGGGCAAAAATGACGAACGAGGCCAGACTGAGGGTGAGGAGATCCTTCGCGGGCTGGACTGCGAAGCCTCGCTCAGGATGGCCGCTAGCGGCCACTTGGGGCGGGGGCGGCTAAAGAAAAGAAACGGGGCTGCGCCTGCAGGCTGCCAAGGACCGTAGGGCCGCGCACGAGGGGGCAGACCCTGCCTCCGGGTTAAGCTTTTGCAGGTGAACGCGCGGAACGAATGAACTTCAAGATGATTCTTCGAAGAATTTCAATCAAGCTGAAGAGAGCGAAGTACACCGCGAAACTGATGGCCATTTCGCCCAGCATGTAAGGATTTGAAAAAGACCAGTAGCTATCTACTATATAGCTACTGCTCCCAGAATGATCCCAGAACGCCGAGCCTAAGGCTACCCAACGGTGCGCCACTTGATATGGTAACCAGGTGAGACCACGAACACATGTATAAACAAAAGGTGGAATGACTTGGTTCAAATGTTGTCGTCCCTCCAAGTCATGACTGTCATGCCATATTACGAATGCGTATGGAAGTAACCCAAGAACAAGGGCTGTAACACAGATAGTTATCCAAATACATAGAGATCTTAAAATTGTTTTCATTACGATCACCACAGCGGGCTGGGCATGATGATCGGTAAATCATAATCGTTCTTTTCAATCCAGTAGGGCCGTTGCTGGTTGGGGGGGCGTATGCTGTTTTCAAAAGCTATAGGAAAAGCCTCAGTTTTAGCGCCTTCCATTCTTAGCATGTATCCCATTGGGTAAACATGGCCGTATCTTCCAGCTTCAGAAGCAGCCAGCAATTCTGGATGCAGTCTGTAAAGGCTATGTCCAAGCTCGTGCGCGGTGGCTGTGCCTAAGGTCTGCCCCACTCCACCGATCCACGCACCTTTCACTGATTCCGGGTCAAGGTGAATCTTTGCTCCGCCCTCAGAAAGCTCCGTGTACGCGCCTCCGCCCTTTATTGTGAATCTGTCTTGTCCTAGCGATATATCCAGCGTGAGATCACTCCCTATCCATTCATTAAGTGCCTTGCCCACGTTGCCGCTTTGGCCGAGAGCTTCTGCATTGCTAGTTCCAAGTTCATATGAGGTCCACTTGATCAATCCGAAGAACAAAGAATGTTCTTTTTTCTCCATCGTTAGCGTTTCTCCCCCGGTGCCAGCAGCCTCCTGAAGCGCATGCAATTTCCTCATTGCTCCTTCAGCAGTAGAACCAAGTCTCACTACCATTCCCGTGGGATCGTTGTAGTTTACCGGATTGTTTTGAACATACGCATAAAGATTCCAACTCTGTGGATTTGCAGGGCTTCCGTTGATGGGATCCGGTCTCATAAATCTCCCGATAGAAGATCCATAGAATCTTGCGTGCATGTAATCACATCCAGTCATTTCTTGTCTTCTCGGTTTTTCCCGATCTTAAAAAGCAGATCCCCGCGATGATCTGAGGCAATCCCAGAATGGCCATTCTCAGGAGGTATGTCTTGAGGAAGTATCCGCTCTGGAAGGCGATGCCGGCGGAGAATAGCGCTGCTCCGAGCAGGAGAAGCGCGCCGGCGAGCTTCCTCTTTTTAAAACTCACGGCGATTGACAGAAGGATGGCAACTGGGCCGCCCAGGAGGACCGCCAGTTCATGCCAGGGGGTCGTCGAATAAGCGGGGAAGAGTTTCGATAGTTCGTGGAATTTCAGAACGAACGCTGAGAGGTGGAGCAGCGCCAGCAGCGCCGCTATCGCGTACCCCAGGGAAAGGTAGACCCAGGGCGGGATGCTCCGCTTCTTCGCTACTTTACTTTTTGTCCGCATTTAGGGCAGAACTCGCCTGCGGGGTCAGTTATCTCCGCATCGCACTTGGGGCATTTGAGGGGCGGAGCCTGTCCATCCTTCATCTCGTCCTTGAAGTTCCTGATCGTCTTTCCGAGCGCGCCTCCGAGCTGGGGAAGCTTCGCGGCGCCGAAGATCAGGAGAAGGATCGCGAGTATGACGAGAAGCTCGGTCATCCCGAGAGAACCGAAAAGCAGCAACGGAGCAATCATAAGCATGTTCACTCCTCCACTTTTATCTTTTTCATCTTGAGTTTGCCGACCTTAAGGATCGCCGTTCCCTCTTTGTCTTTCGGGAAGTTCGCGTGGATGTCGGTCACCTTCTCTCCGCCGAGGGTGACGCCGCCCTGCTCTATGAGCCTTCTCGCCTCGCTTGCCGACGATGCCATCTTCATGTCGACTATGAACCTGGGGAACGGCACCGGCTCGCCTTTCTTCAGGACCACTTCTTCGATGTTGTCGGGAACCTCCTTTTTCGAGAAGACAGTCTCGAAACGGGCTCTCGCTTCTTTGGCTTCCGCGGCCGCGTAGTAATAGGAGATCACAAGTTCCCCGAGCCGCTTCTTCGCTTCCATAGGATGTAAAGAGCCTCCCGCGACTTCGGCTTTTACCGCCTCGACCTGCGCCGGAGAAAAATCGGTGCAGAGAAGGTAGTACCTCCACATCATCTCGTCCGAGACGCTCATTATCTTCCCGAAGATGTCGTTGGGCTTTTCGTTGATTCCGATGTAGTTGCCCAGCGACTTGGACATCTTTTCGACGCCGTCCGTGCCTTCGAGGAGCGGCATCGTGAGGACCACCTGCTCTTCCTGCCCGAACTCGCGCTGTATGTCCCTTCCGACGAGAAGGTTGAAGAGCTGGTCGGAGCCGCCCAGCTCCACGTCGGCCTGAAGCGCGACCGAATCGTACGCCTGGGCGAGGGGATACATGAACTCGTGGATGTGGATGGGCCTTTCCTCCTTGAACCTTTTCTTGAAGTCGTCCCGCTCGAGCATCCTCGCGACCGTGTATTTCCCCGCGAGCCTTATCAGCCCTTCGGCGCCGAGCTTGGAGAGCCACTCGGAATTGAACCTGACGACGGTCTTTTCCGGATCGAGGATCTTGAACACCTGCTTCTTGTAGGTCTCCGCGTTCTGCTCGATCTCCTCGCGGGAGAGCTGGGGGCGCGTGGCGTTCTTTCCCGTCGGGTCGCCGATCATCCCCGTGAAGTCGCCGATGACGAAGACGACCGTGTGGCCGAGGTCCTGGAAGGCTTTCATCTTCCTGAGGACCACCGTGTGGCCGAGGTGCAGGTCCGGGGCGGAGGGGTCGAAGCCCGCCTTCACGACGAGGGGCTTCCCCGTTTTGACGGACCTTTCCAGTTTTTTCTTGAGCGTCGCTTCGTCTACAAGGTTCACCGCCCCTTTTGCGAGGAGCGAGAAGTCGCTGTCTATCCGTTCCTTCATTGATCGTCTCCGAGTGAAACAAGGCTCTGGAGGAGCCGCTGGTATTCGTCCCTGTCGATGGAAAGCCGCGCCCTGCTCCCGCACAGCTTGAACTTGCCTTCGGCGAAAAGCTTGAGGCTTATCGGATAGAGCCTGTGCTCGTACTTGAGGATCCTTCCGGAAAGGGCTTCCTCCGTGTCGTCGGGGTAGATCGGCACCGCCGCCTGCAGGAGGATCGGCCCGTTGTCGCAAAGCTCGTCCACGAGATGGACGGTGCAGCCCGAGAACGCCACGCCCGCTTCGAGCGCCTTAGCCTGAACGTGGAGGCCGGGGAACGAGGGAAGGAGGGCGGGATGGATGTTCAGGATCGCGTTCGGGAAAGTCCTGATGAAGAGAGGCGAGAGCAGGCGCATGTAGCCCGCGAGGCAGACGATCTCTACGCCTTCAGCCTTGAGGGCTTCGATCATCTTCGCGTCGTGTTCTTCCCGAGTCTTGGACGCCTTGTGGTCGATGACCATCGTCTTCACGCCCATAGCTTCCGCCCTGGAGAGGCCTTCGGCGGAGGCGATGTTGGATATGACCAGGGCGCATGAGGCGGGGAATCCCGGTTCCTTCATCGCTTCGAGCAGGGCTGTCATGTTGGAGCCGCGCCCGGAAATAAGAATTCCAACCTTTTTCATTCTTCGTTCTCCGAAAAACAGCATTTTATCACAAGAAAAACTTGAGGAAGCTCGAGTCCTCTTCAGTTATCTCCGCACACCGTTTCGCCCGCGAGAGTGACCGTCGTCACCGTCACCGAGCTTTTGATCCCGGAAGATGTTAGCGCCGGGTCCGACGGGACATAGCCGGTCAGCCCCGAACCCGCGGATATCCATTTCCTCGAGATCTGCGAATCCTTTGCCGCATCGCAGGAGCTTCCCGGGGAACCGCTCTTGTCTGAGACGACGATGAACGGCGAAGCCGCTTCCGCCGCGGAAAAGGCTCCCACGGCCTGGAACCCGCCGTTATCCAGACTGCGCACGGAGTAAAGGATGTCGTTGCCCGTCAGGTCGTAACTCTTTTTCCACTTGACCTTCCCCGACCAGTCCAGCTTCATCGCCCACGATTCTTGGAAAACGGAGGAGGTCGAAGTGCCCCCCACGATTATGAATCCGTGTTTCCCGGAGTTTGTCACTCCCATCGCGTAATCGTTCATCCCGAAGCCGTATGCCTTCTGCCACTCGTCCCCTCCGGTCTCGGAGAGGCGGACCAGCCAGGCGTTGGATTCGGTGCTTTTCCCTTCCAGGAAGCTTTCGCCCGCCACGAGGTAACCTCCGTCGCTCGCTTCGGTCGCGCAGAAGAGATAATCGTCGCCCTGCGTGGCGAAATATTTCTGCCATTTGATGATCCCGCCGGCGTCGGTCTTCATCACCACTCCGTTGACGCCGCCCCCGCCGAAGGAACCGGTGGCTCCCGTCACGATGAATTCACTTTCTTTGGTGCGCGTGAGGGAGTATGCAAGATCGTCCCCGCTGCCACCGTAGCTTTTCTGCCAGAGCAGTTCGCCCCGGGAATCGAGCCCGATAAGTAGCAATTTGTATGTGGACGAGGCTTCAGCGGTCCCTCCCGCGCGAGTGTTGCCGAGGACCACAAAACCTCCGTTCGCGCTTCTTTTCACATCTACGCCCCAGTCTTCGTCCGTCCCACCCAGGCGCTTCGCCCAGACAAGTCCTCCCGCGTTGTCGATCCTGAAGACAAGGACGTCGTCCTGGATTGCGCCGAAGGAGTAGGTCTCACCGGCGACCACATAACCGCCGTCATCCGCGGGAGTTATCGCGAAGGCGAAATCGTTGCCTTCCTTTCCGTAGCTCTTCTGCCATTCTATGTTCCCGGAAGCGTCGAACTTCACGACGAGGGCGTCGTATGTTGTCGACTCCGGGCCGGTCGACGTTCCCTGGATGTATCCTGCCGCTATCGTGCCGCCGTCAGCTGTTTCGCAGAATGAGGATAGGATGGCCTGGGAGGTTCCCGCGTAACCGGTGATGCCCGGGGTTTGAGCGGCAAAGGGAATGGTGCTGGCAGAAACCACAGCCGCAATAAGACATGCCGCCATGCGGCGGAAGCCCCTGGAGAACGGTCGCAAAACTGTTGTTTCCGCCATTGTCGGTACTCCTTCCTAAATCATTCTATAACAGAAGGCTTGATGATAAAAATGCCGCGCCGGCGGGAAACGCGCGAACGGCTTTGTCCCGCTTTTGACGGACCTGATGTAAAATATCAACGGTTCTTCAGCGCCGATGATCGTTTGTTGCTTCATGTTCAGGATCCTGAAGGCGTGACGATTGCAGTTGACCGGCCGGTCAACCGCTAAAGAGCGGCGGAGGTTTCGATGGTTGGCGGAAGCCCGGAAGCGAAGATCGTCGGCAGGTACCGCATCGAAGAGAAGCTCGGCAAGGGCGGGATGGGGGACGTCTACCTCGGATGGGACGAAAAGCTCGAGCGGAAGGTCGCCCTCAAATGCATCAGGGCCGAGCACCGCATGGATGGGGAGGCGCGGTCGAGGTTCATCAGGGAGGCGAAAGTTCTCTCCCAGCTCGGCCATCCCGACATCTGCCAGATATACGACTACATCGAGGGGGATGAAGCAGATTACCTCGTTCTTGAGCTCATATCCGGCAGGAAATTGTCTGAAGAGATGAAGGAAGGCAGGCTTTCCCAGAGGCAGAAGCTCGCGGTATCGAAGAGGATCGCCGAGGTCCTTTCGGTCGCCCATGAGAAGGGGGTGATTCACAGGGACCTGAAGCCGGACAATATCCTCGTTACTGAAGACGGGGGCATAAAGGTGCTCGATTTCGGGCTCGCGAGACAGCTCTCGTTCGACGAAACCACCGTGGAGTTTCCGCCTCCGGTTTCGGCCGCCGAGACAGGCGTCATGCCGATCAGTCACGACGGCGAGACGATAACCCCGGTATCGCCGGAATCTTCGTTTGGCACAAACGATCCGGGAGGGCTGACGACGGTGGGGGTCGTGATGGGCACTCTCGGTTACATGAGCCCTGAGCAGGCCAGGGGAGAGAGCGTCACCACTCAGAGCGACATCTATTCGCTGGGAATACTCGTCGAAGAGCTTTTTTCCGGACGCCAGTCTTATGACAGGAGCGGGGGATTCGACGCGTTCCTGGAGAAGAACCGTCGCGGCGACAGGGAATCCGTCACGATAGAAGATGCCGATATCAGGCTTCTAGTGAAGGAGATGACATCCCTTGAGCCCAACGCGAGGCCGACGGCGAGGGAATCGGTCATGAGGATCACGGGCATCATCGAGAAGCCCGCGAGAAAGCGCAAAAGGATGATCATCGGCGCGGTGATGACCTCGCTCTCCATCCTCACCATCTTCGCGTGTCTCTCGTGGATTAAGGCGCTGAAGGCCGAGAAAGCGGCGAGGCTCGAAGCCGAGAAAGCCCGCCAGGCCGAGAGAACGGCGAAAGAGGAAGCCGAAGCGGCGAAACAGGTCTCCGACTTCCTCGTCGGGCTCTTCGAGGTCTCGGACCCGGGCGAAGCTAGAGGCAACTCCATCACCGCGAGGGAGGTCCTGGACAAGGGCCGCGAAAGAATAGAAAGGGAGCTTGTCTCCCAACCGAAGATACAGTCCCGCATGATGCTGGTGATGGGCAACGTCTTCAGGAAGCTGGGGCTATTCAAGGAAGCCTCGCCCCTTGTTGAAAAATCCCTGCGGATAAGGGAGGAAAGGTACGGAAAGGACAGCGCGGAGGTCGCCCAGACACTCAACGAGATGGGGCTGATGATGCACGCGACCGGCAGCTACGAGGAAGCCGAGAAGTACCTCAAAAGGTCTCTGGAGATAAGGAGCAGGATCTTCGGCGAGTATAGCGTTCCTGCAGCAGACGTCACGAACAACCTGGCGATACTCTATTATTCGCGGGGAAGATACGCCGAGGCGGTCACGCTCAATAGGAAAGCCATCGAGGTGAAAGAAAAGCTCCTCGGGAAGGATGATCCTTCCGTCGCCATCTCGCTTGACAACCTGGCGATGGCGTACAACAAGCTGGAAAAGAACGGAGAGGCCGAGCCTCTCTACAGGCGCGCTCTCGAGATAAACGAGAAAGCCCTCGGGGGCGATCACCCCGACCTGGCTTTTTCGCTGAACAACCTCGCGCGGCTTTACGAGGACGAGAACAGGTTCGCCGACGCCGAGCCTCTTTACGGGCGAGCCCTTGCCATAGAAGAGAAGGCTTTCGGCGCCGATCATCCCGCAGTGGCGATCCCGCTCAACAACCTGGCGATGCTTTACTACAAGCAGGGCAAGTACAGCGAGGCGGAACCGCTCTACAAGCGCGCCCTGGCCATCCAGGAAAAGGCCCTGGGGCAGGATCATCCCGACCTTGCGGTATTCCTGAACAACCTCGGGATGCTTTACAACAAGCAGGGGAAACAGGCCGAGACGGAGCCGATCTACAAGAGGGCCCTGGCCATAAGGGAAAAGGCGCTTGGAAAGGACCACCCGGCAGTTTCCAACTCGCTCGGCAACCTCGCCATCCTTTACAAGAACCAGAAAAGGTTCGCCGAGGCGGAACCTCTATACAAGCGGGCGCTTTCGATAATGGAAAAGAATTTCGGGAAGGACCATCCAAGCGCGGCCATATGCGCGAACAACCTCTCGAGGCTTTACATAGAACAGAAGAAGTTCGCCGAGGCGGAGGTCCAGCTCAAACACGCGCTTTCGATAATGGAAAAAGCGAAAGGACCGGACCATCCTAATGTCGGTATATTCACCGGCAACCTCGCGATGGTCTATTCGAAGCAGGGAAAAGACGCACGGGCCGAACAGCTTTACGAACGATCACTCGCCATCATGGAAAAAGTCTACGGACCCGAGAACCCGGAAGTGGGGCTCTCCATGAAGAGCCTCGCGAAACACTACATGAAGACAGGGAAGTTCGAGAAAGCCGGGCCGCTCCTGAAGAGGGCGCTTGCCATAGACGAAAAAACGCTGGGGAATGACAATCCCGGGGTAGCGCCGGTGCTCGAGAGCCTCTCGGAGTATTACGCCGCGACAGGGGACGAAGCCGCGGCGAAAGCGTCGAAGGATAAGGCGGAAGCCCTTCGCGAGAAGAAAAAATGATTCGGGTCTTTCCGAAGCATCAGCAGGCTAATATTACTTGTAAAGTTTTTCCCCTTCGACCAGGCCCATGATGGCGTCGAGACACTCGGAGCAGTAAAAACCGCGCTCGGTGCCCGATTTCGGGTCGAGGTTCTCGTGGACCGTGACGCACGGGGCGAAGTTCATCCGCGCGGCGATCGACGCGGTATCGAGGACCACGTCGAAATAGACCCATTCCCGGCAGTTGTCGGTCCAGGGCGTTCCCCGGTATGTCTCCTTTATACCGGCGGAAAGCAGTTCCTCTTCAAGCTTCCTGAGGTGTTCGCAAGTCATTTCTTGTCTTCTTCGTTCTGTTCTTTCGGGCCTGGCGTGCTCTCTTCTTCAGCAGGCGGCTCCGCAGCCTTCTTTCTATCCCTGACGACGATCGTCTCGGCGATTCGGTCGTGGACGGTCTGGCGGTTGGGGTGGAGGAAGAACTGGAAGAAGCCGAATCCTCCTTCGAGTATCGAAGCGCCGTATCCCAGCGACCGTTCTATCGAGTGCCAGAAGCCCAGTTCGTCGTGGGTGAGAGAGACGACCCTGATGCCGGTCAATTCTTTCCCGAGGGTCCTGCCCTTTCCGAAGTAGGTCCAGAGGCCGAAGTAAAGAGGGAGCGAAATGATCGCCCAGCCGTGAAAGGGATCGACCTTGACAGCGAAGACGCCCGTTTCGTCCATCCGGTTCACGGCGTCAGGAATGAGGAAAGGAAAAAGGCAGAAACTGACGAACAAGAAATCGAAGGCGAATGCGAAGAAGCGGCGACCGAAGGGGGCCAGCTCGATCCCGCGGAGGGCTTCCTGGCGGCCTGCTGACATGGGGGTGAAGAAACGGATCTTCTTCTCCCGCTTCTTCCGCCTGAACAGGTTCTTGAGCCATCCGGGAATTATTCTCAGTTTATCCTCCCATACCTATTTTACCATTTTGGGATGTCAACAGGACAGCAAAAATGGTTTGACAAGGATATACAGGATCGGCAGGATAAGAAATTTTAAATTGCGGACCGGGACAGGCTCCCATTTGAGGCTCTACTATGAATTGTTGATTCGTGAAGTGATCCCTGGGCGCGGCAAGCTGAGCTTGGTTCAACCAGGTGCGACCGTTTTGCGAAATGGGGATATAATGAAACGGGAGGCGAAGGGAAATGAAAAGAAAGAGCGATATTTTACTTATGGGTTCTTTGAATTTTGTCAGGAAGTTAGCCTTTGTGGTTGTGCTGCTAACCTTTCCGGGGGTTCTTTTTTGTGCCCCCAACGATCTCTTAGGCAAGCTCGACAAAATTGCGGAGCAGGGTGAGTCTGCGTCTTGGAATTCCTACGTGGAAGTGACTTGTGAGATCCAAAAATATCCATTGGAAGTGTCAAAAATCCTTCAAGAAAAATTAAAAGACCCGCTGATCACAAATTTGCAAACTACAATTTATGTCTGGGCTTTGGGAGAGACAAGGGATCAATCAGCCATAGACCAGTTGATCTCTCTTCATAAATCCACTTTCACAGAGCGGGTTAAGGGCAATTGCATAAAGGCTCTTGCCACGATCGGAGGAGAAAAGAGCGGTAAATATATTGTTTCTCTTGTTGAAGCTGAAAAAGATCCGGAAGAAAGATTTCCATTGTTGGTATATCTGGGACAGAGCCGATATGAACCCGGATTGCCGCTTATGGAAGAAGTACTGCGTAAAAGTCCTGACCAATTCTATTGGCAATCAATCTTTGTGTTTGGAAAGATGGGTGATGCATGTGTGCCATTTCTTATAAGCAAGTTGAATGATGAAAATCACAACATCAGGATGAACACGATAATCTTGTTGGGAAAATGGCTTATTCCCCCGGAAGCCGCCAAGCCGATGCAGGAAAGATATTGGAAAGAGCCAGACAAACAATTGAAGTCTTTTCTTCTCAGTTCCTTGGAAGTTACTATGCCAGATCTGGATGAGGTCAAGGCATTTTTTAAGAAAGTGTCTGAAAAAGAAAAGGATGAAGAGCTAAAGAAATTCGCAACCGAGACGGTGAAGATGAACGATGAAATGAAAAAAGATGCTAAAGAATATGCCAAGAACAAAAAAGTGTCAAAAGATGCTTTTGAAAAGGAATATTGCCTGATTTATGGCTCTATGGGACATCAGGGAAGCTGTGAGTCCTTAAAAATATCATCTGAATATGACGACGAAGGAAAACTGAAAAGGCTTCGTGAAGAGATACTTTCAAGAGGATCAGACGAATGTTTTAATGAATATCAAGAAGTGAATGAAGTCATAATGTGGAACCGTATTGCAAAATGGGTCTCTAACAGCAAGTGAGCCAATGAAACAAGCTTCTTCAGATCAAGCCCCCTCATACAGCGTCCTTCTTTTCTTCGGCGCGAATCCCGCCGTGGCGATGACCTCTCTCAGTTCGGCTTCGTTGGTTCTGTGGCTGCAGCCGGCCGCGCGGACGACGTTCTCCTCGATCATCACCGAGCCTAGGTCGTTGGCGCCGAAATGGAGCGCAACCTGGCCGATGTCGAGCCCCTGCGTCAGCCAGCTTGCCTGAATGTTCTTGATATTGTCGAGATATATGCGGGAGAGAGCCAGCACCTTCAAATACTTCGTGTATGAAGCTTTCTCCACCTTCAGCTTCGCCCGCCCCCCGGGCTGGTAGGTCCATGGGATGAATGCGGTGAAGCCGCCCGTCCTGTCTTGCAGTGACCGGACCCTGTCGAGATGTTCGACTATCTCGTCGTCGCCTTCGCCCGCCCCGAACATCATAGTTGCCGTGGAGGGGATGCCCAGCCTGTGCGCCTCTTCCATCACGCCCAGCCACTCTTCCGTCGTCGCCTTCTTCGGCGCGATCCTCTTCCTGCTCTTCTCGGTCAGTATCTCCGCTCCTCCTCCGGGAAGGCTCTGAAGACCGGCCTCCCTCAGCTTGGAGAGAACTTCCGGCACGCTCATCCCGAAGCTATTCGAGAAGAAGACTATCTCGGGCGGAGAGAAAGCGTGGATGTGGATGTCGGGGAAATCTCTTTTTATCGCCGAGAGCATATCGAGGTAATAGCTGAAAGGAAGCTTAGGATTGTGGCCGCCCTGAAGGAGGATGCCAGTTCCGCCGAGCTCGACGGTCTCCTTCACCTTTTGGAGAAGGTCTTCGATCGAAAGAGAGTAGGCGCCCTCCTCGCTCTCCGCGCGGGAAAATGCGCAGAAGGCGCAGAGCGTCTCGCAGATGTTCGTGTAATTAATGTTCCTGTCGATGATGTAGGTGACTGCCGGCTCGGGGTGGTGGAAGAACCGTCTTTCCTGCGCGAGGAATCCCAGTTCGACGGGGGACGCGTTCAGGAGCAGGCTCAACGCCGCAGCCTTGTCGATCCTCTTCCCTTTCGCGATATCGCTGAATACTTGTTGAAGGTCAGATCCCATGCATTCCTCAGATTATCAATTATCAATTTTCAATTCAGGCAGAGACGGGAATACCTCCCGGCAGAAATCGAGCGCGGGCCCTCCCTCTTCACCGAACCTGTAGAAAAGGCTTTTTTCGAAGTAGTGCCTGAGAGTCGGTTCTTTAAGCCCGGTCTTTGATCCGGCCCACTTTATTATCTCGTCGAATTTATCGAGGCATCTGCTCAGAGAGCTCTCCAGGAAATCCGCCTCGTCGAAGTCCAGCTTTTCCTTCTTTTTCGCCCACAGCGCGAAAACGCAGCAGTGGCCGGTCTTCACTTTCCACATCGTGGCGATGTCCAGCTTCGGCATGGGATGATCGTAAAGCTTGAGGGCGTCGTCGCCGATGAGAAGCTGGGCTTCGTCCGGGGCGAGAGATTTCAGGTCTTTTCTTCCGGTTTCGAAAGCGATGTTCCTGTTCGAGAAAAGATGACGGGTCATCGCCTGCGAGGTCCTGCTCGCGGGATCGAGAAATATTTTTCGGATGTTGTCAGTGCCTCGGGGATAAAACAAAAGGATGGAACGGACATCCCCCTTCGATAGGACTCCGATGGGAGCGGCTGTTAAAAGATCGTTCGTGACGGCCATGAACGTGGGAACGACGGCGATGTCGGCGCTTCCGTCGAGAAGGCATCCTGCGGTCTCGGAGGGGACCATCAGGCGAAGATCGACGTTGGGGTCGTCTTTCATGCCCCACCACAGAGGCGTGTCGTTTATGAACGATATCGCGGCGACCCTGATCTTCATTATTTTAACAGCTTGAGAAGGTGATAGAGCCCGTAATGCGCGGCGAATTCCATGACGCCTCTTCTGTCGAAGGGAAAGATGAACCTGTGGACTTCTTCCTTCCCGGGAGCCGCGACGGCCACGAAGAAGAGGCCGACAGGCTTCTCGTCACTCCCTCCGTCGGGCCCGGCGACGCCGGTCGTGGCGATCGCACAGGAGGAGAGGAACCTCGCTCTCGCGCCCCTCGCCATAGCCAGGGCGACCTCTTCGCTCACCGCGCCGTACTTCTCGATCAGCTCGCGCGGGACACCGAGGATGTCGCTCTTGGCTTCGTTCGAATAGGCGGTGATCCCGCCCTTGTAGAACGAGCTCACCCCCGGCAAGGAGACGATCTTCCCGGAAAGGCTCCCGCCTGTTAGCGATTCGGCGACGGATAGCGTCATCTTTTTTTCATTCATTCTTTTCGCCAGCACCTCGACAAGCGATTCTCCTTCGAGGCTGACGATATTCCCGGCAAATCGCTCTTCCAGTCCTTCGAATATTTCTTTGCTTACGGTCTCCAGGAACAGCTTCTGGTAGATCAGGAACGAGAGGTCCAAAACGCCGTAGTGCGGCAGGATCGAGTAGCTCACCCAATCCTGCTTGTCGAAGCGGGCGAGGAACTCCTGCACCTCGCTCTCCCTCACGCCTGCCAGCGTTACTTTGATCGAGTGGGGCCGTTCCTCCGAGAACCTCGAATCGATCTCCCCGAGGACGAAGTCGAGGGCCATCTGCTCGAACTCCCTCGGGACGCCGGGGAGGCAGAAGACCATCTTTTTCTTCGTCTTCAGGTATACGCCGCCGGCGAGGCCGAATTTGTTGGGGATGATCTTGCATCCCCTCGGCACCATCGCCATCTTCACGTCGAAGTCGCGTATCTCCCGGCCGCGCTCTTCGATCTTTCTTTTTATCTCCGAGAACCATCGTCCCTTCTTTTCGAGCGATGTCCCCCGAGCTCTCGCCAGCCCTTCGCGGGTGAGGTCGTCGCCCGTCGGGCCGATGCCGCCCGAAGCGATGACGATATCCGCGCCCGCCATCGCGGCGGAAAACGCGCGGGCGATCGCCTCCTCGCTGTCGGGGACGATCTGGTATCCCTTGATCTTGATGTTGCGCTCTTCCAGGAGCGGCAGGATGAACCGGCCGTTGAGCTCCTCCTTGTCGAACCTGAAAAGCTCCGAGCCTATGAGAAGGATGCAGGCGGATGTCACTGGAGTGTCCTTTCATCCCCGGAGACGTAATCGGCGTGGCCGTTGTCGACGAGCAGCTTGACGATCTCTTCGCGGATCCTGTCGGAGACGGCTTCGGGAGCGGTGTCTTCGGGAAAACGGATCGGCTCGCCGATGAAGAGGTGCACCTTCACCGGCTTGGGGAACTTCCTTCCGGGGGGAAGCGCTTCCCTCGCCCCGACGATGGCGACCGGAAGGACGGGAGCCTTGCTCCTAAGGGCGTAAACTCCCACCCCCTTGCGCGTGTCGAGCAGGTATCCTTCGCGCGACCGCTGGCCCTCGGGGAAAATGCCGATCACCTCCTCGTTATGCAGGAACTTCATCGTCTTCTTGTACGCGGCGATCTGAAGGTTCGGCCCGATGGGGATCGTGTCGAGAAGGTAGCAGAAGGGGTAGAGGAACCACTTCTGGTAATGGACGGCCGTCATAATGTAGTGGATCCTTCTTGGGAAGAAAGAGCCCAGAAGCATCGGGTCGAGATATGAGGAATGGTTCGCCGCGACGATGAGACGCCCCTTTTCGGGGACCCTTCTCTTGTCGTGCGCCTTGACCCTGAAGTAGAGGAAGAATATGGAGCCGACAAATCCCTTGGCGAAGAGGTAAAAACTGTAAAGTATGAATCTTTTCAATCTCAGCTCCGGCACAAAAAAAGGCGCGGCCGATGCCGCGGGCACATCTCAAAGAGCCTTATTTTACAACATTTAACCGATTATTGGAAGAGGTGTACTTGGCTGGGGACAAGTCAGGATATCTACTGCCAGGATTTTTCGACCCATTTCTCGATCTTTTCAGCCGAAACGTCATCCCATCCGCCTTTTTTAAGGCATTCCTGGGCTTCTTTCATATAGGATTCCGATTTGTCGGGCTTCCCCATTTTCTTGTTTAAAATAGAAAGACGAGCGAGAGCACGACCTTTGGATGCGTCGGGATTCCAGAAATAGTCGCGATGAGAATCGATAAAAGAAATCAGCTTCTTCTGGGTTCTGGCTGCGGTTGGGTAGTTTGAATGCTCATATTCCATTTGTGAATATAGATCAAGCTGATATGCCGCAGCCGGTATTACTACCCCTTCTTCAAGACTTCTCGATAATCTAGTGCCGATAAATATGCCCGATATTAACACTATTGGTAAAAGTATTCCCGAAAGGAGTGGTAAAAGTACATGCAATTTCTTATTCTTTTTTTCCAGATTCCTAATTTTTTCCTTAATTTCATCCAACGGTTTCGAGTAAAAACTAATCAATAATTCTCCATAGAGCCAAAAGCAAGTTGATATAAATATTGCAAAGATAAAAATTTTTGGAATAACTTCCCAGAACAACAAGAATCCGATGTCATGCAAAGAATGAAGAGAAATTACTGAAAAGAAGATGGATAACGTCCACACAGTAATTGTAAATAACAACGGAGCAATGAATCCACCCAAAAGAAGTACAACCAATACAAATCTTCCCCACCTTGTTCCCTTGAGATTGTGGAATCTTTCTTTCATGTCACCGAATGGTATCTTCATTGAAATGCCATTCTACTCCTTTTAAGTGCTTTAGGGAATGGAAAAAGAGAAATTATCCTTTTCATTGGAGCAAGTTGACCTTTTTTTCTTAATGTCTTAATATAATCGCTAAAACCGCGGAGGGCCACCCTTCGAGGTAAGCTTTGAAAACAAGGGGGTTACATGGAAACTTTAAAAAGAACGCCGCTTTTCGAAGAACACAGGAAGTGCGGAGGGAAGATCGTACCCTTCGCGGGTTGGGAAATGCCCGTCCAGTACAGCGGGCTCATCGACGAGCACATCACCGTCAGGACCAAGGCGGGGCTTTTCGACGTCAGCCACATGGGCGAGATCTGGGTCAAGGGCAAGGACGCCCTGAAGCTCGTGCAGAAGGTCTCCTCGAACGACGCGACGAAACTCGCCTACGGCCAGATCCATTACGCCGGTCTCCTGACCGAGAAGGGCACCTTCGTGGACGACATGCTTGTCCACAAGATCGAGGACAATTTCTACCTGCTCGTCGTCAACGCCTCAAACGTGGACAAGGATTTCGCGTTCATCAAGAAGAACGCGGAAGGGATGGAAGTGAACGTCGTAAACAAGAGCGACGAGATAGCCCAGATCGCCATCCAGGGGCCGCTCTCCGTAGAGATCATGCCGCAATTCGTCAAGGGCGCGGACATCGCGGCCCTCAAGTATTATTGGTTCACCTACGGGGAAGTGCTCGGCGAAAAATGCCTCATCGCAAGGACGGGATACACCGGAGAAGACGGCTTCGAAGTGTACCTCTCGCCCGCGAAGGCCCCCGAGCTCTGGAACGCCCTTCTCGAAAAGGGGACGCCGATGGGTTTGAAGCCCGCCGGGCTGGGCGCGAGGGACACCCTCAGGCTCGAAGCGTGCATGACTTTGTACGGCAACGACATCGACGACACGACGACCACTCTCGAGGCCGATCTCGGCTGGATCACGAAGCTGGACAAGCCTGACGATTTCAACGGCAAGGCGATCCTCCTCGAGCAGAAGGCGAAGGGCGTTTCGAAGAAGCTGGTCGCGTTCGAGCTTCTCGAAGCGGGCATCCCGAGGCACGAGATGGCGTGCTTCCACGAGGGCGCGAAGGTCGGCCACGTGACCAGCGGGACCATGGCGCCGTTCGTCAAGAAGGCGCTCGGCATGGCGTACCTGCCGATCGGGCTGTGCGAGGCCGGGAAGGAATTCCATGTCGATATCAGAGGCAAGATGGTTAAGGCGAAGGTCGTCCCGAAGCCTTTCTACAAGAGACCGAAGAAATAGGAGATAGGAGGAGCAGATGATCAAGTACACCAAGACCCACGAATGGATCAATGTCGAAGGCAGCAAGGGAACTATAGGGATAAGCGATTTCGCGCAGAAGGAACTGGGCGACATCGTCTTCGTCGAGGCTCCGGTCGTCGGCGACCAGGTGAAGGCAGGCACGCAGATGGGAACGGTCGAGAGCGTCAAGGCCGTCTCCGAGCTCAACTGCCCCGCTTCCGGCAAGGTCGTCGAAGTGAACGGGGACCTCGCCAACTCCCCGCAGTTCGTCAACGAAGACCCGACGGGGAAAGGCTGGATCATCAGGATCGAGATCTCGAACCCCGCAGAGCTGGACGCGCTGATGGACGATGCCGCCTACCAGAAATACGTGGCGGAGCACGCCCACTGACAGGAGGCTTCAGATGCGTTATCTTCCACAGAGCGGCGGCGAGGTCGCCGCGATGCTCAAGGAGATCGGCTGCGGAGGCATGGAAGAGCTCTTCTCTTCCGTTCCCTGCGAGATCGCCATCGAGGGCCGCGCGGGCCTGAACAAGGGGCTTTCGGAGCAGGAGCTTCTCGACCTTTATTACAAGAGGGCTCTTAAAAACAGGTCGCTCCTCTGCGTGCCTTCCTTCCTCGGCGCGGGCGCCTACAACCATTACGTCCCCGTCGCGATAGACCAGATGCTCCTGAGGAGCGAGTTCTACACCGCGTACACTCCGTACCAGCCTGAAATGGCGCAGGGGACGCTCCAGGCGATCTTCGAGTACCAGTCGATGATGGCCGAACTGACTGGCATGGACGCGGCGAACGCCAGCCTCTACGACGGCGCCTCCTCGACGCCCGAGGCTGTCCTCATGGCCCACAGGATAAAGAAGGGAAAGAAGGTGCTCGTCGCCGCCTCCCTGAACCCCTTCTACAAGGAGACGCTGAGGACCTACACTAGGTACCTCGAGTTCGAAATCGTCGAGATCGGCTGGACCAGGGACGGAAGGCTGGACCTCGACGCGATGAAAAAGCATGTCGACGGGAACACATGCGCGGTCGTGGCCGGAAGCCCCAACTTCTTCGGCGTCGTCGAGGACATTGCGGCGATAAAGGAAGCTTTGCCCGCGGAGAACAGGCCCCTGCTCGTGACGATGGTGGCCGAAGCCCTTTCTCTCGCGCTCCTCACACCGCCGGGCAGGCTCGGCGCCGACATCGTCGCCGGAGAGGCGAGGTCGTTCGGCAACCCGATCGGGTACGGCGGCCCCGCGCTGGGCTTCATCACGACGAAGAAGGAATACGCGAGACAGATCCCCGGAAGGATCGCCGGGCAGACGGTCGACAAGGAGGGCAGGAGAAGCTTCGTCCTCACCCTCACCACGAGGGAACAGCACATCCGCAGGGAGAAGGCCACATCCAACATCTGCTCCAACGAGGGGCTCTGCATGCTGGCGGCGACCATCTACCTCTCGCTGATGGGCAGGGTCGGCCTAAGAAAACTGGCCGAGCAGAACCTCGCCAAGTGCGAATACCTCAAGAAGACCCTGAAGGATGCCGGGTTCAAGATGGTCTTCGACGGCCCGACCTTCAACGAAATCCTCGTCGAGCTTCCCTTCGCGCCGGAAAAGGCGGCGGAGAAGCTTCTCTCCGAAGGCATCGAAGGAGGTCTTTCGGTGAAGAAGTTCTATGACGGCCTCGCGAACGGATGCCTCCTCGCGGTCACCGAACTGACGAGGAAGGAAGACATCGACAAGCTGGTCAAGCTGCTGGGAGGTGTGAAATGAGCCTGTTCATCGAAGAGAAGCTCATATTCGAGCTCGACAACCCCGGCAGGGAAGGTTACTCGCTTCCAAAGAACGACGTCCCGGAAGTGAAAGCCACGGAGGTCCTCAAGGGCCTCGTCCGCGAAGAGCCCATCCGCGGGCTTCCCGAGGTGAGCGAAGTGGACGTGGTCAGGCACTTCACCCGCCTCTCCACCTACAACTACGCGGTGGATTACGGCCTCTACCCGCTGGGCTCCTGCACGATGAAGTACAACCCGAAGATCAATGAATGCGTGGCGCGCCTCGAGGGGCTCGCCTTCCTGCACCCCCTGCAGGACGAGAAAAGCGTCCAGGGCGCCCTCGAAGTGCTCTACGAGCTGGGAGAATCGCTTAAGAAGATCGCGGGGATGGACGGCGTCACACTCCAGCCCGCGGCGGGAGCGCACGGCGAGTTCACCGGGATGCAGCTTATCCGCGCCTTCCTCCAGGACAAGGGAGACAGGCGCTCGGTCGTTCTCATCCCCGACTCGGCGCACGGCACCAACCCCGCCAGCGCGCACTTCGCCGGATATACCTGCGAAGAGATCAAGAGCAACCCCGACGGCTGTGTCGACATCGAGGCACTGAAAGCCAGGATGAAAGAGGACGTCGCGGCGATCATGCTGACCGTCCCGAACACCCTCGGCATCTTCGAGAAGAACATCAGGCAGATCTGCGAGATCGTCCACGAGAAAGGCGGACAGGTCTACATCGACGGCGCCAACCTCAACGCGATGATGATGAAGACGCGCCCGGGCGACTGGGGCGCGGACGTCATGCACATCAACCTGCACAAGACATTCTCGACCCCGCACGGCGGAGGCGGCCCCGGATCGGGACCCGTCGTCTGCAAGAAGCACCTCGTCCCGTTCCTTCCGAAGCCCGTGCTGGTAAAGGAAAGCGGAGCGTTCAGGTGGGACTGCGACAGGCCGAAGAGCATCGGCAAGATCCACGCCTTCTTCGGCAACTTCCTCGTCTGCGTCAGGGCGCTCGCCTACATCGAGACGCTCGGCGAGGAGGGGCTGAAGCTCTCCACCGAAAGGGCCGTGCTGAACGCCAACTACATCAGGAAGAAGCTCGAGCCCGTGCTCGACCTGCCTTACAAGGGAAAGACGCTCCACGAGGTGATCTTCTCCGACAAGGACATGCCCAACGGCATCACCACCATGGACATCGCGAAGAGGCTGATCGACTTCGGCTTCCACCCCCCGACGGTCTATTTCCCGCTGATCGTCCACGGCGCGATCATGATCGAGCCCACCGAGACCGAGCCCAAGGAGGAGCTGGACCGCTTCATCGAAACGGTGAAGAAGGTCGTGGAAGAAGCGAAGACTTCGCCCGAACTCTTGAAGGAAGCGCCGCACAACACATACAGACGGAGGCTCGACGAGGTCGGCGCGGCGAGGAACCCGAAGATAAATTACTTTAGCTGACGAATGCTCAAGAACTGAAGTTAAAAAGCCCGGGGCAAACCCGGGCTTTTGTTTTGCCGCTCTTAAACTGCTTCCCTACGGCAGATTCTCCAGATCGTTCAGGTCCTTGTGCGACCCTATGGCTTCCTTGTTCTTCTTGAGGTCCTGTAGGGAGATGAAATCTATTTGCACTCCGTCTACCGTGTCGGTTGTTTTCCTTTTGTAGCAATCATCGAAGGAAACACCCGTAGCCGTTGTCAGTATCTCGACCCTTACCGGGGGCAATCCCAGCCGGACAAGGCTTTTTTCTTTCAAAAAGAGTTTTTCGGAAAGGTCTGTCGAGCTGAACCCGAATTCCATCAAAGAGGATGTTACTTTGGAGGCGTTTTCCTGGGAGATCAGGATCCAGATGTCCAGGTCGCCCGTGGGACGCGGATAGCCGTAGTAGCCGACCGCGTATCCTCCGACGACGAGGTACTTGACCCCGTTAGAGTTCAATAACTTCAATAATTCTTTGAAGTCTTTCGGTATCCGGATCATAGCCATACGCCACCTGCCTCATGTATTCAAGGGCCAAGAGCCTTTCCTGCGGTGTCTTGGAAAACCAGAACGCTTTTTCGTCGGATTCGTCTCCGAGAGAAGCCACCGAGAACGCCGTTATGTCGAATGCCAGCAAGGGTTCTTCCACTTTCATGACATCGTTATTATATCATGATCATAGGATCGCTCCAATTGAACTTCAGCTCTTCAGCCATCAGTCTGCATCCTTCAGCCTGATCCGCCCTGTCTCTTTGATTGGAGGAAGCAGGGGAATATAATATGGCTTTGGCGAGGCAGGTATCTTGCAGAAGGAATAAAAGAACATGAACGATGGAGCGAACTCTCACTGCGGCAGTCTTGATGGCTGAAAATTCCGGCCACAGGTCGTTCCTTAAAAAATTCGCGTGGCTGTCGGTTGCGGCTGCCGTGGCGACGATCTGTCTGAAGACTGTCGCTTACTTCCTGACGGGCTCCATCGGGCTCCTGTCTGACGCCGTCGAATCGCTTGTCAACCTTGCGGGCGCGCTGATGGCCCTGGCGATGCTGACCGTGGCGGCCCGGCCTCCCGACAAGGATCACGCCTACGGCCACAGCAAGGCCGAATACTTTTCGAGCGCCGTAGAAGGAACGCTCATTATCGTGGCCGCCTTGGCCATCGCGGCGGCTTCTGTGAAAAGGATAATCACGCCCAGGCCGCTTGAACAGATCGGATTGGGGCTGGCCGTTTCCGTAGGAGCCTCGCTCATCAACCTTGGCGTCGCGGCTATCCTGAAAAAGGCCGGAAGAAAACACAACTCCATTACACTAGAAGCCAACTCGACCCACTTGATGACGGATGTTTGGACGTCAGTCGGAGTTCTCGCGGGAGTCGGAGCGGTGGCGATAACGGGCTGGCTGAGGCTCGACCCCATAGTCGCCCTCGCGGTCGCCGCGAACATTATCTGGTCCGGCGTATCCATCATCAGAAAGTCCGTGCACGGACTGATGGACACCTCTCTTCCGCCTGCTGAACAGAAGAAGATCCTGGATATCCTTGGCGCATATGTTGATAAAGGCATCGTGTATCACGCACTGAAAACAAGGCAGTCCGGATCGCGAAGATTCGTCGAGTTTCATCTCCTGGTCCCCGGCGACTGGACCGTCCGGGAAGGCCATCGGATGGCGGAACAAATCGAAAAGGAAATCAAGAACACTCTACCGGAGATCGCGGTGATAACTCACCTGGAATCGCTCGAAGATCCCGGCTCCTGGGAAGACGAGCTTTACTGATCAAGATGATCTTCAGCCCGGACCATCTGCACGAGGCAAGCTTCGCTTACATTGAAAATTGAAAGTTGAAAAATGAAAAGTGAAAAATTGTTGAGTCTTTTCTCTTTCGAGCTTCAGCTCTTCAGCCATCAGCGCTAATGACAGCCTTCCGCCATGGGCATGATTCCCGAAGAGTCTCTATTTTTCCTTTGCCTTCCACCCGACCGCGGCGAAACCGAGGTAGTTCGTCAGAAACGCGCCTGAGACGAAAAGGATCAGGGCGGAGAAAAGGGCGAGCCCTTTGGGTACTACTCCTGCGGCGAAAACGTAAACAGTCGCGAAAACGAGGATTAAAGCGAAGAGCACGAAAGAAGGGATAAGGAATAAGACCTTCCTGCTCCTTGAAAGCTCCACTCCGCAGTTCGAGCAATTGGCTCTTTTGTAAGGCTGGTGTTTCCAGAAGAAATCCCCGTAGGTCATGACCGCTTTCCCGCATTTGGGGCAGATGTTCCCGCGCATTCTGTTCCTTTCTCCTCCGACCCGGCGCAGCCAGAATCCGCGGGTTGCTGGATTCCGTGTCAAGCACGGAATGACAGGAATATCAATTCCATGCGAACTTCAGCCTCAATCGCCTGCTTTCCCAGTTATCACGAGGTAGTCGCTGCCGCCGATCCTGCCTCTCCAGGCGGTTGGATTGTCCCTGAAGGGGCTTTTTTCCATCTCTTCTTTTTCGATAAGAAGATAGTTTCCCGATTCCAGGAACCTCGCCGCTTTTTCTTCGTCCTTTTCCTTGAAGAGGGGCGTCGTCGTGTCGAGGTAGTAGTTGACAGACGGGACGAGGGAACCGAAGACGCCAAGTTTCTTCTCTCCCGTGAGCTTCTGCTTGAATTCCCTGGCGAGGGCGTACGGCGCCTTGACCGGATCGAGCGCCCTTACTACCGGGATGCCGGCAATCAGCATGAACAGGCACGAGGCTATGGCGAAGAGCTGGGGGGCGAAACTGTAGTTCCTGAGGAGCCTGACAAAAGAAACAAGGGAGAAGACGAAGAACGCCGCGAGGCCGGTGACGAGATAGACCCTTAACCCCGCGAACTCCGCGGGTATCCTGTTTGTCATGAGTGCGAATACAGCGGCGGCGCCGAAGAGCAGGGCGACGATGGCGGAGATGATCTTCAGCCCCTTTTTCTCCCATCCGCCTTCGTTCCACTTTTCGACGGCGAATGACAGAAGGAGGGCGGCCGCAGGATAGATAGGCAGGATGTAGACGCTCCTCTTGGCGCTCGACACCGAGAAGAAGAGAAGCCAGACGAAGATGACAAGAAGGGGGAACGCCCATCTCTTTTCCTTTGTCTCCTTGCTCCTGACGATCATGACGAGCGCGGGTATGAGGAAAAGGATAATTGGAAATCCCTCGCCCCACATGACTTTCAGGTAATAGTGCCACGGGGCGTAATGGTGCCAGGGATCGAGGTACCTCGTGACCGTCTGCTTGAAAAGGAGTGACCTCGGGTAATCCCAGCCGGCGATCGTTCCGGCCGCGGCGAGCCACGCGGCGGCGAGGGAGATGGTGACGAGGACGCTTCCTCCCACGGCGATGAGCCTTTTATGATGGCCGTAGCAGATCGCGAAAACGATCAATACGATGAGCGTCGGAAGAACTCCCGCCGGGCCTTTCGAGACGACGGCAAGGAAGGAGGAAAGGCCGAGAAGAAGAGAGTTCCTCCCGGCGCCTTTCTCATCGGTCAGAAGGGAGAGGCCGAAGAAGAACTGGAGATAGATGAGGGCGCAGAGGAGCATGTCTATCTGGCCGAACTGCGCCTGCCACAGGAAGCGCGGCATCCCCAGAAGGAGGATGACCGGAAGGGCGGCATCCCTGAGGCCGAACTTTTTTCCTATGGCGATGAGAAGCAGGGCGATGAGCAGGGCGGAGAGGAGCGAAACGATCTTGACCGCGTACTCCGGGACGCTCTTCGAGAAGACGGATGACAGGATGGTCAGGTCGAAGAAGAGCGGAGGCTTCTCCGCGTAAAGGGAACCGTTCAGCTTCGGGACCACGAAGCTTCCCGCGTCCTTCATCTCCGCGGCGACCCTCGCGTAGCGCGCCTCGTCGGGGGCCCACAGGCCCCGGAAGGGAATGAGGGAGAGGGGGACCAGGATGAAAAGGAGAAGGAAGAACCCGGGCTTTTTAGTCACTGGCGCTCTGGCCCGTTTTCCTTATTAGCCATAGGTTCCTGAAGTAGATGAGGAAGCCCGCGGACTGCCCCAGTATGAAGACGGGGTCCTTCTGGTGTATCGCGTAGGCGAGGAGGATGGTCGCCCCGATTATCGAGAAATACCAGAAGGATATCGGGATAGTGCTTTTACCGGCCTTTTCGCTCGCCAGCCACTGAACGAGGAAGCGCATGAAAAAGGCGGCCTGGCCGACGAGGCCGAATGCCACCCAGAATGTCTTGGAGGTTAAAATCGATGCGAAGCTCAAATCTCCTCCCTGATCCTGTACCTTGAGACCCTCCGCTTCATCCAGAGGACGGCGAAGACGTCGGACGCGGTGGCCCTGAAGCGGTCGAAAAATCCGTACTTCGTCTTTCCGTGGACGCGGGGCCTGTGGTTCACCTTCACCTCGACGACGCTGTATCCTTCCGCTTCGACAAGGGCGGGAAGGAAGCGGTGCATCCCCCTGAAGAGCTTCAGCCTTTCTACGGCGTGCCTTTTGAATGCCTTCAGCGAACAGCCCGTGTCGTGGATCTTTTCGCGAAGGATGAAATTCCTGAGGAAGTTCCCGGTCCGCGAGGTCATCTTCTTGTTGAGGGAATCCTGCCTCGATGCGCGCCATCCGACGACGGCGTCGACAGGCGGAAGCGCTTCCAGAAGGAGCGGTATGTCCGCAGGGTCGTTCTGAAGGTCCGCGTCGAGGGTGATGATAACTTCTCCCCTCGAGTTTCTTATCCCTGCTTCAAGCGCGGCGCTCTGCCCGCAGTTCTTCTCGAAGACGAGGACGCGGATGTTCGCGTTTCCCTTCCTGACGGTTTTCAGGGCTTCGAGGCTCCCGTCCTTCGACCCGTCATCGACATATATGAGCTCGTAAGGTTTGCCCAGAAGCGACATGACGTCGGTTATCTCTTTCGTCAGTTTCGGTACGTTGTCCTCTTCGTTGTAGACTGGGACCACGATCGAGTAGGCGGGACCCGTCATTTTCCCGCGCCTCCGATGTAGCCTATGGTCTTGTAGATGAGCTTGGAAACTAGGAAATCGCTCGCGGGGTGGCCGGGAATGGGCGCCAGTTCGACGAAATCCGCGCCGACGACTGTTCTTTTTTGCGCGAGCGTTCTCAGTAGTTTAAGCGTCTGGTAGTATCCCATCCCTCCCGGTTCGGGCGTTCCGGTCGCCGGCATAATGGATGGATCGAACCCGTCCACGTCCACCGTCAGGTAAACCTTTTCGGGAAGGAGAGAAACGGCCTTTTCTATCCAGTCGTCATCCGAAACGATATCCTTCGCCCAGAATATCTTGGTCGGCCCGCTCTTTATGAATTCGGCCTCCTCGACCGAATAGGACCGGATCCCTACCTGGACGATGTCGCGGGTCTTTTCGCATATCCTTCTCATCACGGCCGCGTGGCTGAATGGAGTTCCCTCATAGCTTTCGCGGAGGTCGAGATGGGCGTCTACCTGGAGGACGCCGATCTTCCCGAAATGCTTCCTGTGCGCTTCGAATAAAGGGTACGAAATCGAATGTTCGCCGCCCAGGGAGACGAGGAATTTGCCTTTAGACAGGAACCCCGCCGCCGCCTCCTCGACCGTTTCGAGCATCGCCTCCGGAGCGATCGAGTGGAAAAGAAGGTCTCCCGCCGTGTGTATGCCGTGCAGGAAAGGCTCCGAGCAGAGCTCCTCGTCGTAAAGTTCCATGTTCCTCGAGGCGTCCATTATCGCCGAGGGGCCTTTCTTGGTTCCCTTGCCGTAGGTAGTGGTAGCCTCGTAGCCAACGGGAAGGATGACGAAGCGGGAAGCTTCAAGGGCGGAGTTTTCTTCCGGAAGCCCGCCGAAATTGTAAGGATAATAATCCGCCATGGTCTCTCCAAGAAAAGCTAATTTTACAACGATTTCGCTGTTTATAAAAACCTTCGCCTCCCTGAAGGTTGAGGGAAAGGCTTTTCGGTGGTAAATTATTGACTTGGAGGACGAACATGGCGCTTTTCGGCAAGAAGGAAGAAGACCCGCAGGCCCTCATTAAAAAAGGGGATTACAAGAAGGCCATAAAGCTGCTTCAGGAAAAGCTGAAGGCGGCCCCCCGCGACCTGAACATCCTGATGAGGCTCGCCGAAGCCTTTGAAGGGATGGGCGACAAGGAGAGCGCCGCGAGGATATTCGTCGAAGAAGCCAACGAGAACCTCAAGGAGCGCCAGAGAGAAAAAGCTTTCGCCCTCCTGAAAAAGGCCGAGAAGCTCCTTCCCGATGACGAGGAGATAAAGAACGCGATAAAAGCCGTCGACCAGAAGAAGGAGGACGACAGCTTCTCCTTCGACATTTCGATGGACTCGGAGGCCGCCGAGGAACCGCCCCGCGGGAAGGACCTCAGGGATATCATCCAGGAAGCGCTCCAGAACATCTTCGACCCTCCCAAGGAAGAGCTCGGGGACCTGGCCGACCAGTGCTCGGTGATAAGGCTGGGAGAAGGGGAAACACTCATAAGCGAAGGCGAGGAGGGAGATTCTCTCTACATCATCCTTGAAGGGGAGATGGACGTCCTGACGAGGATCGCCGGAGAAGAAACCTGCATAAAGACGCTTTCCGGGGGAGAGATCGTCGGCGAGGCGTCATTCCTGAACAAAGTGCCGAGAACCGCCACCCTCGTAGCGAAGGGCGATATCATGATAGCGGAACTGAAAGGCGACGACGCGAGGAACGCGCTCAAGGGCAACCCTAAACTGATGAATGCCCTTGAAAAGATCCTCGAGAAAAGGGTCGAGGATTTCATCAGGCAGATGAGGGAGAAGGGCTAGAAACGGAAGCAAGATGGCCATATTGAAGATAGAACTTTACGGCTCTCAAGTGCTCAGGGAAAAGGCGAAGCCTGTCGAAAAGGTGGACGACAAGATACGGTCGCTCCTCGACGACATGGTCGAAACCATGAGGTTCGCGAGGGGCGCGGGCCTGGCGGGAAACCAGGTCGGCGTGCCTCTGAGGATCGTCGTCATCGATTTCGGGGCGCTTGAAGGAAAGGAAGACATCAGATATTTCATAAACCCGGAGATAGTCTCCGCCGAAGGAAAGATGGACTGCGAAGAGGGATGCCTCTCCTTCCCCCAGATCTTCGTCAAGACGCAAAGGCCCAAAAAGATGAAGGTCAGGGCTCTCGACAGGGACGGCAACCCCTTCGAAGTGGAGGGCGAGGATTTCATCTCCAAGGCGATGGGACACGAACTCGACCACCTCGACGGCGTGCTCATGATAGACCATGTTTCGCCGCTCAAGCGCGAATTCGTCAAGAAAAGGATAAAAAAACTCATCAGGGAAGGCGAATGGGAGAACCCCTACCCGCAAGAATAGTCTTCATGGGGACTCCGAGGTTCGCCGAGGTGATCCTTTCGGGCTTCGTGGGGAAAGGGTACAAGCCTCTCTCGATCTTCACCCGCGAGGACAAAACTGGGGGCAGGGGCCACAGGGAGCTGGTCTCCCCCGTTAAGGCGCTCGCCATCGCGAACGGGATAGAGGTCCTTCAGCCGAAGAAGCTCAGAGACCCCGGGGTCACGGATCACTTGAAGAAGCTGGAACCCGATTTCATCGTCGTCGCCGCCTACGGAAAGATCCTTCCCAAAGAAGTCCTGGAGATCCCGAAATATTGCTGTCTCAACGTCCACGCTTCGCTCCTGCCCAGGTGGCGCGGGGCATCCCCGATCCAGCACGCCATCCTCGCCGGCGACCAGGCGACCGGCGTTACTATAATGAAGATGGATGAGGGGCTCGACACCGGGCCGGTTTTCCTCAGGAGCGAAGATATCCCGGTAGAGCGGAGCGACAACTCCGGAACGCTTACCGGGAAGCTGGCGACGGCGGGAGCGGCCCTGATAACCGAAGCCATCGAGAGGATAGTACGGGAAGGAATTGAACCGTCTCCGCAGGACGATTCCCTGGCCACTTTCGCTCCGAGGATCAAGAAGGAGGACGGCCTCATCTCCTTCGAAAAGAGCGCGGGGGAGATCGAGCTCATGGTCAGGGCTTTCGATCCGTGGCCCAGGGCGCACTTCTTCGTCGAAGGCGAAAGGATAAACGTGATCGAGGCGGAACCGGGGCCGGAAACGGCCGGAAAAGAGCCGGGCGAGGTCCTTCCATCCGTGAAACTGCTGGTGGCTACCGGCGGATCATCTTCAATATATCTGAACAGAGTGCAGAGGGAAGGCAAGAAGCCGCTCCCCTCGGAGGAGTTTTTGCGTGGGTTCAGGATCGGGCCGGGACGCAGGATCTAGGAACACGAGGAGGCCGTCGAAGAGCGGGCTTCATGAATCGAAAGGCGGAAGGCCTTTCGTGAAGAAGCCTCCGCGCCGCCCTCGACCGGCGGAGGTCCAGCCCTCCGCGGCGGTTCCGCCGGCGGTGCTTAACCTCAGGGCGCTCTCGGCTGAGATCCTCGACGAGGTGCTGAACAAGGGCGCGAAGCTCAAATCCAAGCTGGACCAGCGGCAGAAGAAGGTCACGAGGGAGAGCGACAGGGCCCTCATCAAGGAGATCGTCTCGGGGTGCCTGAGGAACCTTCCCGTCCTCGACCTATCGATAAAGGAATTCCTCAAGAAAGGGATAGAGGAGACCGATCCCTTCCTGTTGTCGCTTCTGAGGGTCGGCGCCTACCAGATATTCTACCTCGACAGGATCCCCGTTTACGCCGCCGTGAACGAATGCGTCGAGGCGGCCAAGTCCGCCGGGATGAAACCCGCGGCAGGTTTCGTGAACACCGTTCTGAGGAACATCTCCAAGAGGAAGGACGAACTTCTCTCCCTGCCTTACCGGTACTCTCCGCCCCTGTCGCTGTCCTTCAAGTACGGGATGCCCCCGTGGCTCGTAGAACGGTATCTTTCAAGGTTCGGCCCGGCGGAAGGCGAAGCGCTGATCGAGTCGATGAACCGCCCTGCGCAGAATTCCATAGTCTTCTTTTCTTCAAAGGACCTGATGGCGGCGAGGCCTGTCCTCGAGAGGGAGGGCTACAGGCTGGAGGAGGACGGCCTCTTCCCGCTGACGTTCAGGGTGAAAGGAAGGAATCCTGCCGACAGCGAGGCTTTTCTAAACGGCCTCTTCTACATCTGCGACCCGGCTTCCCAGCTCCCTGCGGCGATCCTCCCCTCGCTGAAGGAAGGGGCGAAGGTGCTTGACCTCTGCGCCGCGCCGGGGACCAAGAGCCTCCTGATCTCGAAAAGGACGGGGAGCGGAGTTTCCGTGACGGCATCGGACATTTCAAGGAAGAGGGTGGAGCTTCTCCGCGAGAACATCGCGAGGTTCCGAGCCGGCAACATCTTTCCCGTGGTCGCCGACGCGGAGAAGAGCCTTCCCTTCAAAAGCGAGTTCGACGCCTGCGTCCTCGATGCTCCGTGCTCCTCGATGGGGACGATAAAAAGGGCGCCGGAGCTCAGGTGGCAGGCTACGAGGGAAAGGTTCCGCCTCGAAGGCGCGAGACAGCTCAAAATGCTCGTCAACGCCTCGGAAACCTTAAGGGAAGGCGGTTTCCTCCTTTACTCCGTCTGCTCGGCGGAGGAAGAGGAAACGACCGCCGTGGCGGCCGCTTTCATGGAGAAGTGCCCCGGTTTCTCGGCCGAGAAGATAAAGATGGAAGAACCGCTGCGAAGCGCGCTGGCGTTCCCGGAGGAACACCTCGTTTACCTTTTTCCCCACCGCCACGCTGGGGACGGCTTCTTCGCGGCGCTTTTCAGGAGGAAAATTGGACGCAAGAGTTGATATAGCCATAGAGAATGTTTCCATAGGGGTCGTCAGGATAGAAGAACTCCGCATCGGCCCCGCGCCCGAAGGACTCACAAAAAGGATCGGGCAGAGGATCGAGAAGCTCCGGCAGCCTTTCGGCGGAGAAGAGGACGCGAAAAAAACGGTCCGCGCGATCCTCCGTTTCGGGAGATACAAGCCTTCGGGGAGGGGAAAACCTGCCAGCGAATACCTGCTGGAATCCGCCCGGGAGGGATCGTTCCCTTCGATAAACAACGCGGTGGACGCGCTCAACTTCGTCTCCCTGGGGTCCCAGCTCCCGATCTCGCTCATCGATACGGGGAAGGCCGGTACGGTTTCCTTCAGGCTGAGGCGCGGAAGGGAGGGCGAATCGTTCGTCTTCAACCGCTCCGGGCAGGTGCTTCAGCTCCAGGACCTGCTCCTGACATCTGCGCTGCCCTCGGACGAACCTCTCGCGACTCCAGTGAAGGACTGCCAAAAGACAAAGGTGGACGAAGGCACGACGGAAGCCCTCGCTGTGATCTATTCGCCGAATGGAATGTCCGCCGGGCTCAGGGAGGCGGCGGAGGAACTTGCCACGGAGATGTCGGCTTTTTCAAAGGCAGATGCCGTAGTCATTGCCGGATAAAGATGTAACAATAAGTAACAATATTTGCTTTAGCTTTCTCCGGCATCCCGTCAACTCCTTTGCCAGCAAAGCAGTCGCTGTGGTATAACATTTGCTTAAAGAAGAACGGAGGAGAAAATGGCAGCAGCCGTGGGAAAACGGGAAAAAGGATTCACTCTCATAGAAATGCTCACCGTCTTGGCGATCATATCGATAATCGCTGCGGTCGCAACGGTGAGCGTCAGCAAGACACTCAAGAAGCAGAGGCTGGAAGCCGCGGCCAACCAGCTCCAAAGCTTTATCGAAAGCGCCTCGGTCCACGCCAGGGAAAGGTCCTGCGGGGTTTTCGTGTGGCTCCACCGCGGCAACTCTCCCCAAGGGGGGAGTCAATGGTGGTACTGCTATCTGATCGCCGATACCAACAGGGACGACATCCTTGACTACAACCTCGCAAACCCGTGGGAGGAGCCCCCGGGCGCCCCCTCCAGTGGAAATGACGACCGATACCTGAGGACCGAGCGGATTCAGTTGCCTGACGACCTTGTCCTTTCTCCGGCGGGATCGCCTCTGAACCCGGGACCGGTGTGGCCCGGCCCGAACAACTGGCCTGCTCATCCCGCTATCGCAGGTGATTTCCTGATGCTTTGCGATCCGAGAGGGCTCCCGTTCGACCCGAACGGCCCGAATCAGATCATGGGGCCTACAGTCATCTCGATCACGCACCAGGAAATGGTGAACGAAGACCTTCATCCTAAAATCAGACACGACATAACGATTTCGGCTCTCTGGCATACAAGGCAAGAGAGCATCATGTACTGACGGGAGGCTCAAAAAATGGATAGCTTTTTGCCAAGCAAGAAAATCCGTGCCGGCGAAAAAGGCTCTTCACTGGTTGAAGTCCTGATCGCCCTTTTTGTCCTGATGGTCCTGCTGATCGGGATCCTGCAGATGTTTTCCGCAGCTTTCGTCATAAATCAGAAATCTTCTCTGAAGACTCTGCAGGCATACAAGTGCCAGCAGGTGGCGGAGAACATAAGGATGGCGAGGCTGATCATCGTTTCGACGGGAAACCCGCCCCTGAACAGCGGGATAACGTTCAATGACGGCTTCGTCTACCCGCTGCCCTACGAGTCCGGCGATGATGGCTGGGCTTACTGGGGCCCCGCGGGAGCGAACGTCGTCGAGGAAGAAGGGGCCAAGTACCGTCTTTATTACAGAATGAACCAACAGTTGCTGCTGAGCGGCGCGTCGGTCTGGAACCTTACCGTCACGGCGGTTGAAGCTGCGAAGATAGAAGCGGGCGAGGATCCGTACGACGACCGCCCGAATCTCAGGAGGGTTGAATATGTCACGCAGATGCCGGGCCTATGACTATGACAGAGGCCCGATAACCTCGAAGAGCCAAGTCTCGGGAGGAAACGACATGTCGAGCAGATGTCAAAAACGCGGCGAAAAGGGTTTCACGCTCATCGAACTCACGATATCCCTGACGATCCTGGTGATAGTCCTTGTCCTTTCCATGAGTCTCCTTTTTTCCATGAAAAATTTCGCTCAGAGGCAAAGGCAGTTCGCTGAGCCGAGACAGAACGCAAGGAGGGCCATAGACTATGTCGGCAGCTACATCAGGGCGGCGACCGACCTCAACTACAAGGCGGACAATCCCAACTGCATTCCGGTCTGGGTCAAGGACGAGGGCGACAACGACGTTCAGGTGACGTACAACAACGTTCAGGATGCCAATCTCGCCGAACCGGGGTCCGACATACTTACGATAGGATACGCGACGAACATTCTCAATATCAACATAACCAAATGGAATCCCGACTCCCAGCCTATCGCGAAGGCTTCAAACCTTTACGTCAACTTCAAGGACGGCTGTCCGAATGACGCGCTGAACCTTCAGCTTTTCAAGGAAATAACTGGCGCCTGCCAGCCCTGCGCGAACGGAGCCGGATGCTGCAGCGATGTCCTGCAGGTTTACAGCGATGTGGACGGAAGCTGGACCTACCTTGTCATAACCGGATTTCAGCAAAGCACATGCTCGGACGCGAACGACGAGATCATTCATGTAACCTGTACGCCCGGCCAGTCCGACCACGTCAATCCTCCGAGCTCCAAGAATGTCACCAAGCCCTGCCACATAGGAGGAGGCCTGACTTATCTCGCTTTCAGGGTACAGAGGACCGATCCGGCCGACCCCCTTACCTGCGAACTTCAGCAGAAGAGGGGCATGTTCGATCCGTCCAACCCTGACCTGAGCTTCTTCGGCCTACTCGAAGGCATCGAGGATCTGCAGATTGCCTACATCTACAACGACGGCACGATATGGAACGACAGCGCCGCCAATCTTCTGCCCACGACGGGAAACGTCCCCAGGCAGGACGGGGTTGGCGGCGGCATGCCTGCGCACGATGTCACGAACGTAATGGGAATGAGAGTATCCGTAGTCTCGAGAGCCAACACGCCGGTCCCGCTCATGGAAAGGGCGAAATTTTTCAGGCCGGCTTCGGAAGACAGGGCCGAGGATCCCAACACGGACAGGTTCTATCACTATCGGCTAACATCCACCGTAATGATAAGAAACAGGAATCTGGGGAGTTGAGCCATGCGTAAAGAAAAAGGAAGCGCTTTGATTTCGGTCATTCTCGTGGTGCTGGTCCTCACTATGGTGGGAGTGGCGTCCCTCTTCTTCATGACGACGGAAGAGAGGATCTCCAACGTGGCAAGGATGGAAAAGGCGGCGTTCTATTGCGCGGAGATGGGGCTTCGGGAGGCGGAAAGGTCCATCGTGGACGGGTATTCCGCCAATACCGCCTACATCACCAACGCCATCAACACCTCGCAGACAACCTACAACACATTCGAGGTCCCCGGCGGGGGCTTCAACGGCGTCGTTTTGGTGGACGCCGACGTGCTTGAGCACGATGATCCCGCTCTAATCATAATTGATCCGTCCAGCGGGGGGATCCAGGTGCCCGCAGGGGAAATGAGAGGTATCCTTGTGGATAACGCGAGCGGATACGTTTCGACCTACAGCGTCTTTGTCCGGAACAACGCGGAAGAAGTCAACCAAACGGTGGACACCGACAACAAGATAAATGTGGTGTCCGTGGGGCTCGTAGTGACCCCGCTCGGGCAGGTGGTCAGAAAGGTCATAGAGGAACAGATATTTCCGGGAGCAGGCGGAGGCATCGGCACCGGCCAGAAAGGCGTCAACATGGGCGGAACGAGTTCCGTCGGATACGGTGACTGATGATTAAGGCGCTTTGTCCCGCGCTTGAGTCGTTCGGGAGGTGTGACATGTTCGGAGAAAAGCTAGGAAAGATGATCTTTTTGACGGGAATTATCATGCTGGCGTCCATCGCTTCGCTCTGCCAGCCTGCGAACGAAGGGTACGACCCGATGCTTCAGATAACCCATCAGTTCGCCCACCCGAACCTGCTTCTGGTCCTCGACGTTTCCGGTTCGATGGGGTGGGACATGAATGGGAACTCCGTGGGGGTGGATGCCCAGGGGTCAATACCCTACTGGGTCAGGAACAGACCGAGGGACAAGGCGACAAGCAATCCCTGCAAGGGCTCCTACAGGCACACCGCTACCCTAACGAAGGGCAAGGGCGCCAGCAGGATGGCGATCGTGAAGAACACCCTCGGAAATTCCGTCTCCCTTTACGAATGGGACCCTACAACGATTCCCGAATCCACATGGTCCTCCATGACCGTCAACAGCGGATGGGTTTACTGGCGGAGGGACGCGAACAGTCAGCCTATATGGTATTACTGCAGGAATAGCACCACGTCTCCTTCAAGCTATCCGTTCACCATATCCGAGTCAACGCCGGGCGTCATCTCCCATCCGCCGATGGACCTCATCGGCCAGACGAAGGAGAACATCAACTGGGCGGTCGTAACCTTTTCTGGTAACGAGTCCAGTTGCACAGACGCGACGGCGAGGACATTCTTCGACCTCAGCGAAAGCGGCGACGTCACCGCCATCGAAAACCTCTTTCAGTTGCAATCGGACGGGGGCCTCAACGTTGGTGGAAACACTCCTACAAGAGGGGCCTCCAACTTCGCCAAGGAGTTCCTGACCACCTCCGCCGTGGGAGGGACCATCACCTACTACGGAAACAAATCGAAAAAGGTGGACCGCGACGACAAGTTCTTCGCCTGCGAAAGGACATACGGCATGGTGCTGGTGACGGACGGCCAGTCAAACCAGTGCAACCCGAGCGACAATAAGTGGAGCACCTGCAACAAGCGCGACAGCTCGAGGAACTGGGACGACTACCCTCCCGGGAAGATAGACGAGCTTTACAGGGCGACCGTCACCTATGGCGGAAAGACCTACAGGATGGACGCCAAGACCTGGTGCATCGGCGTCAGCGAGGACATAAGCCCCTGCGAGGTGAATTTCAACTCCTACATGGGAAGGACAGATGCCAGCTCGCCCCTGGGCGACGCGGGTTACAAGACCTCCGGAGACCTCGCCAGGCTGCCGAAGATGAACACCTACACGGAGACCTCGAGCGATCCCTATCCCGGAAAGGTCCACTACACAACGCTTCAGGAGAACGAGTTCAACTACTCCAACTACAACAGGAACGACCCCTCCTCGACCGGTCTCAACTACGGCTATTTCGCCACGGACTCTCAGGCGCTCGCCGACGCGTTTGCCGACATCGTGGCGGGGCTGGGGACAGGGGATTACACCACCTCGTCCCCGGTAGCCAACCCCGGGACGTCGTCAGCTGGCAGCCAGGTCTTCCTTACGACAGCGCAGTTCCCTGAGTGGAACGGCCACCTCTACTGCTATAACTCCGACAGCGGAGACCTGATGTGGGATGCCGGGGAAGTCGTCACCGCTCAGGCTTCCACTTCGAGAAAGATATACACCTGGGACGGATCTAACAACCTCGTCGAGGTCAAGGACTCGAGCCTTTCACTGCTGAAGGCGATCGCGGCCGATTTTACGACCGGTTTCAATACAAGCAAGATGACAACCCAGGTGGTGGATTTCATCAAAGGCAACAACGGCAGCGGGGTTTCGAGGAGCTGGAAGATGGGAGGTGTAGTGAACTCGACGCCCACGCTCGTGATCGCTCCGGAATCCTACACCCAGGGGACAGTGGACCAGAGCCACGCCGATTTCGTGAACGCCTACGGCGGCAGGAAAACCCTTCTTTATTCCGGTTCTGACGACGGAATGCTGCACGTATTTTTAATAGAGGAAACGGAAATCGGAGGTGACACCTATCCGGCCGGAACGGAGCTGTTCGCGATCCTTCCGCCCAACCTTCTGGCGATGCAGACGGAGCTTTACGACAACTTCGTCGCCGGAATATCGGTTACCGGCCAGGAGAAAAGGCCCAAGGACCATATTTACGGGGTGGCCAATTCTCCGAGATATGGGGATGTATATTTTCCATCCGAGGCGAAATGGAGGACGATGCTGTATCTGACCGAAGGCCCCGGCGGGGAAATGGTCGCGGCGATCGACATCTCCGACCCGTTCGGGAAGCTGATTCAGGATCCGCCCGTCAATCCCGTGTCCGTCCTGTGGCACCATACTCAGGAATCGTGTCCGGAGCTGAAAAAAAGCTGGAGCGTCCCTGCGTTCGGTTCGAGCAGTTCAACGTCCTTTGAAGGGATATTCGGAACCGGGTATGATTCTGTAAGCAACACGACCTCTCCTTATGTTTTCAACTTCAATCCCGTCGACGGTTCCCTTCAGTCGAGGGCCATCTCGGCCGATTCCTCTCCGACGCCCTACATGAGGAACCAGGCTTTCGCCGATTCGGTCGTTTACCAGACAACTGCCCGGGCGTATTACGCGGACAACCTTGCCGACCTCGGAGTTCAGGCCGACCTTCACGGCAGGCTTTGGTTCTATGACTGGAACGCCGGAACCTTCACCATAGGCGTGGACGCAAGCGCCATAGCCGGTTCCTCCCAGCCCATCTACTATCCGCCCGCCGTTTCTGGTTACAAAAAGGGGACGGATTCATACGACATCTACACCTTCGCCAGCGGAACCTATTACGAAAAAGATACCGATGTCACAGGCAAGAACGTGGGCTCGAACGGATATTTCCAGCCGTCCATGTGGGTGGCGGTTCAGAAACCGTGGAGCACCAGCCCGGTCCCGAGCAGCAGAGTCACCCGGGTGTTGATGAAGGGGATCGACTACACGATCACCAACGAGGACGGGACCACATCGACCGGAACCACGGGGGCGAGGACCCAGCCCACTGTCGGGCCTCTCCTGCTCATCCCGACCAAGGATTCTCTTCCTGTCGTCGCCGTCTGGAGCCTCTATGATCCGGACACGGATGACTGCGCCGGAACCAGCATCATCGTGAAAATGACCATAGAACTCGATAATTTGGGAGCTCCGACAGCTTCAACCACCTCATACAGCGCCGGTTCGGGCGCGGTTTCGGGCTTCGCGATAGTCGGAACCGACGTGGTCGTCGCCAAGTCCGGCGTCGGGGAAGGCAAGAAGGCCACGATATCCAAAGTTCCCGGCCTGAAGATCGAAGCCGGCTCGGGCGTTCCGGCGCCGATATGGTGGAGAGAGCTTCAGTAGGTGCTTCGGCGAAATGGATGAAAGAGGCGGGTGGTCCCCGCCTCTTTTTTCTTTGGCCGTGTGTGTTGTAAAATTGCTTCGGAACCACCTGACCGATTCCGCCGGCGCGGGTTTCAGCGCCCGGGCGGTTTTCCGGTTGGCGAAGATGGCTGTTTGGCGAGATACGAGATGAAGGAGGCAAAGATGGGGCGCTTACCGAAGATCCTGGTCGTATCAATGGCACTATGTCTGTTCACTGCGGGGGCGCTTGCCGCTCCGGTCATATCCGATGTCGAAGTCTCGCGCCTGTATGGCACTTCCGCGACGGTCACCTGGACCACCAACACCGCATCCACGAGCAGGGTTTACTACGGGACTTCTACTCCCCCGGCCTCTTACGTCAGCAGTTCCGAGCTGGTAACCAGCCACTCGATCACCCTTACCGGGCTTTCGACATGCACGACCTACTATTTTTCCGTCATGTCGACGGACGGAGGCGGGAGCACGACCGACAACAACGGAGGGGCTTACTACACATTCGCAACGGGACTGGATACCCAACCGGATTATGATTCCACGGACGTACCCAAGACTATTCCCATGAACGGCAGCGTGACTTCAACCCTGACGGTTTCGGATAACAAGACCATAGAGGATATTAACGTGACAATCGGGAGCGTGCTTCAGACGAATGTTTACACGCTTTCGCTCTGCCTGATCGCTCCCGACGACACCTGCATCCCCCTTAGCCTTTACAACGGCGATCCGGAAGAAGAGGATTATTACATGACGGTGTTTGACGACCAGGCCGAGCTTTACGTCGGGGATACGGCTCAGTCGCCGCCTTACACCGGATACTTCAAGCCGAACGGACAGCTGGGCCATCTGGCGGGCAAGAACGCCGCCGGGACCTGGACGCTGGTGGCGGAAAACTATGACAACACAGAAGACGGGTCGCTGGAGGCGTGGGGCCTCAGCTTTTCCTACCCTTACAAGCATTGCGCGTCGCATCTTTCGGTGACGGAATACACGGTCCTCAATGATGTCTGCACCGGCATGGGATCGGGCGGAAACGACGGGGTGGTGGACCCTGGAGAGGAGATCACGCTCCGCGTGACGCTTTACAACGACGGCAACGCCAACCAGACAGGCATTACCGGCACGCTTACCACATCCACGGCAGGCGTCACCGTGAACGACGGCTCCGCGTCGTTTCCCGACACAGCCATGGAAAACAGCGGAAGCTCGCTGTCCAACCACTTCAAATTCACAGTCAGCGACATAACGCTGGAATGCGCCACCGAAATCGAGTTCACCCTGCACATCGCCTCGTCGCAAAAACCAACCGGCTGGAACGAGACGTTCATTGTCCCGATCGGGAACCAGACATCTCCCGGCGGGACGGTTCTTGACGAGGATTTTACCTTCGGGATACCTGCCACCTGGACGATAGTGAACGGAGGAACCGGGGGGGAAGGCCCGCCGGACGCCTCAACATGGACCTCGAGCAACCCCTGTTTGGCCCCCAACGATCCCCCGCTGAACGCGCCAGTGGCACAGGTGGACAGCTTCTGCGCCGGGGAGGAGGCCACACAGGACGAACAGCTGATAACCCCGGTCCTGAATCTCAGCGCCGCGGATGAGGTAACCCTTGATTTCGACGAAGGGTTTTTTTACTGGTACGACAATTCCACCTACGAGATAGGCGATGTCGACATAAAATCAAGCCTGACATCTGGTTCCTGGGTGAACATCCTTAGGAATGATTATACGACATGCTATTACGGATGCATAGGAAGTCCTTCGCTCGACATAACGGATTACGCGGCGGGAGCGTCGAACGTCCAGATAAGGTTCCACTACTATGCGGCCGCCTACGACAACGCGTGGGTCATCGACAATGTCAGAGTCACCTACACGATCGATCCGCAGTGCTCGATGAACAGATGCTGTCCCGACATGACGGAACCGGTCATCGGGACGATTTCCGATCTTGATCTCTGCGATCAGGACGGGATATCCATACCCTTCACACAGGGATCCCCCGCGACCAGGCACGACCTTTACGTGGACGGCGTGCTTGAAGTTTCCGGCGTGACAAGCCCGGTTTCATACGATCCCGGGGATGAAAACAGCCACAGTTACGTGATAAGGGCGGTGAACTATTACGAAGACTGCTATGTGAACTCGCCGTCCAAGAATTTTACAGATCAGGATCAGACGCCCTCGAAGCCTTCGATCACAAATATCACGGACGATGACGCGTGCGCCCAGAGCGGGATCAAGGTCTATTACACGGCCGGTTCCCCGGCCACCTCGACCAAGCTGGTTGTGGACAGCGTCGAGGTCGCAACCATGACGGGAAGCCCTTACAGCTACAATCCGGGAAATACCGCGAGCCACACATATATCGTCAGAACCTACAACAATACCTGTCACAACGACTCCACGTCGCAGGCCTTCTCGGACGCCAACGTAAAGCCGGGCGCCCCGATGATCGGGACAATAACAGACTCCAGCGGGGCGTGCGCCTACGGAATTTCGATCCCGTTCACGGCGGGAAGCGGCGCCACCAGCCACGATCTTTATGTAAACGGGTCGTTGGCGCAGAGCGGAGTGACGAGTCCGGCAAGTTACACCCCTGCCAGCACATCGAGCCATACTTATGTCGTCAGGGCAAAGTACGGCACCTGTTACACCGATTCCGATGGAAAGGCCTTTTCCGATACCAACGACAAGCCGGGAGCTCCCACGATCGGCACGATAGGGGATACCAGCGGTAATTGTGCCCTCGGAATCAGCATTCCTTTCGCGTCCGGAGCCGGAGCGACAAGTCATGACCTTTATGTGGATTCTGTTCTTGCTTTAAGCGGGGTTACCAGTCCTGTGAGCTACACACCGGCAAACACTAGCAGCCATACTTATGTGATCAGGGCAATAAAAGGGACATGTTCGACTGATTCTTTGGGCAAGACCTTTTCGGACATCAATACCAAGCCGGGGCAGCCGGTGATAGGAACGATAGGGGATACCAGCGGAAACTGCGCGTACGGAATTAGCATTCCTTTCGCGTCTGGAGCAGGGGCGACCAGCCACAATTTATATGTCGATTCAGTGCTGAAGCAAACAGGCGTTACCAGTCCCGTGGCTTATACTCCGGCTGATACAAACAGCCATACATACGTCATTCGAGCTATTAATGGATCCTGCTCAACAGATTCAGATGGAAAAGCGTTTTCCGATATAAATACAAAACCAGGAGAGCCTGTAATCGGAACGATCACCGATTCGAGTGGCGCATGTGCTTATGGAATATCCATCCCGTTCGCCGAAGGCAGCGGGGCCGAAAGCCACAGTCTTTACGTGGACGGATCTCTCGTTCAGAGCGGCGTGAGCAGTCCTGTGAGCTATACTCCTGCAAGCAATAGCAGCCGTTCCTATGTTATAAGGGCCATAAGCGGATCATGCAGCACTGATTCCCCGGCGAAAGTATTTTCCGACACGAACGACAAACCCGGAGCGCCTCTTGTAACGGCGGTGAACGACGTGAGCGCCTGCGCTCAGAGCGGTATCCAGGTTGTGTTCACAGATGGGTTGGGAGCGGCAAGTCACGACCTTTATAGTGACGGCACATCGGTAGTTACCGGTTATCTTTCGGGCGTGACTTATGTTCCCGGAGACACGGCAAGTCACTCTTACGTTGTGCGGGCGGTCAACGGGACATGCTGGACCGATTCGAACGCCCTGAGCGGAAGCGACGCGGACGGGACCCCCGGTGCCCCTGCAATAAGCAGCGTTCTGGATGTGAACGGATGCGCGCTGAGCGGAGTGACGGTAACTTTTACAACGGGAACCCCTGCCACGCAGCATGATCTTTATGTTGACGGATCACTGGCACAAGCGAACATAACGAGCCCGTACGTGTACAGTCCGGGGGACACGTCGAGCCATGATTATGTGGTAAGGGCGGTGAACGGGACATGCCATACCGACTCCAATACTCTCAGTTGCTCCGATGTTAACGCGGCTCCGAGTGCTCCTTCTATCTCGAGCGTGACGGACATAGCCCCATGTGCCCAGACGGGAGTCACGGTCACCTTTACGGCGGGAACCCCTGCTACGCAGCATGACCTTTATGTTGACGGGGGGCTGGCGCAGGCGAATGTCACCAGTCCGTATGTGCATAATCCTGGTGACACATCTGGCCACTCCTATGTTGTAAAAGCGGTCAACGGGGCATGCACGGCTGATTCGAATGCTGTGAACGCGACGGACGCGAATGGTACGCCTTCCCAGCCGTCGATCACCTCGATCGTTGACAACGACCCGACGGCACTTACCGGCATAAAGGTTTACTACAATCCGGGTTCTCCATCGACATGGCACAACCTTCTGAAGGACGGTTCCACAGTGAAGGTGAATTACGTTTCAGGAGACACCTACAGTCCGGGAGACAGCAACAACCACTCATACCAGATAAGGGCGATAAACGGCACTTGTTACACTACCTCTCTAATAGTCGTGGCCAAGGACGCGATATGCGTTGATCCGGGTATGCCTTCCATAACCGGGATAACGGATGTCTCCCCTTGCGCCACAAGCGGAATCCAGATAACCTACACGGCGGGTTCCGGAGCGTTGAGCCACGACCTTTACGACAACGGCTCCCTGGCGGTGACGAATTACGCCTCCGGTGCGGTTTATTCCCCGGGAGACAACTCTTCTCACAGCTATGTCATCCGCGCGGTTGACGGATCGTGTTTCACGGATTCCCCTCCCCAGGCTGGAACCGATTTAAATGGGACGCCCGGAGCGCCTCTTGTAACGGCGGTGAACGACGTGAGCGCCTGCGCTCAGAGCGGTATCCAGGTGGTGTTCACAGATGGGTCGGGAGCGGCAAGTCACGACCTTTATAGTGACGGCACATCGGTAGTCACCGGTTATCTTTCGGGCGTGACTTATGTTCCCGGAGACACGGCAAGTCACTCTTACGTTGTGCGGGCGGTCAACGGGACATGCTGGACCGATTCGAACGCCCTGAGCGGAAGCGACGCGGACGGGACCCCCGGTGCCCCTGCAATAAGCAGCGTTCTGGATGTGAACGGATGCGCGCTGAGCGGAGTGACGGTAACTTTTACAACGGGAACCCCTGCCACGCAGCATGATCTTTATGTTGACGGATCACTGGCACAAGCGAACATAACGAGCCCGTACGTGTACAGTCCGGGGGACACGTCGAGCCATGATTATGTGGTAAGGGCGGTGAACGGGACATGCCATACTGACTCCAATACTCTCAGTTGCTCCGATGTTAACACAGCTCCAAGCGCTCCTTCTATCTCGAGCGTGACGGACATAGCCCCATGCGCCCTAACTGGGGTGACGGTCACCTTTACGGCGGGAACCCCTGCTACGCAGCATGACCTTTATGTTGACGGGGGGCTGGCGCAGGCGAACGTATCAAGTCCGTTTGTCTACAATCCAGGAAACACGTCGAACCACTCGTTCGTGATAAAGGCGGTCAACGGGGCATGCACGGCTGATTCGAATGCTGTGAACGCGACGGACGCGAATGGTACGCCTTCCCAGCCGTCCATCACATCGATAGTGGACAACGATCCGACGGCGCTTACCGGCATCAAGGTTTACTACAATCCGGGTTCTCCCTCGACCTGGCACAACCTTATGAAGGACGGTTCCACAGTGAAGGTGAATTACGTTTCAGGAGACACCTACAGTCCGGGAGACAGCAACAACCACTCATACCAGATAAGGGCGATAAACGGCACTTGTTACACAACTTCGCCAATCGTCGTTTCTAAGGACGCCGTGTGTACAAACCCGGGATCGCCTTCCATCACCGGGATAACGGACGTCTCCCCTTGCGCCACAAGCGGAATCCAGATAACCTACACGGCAGGTTCCGGAGCGTTGAGCCACGACCTTTACGACAACGGCTCCCTGGCGGTGACAGGTTACGGCTCCGGTGCGGTTTATTCCCCCGGAGACAACTCATCTCACAGCTATGTCATCCGGGCGGTTAACGGAGCGTGTTACACGGATTCTCCTTCTCAGGCAGGTACTGACGCCAACGGTACTCCTTCAGCCCCTGGCTTGTCGTCGGTAGTGGACAATAATCCCACGGTTTGCGACGGAGTGGTAGTTACATTCGCCCCGGGATCCCCAGCAACCCAAACCGATTTGTGGAGAGATGGCTCACAGGTGGCCACCAATATAACGAGTCCTTACCTTCATGATCCGGGTGACAGTGCGTCCCATAGCTATGCCGTCAGGACATACAACGGAGCCTGCTACGCCGATTCAGGTTCGCTGGCCGCGGCGGACCTTTGCGTGGCTTGTACCGCGCCTTCGGATCCCGTTGTAGAAACTGTAAACACGGACAAGACGGGATTTAAATGGGCGGATATTGCCGGAGCAGATTATTACAGGGTGGTGCGCGCTTTGAATGCGGATCTTTCCACTTACAGCTTCGGTTGCATAGGAAGCCGCGGATTCGGGATCTCGACCGGAGCGACAGGTTTTGTTTTCGACGCGACCGAGGATGACTCTCAGGGCGTCGCGGGAAGATGCTTCTACTATATCGTCCAGGGTTACGACTGCGAAGACCCCGATGAGTATCTCGGGCCTGCGGGCGATGGAGTCGTGACCAGGAATCTTCCGGTTACAAACTGCGGCGGCGACTGAACGGATCAGATAGAACTTCTTTGAAAGGGGCCGGAAAACCGGCCCCTTTCGTTTTTCGATCACGATCTTGCAAAGATCGATTATTTTTTGCCTTTGATGGAACCGATTATCGAACCCAGCCCGAAACCTTTTCTCTTGAGCGGCATGAGGTCCATGTCGCAGGTCTTGCAGACATAGTGTGGTTCTCCCCCTTCCACGTAGGGCTTGTTCTCGACGCACTGTTCGCAGAAGAACTTCAGGCATTTGGGGCAGCGCCATTTTGAAGGGCTCGATGGATGGTTGACGCAATGGTCGAGATCGCCGAATTCCTCTCTTTCCTTAATAGCTTTCTCCGCCCAGAACGGGTCCATGGCGTCATATGCCTTCAGGGGGAGCCAACCTGCGCCCTGGATTGCCGCCTCGTCCTCCAGGGTCAGTTTTCCTTCCAGTATCATGTTCCTGATGTCGGCCAGCCTGAAGGGGGTCTTGAGCGTGACCTGCATCTCCTTGAGGCGGACCTGCCAGATCGGGGGGTCCTGGTCCTCACGACTGACCTGCGGTACCGCCTGGGGTTTGTCGGATTCCGCGACGACGGCGTGCCCGTCGCGGAACACCATCAGGGATTTAGAGCATCCGTTGCATTTGCCGCGGGAACCCTGCGGCGCGATCTTTTCCGCGGGAAGTGAAAATTTGTTTCCGCAAGACGGGCAAGTAAAATCCTGGATCATGCAAACCTCCACTGCTCAAACAGTAGTCGTTATTTTATATGACATCGGAAATCCTGTCAATCGGATGTGTTGAAGGAGACACGGTAATCAGGGGATGTGTTCGCATCCCGGCCATTCATGTTATAAAATCATGTTCTGGACGGATGCCGGATGAAGCTTTTCGTGAAAGGCGACATAGACGGGTTCTTCGGGCTGGCGCTCGACAACCTTGTGCAGGTGCTGCTCATCGAGGCCCTCATGACAGGCGTGCTTGGATTCCCGAGGGCTTTCGTCTACAGCCGCGTCCTTCCGGGAGTGGCGGTTTCGCTTATCTTCGGCAACCTCTATTATTCTTGGCAGGCGAAGAAGCTCGCGGAAAAGACGGGCAGGAAGGACCACTGCGCGCTTCCCTACGGTATCAACACCGTATCGCTTTTCGGCTATGTCTTTCTTGTCATGCTTCCCGCGAAGCTTTCCGCCGAAGCTGCCGGCCTGCCACAGCCTTACATGGCGGCGTGGAAGGCCGGCCTTGTCGCGTGCATAGGTTCGGGACTCATAGAATTTGCCGGCGCGTTCGTAGCAGAGAGAGTGCGGAGGGCCACTCCGAGGGCCGCCCTTCTTTCGACACTTTCGGGCATAGCGCTCGGATTCATTTCCATCGGGTTTTTGCTGAGGACCTTCGCACATCCTCTGGTCGGTCTGGTCACCCTTGCCATCATACTCCTGACCTATTTCGGTAGAGTGAAGTTCCTTTTGGGCCTTCCGGGAGGGCTCGTCGCCGTTTCGGTAGGCGCTTTGCTTTCCTGGCTTACCGGGATAGCTCCACAGGGGGCGGCTACTCTGGCTCCCGGGCTCTATTTTCCCGTCCCCGCTGTTTCCGGGATCCTGGAGGCATTCTCGGGAGAATATATTTTGCCTTACCTGTCGGTGATCATCCCGATGGGCCTTTTCAACCTGATTGGGTCCCTGCAGAACATAGAATCCGCGGAAGCCGCCGGAGACTCTTACCCGACAGCCCCTTCGCTTGCGGTGAACGGCCTGGGTACACTTGCGGCCGCCTTTTTTGGGTCCTGTTTCCCGACCACTCTTTACATCGGCCATCCAGGCTGGAAGGCGCTGGGAGCCCGCGCGGGATATTCCGTACTCAACGGGGTCTTCTTCACGGCCGTGTGCTTCTCCGGGACCTTCTCTGCGATAGCGTGGGCGGTGCCTGTCGACGCGGGAATGGCGATCGTCCTCTGGATTGGGATCGTGATCTCGGCGCAGGCTTTCTCCGCGACTCCAAGGGCGCACGCTCCCGCCGTCGTCGTAGGGCTCCTGCCTTCGCTCGCCGCCTGGGGGGCTATGATGGCCAAGACCGGCCTCAGGGCAGGCGGGGCGGGGACAGCCTCGAACCCGTTCTCTGACAAGATGATCGAGATGTTCCACTCTTCCGATACCTGGATCGAAGGCGCGTTCGCGCTGGAACAGGGGTTCATATTCAGCGCGATGATCCTTTCGGCTATCACCGTCTTTGTAATAGAAAGGAAGTTCGCGAAAGCAGGAGCGTCATCCTTCATAGGCGCGGCCATATGCCTGACGGGCCTGATGCACAATTATTCCGTTCAGCAGTCGGATACCGTTATGAATCTTTCGCCGCATTACCGGTTCTTCATCGCGTACCTGGCGATGGGGCTGATCTTTGTCTCTGCAAAATGGCTTACCAGGCCTGAGAAGGAGGCAGAATGAAAATATGGCTTTCCAGATGGGTGACAGGCAGGCCGCAGGACAACTTGCGGAGAACCCGCGAGGAATTGGAAAGAGCCTTTTCCGCCGGTGCTGATGCGGTCGTGTTTCCCGAGCTGTTCCTGACAGGTTACTCGGGGATCGTAGAGCCGGAAGAGGCCAGAAGATGCTTTTCGGAACTGTCGGGAGACAACCCCGAAAAGCTCATCCTTTTCGGTACCATATCCGAGGAAAACAGGAACAGGGCGCTGATGTGGCGCGGAGGAAAGGAGGTCCTCAGCTACGACAAGGTCAACCTATTCCTTCCCAACGGGGAGGATAGACTGTGGGAAAGAGGAGATCATTACTCCGCCGCGGAAACTCCGTTCGGAAGGGTCGGAGTCGTGGTCTGCAACGACATAAGGTTTCCCGAAGCTTCGAGGGTGCTGAGGATGGAGCAGAAGATCGGGCTCCTCCTGGTTCCCGCCTGGTGGCCGTGGCGCAGAAACGGAACATGGAGAACGCTGCTCAGAGCCAGGGCCATCGAAAACGCCATCCATGTAGCCGGCTGCTGCGTCTCGTCGGCAGACCTCGGCGGGGAGAAGTTCTCCGGGGCGGGCAATTACCTGTTCGACCCTCTCGGGAACGAAGCGCCCGCTATTGACGACTCGCTTTACGAGATCGACCTTCCTTTCCGCGGGGAGGTGCTGGTGGACCCTCTCAAAGTTGGCCCTGCCGGCTGCCCGTCCCGCTTGTGCCGGAGTTAATCCGGATTAAGAGCCTATCCGGAAATAGGACACAGTCGCGCGCTAGACGCCGGGCGAGCAGAACAAGGCGGCCGACTGAAGTAAGGCTGGTCTGCCTTTCAAAGGAGGACAACACAGTTATGCGAAGCCCGCCGTCCGCGCCCTTCGGGACGGGGCTGCCAGCGCACCCGGCTTTGTCAGCTCGCTCATCCGATGCGCCAGACATCGGCCTTCGTTCGCTTCCTCGCCATGCACATCCGACAGCAACCGTCGCGGCTATGTCTTATTTCCGGATAGGCTCTAGGTTTTTGTGCTATAATCCAAAGCTTCTTTTTCCGTGGAGGCCGTGGAATGTGCGGTATCGCCGGTATTTTCAAAAAAGAGAACGCTTCCTTCGGTGTCGCCGAGGCGCTGTTCGCCGAGCAGCACAGGGGGCAGGATTCCGCCGGGATCGTATCCTGGGACAAAGAGGGGCTTCACAGCCATTTCGGCTTGGGCCTCGTCAAGGACACTTTCTCCCAGGAGAAGCTGAAAAGCCTGCCCGGCTCCATGGCGATCGGGCACGTCAGGTATCCGACTCAGGGGCCGGTAAGCCTCTGCAACTGCCAGCCGCACATATTTTCCATGGACGGAAAACCGATATTCGCCCTCGCCTCGAACGGGGACATCACCAACCTTCCCGAACTCATTGAAGAAATTGAGAAGGAAGGGTTCGCACTCGAAGGCGACAACGACGCGGAGGTCATGGCGAAGTTCGTCGGCATGGTTGCCTTCCGACGGAACAAAGGCCTGGTGGAGGCTATGTACCTGCTGATGGAAAAGGCGCTCGGAGCTTTCTCCGCCGTACTGATGACGGATGAGGAGCTCTACGCCTTCAGGGACCCGTGGGCGTTCCGGCCGATGTGCTACGGCGATAAGGATGGAGTCGCGGCTATCGCCAGCGAGAGCGTGGCCCTCGACATCCTGAGGATCCCCTACAAGGGCGAGATCCCCGCCGGTTCTATCTTCAGGTGGGGGCCGGACGGTTCTATGACCTACCCGCGCAGGGTCGAGAAACCAGCCCGGCACTGCATTTTCGAGCACATATATTTTTCCAGGCCCGACAGCGTCATTTTCGGCGAAAAGGTGTTCGAGGTGAGAAGAAAGATAGGGGAAGCGCTCGCTTCGGGCGACGACGTGAAGGCTGACCACGTGATCGCGGTCCCCGACTCCTCGAACTACATCGCCCTCGGGTACGCCAACAGGAGCGGGATACCGTTCGCGCTCGGCCTTGTGCGGAACCACTACGTCGGGAGGACATTCATAGCCCCGGACCAGATCACGAGGGACGAAGGGGTGAGGTTCAAGTTCAACCCCCTGCCGGGCTTCATCGCGGGGAAGAAGCTTGTGATCGTCGACGATTCGATCGTCAGGGGAACGACGATCAAGAAGCTGATCCGCATGCTGAGGGAGAACGGCGCCCTCGAAGTCCACCTGAGGATAGGCTCGCCTCCCATAAGGTATTCGTGTTATTACGGCGTTGATACCCCCAACAGGGAAAAGCTTATCGCTTCGAAGATGGAGATCGAGGACATCAGGGCTTTCATTGGCGCGGATACCCTAAAATACCTGACCATCGAAGATCTCAGGGGAACAGTCTCAAATCCCGACGATTACTGTTACGCCTGTTTCAGGGGCGATTACCCGGCAGGAGAAAAGAAGCACCCTTCGCTGGTCTCCTGAAACCACTGTCCACAATGAGTTCAGGGCCTCACGTCATGTCTGAGCGAAGCTCTAGCCCTCATCGCATATCCGCCGCGCAGGGCTTTCAAAAGTGTGACGGGTGTCACATTTCTTCTTTTGTTTCTTGACGTTCGACTCCGCAAAGCCCATAGTATATAGTGCTTAAGAGGTGTGTGATGAAACGGCTGATTGCGGTTGCGGCTTTCGCGGTCACGGGTCTGTTCTCCTGGGCGGGAGCGCCGACGCTCGAGACCATCGTAGTCAACGGGAACATGACCGATTGGACAGCTGTGCTCCAGAATCCCAACAACGTGACCCTTGACGGGGCGTCGGCATCGGACTGCGCCAATTCTGCCGACAGGGACTGCCCCGTGCAGTCCACCGGCAGGGACATGCTGAAATTCGCCTGGACATACGATACCGACAACATTTACCTGTATGTAGAAAGGGTCGGAAGTTCGACCAACATCCAGAATTTCTTCTTCATAATGGACCTCGCGCAGGATAAGAAAGCCGATTCAACGGATCTTGTCCTGCATGTCTCGTTCCAGGGATCCACAAAGAATACGGACCTTACGCTATACCGGTACGATCCTTTGGAACCGGGGGGGGATTCCCTGACAGACGCTTCCGGCCTGATAGACGGTTACGACATGCCCGGTTCCCTATCGGTGATACCTGCGGGAGATCCCCACTATTTCTCTGTGACCGGACTGAAAGCAGGTAATTCGACCGGCTCGGCATTTGAAAGCTACGTGCCCTGGGCCAAAGTAGGCGCCGCATACGGGACTCCGATTTTCTACCACGTGTCTTCCGGCAACAACGCCTCCCTTTCCCAGGTGGATGACAACCTGGGAGGCCCGGGAGGGGGCATAGGCGCTTTTGCCTACTACTGGATACAGCTCTGGCCTGATTCTTATTCATCGGTGTCTCCCGGAACCCAGGCTGCATACGTCCACACGGTCAAGAACAACGGATCGTTCGACGACACCGCCGATTTTTACGCGGAATCCTCTTCGGGAGTCCCTCTGTCGATCTATTGGGACGACACGCTTATAGCTACCGACGCGACGGGCAACGGAAGCTTTGCCGACGCGGGGGATTACCTGGCGCCGGGTCATGATTCCAATTCCGACGGAAGGCCGGACATGGCGCTTTCTCCATGGACGACCCGCGCGGTGTCCCTCGTCGCCGACACTTCGGGCGTTCCGCCGGGGTGCGCAGAAATATCAAGGCTTCACGCCGTGTCGGCGGGCGACGGTTCCGGCGCCACGGTCACCGACACGACGTACGTCGGAGAAGCTCTCCTTTACCCTGACCGGTCAGTATCTATCTCGGCGGGAGAAACGGCCGTCCTAGAACACACTCTCTTTAACGGTCGTGCCGGGGACAGGTTCGAGCTCTCACTTCTGGGGACCCAAGGTTATTCCGTTTCGCTTTATTGGGGATCGGCCATTCTCGGGACCGATCACGACAGCGATGGGAACTGGGATGTTGTTGATCCGGCGTTCGATGCCGATCTTGACGGGGCTCCCGACCTGTTCCTCGACCAGAACGGATCGGTTTCACTGTCGCTTGCCGTATCGGTCCCGCCGGGAGCTGTCTTAGGGACGGTGGATCAGATAGATCTCTTTGCCGGGGCGTTCTCCAACGGAAGCGCCGTTTCAGCGAGCGATATGATAACGATCAGGGCTTCCCTCACCCTGACCCCGTCTTATTCCATGACTGACGGCACCGAGAAATACGGAGCGGCGGGGACATCAGTATTTTTCCCCCATAAACTTCAGAACAATTCGGGATCCCCGGCCAGGTTCACTTTCCGTGCGGCGGGTTACGAGCCTTTCAACGGTTCCTCCTGGCAGATGACCGTCTGGAGCGATCCGGACGGCGACGGAAAGATATCGGACGGAGCCGACATAACTTTCACGGACGAGATCCCCGCCATGGGCGGTGAGTCATACGTGGTAGTGCAGGTCCAGATCCCCCCTTCGGTAACTCCGCCGGCATCTTCGGATGCCCTCGTGACGGCGGTCAGGTGTCTCGCATCCGATTGTTCCTCCTGGGATCCCGCGGTGACGGCGTCGACGGAGGACGACCTGAGAGTTTCCTACATAGTTCCTTACGCGGACGAGATCTTTTCGATGCAGGAGAACCACTTCGCTCCGTGCCGAATGATCCACTGCAAGGCATACAACGTTGTTCCAAACCAGGCCGGAAGGTACTCGCTCATAGTCCGCGACCCGCTTTCCAACGAAGTCAGGAACGTCGTAAAGAACACAGATGCCTCCGGGTCTTTCACCGACAGCTTCTCGCTGGAAGCCGTCAGCCAGCCGGGAACATACAGACTCGTACTTCAGGACGACGGCGTGGTGATAGACGACAAGCCGCTTTACATCGAGAAAAACGGAACGGTATCGGTATCGGCAGAACCTCTCGGGAGGACGCTCTCGTCACCGTTGGTTATGGAAGCCGTTCTCGGGAACCAGAACCCCTTCGCACCAATATTTGACGGAAGCGTTTTTTCCTGGTGAGAAACGAAGACGGGACGCTCTACTTGAAGGACGACGGGTCGTGGGGAAGCTATTCCGAAGGATGGTATACGAGGTTGGTCGGAGGGGTGGACACGGCGGCTGGGGATGTTTCTGCCGTCACCTGCGGCTTCGCGGGCGTCTCATTCCCGTCATACGGCCCCTATTCGCTCTGTTCATACTGGGATCTTTCCTGCGGATCGGAGACAAGCTCGGTGGACGATATCGCCTTCGGCTGTTCTACCTTCTATGTCGTTCGCTGGGAGAGTTATGAAGACGAGGAAGCGACGATCCCCAAGAGCATGTTCCCGGCTTCCGGCACCGTTTATTTCAGCGGAGAGGGGTATGAGCCGTCTGCTTATCACTCTTTGGCGCTGTACGCTGAGGGCGGTGAACTGCTTTCCTTTGCTGACGTACAAGCTGACAGCGCCGGGAACCTGAAACATCAGTTCACCGCTTCGTCTCTTGGGGAGGGTTTGTTCCACATGGTCGTTTTTCCTCAGGGATCTTTCGCTCCGGCCTATTCTTCGTCCATGGCACATTCACTCGCGGAAAAGGATTTCACCGTGTTCTCGATTTCACTTCTCAGGAACGGCGAGATAACTTCCCTGAACCCCGTTTCTCCTCCTCTCTCTTCCATCTTCGTTCAGGCCTATCCCCTATATCCGGCGCTTTCCGGGACAGATGACCTTGAAAAAGGCGGATTCGCGCCTGGAGATACGTTCCCGCATGAAACAACGGACCTCGGCGAGTCGGTTCCGCTGGTCTTTTATGAGCTTGCGGGAGTCCCCGGAGACAGCCTCAGGGTAAGTATCGAGGACGGAAAGATAAAGGTCATTTACTGATTCTATCCGCCACTTCCGGAGATACATATACGATATAACGGTCCCCTGAAGCGAACAACCTGAACGACGGGTAATGCTCTTTTAAGTAGGGTTCGCTCTTTTTGTCCACCAGGACCCAGACAGCCGGATTTCCTGCAATGAACCTGTCCAGTTCTTCTTTTCCCTGGAGGATGTGCGGCGGCTTTTCCCTGAGGAATTTCTTCCTGAAGAAGTTATTCTCGAAAGCGTATACCTTCCTTTCCAGGTAGAACGGGATAGAGAAGGCAGTGGTCCTGAGTTCCATCACCTTGTCTTCCGGATGGATCTTCTGCCTGATCGCCAATGCCGTTCTCTCGGCTATCTTGAACTTCTCGGGATGCTTGGCCACGATCGACGGGGCGGCGATCCCGGCCGAGAGAAGGGAGAGGAAAACCGCGATCAGCGCGGCTCGGGACCTTTTCCTTAGCGCCAGGCACAGTCCCGCGAGGGAGACTCCGGCCCCGGCCGCCATGATCACCACCACGTCCGTGAAGTCGGCCCTGATATACCTGCCTCCCCTGACGAAAATGAAAAGGGCGATTGCTGCCTGGAGGACGAACAGCGACGAGCACATCAATGCAACCCTTTTCCGGGAGGCTCCTTTCACGCTTCCTGCGAGGAGCAATGCCCACCCCGGCATGGACGGTAAAAGATAGGTGGGAAGCTTTGCCGGGAAGAGGCTGAAGAGAAAAAGGGGAAAAACCGTGTAGCCGATGAGAGCCGTGAAACGGTCGTCGCCGAAAAGTTTTTTCGGGGACGGCGTCAGGAACCAGAAAGGGAAAAGAGCCCCTAGCATCACGGGTATGTAGTAGTAGACGGGCCCGGGGTGGAATCTGTTCGCTGAATAGCTCGCTTCGACCGATTCCTTTAAAAACAGATACTGGAGAAGGCCGGGATGTTTGAGCCCCACCGCAATGAACCACCATCCCGACAAGGCCGCCATGGTGATCAGGAGGATGGGGGACAGCAGGGTCTTGAGCGGCCCCCAATCCCGGCGGAAAAGAGCCAGCCCTCCGAAAATAAGCGCCCAGTAAAGGATCGGGACCTGTCCCTTGGTCAGGATTGACATAGCGGCCACCGCTCCGAACGAGAGTTCGAACATTATACGGCTCAGCCTGCCTCTTTCCATGAGCTTGAAAAAATAGTACCCGAGAGCAATGAAGAAGGTCAGGAAGATGTCCGTCGTCAGGACCTTGGCCATGATGAAAAAAAGCGGAGAGGCGCCAAGTATGAGAAAGGCGTAGAATCCTTCCTCCTCATCATCTTCCCTTCCGGAAAGGTAGACCACGACCATCGTCAGGATCGCGAAGAGGGTCACGAAAAACCTGGCCCCGAAAGGATTCGTGCCGAAGATCGTCATCCCGAGCGAAGTGAGCCAGTAAGTCATCGGAGGCTTCGTGAAGTGGTAAACATAATCCATCTGCGGTGAAAGGAAATCGCCGGTCTCGATCATTTCCCTGGAAACTTCGGCGTAGCGGGCCTCGGAGGATTCGAAAAGCCCGATCATCCCGTTGCCCGCCAGAAGCAGCGTTAATTCGAACAGTATCAAAAGGGAGGCGAGGCGGGCGTTCTTCATTCCTCAGCCCTCGATCACTGCTACTGCCAGGGCGTAATCCTTCTCGTGGGAAATGGACACGAAAGCTTTCTTTCCGCCAATACTTCTGAAAACATCCATCGCACGGCCACGGAAATCAATGAGGGGGTTCCCGGAAGCCCCGGGTCTTATTTCTATTTCCGGGAAAAGTATCCCGTTTCCCAGCCCCGTACCCAGTGCTTTAAGGAAAGCTTCCTTGGCGGCGAACCTTCCCGCGAGGAATTCAGGCGAACGCTTCCGTTCTTCGTAGATCTCCATCTCCGTTCGAGCGAGGATCCTGCCGGCGAAACCATGCCTGCGCGAAGCGACTCCCGCGATGCGGATAACGGAAACGATGTCGCTGCCCAGTCCGATGAGCATGTCAGGACGAAGATTTTTTGTTGAGCCACAGTTTGATCTGGGACGATGTCGAACCGAGCTTGAGAAGGTGGTTGACGGCGCCCCTGATCGAAGCTCCGGTCTCGCTGCATATGAGGAGCCTCTTTTTCCAGGCCTCGATCGCGAGCTTCTTGTACCTGGGGTCGAACTTCATCAGCTTTTCATAGAGGTATCCCAGGTTGTTAGCTGCCCAGCGGTGCCGGGGCGAGAGTTCCAGCGCTTTCTTGTAGGATTTTTCCGCTTTCTCGAAATCCCTGGTGCATTCGTAAGCGATACCCAGTATGTTGTGGACGTTGGGATCCTGAGGCTCTATCAGGAGCGCTTTCTGGGCTTCCTGCAGCGCCTTTGCGCCGTCTTTTGCCCTCCTGTAGTACTCCGACAGGCCAAGGTTCGAAAGGTATTCCGAAGCGTCGAGCTCAAGAGCTTTTTCGAGCGGCTTGTAAGCGGACGAGATGTTCCCCATTTCGAGCAGGGTCAGGCCGATCTGCGTGTAAACCGCGGCCATCTTGGGGTCCGACATGGCCGCTCTTTCGTAGCAGGCCAGAGCTTCCTTAAGGCTCTTCTTGTGGAAGGCGATGTTGCCCAGGTTATACCACGCTTCCGCCAGATCGGGGTTGAGCCTCAGAGCCTGGTCAAGGGCGTTCCTCGCCTCGGAATATCGCCCGTCCAGGGAAAACAGGTATCCCAGGTAGTTGCAGATCTCGGCCGTTATCGCTTTTGAAGGTTCGAGACCGAGGAGTATCTCCAGGACGCCCCTCGCCCTTCCGTGCGCTCCGGTATCGAAGTAGTAGTCCGCAAGGGCAAGGAACGCTCCCCAGTCGTTCGGGTTTATGGATAGGGCCATCCCGACTGCCTGGTAGGCGAGATGAAGCTTGGATTCTTCCAGGTAGGTCTTGGCAAGGCCGTTCCAGGCCTGGACGAAACACCTGTGTTTTTTGGCGAGGGATACCAGTTCGGTGAAAGCTTCGTCCCTTTTTCCCGCAGCCTTCAGCGCTTCTGTCCTGTAGAAGAAGGGCCTGGGGTCGTCTCCGCTCATCTTTCCGGCTTTCTCATAATTTTTTGCCGCGTCCTGAAAATCGCCCGACTCCATGCAGACATGCCCGGTTATCTCGAAAAACAAAGGGTCCCTTCCCGCGGGGCCTACGGATGAAAGCTCGGTGGACCATTCGTCCTCGTCCAGGTAATATGACAGGAGAACTCGGACTTTGACCAGGTCGTCCTTTCCGAGCTTGCTTTTCTTCAGACGGGACCGTATCTCAACCATTCTTTCGGGGTACAGGGTGTTGGCCAGTATCAGTTCCTTGTAAAGCTGGACGCTGGACGGGTGAAGCTTGATCCCTTCCCTGGAGACCCTGTCCGCGAGCGCGGGCATGGCTCTCAGATTCAAAGCCCTGGCTGATTCTTCGTAAGATCCCGGATTGCGGTCCTTCAGGGCGGCCAGTTTCGACAAAAGTTCTTCGTCGTAGAATAGCTCTCTTTCCTTTTCTAGCGTGACCATTTTATCCTCCAATGCCCAGAGTCTATTTTACTACCTTTTGAGAAATCTGGAAGGGGGGCAGCGGTGACAAATCCGGAACTCCTTTCCGGTAATAGAGTTATAGGTCCAGGGAAGGCTTGCAGAATCATGAAGCACCATCCGCGTGGATCTGCGCGGGGGTGGTCCTTGCGTTGTGCAGTCCCTGAGAGGACCCCCCCCTACTTGACTTGACAAAAGAATCAGCTATACTATAAATTGTAAAGGTGAGGAGGAGAAAATGCGCCATAAGGGATTGAAAAATTTGGTTCTTTTGTTTGGTCTCCTAATCGGCTTATCCACCTTCGGGCAGACTACTCTGTGGCAATATAATTCACCTACGGCTCTCGTTTTTGATCCCTCTTCGGGACCAAACGGTTATGCATATTTCGCAACGGAAGAGGGCATGCTCAGGGCGCTGGATCCGAAAGGGCAGCCTGCGTGGGAGGTCAAACCGGGCGGCGTTGTCATCACTCCCGTTGTCGTTGCGGAAGACAGGCTGTACTTCGCCGTAAGCATGAACGAACTCATGGGATACGGCGTTGACGGGAAAAAGGTGTGGTCCACCAACATCTCCGCGAAGCCTACGGGCCCGCTTGCCGTAAGCGGAGAGAAAAGGATTTTCCTCGGCACGGAGGACGGGTACCTCTACTGCGTGGACGGGCACGGCGGCGCTGTGATCTGGAAGAAAAAGCTCGGTTACACCGTGGGTCCGCCGACGATAGGCGCCGACGGGACAGTGTACTGCGCGTCGGAGAACTTCCTGCACGCCATAAGCCAGACCGGAAACACAGTCTGGCGGGTTAACTGCTTCAATTATTCGGAAGTTCCTATCGCGGTCGATTCTTACGACCATCTTTTCTATGTAAGGAGCGGCATCCTGGACGTCTACGACAAGTTCGGGAACCACATCTGGGAAGCATACGACGACAAGGGAAAACTGATCGAGTTCGAGCACCGGCCGGCTGTAGTTTACGGTGATTCCGCGATACTTGTGCTGAAGGGCGCGGGCGATATTATTTCGCTTGACGTGTTCAGCGGGGTTACGAACTGGCGTTTCTCGAAGACGTGCGACGATTGGAAGAACGACTGGAGCCCCGACATCGCGGGCGTTCCCGCGATCGATTCCTGGGGGTACGGCGTGTGGTGCGATCTTGAAGGGACCCTGGTGTACTTCGACGCCGGATGCGGACATGAAATAGGCTGGCATCCCACGGTCGAGGGTTACGCGGGAACGAGCCCCATTCTGACCGGAAGAAACACGGGAGGATTGGTGATAGCGGCCAGCGGCCAAGGGAAAAAATCGATAGTGGCGTTCACGCACTGGACCGGTCCTGCGGGCGGCCCATGGAGCCAGTGGCTGGGCAACCCCGCCCACCTCCAGAGAAGGGACGACGCGCCGATGATCCTCTTGGAAAGGCCGTTTCAAGATGAAGATATAATACCCCCTTATATAATCGTTAAGTCTTCGGCAGCGGATGACTTCGGACTGAAATCTATGGAGCTTTTCATCAACGATGATTTCATAATGAAAACAAACCAGGAGTCTCTCATTACGAGCATTGACGCCTCCAACTTCCAAGACGGGGTATACGCTGTAAGCGTTGTGGCAAGGGATTACGCCGGCAACCAGACGATAGCAGAGGCAAACGTCAACGTGCAAACCCCGGTTCCGGTTTACGGGCTCTATTCCACGCCGCCTCTCTTCTCGTGGCTCCCCAACAGCCAGGACGTCAAATACCAGGTTAACATAAGCCCGGATCCGTCCTTTTACTATGTCCTCGCTTCAAGCGCCACGCCTGAAAGAGGTTTCAGGAAGATGCTCTCCTGGAGCCCGTCCAAGAAGAAGTGGAAAAAGATAATCAAATACGCGATCTCCCAGCCTTCCAACCAGACCACTTTCTACTGGAGAGCCGTCGGCAAGTACGGGGGCGAGGTCAATTACAAAGCTTTCGTCATAGACAAGACGAAGTAGGCGGAGAACGCCCATCTAAATCATGACGGGGCCTTCGGGCCCCGTTTTCCTTTTTCCTTCGTTTCTGCGGCGCCAAATTCATTTGCCACTCAATGCCAAAAGAGTTAAAATTAGCGCTTACCGCTGCTGGGGAGTAGCCAAGCGGTACGGCAGCGGCCTTTGGAGCCGCCATCCGAAGGTTCGAATCCTTCCTCCCCAGCCAATCGAATATGGAGGAAGGCATGTGTGACGGAAAGGCTCTGATCTTTTCTGGGAGGGGAAATCCCGCTTTGGCGAAGGCTATCGCCGCTGATCTGGAGAACGAACTCGGCGAGATCCGTATAACCAATTTCGCGGACGGGGAGCTTTACTGTCAGATCAACGACAATGTCAGGGGGCGTGATGTATTCATAGTGCAGCCGACATCGACTCCGGTGAACGAGAACCTCATGGAACTGCTTATCCTGATCGACGCCTTCAAAAGGGCTTCGGCCCGCAGGATCACCGCCGTCATTCCTTATTACGGATACGCCAGGCAGGACAGGAAGGACAAGCCGAGGGTCCCGATAACTTCAAGGCTGGTCGCGGACCTGATCGAGGCGGCCGGCGCAGACAGGATACTCTGCGTTGACGTTCATGCCGCGCAGATTCAGGGATTCTTCAAGATACCGGTTGACCATCTTTTCGCCGCCCCTGTCCTGATAAAGCACGTCGCATCCCTGAAACTTGATAAGCTCACTATCATCTCACCCGATGCGGGAGGCGTGGAAAGGGCGAGGGCTTACGCCAAGAGACTGGACGCGGACCTGGCGATCATCGATAAAAGGAGAGAGAAAGCCAACGTGGCGGAGGTCATGAACATCATAGGCCAGGTCGAAGGAAGGAACTGCGTGATCGTCGACGACATGGTGGACACCGCGGGAACGCTCTGCGAAACCGTGAAAGCCCTCAAGGCCAAGGGAGCGGAGAAGCTCTTCTGCGCGGCCACGCATCCGGTCCTTTCCGGCAAGGCGCTTGAGAACCTTGAGAAGGCTCCTCTCGAGAAGCTATTCGTTACAGATACTATCGCAGCCGCCGACAAGGCCGAGAAGTGCCGAAAGATAGAGATCCTGTCGATGGCGGCACTGCTCGCGGAAGCGATAAAGAGGATTCACGAGGAGAGCTCGGTCTCCTCGCTTTTCGTCTGACATTCGCGGCGGATCCTCTCCGCCGACAGCCTGAGACCCCGGACGCCCCTCCTTGCGAGAGGCGTCCTTTTTATAAGCGTCTCCATTATTTCCGCCCCGCCGTTCAAGAAGAAATTCAATTCAGGAGCGAAGAGCCCCGCTCCGGGTTCGAAGCCTTTTTCATCTGACAACGGAGCGGAACGGTTGTATGGACAAGCTTCCTGGCAGAGATCGCAGCCGTAAAGCCTTCCCGCGAAAAGGGGAGCCGAGGACGGCAACTCGCCTTTCCACTCGACGTTGTAACTCGAAACGCAGAGCGACGGTTTCACCCTGCCGTTCCCGGTGAGAGCTCCTGAAGGACAGGCGGAAACGCACTTCGCGCAATCGAGGCACATCATGGCCAGTGGTTCCGTGTGAAGCAGTTCGGCGTCGGTCAGCACTTCTCCGAGGAATAGATAGCTGCCGAAATCAGGATTGATCAAAAGGCCGTTGTTCCCTATGAATCCAAGCCCTGCCCGCTGGGCGAGAGTCCTTTCGAGCACGGGGAAGGAGTCTACTGCGATCTTCGCCTTGAATCCCAGGGCCCGGAGCAACGACCTTACCGGCTTCAGCTTCATCCTGAGGAGGTCGTGATAGTCTCGTCCCCAGGCGTAACGGGAGATCCATGCCCTGCCTTTCGAAATGTGTTCTGTCGATGATTCCCTCGTCGTGTTGTAGGGAAGAGCCACGCAGACGGCGCTTCTTGCCCAGGAAAGAAAAAGGCGTGGATCTCTCCAGGCGGGTTTTTTCATGTAGGAGAGTGAGTCCGGGAGCGAGTCGAGATAATCACTGCATAGCAACTCTTCAAGTTCTCCGGGGGAGGGGAGGGGTGCGAAGCCGAAGACCTTTATCCCTTCCTTCGCGAGCAGCTCTTTGATCTCTCTGGTCAGCCTTTCGTCCATCATCCCGCCTGCAATTATATTCCATTTACAGGGCTCAGGGTAAGACGCAGCGCCCCCTTTTTTGGATGAAAAAAAGGGGGCGGAAAGAAACGCATTTCCGCCCGATTCAGTGCAATGGGAAGGAGGTGTCCCATTGGTGAGGGCAAGTGAACTACAATCTTCCTCCTATGCTTCCATATTTCTCATACCTGCTTCTTCTTCAGGATCTGCGGGGTCCTGAGGAATGTGGGCACCTGTTCGACCTCGTATGACTTCTGCTGCTGTTCGGCGACCATTCCGGGGACCGCCGGCTTGTCGAAGAGGTTGTTGTCCCTGCCCCTTATGACCGTCGTGTTGGGGTTCACCATGTCAGCCTTCGGAATGTCGTCATTGTTGACGGCGTCCAGGAAACTGGCGGTCTTCGTGGCGGGGAAAGAGGCGCTTCTGCCCGCAACTGCGACCCTCGGAAGAGAGATTATCTCGGCTTCCTTGCCCGCGTTCTTGGAAGACGCCGCTATGACGGTTATGCACAGCTCGTCGGATCCCGGTTCTTCGTCGTAGGTTCCCCAGGAGATATCGCATGCCGAGCCCGAAAGCTCCTTGATGTAGTCGGCGGCGATGACCAGCTCGGCCGGCTTCGGGACGCTCTGGGAGAATACCAGCAGGACCTTGTCGACGTTGTTGAGCGAGGCGTTCTCCAGCAGGGGGTTGTTCGCGGCCATCTTGACGGCTTCCAGAGCCCTGTTCGCGCCTTTCGCCTTGCCTATTCCGAGTATCGCCTTCCCGCCCTTCTTGAGCACTGCCTTGACGTCGCCGAAGTCCCTGTGGATCATTCCCTGCTTGTTGATCAGGTTGGCGATTCCCTGAACTCCCTGCCTGAGGATGTCATCCGCAGCCCTGAAGGCGTCGAGCACGTTATGGTCCTCCGGAAGAGTCGACTGGATGTTGTCGTTCGGAATAATGAGCAGCGTCGCGGCGGCTTCCTGCAGCTTGCCGATCCCGTACTCCGCTTTCGAGCCCTTCTGCGGCCCTTCCCAGGTGAATGGCCTAGTCACCACGGCGATTGTGATCGCGCTGATCTTCTCCGCGCAGGCCGCTACGACGCCCGAAGCGCCCGAACCCGTTCCGCCGCCCATTCCCGCTGCGATGAAGACTATGTCGGCTCCCTGGAGGTTGTCGCATATGGCGTCCATGTCCTCGAGAGCCGCCTTTTCGCCGAGCGTGTGGTCGCCTCCCGTCCCGTGGCCTTCGGTCAGTTTCGAGCCGATCGGGATCTTGTTCGGGGCCAGCGATTTTTCCAGGTCCTTGAAGTCCGAATTGAGATGATAGAACTCGACTCCCGTCAGCCCCGCCCGTATCATGTTGTTCACAGCGTTGCCGCCGGCGCCGCCCACTCCTACGACCTTGATGCGCACCTTGTACTCTCCCTGCGGGTTCTCCTCCGGGGCCAGAAGGAAATTAAGCTCGTTCACCTCGGCCTGATCGTTCGCCTTACCCTCTCGGATACCGTCCTCAAAGTTCATCGTTCTCTCCTTTTCTTTAAAAGGTCCTATTCAAAATATTCAAATAATTTTCCGAAAGTCTTCGAGAAAAAACCCTTCTTCGCCGAGAGCCTTCCGCTCTCGATAGATCTTGCTCCATAGATCACAAGTCCGACCGGCGTCGAGAAGATGGGAGTCCCGATCAGGTTGGTCAGTCCGCTGACCCCCATCGGTTCTCCGATCCTCGTGTGGTGGTCGAATATCTTCTCTGCCACCTCCGTGACGCCCGGCAGGAGAGAGCCTCCCCCCGTGAGCACCAGGCCTGAATTCACTGTCTTCACGAGCTTAGCGTCGCGGATGTTCTCGTAGAGCAGCTGGAAAAGCTCTTCGCACCTGGGTTCGAGTATCTCCGCAACCCTGATTCTCGGGACCACGACCATTTTCTTCTGTGAGGCCGTAGAGACTTCGACCATCTCGTCATCGCCCACCATGCTCGAAAGGGCGCAGCCGTATTTTTTCTTTATTATCTCGGCGTCGAGCGTTCCGGTCTTAAGTCCGACCGAAAGATCGTTCGTGAAGTGCTCTCCTCCGATGGGAATAATGTGGCTGTGGCAGATCGCGCCTTTTTCGAAGATCGCTATACCGGTCGTGCCGTGGCCGATGTTGATCAGGGCGACGCCCAGTTCCGTCTCTTCGGGGGTCAGCACGCTGTATGAATCCGCGAGAAGGTTGAACACGAAACCCGCGACCTCGATGCCTGAGTTGTGGACGACGGTGCCGATGTTCTGAAGGGAGGTGACCGAGGCCGTGAGTATGTGCACGTTGGTCTCGAGCCTCTGGCCGAACATCCCGGCGGGGTCTGATATACCGTCCTGGTCGTCGACGATGAACTCCTGCGGGATGGTGTGGAATATCTTCTGGTCGCCGCTGATCGTTATCGTCGACGCGCTCTGGAGTACCCTCTGCACATGGGCGTGGGTTATCGGCTTGTCCTTGGACTCGATCGCGATGACGCCCCTGCTGTTGATACTGTTGAGATAGCATCCCCCGACGCTGACGAACGCGCTCTGGATCGAGAATCCCGACATCGATTCGGCTTCGTGCACGGCGCTCTTGATGCTGCCTTCCACCTCCTTGAGGTTCGATATGCTTCCCCTTCTCATGCCCCTGGCGTCGCTCTTTCCTATGCCGATGATCTCCAGTTCGCCCGAGGGCTGGAGCTTCGCTATGATCACCGAGATCTTTGAAGTGCCGATGTCTATTCCTACAACGTGGGCGTCATGCTTTGCCATTTTCCTCAACCTCCTCCTGCGGAGCCGCGGACGGGACAATGACCACCCTGTTGCTCCACCTCAGGTCTATCCTGCCGCCTGCCCCGATGTTCCTCCGTATCCATCCTTCGGTGCTCTGGTATTTGGTCCACTGGCCCATGAAATCTTCCGCGAATACCACCAGTTCCCTTCCTTCCCTTGTCCTGAGCAGGAAGGAATCGGGCTGCTGCGGCGCTATCGTTGAAATGATCTTGTACAGGCCGCACTTATGGATCTCCCCGACAAGTTCCTGCAGCTTGATGTCGCTCAGTATGAAATTGCCGTTAAGTTCGGGGACCTCTCCGGGGTGGGATTCCAGTTCCCAGTAATTGCCAAGCCCGTCGAACTGGTAGAATCTCGAACCAAAACGCACTGCGCCCGATGATGCCCTCTGCCTGATCTCTATCGTCACTTCCGAGGGGTACTGCTTCTTCATCAGGAATCCCTCCGCGAAGCCGAACTTGGAAACTGCCTCCTCTACGTCTGAAGCGGAAAGGGCCCATAGACTCCTTCCGCTCAAAGAGGAGAGTGCGTCTTTCACCGTTTGGGAGTTGACGCCGTCCACACCTCTTACGTTAATGGTCCTGATCGGGAACAAAAGGCTTTCCCTTATCGAGGAGGCCTTGCCTCCCGCCGCGAAACACGCGGGAACCATCACTGCGGCCGCCACCGCCAGGAGAAGGGCCAGGCGAAGAAGATTGCCCCGCCGTTTCACGACCTGCGGTTTTTTAAGCGGCAGGAGCAGCTTCACGGCCTCTTCGGACCTGTAAAGGTCCCTTGCTTCGATCACTTCCATACCTCCATCTCATACTCCAGGTTGAAGCCTTTATCCCGGGCTTTCGACCTTGCCTCTTCAGTCAGTCCGTAGGCGTCCTCGAAGGAAGCTGTCCCCGAGTTGATGAGAAAATTCGCGTGCGTTCCGGAAAAAGACGCACCGCCCCGGGCTTTTCCCTTGAAGCCAAGATCCTCCAGGATCTTCCCGGCGAAGGCGCCCTCTGGGTTCTTGAAGACGCTGCCTGCAGTCCGGGCGTTCCAGGGCTGGGATTCTTTGCGTTTCCTCACGAACTCCTTGGCTTTTATGTCGATGTCGTGCCTAACTCCCTTTTTCAGCCACATCCTGACCTTCCTGACCACTCCGAAATCGCCGAGGTCGGTGTGCCTGTAGCCGATCGCAAGGTCGCCGGGAAACAGCCTTCTTTCTTTTCCTTCGTGGTCAAGGACGGTGACCTCCCTGATGAAATTGAAGATCGACCTGCCGTAGGCGCCGGCGTTCATTACCGCCGCGCCTCCGATACTGCCGGGGACCATCTCCAGGGTCTCAAGTCCGGTCAGTGAGTTCTGGAAGCTCTCCCTGCAGCATTCGCCGAGAAGGACGTCGGCATCCGCCTCCACCGTGCAGTCCTCAACGCTCACCTTCCCGTCCATCCTGAGGATGTGTATCACTCCGAAGCCTAGATCGCCGTCCGACACGAGCAGGTTGGTCCCCCTTCCAAGCACTTTGAACGGAAGGGAATTGAGGTCGAGAAAACTCAAGATCGCCGGCAGCGAATCCCACCTGCTCGGCTTGATGTAGAAGAGCGCCCGCCCGCCTATCTTGAGGCTGGTGTAGGGGGCAAGGGGTTCCTTTTCCCTGAAGATCCCGTCGGCAGATGCGAGAAGGTTTTTCAGCTGGTCAAAGCTCATTTTCAGCTCCGAGCAGCCGGGCAAGCGCCGGGCCCACCTTCGTGATAGTTCCCGCGCCTACCGTCATGACCAGATCGCCTTCTCTCAGAAGCGGGGCTACGAATCCCGCCACGTCGGCCACGTCCGGGACGAAATGACAGTTTCCGTGCCCTAGCTTCCTGGTCTTGTTCACCAGGGCTTCGCCGGTTATCCCGGGTATGGGTAGTTCGCTGGCGGCGTATACCTCCGTCACGACGGCGACGTCCGACGAAAGCAGGACCCTCGCGAAATCATCCTCGAACTTCTGAAGCCTCGTGAAACGGTGTGGCTGGAACAACGCCACCATGCGGCCATTCCCGGCCTCCGACCTCGCGGCATCGAAGAGGGCTTTCATCTCGGTGGGATGATGGGCGTAGTCATCGTATATCCGTACCCCGGCGGCCCGTCCGACAAGCTGGAACCTCCTGTCCACTCCGGGGAACGAAGCCAGGCTTCTTGCGACTTCTCCGGGGGGGACTCCTATCTGGCTCGAGACCGCTATCGAAGCCAGGCTGTTGAGGATCATGTGGGTGCCCTTCTGGGGAATCCCGAACAGCCCCGCGCTTTTGCCGTTGAAGAACACTTCGAAACTTTCCCCGTCGCCCCCCCCTGCCTTCGCGGCGGTCCATTCGTTCGAGGGATGAAATCCGTATGTGATCGTCCTTCTCCGGAACTTCGGCATTATCTCCCTCACGTTCGGATCGTCCCCGAAGGCGACGACCGCTCCGTAAAAGGGGACCTTGTTGGCGAACTCCACGTAGGCATCTTTCATAGATTCCAGGGAAGGATACGTGTCGACGTGCTCCCAGTCTATGTTCGTGATGACGCCTACGGACGGATGAAGAAGGAGGAAGCTCCTGTCAGATTCGTCGGCTTCCGCGACCATGAGGGACGATCTCCCCAGCCTCGCCGTCGATCCTATCGACGAAAGCCTTCCCCCGATTATCACCGTGGGATCGAGTCCCAGATCGTGGGCTATGTGGGAGATCATCGCCGTGACGGTCGTCTTGCCGTGCGATCCGGATACGACCGCGGAATCCTTCAGGCGGGTGAGTTCCGCGAGCATCTCCCCCCTCGGGATCACGGGGATTCCGATCCGCGCGGCTTCGACGATCTCCGGGTTCTCCCGTCCGACGGCCGAAGAGAACACCGCCAGTTCCGCGCCTGCGACATTGCCCGGAGAATGGCCTTCGGAGATGACCGCTCCGAGCGACTTGAGCCTCTCTGTAGTATCGTTGGACCTGAGGTCGGAACCGCTGACCTTGAAGCCCATCGTGAGCAGGACTTCGGCGATCCCGCTCATGCCGACGCCGGCGATGCCGATGAAATGAATTCTGCCGAGCCGCTCAAACCGCACTTTTCACCTCACACCTGCCTGCTGACGTTGAGCAGAAGCCCGACGCCCGCCATCGTCGAAAGCATCGAAGAACCGCCGTAGGAAATGAAAGGAAGCGGCATCCCCTTCGGAGGCAGAAGGTAAAGGTTCACGGAGATGTGGATCAGCGCCTGGACCACGATCCAGGCTGTCACTCCGAAAGCTATGTAAGAAAGGTAAGGATCCTGCAGCTTCGCGGCTATCCTGAAACCTCTGTAGCCGAAGAAAAGATACAGGAACAGGATCATCGAGCACCCCCAGAGCCCCATTTCCTCCGCAATGTTCGCGAAGATGAAGTCCGTGTGCGGTAACGGGAGGAAGAGCCTTTTCTGGCTTCCTCCTCCGAGAGTCTTGCCCCACACGCCTCCGCTGCCGACGGCTATGAGGGACTGCCTCACCTGGAAACCCGAATGCTGAGGGTCGTTGTCGGGGTTCCCGACTATCCTCTGCAGCCTGTACGGCGCTATTATTATCAGCACCGCGAGTCCCAGTGCGAGCACCGCTCCTATCGGTACGATACCCTTCCACGGAAGGCCCGCGACGAAGAACATGGAGGCGGCTATGAAAAGAAGCATCGCGGACATCCCCATGTCCGGTTCGATTATTATCAGGGCGAAAAGGATCAGGACCGGAATTCCCGCCTTCACTATCACGTGTCCCCATTCGAGCTTTTTCTCGATCTTTTTCTGCAGCGCGTAAGCGGTGAGAAGTATCACTACGATCTTCGCGAACTCCGACGGCTGGATGGAAAATCCCGCGAACTTCAGCCATCTGTGGGAGCCGTTTATCTTGGGCGCGAACATCACCACGAGGAGCGCCAGAGCCTGAAGCCCGAAGACGGCCAGGATGAAGTTCCTGTTTTTAAGCAGCTTGACGGGGAAGTTCAGGGTTGCCGTCAACACCGCCACCCCGGCCAGGACAAAGAGGAGCTGTCTCCAGAGGAAATAGTTCGGGTCCCCCTTCCTTGTCAGGGCGAATATGAACGAGGCCGAATATATCGCGATTATCCCGATGAAGAGCAGGATGCTCGTCAGGACAAGGATAGTGCGGTCGAACCTGGCTTCCTTCATCTGTCCGTGGCCTCCAGCACGTATTCCCTGAAGCGGTCCCCGCGGTCCTCGAAGTTCCTGAATTCGTCGAACGACGCGCACGCGGGGGAAAGAAGGACGATGTCGCCCTGTTCGGCGGAAGAGATGGCGAACCGCGTCGCTTCCTTCAGGGTTCCGAAAGCGATCGCCCCCGTTTCCTTTCCGATCTGTTCCACGACCTTTCCGGCGGCTGCTCCGAACGCGACTACCTTCCTGCAGCGTTCCCTGATCCCCGGCAGCAGCAGAGTGAAATCGGCGCCCTTGTCCTTTCCCCCGAGCAGGAGGATTATCCTTCCGTCGAAGGACGCGAGCGCTTTCAGCACGGAGTCCGTGTTGGTCGCCTTGGAGTCGTTGTAGACCTTCACTCCACGCCTGTCAGACACAAGCTCCAGCCTGTGAGGCAGGGCCGGGAAAGAGGGGAGCGCTTCCCGTATTTTTTTCGCGGTCCCTCCGCAGAGCAACGCAGCCATCGAGGCGGCCATTGCGTTCTCGAGGTTGTGCGGGCCCTTTATCGAGAGCTCGGCCGCGGAGAACAAAGTCGAGACATCGCCGGAATCGTTCCTGTACATCACATCCCGGCCGGCTAGGAACGCTCCCCGCTCTTCATGCCTTTTGAGCGAGAAGAAGTAACGTTCTCCTTCTGTCGTTTTCGCCGCTTCAACGGCGAACGGGTCGTCGATGTTGAGGATCGCGGCGCAATTTCCGTCCTGTCTTTCGAACACTCTCGCCTTGGCGCGGGCGTAATCTTCGATCCCTGCGTACCGGTCCTGATGATCCGGTGTGACATTCAGCAGAACTGCTATGTCGGCCCTGAAATCCGCAACGGTCTCGAGCTGAAAGGACGAGAGTTCGAGAACGAATATGGTTCCCTCGCCAGCCCCCTCGACGAGCCCGGAGAAAGGAATGCCGATGTTCCCTCCGAGCCTCGCGTCAAAACCGCACGCCTTCAGGAGCGATGCGGCAAGAGCCGTGGTCGTGCTCTTCCCGTTCGAGCCCGTTATGCCTACGATCCTTCCCTTGCAATTCCTGAAGGCCCATTCGACCTCGCCTATCACCTCGACGCCGAGCGACCGGGCTTTCATCACCAGGTTGTTCCCTGGAGGAACCCCCGGGGAGATCACCAGCAGGTCGAAATCCCTTATCGCTTCCATGGCGTTCTCTTCGTCCATGAACTTGAATCCATTTCCTTGGAGGTCTCTGACACCCGCGGGGAGGGAGCGGAAAGGAAGCTGGTCGGTCCCGGAGGTCGCGTGGCCCAGAGATATCGAGAGCTTCGCGGCGGATATCCCCGACAAACCGAGCCCAAGCACCATCACCTTCATGACGCGCCTTCCTTATAATCTTCCAGGAATCTGTCAACGAGCTTGTCGAGGCCTATCGACCTGGATCCTTTCACTATGACGGCGTCGCCGGGATCGACCTGCCCCCTCAGCCACCTGTAGCCGTCCTCCCAGCTGCCGGCCCAGAAGACCTGGCGGTCCGAGCCGCTGAACTCGAGAGCGAGCGTCCTTGCGCCGTCAGCGCCGACGCAAAGGAGAGAAGAAAAAACTTCGCTGGCCAGCGCTCCGGCCTCCCTGTGGTATTTTTCGCTTTCGGCGCCGAGCTCCTTCATTTCGCCGAAAACCCCGACCAGGCGCCTCTTCCAACCCGAAGCGCTTTTTATGAGCGATACAAGGGCTTCCGGGTTCGAATTGTAGCTGTCGTCGTAGAGAAGTATCCCTTGCTTCAGACAGTGAGGGACGCCTCGGTGAGCTGCTGGAGATAGGAGCGGCGCGACCTCGAGCGCAGATGACAGGTCGCCTCCCAGGGCAAGGGTAAGCATAAGCGCGGCGGAGAAATTGTGGCACTGGACCATATTGAGGAATGGTATGGGCACGGTCACCGACTCTCCCCTGTATAGCAGTTCCAGGGAGAAGCCGTTCTCGCCCTTGTCTTCGATAGACAGTATCCGGAGGTCGGCCTTTTCCGAACGGCCGAACGAGTAGGAAGTTGTTCCGAAAAGGGCCGGAAGCTCACAAAGAAGGGCGTCGTCAGCGTTGTAAACGAAGAAAGACGGACGGGAGAGATGACACAGGACTTTCGCCTTTTCGTCCCTTATGGATTCCAGCGAAGGAAAGAACTCGGTGTGGACAGGCCTGATGGAAGTGAACAGCACCACATTCGGGGATGCTATCGGGGCGAGGCTTTCCATTTCTCCGGGCTTGGAAATGCCCATCTCCAGCACCCAGTAGGAGGCCGTTTCATCCGCGCCGAGTATCATTTCCGGAAGCCCGAGCAGATTGTTCCTGTTGCCGCTCGTCGCGAAGGTCCGGCCGAGCGTGGAGAGGAATTTCGCCGAGAATTCCTTGGTCGTGGTTTTTCCCGCGGACCCTACTACGCTGATCACGGTGCCTTTGAAGTCCCTCCTTGCCGAGATCGCCAGAAGCCGCACTGCCTCCTCTGGAGACTCTGCCAGAAGAAGCGCCCTGCCCGGCGGCGGTTCCACGCGCCTCGAAGTGAGGGCGACTGAGGCACCCCGGGCGAACGAAGCTTCGATATAATCGGCTCCGTCAGCTTTCTCGCCCTTGACAGCGACGAACAGGCTTCCTTCAAGGACCGAGCGGGAATCATAGGAAACCCCCGAGAACGCGGTGCCGGGATCTCCCAGCAGTTCCGCTCCGGTTGTCTTCGCCGCTTCCGACGCGCTGAAGATTCTCATCCGCGTGCCTCCCCGAGTATCTCCATGGCCACGGTCGGATCGTGGAAAGCGATTGAAACTCCGCGGGCGGTCTGAGTCTTTTCGTGGCCTTTGCCGGCTATCACGACGGCGTCATCCCGGCCGGCTTCGGCGAAGGCCTTCCTGATCGCCTCCCTCCTGTCCAGCTCCCTGATGTACTTTTTCGCGCCAGTGAGTTCCGGGGTTATTCCCGCTTCGATGTCGCGGGCTATGTCTGCGGGGTCTTCGTCGCGCGAATTGTCTGCCGTGAGGACCACGACGTCGCTGAGCCTCGCCGAGACCGCTCCCATGAGTGGCCTTTTCGTCCTGTCGCGGTTCCCTCCGCACCCGAACACGGTTATGAGCCTGCCCTTGATAAGCGGCTTTAGGTTCGAAAGCAGGTTCTTGAGCGCGTCGTCGGTATGGGCGTAATCCACGAAGACCGAGAACTCCTGGCCCGCGTCGACCCTCTCCAGCCTTCCCGGTATCCCGAGAGTTTTCGATATCCCGAGCGCAGCCGCCTCACGGCTTATCCCCATGGAAAGGGCGACCCCGGCGGCGGTCAGGATGTTGAAGAGGTTGTACCTCCCGACCAGGGGCGAATCGATGACGAGGTCTCCGAAAGGCGTCAGGGCGGTGCCACGGATTCCCGCGATGGACATTTCGATGTTCCCGGGGCGGATGTCCGCGGGGGCGGAGGAACCGACCTTGATCACCTTTTTTCCGTCCATCTCGGACGCCAGGCGGACGCCGTAGTTGTCTTCGATGTTAATGACCGAAGCTCCGCCCGGTTTTACAAGATCGAAAAGCTTCCTCTTCGCTTCGTAATATTTTTCCATCGTGCCGTGGAAGTCGAGGTGGTCCCTGGTCAGATTCGTGAACGCGGCGGCGTCGAACTTCAGCGAGGTCACCCTGTGAAGCTCGAGAGAGTGCGACGAAACCTCCATCGCGGAAAAAGGAGTTTTCCCGAGGGAGAGTTTCCTGATCCACTTGTGGATGAAGGGAGCCTCGGGAGTGGTCCGCGAAGCCTCGACCAGTTTCTCCCCGTCGTCGTACTCGATAGTGCTGAGAATCCCACCGCCTCCCGCCTCCCTGAAGATGTTCCTGAGAAGATAGGTTATCGTTGTCTTCCCGTTGGTGCCGGTTATTCCGGCGAGCGCGGGGGCATCCCCGGCCGGGGGATAAAAGTGGGCTGCGGCCGCCGACAGAGCCTTCCTAGCTTTTCCCGACACGATCCACGGAACGGAAGTGGGGAATCCCGGAAGCGGCCCGCCGTCCGACAGGACCGCGGCGGCTCCTTTTTCCACCGCCTGCACGGCGTACTTCCTTCCGTCATCCCTGAACCCGACGAGAGCGGCGAAGATGTCTCCTTTTTCCACGTCCCAGCTGAAACATGTAATCCCTCCGACGACCGTCTCGGGAGAGCCGGTGACGCTCGAAAAGGGGATCACGGAGAGAAGATCGCCGATGGTCATCCGCGTCGTCATCTGTTCTCCCTCGAGAGCATCGCCAGGTCCTCCGGCACGTAGGGCCGGAACCTTATATTGAGTCTCTTGAGAGCGAAGGAAGTTATGTCCGCGAAGATGGGGGCGGATACCGCGCCGCCGTATACCTGTCCCACGGGGTCGTCGACCATTACCAGCGTCACGATCCTCGGATCCTCGGCCGGAGCGAACCCGACGAAGTAAGCGATCCTTCCTCTTCTCCCGGCCTCCAGCTTCAGACCGAGTTTCTGAGCCGTGCCTGTTTTACCCGCCACTTCGACCAACGGGATGCGGGCGCTCTTGCCCGTCCCCTCGTCAACGACGTTCGTCAGCATTCTTATGAGAGCTCTCGCGTTCGATTCGGAAAGCACTTTCTCGGGAGGAGGGGACGGAACCCCCCTTATGATCTTCGGTGTAACTCTCACTCCCTCGGAAGCCACAGTCCCGTATGCTACGGCCAGCTGAAGGGGGCTGACCCTAACTTCCTGCCCGAAAGATATCGACGGCGCGGAGAGCGCCGACCAGCTCTTCGGGCGGCTTATGTATCCGGAGGATTCTCCTTTCATGCGCAGCTTGGTCGGCCTGCCGAATCCGAACTTCTCCGTCATGAAATCGTAGAAAGCCTGCCTCGGGATCATCATGCCTATCCTGGCCGCGCCCACGTTGGAGCTGAAGGTGATCACCTCTTCGACGCTGTAGAACGACTTGTGAGGCGGGTGGTCGTCGTGGATCGTGTGGTCTCCGATGGTCAGCGACCCGTCGCCCACGAGTATCTGGTCGTAAGGGGTGATAGCGCCCGTTTCCAGCGCGGCCGCCACGGTTATCAGCTTGAAAGTGCTTCCGGGTTCGTAACTGTCGAGCACCGCAATGTTGCGCCAGTCCCTCGGCCGCGAATCCCCCGGCCTGTTCGGATCGAAATTGGGCCTTACTCCCATGGCCAGTATCTCTCCGTCCGGCACAGACATCACTATGGCGGCCGCCGAGACGGGTTTGTATGTCTCGAATGCCTCGTCCAGCTTTTTTTCCACCTCGTACTGGATGGCTTCGTCTATCGTGAGGACAATGGCGGGAGGCTCTTCCACCAGCGAGCCCAGGGATTCGATGGGGTAAAGTTTCGTCTTTTTCCCGACCCTGAAGATGATGTATTCCCTTTCACCCTGGCTTAGCTGCCTGTTCCAATTGTCCTCCAGGCCCGAAAGGCCGCCGTCGATGCCCACGGTCCCTATCAGGTTGGAGGCGAGCCTTCCCTTGGGATAGTACCTGCCCCATTCCCTGACCAGCGAGACCCCTTCGAAAGAGGAGGCGATATGCTCCGCTTCTTCGGTCATTTCTGCAGGCAGTTTCCTCGCGAGCCAGGTGAATGTCTTCCTGGAGCTCAGCCTCGAAAGGATCGATCTCGAAGGTTCGCCGCTCATCCTCGAGACCCTGTCCGCGAGCGCGTTGACATTTTCTATCTCCTGCGGCTTCATGACGCACAGGGATGGTTTCTCGACGCTGCCCGCTAGGACGACGCCGTTCCTGTCCAGGAACTGTGGCCTCGGCAGTTCGATCTTGATGCGCCCCTCTGCCTGTTCCTGAGCCTCGGCCCTGTACTCCCTGCAGTGGAAGACCTGGAGGTAAACCAGCTTCGAAACGACTCCCGCGGCCATCAAAAGGACAGCCAGCGCGAACAGCGCCATCCTGGAGGAAAGCAGGTGCTTCCTCACTTCGGCTCTCCTTCCTTCTGCTTGTTGAGCGCCGATTTTATCTCTTCCTGGGTGAAATCGGTCCTGATCTCTGTCGGAGCCTCCCTCACCATTCCAAGCTTCTGGCCCGCGATCTCTTCGACGGCCCCAAGGCTGAGGAGGCGCTCTTTTTTCAGAAGGAGGATGGCCCTCTCCCGCTTGAGCTCCTCCTTCCGCGTGATCAGTTCGGAGATCTGGTACTCGATCGCGAGGTACTTCACGGACAGGGCTATGTAGATCACGAGGGGGACCGCGAAGACAAGCCCGATGAAGAAGATCCTGAGCAGGTCCGACCCTGCGTTCCTGTCGGGCTGGGCTATCGGCTTGCCGACTATGATCTCCTGGTTCCTCATACCTTCTCCGCGTATCTGAGGCGCGCGCTCCTGGACGAGGGGTTCTCGAGGACCTCCTCCATTGAAGGCCTGAGCGCGTTCCGTTCCGGAAGCCTTAAAGAGGCCCTGCGGCCGCAACCGCATACAGGCAGCCTGGGAGGGCAAATGCAGTCCTTCTCGAGGTCTCTCATGACGGTCTTGACTATCCTGTCTTCGAGCGAATGGTAGGCTATTACCACTATCCGGCCCGAAGCCGCGAGAATCGAAACGGCTCCGCGAATGAACTCTCCGAGTCCCTCCAGTTCGCCGTTCACGGCTATCCTTATCGCCTGAAACACTTTGGTCGCAGGATTTATCTTTTCGGGGCGGGACTTGCGAGGCACAGCATCCCTAACTATATCCGCAAGTTCTTTTGCGGTCGAAACGGGGGAAAGCTCCCTCCTGGCCGCTATGGATTTTGCGATGCGGCCCGGAAATTCGACCTCTCCGTATTCGCGGAAGATCCTGGCCAGCTCCTCCACCGTTTCGGAAGCGATCAGCTCGGAAGCGCTCCGCCCCGAGCCGCAGTCCATCCGCATGTCGAGAGAGCCCTCGTCCCTGAAACTGAATCCCCTGCCGTCCTGGAGCTGGAGCGAGGAAAGCCCCAGGTCCGCCAGGATGCCGTTGGGCGCCTCGGGGAGGAGACGCTCCCATTCCCCGATGTCCTTGAAATTCCCGTGGTGGAACAGGATCCGATCGCCGAAGCGGGAGAGCCTATCTTTCGCGATGTCAAGGGCGGAAGCGTCCCGGTCGATGCCCAGCACTCTGGCCGAAGGGCTCGATTCAAGTATTTTCTCGCTGTGTCCTCCGAGACCCAGTGTGCAATCCACGAACCACCCTCCTCCGGCTAGATCAAGAGTTCTCAGGACCTCCCTTGTCATCACCGGAACGTGAACGTATCTCCGCATCGGTCCCCTCTTTGATCAAGTCCGAGATATAGCTCTGATCGCCTTCAGACATCGGCTCTTCGCCGAACCTCTTGTAGAACAGCGATTCTTTCCAGATCTCAAGTTCGTTGGTCGGGTAGCCGCAGACGACCACCTCGCCTTCCATCCTCGCGAACTTCCTCAGCCTCGGGGGGATCAGGATCCGACCCTGGCCGTCTATGTCCTGCTCGTCGCCGTAAAGGCTGGTGCTCCAGAGGAATCTCCTGACCCGGGGATCGTTCGCCCGACCGGAACTCCTCATGATGTTCTCGATCTTTTCCCATTCGCTGAGGGGGTATATCCTCACTGAGGGCACAGCCCATGAAGTTATGAAGAGCCTGGGGCCGAAAGTCTCGACGAGCGGGACGCGGAACTTGGAAGGGATCTTCACCCTACCCTTCTCGTCAACCGTCGCTTCGGCACCGCCTCTGAACATCCACGACTCCATCAAAAAGCAATATTGGTGAAGGTCGGCTACTTTCGACCACTTTCGACCACTTCAATTATATTGACAAAGAAAGGCTTTGTCAAGTGGTTCAAATCAAAAGGGGTTTTGCCCTTTCCCGGGGGAAAAACGCTGCTATCGCGTTCGGCGGCGGAGGGGTTTACTTGAGTACGGCTATGGAATAGGATATCTGAGGGAGGAACCGATGTACAATTACTATAAACATTTTGGTATCGATCCGACGGCCGGCCACGAGGAAGTAAAGGGAGCCCTGGACATGGCTTATCAGGACCTTCAGAGGAAGGGTGGGAGCCAGGAACAGTACAGGATCCTCAGGGAAGCGCAGGATACCCTGCTGAACCCCATCAACAGGGTTGAATATGATAAGAAGCTTGGTATTAAACCTCCAAAACCTGAGAAATCAGTGAACGAAAGCACGCACATCAGCAAGTCGGCGGTCGCTCTGATGATCCTGGCTGCAGTGGCGATCTTGCTGGGCATCCTGTACATCCCCGCAAAAATTAAAGGAACTCCTCGACCCGGCATCAATCCAGGCGTCTATCTTGTATCGACATCAACGGGCGAAAGCTCCGCTGTCCTTAGGAAATTCGAAGCGGAACACGATTTCGCCGACGGAGAAGAGCACAGGGGATACGAGATCCTCGTTATCGATTCCGGAGAGGTCATCTGGATAACCGAGGAAGAACTGCTCTCGGATTACACGGCTGGAAGCTACGCTCCCAGGGACCTTGTGAGCGGAACCGGCAGGTAAGACCTTCCTCCCGTTGAATGTCACTTCAAGGCCGCTTTCGGGCCCGGCCGGAGTCGCGCGCCAAATCCCCGTGCTCCACTTGACGATTGCCGACGGCTTTGGATAAAATCTCCTTTTGTTTTCGGAAATCCCCATGAAGGGTCTTACAAGGAGGGAGCATGAAAGTTTACGGTCCTAGCGAAATCCGCAACATAGCATTTGCCGGACACGGAGGAGTGGGGAAAACGACGCTCACGTCCGCGCTTCTTTTCACCGCCAAGGCGATCACCAGGTTCGGAAGAACCGACGACGGGACGGCTCCCACCGATTACGAGGACGACGAGATCGAGCGCAAGCTTTCGATCTCCACAGGCATCGCCTGCCTCGAATGGGAAAAGGTTAAGATAAACCTGCTGGACACCCCCGGCTACGGCAATTTCATAGCCGAATCCAGGGGCGCGATCAGGATCTCCGACGCCGTGGGCATCGTCATTTCGGCTGTTTCCGGGGTCGAGGTCATGACCTCGAAAAGCTGGGACTACACCGAGGAGTTCGGACGCCCGAGATTCTTCATCATCAACAAGATGGACAGGGAGAACGCAAACTTCGAGAAGAGCCTCGAGAGCATAAGGGAGAACTTCGGAAGGGAAGCCACGCCGGTCATGCTTCCGATCGGTTCACAGAAGGATTTCGCCGGCGTCATCGACCTCGTGCACATGAAAGCACATATTTATTCGACAGACGATTCCGGTTCGTTCAAAGAGGCGCCCATCCCCGACGTCCAGAAGGAAGACGCGCAGAAGAAGCGCGGCGAACTGGTCGAGATGGTGGCCGAGCTGGACGAAAAGCTGATGGAAAAGTACTTCGAGAGCGGAGACCTGAGCGGAGAAGAGCTCGAACAGGCGCTGAGAATGGGGATCGCCCAGCACAAGATATATCCGGTCCTGTGCTCCGCGGGGGCCAGGAACATGGGGAGCCAGGACCTCATCAATTTCATCTGTTCTTTCACCCCGTCGCCCAAGGATTCGACAGCCTGGAGGGCAAAGGACCACTCCCAGCAGGAAGTCGATGTCCAGTGCGACCCGGGGGCGCCGGTGTCCCTGTATGTTTTCAAGACCATCTCGGATCCCACTCAGGGAAGGATCTCGGTTTTCAAGGTGATCTCCGGCACGATGGCGGCCGACGCCAATCTTGTAAACTCGAGGAACGAGGGGCAGGAAAGAATGGCGGGGCCGTTCCACATGAAGGGCAAGGAGAGGATAAAGTGCGAACAGGTCGCGGCGGGCGACATCGCCGCGGTGATGAAGCTGAAGGACACACAGATGGGAGACACCCTTTGCGGAAAGGAGAAGCCGATCTCTTTCGAGGCCACTAAATACCCGATCCCGGCCATCTCGTTCGCGGTCGAGCCCAAGAGCAGGGGCGACGAAGAAAAGATCGCCGCGGCCCTTCAGAAGATGGTCGAAGAGGATCGGTGCTTCCGCGTCGGAAGGGACCCCCAGACGAAGGAGCTGCTCGTGTCCGGTTCCGGCACGCAGCACGTAGAGACCGTCATCCACCGGGTCCAGAAGCGCTACGGGGTGGAGATGAACCTGAAGCAGCCGAAGGTCCCGTACAAGGAGACGATCAAAGGCAAGGCCGAGGTGCACGCCAGGCACAAGAAGCAGACGGGCGGCCACGGCCAGTTCGCGGACATCCACATAAGGATGGAGCCTCTTCCGAGAGGCACGGGCTTCGAGTTCAAGGACGAGATCTTCGGAGGGTCGGTCCCCAGGAACTTCATCCCCGCGGTCGAAAAAGGCATGCTTGAGGCTCTTGAAAGCGGAGCCCTGGCAGGTTACCAGGTGGTCGATCTCAGGATCGCCCTGTTCGACGGCCAGTACCATCCGGTCGATTCATCCGAAATGGCCTTCAAGATCGCGGCTCACATGGGGTTCAAGGAGGCGATGGAAAAAGCAAGGCCCACTCTTCTCGAACCCATAATGAACGTGGAGGTGGTCGTCCCCGACGAATGCATGGGTGATGTCATGGGAGACCTGAACAGCAGGCGCGGCAGGATCGGAGGGATGAGCCAGAAGGGGACGAACCAGATAATCAAAGCGCAGGTGCCTCTCGCTGAAATGCTCACTTACGCCTCCACGCTTAAATCGATCACTGCCGACAGGGGAAGCTTCTCCATGGAATTCTCCACGTACGAGGAAGTCCCGGCACAGCAACAGACGAAGATCATTGAAGAAGCGAAGAAAGCCAAGGCAGAAGAAAACTGACCTGGCGGACAGGATAGCGACCCAAAGAAGGGGGGGCGAAAGCCCCCCTTTTTTTGCACAAACCGTGAACTGGGTTACCACGTTCGGCGTGAACATTGTATCACCACTCTATCTGTCAGAAAAATAAGGATTTATACAGATTGCAAAGGTGACGGGATTCCCCAAGGAACTGGGTTCACATGACCGGGATCACATCCTTTCTCGTATCTTGTTGATTTTAAAGAAGATGTTAGAAGTCTGGCGGGTAGGCATGAAAATTGCTTAATTTCATACGTCCTGAAAGGGACGTTTTTTGATAGGAGGTTCGAGATGGTCGGGAAAAAGGGTTTGCTGGTCGGCGTTCTTTTCGTCCTGATGGTGGTCCTGCTCACGCCCGCGGCGGTCGTGAAAAAAGCGCAGAATTCGCTTGACGACCTTGTCAATGTTTCTTCGAAGCTCCGGGTCCCCCAAAACATAGAGGGGCTGGATTCGTTGAGAGCTTCCGGAAGCCGTACGGAAGGTTTGCCGCAATTCGCGAGATTGACCGAAGGATGGGAAGACTTCCTGACCCGGAACGAAGGCGCGTGGGAGCTTAAGCTGGACACCAGGACCGGAATGCCCGCCCTGGTGGAAGGTTCCTTCATTCCCTGGATACCCGGAGCGGCCAACGACCTCAGGGATGAAAGCCTGGGCGTCGTGACCTCTTTTCAGATGGAAAAGATAGCACGCGATTTCATGACCAAGAACGAGGGGTTGTTCCCGTTCCGCCCGGAAGAACTCGAGCTGATACCGGAAGGAACGGTCGAAGTTGGAGGTTTCTTCTGGCACGTTCAGTTCCAGTACCTGAAGGACAGGATCCCGGTCGAGGGGGCCAGGGTGATATTCAGGGTTAACAACGGAAACCTGATTCAGTTCGGGATGGAAGGGGTCAATCCTTCCGCCCGGGTCGATACGATGCCCTCATTTTCGAGAGAGACGGCTCTGGGGATCCTGGAGGGATATGTCGGAAGGCTCGACGAGAACGACGAGATCCTGGAGAGCGGAAAACTGATCATCGTGCCAGTGTCCACGAGGGAATTTTCCGATATTTACGACGGGGAGCTCGGCCGGGGAACGGAATACAGTCTCTGTTACGACATAAAGTTCCGCAGGCCTGGCGTCATGGGGACTTGGAGGGCGAGGATCGACGCTCACAGCGGCGAGATCCTAAGCTTCGAGGACGAGAACAGGTACGGAACTGTTACCGGAGGAATCTATCCCGTATCGCCGCTGGATACCGAAGTGGTGAAGCCTTTCCCTTCGCTTACTATCAGCAACGGAACGACGAAATACACTGACATCGGAGGCAACTACTCCTTCGCCACGGGGACAGCATCCGCGGCTCTTACCGGAAAATATGTCAAGGTTTCCGACTCCTGCGGGACCTCGTCCCTCAGCACTACGGCTTCGCCGGGCGACCTGGCTTTCAACAAATCCACCGGGACCGACTGCACCACTCCGGGAGTCGGAGGAGCCGGAAACACCCACGCCTCCCGTTCGGGCTATTACCATCTTACCGCGTGGAAGCTCAAGGCGCAGACCTGGCTTCCCTCCAACACCTGGCTGACCGGCCAGCTTACCGACAACGTGAATCTGAACCAGACCTGCAACGCCTACTGGAGCGGAACCACCGTAAACATGTTCAAGTCGGGCGGCGGCTGCAGGAACAGCGGCGAGCTTCCGACGGTGGTCCTCCACGAAGTTGGCCACGGCCTCGACAGCAACGACGGTAGCGCCTCCGCCGACTACGGCACGGGCGAGTCCTACGGCGATACGAACGGTTTTCTCCTGACCCACGACTCCTGCATGGGCTCGGGATTTTTCAGCGACGGGTCGAAATGCTCGGGCTACGGCGACGCCTGCACGCAGTGCACCGGGATCAGGGACGTGGATTACGCCAAGCACACTTCCGCCACTTCGCACACGCCTCTGAATTTCGTAAAGGTCTATTGCCCGACTTCTTCCTCTTATAAAGGGCCCTGCGGCAGGGAAGGACACTGCGAGGGATACATAGCCGCCGAAGCAACCTGGGATCTGGCGGTACGCGCGCTGCCTGCGGCGGGTTACGATGCCAATACTTCATGGTTCATCCTTGAAAGGTTGTTCTACCTCAGCCGTCCTTCCGCAAGCGCTGCTTTTACATGCAACACCTCCACCTTTGCCTCGGACGGCTGCGGAACATCTTCATGGTTCACCACCTTCAGGGCGATTGACGACACCGGCGACGGAACGAGCAACGGCACTCCCCACGCCTCCGCCATCTGGAGCGCTTTCAACGCCCACGGAATCGGCTGCTCCTCGGCTTCCGGCTACAACACGAACCAGACCACCTGTTCAACGATCTCTCAGCCGACACTGACGGCGACGGCAGGAGCCGGGCAGGTCTCCCTCTCCTGGGGTTCCGTAACCAACGCCACCCGCTATTGGATCATGAGGAACGAGCTCAACTCGACCGCGGGAATGATGAAGATCGCGGAAGTGACTTCGACCAGCTACACGGACACGCTGGTCTCTCCCAACATCACTTATTACTACAGCGTCCTCCCGCTCGCTTCGAGCAACTCCTGCTTCGGAGCCATGGCCGCAGTAAAGAACGCCACTCCGACCGGAGGCGGAACGACCACCTATTCGATATCGGGAACCGTCAGCGGAGCGACCGCTTCGGGCGTCACCATTAACCTTACCGGCACCGCGACGGCCACAACCACCACGGCGACCGACGGAACTTATTCTTTCAGCGGCCTTGCGAACGGAAGCTACACCGTGACCCCGAGCAAGACCGGGTACACATTCTCGCCGACAAGCGCTTCGGTGACGATCTCCGGCGCCAATCAGACCGGAAAGAACTTCACAGCCACGGCGGCAGCCACCTACAGCATATCCGGCACGGTTTCCGGGGCGACCGCTTCAGGCGTGACGATGAGCCTCACCGGCGCATCGACGGCCAGCACGACGACCGCCACCGACGGTACTTACACGTTCAGCGGATTGGGGAACGGCTCCTACACGGTCACTCCGAGCAAGAGCGGATACGAGTTCTCTCCCGCCAACGTCGCCGTGACGATCTCCGGCGCCAACCAGACGGGAAAGAACTTCACCGCCTCCGTTTCTTCCTGCTCTCCACAAACCGCCGCCTACAGTGCTACTTACAAGTGCCCGACCTGCACGAACTCCGGCACTTCATGCACCGCATCCACCGCGCTCCTGCAGTGCCACTCCACGGGCGAAGCAAACTATCCCAACACGCTAAACGGCAGCTGTGCCGATGGAGCATCAGGAACATGTCATAGCGACGAATCAATAGAGGCGATCACGATCTCGACCGCCAGCGGCTGCATGGCCGTCGGATCTTCTGTCACGGTTACAGTCACGTGCTATGCTTACAGCACGACCGCCGACTGGGTGGCCCTCTATTACAGCAACAGCGCAGCATCTCCCTCGTGGACACAGGTGGGTTCTTACCAGCACCCCACAACCACTGGAACGGGGACCCTTTCCTGGACGTTCACTCTTACCGGCACTGCCGGCAGTGTGCAGGCGGTGAGGGCCCAGATGGTTTATTCAACAAGTACTCCGACCTTCACATCCTGCGTAAGTGGAAGCTACAACGACGCTGACGACCTGGTTTTCACGACCGCCGGCGGCGGGGCGACTTATTCGATCTCGGGAACGGTCTCCGGCGCGACGGCCTCCGGTGTTACGATGAACCTGACGGGAGCCTCGACCGCGACCACTACCACGGCCACGGACGGAACATATACTTTCTCGGGACTCGCCAACGGATCATACACGGTGACGCCGTCAAAGTCGGGGTACACATTCTCGCCCGCCAGCACTTCGGTTACGATCTCGGGAGCGAACCAGACGGGCAAGAACTTTACTGCCTCGTCGACCATTACCTACAGCATTTCCGGCACCGTCAGCGGCGCGACGGCTTCCGGCGTTACGATGAACCTGACCGGCGCGGCCACGGCAAGTACGACGACCGCCACCGACGGTACCTATTCGTTCAGCGGCCTTGCCAACGGAACCTACACGATCACGCCAAGCAAGACCGGATACACATTCTCGCCCGCCAGCACCTCGGTAACGCTCTCCGGTGCCAGCCAGACCGGCAAAAACTTCACTTCCACGGCTTCCGGAGGCGGGAACGTCCTTACTTCCGGAGTCGGAGTCAGCGGAACGGTATCTCAGGGCGCCTACACCTATTACACGATAGTCGTTCCGAGCGGCGCGACGAACCTGACCGTCACCCTTACCGGCCTCAGCGCAGACGTGGACCTGTACGACAAGGCTCCATCAACGGCGGGCGGAGTCGCAAGCAACCCGACAACGTCCAGTTATACCGGGCGTTCCTGGAACAGCGGGACGACGAACGAATCCCTCTCCCATTCGAGCCCGACCTACGGAACCTGGGCGATCGGAGCTTACGGCTACGCCGCCGGCTCCTACACGGTTACGGCCACCTACACGGCGGGCGGAACGACTTACAGCATTTCCGGAACGGTCAGCGGGGCTACGGCCTCCGGCGTGACGATAACGGCAGGCTCGGCGACGACGACGACCGCCACCGACGGATCCTACACCCTGTCGGGACTTCCCAACGGGACCTACACCGTGACGCCTTCGAAGAGCGGCTATACATTCTCTCCGACAAGCATCTCCGTGACCATCTCCGGCGCCAGCCAATCCGGAAAGAACTTCACATCCACGGCATCGGGCGGCGGAACTACCACGCAAGTCCTGCTCAACCCCGGTTTCGAATCGGGAACGACCAGTTGGACTATCTCGGGGACGTCGATAGGAGGAACAAGGAACAGCGTATCGCCGAGGACCGGCTCCTACATGGCGTCATTCTGCTTCAACACGGCTTACGAGAATTCGACGACGGATTCGGTCTACCAAACGGTGACCATAGACTCGGCTGCGACGGCGGCGACCCTCAACTTCTACTACTACATCAAGACGACGGAGACAACCACTTCTACCGCGTACGACAAGTTCACCGTTACTGTCGAGAATACATCCGGGACGACTCTCGCGACCTTGCTCACGCTGAGCAACCTCAACAAGACCAGCGCCTGGACCGCAAAGACAGGCTTGAACCTTCTCGCGTACAAGGGCCAGACGGTGAGGATCCGCTTCAAAGCTGTGACGGACAGCTCTCTGGGGACCCAGTTCTCGCTCGACGACCTGACGCTTAACGTGACCAAGTAGGCAAGGGTCCCGAGCAGCTAGTTATTAGGTCCAAGTTTTGAATTCGGGCTCCCTGAAAAAAGGGAGCCCGTATTTTTGGAGGCGGAATGAAAAGGATTCTTTTCCTGATGGCAGTTGGGGTCATGTTTTTCCCGATAACCGTGTCGACCATTGAGCCGATGAAAAGGAATCACTCAGGGAACGCGTTTTACGGAGACAACCGGTTATCGGATCTTCCGCAAAGAGATGTAATATTTAGAGGTACTTCGGGGCAGGAAAATCAGAACGCTCCTCCGCCCTTCGACATCGAAGACGCGTTGAGGGTCGGGAAAGAGGCTCAGGACCTGCTGGCCTCAGGAATAATCGAAGATGACCTCCTGAGGAGGGAATTATCCGATTCCCTTGCCGGGCATGAATCTCTTTTGGAAGAAATCTCTGCCGGGGATGAACCGCTCCCGGAAAGAATATTGTCTCTCGTGGATTCGAAGTACCGCCTTCAGAACCTGCTGGGTCTTGCACTGAAGGGTCATAAAAAACTACGCTCCATCAGGAACACCCCGCTTGGGGGCGGCCGCGGGGAGTCTTTCATTTCCGGATTCCTGGGAGGCGAGAAATACAACACGGGCTGGATATTCGACCAGAAGATATACGACCTTATAGTGGAAAAGACTTATCCCACCTTGCCGGTCGACATCAGGTCCAACGACGAGGGGGCCAGCGACATCGAGGTGGACGACGACGGATGGGTATGGCACGTTCAGTCTTTTTATTTTTCGGACACCGCCAATTTCCCCGACCACCCCAATCCCAGCTATTCTCTAGCAATCTACCTTTCACCCGACGGCGGCTCGACATGGTGGCTTTACGAGATCCTTTACGACACGGGGGGAAAAGACCTGATCAACCCGCGCCTCGCCATCGACATTCTACCCGGCGATAACAGGTTCTTCATCGCCTACGAATACGCCTACAGCGAGACCGACCACGACATCTACGTCTATTCGGAGAGTTTCAGCTCGACTCCGAACGCCCAGGATGTGGGGATCGGGACATCCACGCTCATGGAGAGGAACCCCGATATCGCTTCCGATTACCAGGCGGGGCAGACCTCGTACAGAGTCGCAGTGTTCGAAAAGGAGGCCTCCGCGGGAAGCTATAATTATGATATCCTTGCCAGCCAGTCCACAGGCGCGGGAGCATCCGCTGACTGGAGCGCCGCCGTCTCCGTCGCCGCCGACACCAATTCCGAGCGGAACCCTTCCCTGTCCAACGGAGCTTCCGGGAACTCCACTTTCACGCAGTACATGCATCTCGCTTATAATTATGATGTTTATTCAACGAATCAACTGCTCCTGAACAGCGGATTCGAATCGGGGAACGACGGAAATTGGACCGTCAACTCAACGGGCGACATCAACTGCGGGGGGGGGTACCAGCGGACGGGGAGCTGTTGCGCATGGCTCGCCGGGATAAACAGTTACACCGACTTCATCTACCAGGATGTCGTTGTTCCCGCGAATGCTGTTTCAGCGAACCTTTCTTTCTATTTGAAGATTACGTCCGCGGAAGGGACGACAACCGCCTACGATTTTCTTTACATCCAGTTAAGGGACACTTCGAACAACGTCCTTGCCACTCTTCAGACTTTGAGCAATAAAGACAAGAACACCTACGCGGCGTATCAGCCGCTCTCGTTCGACATGCTGCCCTATGCCGGACAAACTGTCAGGGCCTATTTCCTCGCTACAACCGATTCGACGAACATCACCAGTTTCTTCCTTGACGACACTGCCTTGAATGTTACGCTTCCTTCGGGCTACGAGGTAAGGTACGCGAGGGCTCAGCACCCCGGCGGCACATCGTATCCCGCCGGCCTTCAGGCTGCGGGCAAGATAACGGTCCTGAGCGACTACGGCATCGGCTGGGATTACGGAGCGCCATCGGTCATATCGACCCACGGCGGAGGCTCGGCTTCATGGACTCAGGCGAGGGTCGTGGTCGCCGCCGACCAGCATTTCCCGGCGGGAAACCCCGATCCGGCGGACCTCGAAAGACACCAGGTGTGCTTCGCCTGGAACATGTGCAACGGCGGTACGACCTGCGGGACGATGACCTGCGGTGAAGACACGCTTAGCAGGAACTGGCAGGAGGGGTGGTTCTATGACGGCAGGGGGGACGAGAGGTATCCGTCCCTTATCCAGGACGGAGCGGGCCTGCAAACAAGCGGACTCTCAGAACACCCGTTCATCTACATGGCTTATTTCCACAGGGCGGCCGACAGCCCGTCGGAACTGGGCGAAGTGCAGATGATCCTTTCGGATCCTTCAGACGAGACCTGCGACGGGTTCATTTACGCCTATTGGTACTATTTCACTGCTTCCTATACGATATCTGATCCCGACAACCTGGTTTCTCCGGTCCCGAGGACGATCAACGCCTTCAATTACTGGGGTTTATCCTATGCCGGAGCCGGGGCAACCTTCAACAAGGAGATCAGCCACGTGAGCGGCGGGGCAAACGACGATATCTTCTGCACCACTCTCGGTGACAACTATTCCTTCTACTCGTATTCTGGCAGCGATTACCTCAATCTGGTCATAAGCCTCGACGGAGTTACCTACGCGACAAAACACACCTTTGCCTGGGCCTCAAATTACGACCGGGAGGTCATAGCGGTTTCCCCCCAGGAGGAAGGCGGTTTTACTTACACTTTTTCGAACTGGTCTAACAGCCAGACAGACCCTGTCCTCAAGATCTTCACTGAGTACTGCGACCCCGTCAACCCATGCGCCACCATAGATTTCATAGCGACCTTTGGCGGCTGCACGACGATGACGCCTCCGTCAATAGATGGCATTTCGAACCTGGACGGGAGCTGCAGTCTGATGATCGTCTTTACTCAGGGGGCTCCCGCCGTTCAGCACGACCTCTATCTTGACGGAGAAGGAACTCCGGTTCTTACCAACATCTCATCTCCTGTTTATTATTCTCCTTCCGACGGGAATATGCACAATTTCATGGTCAGGGCAGTCAACGGGTCCTGCTATGCCGATTCCCCGCTTTACGCTCAGAGCGACCCGGACTGCGGAGCCGTTTCCTGCATCGCCCCGGTTTCGGAAGTTATCGAGACAGTCAACACGGACAAGAGCGGGTTCAAGTGGACGAACATCAGCGGCGCCGATTATTACAGGGTCGCCCGGGGCATTCAGTCGAACCTCCCTGCGTTGATAACCAGCGGTGCCGATTTCTCCTGCCGGTCGTTCGGGATATCGGACGGGGCGACCGGGTTTGTTTTCGACGGGACGGACGATTCTTCTGGTGTTTCCGGACGCTGCTATTACTACATCATACAGGGGTACGACTGCGAAGATCCTGACGCGGTATATCTGGGGCCTCCCGGAAGCGCCACGGCCGGCGCCAGACAGGTGGAGCTCACCGCGGCATGCAATTGACCGCCTCGGATCGTGCGGATCGGAACGGGTCCTTAGGCTGCCGTGTCGGTTCGCGTATTATCAAAGCCGGTGTTTTGTTCTATAATAAGCTCTTTTTATAGGGAGAGCGAAATGATCATCGAGACCATTCTGGGAAGAGAGATTCTCGATTCAAGAGGCAACCCGACAGTCGAAGCGGAGCTGATTCTGTCGGACGGCATAGCGGTTACCGCTTCAGTCCCTTCTGGCGCGTCGACGGGAGAAGGCGAAGCGCTCGAACTGAGGGACGGCGACAAATCGAGGTTCTCGGGGAAGGGCGTCCTGAAAGCGGTGCAAAACGTGGAAGGTCCCATCGCCGATATTCTCGAAGGAGAAATGGTGATCGACCAGAGGGGGATAGACCTCTCTCTCATCCGGAAGGACGGAACTCCCAACAAGGAGGTCCTCGGGGCTAACGCGATACTTGCCGCTTCTATGGCGGTGGCGAAAGGCGCCGCGGCTTTCCTGGACATGCCGTTATACCGGTACCTAGGCGGGGTGAACGCTCACAGGCTGCCCGTTCCGATGATGAATGTCCTCAACGGAGGGTCTCACGCCGACAACAACGTGGACGTTCAGGAGTTCATGATAGTCCCGGCAGGAGCGGGGAGCTTCGCCGAATCGTTCAGGATGGGCGCGGAAGTTTACCACTCGCTGAAAAGCCTGTTGAAGGAAAAGAAGCTCTCGACGGCGATCGGGGACGAGGGCGGGTTCGCCCCCGACCTCAAGGAGGACGAGGAAGCTCTTGAATACCTGGTGAAAGCCATAGAAAAGGCCGGGTACAAACCGGGAACGGAAGTCTTCCTGGCGATCGACACTGCGGCATCCAGCCTTTACGACGACGAGACGAAGACTTACAGGATCGGAAGGCCGAGGCGCTCGGAAGAAGTTATAGCCCTGTATGACTCCTGGGTCGGCAAATATCCATTCATATCGATAGAGGACGGCGTCGGGGAGCACGACAGGGACGGCTGGATATCCCTGACGAAGGCCATAGGAAGCAAGGTCCAGCTTGTCGCGGACGACTACTGCGTGACGAACCCTGCTCTTATCAGGAAGGCGATAAAGGACGGCATCTCGAACGCCATGCTCATCAAGCCGAACCAGATAGGAACGGTCACGGAGACGATGGAAGCCATCGAGATCACCAAAAGGGCAGGTTACGGCGTGGTCGTCAGCCACAGGTCGGGAGAGACCGAAGAACCATTCATCGCGGACCTCTCGGTCGCCGTCAACGCCGATTTCATCAAGACCGGGGCTCCTTGCCGCATGGACAGGCTTTGCAAGTACAACCAGCTTCTGAGGATAGAAGAAGAACTCGGGGATTCGGCAAGATTCGCGGGAGAGGATATGCTCCGCAGGATTGGCATGTGAGCAGAAAAAGCCTGAAGATCATCCTTTTCTCGATGCTGGTTGTCTGGATGGCGGTGGGAATCGCCGCCATCTGGGGCAAGGGCGGTTACAAGGACATCAAGGTAGCCCGGCAGAAAGCGTTCGAGATCCGTAAAGATGTGGACCGCCTTGAAGCTGAAATACGTGACCTGAAGACGCAAGTAGAGCAACTTGAATCTTCACCTTATGTATATGAAGTCCACGCACGAGAGAAGCTTCTGATGAAAAAGCCGGGAGAGATCGTGATCTACCTTCCTCCGGAACAAAAAGAAGAGGAAGGTAAAAAACAGGGCCATTGAACCCGAAAATTCTCTTTTCCAGGACAGCGAAAGCGGTCACCGGATTTTTTCTTCCACGGGGGCAATGTCGCGTTTGTGGAAAAAATAACGGGACCGGTGCGGTTCCGGGAATATGCTTTTCCTGTTTTAAAAAAAGTAAAAAAACCGGAGGAGAGTTTTGCAGGTTTTGCTCTGACAGGCTTCCAGTTTCTTCATGCTCCATTGTTTGCGGCCGCTGCGTCAACGATCAACCGAGCTATCAAAAACACTTCAATCGGTATCAGTACGAAGGAGCGATACGAGAATTGGTGTTGCTTTTCAAGATTGAAAAACGGTATCCTTTAGCAAAAATTATGGGCAGGAGCATCAGCCGGGAAGTGACAAAAAGTGGCAAAGGAGTTGATTTCGATTTTATCACTTTCATACCCGGTCCCTTCAGGAGAAAGCTGGCAAGGAGGTTTTGTCCGGCAGAGTTAGTAGCCCTTACTGTCTCGAAAGAGTTACACGTGCCTCTGGCCGGTTTTCTCCGACTGGTGAAAAATACCAGGATCCAGAAGGGGTTGAACGCCGAAGAACGGCGGAAGAATGTAAAAAACGCTTTTGAAAGTAACGTCTTTTTTAAAAACAAGGAAAAAGTCCTGATAGTGGACGACGTTTTTACAACGGGCTCGACTCTAGAAGAAGCGTCTGCGACACTCAAGAAGAAGGGCGCGATCGTCTACACGGCCACTTTTGCGATGGTCTGGTCGGAAGAGGGTAAAAAGGCCACAGCGGACGCGGATGATGGAAGCGTCGGAGCTCATGCTCCGCCCTGATAGGGTTTTAAAGCTTCAAGAAAAGGAGGCCCGATGGATCTTAAAAAGGCGTTATCATGCATGTTATTCCTGGCGGTGCTCGTCTTCCAGCCGCCTCTCTTTTCACAGGTCCCGGAGGCGGAAGTGGAAAGGAGCATGAGCGTTGACCTGAAAACCCCGACGGGATTTGTTTTTGATGGAAGAGCTTTCTGGGTGGGCGATGTGAAAGAGAACGTCATAGCAAGGCTGGACCCTGGCACAGGAGCGATCCTCAAAAAATACGAGGCCCCTTGTTTTACTGTAGGGGGGCTGGCTTGGGACGGAAAGATGATCTGGGTCCTGGACCCCGTCGAGAAGGCTGTCTTTGGACTGGATCCGGAGAGGGGCTTGACCGAAAAGACCCTCGCACTTGACCTGGATACGCCTCAGGGAATCGCCTTCGATGGAAAAGATATCTGGGTCTCTGACGGGGGGGAAGGATTGCTTGTAAAAATAGACAAAGGGGACGGGACGACTTACGCCTCAGTTTCCGCGCCGTCCGCGGGAAGCGGCAAACGAAGCCAGCTAATCGCTTTTACGGGCCATGATAATTACCTCTGGACAGCCGACAGGCTCGGCGACACTCTTTACCAGGTGGATCCGGAAACCGGATATGTCCTGAACATGCTTGAAACGCCGGGCCCGTTCTGCTCCGGGATCGCCTTCTTCGGAGAAAAGCTGGCCTGCCTTGACTACGAAAAGAGAACGATAGATATTGTTATCCTGCCTCAGCACGGGAAACCGATCCGTTTCAATCCCAGGAGGGAAAGTGTCGCGTTCGGGGAGTCTTACAGGAACTTCGGGCCCGGGACAGTGGAAGAGTTGAAGATAAACATTGCCGTTCCGGAAGACCTCCCGTTCCAGGATCTAGGCTCCAAAATCGAATGGAGCCGGGAACCGGATTCTTTTCAGATCGACAAGTGGGGACAGAAAGTCGCGCTTTTCACCTTCAGGGGCGTAAAGCCTCAGGAGGCGGTTTCAGCAGGTTATTCGGTGGATGCGACGCTTTACAGCGTAAGGTATTTCATCGACCCTGCGAAATGCGGAAAAATCGGGGATGTCCCCGAGCCGCTACGCAAACAGTTTCTGGGCGATGACGTCAAACTGCAGGCGGGCGACCCGGTTATAAGAGCCGCAGTCAGGGAAGCAGTCGGAGACGAGAAGAACTGCTATTACGCGGCCAGGAAGATATACCAGTACATCCACGAAAAGATGAGGTATGAACTCGTCGGAGGCTGGAACATCGCGCCGGTGGTACTCGCCAGGGGATCAGGGTCGTGTTCCGAGTATTCTTTCGTCATGATCGCCATGTGCCGTGCGGCGGGGATACCCGCGAGGTACGCGGGGTCTGTCGTGGTGAGGGGGGACAACGCAAGCAGGGATGATGTTTTCCACAGGTGGGTGGAGGTCTATCTTCCTTCCGTGGGATGGGTACCCGTGGATCCGTCGGGAGGGGATTCTAAAGTCCCGGAGGAACAGGCGAAGGCATTCGCAGGCCTAGATAACAGGTTCCTCATCACGACCATCGGCGGAGGGTCCAGCGAGTATCTGAACTGGGACTACAACTCCAACTCTTCCTTCAGCGCCAGGGGGCCGGTGAAGCTTGCGGTGCTCAAGGCGGGAGATTGGAGCCCCGTCGCGGAGGCAAAGAGGGAAAAAACGGAAACCGAGGCTGGGAAAGGGCCCAAGGTTTGCTCCGATTAACATTCCCGGTGCCCGCAAAGGATAAAAAAAGGGGAGCCTGATCGGCTCCCCTTGAACTTTTATTGAACAAAAACTACTTCTTCGGAACTTCGATGGGCGCGACCGCGGAGATCTCGACTCTTCTGTTCTTCGATCTTCCTTCCTTGGTCTTGTTGTCGAAGGCTGGTTCGGACTCGCCCTTGCCGTCGACCTTGTTGATCCTGGAAGCGGTGATTCCGTGGTCAAGGAAATATTTCTTGACGGCTTCGGCTCTCCTCATGCTGAGGGTGTTGTTCCAGGAGTTGCTGCCGAGGGAGCAGGTGTGGCCCGTGATGTTGATATCGAGGGCATTGTACTTGTTGAGTTTTGCGATGGCTTCGTCGAGGGCGGGTTCTCCGTCCTTCGGGATGTTCCATTTGTCCACCGCGAAGTTGAGCACGCTTTCGTCGAGAGTGATCTTGATCATTTCAGGCTTCGGCGGCGGAGGAGGAGGGGTTTCCTTCTTCGGCTCCGGCGGCGGAGGCGGCGGAGGCGGCGGAGGCGGCGGAGGCGGCGGAGCTTTTCTTCCGATGAAGGATAATCCCATCATCAGTTCGTAGGTGAAGAATTTCTCTTCCCCGAAGAAGTAAGGTTCATTGGGGTTGTGGGGGTGAGTGCTGGCGAGCCTCCAGGAGTAGTCGTTGATGTAGTCGCTGTTCCAGCAATAACCTACAACGCCTTCAACCTTGAAAGCAACTTTTTCGGACAGGAACTTTTTCAAGCCGAATCCGACGTGGGTAAGTAATTCCTCGTCGAACACGTCGTCGAACTTGTCGGGGCTTAGAGCCCTTCCGCCGATCCCGAACTTAACGTAGGGAACGAGGGAGTTTTCGGGGTTGATGTTGTAAATGCCCGAAAGCCTGAGTCCGCAGGCATCCCTGTCGTACTGACGGAGATCGGTGTTGATGTAGTGGAGCTGGGCTTCACCGGCCCAATTGGTGGTGAAATTGTAAGCCGTAGAGAACGAACCCTGCCAGCCTCTCTTGAGTTCTGCGCCGGGATAGGACATGCCGAACATCGGGCTGAATTCCCAGTCACCGTCCTGAACCTGGGCAAGGATGGGCAGGGCTGCGAAAACGAAGATCAATGCGGAAACCAATACCTTCTTGCTCATTTATTCCTCCTTTCTCAAACTTCTCTCTCACACCAGATTATTTTATAACATTTTAAGTGTATCAAGTCAATTACCGCGCCAGTTTCTTCTCCAGCGCGTAAAGACAGGTCAGGAGAGGGTCTCTTGCCGGCGAGAAGGGTGGCGCGTAAGCCAGGTCGAGATGCATGGCGTCCCTTACCGTCAGCCCGCCCGTGATGACAGCTGCGAGGGCATCTATCCTTCCCTTGGCTCCCTCGCCGCCGATCACCTGTCCTCCGATGATCCTGCCGTTCCTGTCGCATACGATGCTGACCGATGTCTCTTTCGCCCCGCGGAAGTAGGCCGGCCTCGTGAGTTCCAGGGTCGAAGCCTCTTCCGCGTCGAAGCCTTCTTCAAGTGCCTCCCTGTGGCCGAGCCCGGTCAATGCGATCTCGAGCCCGAAGACCCTTGTTATTGCCGTTCCGAGGACGCCGGGGAATTCCTCCCTTCCTCCTGTTATGTTGAAGCCCGCCACCCTTCCCATCTTGTTGGCCGTAGTTCCAAGGGGGGCGTACGAATGCTTTCCCGTAACGATGTTCCGGACGCAGCAGCAGTCTCCCGCCGCCCAGATCGAGGATACTCCGGTCCTGCACATGCCGTCCGTTTCGATCCCTCCTTTTTTCCCGAGGGGGATCGGGCCGCCCTTCAGGAAATCAGTGGCGGCCCTGACGCCCGTGGCGCAGAGGAAGAAGTCCGCAGGGACCTTTCCCCTGGTCGTCTCCAGGCTGATTACCCTTCCGCGGTCCCTGTTCACGGCGGTTATCTCCGCGCCCCTGAACATTCTTACCCCGTTATCCTCGAGTTCCAGCGCGAGCTTTTCCCTGAATTTCTTGTTGAGCCTTCCAAGAAACCTCTCGGACCTTGTCGCAATGGTGACCATCATGCCGCATCTGGATAGCGTTTCGGCCATCTCGCAGGCGATGTAGCCTCCCCCTATTATGCATACCGAGCGGGGCCTCTCCTTTTTTATGTACGCGTCAATCCCGGTTCCGTCGCTGAGAGCGTGAAGTACGAAGAAATTGTCGCCAGAAATGTCTCTAATGTCAGGAATGACGGGAACGCTTCCTGTCGCTATGAGCAGCGCGTCGTAGGCTTCTTCGAACGTCTTCCCGTTCTTCTCGTCCCGGAAAACGACCTTTTTCCTGCCTTCGGACAGTTCTAAAGCCCTGCTGTGAATTCGTGTTTCGATGCCCCTTTCGGATATTTTTTCCGGGGAAAGGGCGAAAAGGCTGTCGAACCCGGCCGCTTCTCCGGAAAAAACATAGGGCATCCCGCAAGCCCCCCAGGAGAGGTCGCTTCCCGCATCGAAGACCGACACCTCCCATTCTGAAGAAGTCCTCGCCGCGCGGCTAGCAGCGCTCATCCCCGCCGCGTTGCCTCCTATGACTACAAGCCTGGGCATCGCCGGGTCACCGTTCCTTTTCCAGGAACTCCCTGTAGAACTGCTCCGCGAGAGTCACGAACTCCGAGGATCCTTCGGGAATGTTCCTTTTGATCGATCGCACTTTTGCCGTTGCCCTGGCCATCCTCTCGTTGTCCCTTGCTTTTTCCTTTTCGAGCGCGAGGGCGACCTCCCTCTTGAGGTTCTCCGCGCCGGTGAAATATTCAACGTTATCGTCGCCCTTGAGCAGCTCGAGGATCTCCCTCGCCAGCTGGCGGACCTTGTCGGAGGAGATCTTCTCCGCCCCTCCCCAGGGAACGAAACCCTCCTTGGCGGCCAGCTCGTTCCTGGCTCTTCCGAGAAGAGACCTGTAATCGATATCCCTTGACGACTCTATCTCCCCGTGCCGGCTTTGAAGCAGCGATTTCGCCTTTTCCGAGATCGTTTCGTCCCTCTGAAGGTCCAGTTCGAGCAGCCTTTGGATTTTTGCAGCCGTCTCCGAAGGTTTTTCGCTGGACACTGTCCCTCTTGAACTGAGCGTCCTCAGAACTCCCTTGGCTATTATTTCAATGAGTGCCGGAGGCAGCCTCATCGGCGGATCCTTTCCGACAGGCCGGAATGCCGGCTATCAGGCGTTCGTTTCCTCATCCAGGTAGAGGAGCCGCTGGCATCCTTCGCAGGAGATAACCTCTTCGGCATAATGAAGGTCTTGGACAATCTTGGGCCTGACCCCGATGAAACAGCCCTGGCAGATCCCTTTCCTCACCGGGACCACGGCGAGTCCGTTCCTTGCCGAAGCGATGTGGTTGTACTTCGAGAGCCAGTTCTGCGGAAAATCGGCCTGGAGCTTGTTCCTTTCCTCTTTTCTCCTGATCAGGACGGATTCCAGGTCCGCCTTCTCCTTCTCCAGGAGGTCCCTTTCGGAAGAAACGCCCTTCTCCTGTTCGAGGTACAGGGCTTCAAGGGCCGGCAGCTCTCTTTCCAGCGATTCCGATTCTTCTATCAACTTCAGTTGTTCCTCTTCGGATTCTTCCCTTTTCTTCTTCGAGTTGTCCATTTCCTTCAGGAGGGCGCTGTATTCCTCGTTGGACTTTATCTTGGGCATCCTCAGCTTGAGCTGCCGTTCGTTCTCTTCGAGAGCGATGACAGATTCTGCCAGCGCGTCGATCCTTGCCTTGAGCTCCCCGCTCCTCGCCCTGGCCTCGTCGAAAGGAAGTTTTGACGCTTCTATGGTCTTGTCGATCAGCTTTTCCTTTTTCGGGATCTGCTGGAGGCTGTGGCCCAGCTTCCTGATCTCCAGGTCAAGTTTCTGAAGCCCGATAAGCTTTTCAAGAATGTTATTCACCTTCTAACCCCGCGTAAAAAAATAGGGGTGCACTTTGGCACCCCTTCTTGGTTTCAAGAAATTGAAAGTAAAGACCTTTGAGCAACCTGTCTCCTTTCGGTCTTCTGGTGGGCCCTCCAGGATTCGAACCTGGGACCGGCCGGTTATGAGCCGGCGGCTCTAACCGCTGAGCTAAGGGCCCCAGCACAACACCGCAAGATACCATTTTTGGGGAAAAAAAGCAAATCCCGGGCTTTCGCCCGGGACCGCCTGGATTAGCAGGATGAAAACCCCCCGTCCTCCTACTTGCCCTTGGACCCTTTAACCATCGGCTCCAGCTGCTTTATGGCTTCTTTCCACTGGGCGGCGTCGTCCGCGTCGGGCTTCATCTTGAGGTAGATCTTAAGGTGCTCGACCGCGCCTCCGAAGTCTCCCGTCCTTGCCAGCGCGCTCGCCAGCTCCCTGTGGGCGTCGGCGTCGTTGGCGTCGTCGGCTATCGCCTTCCTGAAGAATTCCGCCGCTCCCTGGGCATCACCCGAGTTGAGCCTGTTGACCCCTTCGTTGTAGTTCTCGGCTATCACCAGGCCGCCCATGTCCTTGTAAAGTTTTTTGTATTTTTCCGCGTTGGCCTTGTCTCCCTTGTCGGCGTAAAGGTCGGCTATCTTGCCGATGATCTGCTTTTCGTTGTCCGACTTGGGGTAAAGTTCCTGGAACTTCAGGTAGGTCTCGAGCTCTTCGTCCTTCCTGCTCATTTTCTCGAAGCAGGTCGCCCTGATGAGAAGGACCGCCTTCTCGTTCGTCTTGTCCTCGAGCTTCAGCGCCTCCTCCGTCTTGGCCAGGGCGCCTGCGTAATCCTCCATCTTCAGCAGGTCCTGGGCGTCGGCGGCCGGGTTGGCCACTTCCTGCGTCGACTGCTGCATGACGAGGTCGGTCCTCATGTCGAAGTTCAGCTCGACCATTTCGAGGGTCTTGACCTTTGTCACCTTCGACACTTCAGGAAGGTCCTTGACCTTGACGCTGACCGCATAGCCGTCCGAAGAATAGGGGAGTCCGGCGTAAAGATAGACGCCTTCCTTGTCGGTCTTAATCTCGTATCGGTTCTGCGCGTTGGACTGGTCAACGAAGGTGACAACGGTTTCCGTAGCCGGGTTCCCGTCCCTGTCCAGCACTTTGCCCTTGATGCCCTTGCTGAGCTGTGCCGACAGCATTACGGATGCGGAACAAATCAAAAGGAACAACAACGCTTTTCTGAACATTTCGTCCCTCCAAACCTGTATTGTATCTCAACGGGTGCCTTTGAGGAAAGTCTTCAGGTGCCTGCTGTACTTTGGGAGCTTGTTGAGCGCCTTGGCCTCGATCTGCCTGATCCTCTCCCTCGTGACGGCGAAAGCCTTCCCGACTTCCTCCAGAGTGTGCTCGCAGTCGTAGCCCAGGCCGAACCTCATCTGGATGACCTTCGCCTCGCGTTCGGGGAGCTGGCCGAGCAGGGCGACGATGTGGCCCTTGAGGTCCTCGTGCATCACATGGTCGACCGGGGAGGGGATCTCCTGGTCCTCGATGAAATCGCCTAGGTGGCTGTCGTCCTCCTCTCCGACGGGAGTTTCCAGGGAAATGGGTTCCTGGGCTATCTTCAGGATCTTCCGGACCTTCGGGACGCTGATCCCCATCCTTTCCGCGACCTCCTCGGGGGTGGGTTCACGCCCTATCTCCTGCACGAGGGTCCTCATGGTCTTGAAGAGCTTATTTATCGTCTCGATCATGTGGACGGGTATCCTGATGGTCCTCGCCATGTCGGCTATCGCCCTGGTTATTGCCTGTCTGATCCACCAGGTCGCGTATGTGGAAAACTTGTAGCCCCTCCTGTATTCGAATTTCTCGACCGCCTTCATCAGCCCGATGTTGCCTTCCTGGATGAGGTCAAGGAACTGGAGGCCCCTGTTCATGTACTTTTTGGCGATGGATACCACCAGGCGGAGGTTGGCCTCGATGAGCTCGTGCTTGGCCTTCTCCATGTCGCTCTCGCCCTTCACGATCATCTGGGTGATGTGCTTGATTTCGTCCACGGTGGAGAACATCTTTTCCTCTATGCCCGACAAGCCAGCCCTGATCTCCTCCATCCTGCCGCGGCAGTCGCGCCGCTGAGGCTTGCTGGTAAGCCGCTTGAGCCTCTTTTCCGCCCTTTTGAGCTGCTGTTCGAGGGCGATTATCTCGCTGTACGCCTTCTTGAACTCGCCGATCATCTCGTTGATGATCTTCGGGCTGAGCTCTAGAAGCCTGATGCTCTGTGTCAGCTCGACGTAATACCTGCTGAGCTGCCATTTCAGCCTGGTAGCGGCCTTGCCTTCCGGGTTCTTGATGCGGCCGCTCCGCTTCGTGAGCTTCTCGACCTCGTCCTGTATCTCGGAGATCCGCTGAATGGTCTTTTTCTGGTCATCGATCTTCTTCAGGATCTCCAATTCGTCGTCCAGGTCCTCGAAAAAGGAGAAGAACTCCTGGGCGCTCTCCCTGTCATCCTCCAGCCTGCTTCCGATGTCCAGGATGAACTGCGCGGCGTACCTCGACCGGGAAAGGGCCTTTATCATCATCCTCTTGCCCTGCTCGATGTTCTTGGCGATCCTTATTTCCCCCTCTTTGTCCAGAAGCGGAGTCTGTCCCATGTCCTTGAGGTACATCTTGACCGGGTCGGAGATCTTCTCCGGATCGCTCGCCATCCCGAACGCGGGAGTGAACTGGGGCCTTTCTCCGATGAACGTTGATTCCTCCTCGGCGTTCTCGGCGTTCTTGTCCAGTATGCCGATGCCTTCCAGTTCGAGGAGCTGGCAGAAATAGTCCAACCCCTCGGTGGACTGGTACTCCTGAGGGAGAAGCTCGTTCAGTTCGTCGAAATAGATGCAGCCTTTTTTCCTGGCGTATAAAATAATGTCATAAAGGTCTTCGATGTGCTCATCCATATCTTCTAATCTCCTTTGAGGCTCCCGAACCTAGTATTTTGAATGTTTTTGGCTTCATTTACAATAGCAAGCAATTCCCGGGTGTATATTTCTTCGAGTTCCCTGTCGCCCTTTTCCCTCGATTCGCGCAGCCTTAGAGTGACCTCTCTCCTGTTCTTTTCGAGGAGTTCCTTTTCCAGGGAATACACGGCGCCGTCGATGTCGTCGACGCTCTGCACCTCGTGGCAGGAGTTCTTAACAAAAGCCTCCAGTTTTAATTCCTTCTCGTCCGTGATGTAGGTTCCTTCCAGTTTCTTTCTGAGGAGTCGTCCGGACGCCATAGAATCGAGAAGTTTCGGGGGGATCTCCAGCAGTTTCTTCATGAAATCGTTGTTTCCGGAGAGGGCCGCCTTCACGAGCACGTGCTCGCTCACGGAGAGTGAAATTTCCTCCTCCGCCGGCTGTTCCGAGGGTTTCGGGGCGGGCCCCTTCTTGTCTATCTTCTCGACCACCAGGCTCTTTTTGAGCCCGGTCCGTTCGGAGAACTCGTTGATGAAAGCCTCCCTCTCTATCGGGTCGGGAATAGAAGAAAGATGCGGCGCGGCGTAGTCTAGGAACTTGAGCTTCTCCTCGACACTCCCGAGGTCCCTTGCGCGGAAACGACCAAGGATGTGCCTGAAGAAAGGCTCCGAGCGGTCAAGAAGCTCGCGGAACCTTTCGGCGCCTATGCTTTTCACGCATTCGTCCGGGTCCTTGGCCCCCTCCATCAGGGCTATTTTTACCTTGAGCCCCTGGCCCAGCAGTATGGGAAGAGCCCTCTCCATCGCGGCCTGGCCGGCTTCGTCCGTGTCGTAAAGGAGCACCACGGTGTGAGAGTACCTTTTCATCAGGGCCGCCTGGGATGGAGTGAGCGCCGTCCCGAGGGAGGCGGCGACGCACCTGACGCCCCTGGCGTAGAGGCTCAGGAAGTCCATGTAGCCTTCCACGAGCACCCCTCTGTCCTCCTGCCGAATAGAGTCCCTGCTGAAATTAAGGCCGTAAAGCAGGTCCCTTTTTCTGAAGACCGCGGTCTCGGGCGTGTTGAGGTACTTCGGTTCGTCCTTCCCGATGGTCCTTCCTCCGAAGCCCACCACCCGTCCTCCGACGTCTATTATCGGGAACATCAGCCTGTCGCGGAAGTACTCGAAATATTCCCCTCTTTTACTTTCCTTGAGGACGCCCGCTTCGACCGCCTCTTCTTTCGTGAATCCCGCCCTGATGATCCCGGAGATCAGAGAGCTCCTTTCGGGGGCGTATCCCAGCTGGAGTTCGTTCACCGCGTTTTCGGGGATCTCCCTTTCCCTGATGTATCGCTTGACGGGAGAACCTTCGGGAGAACCTGCCAGGCATTCCCGGTAATACCCGGCGGCGAAAGAGAGTAGATTGAGGAGCTTCTCCCTCTTTTTTCCGTCTTCGCCGCCCGTTTCGTTGTAGCGTCCCGACCTTTCGAGCTCTACGCCCGCCTTCCTGGCCAGGATCGAGATGGCTTCCTCGAAGGAACACCGCTCGATCTCTTCTATGAACTTGATCACGTCTCCGCCCTTGTGGCACCCGAAACAGTAGAAAAGCCCGGAGTCGGTATCGACGGAGAACGAAGGGGTCTTCTCCTTGTGGAAAGGACAAAGCGCGAGCCTTCTCCTGCCCTTCGCGGAGAGCTTCAGGTAATCCTCGTAGACGGTTATCGGGGCGATGTATGATTTAAGCTCGTCGACTGTGGAGATTTTTGTCATTCGGCATCCAAGTAAACAATATAATGTCCGGCCTTAAAATGTGCAACATAGGTCATTTGAGTATCGCCACCGTTGCCCCCGCTCCGCCCGTCCGAGGAGGGGCATCCGAGAAAGAGAGCACCCTCTTGTCCGCTTTCAGCATCTGCCTGACCGCCTGCCTCAGCTTTCCGGTCCCTATGCCGTGTATTATCCGCACCTCGGAACAGCCGTCGAGGAACGCCCTGTCCATGAAAGGCTCCAGTTCGGCCTCCGCCTCGAACACGGTCCTGCCGATGATGTTGATCTCCCTTGAGGATTCCCGCGGTTCGGGAGAGGGAGTCAAGCGCGCCGGGGCCTTTTCGTTCTTTCCCGCGACGACCTCTATGTCTCCCGCGCCCACTACGATCTCTTTCCCGTCCCTTTCGAGGCGTATCTTCCCGCTGCCCTCCTCCACGTTGATTATCCTCCCCTCGAAACCGAGCGGCTGTACCTTGACCCAGGTCCCCGCGGGAGGGTAGGCGAAACTCGCCGCAGCCTTTAGCGGGCTTGCAAGGCCGAGGTCGCAGCCGGCTTTTTCCGTAATCTTTTCCATGGCTTTTTTTGCGACCTGTTTAACCTTCTGGCGGTTGACCTCGGCCTTCAGGTCCGAGAGGAACTGTTCCTTCCACTCTGAAAGCCTCGCGGGGACGCTCCTGAGAAGCTTTTTCTTTTCTTCTTCCAGGCTCTCCCTCTCTTTTTCCTTTTCTCTCAGTGCCAGTTCTAGCGCGTCCCTTTCCGCGTCAAGCTTCTTTTTCTCGCCCTCGGCAGAAGCGAGTTCTTTTTCCAGGTCGTCAAGAAGACGGGAGATCTTCACCCCCTCTTCCGGTATCTCAGCCTTCGCCCTCGCAATGATCTCTTCGGGGATCCCGGCGTTCTTCGCCATCTCTATCGCCCTTGACCTGCCGATGACGCCGATCTTGAGCCTGTATGTGGGTTTCTGGGCCCTGTCGGAAAAACCGAACGCCGCGTTCTCCATGCCCCGAGTCGTAAGGGCGAGGGCCTTGATGGTCTCGTCATGGGTGGTCGTCAGCAGGAACCCTTTTTTCGCGTGCAGGTAGGCAAGTATCTCCTTGCCTATCGCCGCACCTTCCAGAGGGTCGGTCCCGGATGCCAGTTCGTCCAGCAGGACGAGGAAAGGAGTCCTGATGTTTCTCAGGCCTTCAGCGAGGTGGCTCATCCTTGCGGTGAAGGTGGAAGCGTCCTCCGCTATGGACTGCGGGTCTCCGATAACGGCCAGGAAAGAGCTGAAGACGGGAAGAGTCGTGCCTTCCTCGGCGGGGATCGGGATACCGCTCTGGTTCATGAGGCCCAGGATGCCCAGGGTCTTGAGCGCCACGGTCTTTCCGCCCCCGTTGGGGCCGCTCAGGACGAGGGTCTTGGTCTTTTTCATGTCCAGGTCGAGGTCCAGGGGGACCACGTCGTTCTTCGGCTTCTCGCCCCAGGCTTCCGCCCTTAGCCCGTTCAGCGCAGGGTGCAGAAGGGGATGATATGCGTGTTTCAGGACTGCCCTTCCCCCGTCCTCCGAAATTATCGGGAAGATGCCTTTGCACCTGGCTCCGAGCCTCGCCCTTGCCAGTATCAGGTCGAAGTATTCGATGGTTTCGAACAACAGTAGGAAAGCGTCCGAGATCCCGGCAAGCCGCTCCGAGAGTGAGGTCAGTATCCTGTTGATCTCCTCCCTTTCGCGCGCCTCGAAATCGGCAAGGCTGTTGTTGAGCTCGATGGCCTCGAAGGGTTCCATGTACACGGTGGACCCGGTGGACGAGGCGTCCTGCTGGATGCCTCCGACCAGCCCCTTTTTCGAGGCGATGACGGGAAGGACCAGTCTGCCGTTGATGATGGTCGGGTTCGACTGGGAAAAGGACGAAGCACCGGCGTTGTCCATGATCTTCCTCAGCAGGCCGGCGGCCCTTTCGCAGGCCTTCTCCCTTTCCCTCCTCAGCCGGAAGAGCTCGGGGCTCGCTCCGTCGGCAACTTCTCCGCGCTCGTCGAACACCTTGTTGAGTTCGCTGAGAGCTTCACGGAGGCGGTCGTCCTCGCGGTAGGCGCCGAGAAGGTTTTCCTTCGCGACCTCACGGTCCTTTAGCCATGCGCCCAGCTTCGTCCACAGCGCGAGATCCCTGCGGAGGCTCCTGAAAGATTCGAGGGGCAGGAAAGTCCCTTTCGGAGCTTCGACTGAAACTCTCCTGTACCCCTCGAAGGATAATTTGCCCTGGAGCCGTTCGGCGCTGACCCATTCGGAAACTTTCCGGTGGAGGTCCGGCAGCGTTGCGGGATCGGTCTCGGGCCCGACGGACGAGGCCAGTTTCCGGCCTTCTTCCGACGTGGCGCAGAGGGAAAGCAGGGTCAGGAGCCGAGGCCATTCGAGGGCCGTCAGACTCCTTGTGTCCATGCCCTACGACTCCTTAGGCGTTGTATCTTCTTTCCTGTGACAGTCTCTTGAGAAGTTTTTTCCTGGCGGCGATGGCTTTTTTCTTCCTTTTGACGGAAGGCTTCTCGTAATGCTGCCTTTTCTTGAGCTCGCTGAGGATCCCGGCCTTTTCGCATTTCCTCTTGAAACGGCGCAGCGCTCCTTCGACGTTCTCACCCTCTTTTACTGTTACCAGCGGCATTTAATCTCGCCTCCCATCTTTGCCAGTTGGCTGTTCCCCGTTCCCGGGGGAAAGTGTTTTTACCACAACACCCTGGAAATGTCAAATGGATCCGGCCCGGAAACCCTCCCCCGTGTTGCCCGCGGGGCCGTTACTTGGTAACATGGAGCCGGAGGTGCCGATGAAAGCGTTCAAAGCCCTTCTCGCGATAGGCCTCATAATCTTCCTGATCGTCGTTCTGGTCATGATGGTCAACCAGTTCATAGGGGTGAAAAAGGCCGAGCCGGCGATCAGGAACCTGCCGAAGATCAAGAAAGAGCTCAGGGAAAAGACGGACGAAAGGGAGGAGCAGATCAGAAAAGCTGCCGAGGCCGAGGAGCAGAACAGGGAGCCTCAGGAATGACCCTTGATCCTCAGCCCCGCCGCGAAAGAGAAGTCTCCGTCGGGGGCGATGGCGAACGGCTCTATCCTTTCGTTTGAAACAGCGACTATGTCGGGCCACCAGAGATTGATGTAAGGGACATCCTCAGAAACGATGCTCTGGACCTTACTGTAGATCTCCTTTCTTTTTTCCCTGTCCGTCTCTTCCGCGCCAGTCCTCAGAAGAGCGTCAAGAGCGGGGTTCGAGTACCAGCCCCTGTTGAAACCGAAGGGGGGGGTGGCGGAGGAGTCGAACCTGAGCCTGTAGGCGTCGGGGTCCTTGATGCCTATCCAGTTGAGGGAAAAAAGGTCGAAGTTCCCCTTTTTCACGTCCGAGTAGAACGAGCCCCATTCGAGCGACTGGATCTCCAGGAGTATCCCGACCTCCCGAAGGTCCTCTGCCATGGCTTCCGCGGCGAACCTGGATATCTTGTTCAGGGACGTCTTGTAAGAAAGCTTCATTCTTACGCCTTCGCTATTCCTTTTTATTCCGGCCGTCTCCAGTATGGCTTCGGCGCCCGAGGGATCGTAAGGCGGATTGACGGCCGGGAAGTAAGCCCAGTTCTCCGGCGAAAGCATTCCCGTAGCCTCTCTTCCGTAGCCCCTCATGATGTTCTTGAGAATCGCTTTCCTGTTTATCGCCATGGAGATCGCCTTCCGAACATTCGGATCGTCAAGGTGCTTTTTTCTGCAGTTTATCCCGATGTAGGAATAGTTGGTCCCGGGGAAACGCTTGACGGTGAACCCTGATCGTTCAAATTCGTAAACGGAATCGGGAGGAAGGTCGTTGACCACGATATCCACGCTCCCCCTTTTCATTTCAAGGGCCCTGAGGACTGGATCTTCGATCACCTTGAGCGTGATGGCTTCCGTTTCCGGCCCCGGAACGGAGTGGGGATTCTCTTCCAGGAAGATATCTCGCCCCCTGTTCATCGAGGCGACCCTGAACGGCCCGAGACCGGGCGGAGAGGTTTCGCCGGCGAAGGGGGTATCCTCGGGAAGTATGCCGAAATTGAGAAGCGTCAGGATCGGAGCCGAGGGCGAATCGAGCCTTATTCTCAATGACTCTCCATCGACCGCTTCGACGGACCTGATCAGCCCCAGCTCTCCCTTTTTCGGGGAACGCGATCCGTCGGCTATAATCGAGGAGATAGTGAAAACGGCGTCGGCGCTGGAAAGAGGTTTTCCGTCGGAGAACTTCAGGCCTTTTTTCAGCCTTATGACATACTCGAGGGGGGAAATCTGCTCGCAGCATTCGGCCAGATCTGGTTCGGGCTCAAGGCACCCGTTCACTTTGAAAAGCCCGCGGTGTAAGAGGGCGAAAAGGCGGTCGGAGGCGAGATCGGTCCCCATGCGGGGGTCCATGGCCGAGGGGAAAGCCTCGATAGCGATCACGATCGCTCCATCCGGTCCTGCCCTATGGCAGGAAAAGAAAAGGGCCGCAGAGGCAAGAAGGCAGGCGGAGAGAAATGCCCGGTGGAAACGGGCAGTCATAAAGCGGCGGTGCCCGGCGTAATGCTCCCGAGGATGACCGGGTTCTTCGCTCCCGTGGCCGAAGGAAGGTTGCCCGGATTGCCCATGATCGTCTCATTAGCCAGGAAGGCGTAAAGCGCGGCTTCTTTCGCTCTTCCCATGATCGGGTAGTCGTCGGCGGAGTTGAGCGAAAGCCTGGGGAAGTTCTTCCTAAGCGAATCTATTATGGTCTCGTTCTTTGCTCCTCCGCCCGAAACGATTATCTCCTCGTATGAGATGTCCTTCTGAAGGAGGAACTCCATGATGCCCATCTCGATCGTGCGGATGGTGAATTGAGTCATGGTGGCGACGGTGTTCGCCGAAGTGAGGCCGGGATTGTCCTTGATGAGCTTCGCGAAGAACGCTTTCCCGAAGGTCTCCTTGTCGAGCGACTTCGGTGGCTGTTTCTGGAAATACGGATGTCTGACGAGGGCGCCGAGAAGGTCGTCGTACACCTTCCCCTGGCGCGCAAGGATCCCTCCCTCGTCGAAACTTTTCTTGCCTTCGGAGAAATGGCTTATCGCCGCGTCGATCAGCGCGTTGCCCGGACCCGTGTCGAAGGCTATGACCTTGTCGGGGGTTGCTCCCGCCGGTACTCCGGTGACGTTGGCGACTCCCCCGATGTTCAGCAGTATCCTGCCTCTCGCCCTGTTGTTGAAGAGGACGTAATCCAGGTATGAAACGAGCGGAGCGCCCTGTCCGCCGGCCGCCATGTCGCGGGACCTGAAATCGGAGACGACGATCTTTCCCGTCCTCTCCGCGACCAGCGCTGGGTTCCCTATCTGCACGGTGCCGGTCACAGGGAAGCCGGGGAAAGCGAACGGGACCGGGTGATGGTAGATCGTCTGGCCGTGAAGGGCAATGGCGTCGACATCCTCCAGCGGGAAGGAGTTCTTCTTGCAGAGGCTCTTCGCCGAAAAAGCGAAAAGCTCTCCCAGGTAGGAGGATATCAGGCACAGTTCGGCCGCTCCTGCCGAGCTGGGGCCCATGTCCTTCAGCAGCCTCAGCCTCAGCGAGTCCGGATACGGGAAGGTCTCGTGGCATATGAGTTCTATCTCCGATTCGATCCCGGCCCCCCTGAACTTTACGAGCGCGGCGTCCATGCCGTCGGCGCTGGTCCCGGAGTTCAACCCGAGTATCACCCTTTCTGCTTTATCCCTTATCTTCTGAAGCATCATCTGAACCTCCATAGTCAATAATATCAGAAAAAAACCTATTTGACAGAAAGGGCGGCAATGGGTAGTATTCCTACAGGGAGGTTGTTCAATGAGGAAGTCGCTTCCGATCAACCCCGACGGCTCGATAATCGTCCCGAAGGACATTGTCGAGGAGGTGTTCGGCAAGGCGCGCGAAGCCGTCGTCCACGTCAGGACGCATTCGCTCACTCTTTCTCCCATATACGTGGACCTCAACTCCGGAGAGCTTCCCAAGGTACTCTCGTTCTATTTCGAGGATGAGAGGCTGGAAAAGATCCTCGGCCGGTTCGAAAGGTCCTCAGAAGAGGGCGTTCAGTTCGAAGGCGACCTTTCCGTCCTCAGCCTCTCGGACGTCCTCCTGTTCCTTTCGGCGAGCAAGAAATACGGGTGCCTGCTCATAGACGCCGACAGCCCCTGGGGGATCTTCTTCAACGACGGCCACCTTGTGATGGTCGCGGGAGAGGACTACCGATTCGGCCTCGCGGCGAGGCTGCTCAAGAGGCAGTTCGTCACTGAGCAGGACCTGGTCGAGGGGATGAGAAAATACGGAAGCGGCGACAAGTCGGACCTTCTGTTCGAGATATCGGGGCTCACCGACGAGGAATACGCTAAGGAAGAGGTCCAGGCCGTCGAGGAGATGCTGTACCACCTTTTCGAGTTCTCGAAAGGCAGGTTCTCGTTCCACAACGGCGCGCTCAAGCACGCGACGGTTACTCTTCCGCTGAGCGCCACCAACTACGTGATGGAAGCCACCCGGCGCCTCGACGAATACAGCAGGATACAGGCGCAGTTCCCGCTCGCCGACACCCTCCTCGACCTGTGCGAGGATGTCACCGCCTCGACCAAGCTGTCCTTCGAAGAAGAGGCCGTACTCTCCCAGGTAAACGGGATGAGGACCGTCGAAGAGGTGATCATCAGGTCGAAGCTCAGCGAGATAGACGCCAAGAAGGGGATAGTCTCGCTTCTCGCGGCCGGGCTGATCAGGCAGAGAAAGAGCAGGGAAGAAGAGAAGAGCGCGTCGCAGATTGTCCTCGATGAAGAGGAGAAAGAAAGGTATTCCGGCAAGATAGATTCATACAACGCCGTCTTCGCCAACATTTACATGGCTCTCCAGGTCGAGGCAGGAGCGAGGACAGAGGTGATACTTTCGCCTTTTTTCAAGGGATTGGAGAAGGAAAGTTCCATACTCTACGGTCTAAGCCTGGAGGAGGATGGGAGCCTCGATCCGAAGAAGGTCCTCTCGAACCTGTCGAAGTTCCCGAAAGAGCAGAGAGAGGACATCCTAGTCAGGGACCTCAACGAACTGCTCTACTTCCAGCTTTTCGCGGTTAAGAACTCCCTCGGCCCGGAGCTCGAAGCGGGCATAGTGGAGATGGCGAAGAGCCTGCTGTCGCCGTCCTGATCCTTTGATCCGAAAAACAGATCACGTTGAGAAAAGGACCGACTAAAACTCCGCGGTGGTCTTGAGTTTCTTCTCCCTGTTGAATCTTTCGACGCCTAGCTCTATGAGCCTTTCCAGGAGCTCCGGGTAGGGAATCCCTGATAGAGCCCACAGCCTCGGGTACATCGATATCTTGGTGAAGCCGGGAAGCGTATTGATCTCGTTCACGAAAGGCGCGCCTTCTTTGGTAAGGAAGAAATCGACCCTCGCCATCCCCTCGCACTCTAGGGTCCGGAAAGTCATGATAGCTAGATCCTTCATCTTCCCTTCGAGCCCCTTGTCGATGACGGCAGGTGCGATCAGTTCGGCCCCGTCCTCATCCACGTATTTGGCGTCGTAAGAGTAGAACTCGGCCTTGGGGACGATCTCTCCGAAACAGGAAGCTGTCGGATCTTCATTACCGAGCACGGCGCATTCAAGTTCCCTTCCCTGCACGAATTCCTCGATGAGGATCTTGTTGTCGAACAGAAGGGCCCTTTCCACTGCAGGCTTCAGCTCATCCTCTTTCTTCACCTTCGATATGCCCAGGGATGAACCGGTGTTGCACGGCTTTACGAAAAGCGGGTAGCCGAGTTCCTTCGCTCCAGCTTCAAAGAGCTTGTCCGCGCACTCTTTACTTGTATAGGTCCTGAACTTGCAGACGGGGATGCCCCGTTCCTTGAGCAGGCGCTTCGCGACATCCTTGTCCATTCCGACTGCGGAACCAAGAACGGACGCTCCCGCGAAAGGTATCTCCATCCACTTGAGGAACCCTTGAAGGCAGCCGTCTTCGCCCTGGCTGCCGTGAAGGATCGGAAAGGCGACATCGATGTCCTGCGCGTAGGAACCGTTATCTTCGAAGAAAAAGTGAAGCTTGCCGTCGTCTCCCTTTATCGGTTCAACCACGGGAGTTTCCGGAGCGATCGCGATCGTCTTGGGGTTGTCCCTGTTGAGAATTGTCGAAAGGTCCCTGCCGAACCTCCACATCCCGGATTTATCGACTCCGAGAAGGTAGGGTTCGTATTTTTCCCTGTCCAGCGCCTCGAAAATGTTGGCCGCCGACTGAATTGACACTTCATGCTCGCCGCTCTTCCCGCCGAAAACGATCCCGATCTTCATTGTCATTCCCGTCTCCCCGAAAAAAGCATTTTAGCACAAGCAGAGCTTCACCGTGCCCAACGATTTTCAGCGCGGAAGAGCGGGAAGCCGGTAAGCTGGGAATTCAGCCGATAAGAGGATGGCAGCCAGTAATCCGCGTGAGAGCTGAAGACTGATGGCTGGCGCCAGAGCTGAAGAGCTGAAGATATGAAGTTCAAGAGGGAAATTGATTTCTCCATTTTAAAAATTTTCAATTTTCACTTTTGAATCCCTATTCTAAGAGCACTATCGCGCCGAGCGTTGAATTCACTTCACGCGGAGGCGCCACTTTGACGGGGGTGAATCAGCGAAACGAGCTTGCGAGTGGAGCGCCTAAGGAGGGGGCTGGGCCCCCTTCTTCGGGAGAGCGACAGCGCTTTGGCGGAGAGAGAGGGATCCGCCTACAAGTAAATTGCCTGACGGCGATTTCTCGCAGGCCGCCTCTCGCGGCGTCAGCCTTTGCTCTGCAAAACTGACGCATCGCTGCGAGCTATGAGTAAAAGTCGCGCGTCCGCAGGGCTTAAAATGCTCCTTAAGAAAACCAAGCAGTTGGTTTTCTGTGCAAGCCAATCAATTGGCTTGTTCTCTCTCCGCTTAAAATTTTCAATTTTCACTTTTGAATCTCTATTCTAAGAGCACTATCGCGCCGAGCGTTGAATTCACTTCACGCGGAGGCGCCACTTTGACGGGGGTGAATCAGCGAAACGAGCTTGCGAGTGGAGCGCCTAAGGAGGGGGCTGGGCCCCCTTCTTCGGGAGAGCGACAGCGCTTTGGCGGAGAGAGAGGGATTCGAACCCCCGGTCCCTTGCGGGACTGCGGTTTTCAAGACCGCCGCCTTAGACCGCTCGGCCATCTCTCCGGCGGAATAAAAACTACCAGAAAAGAGTTGAAAAGGTCAAGTTAAGGTATAATCCGGCTTTTTAAGGAGGAACGGATGGAAGCTTTCGAATGCCTGCTGGACAGGAGGAGCGTCAGGAAGTTCAGGGAAGGAGAGATCCCCGATGAAACCATGGTGGAGATTCTCAAGGCTGCCATGTATGCCCCTTCGGCGGGGAACCAGAGGCCGTGGCACTTCGTCGTCATAAGGAGCCGGAAGACGCTCGAAAGGATAATGGGATTTCATCCCCACGCGGGTATGCTTAAGGATGCCTGTCTGGCGATAGCCGTGGTGGCGGACACCAACGGCGAAAAATATCCCGGGTACTGGGTCCTCGATTGCGCGGCAGCCACGCAGAACCTGCTCCTTGCGGCTCACGCCTCGGGCCTTGGCGCCTGCTGGCTCGGAATATACCCGAAGGAGGAGCGGGCGAAAGAACTCGCCCTTCTTCTGGATCTTCCTTCGGGGATAGCTCCCCATTCGCTCGTAGCCGTCGGTATTCCAGCATCGGCCGTTCCCCGCCCGGAGAGGCTCGAACCGGAAAGGATCCACAATGAAAGATGGTAGAGTTGCTTGACAAATGGTTTTTCAGGCATAATATTTGATTTTAAGCCCTTCGACAAGGGTTCAATGGAGGTCTTTGATGAACGGTAAGTCCTTGAAAATCCTATCCATGGCAGTATTGAGCGTGCTGGTCCTCGCTTTCTCCGCCTGGGCCGGGCCGGTAAGCCCTGACGACGCCCAGCAGGTCGCGGAGAACTGGATCGACTATATCGTGCGGAACGACGGCTCCTGGGGAGCCTTCAAGAGCGCTGAAGCTACGAGGATAGAACCGTTCTTCGTCCGGGGAGAGCTTGTCGGCTATGTGGTCGATGTGGCGCCGCTGGGATTCGTCCTGGTTCCCTCGGACGACCAGCTTCCCCCCATCAAGGCATATTCCACCGACTCGATATTCAACACGGAATCTAAGGGTTTCGCCGAGTGGATCGGGGATGAACTTAACGACGTGGTGAGCGTCCTCAGGAGAGAAGCGTCCGGAAGCGTCCGCTTCATGCCGGTGAACGCCGAACTCTGGAAATGGCTGAGGGAAGAATACAACATAGAATCGCTGCCCGCGATTTCAGCTATCCCGGCGCCGGTCCTGACGACCACGAACTGGGACCAGATGGATCCCTACAACAGGTTCTGCCCGGAATACAAGGGCGAGATCTGCCCCGTCGGGTGCGTGGCGACGGCCACGATACAGGTCATGCGTTACTGGAGCTGGCCGCCTCAGGGAACGGGAAGCCACAGTTATTCCTGGCGGGGGCAGACCCTCAGCGCCGACTTCAACCATCCATACGACTGGGCGAATATGCCGGACAGCCTCAACTTCGCGACCAACAGTCAGAAGGATGAAGTTGCAAGGCTGGGCTCGGACGTGGGGATCGCCTACAACATGGACTACCATCCCGACGGGTCCGGAGCCTACACCACGGACGCGCAATCGGTGATGCCCGGCTATTTCTATTACAGCGACGAAATTGCTGTTGATTATCCCTCGGGTGACGATTATGCCTGGTTCAAGTTGTTCAAGGACGAGGTGGACGCGGGAAGGCCCGCCCTCATGTCCATCAGGGGGCCGAGCGGGGGCCACGCGGTCGTGTGCGACGGCTACAGGACAGATTCGGGGAACCTTATCCACATAAACATGGGATGGGGCGGATGGCTCACGGCATATTACGCCACCAACAACATCGTTTCCGGCAGTGTCGATTTCTCGTATGATGACATGCAGCAAATAATTCGATCCATTAAGCCCAATGAGACACAGCCAGCAGAGGCCGTTTCTTCAGCCTCGCCGATGGGAGGGAAAGCTCCCGTAACCGTTTCATTCGCGGGGCAGGGCAAGAGGGGCGCAGGTCCTTACACTTACAGCTGGGACTTCGGCGACGGCGGGACCGGCGAGGGCCAGTTCCCGACGCACGTATATCAGCAGGCCGGAGCTTATACCGTAACTCTGACTGCCACCGACACGCTCTCCCAGACCGCGACTGATTCCCACCTGGTGATCACCGTCACCGGAGGCACCGGGCTTTCAGCCGCGGCGCAGGCAAGCGTCACTTCCGGGCAGGCACCGCTGGCTGTGACCTTCACCGCCGTGGCCCAGGGAGGCACCCCTTCCTATTCTTATATCTGGAATTTCGGCGACGGCTCCTCGGAGACGACGTCGAGCGCGACGGTAAGCCACACATACACGACAGCGGGGACCTTCACCGCCATCCTTACCGTGAAGGACTCGGTGGGTCAGCAGACCACCGCGTCCGCTCTGACCATAACAGTCGCCCCGGCAGTTCCCCCTCCGGTGATCTCATCTGTGACGAAGCTGACGAGCCCCTTCCGGCTTAGAGTGACGGGAAGCAACTTCCTGCCGGCGGCCAAGGTCAAGATTGACGGCAAGGCGGTTTCCCAGACGCTCTTCAAGAACTCGACCAAGCTTGTCGCGAAGGGCGCCGACGTGAAGACGATGTGCCCCAAGGGCGTCACGGTCAAGGTGACAGTTGACAACGGGGACGGCAGCGTGTCCTCGGAATTCTCTTATACCAGGTGATGGTTACTTAGAAAGCATGAAAAAAGGGAGGCTCAGCCTCCCTTTTTTATTATCTCCTCCACGGTGACAAGGTCTTCCGGAGCGTCGACCGATATTCCCCTCCAATCCGGAATCCTGGCGGCCTTTACGGGCACTCCGTTCTCGATGGCCCTGAGCTGTTCCAGGGATTCGGCTTTTTCCAGATCCCCCTGGGGGAGCTTTCCGAACTCGAAAAGGAAATCCCTCCTGAAGCCGTATATGCCGATGTGCCGCCAGAACCGGACATCGCGGAACGACCCGTCCCTGAGAAAGGGTATGGGGCTCCTCGAGAAATAGAGGCAATTGTCGTCCCTGCCCATGACGGTCTTCACTACATTCGGGCTGGCGAGCTCGTTCTCCGAAACGACCGGCGTTACCAGCGTGCCGTATCTGAGGCTTGAGTCATTTTCGAAGAGCGATACGAGGAGGTCGAGGGCCGCGGGGTCCAGAAGGGGTTCGTCACCCTGGATGTTCAGGATGACCTCGGCATCCAACGCGGCCGCGGCCTCCGCTATCCGGTCGGTCCCCGAGGCGCAGGCCGGCGATGTCATCACCGCTTTCCCGCCGAAAGAGGAAACGCAGGAAAATATCCTATCGTCGTCCGTCGCCACGATGACGCCCGAGAGGGAGCGGGCCATGCCGGCCCGTTCGCAGACCCTCTGAATCATGGTCTTCCCCGCTATCATCGCGAGCGGTTTCCCGGGGAACCTGCTGGAAGAGAACCTGGCCGGAACGATTCCTAAAGCTTTCATCCATTTCCTCCAAAAAACATTCTAGCACAGCGATTCTTGACACTGCGCCCCCATGAGGTAAAATACATTTTAGTTTTTCGTTCTGATCGAAAGGGAGGGTTTGACTGAAATGAAGCTATCAAGGTTGTTTCCTCTTCTGATACTTTGCGCCGCCATGACGGCCTGCTTCCGGACTCCGACGGAAATAGAGATCAAACAGGACAGGATCGATATCTACGACGCGAACGGCACTGTTTCGCTGGCAGCCACGGTAAAAGACAAGAAGGGCAAAACCATGGAAAAAGCCAAGCCGAAGTATTCTTCCGACGACGCTTCCATCGCCTCGGTGGATGCGGCGGGAAAGGTGACAGCCAAATCATCGGGAAACACCAACATCAACGTGCAGTACAAGAAGCTTTCCAAGGCCATTCCCGTCACGGTGATGATAGTCGACAAGCTCAAGCTTGATTATTCGACGCCCGGGATATACGAGGCCATGGGCCCTGAGAAGTCGGCATTCCAGCTTTCGGTCACCGCCAAGAACGAGCGGGGCGAAGACGTCGATCCTTCAGTCCTCAAAATGAGCAGTTCCGACCCCGGGATCGCAACGGTGAACGAAAAAGGAGAGATGACTCTTCTCGGAGACGGAACAGTAAAGATAACGGTTTCCGTGGGCAAGCAGAAAGCCTCGCTCGACGTGCCTGTAACGGTGCTGAGGCCGTCGGCCGTCAAGGTGGACTCCCCGCGTTTCGTCGTAGGCGTCGGACAGACGGCGTATCTCCCCTACACGATCATATCGACCAAGGGGACCCCCCTGATCATGTTCCCGGTCAAGGTGGAGTTCGAGAAAGAGGGGCTGGCGACGGCGGACGAAGTAGGGCAGGTGACGGGCGTCGCGAAAGGAACGACGAACGTGACGGTCCGCGCCGGCGAAGCGACCAATACGCTCACGCTGACTGTAAGGTAGGAGGGAGAGATGTTCAAGAAGCTGAAGGAATACGATGTTTCCAACAAGAGGGTTTTCCTGAGGCTGGACCTGAACGTTCCCGTCAAGGAAGGAAAGATCAAGGACGATTCCAGGATCACGGCAGCCCTTCCCACGATAAGATACCTTCTTGAAAGAAACGCCAGGGTCGTGGCCGCGAGCCACCTCGGAAGGCCGAAGAACGGCCCTGCGCCCGAGTTCTCGCTGGCTCCCGTGGCAAAAAGGCTTGCCGAGCTTCTTCCCGGGACCGACGTCGTTTTCGCAGGCGACGTCGTCGGCGACGACGCTTTCTCGAAGGCCTCGGCGCTGAAAGAGGGAGAACTGCTCCTTCTCGAGAACCTCAGGTTCGAGACCGGCGAGACGAAGGGGGACGAAGAACTTGCGGCGAAGATCAGGAAGTTCGGCGACGTCTATGTCACCGACGCGTTCGGAGCCGTCCACAGGGCCCACGCCTCCGTGTTCCAGGCTCCGAAACTGTTCGACGTCGTGCTTGCCGGATTCCTGATCGAAAAAGAGATCCAGTACTTGAAGGAGAATCTGGAAAAGCCGGAGAGACCATATTTCGCCCTGCTGGGCGGAGCGAAGGTCTCCGACAAGATCCCGATCCTCAAGAGCCTCGTCGAAAAAGTCGACGGAATAGCGATAGCCGGAGGCATGGCTTACACGTTCCTCTATGCCAGGGGAGAGAAGGTAGGCAGATCTATACTCGAGACAGAAATGGTAGGGACGGCGACGGCGATAATGAAAAGGGCGGCTGAAAGAGGAATTCCCTTCCTCCTTCCGGTCGACCATGTCATAGCCTCCTCGATGGAAGATCCCGTCCCGACGGAGTCCGCGAAGATAGATGATAATTCCTCGGCTTTCGACATCGGCCCGAAAACAATCGCGCTCTTCGCCGCCGAGATAAAGAAGGCGAAGACGATAGTCTGGAACGGCCCGATGGGGGTGTTCGAGAAGGAGCAGTTCAGGAAAGGGACCGTCGAGATAGCGAAGGCGGTAGCCGATACCGGCGCGGTCAAGATCGTCGGCGGCGGAGACTCGGTCTCTGCGATCAAGGTCGCCGGTGTCGAGAACAGGATAACCCACATCTCGACCGGCGGCGGGGCATCCCTCGAACTGATCGCGGGGGACAAGCTCCCGGGAGTGGAAATACTTTACGAAAAAGGACAATAGGCTGACGGCTTAAGGCTAAAGGTTGAAGTTCAATAATAAGGGCGGACGGTTGTCCGCCCTTTTGATTTTCAATCCGGCTTGTTTCAAAGCCCCATGATCTCTGATAGGAGCGAATTTATCTTTCCTTCGATGTCGTCCCTCGCGCTCCGGAACGCCGCCAGTTTTTCATCCACCGTTCCTTCGAATCTCGCGGGGTCCTCGACCGGCATGTGAAGGCGCCTTAGGTTCCGTCCGCGCGCCGGGCAATTGGGGTTCCTGTCGCTGCAAAGCGTGATCACGATGTCCATCTGTTCGAACAGGTCCGGGTCGATCTTCCTGGGCTTCCGCGCGCTGATGTCTATCCCTGCTTCCAGCATGACCTTTACCGCGAGCGGATGGACCGATCCTTCTTCCGAGACGCCCGCGCTGTGCGCTTCGATCAGACCCCTGCCGTAATGCCTGGCGAAACCCTCCGCCATCTGTGAACGGCATGTGTTGCCCGCGCAGATGAACATCATTTTCAGCATCGGCGCTCCTAGGAGCACAAACACGCCCCACGCCCGCCAGATTCCCGGAAGCCACCCCCCCGCCATTAAGAGAGCTTTTCGACGTCTATGCGTCGGCGGCTCCGCCTCCGGGCTAAATTTCAAGCCTTATTCATATTATCGTCTAGGATATGTTGGATATTTGTTAAGAGATGATTTCAAGCAGTGTTTCCTTTATTACCCATGTTCCCTCTATTTTTTCAAGCCGGTAGCTCCAGGAATGACTCGATAGACTTGCATGATACCAACCGAATCCACAACGGACTGCATTTCCTTCTATTTTGTCTATTTTGTCGAAAGTGAGCAAAATCCCATCCCTATGAGTTTTCTTCCCATAGATACGCGCAAATGCCCCTTTTCCTTTTAACTTACATTCAGAAGCTGGTCTCAGAGATGTTGGAAAATCATAAGAAGAGAGTATCTCATCTCCAAACGTTATTTTAAGGGGAAATTCCACGTAGCAATCTTTGCTTTGCCAAAACAAATCTTTGTTCATTTCTGCTAAAGCTGTTTTTACAAGAAGATCATATATGGCTTTCTGATCGTCAATAGGCAATGACTGGTTGTTGATTCCCACGGTTCTCGTTTTTGTCGCACAAGAAAGAATAGAAAACAGGAACATTAACAGGACAACAACTGATAAAGAACGAAAAACGTTTCGTGAAAGAATATCTTTCCTTTCCAAGACAACCTCCCTTTACTTATTATATCTCTGATTTCATGTTTTGCAGGGTATTTGAATCCACGAATGGCAAACTCTGCTTACTGCGTTCAGCTGCAGATGTTGTTATTCGATTAGATGTTGTGCCGTGCGTCGAATTCACTTCGCGCTAAGGCACATTCTTATCTGGGGGTGAATCAGCGAGGCGAGCATTAGCGAGCCCGCGTCTAAGGAGGGAGCGGAGCGCTCCCTTCTTCGGAAGAGCGCCTATGGCGCTCAAAAAAGAGGGGACCCGAAGGTCCCCCATATCAAAAGAAGTTCATGGAGTGCAAATCAGAATTTGATCTGGAGCGTCAGCTGCCAGCGGTTCTCGTCGGGGATCTTCTCGTCGAGCTTGTAGTCGATCGAGTGCGACAGCTTCTGATAGTCGAGAAGTATGACGTTGTTCTTGTAAAGCTTGTAAGCCACGCCGTAGATGTACCTCTTCTGGATGTCCCTGTTGTCCTGGACGTCGAGGATGTCCTTCGTGTCCGGGTCGTACTTGTCGTAGCGGGCCATCAGGCTCCACTTCTTCGCGTCGCCCAGCTTCGCTTCGCCGAAGAAGGAGTATCCCTTCTGCGCGTATCCCTTGAAGATGTCGTCGTGGTCGACGAGGCCCGGGATGTAATCCGAAGGAGTGTAGTACCTGGTTCCCGCGGCGTTGCCGTCCCCCTCGAAATATTCCGCGCTGAGGTTGAACCATTCGTGCTGGTAGGTGATCATCCCGGCCCAGAGGTTCCACTCGGGATAAATCTCCTCGTCGAAGAACTCTCCCGCCGTCGCGTACCTCGTATTGTCAGCAACATTACCCTTCCCGTTCACGCCGAAGATGTGGAACTGGAGGCCGGGAAGATGGCTCGGGACGGGTCTCACGGAAACTCTTCCCGCGATCACCTTGTTCGTGTTCTTTTCGTTGGCAGTGTAACCTCCCCCGTTATAAACGCCGAGCTCGAAGGAGCCCCATTTGCCCGGGTAGGCCTTGGAAACGGTGTCCTGGTATTCCTTCGGAAGAGGCTCGCCGAAATTGACGCCGAACATCGCGCCGAGGTCGGCCGTGCCCGCCATGCCGACCCTGTCGAGGAACTGGCTGTCCTGCATCCTGTAAAGGTTGACGCTTTCCTCGAGGTCGAACCAGGGGAAATGGATCATGCCGACTTCGAGATGAGGCTGAGAAAAGTAGGAGTTGCCCTTCCAGTGGAAATCGGCGTAAAGGAACTTCATCCTGAGCTTGTAGTCGCCGCTGGATTCGAGGGTGACGTCAGGAGTGAAGCGGACGCCCATCCAGGGAGTGATATCCTTCTTGACGTCGAGATATCCCCTCTTCAGGACGAACTTGTTGTAAGCCTTGCTGCCGTCCTCCTGCGAAGCGTCGAAAGAGTTGCCGTTCTGGTAGGAGATGAAGTAGGTGCCGCCGATCTTGAGGCCGCTCAGCCAGTCGGCCGAGGGGGCCTTGCAGGATTTCGCAGCTTCCTCGACGCACTTCTTCGTCTCTTCCTTCTGGGTGGTCTTCTTCTTGTTGTATTCCTTCTGGACGGACTGGGCCTCGTCCTGCGTCAGGACCTTCTTCTCGATGAGGAGCTGGAGCAGGGGGTCGAGTTCCTGGGAAAAGACCGGGACCGCGCCCAGGAGCATTGCCGCGAAGCTTGCGATCAGTAAGAGTTTCTTCATTACCTTTCTCCTTTCAGGTAAAAAGTGATCCTTCAATGTGAAAACGCGGCTTTTCGGCCGCACTCCTATAAGGCTCTTATAATACTCTTATAGGAGTCTTGTGTCAAGTGCGCCTTCTGTTTTTCTTTTGCCAGCTTCGCCTGCGCGTGGATCGGGAAAGAACAGATAGAAAGCGAAAATCCGGGAGCCTGAAATTTACAATTTGTAATTTATAATTTACAATTTAAAATCCTTACAAAATGCAGACGCATTTTTAAGGTGCATGGAGGTCCTGAAATGGCCGGGAAAGTAGACGAAAAGGCGATCACGCCGATGGAGAAGGATTACAACGAGTGGTACCAGGACATCGTCCTGAGGGCGGAGCTCGCCGACTATTCGCCCGTGAAGGGGTGCATGGTGATCCGCCCGCACGGATACAGGATATGGGAGAAGATGCACGACGCGCTGGACGCCATGTTCAGGGAGACGGGCCACAAGAACGCCTACTTCCCGATATTCATACCGCTCTCGTTCCTCTCGAAAGAGGCCGAGCACGTCGAGGGGTTCGCGAAGGAGTGCGCGGTCGTGACTCATCATCGACTGGGCGCGAAAGAGGGCGGAGGCGTCGAGCCCACGCCCGACAGCAAGCTGGAAGAGCCGCTGATCGTCAGGCCCACTTCCGAAACGATCATGTATTCGATGTATTCGAAATGGATAAAGAGCTACCGCGACCTGCCGCTTCTTCTCAACCAGTGGGCCAACGTCGTGCGCTGGGAGATGAGGACGAGGCTTTTCCTGAGGACGACCGAGTTCCTCTGGCAGGAGGGACACACCGCCCACGCTACCCACGAGGAGTCGTGGGACGAAGTGGTCAAGATGCTCGGCATCTACGCAAGGTTCGCCGAGGAGTGGATGGCTGTCCCTGTTTTCACGGGCGTGAAAAGCGATTCCGAGAAGTTCGCGGGAGCGCTGAAGACCACCTGCATAGAAGCGATGATGCAGGACGGGAAAGCCCTGCAGGCGGGAACCAGCCACGACCTCGGCCAGAATTTCGCCAAGGCGTTCAACGTGAAGTTCCAGACCGAGAAAAGCGACTGGGAATACTGCTGGCAGACCAGCTGGGGCGTTTCGACGAGGCTCATAGGCGCGCTCGTCATGGCTCACAGCGACAACAAGGGGCTGGTTCTTCCCCCGAAGCTCGCCCCGATACAGGCTGTCATCGTCCCCATCTACCGCGACGCCGCGCAGAAGGAGGCGATCCTCGCGAAAGCGAACGAGATCTTCGGCAAGCTCGCGGGAGCCGGATTCGATGTCCATCTCGACGACAGGGACAACGTCAGCCCCGGCTTCAAGTACAACGAGTGGGAGCTGAAGGGCGTGCCTCTCAGGATCGAACTGGGTCCCAAGGATCTCGAGAAGGGAGAATGCCAGGGCGTCACCAGGGTAGCCCTCACAGAGCTGAAAGAAGGGGAGAGGGTCCCGAGAATCGCGATCCCTCTCGATTCGGTCGCCGAAAAAGTGGGCGAGATACTCGACCAGTTCCAGAAGACGCTGTTCGCGAGAGCCTTGAAGTTCCGAGATTCGAAGACATCGGTCGCCGCATCTTACGACGAGTTCAAGTCGAAGCTCGAGAATGGAGGCTTCTTCTGGGCCGACTGGTGCGGCTGCCCCGAGTGCGAGGCGAAGGTCAAGGAAGAGACGAAGGCCACGGTCAGGCTTGTCCCCTTCGAGGAAACTACGCTCGGGGACAAGTGCTTCGTCTGCGGGGAAAAGGCTAAGACGAAGGCGCTCTGGGCGAGGGCATACTAACAAGCGCGGAAGCTCGGTAGCGCGGAAGTTATTATTGAAGGGCGGATGGTCGTCCGCCCCTGTTTATTTTGAATTGCTGATGATTATGAACGCTACGACGCCGGCGAGGAGCATCGTGATCAGGGTCGCCCAGATGATGATCCTGCCGAGGTAATAAGGCGGCGGGGGAGGGAGCTCTTCGGGAAAGCGGGCGGACATTTCGGCGCGCCATTTCTTCACCTTCATGTATGCCTCTCCGGGGCTCATGCCCAGATTGTTCATCAGGAACTTCGCCGCTTCGATGATGTTGCCTTCGTAGATGAAGTCCTGTACTTCGACCGGAGCGTTCTCGATGTACCTCCTCATCCCCTTGTCCTGCATCTCTTTTCTCCTCGGCTCAGGAAGCCTTGAGCTTTCATTCACGCCCTCGGATGGTATTTCTTGTAGACCTCCTTGAGCCTTTCCTGTTCGATGTGGGTGTAGATCTGCGTCGTCGAGATATCGGAGTGGCCGAGAAGGATCTGCAGAGACCTCAGGTCTGCCCCGTGTCTCAAAAGGTGCGTTGCGAACGAATGGCGGAGAGTGTGCGGGCTCATGTGCTTCGTGATCCCCGCCGCGCGGGCGTATCTTTCGAGAAGCATCCAGATATTCTGCCTCGTCATCCCCTTGCCGCGGCCCGTCACGAAGATGCTCTTCGACTCCCTATCTTTCAGTATCTTCGTCCGAGATCCTTCCATGTAGGTCTTGAGCCAGTCTCCCGCAACCTCGCCAAAGGGGACTATCCTCTCCTTCGATCCTTTTCCCATGACGAGTATGTAGCCCGCCATCTGGTTCAGTCCTTCGAGGGTCAGCGACGCCAGTTCCGAGACCCTGATGCCGGTCGCGTAGAAAAGCTCCAGCATCGTCTTGTCCCTTACGCCCAGCGGCTTTTTCAGATCGGGGGCCTCGAGAAGTCGCTCGACCTCGTCCTCCGTCAGGTAGGATGGAAGGGGCTTTATGCTTTTCGGCGACTCGATGTTCTCGGTCGGGTCCTCGACGGCGATCTTCTCGAGGAGAAGGAAGCGGTACAGGTTCCTTAGCGAGACGAGTCTTCTTGCAGTCGTACTTCCCGACATCCCGTTCTTTTTCTGGCCCGAGAGGTACTGCCTTATCTCGTCCCTTTTAACTTCCACGGGCGGCTTGGCCACCTCCGAGAAGAAACTGGCGAGGTCGTTCCTGTATGCTTCCACGGAATTGTTCGAGAGGCCTCTTTCGACGGTCAGGTAGTTGAGGAAGGATTCTACTTCATTAGGGAGCTCAGCCTTCGGCATCCCGGTCTTCTTTTTGCCCGCGCCTGAGGATTATGGTGACCGGCCCGTCGTTAACGAGGCCTACATCCATCATCGCCTGGAAAACTCCCGTCGAGACCTTGAGCCCCTCTTTCTCCATCATTTTCACGAAATCGTCGAACATGGGCTTCGCCACCTCTGGAGGAGCGGCGTCGGAGAACGACGGCCTCGTTCCCTTTCTAAGGTTGCCGACAAGCGTGAACTGGCTGACGGCGAGAACTTCGCCGCCCGCGTCCTTGACGCTTTTGTTCATCTTGTCCTCTTCGTCGGGAAAGATCCGGATATCGGCCACCTTCCTCGCGCACCACTCCAACTCGGCGGAAGTGTCTCCTTTTTCGACCGCGCCCAGCACCAAAAGCCCTTTTCCGATGCGGGACACTTCTTTTCCGCCGACGCTCACGAAAGCCGATTTCACGCGCTGGATGACGAGGATCATTTCACTGCTGGTCGTGCAGGGTTTTCAGGGAGAGTATCTCGAAGTTCCTTTTTCCCGCGGGCGTCTCGACGGCCACTTCGTCGCCTTCCTGCTTCCCCAGCAGGGCCTTGCCGATGGGGGACTGGACGCTGTAAAGCCCTTTCTGGATGTCCGTCTCCTCGTGCGTGACGAGCCTGACCTCGAGCTCCTCGTCCTTGTCCACGTCGAGAAGCTTCAGGAGACTGCCGTAGGCGGCCCTGTCCTTCGGGATCGACGAGAGGTTCACGGTGGCGAGCGCCGCTATCCTCTGCCGAAGTTCCTTCACCCTGGCTTGGACATACTGCTGTCTCTGGAGGGCCATGTGGTACTCTGCGTTCTCGGAGAGGTCCCCGAGCTGCCTCGCCCTGTCTATTTCCTTCGGAAGATCGACTGTGAGTTCGTGCTCTAGTTTCTTGAGCTCCTCCGAGAGGCTTTTTTTCGTAGCTTCGATCCCTTTAGAGGCTCCCGCCATGATCCCGTCCTCCTCAGAAAAGAGTATATAAGAAAACCGGTTGATTGACCAGAAACAGCTTTTTTACTGCCATAATATTCAATGCTATTTACGTTGCAGAACGGAAACTCGCGTCCTGCCGCCGAGGTCTTTCCTGAAGCGGCATAGCTCCAGTGACGGCGATAGTGTCCTGAACGCCCTGTGCCTTCTAGCCTGTTCCGAACCCATCTCGACGATAAGATAGCCGCCCTTCTTCAGGTTCTTTTCGGCGAATTTGGCGATGGCCCGGTAAGGCTCCATCGGGTCTTCGGCGAGAAGGGCATCCTTCGGCTCGAATCCTTTAATTTCCAAGGGGAGCGAATCGAACTCTTTTACCGACAGATAGGGAGGATTGCTCAAAATAAGGTCCAGCTTTCCCGTCTCCGGAGCCTTGAAAAAATCGCCCCTTATCAGCGTCACGTTAGGGTACATCGAAAGGTTCCTGCGAGCCCATCTGAGAGCCTCCGCGCTTTTTTCTATCCCGACGAGCCGGCAGTCACCACGGCTCTCCGAGATCGCCTTGAGTATCGCGCCCGAGCCGCATCCGAGGTCGGCGATCACCGGCGCTTTCATTCCCTTAGCGAGAACGAGAGCCTCTTCCACGAGGACTTCCGTCTCCGGCCTCGGAATGAGGCACCCTTTTCCCACGAGGATCTCGGTGGTCCAGAAAGGCTGCTTTCCCGTTATGTACTGGATCGGCTCTCCCGCAGCCCTTCTTTTGATGAAGGAGATGTATTTCCGCTCGGTTTTCAGAGAAACTTCAAATTCCGGATAAGCGAGAATGAAGACCTTGTCCTTTTCGAGGGCGAGGCACAGGAGTATCCTCGCGTCCCTATCGAACTTTCTTACCTTGGAATCCCTGAGCCTGGAAGACCCCTTCTGAAGGAGGCTCCGGATAGTAGACGTCACTTCTTTTCCGAGTGGTCCACCAGTTCGATGCCCAGCTTTTTCGCCGAATCGAAGATCCTCTCGTCGCGGTAGAACTCTCCGAAAACGATCCTCTTTATTCCCGACGAGGCCAGCAGTTTGAAGCATCCCCAGCAGGGGCTCGCGGTTATGTAGGCGGTCGCGCCGTCGGTGGAGACGCCGTGTTTGGCGGCCTGCACTATGGCGTTCGCCTCGGCGTGGGATGTCCTTTCGCAGTGGCCGTTCACCATCATGTGGCCCGCCTCGTCGCAATGCTCGAGCCCGCTGACCGAACCGTTGTAGCCCGTCGCTATGATGTACTTTTCCTTGACGAGGACGCATCCGACCAGTTTCCGGTCGCAGGTGGCCCTCGTCGCCACTTCCTTAGCTATGTCCATGAAATAATCGTCCCACGATTTCCTCATGCCTTCTCCATACCGAGATCAAAGGTTGGACAACTTCTCGAGCTGCCTTTCGTTGATCACCACTATCTCGCTACCGTCGATCGTTATTGCGCCCTCCTTTTCGAGCGCGGAGAAGGACCTGCTAAGAGTTTCGGGAATAGTTCCCAGCTCCGCGGAAAGCGTCTTTTTTGAAACGGGCAGCCTGAACCTTTTCGACCGCCTCGCCGAAATGTATTTCGCGAGTCTTGAAGTCACCTCCCGGAAGGAGAGGTCGAACAGCAGCTCGACAACCGTCCTCAGCCTTCTCGAAAGGATCGCCAGCATCGACATGAGCAGGCGGGGGTTCTTACGGGCCAATTCGAGGAAGGCGTTCCTGTCAAGATGGAAAGCCTTGACGGTGGTAAGGGCGCGGGCGTCGGCTGGAAAAGATCCTCCTTCGAACGCGGGGACCTCTCCCACGGGAGTGAAAGGCTCGAAAATGTGGATGATCTGCTCCTTTCCCTGCCTCGAAGTCCTGGATACTTTAATTTTTCCCTCGAAAAGGAGGAAAAAGCCCGATGCTTCGTCGTCCTCCATGAACAGGTTCTCGCCCTTTTCGTACTTCCTGGGCGTGCAGAGCGCCGCCAGCCGGGATGCTTCCCTTTCCTCAAGTTCCTTGAACAGCGGGAACTGCAGGAGCATGTCGAGTTTTTCTTTGGCGGTCATCGCAGCTGTCTTCATCTTATCTGCCTTCCAAGGCAACCATTCTAGGACAAGGCGGGTCTTTTGTAAAACAGGGGGGCGAATTCTTTTGTAGATTCGCCTTTTAATCTTGCTTTTTAAGGCGGTTTGTGATAATAATGATGTTCCTTTGGAGTAGAAAGAATGCTGGTTTTCAAAGTAGCTTCCGAGCCTTGGGAATTTGACGAGATACACAAACTTAACTATAAGACTTTCGTCGAGGAGATACCCCAGCACCAGTCGACCCCCGACCAGCGCCTGATAGACAAGTTCCACAAGGAGAACACCTACATCATCTGCGCCAGGGGAAAGTCTGTCGTCGGAATGATAACCGTCAGGGGGCAGAGGCCCTTCTCGCTCGACCAGAAGATAGACAACCTCGACGAGCTGATGCCCCGCAACAGGAAAGTTTGCGAGATCCGACTCCTCGCGGTGAAGCCCGAAGCGAGGAACGGCGTCATCTTCAAGAACCTGATGGAGAAGACCGCGGAATACTGCCTCGGCCAGGGATTCGACACGGCCGTCATTTCAGGCACGACCCGCCAGCTAAAGCTCTACAAGCACATCGGCTTCGTCCCGTTCGGCCCACTTGTCGGGACGGCGGAAGCGCCCTACCAGCCCATGTACCTTACGCTGGAGGCGTTCCGGGAGACCTTCTCGAGGCTGGGGCAGGAAGCCAAGGTGCTCCTGGAGGAGATGGCACAGAAGCACGAAGAGCTGAAAGAGCCGTGCAACCTCCTTCCGGGGCCCGTGGAGATGGACGCGTCCGTCAAAAGCGCGATCGGCGGCCCCGCCATATCGACCAGGGCGAAGGGCTTCATGGACTCCTTCGACCGGGTCAAGAGGCTCCTCCTCGAGATCTCGGGGGCGAAGCAGGTCGAGATATTCCTCGGCAGCGGGACGCTCGCCAACGACGTGATGACGGGGCAGCTATCGCTCGTCGACGGCAGGGGCCTGGTCCTGGCCGACGGCGAGTTCGGCGAGAGGCTCATCGACCACGCAGAGCGCTTCAGGCTCGATTTCTCGACGATAAAGAAGGAATGGGGCCGGAAAATCACCGCGGAAGAGGTCGAGAAGAAACTCGACGGGGACAAGGCGATCAAGTGGTGCCTCTTTACCCACTGCGAAACTTCGACCGGCGTCCTGCACGACCTTGACAGGATCACGGACATCTGCAAGCAGAGGGGCGTAGCCGTCGCTGTCGACTGCATCAGCTCCTTCGCGACCATCCCCATGAAACTCGACAGAGTCGATCTCGCCACATCCCTCAGCGGCAAGGCGGTCGGCGGCTATCCCGGCCTTTCGTTCGTCTTCTACAACGGGGAGGTCAAGAGCCGGCCCGGCAAACTCCCGAGGTACCTCGACCTCGGAAGGTACGCCGAGAAGCACGGCCTTCCCTATACCCAGTCGTCCAACCTTTTCGCGGCGCTCGCGGCGGCGCTTTCCAGGATAGACCTGACCAAGAAGATCCACGACATCGAGGAGATGTCCCAAGTTGTCAGGTCGGGGCTCGCGGAGAACGGCCTGAAGGTCCTCGTCCCCAGGGAGGAATCCAGTCCCGCGGTCTTCACGATAGTCATCCCCAAGGGGATATCCTCGAAGGAGATCGGCGACGAGCTCGCGCGCACGGGATACCTCATCAGCTACATGAGCGAGTACCTGCTCGCGCGCAACTGGATCCAGATCTGCATCCTCGGCGAGATCAAAAAGAACGAAATAGAGGCTTTGCCCGGAATTATAGGAAAAATTGTAAACAAGACCGCTTGATCTTTTTGACATAAGGGGGTGTCGAATGTTCGAAACCGCTGAAGTCGGGAACAAGATCTCTAAAAGTGTCTATAAGAAAGGGCTGGCCAAGCTTCGGGAGGATATCCTGGCTGTCCAGAAGGAGCTTGCCGCCTCGAAGACTTCCGCCATCGTGATAATAGGCGGGGTCGAAGGCGCGGGCAAGACGGAGACGGTCAACCAGCTGCTCGAATGGCTCGACGCGCGCGGGATAGAGACCCACGCCCTCGACGCACCAACAGACGAGGAACGCGAAAGGCCGCCGATGTGGCGCTTCTGGAGGATGATACCCCCGAAGGGAAGGATGACGATACTCCTGGGTTCATGGTACACGAGGCCCATAGTCGAAAGGACCTTCGGCGGGATGAAAAGATCGGAGTTTGACGAGGCTCTCGACAAGGCGGTCTTTTTCGAAACGATGCTGAGGAGGGAAGGGGTCACGCTCGTCAAGTTCTGGCTCCACGTGAAGGAGAAGACCCTAGTCAAGAGCATGAAGAAGCTCGAAAAGGACCCTCTCCAGAGCTGGCGCGTGACGAAGAACGACTGGAAGTTCGTCAAGAAATACGGCAGGTTCAGGGAGGTCTCCGAAGAGGCGCTCGGAAGGACCAACACCAAGGACGCCCCGTGGCACATCGTCGAGGCGGAAGACGACAGGTACAGGAACACGACCGTCGCACGCACGCTCATCGCGGAGCTCAAGAGAGGCTTCGCCGACAAGGAGAAGGCCGAGAAGCCGCCTCTGAAGCCGAGGGCTTTCAAGCCGCCTCAGAGCAACATCTTCAGGACGCTCGATTACACGAGGAAACTGGACGAGAAGAAGTACGACAAGGAGCTTCCCGAGGCGCAGGCCGAGTTCCACCGCCTGATAAACAGGATGCAGAGCAAGGACAGGTCGCTCATCCTGGTCTTCGAAGGCGCGGACGCCGCGGGCAAGGGCGGGGCGATCAGGAGGGTCACGCAAGCCCTCAACGCGAAGGACTACAGGGTGATGTCCGTTGCGGCTCCCACGGACGAGGAAAAGGCGCGGCCGTACCTCTGGCGCTTCTGGCGCAACCTCCCGAGAAGGGACAAGGTGACCGTTTACGACAGGTCGTGGTACGGCAGGGTGCTCGTCGAGAAGATCGAGGGATTCTGCACGGATGACGAATGGATGAGGGCCTACTCCGAGATCAACGAGTTCGAGAAGGAGCTTTCCGATTCCGGTATCATCGTGCTCAAATTCTATCTCTCCATCACCGCCAAGGAACAGCTCAGGAGGTTCAAGGAGAGGGAGATCACCCCGTACAAGCAGTACAAGATCACCGAGGAGGACTGGCGCAACCGCTCGAAGTGGGATTCCTACGAAGCATCGGCCATAGAGATGTTCGAGAAGACCTCGATGCCCTACGCGCCGTGGACCGTCGTCGAGGCCGAGGACAAGAACTTCGCCAGGATCAAGGTCCTGAAGACGATAATAAGCCATTTGAAAAAAGAGCTGTAATGTTTCCTTTTTCAAGATTTGGCCCGCCCTTCATGTAGGGCGAGCCTTTTTCCTTTAGGGGGGCAGAGATGCGGAAAAGCACAGGGTCGGCGTTGGCGCTGTTTTTCCTTTCATTCTTCGCGGTAGCTCCTTTTCACTGTGAACCCTTGCCCGGGCAACTGTTGTCTGCTTACGGCGATACAGGGGAGGACGAGGCGGTAAGTGTCGCCAACAGCCCGGAAGGCGGATTCCTGCTTTGCGGAACTACGCGCGATATCAGCGGAGATTCCGATGCGCTGATCGTCAGGGTGGATTCGGAAGGAAAGCCTTTATGGCACCAGAAGATCGGGGGGGCGGCCGACGAAGAACCTTCGGTGATGATCGCGGCCGGCGAAGAAAGCTATCTGGTCGCCGGTTACACGCAGAGCGTTCCCGGCGCCTGGATCGGCGCGTGGATCTTGAAGATCCGTGACAACGGCGAAATAGCCTGGCAGAGATACGTCGCAAAGGCGCAGGTTCGTGCCGTCTGCGCGGTGGGCGACGGGAATTATTTCATTGCAGGAAGGGGAAAATGGAATGATGGAGAGTTGGAATATCCATGGCTGATGAAGATGGCTCCCAATGGAAGCGTCCTCTGGCAGAAGGTGCTTAGCGAGACATGGTCAGGTTACTGGAGTGGCGGGATCGGCGGGGTGGCGCCTCTTGAAGACCTCGGCTGCGTTGCCGTCATGGATGAAAGGATATGCAGGTTCGACAAGGACGGCTGCCTGGTGTGGATAAAGACTTTTGACAAAAGGGTAGGAGTCATTAGCGGGATAGCCCGCGTCCCGGGAAAAGGAATTCTTGTCTGCTCGGGATTCTGGCCTGACAACCTGCTCGCCAGAGTAACGCTCATTTCGGATGATGGAGAGGTGATCTGGTGCAGAAGCTCGGGAACATCCTTTACCTTCAATGAGATACTGACCCGTCCCGACGGAAAATATCTCGTGCTCCGCGATATCCTCGAAAATTCTGGGATCTTGGTAATTGACGACGATGGGGAATTTGCCGGGCCTGCCGTGGATTTCATGTTTCCCTATGAAGAAGGGCCGGCATATCAGGTTTACCATTACGGAACTATAGCTCCCGACGGTAACGCGGCTTTTGTCACGACCATGGATTTCGGTTCGTCGAGTACGGGTTATAAGCATGAAATGGCGCTCGTAAAAACCGGCGAAGGAAATGCCGTTTCCGGCGGGTGTTCTGATTCGAAGGAAGCTTTGATTGCGTGGGATGTCAGGGATTTGAAGTCATCAGCCCTTTATCAGGAATCTCAGGATTGGGCCATGAGCTCGAGCGATCCCTCCGCTTATGTCACGGCGAATCACGGGACTTTTTCCCTTCACGCGGGTTCCTTGTGCCCCGTGATAGACAAGGTGAACATACTGCGAAACCCTTTCCGGCTTGAAATCCTGGGCGACAATCTGACCATAGGAGATTACAACGAAGTAGAAGTCACGATCGACGACGTCCCTGTTCCGGTGACAACCTGCAAGAGTCCTTCCAGAATAATCGCCAAGAAGGACGCCGCCCTGAGAGAGATGCTTCCGAAAGGGGAGACTGTTTGCATCGAGATCCATAGTTATGTGAACAACGGGAACCGTTATCTCTGGCGTTCGGGTTGCTATGAATTCAAGAGGTGAACTAGTTTTGACGACCATTAAAAAAGGGGGCGGATCTTCCGCCCCTTTTTCTTTTCTCTGTGTTTTGCCGGACAATATCAGGCCGTTCCGTTCTCCAGCTTCTGCCGGGCGCCCTTCCTGCCGTAAACGAAATACACGACGAAACCGATCGCGAGCCAGACGAGGAACCTGATCCAGGTGACGAAGGTCAGCGAGAACATCAGGGCGAGGCACGACCCGAGCCCGAGAAGCGGGATGATCGGAAAGAGCGGGACCTTGAACGGCCTCGGGAACTCCGGCCTTCTGAGCCTGAGGACCAGAACGCCCCCCGAGACTATGGCGAACGCGGCGAGCGTCCCTATCGAGCAGAGCTCTGCTACGACGCCGATCGGCGTGAACCCCGCCGCTATGGCGACCAGAAGCCCGGTAATGATGGTGGGCCAGAACGGCGTCCTGTATTTCTCGTGGACTTTGGCCAGAAAGGGCGGCAGAAGGCCGTCTCTCGACATGGCGAAAAGGATCCTCGGCTGGGCCATGATGAGGACCAGGATGACGCTGGTCATTCCAGCGATCGCCCCTATGCTTATTAGGATCGAGGCGAACGGCTTGTTGATCACGTTCAGGACGAGCGCTATCGGTTCCGCGACATCCTTGAACTGCTGATAGGGGACGACTCCCGTCATTATCGCGGCCACCGAAATGTAAAGAAGCGTCGCGATGAAGAGAGATCCGAGGATGCCGATCGGCACGTCCCTCTGCGGGTTCTTAGCCTCTTCCGAAGCGGTCGAGACGGCGTCGAAGCCGACGAAGGCGAGGAAGACGATCGCCGCGGCGGTCATAACCCCCTTGAATCCGAAGGGCATGAAGGGCGTCCAGTTGGTCGGGTTGATGTGCCACACCGCGATCGCGATGAAGAATACGATCACGAGGATCTTGATGATGACGACCAGCCTGTTGACGTTGGAGCTTTCCTTGATGCCCCTGACCAGAAGGGCTGTCAGGACGAAGACGATGATCACCGCGGGCAGGTTAATGAGCCCGGGGTGGTCCTTGAGGAACGGCCCGTTAGCCAGCATGGCGGGGAACTGCACGCCGAAGTTCTCGAAGGTCTTGTTGAAGAAATTGACGAAATACCCCGACCAGCCTATCGAGACGAGGCTCGCCCCCACCATGTATTCGAGGACGAGGTCCCAACCTATTATCCATGCGAATATCTCGCCAAGGGTCGCGTAGCCGTAAGTGTACGCGCTTCCCGCCACAGGTATCATCGAGGCGAGCTCCGCGTAGCAGAGCGCCGCGCAGGCGCAGGCGACGGCGGCGAGGGCGAAGGAGAGCGAGATCGCCGGGCCCGCGTGGATGGCGGCCTCGTGGCCGGGCAGGACGAATATCCCGACGCCGATTATGCATCCTATCCCGAAGGAGACCAGGTCCCAGGCGGTCAGCGACCTCTTGAGCCCTTTCTCTTCCGAGCCGGCGCTTTTTAAAAGCTCAGATATCGGTTTTGTTCGAAATAGCGATTTCATAGTCCCCCCGGGAAACGCCTGCGGCGAATTTTAAATTGAAAATTGAAAATTGAAAAATTAAAATTTTTGGAATCCATTTCCTTATCCAACTTCAGCTCTTCAGCCATCAGCCTTGAGCCGGGCAGGCCCCGCCTGCATTTTTCTCGATTCTCACTTGCCGATCATCCCATGATCTCGCTTTTTCTGACGATCGGATAGAAGGGATACTTTGCGGACAGGGCCTCGCCGCCTCCCTCTTCCCTGTCGAGAAGCGCGATAACCGCGACCACCTTCAGTCCGAACTCCTCGGCCTTCTCTATCGCCTTGAAGGTCGATCCTCCGGTCGTCACGACGTCGTCGACTATGATCGTCCTCTTGCCGGTTTCGGCGGGGCCTTCGATCCATTTCTTCGTGCCGTGGCCCTTTTCCTCTTTCCTGACGATGAAGGCGTCGATCGGTTTTCCCTCGATCCTCGAAACGAGCGCGGCCGCGGTGACGATCGGGTCCGACCCGAGCGTCATCCCGCCGATGTAATCGGCCTCTATCTTTTCATTCCTGACCACGTCGAAGAAGCATTTGCCGGTGAGGTACGCACCCTCGGCGGTAAGCGTCGTCAGCTTCGAATCGAAATAGTAGTTGCTCCTTTTGCCGGAAGCGAGGACGAAATCCCCGATCTTCAGCGATCTTTCCTTGAGCAGGTCCTTGAGCTTTTCTCTGTCGGTCATCTGTCCTCCCTGTCGTTGCCTTCGAGTATCTCTTTTCTGAAGCGGGAAAGATGGGTTCCTCCCCATGTGAGTTTGCCACAAGACGGGCAAATAAAAAAGTCCCTTTTCGTCCTGAAGGTGTAGTAGGGGACGATCCCTCTCGCCTTTTCCCTTTCAAGCTTCATCACGGCGGCGTTGCAGAGAAGGCATCTCCTCGGAGAGCTGCCATCGAAGGGATGAACGGCGGTCAATTCCCTGAACTGCTCCTTCGGGAAGACGCTTTCCGGTTCGAAGCAGGCGAGGCCCCGCTTTTTCATCCTCGCGATCAGCGGGCGGTCCCTCGTGACCAGTATCCTCGAGCTCCTCTCGCACTCTCCGATCAGCCAGTCGTCGTCCGCGTCCCTGAGGTAAGCCGCGTCGAACCCTGCGAAGCGCAGGTACTTTGCCAGCCTCCCCACCATCGCGTCGCAGAAGAAGGCGGGGGACGGGACGAAAGGAATGTCTTCCAGGCATCTCTTGACCTCGTCGCCGTATGATCCGTCTCCGTTCTTCAGGATCAGCGGCGGGAGCCAGATGAAGGGAAGCCTTTCTTTGACGGCCTGCATGAGCACCCTCTTAGGCTCGCCCGCGGGGGAGTCGCAGACGGCTCTCGCCAGGCGCGGGTGAAGGCCCGCTTCATTCATGGCCTTTACCGCCTTGTCAGATTCGGAGAAGGGGAGGATGAAGTTCATTCGCCCTTTCTCTTTCATGAACCTCGCGCCGGCACTGAAGAGCTCCACGAGGGAAAGCGCCTCCCTGTGGCGCGTGAGCCTCCTGTCCTCCCTCACGCTCAGCCTTCCCGAGTGGGTCTCGAAGAATGGCGGGTTCGAGACGACCACGCCGAACTTCCTGCCCTGAAGAACCTTTTGATCGCGGATGTCCCCGAGGATCATCCCGCCGGGGTCGAGGCCGTTCCTCTCGGCGGTGGCGGCGGCGCACTCGCGCAGGTTCTCGTTTATCTCGATCCCCGCGATAAAGCACGGATGGAAATGTGCCTTCAACATGGCCGGTATCACCCCCGTCCCCGTCCCGAGGTCGAGGACATCCTCTCCCTCCCTGATGTGGCTGAAGCCCGCGAGGACGACCGAATCGATGGAGAACTTCGGCCCTCCTTCGGGCTGTAAAACTTCTATTTTTCCTCTAAGGAATTTAGTCCAGGAGGATGCGCCCGGCCCGCCCATAAGGTCAGCCGGCGCCCTTCTTGGCTTTCAGGACGAGGATCGTCAGGTCGTCGCTCTGAGTGAATCCCTTCGTATGATCCAGGACGGACTTCCTTATCGAGTTGACGATCTCGCCTGCGGGCTTGTCCACGCTCTCATGGAAGACCTTCTTCAGCCTGTCCGTACCGTACTCCTCCATGTGGTGGTCCATAGCCTCGGTGACGCCGTCCGTGTAAAGCAGGAGGACGTCCCCCTCTTCCATCCTGAACTTGAAGTCCTTCAGGCTCTTCACGAGAATCTCTTCGGGCATAGGGCCGATGACGAGGCCTCTCGACGGGACAGACCAGACGGTGTCCTTCTTGAAAAGGAGGGGAGGGTTGTGGCCGGCGGAGGATAGCAGGACTTCTCCCGTCTCCGTGTCCAGCGTGAGAGTAATCAGCGTCAGGAACACTCCCTCCTCCGAGAGCCCGCCGAACCTCTTGTTGAGAAGAGTCAGCAGTTCCAGGTGGTCCTTGCACAGGTTGAACGAGCCGTGCAGGAGCCCCTTGGCGAGTGTCATGTAGAACGCCGCCCTGATACCCTTGCCCGAAACGTCGCCGAGGAAGACCAGCATCTTGCCGCCCTCGAGCGAGAGGAAGTCGAAATAGTCTCCGCCGACCTCGTTGGCCGGCTCGCAAAGGGTCGCGATCTCGAACTTTTCGAGGTCCGGCGTGTTCTTCGGCAGAAGCTTTTCCTGAAGGTGCTTCGCGATCTCCAGCTCCCTCTCGAACCGCTCCTTCTCCTTCATCCGCTTCAGGTATTTCGGTTCGTACGGCGCCATCTTGGAAACGGGCTTGCCCTTCCTCAGGAGATAGACCGCCAGGATGAAGACGAAGAGCCAGAAGACCAGTATCACCAGCCCGACGAAGGCGAAGAGGGAATCCTTAGCGAGGACCAGCAGGAAAGCCCTCTGCAGGCTGAGGGCGATGAATATCGAAAGAAGGACGCCGGGGAAGCCTTCGTCCTTCCATAGAACGCACAGAAGGAAGCTCGCCGAGAAAAGCAGTATGAACCAGACGACGGCGGGAGTAGTGTCGAGCTGGTAGAGGCAGAGCACCGCGAAAATGGCGGAAACCGCTATCGCCCCCCTCTTCCCCGGGAACCTCTGGCAGACAAGCGAAGCCAGTATCCCGAAGATCGGCGCGGAAAGAAGGAACGCGTAAAGCGACGGCTGGACGATCGAACGGAGCAGTATCGTGACGGGCATGACGCCGCTTATCTCTATCGGGTTTGCTGTCCATATCACGAGCCTCGTCTTTTCGTGGAAACTGCTGAATATGTAAGCGGCAAGGGGCATCATGAAGAAGAGTCCGCCGTAGGCAAAGCTCGAAAGGAGCAGTCCGCCGAACTCGCGGATCTTGAAGTTGGCCCCGAAAAGCGCGTCAGAGACCGCCAGCGTGTCGGAGTGGTTCTCCCTCGTTTTCGACTCCGCCACGGCGAAAACCAGGCCAAGCCCGAAGCCTATGAAAAACCCGACGATAAGCGACCCGAGGAAGTTCAGGACGGTAAAAGCCCCTTCGCTGAAGGAGACCGTCAGGAAGGTCAGGACCGCCACGAAGCAGGAGAACCTGAAATAATGGCTCCAGTCGATCTCGTCCCGCCTGATCTTCAGGCCGAATATCGTCAACCCCAGGAGGCCTATGGCGAACCATGTCACTATGGCGAGAAACCCGATCGCTCCGCTGCTGCCTTCGTTGAAGAGCGCCTTCTTGAACAGCAGGTTCCTCGAATACTCCACCTCGTTCCTCGTGAAGCTGAAATTGTGAGTATAGGAGGCGAGCGGAACTCCCTCGATCCTCTCGTTGAACATGAATTCCTGCTCGGCCCGCGCGAGGGACTCTCCGCTCTCCTTCTCCCCCTGCGAGGGCGGTTTTCCGCCGATGTTGACCCATTCCTCCTTGTCGATGTCCTGCGGCTGGACCTGGGTGAGAGTGGACGGGTCGAGGCTGAGCAGAGACGCCAGCCTTTTGATCTTCCCTCCCGCTTCGGAGGATGAGACCGGCTTGTTGTCCTTGTCGTCCAGGTCCCTGAAGGTGAGGGATGCAACCCCGCCGTGCGAGTCTATCTTGACGGTCAGGACCGGTGTTTCGTTGGAAAGTCCGAGCCTGTCCTTGCCTTCCCGGGGGAAGAAGGAGGCGGTGTAGATCTGGACCGGAAGCTTCGTCGAGACGATCTCCGCCTCCGATTTGAGCCCGATGCTTCTTTCCAGGCTCTTCAGCAGGTTCATGTCTGCCGTTATAGATTCCTTGACGCGGAACTGCTTCTCCTCGCCAAGCAGGGACGAGGCTATCTCCAGCGCCTTGCCGTTCAGCTCCGTGCGGTCGAACTCCCTCAGGTTCAGCGAATCGACGAGAAGGGGATTCACCAGCAGCAGGTATCCCGCCACCGACAGGACGCTCAAAACAGGTATGACGAATTTCAGCCACCGCTTCTTCATCCATATAAGGATAAAACGGCTTTTAATACAATGCAAATGGGGAGGGGTAAGCAAGCTGAGCTTTCATATTAAATTTCAAATTCTAAATTGAAAATATGACAATTGTGGAATTCCCTTCCTTATTGAACTTCAGCCTGGCAGGCTGCGCCTGCATTTTAAAAATTAAATTTCAAATTTGAAATCGGTGGTATTCATTTCCTTAATGAGCTTCAGCGCTTCCGCTCTTCAGCTCTCTCGTCAGCCTTCAGCTCTGGATAATGAACCGCTGCGGGTGTAAGCTATTGGCATGAAGGCATTCTTTGAAGGCGGACTGAAGAAATAGGGAGGAACCGCAATGAAGAGATTTTCCGCGCATCTGCTTTCCTTTGTCCTGACTTGCCTGATCTTGATGTCGGGCTGTTCGAAGCAGGATCCGATGGAGATGAAGATAAAGGCATCGAACATGAAGGAATACGAGGAGAGCATCCTGAAAATCACCAGGGCGATAAAGGACGATGACGAGAGGAACAAGTTCACGGAAGCGCTAGAACTTGTCGCCGTAGGCCCCATGGCGATCATTCAGAAAAACCTTCCCGGCAGTGGAGTAGAGGAGAAACAACTCGAGGAGCTTGCCTTCAGGTTTGACGGGAAAACTCCGAGGGAGATAATCGGTTTCGCGGAAGAGTGGAAAAAGGACACATCACGCGATCCGAGAGAATTCCTCGAAGCGATGCTGAACCCTGAACAGGTTCGGGAGCGTCTCGACGATTCCGAATGGCGCGCTTGGAGCGGGATGATCTCCAACAGCTTCAACAAAATGGATATGTTAAAACGATCGTGGATCGAACGGGACAAGGAAAGATCAGGTTCCATCCCCACCGTGGAAGAGATAGAGGCGGAGTTCGGAGAAAGAGCCTGGCCGCAGGAGAATTTTCCTTCCGGGGCGGTATATGTTTTCAACGCGGAAGGAGAACCCTCATGCCTGATAGACGGCTATACCATCACCCGGGAAACCCCGGCTCTTCACGATAGGGAGCAATACGAAAAAACTTTCGGCGGGGGGGAGTAGATGCGAGCTGCAAGCTTCGCTTTCATTGAAAATTGAAGATTGAAAAGTGAAAATTTTAATGAATTCCTTACTAAAATCCCCGTGCGTGAGCTCGTGGGATGGAGTCCCTCCGCCAAAGGCGGACGAGCTTGCTCGCGACAGAGAAAACCCCGGGCGTAAGCCCGTGGGAAGTTTATTAATCGTGGAATTGATTTCCCTATCGAACTTCAGCTCTTCCGCTCTTCTGCTCTATCGTCAGCCTTCACGGCGTAGTCTGCTCGGAGCCAAGCATGGCATTGAGCTTTTCGAGATTGGCCCTCGTCTGCTCGTAGCCGGGATGGGTCTGTTCCAGCGTCAGGTATTCCTCCCACGCTTCCCTGTATCTTTTATCTTTTATCAGGGTGGCGCCGAGGTAATAGCGGGCTTCTGCCATGTCGGGCTCGATCTTCAGCGCCTCGCGGAACGCCTCCTCGGCATCCGATAACCGGCCGGCCCTCGCGAGCGTCAACGCCATGTTGTACCAGCCTCTGGAATATCCGGGGTCGATTTCGAGTGAGCGTCGGAAATGTTCGATGGCCTCGTCGGTCCTGCCGGAGTGATCGAGCGCCACCGCGAGGTCGTTCTCGATCTTTGAGGATGTCGGGTCGGCTCCGGCGGCTCTTTTCAGCCACTCCACGGACTCGGGAAGGCGGTTCAATTTTCCCAGGGCGATGCCTATGCGGTCCAAGACCTCTGACGAGCCGGGATTGATCGTTAAAGACCGCTCGTACTGATGGAGCGCTTCCTCGACGCGGCCCTCTTCGTCCAAAGCGTCTCCGTAATTGAGCAGCGCGTCCGCGTTTTGAGGAGCGAGTTGAACGGCCGTTTTAAAACTGTCTAAAGCTTTTTCTTTCTCGCCCAGTTTCATGAGGGCTTTTCCCTTGTTCGTCCAAGCGTCGGCATACCCGGGGTTATACTCGGAAGCAGCATTGAATCGAGTTAAAGCCTCCTCCGTTTCGCCGCGCTCCAGGTAATAGCAGCCTAGATTGTTTTCCGAGACGAAATTATTCCTAGTCACGGCGGCGGCGCGTTCCCAAATTTCCTTGTCGCCTTCCCAGTACCCAAGCTGCACCCTTGTGGCGGCGAAGAGAGGAAGAATAAGAAGCAGGGAACCAATAGTAACCGACACCCGGATCCTCGGGAATGTTCTTATAATTTCGTCAAGAGCCACGGCGGCAATTACGAAGAGTCCAGTCAGGGGGACATAAGTGTAACGGTCGGCCATGGATTGGCCCCCGATCTGAACGATGCCGATCACGGGGACCAGAGTGCCCAGGAACCACAGCCAACCGAATGCAATGTAAGGCTTTTTTTCCCGATTCAGGAGGACGAACATCGTTATTCCAGCCAAAACAAGGAAAGATCCGATAACGGCAACTGACACTAACGGTCTTGGCGCGTAGGGATAAAAAGCGGCAAGCCCCGACGGGAAGATCATTTTCACCATGTAGGCGCAGTAGGCCCAAATCGCGTTTGCAAGCCTGTTGGAAAGAGAAATGATCTCCATGGACTGGACGGCTCCAGTGCTTTTCTGAGCCACGAACGCGACGATGCCGGATACCGCCGAAAGCAGGAAAAAAGGGGTCTTTTCAAGGACGAGCGGGAATAGCCTGCCGGCGAACCGCCCCATTTTCATCGGGAAGCGCCCCAGCGGCCAGATATCGAGCAGCATGAGGGTGAAGGGGAAAGTCACGATCATCGGTTTTGACATCAGGCCGGCTGAGAAAGCCCCAAGGGTCAGAAGATACCAAAGAGGCTTTCTGGAATCGGCAAAACGCAGCCAGGCGATGATCGCAAGGAACCAGAACATCGCGCATAAAAGGTCCTTGCGCTCCGATATCCAGGCTACAGATTCGACATGGAGGGGATGCAGGGCGAAAAGCGCCGCCACGAGCGTGCCGGACCTGAGAGATTCAGTTATCCTGAGAACCAGAAAGAAAAGGAGCAGTACGTTGACGACATGAAAGATCAGGCTGGTCCGGTGATGCTTTCCCGCGTCGAGGCCGAACATCTCGACATCCAGCATGTGGGAAAGCCAGGTTATGGGATGCCAGTTGGCGTATTCGATCGAACGGAAAGCCCAGGCAGCGGAATCCGCCGTCAGTCCACTGCGGACGTGAGGGTTCTCGAAGACATAGTCGGGGTCGTCCCACTGAACGAAAGGCATCGTCGTTACCGGCCAGTAGCAAATGAATGTGGCCGACGCGAGGACGAGACACAGAAAAGCCAGGATCACCCCCCGATTTTTCTGCCCGGGGGCCGGGGTCGAGGTCGATTTTTCTCTGACATTGCCCATCCTGCCGCCTTCCGAGGCCTCACGATCAGCCTGAGCCGAAATTCTACTTCCCTTTTGCTTCCGATTCAAGAACGAAGGCGATAATACATGGCGTGATCCATGCAGGCTGTGCCTGCATTTTAAATACTCCTTGGTAATCCATCGCCTTTGGCTGTGGTCATGTCCTGGCAGGCTTTGCCTGCAGACATGAATTAGCACAAATAACGGAAGAAAAGATAAGCGTTACGTCGAGATAGAAGAAAGTAGAAGTGAGGCGATCTGGGGGCGCTATTAAAAGCGAAAAAGAAAAAAGGAGATTAGAGAGAACATGGTTTCTTGAAGAGGCCCGGTTCATAAAGCCCCCGCTCCTTGTAGGGGGCTTTTACTATGAAAGCGAAGCTTGTTAGCCCCCCTCCACGCTACCACTCTCCCCCTCTGCGAAGGGGAAACAAGAGTGCGGAAGGCACACTAGGACGGAAGAGCGGAAGCGCTGAAGTTCAATAGGGAAGGGGATTCCACCAAGTGAATTGAAAACATTCCCGGGAATATTCTCGCCAAGCTCAAGTTGACTTCTTTATGGAGACTCAAATGAGAAAAACTCTAGCTGAACTGCTTGCGGAATTGGAAAGGTTCGGAAAAAGGAACGATCGCGCGGCGAAGGACGTCAGCCGCTGCATGCTGAACATAACGAGGGAGACGGGAGAACTCTTTTTCGTGCTTGCGAGGGCGGTAAATGCGAAGGATATCCTTGAGATAGGCACCTCCAACGGCTATTCAACACTCTGGTGGACCGAAGCGGCGCGCGCTTCCGAAGGAATGGTGACAACGGTGGAGGTCTCGGACTGGAAGATCTCCCTGGCGGAGAAAAACTTCAGGAGGGCGGGGCTTTTTCGGTACATAAGGCAGGTACGGGGTGACGGGGGCCTCGTTCTCAAGAAGAGGAAAGCTGCATCGTTCGATGTCGTTTTCCTCGATTCCTTCAAGGACAGCTATGTGGGATGGTGGCCTGAGGTGAAAAGGGTCCTGCGTCCGGGAGGTTTGCTCGTCGCCGACAACACCCTCACCCATGCCGGGGAAATGGCCGGATTCATGAAGCTTGTGGAGAGGAGCAGGGAGTTCGTCTCGGCGGATGTCCCGGTAGGCAACGGCGAGCTTGTAGCGGTAAAGGCCCGCGGCTAACCGTAGGGGCAAACTGCGGTGTGCCGGCTAAATTCCCGGGCCTCCGCGGATTCTCCCTTTCCGGAAGGGGGAACGCGATGACACCCCCCCGCTGAAAATTCATCGTTGCAATCATCAAGCCCATGAAATAAAATAAAAAAAGAAGGATTGTTGTAATGTGACAGGAGGTTTGTGAAAGCGATGGAATCCAAGAGAAATGTACTTGCTCTTTGTGTTCTTATCCTGATAGCTCCCTTAGCCTTCTCCGCGCAGGACCACGAGATATATTCCGACGCTCTGGCTTCCGGGTGGGAGGATTGGGGCTGGGGAACGCACAGCCTGACTAACACGAGCCCCGTACACGCGGGGACTTACAGCATATCGATGGTCCCGGACAACTGGGACGGGACCTATCTACACTACAACGGCGGCCTCAGCGGGACGGCCTTCGATGGTTTCGAGTTCTTCGTCCACGGAGGAACGTCCGGAGGGCAGATCCTCCATGTCATCTTCTGGCTTGACGGGACAACTGTGGCAACGGTGCTTCTGAGCGACTACCTCCCGGGCGGCCCGGTCGCGGGGAGCTGGAGCGCGGTGAGGATCCCCTTCGACGATTGCGGCTTGGGGACGGCGAGCTTCAACGAGATAGTCTTCCAGGCGGGCACTTCTTCCTTACAGCCCACCGTTTATTTCGACGACCTGAAGCTGACGACAAGATCGGGCGAGCCTCCTTCAGGAGACCCGGTCTCCGCGGCCATATCTCCCGAACTGGATCGCCGTCCGATCGACCCGCTGATCTACGGGGTGAGCACCCTTGATGTCGTTCCCGCGGGCACCCTTCACTACCCACTGCGAAGGTGGGGCGGTAACTGGACCACCACCTACAACTGGGAGACAGACACCCGCAACGTGGGCATGGACTGGTACTGGATAAGCTATACCGACGACGCGGCCTCCTGCGGAACACGCTCCGACTGCGTGGTCAATGACTGCCTGGAAAGGGGGGAAGCCCCGCTGATATCGATTCCCATGATAGGGTGGACCCCGAAGGACAGCGTCCGGCGATGGTCATTTTCGGTAGCCAAGTACGGCGCCCAGCAGGAGACGGAGTGTACGCAGGGTGATCCGTCGTGGTGCAATCCCGACGCGGGGAACGGAGTCCTCCCGAGCGGAACGCCGCTCACAGGGAACGACCCGACCGACTGCTACGCTCCCGTGACATCGAGCTTCGCAGGCAATTGGCTGACCCACCTCGTTTCGACCTTCGGGGCGGCGGCATCGGGCGGCGTGTCCTTCTACGCTCTAGACAACGAGCCGATGCTCTGGAACTCGACCCACCGCGACGTTCATCCGACGCCTGTGGACTACGACGAGATCTGGGGCAGGACACTGGACTACGCTTCGGTCCTCAAGGCAGGGGACCCAGGCGCGAAGATCTTCGGCCCCGTGGTCTGGGGCTGGTGCGCATATTTCTACTCGGCCGCCGACGGGTGCGGCCCGGGAGAAGACCACGCGGCCCACGGAGATTTCCTGCCATGGTACCTCGACCAGGTGGAAGCCTACCGGCAGGTTCACGGCGTCCGCCTCGTCGACTACCTCGACATCCACTACTATCCGCAGTCAGGCAATGTCTATTCGTCCGACGAATCGGCGGGTACCTCGGCGCTACGCCTCAGGAGCCTCAAGAGCCTTTACGATCCTTCCTATTCTGACGAGTCCTGGATCGGCCAGCCCGTGAACCTTATCCCCAGGATGAGGTCATGGATCGACGCGCACGCGCCCGGCACGAAGCTCGCCATCACGGAATATAATTTCGGCGACGCCGACAACGGCATCTCGAGCGCGCTCGCGCAGGCTGAGGCGCTGGCCATCTTCGGGCGCGAAGGGGTCTACGCGGCGAACCGATGGGTCGTCCCCGATACGGACAGCCTGGTGGAGGATGCCTTCAGGCTCTACCTTAACTACGATGGCACCGGCGCCAACGTGACGGGCGAGAGCGTGCGCGCCGTCAGCTCGAACAGAGACGCAGTGGGGACTTACGCCGTGCGCGGTCCCGAGGGTTCGGGCCTGCTCTATGTGCTTCTCTTCAACAAGGACACATCGACACGCAGTACCACCGTGAGCGTCGCGGGGGGGCTTGTCGGGAGCGTATCCATCTACGGCTTCGACAGCGGCAGCCGTCTATCGGCCATGGGCTCTCTCTCCCAGTCAGCCGGAGCCTTCACCGTTGAAATGCCGGCGCGGTCGGCGCGCCTGGCGGTGGGCAGGATGTGCCTGGAAGCGCCGCCCGCGGTTCCCGAAATGCATGTCGGGAAGAACGACGGCGGTTCGCAGATAAACTGGACATGGACCGATGTAACGGGTGCCGTCGATTACGGCGTTGTCGAGGACACATTGGCGAACGGGAGCTTCACGACCATCACAGGCACTGCGGCGACGGGAGTGACCGGCCTCACCGCCGCGATGCCGTCGGGAGTCAAGTTCTACAAGGTGTTCGCGCGGAACTCCTGCGGGAACGGTCCAGCCGGCTGAAACTAGTTAGAGCTGATTGCTGGCGCAAGAGCTGAAGAGCAGAAGGAGGAAAGAAAAAGACAAGAATCATTCACCACGAAGACACAGAGGACACGAAGCAAGATTATTTTCTTGTGTTCTGACAATGAGATTTCTTTGAAGCAAAGATGTTAAATTTTCAGATATTTGAGCAAAGAGCGGTTTTCGAAAAAGCACCCCTCGCTCTGTGCTCTCTGCGACCTCAAATGGTTAAATAATTTTTTAAATTTACGCTATCTCGCGTAGATGAACGTCGCCTCCTGCCCGTCGGGGTTCACGAAACGGATCTGCACCCCGACTCCTTTTGGGAAAAGCGACTTGAGGGAAGTCCCGCCCTTGATCACCAGGGAGGAAGAGCTCTTGAACTTGACCGCAGGCCACGGGGAACTGTCTCCGGCAATGTATACGAGGATGGCCGGGTCGAGATCGGAACCATAGACCTTCAACCTGAAAGGACTCCCGATTTTCGTGACGGAGCTCACAGACGGCGGCGGTTGGGGTCCCCGAACGGCGATAGTTCCTGTAGACCTGCACGTGACATCGCCTATGGATGAGGTCATCGCCCAGGCGTAAGACCCCTCGCCTGTGTAGGTGTGAGTCGTATCCTGCGCCGAGGAGTGAGGGCTGCCGTCGCCGAAATCCCAGTCGTAGGCGACGCTCCCTGTGCAGAGGCTGGAGGGGGTCGCAGACGCGGAGAACGCCGCGGGCTCGTCGATCCGGGATGAAGCGGGCACCGTGGCGCTGCATGAGAGCGTGCAGGTTCCGCCAGAAGGACAGCCGCCGTCGCCCTTCCAGCAGTGGTATGCGATGTTCAGCAGCTGGGAAAATTCTCCGCTGGCCTTCTGCCCTCCGGCCGAGGATGGATGGCTGTCCCCGCTGGGGTAGGAGGAGAAATTGTTGGAGACTGTCTGCTGGTGTTCGATCTCGCCGTCCTTGTAGCGATGATGGTTGCCGGAGGAGGCCCCCAGGTCGTTCACATTCGCGCCGCCTCCGTTCGAAGTCAGGACGTTGTAAAAATCGAAGACGAAAACATTATGGAGGGGATATTCCGCCAGGTAATCATTGACGAGCCAGTTGTTCAAAGCCCGGGCATTGGCCGCGCGCACGTCGTCTGTGTCCGCCTGCCGGAGCGGAGGCGCGCAGATGATTATGAACAGTTTCTCGGGGTGTGACTGAAAGTAGTTGAGGATGTCGATGTATATGCCTTTGGCGTTTGCGACGGTCATGTATTCCGAGTATGCGTCCTGTCCCTTGAGCGGGTTGTCGTTGATTGAGGGGACGGGGTCCGAAGGGTTGCCTCCCAGCTGGGAGTTTGGGAAGCACGACTTGAACATGACTATCTCGTTCTCGCCTCCGGGGTTTGTCGAAAGGCGCGAGTAGTAGCAGGTCTGGTTGCTCTCGGCGTAAAGAGCCGCCATGTAACTGCCGTTTTCCGGGCCGCGGAACCACTCCCACCAGTTCCCTATGTCGGTCCGGTCGCCGATTCCGTCGGGACCCCAGCCGTAGTTGGTGTCGCTCACGAAATAATTACTGCCCATCAGGGAAAGTCCGAGATGGCCGGCGTTGTCGTTGTCATCGGAGAGCCAGTTCTCGCCCGTTGAGTGGTGGATGAAGATCAGCCTTACCGGCACCGAGGGCGGGTCGGGGTTCAGCTGGGCCAAAGCCGCCGGCCCGATGATGCAAAAAGCCAAAGCCAGAACGAGACACAACATTCCTCTCTTCATTTGCAGCATCCTATGACCGCTATATTCTATTACCACTCCCAACATCGCTGCAAGAGTGCTGAAGATCTGAAGTTCAATAAGGAAAATGATTCCTCAATATTTTACTTTTCACTTTTCAATCTTCAATTTTCAATGCAGGCGCAGCGTGCTTGACTGACGCCTGCCGCGCTCTCCCTGCTAAGAGCCTATCCGGAAATAAGACATGGCCGCGACGGTAGTTGTCGGAGATGCATGGCGCGGAAGCGAACGAAGGCCGATGTCTGGCGCATCGGATGAGCGAGCTGACAAAGCCAGACGCTCCGACAGCCCCGTCCCGAAGGGCGCGGGCGGCGGGCTTCGCATGACTGTGTTGACCTCCCTTGAAAGGCAGACCAGCCTTACTTCGGTCGGCCGCCTTGACCTGCTGGCCCGGCGCCACGCGCGCGACTATGCCCTATTTACGGATAGGCTCTAAATCGTCAGCGAAGCCTCTATGGGTACCACCCAGGCGTGGGTCGATTCGCAGAGCTTTGAACTCCTGACGCACTGGGATATGCATCCCATGATCCCCTCGACCGCGGAGTCTTCGATGGCCGCCATTATGAGGACGGAGGCTCCGGGGTGAAGACGGTCGCCCATCTTCGCCCCGCTCTTCCCGACTCCCGAGACGTCGTGGATCATGGTGTATCCGCTGATGCCCTTTTCCCTCATCATTTTGAGGCAGTGCGGTTCGTATTCGCTGTCGGTGACTATGAACAACATCTTCATTTTCTACTCCTCCTCGGTGAAAGCTTCGTCCGAGACCGGCGCCTTGTCGCCGTAGAAGAAATAATAGAGGATCGGGATCGCTCCCCAGGAGAGAAGCGTCGAAGCTACCTCGCCGGAGATCAGCGCGAGGGCCATCCCCTGGAATATCGGGTCCATAAGCATCACGGAGGAGCCGACGACGACGGCTAGGGCTGTCAGCAGCATCGGCCTGAAGCGCACCGCCCCGCCTTCTATGAGAGCCTCCCTTACTCCCATGCCCTGCCTCATCTTCATCTCCGCGAAATCTATGACGAGGATCGAGTTCCTGACGACTACGCCCGCGAGGGCGATGAAGCCGATCATGGAAGTCGCGGTGAAGAACGCACCGAAAAGCCCGTGGGCGGGGATTATCCCGACGAGCGAAAGCGGGATGGGGGCCATTATCGCGATCGGCGTCAGGTAGCTCTTGAACCAGCCTACGACCATGATGTACATCAGGATCAGCACCAGCGCGAAGGCGATTCCGAGGTCCCTGAACACTTCGTAGGTTATCTGCCATTCGCCGTCCCACTTCATCACTTCCGAGTTCGCGAGGAAAGGGAGGGAAGTGTAAAGCCTGTCGAGGCCGACCTTCCCGCCGCCGAGATCGAGCTTTTCAAGCTCCCTGTTGAGTTTCATCATCGCGTAAACCGGGCTCTCCTCCCTGCCTGCCACTTCCGCGACCACATAGACGACGCGCTGGAGGTTCTTGTGGTAGATGTCCTGCGGGACCTCCTCCATCCTGATATCCGCCACCTGGGAAAGGGGGATCATCTGCCCCGTCCTGTTTGGAAGCACTATCGAAGAGACGGCCTCCTTCGATGCCATCGCCCACTCGGTGAACTTGAGCTTTATGGGGACGCTCTCCCTTTCGTCCTCCACGTGGGCGTACTGCGGAGGGTGGCCGCCCATGAGCATTGCGAGGCTGTTGCTGATCTCCATGGGCGAGATGCCCATCGAGGCCGCGCGCTTCGGATCGACGTCTATCACGAGGTTCTTCTGCGGTTCGAGCATGAAGATGTCGGTGTCCACGACGCTGTCGGTCTTCCTGAAAAGTTCCGCCACCTTCTTGCCGAGGTCGAGCATCCTGTCCATCTTCGGCCCGTAGATCTCCGCGACCAGCGTTGAAATGACGGGAGGCCCCGGAGGGATCTCGACGACCTTCATCTTCACGCCGTATGTTTTCGCGACAGGTTCCAGAAGTATCCTCGCTTCCTTGGCAAGTTCGTGGCTCTGCTTGCTCCTGTCGCCCTTGGGTAGCAGGTTGACCTGTATGTCCGCCTTGTTGGGCTGCTGTCTCAGGAAGTAGTGGCGGACGAGCCCGTTGAAGGTAATGGGGGCCGATGCGCCCGCGTAGATCTGGTAATCGGTCACCTCCTTCATCTCCCTGAGCTTTTCGGAAAGAGCCATCGCGGAGCGCAGGCTCTCCTCGAGCGGAGTTCCTTCCGGCATGTCGAGGACGACCTGGAACTCGCTCTTGTTGTCGAAAGGGAGCATCTTCACCTTGACCACCTTCGTGACGACAAGCCCCACGGCTATGAGGAGAAGAAGGACATTGCCCAAAAGGAAATATGTCGCCAGTTTCTTGGAACCGAGCAGTCTGGTCATGAAAGCGCGGTAGTACTTGAGCAGAGCCATCTCCTTTTCTTCGTGTTCGTCCTTCCTGTTCTTGAGCAGCTTGTATGCCGCCCACGGAGAGACGATGAAGGCGACGAGCAGGGAGATGAGCATGGCGGCCGACGCGCCCACGGGGATGGGCCTCATGTAGGGCCCCATCATGCCCCTGACGAAGGCCATCGGCAGGATCGCGGCGATGACTGTGAAAGTGGCGAGGATCGTGGGGTTGCCCACTTCGTCCACCGCTTCGATGGCTTTTCTGACCAGCGTTCTCTGGTCCTTCATCGCGAAATGGCGGTAGATGTTCTCCACCACCACGATGGCGTCGTCGACAAGTATCCCGATGGAAAATATGAGGGCGAAGAGCGTCACCCTGTTGAGCGTGTAGCCGGAGAGGTAGTAGATGAGAAGGGTGAAGGCGAGAGTGACGGGGACGGCGATGCCGACGACGATCGACTCCCTCCATCCGAGCATGAGGGCGATGAGGATGACGACCGAGAATGTGGCGAGGAGGAGGTGCTCGATAAGCTCGTTGGACTTGTCCTTCGCCGTCGCGCCGTAGTCCCTCGTGATCGTTATGTTGACGCTTCCCGGGATCAGCCGCCCCTTCAGTTCTTCGATCTTCTTGAGAAGGTTCTCGTTCAGTTCCGTCGCGTTGACGCCGGACCTCTTTGCGACGGCGATCGTCACGGCGGGAAAGTTGCCCGCTCCGCCCTCGAGCCCTTTTTCCTTCGCGGCGGGCCCCATCCCCATGAAGACATAGCTTTTCGGGACGGGCTCTCCGTCGTCTATTTTAGCCACGTCGCCCAGGTATATCGGTTTGCCGGAGAAGAAGCCGACGAGGACGCTTCCGACGTCGTTCTTGTCCTTGAGCCACGATCCGGCCTCGACCTTGATCTCCTCGTTCCCGCTGACGAGGCTCCCCGCCGGCATCCTGCTGTTGAAAGCGGCGAGGGATTGCGCTATCGAGAGGGGGCTTAGGCTGTACGAGGCCAGCTTGACCGGGTCCAGGTTGACCCTGATCTCCCTGTTCTGCGCGCCGAGGACCTCCACCGACGCTACGTTGGGGACCTCCCTCAGCTTGAACTCCACCTCACGGGCTATCCTCGTCAGGTCGTAAGAGGAAGCTTTCTCTCCCCAGAGAGTGAGGGAGAGCACAGGAACATCTGCGATGGAGTGGAGCTTGACGATCGGTTCCATCGCGCCCTGAGGCAGCAGCCTGCCGTTGGCCTTCATCTTGTCGTAGATCCTGACCATCGCATCGGTCTCGTCGGAGTTGACCTCGAACCTGACGATCACCATACCGAAGTTCGACGAGGAGGTCGAATAGACATACTCGACTCCGGGGATCTCCCAGAAAAGCTTTTCGAGCGGGGCGACGGCCCTCTGCTCGACTTCCTGAGGGGTCGCGCCGGGGAAGGGGATTATGACATCCACCATCGGCACGACGATCTGCGGCTCCTCCTCTCTCGGCGTCATCAGCGCGGCGAAGAGGCCGAGAAGCAGCGAGCTTATTACGATGAGCAGCGTCAGCTTGTTCTTTAAAAAATAATGGGCTATGGAGCCGGAAGGCCCGACCCTGATCATTGTCCTTCCTCCAGCTTCATCCCTTCGGCGAGCCTCTCCGGGGGATCGACCACCACGGTCTCGCCGCCCGCGAGGCCCGAAAGCGCCTGGACGAAGCCGTCCTCGCTCCTGCCGCTCCTTATGATCCTGAGCGACGCCAGCCCCTTATCATCCTTCACGAAGACCGATTCGAGCTGCCCCTGTTTCCTGAGAGCGCCCGACGGGATGGCGACGAATTCCTTGGTGAAAGCGTTGAACCGCACCCTCGCGAACTGGCCGGGGACGATCCCGTCGTCCTCAGGAACTTCGAGCCTGACGGTCGATGTTTTCGTGAAGGGGTCGGCTGCCGGTACCACCGCGGCTACGACAGTATCCACCGACCTTCCATCGTCTTCGAGGAATATCTTCGCGGCGGAACCGGCGGTTATTCGCCTGGCTTTGTTCTCAGGCACTTCGACTCGAAGCTCGAGGGACGCGGGATTCTCGACAGTGAGAATGGGCATCCCCGGATAAGCGAGGTTGCCCGGCTCAATCCATTTCCTGGTAACGACTCCGTCCGCGGGGGAGTAGAGCTTTCCGTATGAGAGGAGCGTCCCCGCCATTTTGAGGCTCGCGGAAGCCTGCTCCATCTGCGCCTTCGCGGCGGCCGCTCCCGCTTCCATCTGTTCGAGCTGGTGGCGAGTCACGGCCTTTTCTTCGAAGAGCCTCCTGAACCGTTCGAGGTCGCGCTCCATGTTGGCGGCGTTCACTTCGGCGGCCTTGAGCCCGGCGCCCGATTGGCGGTAGGCGCTCTCCGCCTCCGCGGCGTCCACCTCCGCGAGGAGCTGTCCCTTCTTTACGGCGTCGCCCTCGGATACCTTGAGCGAGAGGAGCCTCCCCATCATCTTCGTCGAAATGTTGACTGTGTCTCTGGACTTTATGGCCCCGACATAGTTCTCTTCGGAGGAGAACTGCCTTTTTTCGGCTTTTCCGAGACTGACCTTGACGGTTTCCTTGGGGCCGGACTCGTCTTTTCCGGAAGAGCATGCCAGCAACGAAACAACGGCCAGCGCGGCGGCGAGATAGATCAATTTCTTCATTTCAGGCTCCTTCTACTGAAGCAGATGCGCGCCGCCGACCGCGGCCGCGAGAGCGGCCTTTTCGGACAGCGCGTCAAAATAAGATTTTGCTCTTGAAAGTCTTGTGGATGTGACCAGTATGTCGGCGTCGAGAAGCTCCGTCACCAGAGCCATTCCCTCTTCGTAACGCTTCGAGACGATCCTCTGGTTCTCCCTCGCCTGTTCGAGAGCCTTGGCGGTGACGGCTATCCTCTCCTCGTCGGCTTTCAGCTTCAGGTAAGACTCCTTAACTTCGAGAAGCACCTTCATCCTGAGGTCGGCGAGCGCCGAGGCTGCCTGCAGTTCGTCGGACCTCGCCTGCATGAGCGCCCCGCCTCTTCTCCCCGCGTCGAAGACAGGTATCCTCACTTCCACTCCGACGGCCCAGTTCTTTCCGTACTCGCTTCTGTTGAAGTAATCCCTTTCGAGGGACGCCCCTAGGCCTACCTGCGGCAGGTAATCGGCTTTCTTGATCTTCACTCCCTCTCCCGCCTGTTTCACCCGGGCTTCGAGGGCGAGAAGTTCTCCGCGGTTGGCCTGAGCCGCTTCGGAAAGCATTTCAAGGGTTTTCTCGGGAGGAATGTAAGAGGCGATGTCTCCCTCGGGCGTTACCTTCTCCGTCACGCCCATCGCGTAGGCGAGGTATTCTCTCGCTATCTCGAGGTCGGCCTTCCTCGAAGCGAGCTCCTGCTGGATTTCAGAGAGATAGACCCTCATCCTGAGGAGGTCCGAGTCGAGGACCAGCCCTTCCCTGTGCATCGCGGTTATCCTCTTTTCGTGCGCTAGTGCGGTCTCGGCGGCTTCTTGATAAACGCCGACGGCTTCTTCGGCGAGGAGGGCGCCGAAGAAGGCCCGTGTCACGCCGCTCCTGGTCGCCTCTTCGGCTTCCTTAGCCATGCTCTCGGCCGCAGTGATCCCCAATTTTGCCGCCCTGCCGGCCGCGCTGATCTTCCCGCCCGTCCAGATCGGCATCGCGAGGCTTACCTTTCCCTGGTAGTTGGTCAGAGGGGCGGGGGTGTTCAGGTTGTCGATGGCGAAATCCATCATCGAGAATCTCTCCTGCGTCAGCTTGCCCATGAAGACATAGACGGGGTTGTCGGTCCTGCTGTAGGCGAGGCTCAGGTCAATCTGCGGGAAATAGTACGAGTCGGCTTCCTTTTTCATCCCGACAGCCTTGTCGACTCCCATTCGCGCGGCATTCAGCAGGTTGTTCTGCCTAAGGGCGGTGGAGACCGCCTCGTCCAGCGTCACGGCAACGGTTTCCTGTGCGGCTAAAGGGGTCGCCGCCGCCAGGATCATCGTCATTATAGTTTTGAACATCTTCATTCCGACCTCCGCTCTGATGTCACCATTATACAGAAGATGCGGGAAGAGGGAAAAGGTAACAGGCGGAGAGAACAAGCTTCGCTTGAATTGAAAAATGAAGATTGAAAATATTAAACCTGTGGAATCCATTTCCTTATTGAACTTCAGGTCTGGGGTTAACCATCAGCCCGGCAAGCGCCGCCTGAACAGTCTTCTTTTCGCATTGTTATATATAAGTTTATGGCTTGACTTGTGGTAAAATCTTTGTCGGGAGGATCCATGCAGTCAGAAACCATCCTTATGAACGGAGTGGCTCTTTTACGCCTGACCGGAAAGATAGGCCAGGAAGAAAACCTCTTGAGGGAGACAGTCCTCGAAATGCTCCGCAAGGGAGTAAAAAGGATCGTCCTCGAGATGGGAGGCATCCCCATCATGGGTTCCGCCGCCCTCGCCGAGCTTGTTTCATCGCTCGTCAGCGCCCAGCGTTACAAGGCGGTCGTCAAGCTTGCCAATCCGACCACGAATGTCAGGGGCATTCTCGACATCACGAAGCTCTCCACCGTTTTCGACATCTACGACACGGAAGAAGAAGCGCTGAGATCGTTCTGAGGAAAGGGGGAGTTACAAGCTTCGCTTGAATTTTAAATTGAAAAATGAAAATTGAAAATATTAAAATTGAGGAATCCATTTCCTTTTTGAACTTCAGCACTTCAGCCCTGCAGTCAGCGCCTGCATTTTAAATTTTAAGGATTAAATTTCAAATTTGAAATTTGTGGTATTCATTTCCTTAATGAGCTTCAGCCTTAAACCTTCAGCGCTGCACGAGCTTCGCTTGAATTAAAAATGGAAGATTGAAAAATGAAGAATCTAATTTGGTGGAGTCATTTTCCCTATTGACCCTTCAGCCATCCGCCTTCAGCTCTTGATAGTGCGCCCCCTGCGGACGATCCATCCTTCCCCGTTCCCGGTCTTTGATATAATAATTCCTTGGAGGAAAGATGGAAGTTCTGGAGCAGATCCTTTCGAAGATAAGCGACATCGTGTGGGGATACCCGCTTCTCATCCTGCTGATGGGGACCCACATATTCCTGACGCTCAGGCTGAATTTCATCCAGCGGTTCATCCCGCTCGCGATAAAGATCTCCCTGAGCAGGAAAAGGGAAGGCGCGGGTGAGATAAGCCAGTTCGGCGCGCTCACGACCGCGCTCGCGGCCACGATCGGAACGGGGAATATCGTGGGCGTCGCGACGGCTGTCTCCGCGGGAGGGCCGGGAGCGGTCCTCTGGATGTGGCTCACGGGCGTATTCGGGATCGCGACCAAGTACTCCGAGGCCCTTCTCAGCGTCAATTTCAGGACGCGCAATCCCAAGGGTGAGGTGGTCGGCGGCCCGATGTACGTCCTCGAAAAGGGGCTCAAGGCGAAATGGCTCGGAGTGACCTTCGCCTTCCTCACGGCGGTCGCCGCTTTCGGGATAGGCTGCATGGTCCAGGCGAACGCGATATCCGCGCTCTTCAGGGAGACACTGGTCCATCACGGAGTAAGCGAAAACGGCGCGAGAACATCGACCTATTTCGTCGGGGCTCTTCTGGCTATCTTCACTGCCGTGGTCATCCTGGGTGGCGTCAAATGGATCGCCTCGTTCTGCGAGAAGCTCGTCCCTTTCATGGTTATCGTCTATGTCCTTGGCTGCCTGACCCTTCTTGTGATTCATTTTGAAAAGATCCCCGGGTCGATCTCGCTGATCTTCACTTCGGCCTTCACCGGCCAGGCGGCGATCGGAGGATTCCTGGGCGCGACGATCAAGGAAGCTATCAGGTTCGGAGTGGCGAGAGGGCTCTTCTCCAACGAATCGGGACTCGGGAGCGCGCCGATCATCGCGGCAGCGGCACAGACAAAGAACAGCGTGAGGCAGGCGCTCGTCTCCATGACCGGAACCTTCTGGGACACGGTGGTCGTCTGCGCCATGACCGGCCTTGTGCTCGTCAATTCGGGAAAGTGGGAGGCGGGGCACGGAGGCGCGGCTCTGACAAAGGAAGCTTTCACGGACCTCTCCTTCTTCGGCCCGGCCATATTGACTATCTCTCTCTTCACCTTCGTCTTCTCGACGATCCTCGGCTGGGAGTATTACGGGGAAAAGGCGGCGGAATATCTCTGCGGGGAGAAGGTCAGGATCCCGTACAGGGTCCTCTGGGTCCTCCTCGTTTTCGTGGGAAGCATCGTCGCTTTGAAGAGCGTCTGGAGCTTCGCGGACATAGCCAACGGGCTGATGGCGGTTCCGAACCTGATTTCGCTCCTTCTTCTTTCCAAGATCATAGTGTCGCAGACGGACAGGTTCCTGATATCAGGGAATATTGATGACTCGGACGAAAATATGGAGTAGAATGGCGCTGTAAAACGGAGGTTGATATGAAAAAGGCTCTTTTTGTTCTGTCGATTGTTATTTTTGTGGGGATCTCGGCATTCTCGCAGACCATAAACGAAGCGGAGCCTAACGGCTGCATAACCCTCGCGGGGGGCGGAGACGCCTATCAGACGCTTCATCCCGGGATGGGAGTTTACGGTTCGGTCTCGACGCAAGATACCGAAGGCTGTCTTTACTTCGGGTATGATGACGGCGACGAATATATCGAGGACCTTTACGCCTTAACGGTTTCACAGGCCGGTTATTACTCCGTGAACCTGCTTTTTTACGGATATGTGGATGCAGACCTATACCTGATGGATCAGGACCTTAACCTCTTGAACCTGAACGAGTGCGGCGATTACACCTGCGGGATAACCTGCGGCAACCCCGAGATCGTGAACACTTATCTCGAGCCTGGGACCTATATCATCGGCGTCAGCCTCTCGACTATTTACTACTGCTTCGAACCGGGACCGACAGATTACTTCCTGAGGGTCGACGTGGGTGCTCAGGGAGAAGCTCCCTCCGTCAGCAGTCTTTCAAAGGCAGGGAATCCCTTCAGGCTTTTGATCTTCGGGAACAGGTTCTACAGCGGAACAAGGGTGGTGATCAACGGAAACGAGTGGACCAATTTCACTGTCAAGGAGACGACCCTTTTGAAACTGAAGAAGGGAGCCGCCCTCAAGGCGATGTTCCCCAAGGACGGATCGTGGGTGCCGATCACGATCATCAGCGGAACAAACCAGTCGACCACCATCCTCTACAACAGGCTCGCCAACGCGTGGCAGGAGGGGGGGAGGCAGGCTTCGCCTGCATTTTAAATATCAAATTGAAAATTGAAAATATCAAAATTGAGGAATCATTTTCCTTATTGAACTTCAGCGCTTCAGCGCTTCACGCTTCAGTTCTGGCGTCAGCCAGGCAGGCTTCGCCTGCATTTAAAATTGAAGATTGAAAAATGAGAAGTGAAAAATGAAAAGCAAAAAAGGAAATGGTTGAAGGGGAGGTAAGTATGCGCAGATCTAACAACAGATTATTCCTTTCTGCGGCGATCCTTCTGTTTTCCGTTTTCGCTATCGCGGGACCACCGGAAGACGAATCGAATGATGCTGACTATTTGATCTCGAAGTGGAATATGTCGGCAGAGGAGATTACATCTCTAGAGAACCAGGTGAAAAAGAACCCTTCTGATCTGGCGGCCAGGGAAAAACTGCTTATACATTATGGAACGGAGCGGTTATCCTCTCCTGAGGCCAGGAAGTTGTTCGCCAAGCACGCTCTCTGGGTCATCAATAACTTTCCCGCCTCGAAGATGGCCGTTTATGAGTGCGCCCTCGATCCAAGGATTGACGGAAAGGCTTATGAAAAAGGCAAGAAGCTCTGGCTCAGGCACGTGAAGAGAAACCCGGCCGATGCCTCGATACTCGGCAACGCGGCGCGGGCTCTTACGCTTTACGAAAGAACAACCTCCGAAGAACTGTTCCTGAGATGCAAGAAACTCGAACCTGCCAATCCAAAATGGCCGGAAGAACTTGCGCACTTGTACCGCCTGGGAAGGCAGACGGAAAAGGATGATGCCGGATCGACAAGAAACAGGAACGCCAAAGCTCTCGCGCTTTTGGAAGAAGCTTATGCTCTTGCAAAGACAAATGACGAGTACCGGTTCCCTCTGCTTAACGATCTTGCGAAATGTGCTTTTGAAGCTGATGAGATCGAAAAGGCCGGAACTTATGCCAGACTTCTGCTGAAAAATGCCCAAAAGGACATGAAGAACTGGAATTACGGCAACGCGCTTTATGACGGCAACCTTGTCCTGGGGAGAATAGCCCTGCGCGAAGGGAAAATGGATGAGGCGAAGAGCTTCCTGCTGAAAGCTTCGGAGTCGCCCGGTTCTCCAAACCTCGATACTTTCGGGCCCAACCTGACGCTCGCCAAGGAATTGTTGGAAAAGGGAGAAAAAAAGGTAGTCCTCGAGTTTTTAGGGAAATGTTCAAGCTTCTGGAAAGAGGCGAATTGTTTCATGGAAGCCATCAATAAAGGCGAAACTCCGAACTGGGGTCCCAATCTTTATTACTGAAAAGGATGGGAGGTCAGGCAAATAGGGGATAGGCAAGCGTAGCTTGAATTGAAAAATGAAAAGTGAAGATTGAAAAGTGAAAAAATGTGGAATCATTTTCCTTATTGAACTTCAGCCTTCAGCGCTTCAGCTCTTCAGTTCTGGCGTCAGCCCGGCAGGCTTCGCCTGCATTTAAAATATCAAATTGAAAATTGAAAATATCAAAATTGAGGAATCATTTTCCTTATTGAACTTCAGCGCTTCAGCCTTCAGCGCCGTCCGAAGGACACCAGCCATCCGCCTTCAGCCTTCAGCCTAGGCGCCAGCCATCAGCCCTATATTGACTTGCTATTTACACTTATAACTATATGTTGTAGACTTTTTCAAGGAGGTGCACAGTGCTCTGCCCATTTTGCGGTCATATGGAAGATAAAGTGGTGGATTCCAGGGAGGTCTCCCAGGGCGCAAGCATCAGGAGGCGGCGCGAGTGCCTCGACTGCCACCGCAGGTTCACTACCTACGAAAGGATAGAAACGATCCCGTTCCAGGTCGTCAAGAGGGACGGCAACCGTCAGAAGTTCGACAGGGAAAAGCTCCTCGCCGGGCTTTTCCGGGCTTGCGAGAAGAGGGCCGTGCCTTCCTCGACGCTCGAGGGGATCGCTGACGAGATAGAAGGCCTCATTCAGAACTCTCCCGACAGGGAAGTCCCGACGAGCACGATAGGCAACATCATCATGGACAGGCTCAAGGAGCTCGACCAGGTTGCGTATGTCCGTTTCGCGAGCGTTTACAGGAGGTTCGGAGACATCAGCGAGTTCATCGAGGAGGTCAAGCGCCTCGCCGAGCCCCACCGGCCAGAGAGTCACAAACACGGGGATGAGGGATGACACGCGTCCTCTCTTCGGTCCTGGAGCTGATGCGGCTGCAGTCCGAGATGAACAGGATCTTCGAAGTCCTGGAAGCTCTCGAGAGCGAAGAAGATTCCTACGCGATCGAATACGCTCCCGCCTATGACATATTCGAGACATCCTCGGCGATAATCGTGGAGATGGACCTCGCCGGGACGAAGCCCGACAGCCTTAAGATAACGGCCATCGGCGACCACGTTATAATCGAGGGAATCAGGGGGCACGGCGTCAAAAAGAGCTCCTCGCATTTCCACCTGATGGAGAGGTCCAAAGGAAAGTTCAAGAAGAACATTCTCATCGACGGCCCGTTCAACACGCACAAGGGTGAAGCCGTATTCCGCAAGGGAGTTCTCAGGATCGAGTTCCCGAAGGTCAAGGACAGGCGGGGAGCCCCTCATCCGATAACAGTTCACAAGGAATAGCCTTCATGGCCCGTAAGCCCCAGGGTCTTCTTCCCGTCCCCGAAAAGCTTTTGGTCTGGGAACACGCCGACAGGGCCGTTTTTCCTTTCGGAATAGAAAAGCTCGCCGTGGCGGACGGGGAAGGGAACGCTCCGAATGCCCGCGTGATGGCTTCGGCGGAGTTCCTTATAATCGCGGTGCCAGGTTCGGACAAAGGCGTCGGAACGGTCTGCAAGGTCCTTCAGTCAGAAGGAGCGGGCGAGGGCCGAATGTCGCTGGTAGTCCAGGGAGTCTGCAGGACGAGGTTCTCACGCCCAAAAGATGGCGGGACGACAGCCGTCAGGCACGCGCCTTTACCGGACAAGCCATTGAAAGGATCTTCTCCTCTCGCGGCCGCAAAGATCAGGGGGATCCTCGACCGGCTGAACGGCCTTGCCGTCTCCGCGGGGACGATCTCCCCGGCCTTCGTGGACGAACTTTCAAGGATAAGGCTTCCCGGACGGTTCTCCGACATACTCGCGCAGGAGCTTTCACTGCCGCCAGACAAGGCGGGGGAACTTCTTTCGGAGGCGGACCCGCGGAAGAGGGTGGATCTGCTCCACAAGTTCCTCCAGAGCGAGATCGAGATCGAATCGATCCGCGTGGAGATGGAGAACAAGACCTACAACGAGATAGACAAGAGGCAGAGGGAATACTTCCTGAAGCAGCAGATGGAAACGATCCAGTCGGAACTCTCCCAGGGCAGGGAGCAGGAGGGAACCGAAGCGCCGTATCTCGGGAAGGCCGAATCTCTCGATGCTCCGGAAGCCGTCAGGGAGCACCTCGTCAAGGAGATCGGCAGGCTGGCGCGGCTTTCTCCATATTCCGAGGAAACGGCCCAGCTCAAGCCTTACCTCGACTTGGTCTTCGACCTGCCCTGGGGGAAGTTCACGGAAGACAACCTGGATCTCGGAAAGGTGAAACGGCTGCTCGACAAGGAGCACTTCGGGCTCCAGAAGGTCAAGCGGAGGATCCTGGAGCATCTCGCGGTCCTTAAGATAGGAGGAAAGGGCGGTGGGAGGATCTTCTGTCTCGTCGGGCCGCCCGGGGTAGGAAAGACGAGCCTCGGAAAGGCTATCGCGGGGGCGCTCGGAAGGAAGTTCGTCCAGATGTCGCTGGGCGGCATCAAGGACGAAGCGGAGATACGCGGCCACAGGAAGACTTACATCGGCGCGATGCCCGGCAGGATCATCCAGGGGCTGAGGATGGCCAAGACGATGAACCCTCTCTTCCTGCTGGACGAGATAGACAAGGTTGGTATGGATTTCAGGGGAGACCCGTCGTCCGCTCTTCTCGAGGCCCTGGACCCGGTGCAGAACAACCACTTTGTCGACAACTACCTCGGCTTCCCTTTCGACCTGTCCAAAGTCCTATTCATAACCACCGCGAACACGACCGAAGGGATACACCCCGCTTTCCTCGACAGGCTCGAGATCTTGGAACTGCCTTCGTATACCGAGGAAGAAAAGATTTCGATCGCGAAGAGGCACCTGGTGAAACGGATAAAAGCCTCGACGGGGGTAGGCGACAGGATATCGATAGACGACCGGGCGATAACCGCCGTAATCCGAAGCTACACGCGCGAAGCAGGGCTGAGGAACCTGGAGAGGGAGCTCGAGAAGATTTACAGGAACGCCGCTCTGAAACTGGCAAGGGGGAAAGCCGTCGGCGAAAGGATAGGCGATCAAGAGGCGAGGAAGATACTCGGGCCTCAACCATTCTTCTGCAACGAGCGGATGAAAAAGGAGAAGGTGGGGGTAGCGACAGGCCTGGCATATACGGAAGTCGGGGGGGAAGTGCTTTTCGTGGAAGCCTCGGTCATTGACGGCACGGGGAACCTGACGCTGACGGGACAGCTCGGCGAGGTCATGAAGGAGTCGGCGCAGGCTGCGCTCACATTCATAAGGTCGAAGGCGTCGGAGCTCAAACTGAACGCGAGATCGCTGTCGAAGAAGGACGTGCACATCCATTTCCCCGAAGGCGCCATCCCGAAGGACGGGCCGTCAGCGGGCATCACGATAGCGGTGGCGCTCTATTCGGTCCTGACGGGAAAAAAGGTGGACAGGGACACGGCCTTCACCGGGGAGATAACGCTCAGAGGAGACGTCCTGCCGGTGGGCGGGGTGAGAGAGAAGATCCTCGCGGCGCACAGGTCGAGGATCAGGAGGGTCGTCCTGCCTTCGTTCAACAGGAAGGACACGGCGGAGCTTCCGAAGTCCGTGCTGTCGAGCACGGAAATGATCTTCGTGGACGACATCAAGGAGGTGTTCAGTCATGCCTTCTAAGATGCGGGCGTGGGTGATAAACAGGACGGGAAGCGTGCTCGACGACAGGCGCCTGCTGGACCTGATCGAGTGCGAGGTCCCCGAGCCGAAGACGAACGAGATACTCGTCAAGGTCTCGGCATCGGGCGTCTGCCACACGGAACTCGACGAGATAGAGGGGAGGACGCCTCCGCCGGAATTCCCCGTAATTCCGGGACACCAGGTGGTCGGGACTGTCGTCGCGAGGGGCACGAGCGCCCGCAAGTTCACGATTGGGGAAAGAGCCGCAGTAGGATGGATAGGCTGGGCGTGCGGGAAATGCGAGAAATGCCGGGGCGGGATGGAGAACCTATGCGAGGGTTACATCGCGACCGGAAGGGACATGGACGGCGGGTACGCCGAGTACATGGTCGCGGACGAGAACTTCGCCTTCAAGGTGCCGCGCAGCTTGACCGACGAGGAGACCGCGCCACTACTCTGCGCGGGAGCAGTGGGATACAGGTCGCTCAAGCTCTCGGGCATAAAGGAGGGGGACCATCTGGGGTTCACTGGGTTCGGCGCTTCGGCGCACCTTGTTCTCAAGCTGGCCAAGTCGCTCTACCCGGAGAACAGGTTCTATGTCTTCGCAAGAAGCGCCAAGGAGAGGGCGTTCGCGAAAGAACTCGGGGCGGAATGGACGGGCGACATTTCGGACAAGCCCCCCGCGAGAATGAAGGCGGTGATCGACACCACTCCCGTGTGGAAAACGGTAGTATGCGCCATGGAGAATCTTCAGCCGGGGGGAAGGCTTGTTATCAACGCCATAAGAAAAGAGAACACGGACAAGGGGGGGCTGATGCTGCTGGATTACGGAAAACACCTCTGGCAGGAGAAAGAAATCAAGAGCGTGGCCAACGTGACCAGGAAAGACATCGACGAATTCCTGAAGCTCGCGGATAAATTCGGCATCAAGCCTCAGGTCGAGCTCTTTCACCTTGAAGACGCCGTGACGGCCCTCAAGCAGATCAAGCAGAGGCAGATCAGGGGCGCGAAGGTGCTGACACTGAGCTGAGCAGGCTTCGCCTGAATTGAAAATTGAAGATTGAAAAATTAAGAAATCATTTTCCCTATTGAACCTTCAGCCTTCAGCCTTCAGCGCTGGCGATAGCCGTATGGCTTCGCCTGAATTGAAAATTGAAGATTGAAAAATGAAAATATTAAAATTGTGGAATATATTTCCTTATGGAGCTTTCAAGCTTCCTAGCTTCCCCGCCTCCTAGCTAGTCCGCCTTCATACTTGGCGCCAGCCGTCAGTCTTCCGCCCCGTTGTCTACTTGTTCTCGCCTTCCTTTTCTTTCTTCCCGAATCGCTTCTTAAGTTTGTCCAATCCCTTTTTCGCGGCTCCGACCGCCTTGTCGACGTTCGCATCGTCTGTCACAACGTCGGTTACGATCTTCCCCAAAGTTCCTATGTCTCCGCCTACCTTCAATCCGCCCATGTTCAGCTCAACGTCCCGGCCCTTGAAAGCTATGGTCCCCGAGAGGCCGTGGTACTCTGCCCGCATCGTACCTTCGGTGAGACCTTCATACATGGTCAGGTCCGCGATGAGGCGGAGGTCGCGGCCGCGAAGGTCGGCGTTCCTGACGGTCGTTCTCTTGCCGTCGGTCTCGATCTCGGCGGTGCCTCTCACATCTGGAATGTCGAGGATAGGATCCAGCCACTTCGACATTTTGTTCTCGGGTATCAGCGCGGCCATTACAGGGCGGGTGTCGGACAATGTCACTTCTGCCTTCGTCTTTATCGCGGCAGGAACCGAAAGCCTGAGAGAAGATTCCGAAAGAGCTACATCTCCCTTCCATCCTCTATCGGTAACCTGACCGGATGAATTTGTCAGGTCCGCGTTCCCGAGGCCGAATTTGCTCCCTGAAATGTCGAATGTCTTCGCCTTGAGGTCTCCTCCGCTCAAGCGCAGCAGGGCGTGAAAATCGCCGCGCAAGGACTGCTGCTTGAGGCTGATACCGACACGGGTCCCTTCGATATAAGCTTCTCCGCGAGGGTCCTTGTCCTTCAGTTCCAGGTTGGCCCTGAGACGGCCCTCCGATCCCGGACTGAACGCTACCGGGCTTTGAGGGGGAAGCAAGCCGTTAAGAAGCGACAAGTTGGATATCCTTGATTCCGGCAGGTCAAGCTTCGCGGCAAGATCGTCGTTGTCTGACGCAAGGTCAAGCCTGGGCGTGGTGACGACCGCGGTCAATCCCGGCCCTTCGATCGGGATCGGCGGTATACCTTCCAGGGAAACAACGATCTTCGACCATTTGGCGGTCAGCGAGAAAGCCGTTCCGCCGGCGCCGGTGCCTCCGGAGAGAGCTCCGTCTCCTTTCGCCGAGACGCCCGCCGATGAGCCGGTCAGTCCCTTCCCGCTCCATGAAAGCGAAGACCCGGGGCCGATGACTCCTTGAGCTATCGATATGTCCATCAGGAGGTTTCCGTTCCCGGTGAACCTGACCGGGGCGTTATCCCCGAAAGCCTGGTTCAGGAACCCGAGACTCCGCACATCGCCTTTTCCCTTGCATCTGGCGTTTACGAAACGGAGAAAAGCACGCCCTTTGTGTTTCGCCGGAATCACGCGGTCGATGCTGCCGTCAATGTCCAGGCCAAGTCCCGAGGCGATAGTTTCGGCGCCTTTCCTCATGGTGGCGTCTTTCAGGGAGAACCGTACGTCGCGCGCTTCCATGGCGCCCCTGATCCGGAAATAGAAGTTCGCTTCCGCGGAGCATACCCCGTTGGTCCTGTAGGAGTCTATCCAGATCTCGCGGATTTCGTTGATCTTAAGTTTTCCGAAGCTGAGGCTCCAAGGTGAGGCGATTTTTCCGCCCCCTCCGTGGTGGCCGGTGTTTCCGGCGTTTTCCGTTATAGGGGGCGCAAGCGGGTCCCGCGCGCCTGCTTCTCCGTTCCGCCTCGTCCAGAGGGTGAAGCCTTCAGCCCGGGCATCCCTGAAGTCCGCCTTGCAGAGGAAGAGCTTGAGAGGCTTTATCTTGAGTTCGCACTTGTCCGCTTTGATGAGGGTTTCCCTTCCCGCGCTGCGGCTCTTTATGGCGAGTCCTTCGAGCCTGAATGTGCCGGGCATGGAGAATTTGCCAGACTCCCATTCGATCTTGAAACGCTCCGGGTGACGGCTCAGCAGGTTTTCCAGGAACCCGGAATTTACCGCCCAGTTCCCGCCGAAAATGTAGAGAGCGACCGCTCCGATCAGGAAAAAAAGAAAAATAAAACCGAGGCCGACAAAAACTTTCGCGAGGAATTTCATCTTTTCACCCTTTGACTTTCAGAGCAGTCATTCTTTTTCGTTCATAAACACCATCCGTGTTTCACCCCGAACGATTATACAGTTGAGGGGATTATCAGGCAAGCTGCGCTTGCATTGAAATTTGAAAAATGAAAATTGAAAAGTTCAAAATTATGGAATCCATTTCCTTATAGAACTTCAGCCATCCGGCTTCAGCCCTAGGCCTTGGCGCCAGCCCGGCAAGCTGCGCTTGCATTGAAAATTGAAGATTGAAAATTGAAAAGCTTAAAATTATGGAATCCATTTCCCCTATCAAACTTCAACCTTCAGCCTTAAGCCTTCAGACTGAAGTCAGGCTTCAGCTCTCAGCCCTTGACGGGTTATAATGGGTCCATGATCACGCTGATTCTTCTCGTCACGACCATCCTGGCGGCCTTCCTGCTGGCCGTTCTTGTCTTCACAGCCGAAAGATGGATCCTTTGGATGATAAACGGCCTGGACAGGATCATGACAAGAGTCGGCTTCGGCAAATGGTCTGCGGGCGCGCTGACAGCCGCGGAGGAGTGGTTCAGGAAAAGAAGGGAGCTGCGGAAAAAATAGGGCGCGACGGATCGCGCCCAGGTCGATGTGAATAGTCAGAGACAGTCAATTACATTCAAGGTCCGGATCTCTTGGCGTTCCTTGGGAATCGAACCCGCTCAAGGTACCGCAGCCATTCTCGAGCCTTAAAAGGTAGAACCAGACATTGCCGCTCATCGGCTCCGCGGTGTCGGTGAACGCGACCGTGGAGTCGGATAGATTCGCCGCCCTGCAGGTCGCGTGGCTCCCGTCGAACATCGATGGGCTGTCGCTCCTCAGGATGTCGATCGAGAGAGCAGTAGAGCCCCATGTTCCCGAAGGAGGCATGGACCATGAAAAGTTGTCCGTGGCAGCCCTCGTGATCTTAAGGTTTGAAACGGCCTGCGAGGGGCTTGCCCATACAGTGTTGTCGTAAGGGGCGCAGTCGGTTTCGTTGGGAACTCCGTCGCCGTCGTTGTCTCCGCTTTCATCCAGGCCGACCCTGACGTCGAATTGTTCAAGGGAGTTTCCCTGGACATAATACCAGCGGCTTAAAATGGGTTCTCCGTACTTCGGGTGGAACTTCAGCCTGGCGCGCCACTTGAAGAAATGATCGGTCAGCAGGGACGAAAAAACGTGATCCATTTGGGTTCCAGGGATTGAAAGATCGATCCAGTCGGTCTCGTAAGTGTCGTAGTTCGCGGGGTTGAAGAAACCGTATTCGGTCCATTGGTATTCCACCTTAGCGAGCGCCCTTCCGCAGTAGGAAAAGGCGTTGAACCTCACGGCGAAGGAATCCTCGGAATTGGAATAGAGCGCGGGGACTATCTGCGCCGAATGATCCGGCCTGAACTGTCTTGGTTTAATCTGGGCCCCGCCGGATTTACCTCCGTAAAAAAGATACGCCCCGCCTTCGTTGGTCTGACCGTTATCATACCAGGGGACTCCGGTTATGAAGTCTCCGATGCCGTCCCCGTTCACGTCTCCCGCCGAAGCTGCCGACATGCCAAGTGAAGCGCCGGTTTGGTCCGATTCCATGACCGAATAGGAATCGAACCATCCGGATGCCGAACTGTAGTAGAGGTAAACCCTTCCCTCGTTGGCCTGGCCGTTGGAGTAATATGGCGCTCCGATTGCTAAATCCGTGAACCCGTCCCCGTTGACATCTCCCGCGGAAGAAACCGAGTAACCCATCATGGCACCTGCCTGGTCAGATCCCGTCGTCCATTCAGGGGATTGGTCGGGAAGCGAGTAGAGAGTGTGGATATCGACCCTTCCAGCTTCGGATAAACTGCCATACGAATAACGGGGAGCTCCGATGACGATCTCCGGGGCGGTATCCCTGTTGACAGTTCCCAAAGAGGCGAGGCTGTATCCATACCAGGCGCCGTCCTGGTTGCATTCGCCCCGCCAGTAATGGGAGGAATGGACGCCGGAGGCCGATCCCAGATAAACGAATGCGGCGCCCTCGTCGGTGTTTCCGTTGTCGAAAAGGGGAGCGCCGACGATAATATCGTCGTAACCGTCGAGGTTGATATCCCCTCCGCCGGAAACGCTGAAACCGTAACTGGCATCCTCCTGGTCAGATTGCCCTGTCCAGCTGGGGGTCAGGGACAATCCCGCGGCCGATCCGTGATAAACAAAAGCGGCTCCTTCCCAGTTCTCGCCAAGATAATAATAACGGGCTCCGACAATAACATCATGTCGGCCGTCACTGTTCACATCACCTGCGGAGGCGACACTGCATCCGAAATATGAGTATCCCTGGTCAGATTCCACGGTCCAGTCGGGAGTCGCAGAGAGCCCGGTCGCGGATCCGTAATAAGCGAACGTAGCTCCTTCTTCGGCTTGCCCGTTGGTAAACTCCGGTGCTCCGACTAGGATGTCTCCGAACCCGTCGCCGTTGATGTCGCCCGCGGGAGCCACGCTGAAGCCGAACAACGCTCCAGCGTTATTGGATTCCCCGATCCAGTCGGGAGTTGAAGATGGTCCGGAATATGATCCGTAATAGACAAAAGCGGCGCCTTCGTCAGCCTGGCCGTTGTCGTAGTAAGGAGCTCCTACCAGGATGTCGCCGTAGCCGTCCCCGTTGACGTCGCCTGCCGATGAAACGCTCGTCCCGAATTTAGCCTCCGCCTGATTTGAATCTCGGACCGCGGAGGGAGTTGCGGCGATGCCGGACCCGCTTCCATAATAAAGGAACGCCCTTCCCTCCGAGGTTTCTCCGTTGCTGTAATAGGTAGAACCAAGGAGAATGTCCGAGAAACCGTCGCCGTTGACATCTCCCGCGGACGAACAACTACCGAGATAGGCGTAAGTCTGATTTGACTCCCCGATCCAATCGGCTGTCGCGGAAAGCCCCGAAGACGACCCGAAAAAGACGAACCCGGCTCCTTCGTCTGTCTGACCGTTGTCGTATGCGGCGGACGCTGTTACGATGTCGCCGAACCCGTCGCCGTTGGCGTCGCCGGCTGAAGACACGCAGGAAGCTCCCGTTCCCGTCCATGCCGCGGAAGAACCCGGGCCGGAGGAAGAACCGTGATAGACATACGCGAGAGCCGTTCCGGGGGCGGCAATGGTCACGTCTCCGTATCCGTCGCCGTTCACGTCGCCGGCGTCCGAGACGCTGTACCCGAAATTGGCGTTCGCTATGTCCAGCTCCTTGATCCAGATCGCTGCCTGCAGACCCTTGTTGGATCCCGGATAGACATACACCCTTCCTTCTTCCGACTGTCCGTTGGAATAGTATCTGGCTCCGACAATTATGTCGCTGTATCCGTCACCGTTCACATCCCCGGCGTTGGAAACGCTGTACCCGAAATTGGCCCCGGCAAGGTTTCCCTGCCTGCTCCAGGTGGAAGTCGGGCTCAACCCGGAGGAAGAGCCGGGATAAAAGAAAACTGCTCCTTCGTCTTCTTCCAGCACGCCGCTTTGATAATATGGCGCCCCCACGATGACATCCGAATATCCGTCCCCGTTGATGTCGCCGGCAGTCGAAACGCTCATGCCGAAAAATGCCTCTCCCTGGTCGGATTCGGCTGTCCATGCGGGTGTCGGGGAAAGCCCCGAAGACGATCCGTGGTAGACAAAAGCCCTTCCTTCGTTCGTCTGTCCGTTATCGAACAATCTCGCGCCGATGATCACATCGCTGTAACCGTCTCCGTTCACATCCCCTGCCGTGGAAACACTGTGTCCGAAATAGGCTTCAGCCTGGTCGGATTCCGCGGTCCAGTCCGGGCTGGAAGAGAGCCCTGAAGCCGAACCGTGAAAGACATACACCCTGCCTTCTTCGTTCTGGCCGTTGTCGTATCTGTGCGCCGATATGATGACATCACTGTAGCCGTCGCCGTTCACGTCGCCCGCCGATGAGACGGATTGACCGAAACTCGCGAGAGCCTGGTTCGGTTCCCAGGTCCAGGCGGGAGCAGAAAGCATCGGGTCGATGGTGATGGGATATATCGCATTATCGTCGTCGATCGAGATCCTGATGCCTCCCCGGATGGGGATAAAACCGGATGCAAGAAGCCTGCCTTCCGAATCTTTAACGATCAGTTCACGGTAGCTCAGGACGCTGATACCCCCCTCTTTGAAAAATGTCACTTCCAGGCCGTCTTCAGAAAAACGGGGGAGCAGGTTGCCCGTCAGCTTCATGTCGAGGCTCAGTTTGCCCGGTTCGGTAGAGGGAAGCGGCCTCAAAATCGTGAAGCCCTGTTCGAGTCCGTTCTCGTCGTTGACGTACCATTCGACGATATCGCCCCTGTTTATCTCGATCCTGTCGCCGTCGGCTTTTACATCAGCCTTCAGCCTTGAGCCTTCAGCCTTTCCGGCAAGCTCCAGTCCCAACTCCCAAGAAGGCTTCTCCTCCGTCCTCGGGACGAGCCTGACGCCCTTCTCGTTGAAGTAGCTCCTGAAACCATGCGCCCTGTTGGGCGCCTGGTAGAGGGCGTTCTTCTCGCCTGATGAGGGGGAAAAATGGTATTCCTCCTCCATGATGTTCTGCTGGACGGTGGACCACCAGTCGCCGCTCGCGCCGGGCGGAAGATCGACCCTGCCGCCGCCGGCAAGAAGCTTGTCCTGCCCTAATGAAGATACGCCCGCCAGTACGACCGCCGCCAGCATTAGTAAAGAGACCTGAAAAGCGAAGGATCTTTTCATTTGATACCCCCTTCTCAAGAGCGATGTTTTTCAATTATCAAGAAATTATTTTATGGCAAGGAACGGGAAAATGCAATTCAGCCAAAAAGAAAAAGGGGCGGATGACCGCCCCTTATGATTGTTAATATTTAACTGAACGCTACTCTTCAAGCTTCTCGAAGTCCTCCTTGCCCACGCCGCAGACGGGACAGACCCAGTCGGCCGGAAGGTCTTCGAACGCGGTGCCGGGTGCTATCCCGCCGTCCGCGTCGCCTTCGGCAGGGTCGTAAATGTAACCGCACGGAATACAGCGCCACTTGCTCATGCTTCCTCCTTCTCAAGAAAAACGGTCATCATCAGTTTCCAGCCATCATCGCGGCAACGTCCTCATGGACGGTAGCGATCGGCTTGATGTCGAACTTCTCGACCAGCACCTTCGCGACGTTGGGTGAAAGGAACGCCGGAAGGGTCGGCCCCAGGCGTATCCCTTTCACTCCCAGGTAGAGCAGGGCGAGAAGCACGGCGACGGCCTTCTGCTCGTACCAGGCGATATCAAAGGATAATGGAAGCTTGTTGATGTCGTCAAGGCCGAACACTTCCTTGAGCTTGAGGGCTATCACGGCGAGGGAGTAGCTGTCGTTGCACTGCCCGGCGTCGAGGACTCGCGGGATGCCGCCGATGTCGCCCAGCGGAAGCTTGTTATAGCGGTACTTCGCGCAGCCCGCGGTGAGGATGATCGTGTCCTTCGGCAGAGCTTCGGCGACCTCGGTGAAGTAGCTGCGGTTCTTCATCCTTCCGTCGCAGCCGGCCATGACCACGAAGCGTTTGATCGCGCCCGACTTTACCGCCTCGACGACCTTGTCGGCCACCGCCATCACCTGGTTGTGGGCGAAGCCGCCGATGATCTTCCCGGTCTCGATCTCCTTCGGGGGCGGGCACTTCTTCGCCTTCTCGATGATGACGGAGAAGTCTTTTCTTCCTCCTTCGGGCCTGTCGACAATATGCGTCGCTCCTTGGTAGCCGGCAACTCCCGTCGTGAATAGCCTGTCGAGGTAGGTGTTCTCCTTCCTCAGCGGGACGAGGCAGTTCGTGGTGAGCAGGATCGGGCCGTTGAAGGATTCGAACTCTTCGTTCTGTTTCCACCAGGAGTTGCCGTAGTTGCCGACGAAGTGCTTGTATTTCTTGAAGGCGGGATAGTAATGGGCGGGCAGCATTTCGCTGTGGGTGTAGACGTCAACTCCCGTCCCTTCTGTCTGCTTGAGAAGTTCTTCCATGTCCTTGAGGTCGTGTCCGGAGATCAGGATGCCGGGGTTTTTGCCGACGCCGATGTTCACTTCGGTGATCTCGGGGTTCCCGTATGCCCTGGTGTTCGCCTCGTCCAAAAGGGCCATCGTCGTCACGGCAGTTTGTCCGGCTTTCATTACGAGGCCTACCATCTGGTCCACCGGAAGGTCCTTTGTGGTCGATGCGAGAGCTTCTATCATGAAATCGCCTATCTCGTCCTTCTTGTGCCCGAGCACCCAGGCGTGTTCGGCGTAGGCCGCGATGCCCTTGAGTCCGATCACCAGCAGTTCCCTCAGAGACCTTACGTCCTCGTTGCCTGTGGCGAGTATGCCGGCCAGCTTCGCCTGAGCCGCGAAGGTCGAAGGAGCTCCCGTCCAGGTGGCGGACGCGTGGAGCGTTCCGTTGAAATCGCTTCCGTTCTTCTTCTTCCACACCTCGAGGAACTTCGCTCTGGACTTCTCGCGCCGCTCGAGCGCCTCGGTTATGAGCGTCGTGAAGCGGGCGTCGTCGAAATTGGCGTTCGTGATCGTCGCGAAGAGGCTCTTGATGATGAACTCATGGTTGCAGCGGCACGGTTCGTCCAGTTCCCTGAGCTTGTCCTGGTAGACCGCGATCCCCTTGAGAACGAATATTAGAAGGTCCTGCAGGTCGGCCGTGCTTTCCTGTTTGCCGCAGACCCCTTTTACCGTGCATCCCGTGTTCTTCGCCGTTTCCTGGCACTGAAAACAAAACATTTGGCTCCTCCTTTCACGCGGGCTTCATGCCCTTTCAAGAACACATTCTACTTGAAAGGGGTTCAGCTTTCCTTGATTAAAGTCAAGAGAAAGACGAGCCTCTTTTTCGCCTTGATGGCGTGAAGCATTCCCTTGTTCATCACAAAGAAAGAACCTTTAGTCCCGGTTAAGGTTTCCGTGCCGAGAAGGAATTCTCCCTCCCCGTCGAGGACGTTTATGTGAGCCTCGAAGGGCGCCGTGTGTTCGCTCAGGAACTGCCCTTCCTCGAAACAGAATAGCACCACCTTGGAGTGTTTAGAGTCGTAGATCGATTTCGAGACTATCCCCTTGTCGGCGAACTGGATCATTCCGTCGAGCTTCGCTATGAAGGCGTTTTCAGGCATCTCTCTCTCCTTTCGAAAAAATGTGGTGTGGAAATTATAACAGAGTCTGCGTGATTTTCAACTCACAAAGAATAAATCTCCGACCAGCCGGTTTTATTCCTTCTTTTAAAAAATCCCGGCAGGGTTTAATATTGAACTGTGAAGAAAACCGATGGGAGGATGCCATGAAAAGATCCGTTGTGCTGGCGATGATCATCCTGACGATCGTTTCCCTGGCTCATCTGCTGAGAGTCATATTCCGGCTGGAAGTGGTTGTGGGCGGCGCGGAGGTACCGCTCTGGATGAGCGTTGTCGGCTTCCTGTTCGCGGGAGGTATCGCCGCGTATCTCTGGTTCGAGAACAGGAAACCGGCCTGATCTTTTTGACGTGACAAAACCCAAAATGGAGGTAAAATGGATCTAGGTCTAAGAGGAAAGAGAGCCTTCGTTGCCGGAAGTTCCAAGGGAATCGGCTATGCGTCGGCGGAATCGCTCGCCCGGGAAGGAGCTGATTTATTCCTTGTAGCGAGGAACGGAGAGCTTCTTGAAAAGAGGGCGGAAGATCTCGGATCGCGATACGGCGTTAAGGCGTCGTTCCACAACTGCGACCTGACGAAAGAGGATGAGATCGACGCGGCGGTTATGAATACCGTCAAAACATTCGGCGGCATCGATATCCTCATCGCCAACTGCGGAGGTCCAAAGGCGGGCGGGGCGCTTGAAGTCATGGACGAGGAGAGCCTAGATGGCGGCTTCCGGCAGACCTTTCTCTCGACCGTCAGGCTTGTCCGCGCTTTTCTTCCTTCGATGAGAGAAAAGAAATGGGGGAGGATAGTCGCGATAACTTCCGTTTCGGTCTTCGAGCCGATAGAGAACCTCGCGCTGTCGAATACTTTCAGGGCGGGCCTGACAGGATTCCTGAAGACTCTTTCGAACGAGGTCGCGAAGGAAGGGATCACCGTCAATTCGATCTGCCCCGGATACACGAGGACAGAGAGGCACCTGGAACTCTCCTCCGCGCTGGCGGCGAAGAGGAGTGTCACTCCCGAGAAAGTCCGCGAGGAGTGGGAGGCTTCCATCCCCATGCGAAGGATGGCTCAGCCGGAAGAGATCGCAGCCGCAACTGCCTTCCTCTGCTCGGAACAGGCTTCATACATCACGGGTGTTTCCCTGCCGGTTGACGGCGGGCGGCTACGGGGAGTGCTCGCGTGAAATAGTTTATATTTCCGAAAAAGGTGTCGTTGCGGAATACAAACGCAAAAGTTAAGGTTTGATCATTAATCAGAGGAGGATGCCTTGCTAAAAAGGATAAAGTACATAAGCAGGTTCGCGAAACAGCTTTCAACCCCCGAGATAGATGAGCTTGCAAAGATCGCGGGGGAGAACAACTCGAAAAAGGACATCACAGGTGCTCTCATGGCTTCGGGCGGGATCTTTTTCCAGGTGATAGAAGGCCCTCCCGAGGCGATAGATTCGCTCTGGAGCTCTCTCCTCAAGGACCCCCGCCACAAGGACATACTCCTTTTAAAATCGGAGGAAGGCGAGATGGAGCGCCTGTTCCCGGAGTGGCGGATGAAAAAGATCGACCTTGACCGCAACTCAGACATTAGGAACGAACCGCTGAAAGCGATGCTTCAGACGGTCCTCAGGCAGAGCCTGATGATCTATGAGCTCACGGCCGTGCTCGAGAGGGCCGCGTGGGCGGAGATGGTCGAAGCCAACTAACTAAGGGCGCGCGGGAAGGCGTTTTCAGAGAGGGGGATACGGATTATGACTGCCGGTTCTCTCCCGTGAGGGGACGCAAAAATGAGGGATGCAGAGATCACGCTTCGGGAAGTGAAAGCGGAGGACCTTCCCGTTTTCTTCCTGCACCAGGCTGATCCCGACGCGGCGGCGATGGCCGAGTTCAAAAGCAGGGACGAAGCGGCGTTCATTGCCCACTGGCGGAAGATCATGGAGGACGGCCTCGTCCTGAAAAGGACCATCCTCTTTAACGGAGAGGTCGCGGGCAACATCGTCAGCTTTATCGTCGAAGGCAGGCGGGAGGTCGGGTACTGGATAGGCAGGGAGTACTGGGGGAAGGGCTTAGCGACAAAAGCGCTTGAGCTTTTCCTCGAGGCGGAGACTGACCGCCCGATTTATGCCGGAGTGTCCAAAAACAACACCGCTTCGATAAGGGTCCTGGAAAAATGCGGGTTCACTGATGCAGGCCCGGCTGAGAATGGCTTCCGGCTGATGAAGAAAGAGTAGGGGTCAGGGATAATACGCATGCTTTTCTATCCATGCGGGAGACCCTTCTTTTGGAGTCCTCTTTTCCTTTCCAAAACCTGATAAAATGGTTCCTGGCCGGGCTGAAATGACAACGGCTCGCGTGGAGGCGGGATGACAGGGAGAACATCGGGCTTCATCAAACTATCGATCTTCGCGACAGCAATGTTTTTTGCCTCAGGAACGATTCGGGCGCAGGAAGCGGAAATGAAAACGAGGCTTCAGAAAACGATAGAGACGTTCCTCACGGAAAACCCGTCCGCGCCGGGAGTGTGCGTGACCGTCATCTGCCCCGAAAAAGGGCTGGATTGGTCAGGAGCGGCGGGCAAAGCAGACCGCGGGGAGGCCGGGCCGCTCACTCAGTTTCATACCTTCCGAGTGGCCAGCAACACCAAGACCTATGTGGCGGCATCAGTTCTGCGCCTTGCGGAAAGGAGGCGGGTAAACCTCGACGATCCTCTGTCGAAGCACATCTCCACGGAGCAGTCAAAACTTCTGAAGAGCGACGGTTATGATGTGGATTCCATAACCCTGGCACAGGTGCTCAGCCACACCGCCGGCTTCGGGGACCACACCAGCGATGATCGTTTCGAGGAACGGATAATTTCGAACCACGACTACCCTTGGACGCCCGATGAACAGCTTCGCCTTCTCGTCGAATGGCGGGAGCCGGTGGGGAAGCCCGGGGAGAAGTACCAGTACAGCGACAGCGGATATGTGCTTCTGGGGACGCTGCTCGAGAAGTGGACCGGGATGAAGCTCGGCCCGGCCGTCCGGGAGCTTCTCCGATATGACATGCTCGGCCTGAAGGCGACCCACTGGGAGTACATGGAGAAGGCTCCGGAAGGCGCAGGCCCGAGGGCCCATCAATATTTCGGCGATCGGGATGTCACGGGCTGGACCGCCTCTTACGATCTCTACGGAGGAGGGGGCATAGTCTCCGACACGAGGGACATGGCGATCTTCACGCGAAAGCTCATATCGGGGGAGGTTTTCGACAAGCCGCGCACGATAAGGGAGATGCTCGGGCGGGGGACCTATCCTTACAGGTTAGGCCTGATGGTCAAGGAGTGCGACGGCCGGCTCGCCATAGGGCACCAGGGGTTCTGGAACACGTTCGCGTTTTACATACCGTCGCTCGACATGACAGTTTCGGGGTGCGTCCTCAATCACGGGGCGACCAACGGGTTCGAACTTGTGAGGCGCCTCGTCGCGGTGGTGGCTTCAGGTGAAAAACCCGCCCGGGCCGCCGATAAAAAATGAGATCCTCAAGCTAAGGAATCAAGGCTCTTTCAGAGTGGCGATGATCTTTTTCAGGGCGTAGTCGAAAGGCCTGAAGACGAACGGGTCCTTCGGCAGAAGCCTTATCAGGCCCTTCTTCTCGCGGGTGAACCTTTTCTGCAGTTCGTCGCTCTGGCTCCTGAAGAGCGTGACGCCCGAAAGGAACGACGAAACGATCACGAGCTCCTCGCTGAGCCCCGCTTCTTCCGCCGCCTCCCTGATCTTTTCCCTGTGCCCGAGGATGTAGCTGAGCTTCACCTGTGCGTCCGAGAACGAAAGGTCGCCGCACGGGATGCCGCCCGCTTCGAGAAGCTTCCTGCCGCTTTCGTATTCCGCGTCGTAGGATTCGAGAGGGACCTGGGACGTTACGGCGACTACCATGCCGCCCTCGATCGCCTCCCTCAGGGCCGGAAGAATGGACCTTGGAGACTTCTCGAGGACGTTGGCGTTGCCCGCGCCGTAGCCGAGCAATATCGCCCCCTGCCCGCAGAAGTTGAAGAACTTCCTGTAGTCCTGCGTCGTGAAGAGCGGGTTCACGAAGATCGGCTTGACGCCCTTTTCGAACTTGGTGTCCGCCTCGCACAGCCCCAGTTTCTCTATCGCTTTCGAGAGCTTCTCCCATTCCTCGTAAGAAATGTTGGAAGAGTCGAGCGCGACGATGTCGTGGGTGTGAAGCTTGTCGAAATAACCGGATAAAGAGGTCCTGATGTACTCCGGCACGAAATGGCCCTTAGGCGACAGCCCGCCGCCCTTCTTCTGCGAGGATTCTATCGTCCCGCCCGTCCTGAGAAGGTGCAGGTCCTCGAGCTTCTGGTCCTCGTAAGGGATCAGCACCCAGTCGTCCCTCAGGATCTTTATCCCGTCGTGCGTCACGGAGGCGGCCAGCCTTCCCTCGAACGCCTCGGGGTCCCATTTCCTGAACTTGATAAGCCTTCCCGAGAAGACCTGCTTGCCGTTGTTGAAGACCGCGAAAAGGTGCGCCGGGCTGAGCTTCGAAAGGAGGAATATCGCCGTCCTCAGGTTCCCGATCGCGTCCGAAGGCGAGAACGTCGCTTCGAGGGGTATCTGAGAGCCCGTCACGGCGACGTTCGCGGTTAGCCCCTTCAGCGAATATCGCAGGTAGGCAAGCACCCAGGCGAAAGTGTCGGTGCCGTGGGTGATCAGCACTCCCGTCGTGTTGCGGACCCTTCCGAACTTCCTGAGAGCCCGCGATATCTCCTTTTCGAGGAGGGCGAAGCTGCTGTCGGGGTCGAAGATCTCGTCCTTGAATACGAAGCCCTGGGGCGCCACTTCGGCCACCTTGAGCGAATCCTGCGTCGCCTTCGTAATGAAGGAGTCCCTTACGATATCGCATTTCTTGGAGGCGGTCATCAATATCACCGGTATCTGCGGGTATTTCTCGCGGATGTGGCGGATGAGCCCCAGCCCCTCGCGGCCTTTCCTCGAGAGGTCGGTGTCGAGGAGAACCAGGTCAGGGGGCGCTTCGCGCAGGACGGCGCGGGCGGATTTTTCGTCCGAAGCGAAGATAAAAGACCACTCTTTCCTTTTCTTTTTCATTTCCCGGGATAGCTTCCGACCGTACTCGGGATGGTTGTCGTCGATGACGAGGATCGCAAAGGACCTTCTCATGTTACCCCCTGAAAAGGAATTCTATCATAACGGAGAACCGCCCGCTTCTTCCCAGCCTTTCAATCGGAGACTGTTTTCTTTATACTTATTGTTCGAGAAATTCCACCGCCTTTGAAGGAGGATGCTATGGGAAAAGATTTCGCGCCGGTTGAGATCGTGGCACAGAAGCTGGAGCAGGCTTCGAAGCTCCTGAGGGAAAAAGACATCGACATGTGGATCACTTTCGTGCAGGAGACCTCGGCCGGAAGGGAGAGGATCTTCGATTACATCGCCGTGTCGGATCTCACCTGGGAGAGCGCGGTGGTCATCACCAAAAGCGGAGAGAAATTCGTGATCCTCGGCCAGTTCGACGAACAGCCCTTCAGGGATTCCAAGCTCTACACGAAGATGCTGCCATACGTCCAGGACTTCAGGGAGCCGATGACCCAGCTCATGAAGGAGCATTCGCCGAAGAAGGTGGCGCTCAACTATTCCTTCTCGGACGCCTCGGCCGACGGAATCACTTACGGAAAGTACGTCTACATGGAGAAGATGATAAAGGAAGCGGTCCCTGGAGCGGAGATCGTTTCCGCCGAAGAAGTGATCGGCAGCCTCATCTCGCAGAAGAGCCCAATGGAAATAGAATATATAGAAAAGGCGGTCGAGGTCACGGAAGAAATATTCACCGAGATCTCCGGTTTTCTGAAGGCCGGTAGGACCGAGAGGGAGGTCTACGACTTCATCCAGGAGAGGTTCGCTTCGCGCGGACTGAAGCCCAGCTTCGAGACCCTCGTCTTTTCGGGGGACAGGGGCGACGGCATGGGTCACGGCCAGGTGACGGACAATAAGATCCAGAAGGGCGACCTCCTGCACGTCGACATGGGCGTCTTCTACAACGGCTACGCGTCGGACCTCCAGAGGACCTGGTACATTTTGAAGGACGGGGAGGACAAAGCCCCCGAAGCGGCGGTGAAGGGATTCAACACCATCAGGGACGCGATCGTCGAGAGCGGAAAAGCCCTCAGGCCGGGAGCGCAGGGCATAGAGCTCGACAACATAACGAGAGGCCACGTGACGAAGAACGGATACCCCGAATACCCTCACGCCCTCGGCCACCAGCTCGGCCGTTACGTCCACGACGGCGGAGCGCTCCTCGGGCCCGCGTGGGCGAGGTACAAGAACACGCCCTTCATGAAACTGGGCGCGAACCAGGTCTTCACCCTGGAGCCGTCCCTCAAAGTTCCTGGAATGGGCGCGATCGGGATAGAGGAGGACGTCATCGTCGCCGAGGACGGCGCGAAATACCTTTCCCACCTTCAGACGGAGCTCTGGCTGATCAAGTAGGAGCCGGAGCCTGGAAGGCCGATGGATGAAATGAGAGTTGCGCTGGTGCACGACTGGCTCGTCGATTTCGGCGGCGCGGAGAGCGTCGTCGAGGCCCTGGTCGAAACATTCCTGCCGAAGGACATCCACACCCTCTTCTACGACCCGGAGAACTTCGCCTCGTCGCCGATCTCGAAATGCCGTATCCACACGACCTTCCTCGACACGAAATGGGCGCGCAGGCGGTACAGGAAGCTTCTGCCGCTTTTCCCCTTCGCGGTGGAAAGGCTGAAGATAACAGACTGCGACGTTGTCATATCCTCATCCCACTGCGTGGCTCACGGGGTGAGAACAACGCCGGAACAGCTCCACATCTGCTACTGCCACACTCCGATAAGGTACGCCTGGGACATGATGGACGAATACCTGGCACTATCGGGGATGGCGTCCGGGCCCAAGTCGTGGCTGGCGAAGGCGGCGCTTTCTTACATCAGGAGGTGGGACAGGCGCGTCTCCTCGAGGGCTCGCTACTATGTCTCCAATTCTAATTTCATCGCCTCGCGGATAAAGAACTGCTGGGGAAAAGAGGCCGTGACGATCTATCCGCCATGCGGAGTAGAACCTCTTGAAGAAGGGACGCCGAAGGGCGGCCATTTCATTTTCGCTTCGAGGCTGGTGCAGTACAAGAGGGCGGACCTTGTCGTAGAAGCCGCCGGGAAGATCGGAGCGCCCGTCAGGATCGCCGGAGGAGGGCCCCAGCTCGCGGAGCTCCAAAAGACCGCACCGGACAACGTCACTTTTCTCGGCCATCTTCCGAAGGACGAGCTGAGAAGGGAGATCGCCTCCGCGCGCGCCCTCATATTTCCGGCCCTCGAGGATTTCGGGATACTTCCTGTCGAAGCCCAGGCTCTCGGGACGCCGGTGATAGCCTACGGCAGGGGAGGGGCTCTCGAGACCGTTGTTCCTCCCGCGGGGGAAGATTATTCATCCGCGACGGGGATCTTCTTCGACAGCCAGGACTCGGATTCGTTAGCCGGGGCTGTCAGGAAGTTCGAGAGGATCGAGAAGAACTTCCGAAGGGAAGCGATGACGGAGAACGCGAAGAAGTTCTCGAAGGAGCGCTTCGTCCGCGAGATATCGGAATTCGTGGCTTCCAGGCGGGAGGACCGGTGAAGATACTCTTCGTCGACCAGAACTCGTCGCTCGGCGGAGGCCAGAGGGTCCTCCTCGACCTCATGAACTGGTCGCTGGAAAACGGCCACTCTCCCTTCCTGATGCTACCCGATGAGGGCTACGTGACGAAGGCCGCGGCTGAAAAAGGGATACCGTTCTTCGCTTTTCCCTTTCCGGGGATGACGGCCGGCAGGAAAAATATCTTCGAGAAGATCGCCTACCCGCCGAGGTGCATGAGGGCGTCGAACCGCATCTCCGACATCGCGGACGAGCTGAAGGCCGATCTCATATTCGCCAACGGCCCGAGGATATTCCTTCCCTGCGTGATGGCTGGGAAGGGCGCCGGGGTGCCGGTCCATCTTCAGCTTCACCTGCTCTTCGAGAGGGGAGCCGAGAAGATGCTGATCTCCCATCTGCTGAAAAGCGATGTGGTGAGGTCGGCCGTAGCGTGCTCGAAAAAGGTCTCAGCCCCGTTCACATCGGTAAAACCCGGGAAGATGCAGACAGTTCCCTACTGGGTGAGCCCCGAATTCCTCTCCGAACCCTCGCGCAGGGCTGAGATAAGGAATAGGCTCGGCATCGGCGGTTCCGACATCGCGGCGGGGGTCATAGGAAGGATCTCCCCGACGAAAGGGCAGAGGCTCTTCCTGAACGCGCTGCTTCCTCTTCTGACGATCCATCCGTCGCTTCGTCTCGTTGTCGCGGGAAGCTCCGATTTCGAGAACAAAAAAGAAGAGGACGAAATAAAGAAGCTGGCGTCGGGCTTCCCCGGCGGGGATAAGGTCCGTTTCACGGGCATGATAGAGGGAAGGGATTTTTACGACGGGATGGACATACTTGTGGTGCCTTCGGTGTGGGAGGAGCCTTTCGGCCTCGTGTCGGTTGAGGGGATGGCGAGGAGCCTCCCCGTCGTTGTCACGAAGAGCGGTGCCCTGCAGGAGATAGTCGAGGACGGAGTCACCGGCTTTGTGGTTCCTAAGGAGGAAGAGCATCTCCGCGAAGCGGTCGAAAAGCTTATCGTTTCACCGGAACTGCGCGGAGAGATGGGAAGCAAGGGAAGGGAGAGGGTTTTGAAAAGCTTCAATCCCGGTATCCAGATAAAGAAAGTGATGGAGATAGCCCTTGCCGAACGCTGAGCTTTTCCTCTTCTACCTTTACGGCGCGGGTTCGCCGCTCTCCATCTTCGTCCAGAACCTTTGCCTCGCGGCGCTCTTCATCTTCTGCATCGTGAAGCTGGCCGCGAAAAAGATCCCCGTCAACATGCAGCTAATCTTCTTTTTCATTTTTATCGTCACGCAGTTGTTTTCCGTCTTCTTCAGCGCCGACACTCACGCGGCCTTGAAGGGGATCAGGGACTGGTGGGCGCTCGCGGCAGGGTTCATGGCGGGCTACGGCCTGTCGCCTTATTGCGTGGAAAAGCTCCCGAAGTTCAGGGCGTTCCTCGCGATCGGTTCGCTCTTCGCCGCGGCGATGGCTGTCGTCGAATTCCTCTTCGGCACCAACTTCCACAAGCAGAGGCTCTTCTCGAAAATGCCCATCGGGTCGGACCCTTCAACCGGTTTCTTCAGCCATCACCTCACGTTCGCCGGGTTCATGGGGATCATCCTGCTGTTCCTCCTCGCGGGGATCATCTACGGAGAGAGGAAAAAGATCTTGGTCGCGGGTGCTTCCGCGGCCATGCTGTGCCTGCTCCTCAGCCAGTCCAGAGGGTATCTGCTGGTGATGATCCTCTGTCTTCCCGTTCTGCTTTACGGGTCGTCGAAGCGCCACATCCTGAAAGCTTTGGCCTCGGCGGCGGCCATCCTTATCGTTGTGTTCATTGTTTCTCCGCGGCATGTGAAAGAGAGAGCGTTCAACCTTTTCAGCATGAAGAACGGCTCCTTCGCGGAAAGGGTATATCTTTTCAGGAGCGGGATGGAGATGGCCGCGGTAAAACCGGTCTTCGGCTGGGGCCCCGGCTGCTACACCGCCAACTCGAAGGAGTTCAGGGATAAATACAACGACAGGGTCGTCTATCCCCACAAGGTGGGATTCAATACCGAATGCCACACCCACAACAGCTACCTTATGGTGCTTGTCGAGAGCGGGATAGTCGGGCTCGCCGGGTATCTCGCTTTCATAGCCGTCCTCCTGCTCTCCATCATCAAAAGCGGGAGTCCTTCGAAATGGGGCTTCCTCGCCATCTGCTGTTATTTCCTCCTCGGAGGGCTCTTCGAATACAATCTGGGGGACGCCGAGGTCGCGGGCCTTTTCGCTTTCTTCGCGGGGCTCGCCCGTTCGGCGGAGCGGTCCGGTGCTGACAAAGGCTGAAGCTTTTGTCCTCAGGAAATACGATTTCACCGAATCATCCTTCATTGTACATTTCTTCACCCGGGAAGCAGGCGCCATCAAGCTGGTAGCGAAAGGCGCGAAAAGGCAAAAATCCCCCTTCCGCGGGAACATCGAGACCATGAACCTTGTGGAGATCGAGTTCGTGAAGAAGGAGGGGAGCGACCTCGGCACTCTGAGGCAGGCGGAACTTGTCTCAAGCGCCTTTTCCCTCTTTTCGGATACGGAAAGCTCGAAGGCGGCGTTCGCCATCTCGGAGATCCTGTGCAGGGCGATGGTCGAGGGGCAGGCCGAGGAAGAGATATTCAGGCTGGTCAGGGCTTCGGTGTCGGCTATGAAAGAGAAAGCCCCCCCGAGATGGGTCTTCAACTACTTTCTTTACTGGCTCCTGAAGCTGGAAGGGGTCCTTTCTTCTCCCGGCCTTTGCGGGAAGTGCGGGTCTGCGGACATTCCCAGGGCTTTCCAGAAGGAGGAGGGCGGCTGGCTCTGCCCGAAATGCCACAAGGAGGGCGGCTTTCTACTTGGCGCCGAATCGGTGAATCTCATCAAAGAGGTTTTCTCGAAGCCCCCGGCGGGACTCTCTCAAAAGAAGGGGCAAACATTTCCAAAAGAGCTGGAAACTATGCTATATTTCAACATTTACCACCTATTGGGGAGCGATATAAACACGCTCCGGATCGGGATGTAGAGAGATGATAACCATACAGGAACTTATCCGGAAAATGAAGGAATTCTGGGCGGGAGAGGGGTGCCTGATCGCCGAGCCATACGACCTCGAGAAAGGCGCCGGGACAATGAACCCCGAGACCTTCTTCAGGGTGCTCGGCCCGAAGCCTTACGCAAGCGCCTACGTGGAGCCGTGCCGCAGGCCCAGGGACGGCAGGTACGGGGAGAACCCCCAGAGGGTCGAGAAGCACCACCAGTTCCAGGTCATAGTGAAGCCGAGCCCCGAGGACATCCAGGAGAAATACCTCAGGAGCCTCGAGTTCTTCGGCATAGACCTCAAGAAGCACGACCTCAAGTTCGAGGAGGACAACTGGGAAGCCCCGACCCTCGGAGCTTGGGGCGTCGGCTGGCAGGTTATGCTGGATGGGACCGAGATCACGCAGTTCACATACTTTCAGCAGTCGGGCGGCTTCGAGCTGAAGCCCGTGACGGTCGAGATAACCTACGGCATAGAGAGGCTCTGCATGTTCCTCAACAGGATAGGCAACATATACGACCTTCACTGGAACGAGCGTTTCACCTACGGCGACATGCGGCGCGAGACGGAGAAGCAGTTCTCCATCTTCAACTATTCCGCCGCCAACATCGAGCTCTTCGGAAAATGGTTCAACGAGTGCGAGGCCGAGTGCGTGAGGCTCCTGAACAACGACCTCTATCTTCCCGGCTACGATTTCTGCCTGAAGGCGAGCCACATCTTCAACGTCCTCGACGCCCGTGGCGCCATTTCGGTCTCCGCGCGGCAGGACCTCATCAAGAGGGTCAGGAGGCTCGCGATACTTTCCGCCCGCAAGTACCTCGAATCGCAGGGCCTCGTGGAGAAGAAAAATGGCTGACTTCATCATAGAGATAGGCACGGAGGAGATCCCGTCGAACATGATACCCGCTCTTGTCGGAGAACTCGAGGACAAGGTGAGGGCGAGGCTCGCGGAGAAGAGGATTCCTTTCGAAGCGATAAAGAAGTTCGGGGCTCCCAGAAGGATCGGGCTCTGTATCTGGAACATCGCTGAAAAACAGCCGGACAGCGACGAGACCCTTCTGGGGCCGCCCGCTTCCATAGCCATGAATGACAATGGAGAGTGGACCAAGGCCGCCGAAGGTTTCGCGAAAAAGAACGGCCTCAAGCTGGAAGAACTGAAGGTGATCGAAGGCCCCAAGGGCAAGGTCGTCGGCGCGGAGGTCCAGGTAAAAGGAAGAACGGCGGAGGAGATCCTCGCCGAAGTGATCCCGGCGGCCGTCGATTCCCTTTACCTTCCCAAATCGATGAAATGGGGGGACGGAGAGCACGAATTCGTGAGGCCGGTCAGATGGGTCCTGGCGCTTCTCGACACGAAAGTCGTCCCCATGAACATCAAGGGAGTCGAAGCGGGCAACACGACGCGGGGCCACAGGGTTTTCGGCAAGGAAGGCGCGGTCGTGGCCGACCCCACGGCCTACTTCGACACGCTGAAGCACGAGCATGTCATAGCCGACATCGAGGAGAGAAGGAAAAAGATCCTCAGGGCGCTGGGCGACCTGGCCGAATCGGTTGACGGCAAATGGCATGACGACAAACCCGAAACTGAGGAGCTTCTAAAGTCCGTAATCTTCCTCTCGGAGTTCCCGTCGGTGGTGCTCGGAGAGATACCCCAGGAATTCCTGTCGCTTCCGACGCCCGTTCTCTCGACCTGCCTCAGGGAGCACCAGAAGTTCTTCAGCGTCTATAAGAATGGGATCGGTTCGAAGCACGAGATCCTGCCTTACTTCCTCGCCGTGTGCGACGGCCCGCGGACCCTGGGAGAGACAAGGACCATACTCGAAGGGTTGAAGAACGTCACCATCGCGCGGCTCCAGGACGCCAAGTTCTTCTACGAGCACGACAAGGCGGTGAAGCTGGAAAAGCGGCTGGAAGAACTCAAGGGCATCCTCTACCACCCCAAGATCGGGACCTACTACGATAAATCCAGAAGGATGGAGCGCTACGCGAGGGAGCTGGCGCCATTCTTCTCCATAGATCCGGACGTCGCCGCGAAGGCCGCCCTCCTTTCCAAGTGCGACCTCGCTTCATTGCTGGTCCAGGAGAAGGAATTCACCTCGCTGCAGGGCGTCGCCGGCGGGCTCTACGCCGAGTCGCAGGGCGAGGACCCGAGGATCGCACGCGCTATATCTGAGCATTACCAGCCCGTTATGGGAGAGGACGGAAAGGCGAGCCCCTATTCCCTCGCCGTCACCGTGGCGGACCGTTTCGACACGCTGATCGAGTTCTTCAAGATAAAGGAAACTCCTACTGGTTCGAAGGACCCGTTCGGCCTCAGGCGCGCGGGAAAGATGGTGGTCGAGATACTTGCCGACGCTTCCCTTTACGAAGGTGGAGCGAAGCCGAAGGTTTCGCTCGAGGAACTGGCCAGAAGGTGGTACGGCAAGGATTGCCCGGAACTGCTCGAATTCCTCAAAGAGAGGCTGCGGCATTTCTTCGAGAACGCGAAAAGCCCCGACGGCAAGTCCAGGTTCCAGTACGACGAGATAAACGCGGTCCTTGCCACCCCGATGAACAACCTCATCGACATGGGGGAGAGGCTCTCCGCGCTCAACGCCGTGAGGCAGGAGCACCGCGAGGACTTCGACGCCCTGGGAGTCGCCTTCAAGCGATCCAGGAACATCCTCAAGGGCCTTCCCTCGTACCGCCTCGACCCGGCAAAGTTCCTGCCGGAGAATTCGAAGGAAGGCGTCTGCGAAAGGGAACTCCACAAGGCGTACATCCAGATAAAGGACAAGGCGGAAGAGGACATCGCGAGGGGCGAATACCGCGGGGCACTGCGTTCGATAGCCACCCTGAGGCCCCACGTCGACAAGTTCTACGACGAGGTCCTGGTGATGTGCGACCCGGAAGGAAAGGACCCGCAGAAGACGGCGGTCCAGCAGAACCGGCTGGCCCTTCTCGAAAGGTTGACGAAGCTCTTCTACAAGATCGCGGACTTCGCGGAGATAGTCCCCAGGGAAAGCTGACCCTTTCAAATGGAACAGGGACGCGTCCACGCCCGGAACACGGTTTTCCTGGGCCTCGTAGAACTTTTCTGGGGGGCGGGGATGAACATCATCTCGATGTCCGCCATTCTACCCGTCATCCTGAAGGACCTGGGAGCCAGCCATATCGAGATCGCCCTCGTTCCGGTCATCGCTTCCGTCGGAGTCGGGATTCCCCAATTGCTTTCCCCGAAGCTGTTCGGCGGCGCGGGGAAGCTTAAACTTCCCCTGATACTTCTTCACATCCCGGTAACGCTTCCATTGCTGGCCGTATCGATAATGCTCTACGGAGGTTACGGCAAGCCGGCCGCGGTGATATTGATCGCCTGGGCCGTCCACTGCGCGTCCATCGGACTCGTGCTGCCGCTATGGCTCAGCTACATGGCGAAGATACTCGACCCCTCGGCGAGGGGGAGGGCCTTCGGCCTGATCTTCTTCTGCCAGACACTCACGGGGGCGCTGGGCGTATGGGCAGCCTCACGCATCTACGGGGTTTCTTTCGACGCGGCGAGGGCGTCTGTCCTCTTCCTCATCGCGTTCCTGACGATGTTCGTCGGGACCTTCTTCTTCTTCGGGACGAAGGAGGAGAGCTTCGAGGGCGTCCACGAAACGCCTTATGTCTCCTTTCGGAAGCTAGCGGAAAAATACAACTGGCTCATCCCGATGTGCGGCTTCAGGTGGATACTCAGGGGATGCTACCTTATCGTCAGCTCCTTCTATATCGTCGATTACATGGAGAAGAGGCACGGGGCGAGCTCGGCCGCCATCTCGATCGGCGTCTTCCTGCTCCTATCCCAGGCCGTCGCGAGCCTTGCGCTGGGGAGGTGGGGGGACAGCGTCAACAACAAGTTCCCGGTGGTCTTCTCGACGACGGCTTTCCTCGTAGCTACGGTGCTGATGATCTTCGGCAGTTTCACCTTCTCCTACATCCTCCTGGCCGTCGCGCTGGGGATCTATGTCTCGTCGGAGTTCACGACGCAGAACAGCTGGATGATGGCGCTTCCCGCTCCCGAGGACAGGCACTCGGTGCTGGCGTGGCACGGGTTCTTGAACACGGTCCCGCAGATCGCCTTCCCCTTCGCCGGCGGGCTGATCATGGACCTTTACGGGATGCGGACGGTAGCGGTATTCGTTTCGATCTTCCTCGTCGCAGCGCTCGGCCTCATGATCTTCCTCGTGCCTGCAAGCAGAGAAAAAAAAGAAGTAAAAACAGACTGATATCAATTGCCCGGGGGCGATGCTTCGCTTGCAATGAAAAATGAAAGTTGAAAATTGAAAAGTGAAAAATTGTGGGAAAACCCCCTTGAACCCCCTTTGCAAAGGGAGAGAGCGAGAGCGTGGGGTTTTTGGGTAGGCGCGCCCTTCACGGGCGCGCCCGCGGGCGTAAAGCCCGCGCCTACCAAAGAGATCCCATTCCATATTTAACTTCAGCGCTTCAACTCTTCAGCCTTCAGCGCCGTCCGAAGGACACCAGCCTTCAGCCGTCAGCCTTCCGCCCTATCGCCATAGACACTCCGCCTCGCCAATCCGTCATTAGTGATGGAGGCGCTTTTTCGCTCGCGGATAGTGGGACATGGTTCGATCTGTTTTGGCGCGAGATCCCGGTTCTTCACGCACTGGCTTGTTTGGGCGGGATCAATTCCTGTTCCCTATTTATTCTTGCCATCAGCCATCAGCCATCAGCCTTCAGCGCCGGCGAGTTATCGCCTTGACTTAACCTGCTCCAGGATATACCATTTATTGGGCTTTTGAGGCCCGCAAGGAGTTGATTGATGAAGAAGAATCTCGCCCTTATCGTCGTTATGATCCTTTCCTTTTTCCTTTTGAATTCCCTCGCCGCGCAGGAGGTCAAGCCGGAAGCGAAGCCCGAATCCCGGGCCGAACCGAAGCAGGAAGTCAAGCCCGAGGCGACGGTTGATCCGAACCAGGAAAAAAAGCCTGAAGCCATGCAGGAGGCTAAACCCGAAGGGAAGATCGAGCCCGCTCCGCAAGCCAAGCCCGAGCGGAAGACCGATCCGAGAGCTCAGGGACCGAGGACGACGCGTCGCGGCGAACCCAAGCCCGCGGCCGCGCCACAAGCGACCCCGGCTCCCGCGGCGAATCCACAGCAACCTGCGCCTGCGGCGGCTCCCGCACCGGAAGCCAAGCCGCAGCAGCCTGCTCCCGCTCCGACAGCCAAACCCGAGGTGAAACAGGAGTCCAACCCGGCGGCATCCGCTAACGTTCATGACGACGAGGACTACGAGGACGACACGGAAGGAGCGGACGGCGAGGAGGAGGACGAAGACGACAACTGCTCCGTACTCGAGATTGAAAGCAAGTTCAACCAGATTGTCAGGGAAGCCGGCACGGGGCCGGCCTTCAAGGCGTTCTTCTCGAAGGACTCGATAGTCGTAGCTTCGACGATCATCGAAGGAAAGACCTACGCCGAAGCGGCCGAAGCGGGACAGTCCATAGTCTTCAGGCCTTTCTCCGTCAAGGTTTCTTCAGCCTGCGATTACGGCTATGTGGTAGGCGACTGGGAGGAGACGAGGAACGGAAAGGTCATCTGGGGCGGCCAGTACGTGAACGTCTGGAAAAAAGTGAAGAAAGAATGGAAGATAATAATCCACGCGAAGAACAACCTTGTCCGCGGATACAAGACCGAAAAAAGGCCTCCCGTGACGGAGATCGGCTCGCAGTTCGAAAAGAAGGGCCTTTTCGCAGGGAATGATATCGATGAGATCGAAAAGGAACTTTTCGGCGCCCTGAAACGCGGCGGATGGGCGAAAGCATACGACTCGTTCGCCGACAACGACATAATGAAGATCCGACACAACGGGCCGATGATCCGCGGAAAGAAACAGGTATTCCTGAAGTCGGTCGTGGAAAGAGGATTCCTGGAGGGGAACATCGTAAGGACGATGACCGCCAAAGGCCGCGACATAGCGGTCGTCTGGGGAGGCGCTGAAGCCAAGGGCCCTCAGCCATATCAGAGGGGCACATTCCTGCATGTCTGGAACAGGGACAACGAAGGCTCCTGGAAACTCGCTGTGGATTTCCTGATCCTCGGAGGCAATGAGTTCAAGAAATCGATACTATGACGGGGATCATGTCAAGAGCGCTCGCGGCGGCGTTGTTGTTCCTGGCCTCGCCGCTAGCGCTATCCGCATCTGAGGGAGCAGGCTTCGGGGAGAATCTTCCCCTGTACTCCGTGATACCGTTCGCGGGAATACTTCTCTCCATATCCCTTTTTCCGCTGTTCTTTCCCCATTTCTGGCACAAAAGGTACCCGCTCGTCTCGCTCGCTTGGGGGATCGCCTTCGCGGTTCCATTCATCGCGGTTTACAGGGCGCAGGCGGTCATGGAGATCCTCCACATAATCCTTCTCGACTATGTGCCCTTCCTTATCCTTTTATGGGGACTTTATACCGTTTCGGGGGGCATAGTCTTCCGGGGGACCTTCGCGGGAACGCCGGTATTCAACACGGCCCTGCTCGCCATCGGGACATCGATAGCCTCCTTGATGGGAACCACGGGTGCCGCCATGCTCCTCATAAGGCCCCTCATGCGCGCCAACAGCGGAAGACGGCACAGGAAGCACATAATCGTATTCTTCATCTTCCTTGTCGCGAACATCGGAGGGTCCCTGACGCCGCTGGGAGATCCTCCCCTTTTCCTGGGGTTCTTGCGCGGCGTTCCTTTCTTCTGGACGCTCAAGCTGTTCCTTCCGTTCCTTTTCGCGTCGGTTATCCTTCTTTCTGTCTTTTTCATCGTGGATTCGCGCTACTACGCCAGGGATCGCGGGGCCGAACCTCGTGAAGTAGAAAGGCAGGCCACCGAAAAATTCAGGATAGAAGGGTCTTTCAACTTTCTCCTGATCCTGTGCATCCTCGGTTCGGTGCTGTTCTCGGGAACTTTCCATCTGGGGGCCTTGCACCTGGGGGAGATACACCTCGAATACCAGGACCTCATCAGGGAAATACTGACCGTGGCGGCCGGGATCGTCTCGCTGAAACTCACATCGAGGAAGATGAGGGACGACAACGGCTTCAGCTGGGAGCCGATGAGGGAGGTCGCCATCCTCTTCGCCGCGATATTCATAACGATGATCCCCGCGCTCGCGATGCTCAAGGCGGGCGACAAGGGACACATGGCGATGATAGTGGGAGGGGCGAGCGAACCGTGGCACTACTTCTGGCTGACGGGGATACTTTCGTCGTTCCTCGACAACGCGCCCACCTACCTGACCTTCCTCAACATGGCGCTCGGCCACTTTTCCCCGGGGCTTCCCGAAAAAGAGGCGATCATGGACCTTATCTCCAACCACGAGCTCCATCTCGAGGCCATATCGCTGGGAGCCGTCTTCATGGGGGCCGTCACATACATCGGCAACGCTCCGAACTTCATGGTGAAGTCGATAGCGGAGGAAGGCGGGATCGCCATGCCTTCTTTCCTTGGCTACATCTTCAAGTGGTCTGTTCCGGTTCTGGTTCCGATCTTCATCCTTGTGGTGTTGATTTTCCTTTAGGAGGGCCGCAGTGTCTCAGAAATATGTCGAAATGGTTATATCAACAGCCAGGGGCATCGGCGAAGGGTTCATAAGGGGATGGCTGAGGGCCAGGGGTGACGCGTCGGAAGTGCTCAACCTCGAAAGGGAAGAGATAGAGAGGGAAAGTTTCAGGGAACTCCTCCAGGAGTTGGCTCATCCGGGGGAGGAGGTCGCGCACCTGCTGGTCCCCGAACCGGCGCGGGCCGCCGTGATGGAAGCGCTCTCCGCTCTCGAAAAAGAAGGGTTCCCCGCCGCCGAGAAAACATTCCGCGCTTACTCCAAGGCTTCCGCGCTTTTCTCCATCGAGCTTTTCAGCAGGGAAGCGGGCGGGAAGGCAAAACTGCTTCTTGAAAAGCCGGAGGAAGGCGTCCGCGTGGAGTTAAGGAAGAAGATCACGGAGACCTTTCGGGAAGGGGCGAAGGGAGTGGAGCTTTACGCTCCCGAGCATTCCTACGAACTGAGGGCCGGAGGCTCGATAGAGGGAGACATAAGGCCCGTCCTTTCGATGATCGCGTCGCTGAGAAGCCTCGGCGCGGAAATAACGAAGATCACGCTTTCATAGCTCCGCGCGGAGCGAGCCGGAAGGCGACCGCGGCGGAGATCACGGGCAGGGCGGAAAGCGCGAGGAGCACCGCCGGCGGGTGAAATACCTCTGAAAAATAGCCCGTCGCGAACTGGAAGATCGTGGCAGAGATCCCTCCGGCCCCCGACACGAGGCCTGTCATCCATCCCATCCTTTCCCTCGGCACGAAATCGCCGATGAGGGCGAAGAGTATCGGGAAGGTCATGAGAAGACAGAAGAACGAAACGGCGAGAAGGATCACTGAAGCTGCCATCGGCACAAGTATGGCCATACCGAACGAAACACCGGCGACCGCCAGGAGCAGAGCCATGAGTTTCGACCTGTCCCTCAGGTCCGATATGATGCCTCCGATCGGCTGGGCTATCACCCCTGTGGCAAGGATGAATGTCATTATGTAGCCCGCCGGAAGAGCCTCTAGCCCCTTGAAACCCATCAGGTAAGAAGGAAGGAAGTTCATCGCCGTCAGGAAAAAGGCGGTCCTCAGGAAAGAGAAGAGCATCAGCCCGGCGGTGAACCTTCCGAGGCCGGCGCGAAGAGGGGAACTCTCGCCGCGATCATTTCCGGGCGAAGCCTGGGAGCGCGGGAAGAGGGCGAGGGAGACCAGCCCCACCGCCGCTCCGAATACCAGGTAGGGAACGAACACCGCTGTCATCCCGGACCTGCTGAGAAGAAGCCCTATCACCAGGGGCGCCGCTGTCCTTCCGAGGCTCCCGCCGGCGTTGTTGATCCCCTGGTAGAGCCCCCGGTTCGAGCTGACGGCCTGCTCGTTAAGCAGCGCCGTGGCCACCGAGTGGTAGGTTCCGGCGGCTATTCCCGTCATGAACGAGGCGAACGAGAAGAGGACGACGGCGTGATCCCCTTTCGGGTCTATCATCGAGAAGGAAAAGAAGAAGAACCCCGCGAAGATAATTCCCAGCGAAACGATCGCTCCCCGTCTTCCAGTGGAATCGGAGAGCCTTCCCCAGAGCGGCTCGGATATCGCCGTCGCGAGTGTGAAGAATGCGAGGATCGCTCCGACGCTAAGGTAGCGGCCGCTTCTTCCGAACAGTTCGGCCACGATAACCGCTATGGCCACGGTGAGAGAATCCACCATGACGTGGGAAAGGGCCGAGAGCGCGAGCACAGTGGCGTTCTTCTTCAACGAACCGTCTCCAATGGCTGATTATAGCCTCATTCCCGGCTGGGACAAAACGGCCCCGACCGCCTCCAATGCCCCGTCAATCTTGCTATAAATCGTGAAAAGAGGTATTTTTAAATGGTCAGAGAAGGTCAGGGAGGGACAAGGATTTGGCCTCGAACGGATTGTTGAAGGAAAGCCCGGTTTCGGACCGATCGCGGACCGCCATGCGCGAAAGCGTGGTGGTGGTCCTCTGGATTGCCGGCCTGCTGGCGCTCCTTTCCCTTGTTTCATATCATCCTCTCGATCCGGGCTTTTTCTCGAAAGCGGTGGGAAATTTCTCGAAGATACCCATGAACTGGGTAGGAGGGCTGGGTTCCTACCTCGCGGACCTTCTCGTGGGCATGCTCGGTTTCGCGGCGCTGATCGTTCCCGCGATGCTCTTCTATTCGGGCTGGCGGGTCCTCTGCGGAAACTCGCTCTATCCGCTGATCCTCTGGGGATCTCTCGCGGCAAGCTTCTCGCTCCTGATGAGCGTGACCGTGGGCGAGTTCAACCCCTTTCTCTGGGGCCAGAACGCCGCGGTCCATTCGGGAGGCCTCTTCGGGATAGTGATCGGCGCCCTGCTCTCCGCGTGGATGGGCATGATCGGCGCTCTCGCCGTGGCGCTGGTATGGTTCCTCCTGAGTCTCGCATTCCTTTTCGGGTTCTCGCCCCTCTCTCCTTTCCGGGCCGCCGCGTCGCCATTCAGGAAGTACCTCGAGAACCGCAGGCTGAAAAAGGAAAGAAGCAGGAAAGAGAAAGAAAAGCAGGAAGTGGAAGAGGCCCGGCTGAAGTGGGCCCAGCAGACGGAAGCCGCAAAGAAGGCGTCCCCCCCTCAGAAGACCAGGGAGAAGGCCCCGGCCAAGCAGGAGGAAGAGCCGGAAGCGCCCCCCCTGCCTCTCGAGACGGACGACGAAAGCGACTACAGGCTGCCTCCGGCGGACCTTCTGGATCCGCCGCTGTCCAAGCTTCCCTACGACGACAAATCCCTGCTTGTCCAGGCGAAACAGATCGAAGAGAAGCTCGGCGAGTTCGACATTCCCGGGGAGGTTCTCGAGATCCATCCCGGCCCTGTGGTGACTATCTACGAGTTCAAGCCGGCCGCCGGAGTGAAGTTCTCCAAGGTGGTGCAGTCGTCCGAGGATCTCGCGATCAGGCTCAGGAAGGAGCATGTCCGCATCGACAGGATGTCCGGGGCGGCGACGATCGCGGTGGAGATACCGAACGAATCGAGAGAGCTCATATCTTTCAGGGAGCTGGTCGAATCGGATCATTTTAGGAAAAGCACGACGAAACTGCCCCTCGCCATGGGGAAGCTCGTGGACGGAACGCCGTACGTTTCGAGCCTCACGGAAATGCCGCACCTGCTTGTCGCCGGGACGACCGGCTCCGGAAAGAGCGTCGGGATAAACGCACTCATCAATTCGATCCTCTTCAGGTCCAGCCCCGAAGAGGTCAAGTTCATCATGATCGACCCGAAGCAGGTGGAGCTGAAGATCTACGAGGGGCTGCCGCATCTGCTCACCCCCGTCGTCACGGATGTCAAGAAAGCCGCGAGCGCGCTGACATGGGTCCTCAAGGAGATGCAGGAGCGCTACAAGCTTTTCGCGGCGGCGCAGGTCAGGTCGATCGAGCAGTACAACAGGTTCGTGAAGACGCTCACGCCCCACGGCCACGACGAAGCGATCCCCCTGACCAGGCCGATCCCGTACATCGTGATAGTAATTGACGAGCTCTACGACCTGATGGCGGTCGTCGCGAAGGAGGTCGAGACGGCGATAGGCAGGCTCTCCGCGATGGCGCGCGCCGTCGGCATACACCTGATAATTGCCACGCAGAGGCCCTCGAGGGATGTAATCACCGGCGTCATCAAGAGCAACCTGCCGGCCAGGGTGGCCTTCCAGGTGCGCGAAAAACTGGAGAGCAGGCTGATCCTCGACCAGAACGGAGCGGAAACGCTCGAAGGCAAGGGAGACATGCTCTTCCTCCCGCCAGGCTCTTCGCGCGTGATCAGGATCCACGGAGGTTTCCTTTCGACCATCGAGACGCAGAGGGTGATCCAGTACATAGCGAGGCAGGCGCCTCAGGAGTTCGACAGCGTGGTGCTCAAGGAGAAGAGCGACATCCTGAGCGGGGAAGCCGACAGCGCGGACAATTACGAGGATCCGCTCTTCAAGGACGCCGTCAAGCTGGTCGTTTCAACGAAGATCGCCACGGCCAGCAACCTCCAGAGGAAGATGAGGCTGGGCTACGCGAGGGCGGCGAGACTACTGGACAACATGGAGGAGCGCGGCATCGTCGGCCCTCCCAACGGGGTTAAATCCCGCGAGATCCTTATTTCCGAGGAGGAGATCGAAAAATGGCTGGAATCCTGAACAGCCGCATCTTCATAGAAAAAGGCGATATCACCGAAATGCAGGTCGACGCGATAGTCAACGCCGCCAACAAGGAACTGGTGCTTGGAGGAGGCGTCGCCGGGGCCATCAGGGAAAAGGGAGGCCCCTCGATCCAGCGGGAGTGCGACAGGATAGGATCCATTCCGCTGGGAGAGGCGGTTGTCACGGGCGCCGGACTGCTTCCCGCCGATTATGTCATCCACGCGGCCGCTATGGGCACGAGGGAACCGTGCACTGAAGATAGCCTGCGGAACGCCGTTATCAATTCGTTGAAAAGGGCCGAGGAGTGGAAATTCGCGAAGATCGCCATGCCGGCGGTCGGGATGGGCATAGCGGGCTTCCCGGTCAGAAACGGCGCGGAGATACTCCTGCATACGGTCCGTGATTTCTTCGAATCCCACGAATACCCCGAAGAGGTCCACATAGTCCTCTTCGACGACGAGACATACCAGGCGTTCATGGAATCGGCGAAGCATTTAGGTTAAAGCCGGCTGCGCCGGGCATTTAACCGTGATTGAAAATTTAAAAATGAAAATTGAAAAGTGAAAAATTGAGGAATCTGTTTCCTTATTGACCCTTCAGCCTTCAGCCTTCAGCCTGGCGTCAGCCATGCGGCTTCGCTTGAATATTAAATATCAAATTTTAAAGATTAAATTTTAAATTTGTGGAATCATTTCCTTGTTGACCCTTCAGCCTTCAGTCTGGCGTCAGCCATCAGCGCTTCCTGGCTAATACGCTTCTTTCCTGTGGGCTATCTTCACGACGACGACAAGCAGTATCTTGTCCCTGATCTCGTATATGATGCGAAAACTACCCTGTCTGATCCTGTACCGCTCCTGGCCGGAAAGCTTCTCGCATCCGGGTGGGCGGGGATTTTCGGATAGGGCTTTCAGGCGGTCGAGGATCCTTGCCACACCGCGGTTGGGGATGGGCCGCAGGTCTTTGGCGACCGACCTCTTGAATACCTGCCTATATCTTTCCATGAGCCTTTAGGTCTTTCAAGAGCGCTTCATAGGAGACTTCCGGTTCTTTGACCCTCTCCTCGAACGCCGCGAGGTCTTCCTGGTCTTCACGCAAAGAATCGCGCACGGCGTCGTTCACGAGTTCGCTGATCGTGCTTCCGGTGCTGGCCGCCTTCATCCGCAGAGCCTTGTGCAGAGCCTCGTCAAGATAGATGGTCGACCGCTTCGCCTGTTCTTTCATCACTGGAACCTCCGGATATCTTGTAACATTATAACGTCAAGATGTCAAGACGTCCGGAAGATGTTCAAAAAGTAACCTTCAAAACCGGGTAAGAATTTTGAATTTCTTTCTTCCTTCACGCTCTTCCCTCCATGAGCCATCTCTCCCAATCTTCTCTTCCGTTGGCCCGGGCCTTTCGCGCGGCTGTTTCGAAATCGTAGGGGACCGCTATCAGTTCCGCTTTCCATTCCGTTCCGTCCTTTTCGAGAATGGCGTAGCGGGCGTGGTGGCTTCCGGTTTCCATCATGTGCGGGACGGGAGTCTCGTCCTGGTACGCGGGGAGGCCCACGCTGCCGGGATTTACGACCAGCCTACCCTCCTTGAGACAGATCACGCGGGGGATATGGCTGTGGCCGCAGAGGATGACTTTCTGCTTGATGCCAGCGAGCAGGGGAATGATATCCGCTTCATCTTTCAGGACGCCCTTTCCATTCTCGATCTTTTCGAGGAGGTACTCGTCGTCCGCGCGCGGGGTGCCGTGGCAGAGGAAGATGTCTTCACCGACGGAACCGGTCGCGGGCAACGATTCGAGCCATTCTACGCTCCGTGGCGATAGGGCTTTAGCCGTTCCTTCGGGTATGTCCCTGTCCTGGTTGCCGCGGATGTTTTTCGCGTGAAGATCCATCAGAAGCCTCGCCGTTGCCTCGGGTTCGAGCGGGCCGTGGACGCTGTCGCCCAGGTTTATGATGTCGCTGATACTGCGCCTTTCGATATCTGTAAGGACCGCCTGAAGAGCCAGGATGTTGCCGTGGATGTCGGAGATGACGGCGTAGCGGTTCAATCCTTTAGATTTCCTTTTGTCTGGTCGTCGTCCATGAGCCAGTTGTTGTGCTCGCCGCTCTCCATCAGTTCATGAACTTCGAGCGAGCGGTAGTAGCCCTCCCTGATGAACGGGTCCCTCGAAGCCAGGTCCATCGCCTCCTTCTCGCTTCCGGCCTCGATCAAAATGAATCCTCCGCTGTCGTCCTTGAAGGGGCCGCAGAGGTGGAGACGCCCTTCCGCCTTGAGGGACCTTAGGTGCCCGATGTGCCTCAGCAGAAGCTCTTTAGTGAGAGTGCCCTTGTTCTTGTCCCTGAGAAGCACCACGTGTTTCGCCATCGAACCTCCTTGTTATTTCGGCAGAGCGCCGATCGAGCCCAGGACGGCCCTCGAAATGGCCTCGCGCTTGGGAGTGTCCTTGGATCCTCCCGGCATGTCGATGTTGAGAGCGAAGAAGACCGGGCCGTCGTCCAGCTCTACCCAGCCGATCCACCAGCCGATCTGCTTCTCCGTGCGGCCCGTCCAGCCCGTCTTGGCGCGCAGGATGTATTTCCTGTTGGCCTCGACCACCATGATGTCCTTCACCAGGAGCTGGTGCTCCTTCCTGAAAGGCAGTTCGTTCCTGTACAGGCGTCTTAGAAAATCGACCTGTTCGAAGGCTGATATCCTGAGGCCTCCGTCCAGCCAGAACCTGTCCACGCCTCCTGAAGGATCGGCGTTGCCGTATCCGATCTTCTCAAGGTAGGCCTTTTCTTTCGCTTGCCCCAGCTTCCTCGCGAACTCCTGGTAGAGCCAGACGACCGAGTATCTCATCGAGGACCTCAATGTCTGGTCGCGGTTCCACCCTTCCATCTCCCGCTTCACCCCGTCCCACTTGAACAGCTGGAATTCGTCCGAGACCACGCCTGCGTCGAGGGCGAAGAGCGCGTGGGGCACCTTGAAGGTGGAGGCTGGAAGGAACCTGGTCCCTGCCCTCTCCGAATCGCAGACGAGCCTGTCGCCGTTCCTCTCATCGACCACCACGATCGTTCCGGGAACGCCCTCGGCGGCGAAGAACTTTTTCCACTCCGGCTTTTCACGGAACTTTGACTCCCCGGGAATAACCCCTGTAACCAATGCCGCAAGCGCCAGGATGAACAGGATCTTTTTCATGATGCCTCCGGTTCGGATGCCGGGAAATTCTGTTTCCGCATCCCGTAAATTAGAATTTACTACCTGACCGAATAAAAGACAATTGAAAGATGCGGTTCTCGAGTCTTCATCCTTGCAGTAAGTTGCTGATGGGATTAGAATAAAGCCTAGGACAGGGGGATCGACGATGAAGAGAGGGGATCTTATTCTCTTTGTGTTTTCCGGAATTCTGATGCTTTCATCTTTTTCGGCTCTCGGGCGCGAGCCTCTGACAATCGAGCAGAGGGTGAAGGCGCAGGAGGCGATAGAGAAGGTATATTACAACCACCGCATCTGGCCGAAGGAGAACAAGACCCCGAAGCCCGCCTTCGAAACGATGGTCTCGAAAGAAACGATAGAGAACAAGGTCACGGACTATCTCAAGAAATCCGCCGCCCTTGAAAAGTACTGGTACCGCCCCATAACCGGCGATCAGCTCCAGGCCGAGATGGACAGGATGGCGAAAGGGACCAAGGATCCTGCCACGCTGAACGAACTTTTCGAAGCCCTCAATAACGACCCATACCTGATAGCAGAGTGCCTCGCCAGGCCCGTCCTCGCCGACAGACTCGTCAGGAACTGGTACGCGAATGATGAGAGGTTCCACAAGGAGACGAGAGATAAAGCAGAAGAAATACGGAAGAAATTAACCACAGAGAACTTCTGCTCATATCCCGAAGGCAAGTACAGCAAGATGACTTACAGGCTGGAGATGAAAAACTCCGAACCGGAAATGGATAGACTTGATCCTGAAGATCATTCTATAGGGTTGTCGGAAAAAGAATTCGAAAAGATGTTCCAAGAGATACCCGAAGAAGGGAAGATATCCGGGGTGATAGAGAAGAATGATTGTTTTGTGATACTTCACACCGCTTTAAAGAATGAAGGAGAGATAATCGTTGAAGGAATGACCTTCAAGAAAGTCTCTTCAGAAGAATGGTTAAAAGGCCAAGAGGTGATAAAAAATCTGCCAAAGACCGAAGGAAATGTTTCAATGTACTTGCCGCCGGTAATGGAAAGTGGATGTGTTGAGGGCTGGGACAACGGGATTTTGGATGATATGCCTTGTGAGAGGATATGTCACTGTGCGGTTTGGACTGGAACTGAAATGATCATATGGGGTGGCTTTATTCTTCACGATCATGAATTAACGGCATTGAGTACTGGAGGTCTTTATAATCCATCTACCGATAATTGGACGGGAATCTCTGCAAGTTCTAATGTCCCTACGCCAAGAGGATCGAGTGCCGCGGTATGGACCGGTCTTGAAATGATAGTCTGGGGAGGGCTTAATGGCGCAACCTACTATAAAAACGGAGGACGATACAATCCATCATCAGATTCATGGTTATTAATATCAGAAGATTCCAACCCTCTTTCGGCGAGAAGCCATCCTAGTGCTATATGGACTGGAAGTGAAATGATAATTTGGGGAGGGTACAGCAGTAGTGGTACGAATAGATATTATTATAATGATGGAGGAAGATACGACCCAGCTACTGGTCAATGGATAGGAACTTCAGTAGAGGCAACAACCCCATCTGCAAGAATGTGGCACTCAGCAGTATGGACTGGATCCAAGATGATAATCTGGGGAGGAGTATATCATGATGGCAGCATATACATATATTTCAACACAGGGGGGGTATACGATCCAATGACAAACGGTTGGATATCGACTTCAACCGGAGCAAATGTTCCATCCGTCAGATGTCGACACTCAGCAGTATGGACAGGGTCTGAAATGATAATATGGGGTGGAGATAACGCTTATATAGATGGATATCAAAATTCTGGAGGCCGATATAATCCTGTTTCCAACACTTGGGTGATTACGTCAGTGAATTCAAATACTCCTTCTGCTAGATTGGGTCATGTTGCAATATGGACTGGTTCAGAGATGATTGTATGGGGGGGTATAGATGAGGATGATTATGCTAATACAGGTGGAATATATATTCCGACGAATGACACATGGAATGCCACTTCTGAAAGTGCAAATGTTCCGCAGGCAAGAGTGTCGTTTTCAGGAATATGGACAGGAATTGAGTTGATTATTTGGGGTGGCCATGATAGATATGGTAAAAGTCTTAACACAGGCGGGCGCTACAACCCCTCAAGTGATGATTGGGTCCCAACATCAAGAATTAATAATCCTGAAAAGCGAACTGATCATACCGCAGTATGGACAGGAACAGAGATGATAGTCTGGGGTGGACTTACATACACCGATAATTACTATCCTCTCTATACTGGAGGGAAGTATAACACTTCAACTGATAGCTGGATTTCAACATCAACTGGAGCTAATTGTCCCATGCCAAGGCACCTTCATACAGCAGTCTGGACTGGCTCAGAAATGATTGTCTGGGGTGGACATAATATCGGCTCTGCATATCTTAATTGTGGCGGCAAATATAATCCAATTTCAGATACTTGGAGTTCAACTTCTCTTGATATTAACGTGCCTGCCTCCAGATTCCGTCACACTGCTGTTTGGACAGGATCGGAGATGGTGATATGGGGTGGGGACGGCTATCTTCCAACCCCCAAAAATGATGGCGGCAGATATAATCCATCAACGAACTCTTGGCTTTCCACATCAATTGGTGTCAATTGTCCATCGGTGCGAAGTTATCATACATCTGTTTGGTCTGGAACCGAGATGATAGTATGGGGAGGTAACAATAATTACGAGTATTACAATGATGGAGGCAAGTATAATCCTTTGAACGATTCCTGGCAACCAACTTCAACTGGTGTTAATCTCCCATCCATGAGAAAGGATCACACTGCTGTTTGGACAGGTTCTGAAATGATTATTTGGGGAGGACTATTTTATGATGGATCTTCTTCTTTCATCTTAAATACAGGCGGCAGGTATAACCCCCACTTGGATGCGTGGAACGCGACATCGACAGGAACAAACTGTCCAGAAGAGAGATATTGGCATAGCGTGGTATGGACAGGCAGCGAAATGATTGTGTGGGGTGGCTTTCGATCCGATGGTTCATATGGATATAATCTAAATTCAGGGGGCAAATATTATCCATTGGAAGATAAATGGGTTGTAACATCGACATTGGCACCTGTTCCTGTTGGAAGATATGATCATTCTGCTGTATGGACAGAGGACAGCATGATTATTTGGGGTGGTCAATCCTCATGGAATGGTCATTTAGGCGGTATTTACTATCCCGGCACCTTTATTCAACCCTCCATCTCCGGTTCAACCTCAAACACCTGCCCCTCTTCCTCCGTTTCTCTCTCAATTCCCGCCTCCTACTCCTCCTACCAATGGAATCTCGACGGTTCTCAGATCTCGGGCGCAACTTCAAGCGCATATGAGGCAACCGTTTCAGGCAGTTACACTGTCTCCGTGACAGACTCCAATAGCTGTTCTGGTACTTCCGATTCTCACTCTGTGACTATAACCCCCTGCATTCCGAACATCATTTACCAATCCCACGGCACTTTCTCGCAAGTGACTGGCGACGGAGACAGTTACTTTGAGAGGGGCGAGAAATGGTCGGTTCCTGTTACCGTTACTAACTCGGGCAATACTCCCGCGTCGAACGTTACTGCAGTCTTTTCGGGTAACGGAATAACTGTATGCAACCCCACAGGTTCTTTCGGGACGATCGCCGCCGGCGGGACTGGAACATATGCTTACAGCTTCGTCATAGACGACGACTTCACACCCTGCGGAGGCAACATCAACTTCAATCTTGGAAGCAAGGTATGCACGGAACTCACCCCTGCGGGAGCGGACGAGACGAACCTGTTCTTAGTACAGGTGGGGCAGATAGCTGCGGGAGTGCCGACGGACCTCGTTCTTCAGCCGTCGACGGCGGATTCATATGTGAACCAGGGGTCAGCCGGGACGAACTACGGTTCAGGGGCGACGATGTCTGTGCAGTCGAGATTGTCCCAGGCGCAGAGGACGCTTGTCATGTTCGACCTTTCCGCGATACCGGAAAATTCGGTGATCAATTCGGCGACGCTGGAGCTTTACGCGAGCTCAGCTCCGACGACGGGCCTCACGCTCAACGTCCACAAGATCACAGGGAGCTGGACCGAGGCCGGGGTCACCTGGACCAACCAACCGTCATTCACTTCCACGGCGAACGCTTCGATCACGGGCGGAACATCGACGGGCTGGAAGATATGGAACATAGCTTCCCTTGTCCAGGATTGGGTCGACGGGACGAGTGACAATTACGGCCTGATAGTGAAGGGAAGCGTCGAGAACGACAAGACCGCGTTGACCTACATCTTCGCGTCCAAGGAGAACGGAACTAGCGGGAACCGCCCCATCCTCAGGATCAACTATACTCCGCCGACGACCATGAACTGCGATTATGTGGGTTCGGGCGAATGCGACGCGGTCCTGACGGAATGCGCGCCGGGCGACACGTACGAGAACGGGCAGACATGGAGCGGGACGAGCCAGAGCTGGCCTTCCCTCACAGGCGCGACAGGCTACAAGCTTTACCGGGGAATCCAGAGCGGCCTTCCAAACCTGCTGACAGCGGATCCGGATTCCTGCCTGAGATACGAGGGATCATCAACATCGATAGACCTATCCGCCGACGATCCGTCTTCTGAAATAGGCAGGTTGTATTGGTACATCGTCAGCGGCACCAACGGCTCCGGCGAAGGCCCTGCGGGAAACGGAAGGATGGTCAACAGTTCGGGGGTATGCGAATAAGAATTACCTGATCAGGTATTTATTCTCCTGAACTCGTTGACGAGCTGGTGGGCTAATCTGATTGGTTCGGGAAGACGGTATTTCGTTAGAGAGCTCATAACCACGGTAAGACAATCTTGAAGCGTCACTAGGTGTCCCCTCGAAATGAAAAGAGGCTTAACATTCGTCCTTGTCCTGAGGACCCGGCCTATCTCTTTTCCGTCGAGGTTGAGAGGGGTCGAGCTGCCTTTTTCCATTCCGGGATCTTCGTATTCCCCGCAGAGGCGGCTCTTTGCGCAGCCGATCGTCGGGACTCCGAGGACGACCCCGAGGTGCGCCGCCGCGCCGAAACCGCGCGGATGGGCGACACCCTGAGCGTCGACGATCATAACGTCAGGCTTTATCTTCAGAAGGCCGTAAGCCGCCGAGAGGACGGGGACCTCCCTGAAACCGAGAAGGCCGGGGATGTATGGAAAATCGATCTCCCGCTTGACGACCGCGCTGTCCTCGAGCTTCATTTTGTTTTCAAGGTCGAGGACCACGATCCCGCCGAAGCCGGTCTTTGAGAACATCGAACTCGAGACATCGGCTCCGCCTACAAACCGCACGGGCTTGGAAATCGGCCGTTCTTCGAGCATCGCCAGAAGCCTTCGCTGCTCCAAAACCGCGGTTTTATAAACTCCCGGCTTCAGCGCCACAGTTCCTCCGTCCATTCGCGCGAGGCGAAAGTCACGGGAGTTGTGTCTCTTGCATCCAGTCTGAAAAGAACCGCGCCGTCCCGGTCCGTCCTCAAAGTCCTCGATCCCAGCCTCCTGTAAAGATCGAGGACGGGGGCGTGCGGATGGTTGAACCGGTTGTTCTTCCCGACGGAAAAGACGGCGAAGCGTGGGGAAACGGCGGAGGCGAATATGGGATCAAGGGTCTTTCTGGCCCCGTGATGCGGGGCGACGAGAATGTCCGCGCAGAGCGGTCCGGGAACCTCCGTCGCTTCTTCAAGCCCCTCTCTCTCCACATCTCCCGTGAATAGGACGCCCCTGTCCCCGATCGTGAACTTGAGGACCAGGGAGAGGTCGTTGTCGCTTCCTCCGGAACTTTCAGGAGGATGAAGCACCGAAATTTCAGCCCTGCCGAGAGGCAGTCTGTCGGCTGCCTTCAGGGGGATCGTCCGTATCTTCCTTTTTCCGAGCATCGCCGCGATCTCTTCGGACGGCGGCGCGGCTGCCGGGTATCCGACGAACCCTATCCGCATGTCCGAGGCAAGCTCGCCTATCCCTCCCGCGTGGTCCCTGTCCCAATGGGTTATGAATATCCCGTCGATGCCGTCGACATGCAGCCTCGAGAGCGCGGGTTCGATCACCGACCTCGCCGTTGATATGGAGCGGTAGGAAGTATCCGGAGCATCGACCATGTAGCTTCTCCCGTCGTAAAGGAGAAGCTGGCACGACCCCTGTCCCACGTCGAGGACGATCATGGAGTCCGCGGGAGCTTTTTCGAAAGGATGGGGATAGAAATATGCCGCGAGGATCACCGGGACGATCATGAAAGCTCCGGCGAGGCGCCTCCTGCCTCCGAAAACTATCACCATGAGCGCTGCCGCGAAAGCCAGGAAATAGAAAAGCGACGGCATCGGCACGAAAAGCGTGGAGAGCCTGACGCCTGAAGCCCACTTCGGGACGATCAGGAAAAGCTCGGTGAAGAACCGTATCAGCGAAACGAGAAAGATGTTCAGGCCCGGGACGAAACAGCCCCCGAAGAGATAGACCATTCCGAAAGCGAAAAGGGGGAACATCGGCAGGGAAGCGAACGGCGTCCAGAGAAAGCCCGCCGGGGACACCCTCTGGAAATAGACCGCGAGTATGGGGAGCGTGAAGAGCTGGGCGGAAAGGCCGACCCAGAAAAGCTTGAGACCGTAGTCCGGCAGAGAGCCTTCTTTGAACAGAGAGGGGCAGAGCCTGTACATCAGAATTATCCCCAGAGCCGCCGAGAAGGTAAGCTGGAACCCCACATCGGTTATGTCGCGGGGATCGGCAAGCAGAAGCGCGGCGAAAGTGATGACGAGTGCCCTCGTCGCGGCGTGGGGGCGGGCAAGCAGCCTTCCCGCAAGGAATATGAGCCCCATCAGGATGGCCCTCCAGACGGAAGGCTGTTGCCCCACAAGCATGCCGTACACAGGCAGGAAAGCCATCGCGAAAATATCAGCCGAAGCGGGGGAGGACCTGAAAAGGACGAAGAAGAACGAGATTAGGAGCATTATCATTCCGATGTTGAACCCGGAGAGCGCGACGAGGTGATAGAGCCCCGACCTGATCATACTTGAGCCCGCTTCCTCGCTTATCAGCCCTCTTTCCCCCAGGAGCAGGGCGAGGATGACGCCGCTCTGATCGCCCCCCCAGTCGGAGACCTGCCTCCTGATCATCTCCCTGTACCGGCCGGGAAGCGTCAGCCCGTTCCGTCCCGTAACCTCGAAAAGAGTACGGTCCTTCACTTTTCCCGAAAGAAGGATGCCCTTGTCCCTGAGATTCTTCCTGTAATCGAACTGGCCGGGATTGCTCGCTTCGCCGGGGAGGAAGAGGATCGCGGAAGCCTTGAACCGGGAGCCCGGCAGGGGCGGTTCGAACTGAAGGTAAAGCTGGATCCTGCTTTCGTCCGGGACTCTCTCGTTTCCGTTGAAGAAGCAATCCGTCGTCACGACCGCCTTCGACCCTCCCGGGTCCGGCTCGGAGGAGATCACTTTTCCCTCGATCCAGCAGGGCACTTCCCCGCGGGCGGCTGCAACCTTCTCGAAAAGCGGAGTCTTCGGGGTCTCGCGAGTCCTCAAGTTCCCGATTGACAGGCCGATGGAGAAGACGATAATCAGTACGAGCGACTTTTTCGCGCGGGAACGGGAAGGGCCGGGGAACAAAAGAAAAAGCGCCGGGACCGAGATCCCCAGCGCCGGCAAGAATATCTTCAGGAACAGAGACGAGGCGAGCCCGGCGGAAAAGAAAATGAGCTCAAACATTCATCATTTGGCAGTAAGGAACGATATGTACTTTCTCAGCATGTCCCTGTCGGCGGCCCTCATTCCCATGAAGGTCACCGCTATCCCGCATTTTCCGCCCGGCTGGGGCTCGACCCGGGTCACCTTCCCGTCGCCCTTTATGACGGCGGTCTTGTAGAGGGGGTGTTCCAACTCCATCCGGAAGGGGACCTTCGCGGGGCACTGCATTCCGTGTTTCCCCTCGAAATAAAAGCCCCCGATGCTGATGTTCTTTCCCATTACGGGGTAATCGCTGCCGTTTATCGTGATCACGCTCTTGAACTTGTCGTCGAACCTTTCGTAAGCCCTCTTCTCAAGCGAGAACAGCTCGATCCGGTTCTTTCCCTTGTTCTTGGCACGGTACATCGCCTCGTCGGCGAACTTCACGAGTGAGTCGCCCTGTTCTCCGTCGACGGGGAAGGACGAGACTCCGCCGCTCAACGATATTTTGAGGTCCTTCTGCCCGAGGAAGGAGAGGTCGCTTTTTTCGAGCGTCTTCCTTATTCTTTCAGCGACGGCCAGCGCGCCGAACTTGTCGGTCTTTGGAAGGATGCAGAGGAACTCCTCCCCGCCGTAGCGGAAAGCCATGTCCATTTCCCTGATGGAGGCCTGGATCACCTGCGCGACGTACTTCAGGCAGGAGTTGCCGATCTCGTGGCCGTACTTGTCGTTGACCTTCTTGAAATCGTCGAGGTCGAAGAAAACTATGCTCATGGGGTCGGCGTAGCGCTTGGAGTGCGCCATCTCGTGGGGAAGGGCGGCCCTCAGGAACGAGTAGTTGTAAAGCGAGGTGAGCATGTCTATGAAGCCGGCCTGCTGGGCCTGCCTGAAGAGGTGGATCTCCAGGACCATCGGGTTCTTGATCTTTTTCTTGTTGGAAACGAAATAGTCCGCCATAGCGACGCGGATGTCCACCGGCCTCTGCATCTTCTCTTCGCAGTTTCGGTGGTGCTCCCTGATGGCCTCGTAATGCTTTTTCGCCACGGCAGGCTTGAAATCCAGGTGGGATATGAGGAAAAGCAGTTTCGTGTAGAGGGCGTCGCCGTAGATCTCCCTGTACTTCCCGAGCTTACGCTCCAGCTTGTCGAAGCTGTTCCTGGAAGCGGACAGGAGGCGTATCAGCTCGACCTCTTCGAATTTCGACATCTCCCTCGGGGCCGGAGGGGCCCCTTCATTCAAGGAACTTTGCTCTCTGTTCTTTGTAATACTCATCTTCAGGCTCCTTGGCGATGGCCTTCTCAATGGTCTCCACGGCGAGCTGCTTTTTCCCCATCTTGAAGTATACCTCGGCGAGCGTGTCCAGGATCTGCGGGTCCTCCTTGCTCAGTTCCACGGCCTTCCGGGCCGCTTCGGCCGCGGATTCCAGTTCCCTGCCGATCTCGGCGAGGGTCCACGCGTAGCTGTTCAGGAAGTCCTTGTCGTCGCCCTTCTTCAGGAGCATCTCCTTGAAGATCGAGACGGTCCCGTCGTGGTCCTTCTTTTTCCTGTAATAACCCGCAAGGTCCTCGAACGCGGCATCGGCCTTCTCCTTGTCGGAGCCCGCCATGATGTCGCGGAGAAGTTTCTTTCCCTTATCGGGTTCCGTCTGCAGGAGGCATTCACCTTCGAGCAGGGCGATCGAGCCTTTTAGCTCTTCGGAGTTCGCCTGATCGGACTTGGCCCTGCCGATATATGCCGAGGAATCGGCGTAAGCTCCGCGGTCGTAATATTTCATGGCGACCTTGAAGAAAAGCTCGCCGCTTTTCTTCTCGTCGGCCTGCGCCTTAAGATCTGCGAGCGTGCCCACGTTGAAAGCGTAGCCGAGAATCTCCTTGACCCAGGCGTCCCTCTTTTCGTAGCCGACGATCCTGTCTATCTCGTTTCCGGCCCGGTCCAGGAGCACCACGGTCGGAACTCCCCTGATGGCGTATTTCTCGCGGAGAGCTTTGCCGTCTTCCTTTCTCGTGTCGATCTTCATCATGACGAAGAGCTTCGTGAAAAGTTTCGTGTTCTCAGGCGTTAGGACATCACGGTCCAGTATTTTGCACCAGTGTCAGGTGTCCGAGTAGAACTTGAGTAACAGGACCTTGTCCTCTTTCTTCGCCTTGGCAAGGCCCGAATCGATAGTCCCCGAGTGCCACATCTCCTGGGCGAGCACGGAGAGCCCGAACGCCGCAATGAGGATGAAAAAAACCGTTCTTTTCATCTATGCCTCCTACCTGGGTAATTTAAATTCAAAACACGCCCCTCCAAGTTTAGCACATTTCGCCAGGGAAAGTTCGCCCCCGTGTTCCCTGGCGATCTTCCTGGAGATCGGGAGGCCGAGGCCCGTGCCCCCCTTCCGGTGAGAGGCGAAAAGCGAGAAGAGGTCCGCGACCGCTTCGTCGGAAACCCCGGCTCCGCTGTCCTCGACCCCGATGGTCACCCGGTCTTCCGCCGCGGCGGCCCTTATGAACACTTCTCCGCCTTCTCCCGCCGCCTCCGCCGCGTTGGAGACCACGTTGGAAACCGCCCTGAAGAGGGAATCCTGGTCTCCGCTGAAGTCCGCGTCTTCCGTTTCGGAGGTGAAAGCTGTTCCCGGGAATTGGGCGGCCGCCGATCTCAAGATCTCCCCCGCGAAAGCCCTCAGGCCGATCGGTTCCTTCTCCAGGGCAAGCGGCTTGGAGTAGTAAAGCAGGTCCCTGACGACCCTTTCCATCTGGCCGATCTCGTTCTCTATCCTGCCGGTCCTCGTCCCGTGGCCGCCGCCGGTCTCCTGCTTTAGGAGCCTCAGTTCCCCGGAGAGGACGTTGAGGCCGTTCCTTATCTCGTGAGCCACTCCCGCGGCAACTTCGCCGAGCCTCGCCAGGGCTTCTTTTTCCCTTATGGCGTTCTCCATCGCGTAGTAGCGGCTCCTGTCGTGGATTATAAGGAGGACGCCCCGGAAATGGTTAAGGTCGTCGAGGAGCGGTATGGTCAGGACGAGGAGAAGCTTCCCCTGGAATCCTTCGACCGCCTCGGCAGTAAGTATCGCTTTCTGTTCGATCGCATCGTCCACAAGTTCCTTGAGGGCGGGCCTTCCCCTGAATATCTTCTCGTGGCTGTCCCCGATGGTCATGAGCTCCGACAGCCCCAGAAGACGGTTCGCGTTCTGGTTCAGTCCCTGGAGTTTCCCCGAATGGTCGAACCGGAGGAATCCCGCGTCAAGCCCGGAAGTCAGGCTCTCCAGGACCGAAGCGGCCCCCTTGGCCTTGGTCTTTTCCGCCCCGAGTTTCTCTTCAAGCTCGCGGTTCTTTTCCTTCAGCTCGGAGACGGTTTTCTTCATCATGACCACCGCATCCATCGGCCCGATGTCGCGTTTCGCGGGTTGGCTGTCAGGGTCCTCGGGAACGAACCTCCTCACGGTGAATGAGAACAGTATCATCCCGGCGATCACGAAGAGGACCAGAAGGGTCGAGATCGTGATGGTCTGGCGCCACTGCGACCTGTATCTCGGAGTCTCGAACACTATCGCGAGGGTGCGGCCGTCGTCGATCCGTGAGAGGAACATCCGCCTCGAGCTGGAAAGGACCATGACATCCGAAAAGCCCTTCATCGGTTCTGAAAAAAGAGGGACCGACGCATCCTTGGGCAGCACCCAATGAGCTTTGCTGCCGAAATAGGACCCGATCGAGGAGATGTGATAATCTCCGCTCTCTTTCTCCCTCGGGCTGAAAAGCTGAGGGTCTCCCGGGTCGGGCTTCCGGAAGTGCGTCAGCTTGAACTTCTCCAGTATGGCGGTGCTGCGCGCGTTAATCTGCCGGGAAAGGTCGGCGGAGCTGTCCTTCAGGTCCGAGACCAGTTTCATCAGGATCAGGATTCCTATGCAGAAAGCGAACAGGAAGAAGGCCACCTGAAGGTAGAATATCCTCCTGCCCCTCAAGGAGAGACTCCCGAGAATCCCATGTACCACTCCCAGAAGCTCTCCCCCCAGAAGATCGATACAAAGGACGCCATCCCGAGAAAGGTTCCGAACGGGAGCTGAGTCCTCTTGTCCTTTTTCCTGGTCAAGATATAGAGCCCTCCGATCACCGTCCCGAGTACGGCGCCTATAAGGAGCGTGAGTATGACCCCCTGCCAGCCGAGGAAGGCCCCGATCATGGCAAGCATCTTAACGTCGCCCCATCCCATGGCCTCGATTTTCCTGAGCGCGTAAAGGCCTATGAGCGCCGACGGGATGAGAGCCCCGGCGGCGGCGCCCGCTATGGATTCCAGCGGACTGGTCCAGGGCAGGAAGAAACTGGAGCCGAGCCCTATGACTATCCCTGGCAGCGTGAGCTTGTCGGGAAGGATGTAATGTTCGAGGTCGATGAATATCAAGGCCGTGGTGAACAGGAGAAAGATCCACGAGGAAACGAGCGTCAGGACAGTCCTCCAGTCGGGGGGGAACGCGGGGGCGAAATTGTAGGCGGCGAACCAGAACAGGACCCCTACGAGCAGCTCCACGAGCGGATAGCGGGGAGAGATCCTGGCCTTGCAGTCGGCGCATCTGCCCCCGAGGATCACGAATGAAAGGACCGGAATGTTCCGGTACCATTTTATCTCTTTGTCGCAGGAAGGGCAGTGCGACGGCGGCCTCACTATTGAGAGGTCCCTCGGAAGGCGGAATATGAGGACGTTCGCGAAAGACCCGCAGGCGAGCCCCAGCAGGGCGGAGAACACCAGGAGGAGGGTCACCATCTTCCGATAGCCTTTTTCGGGTCGAAGGGGGTGAGGCATGTTATCCTGCCGCTTGCGGGATCGTAACCGAACTCGTTGCCAGCGGGATCCCTCGGGATGACGGAGAGGAGGCCCTCCTTCTTGATGGCTGAGAGAGACGGCGGGTTCTTGCCGTGCTTCGACCTGTAATCTTCCACGGCCTTTCCTATGTCCCTCTCTCCTATGGCGTTCACGGTGCTCCAGATGTGCCTCACGGCAGCCGCCCTGTAATAGTTCCCTTCGGGCGTCGTATCGTTCTCGTATATCCTGTAAAGCTCGCGGAAATAATCCAGCGCCGATTCGAGGTCGCCCTTCTGCAAGAGCGCCTTGGCGTAAAGGTTCCTGACGAGAGCCTTGTCGGGGTTCCTGTCCTGGGCTATCTTGAAATATTTCGCCGCTCTCTCGAAGTTCTTTTCAGAGAAGAAGGCGTAACACCCCGCGTCGTACGGAAGGACGAAGTTGTCCGGGTTCTTCTCTATGCCCTTGTCGAGGAATTTGTAGACATAGTCGTATTTCAAGGGTATGAAAGCGAAGAGGGCCGCGGTCATGTAGGCTTCCTGGAATTTCGGGTCGAGGTCAGTCATCACGTCGAAGGTATGCTCCATGTAGCCGTACCTGACGCTCCTGTTGTACCAGTCGTAGAACTGCAGGAACCAGATGAAGAGGATGTCCGCCGCGGCGTTGTGGTAGCCCAGGGAGAACGCCTTGGCCTGCGTGCTGGAGGGGATGTAGTAGGAGCGGTACTCGTCCGGGTATCCCGCCGTCAGCTCCCTCATCCTAACGTGAAGCGAGAACGCGCACGCGAGCAGCGCGAAGACCGCGGCGAGGCCCAGCGCGCGGACGGCGCGTCCTTTCGTCATACCAGGTCCCTTTTTCTGAAGCACAGGCAGGCCGCGAGCAGGAGCAGGGAGACGAAAACGCCCGTGTACAACAGCGCCCTGAGCGTGAAGCCCTCGGCGATCGGTATGTCGTAGGTGATGAGGTTGGAGGTATTGAGGATGTTCAGGTCGGGAAGCAGGTGGAAGAACCACGTGGCGATCTTCTTCTGGAAAGGCGACCTGAGCAGGGGAACGAGGATGTCGGGAAAAGTGCTGGAGGTGTGCCCGATGATGTAGAAGGAGACAGTGCAGATGGCGCTCAGGACGGGAGACGCGACCGAGGAGAAGAAGATCGCGATGGCGGTTATGATAGCCAGTTCCATGTATATGAAAAGGCCTGCCTGGAAGACTGCCATGGTGAAACCCTTGAAGACCGCGAGCAGGACCGACAGGATCGCGAGCATCGCCAGGAGGTTGGTCCCCAGTACGGCCATGAGCCCGAAATACCTTCCGATAATGAAATTCGACCTGGGCATCGGCTTTGGGAGGACGTTGTAGATGGTCTTCTTCTCGACCTCGAGGTAAATGAGGCCGATCCCTACGAAAATGGAGGTCATGACGGAGAAGAAAGATATCCCCGCGAGTCCCAGGTCGAGGATCACCCGCTTCTGGGAACCCAGCGTCAGGAAGCTCAGGACGACCGCAAATCCCAGCATGGTTACGGCGAAGGCCATCAGGATGTAGAAGATGCGGCTCCTTATGGCTTCCTTGAAAGTGTTCTTCATTATCGCCCTGACCTGCAGGAGAGAAAGCGCGCCGAGTTTTTCAGTCATTTTCCCGCTCCTCTATGCTCGAGAGGAAAAGCTCCTCCAGCGAGGCCTTGTGCGGTACCAGGCTGATGATCCTCGCGCCCCGCTTCGGCAGTTCGGAAACCGCTTGTTCGACCGCTTCTTCCGAGTCGAGCCTGATCATCGTGTATCCCTCGTGCGATGTTATGACATGCCGGGACGGAAGGCCTTCGGCGTCAGCAGGGCCCTTGAACGAGAGGTCCCAGAATCGCACGTCCTTGCCCAGGAGTTCTTCGAGCCTCCCCTTCTGGACCACCTTCCCCTTGACGATTATGGCCACCTCGTCGCATATCATCTCGGCGTCCGCGAGGATGTGAGAGGAGAAGAAAATTGTCTTCCCTTTTTCCTTCAGGCCGAGGATGAGGTCCCTGATCTCCCTCCTGCCTATCGGGTCCAGGCCGCTCATCGGTTCGTCGAGTATGAGTATCTGGGGGTCGTTGACCATCGCCTGCGCCAGGCCGACCCTTTGAAGCATTCCTTTCGAATACTTCCTGAGGGGGAGCTTTTCCTTGCCTCTGAGCCCGACCATGTCCAGAAGGAGCCTCGTCCGATCCTTCAGCTCTTTCCCGGGGATACCGAAGAGGCTTCCGAAAAATGTGACCAGTTCCTCGCCGGTGAGGTAATCGTAGAAATAGGGCGATTCGGGAAGGAACCCGAGGTTCATCCGGACGAGGTTGTCCCCGGCGGGCCTGCCCATGATCCTGACCTCTCCTTCCGACGGGAAAAGAAGGCCGGTGACTATCTTCAGCGTCGTCGTCTTGCCCGCGCCGTTCGGCCCGAGGAATCCGTAGATGCCTGTTGACGGCACTTCGAGGTCCACTCCCCGCAGGGCGTGTATCCTGCCGATGGAAAGATGCCCCACAAATGTTTTTTTGAGTCCCCTTATCGAAATGGCAGGATCAGGCATCACATTGTCTCCTCAAGCTAAGAAAATACCTTAAAAACATGGCGGAAAGCAAGTGCACAGGGAGCGGGAAGAGTGCCGCCCGCTGTTCTTCTGGTAAGGGAGCTCGGCCGGTTGAAGAAAGGGTATTCCTCTGATAGACTTTGCGATGGCCCGCCCACCGGGAAGCCCCGGCTTCGGCGGGATGAACGAAGAAAAGGTCAGTAAGAGGGGAGAACGAAAATGGCAAAGGGCGAGATCAGAAAGTTCATCGACATGAACTTCAGGCACTTCAACGCGGCGGCGCTCGTCGACGCCGCGAAAGCTTACGGGGAACACATGAAGAAGGGCGGCCACATGCTCGTTACCCTGGGAGGGGCGATGAGCACGGCGGAACTCGGCATATCTCTCGCCGAGATGATAAGGAAGGGCAAGGTCAACGCGATCTGCACCACGGGGGCCAACCTGGAGGAGGACGTCTTCAACCTTGTTGCCCACGACCACTACGCGAGGATACCGAACTACCGCGACCTGACGCCGAAGGACGAAAAGAAGCTGCTGGACAGGCACATGAACCGCGTCACCGACACCTGCATACCCGAAGAGGAGGCGATGAGGAGGATCGAGAAGGTTGTCCTTGCGGAATGGATGGCCGCGGACAGGAAGGGCGAAAGGTGCTTCCCGCACCAGTTCCTCTTCAGGATACTTCTCTCAGGGAAGCTCGAAAAATATTACCAGATAGACCCGAAACACTCCTGGCTGCTCGAGGCCGCGAAGAGGGACCTCCCGATCTTCGTCCCCGGAGCCGAGGACGCCACGCTCGGCAACATGTACGCCGCCCACTGCATGAACGGGGACATCAGGAACCCGCTGACTATGAGAAGCGGCATGGAATACATGATGATACTCGCCGAGTGGTACATGAAGACATCGAAGAAGCATTCGATCGGATTCTTCCAGATCGGGGGAGGCATCTCGGGGGATTTCCCGATCTGCGTGGTGCCGATGCTTCACCAGGACCTCAGGATGAAGAATGTCCCCCTGTGGGGCTACTTCTGCCAGATCTCCGATTCTACGACGAGCTACGGTTCGTATTCCGGAGCGGTGCCCAACGAGAAGATCACCTGGGGCAAGCTCGGGATCGACACTCCGAAGTTCATCATAGAGTCGGACGCCACGATCGTGGCGCCGCTTGTTTTTGCCTATGTTATGGATATGTGAACGGACTTTTAAGACGAAAGGAGAATAAGAATGGCAGGCATCAAGGGAACGAAGACCGAAAAGAACATCCTCTGCGCCTTCGCCGGGGAATCCCAGGCCAGGAACAGGTACACCTTCTTCGCGAGCAAGGCGAAGAAAGAGGGTTACGAGCAGATAGCAGCCATATTCTCGGAAACGGCCGCCAACGAACTGGAGCACGCGAAGCTCCTCTTCAAACTGCTCGAGGGCGGCGAAGTGGAGATCACCGCGGCGTTCCCCGCGGGCGTGATAGGGACCACGGCGGAGAACCTGAAGGAATCCGCGTCAGGGGAGAACTTCGAGCACACGAAGATGTACCCGGAGTTCGCGGAGGTCGCGGAACAGGAGGGGTTCAAGGCGGTCGCCTTCACATTCAGGGCCATCGGCAAGGTCGAGGTCGAGCATGAGAAACGCTACAAGGTCCTCCAGGAAATGGTGGAGAAGGGAACATATTTCAAGAGGGACAATCCGATAAGGTGGAGATGCAGGAACTGCGGCCACATCCACGAAGGGTCGGAAGCCCCCGAAACATGTCCTCTCTGCAAACACCCGAAGGCGTACTTCGAACCGGCAGAGTAGGTCCGCGTTCTGCATGATCCGACAGGCCATGCCCCGCGGCGTGGCCTTTTTTCTTTTGGCCCCCGCGGGATAGAATGTTATTTCTGGGAGGTGTGAAAATGAGAAGAGCGCTGATATTGATCGTGACGGTCTATGTCGCCGTCCTCGCTGCATTTCACGGCGCGCCCGCAGCCGAAAAGGTGGTCGACCCCAAACCGGTGCAGGTGATCTCGTGGCTTGACGGCAGGTGGGTGAAAGCCTACGGGGAGAACTTCATGGAAGAGCACTGGAGCAACCTCGGCGGGACGTTCATGGGGATGTGCAGGGAGATGAAGGACGGGGAATCGACATTCTTCGAGATCATGGTCATCGAGCCCGAGGGTACGGACACCGTGATGAGGATACGGCATTTCGGCCCCGGCCTGAAGTCGGCGTGGGAAGACAGGGACCGCACAGTTGTCTTCAAGCTTGGTGTTCATGACAGCAAGTCGGCGGTGTTCACCGGCGTCGGAGCCAACGAGGGCGACAGGATCACCTACAAGCTCCAGGGGAAGGAGATCCTCGACATAACGACCGAGTTCGTCAGGGAAGGTGCTTCGATCAGCGGAAAAAAAACCGAAGTGATCCGCATGCGGAAGGTTTCCTGAAGGCCCGGCGCGGCGGGGGAGGGCCGGCATGGACAAGAACCTGGAGAACCTGAGGCTTCTCGGCGTTTTCTATTACGTGGTCGCGGCGTTCGCGGCCATGATCGCTCTGATCCCGATGATACATTTCACGATAGGGTCGGTCCTTCTCGTAGTTTCGCTGTTCAACCTCAGGGCGATGTTCCCGCTTACCCTCGTCGGGGGGGTATTCGTCCTGGTCGCTTCTTTCCTGATACTGCTCGGAGCGGCTTTCGGGACCTGCCTTTTTTTCGCCGGAAGATTTCTCAGGCAGGCCAGGCACTACTATTTCTGCCTGGTGACGGGCGGCGTCGCGTGCGTGTTCTTTCCCTGGGGGACGATCCTGGGCGTTTTCACTCTGGTGCTCCTCTCCAAGGAAGAAGTCAAGGCCCTGTTCACGACGGAGGAATGACAGGTCCCGGTGCCGGTGTTGACTGCCCGGCATTCCGGTAATAAGATTAAGGATATGAAAGGGAAAGCGGGGATGTGAGCCGTGGCCTACACTCTGCGTTATGAATACAGGGAAGGCTACATGTTCGTCCACATGAAGGGGCCGGAATCCTACGACAACGCGCTCAATTTCTGGAAGGAATTGAGGAGGGAGGGCGACCTCAGAAAATATTCCCGGTTCGTCATAGTGGATGATGTGACGGGAGTGCTCAGCAGGGATTTGGTCTACAGGCTGAGCGTGGAGATCGCCAGGATCCACATGGGCAACATAATAGCCTACGTGGACCCCAAGACGGAAACCTACGATTCCAACGCTTTCGGCGAAACGGTCGTGAACGGCCAGGGGGTGACGGCCCGCCTCTTCAAGACCGAAGCCGACGCGATCTTCTGGCTCGAAGGAGTGATCTCGAAAGGGTAGTGCGAGGCAAGCCTTTTATTCCCTTCCGACCATCCGCAATCGTCTTTCCAGCTTCCCGTTCATGATCTCTTCAAGGAGGACCGGCGGTCCGGGCAGTTCCTTCGCGAACCAGTACCTTGTCACCTTTCCGCCTTCGCGGACCTCGTAAAGCCAGCAGTCTAGGTCGCCCCTGAAAGTCCTTATCTTTCCCTGTTCTATCCTTGTCGAATTCTCCGGGTAGGAGGCGTGGGACTGGAGTTCCCTCCAGGACGGTGCTGATTTGTCGGGCGGTCCGAGCGTGTCGCCCTTTACGTCCGTGATTGTCGTCTCCAACCGGGCGTTTTGTTTCGTACCTCCCAGGAAGCGGAAGGTGATAACCGTCGGCGGCCCATCCGGCGTCTCGTTCCAGAGTTTCACCAATGAACCTTTCGGAAGGGCTTTTCTGATCTGATCTGCGGAGAAAGGCGTAGGAGCGAATCCGGGCTTCATACTGTTTGCTTCAGGCGGCAGGCACGTCGGGGAGTCAAGGTGAGGCGCATTGTCAAGGATCATGCCGACAGCCTTCTCAAGGTTCGCGTTGAACTCGGACGGTCTCGCCATCATGAGAAAATGGTCCGCTCCCTTCATAACGATCGCGTCGTAGAAGAACATCCTTTTCCTGTTGCCCTCCAAGTTGACAGGCCACTTGTCCGAGTTCACGCTGACCACGGGGACGCGCACCTTGTCGAACACGCTCGCGGCGTCGCCGCTGATGTACTGTCTCACCATCGTCGTCATCGCGCTCAGAGCCACCGCAGGCTGGGCCGAGGTCATATCCCGCAGGATCCAGTCTTTCAGTGGCGGATCGGTATCGGGAGAGAACATCTCGGCGACGAATTTTCCCGTGCCCTTCACGAAATCCATTTCGAGAGGGGCCATCCATTCCGCGAACTCCTTTTCTTCCATCCTGTAGCCGACGTCTTCGAGGGTATCTATGCCGATCAGCCCCAGGACCCTTCCCGGCATCAACGCGGCCGCTTCCGCGATCACCTGTCCTCCCATTGAATGACCGACCAGGATGACCCGTTTCGCCCCGGCCGCATCGACGACCGCCCTCACATCTTCGCCGAACGATTCCATCGTGTATTCCGCGCGGCCCGAGCCCGAGTGGCCGTGTCCCGCGAGGTCCACTAAGATCAGACGGTATTTCTTCGAGAAAGGTTCTACCTGCTCGCGGAAATAGCGGGAGTCGCAGCTCCAGCCGTGAACGAATACCAGAGTGATCTCGCCATCTCCGTAAACCTGGTAGGAGACGGGAGTGCCGTCGCATGAAACCACGATCTTCGGCCAATGCTGCTGCGCGATAGGGCAGATGAATACCAGCGAGGAGATCAAAAGCGCGAACAGAAGGCTGTTCGGGGACGGGGCTGTTTTTCTTTTCATGTTTTTACGGTTCATCGCTTTCCTCCGATCGGCTTAATGTTATTCTCCCTCTTCCCCGCCTGTCAAACTTAGAGCCTATCCGGAAATAAGACATGGCCGCGACGGTAGTTGTCGGAGATGCATGGCGCGGAAGCGAACGAAGGCCGATGTCTTCTGGCGCATCGGATGAGCGAGCTGACAAAGCCAGACGCTCCGACAGCCCCGTCCCTAAGGGCGCGGGCGGCGGGCTTCGCATGACTGTGTTGACCTCCCTTGAAAGGCAGACCAGCCTTACTTCGGTCGGTCGCCTTGTCCTGCTGGCCCGGCGCCACGCGCGCGACTATGCCCTATTTACGGATAGGCTCTTCATCGCCGTTCAGCTAGTTCGAAACAGTCATGTCTTGACAAGCAGTTTGTGGCGGCATAAGATAATGCCTTGCAATCAAGGGAAATGGCGTCCGGGCATGGCAGGAGGGTTACCCATGGCAGTCAAGATCGACCGGGAGCTGAGAGACGGCTACGCTTTCGTCAGGTTCGAAGGGCAGGAATCGTACGAAGACGCACTTTGCTTCTGGAAGGAACTTCTGCAGGAGAGCGAAGTAAGGGATGAAAAATATTTTCTTGTCGTGGGCGAGCCAAAAAAGCCCCTTACCCCTTATGAAGTGCAGATGCTCTGCCTGGAGATCGCCAGGATGGGGAAAGGAAAGACGATAGCCTATGTCGATCCCCACAGGGAAGATTACGGGGCGAACATGGCCGGGGAGAAGGTTGCGGTTAACCGGGGCATGAACACCCAGGTCTTCACGAGCGAAAAAGACGCGAAGGAATGGCTGGAGCTGCACAGGGAGAACCAGCCGGGCTGAAGAGGCTGGTTTTTTCTCCTGCATCCCTTCCTGCGCGGGCTGATGAACGGTTCCCTCCGGCAGGCCCTGGCGGCGAGGCGATGATATTTTCCTTGACCGGCAAATCCAGGTAATCTAAAATCGGAATGCGCACAAGGCGGAGATAAAAGAACCGGCGCGGGAAGGGTCGTTCATGGCTGTTCTGTCGAATGCGAGCTGAAGGACGGATATGTTCTCGTGAGATCCCGGGGGCAGGAATCATATGAGGACGTCCATCGTTTCTGGGAGAAGCTGCTGCTGGAAAGCGAGTTCAAAGACATGAAACGGTTCCTGGTCGTGGCCGAGCCAGTACGGAGCCTGAACCTTTACGAAGCTGCCGGGATGGCCAGGGGAAAGGTCATCGCTAACGTGGACCCGTACGAGAAGGAATTCGACAAGGTGGTCGCCGGGGCGAAGATAATAACCAACAGGGGAGTCGACAACAAGGTCTTCAACAGCGAAAAAGATGCCGCGGATTGGCTCTTGGAATACGCCGACGTCGGATAACCGGAGAGCATGAGTGAACCACCAACACGGCGCGGAAAAAGGGCTTTACTTCACCGTCATCCTGAACGGGCTTATCTCGGTCGTCGAGTTCGCCGCGGGAGTGATGACCAACAGCCTCGCTCTCATTTCCGACTCGGCTCACAACATATCCGACTTCTTCGCGGTGCTCATCGCCCTTATCGCGAGGATCGCGGGGAGGAAACCGCCCACATTGAGACACACGTACGGCTTCAGGAGGCTCGAGGTGATAGCGGCGCTCGTCAACGCCCTGACCCTCGTGGCCCTCATGGCGATACTCCTGAAAGAGTCCGTCGCCAGGCTCATCTCGCCGGTGGAACCTCCAGGCCAGGCGGTCATCGTCATCGTCGCCTTCTTCGCCCTGCTCGCCAACTCTTTCTCGGTAATGCTACTGAGAAAACACGGGAAGGAGGACCTCAACACGAAGAGCGCCTTCCTTCACATGCTCCAGGACGCCCTGGCATCGCTGGTGGTGATGATCTCGGCATTGTTCTACAAGACAAGTTTCGGCCGCTTCGTCGATCCCGTGGCCACCATCCTGATCTCCCTTTTCGTGCTCAGAAGCGCCATATCGATCTTGTGGGAGACCTTCATGACGCTTCTGGAAGGGGTTCCCGCGGACATCGACATAAAGGATCTGGTGGAAGGAGTGGAAAAAGAGTTCGGAGATGTTTCGATCCATCACATCCACATCTGGCAGAACGGCCCGGGAGACAGGCTCCTGACCGCTCATCTTCACTTCAGGGAAAAAGCGGGGATCGCGGAAATCGAATCCAGGATCGCCGGGGTCAGGGATCACCTCGAAAAAAGATGGGACATCTCGCACATCACGCTTGAGCCGGAATCCGAAGGGTGCGGAGAGAACGGCATTCTCCCCGGAGGGAAGGGGAGCTCAGTCGGCAGGGCGCACCGGTCGCCGTGAACCGCACGCCCAATAAGGAATATTCAGCATAAAAAACCCTCCCGGTTTTGGCCGGGAGGGCTTGTGAAACAGCGAATCAGGTTTTTTCAGCCGCTCTTTTTGACGAAGTCTTCCATGAACGAAACCAGAGCCTCGATATCGGAGACGGAGACGGCGTTGTAGGCCGAGATCCTTATGCCGCCCACGTCGCGGTAGCCCTTGACGCCGACCATGTTGTTCTTCTTCGCCTCGTCGATGAACTTCGTCGTGAGCTCTTCGGTGGGGAGGAAGAAGTTGATGTTCATGTAGGAGCGGTCTTCCTTGACGGCGACGAATGGCTTGTAGAAGTCCGCGTGTTTGTCGATGCATCCGTAGAGGAGTTCGCCCTTTTTCAGGTTGTTCTTGTAGATGGCGCCGAGCCCGCCGATCGACTTGTTGTAGGCGAGGACGTTCCTCAGGATGTAGATCGAGAAGCAGGGAGGCGTGTTGTAGAGGCTGTTCTTGTCGGCGTGGATCCTGTACTGGAGCATGCTCGGGAGCTTGTCGGAGCACATCTCGAGGAAATCGTTCCTCATGATTGCCACGACCAGTCCCGAGGGGCCGAGGTTCTTCTGGGCGCCCGCGTAGATGAAGGCGAAGTCCTTGACGTCGATCGGCCGCCACATTATGTCAGAGGACATGTCGGCGCAGAGCGGGATCCCCTTGGTGTCGGGCCAATTCTTCCACTGGGTGCCGAAGATGGTGTTGTTGGAGCAGATGTGGACATAGGCCGCGTCGGGATTGATCTTGATCTCTTCGGGCCTGGGCAGGCGGTTGAACTTCTCGCCTTCCATGTTGCAGACGCACCTGGCGTTGTCTCCGGCCACGATCTTCGCTTCCTTGAACGCCTTCTTCGCCCACTGGCCCGTCACGATGTAGTCGGCCTTTTTCCCGCCGTGAAGTATGTTCATGGGAAGCATGGCGAACTGGAGGTTGCCTCCGCCCTGCAGGAGCATGATCTTGTAGTTGTCGGGGACTCCGAGGAGCTCCCTGGTCAGCTCGATGGCCTCGTTGTGGACCTTGTCGTATTCCTTCGACCTGTGGGAGATCTCCATGACGGACATTCCCGTGTTCTCGAAGTCCAGAAGCTCCTTCTGCGCCCTTTCGAGGGCGGGGAGGGGAAGTCCTGCCGGTCCTGCGTAAAAATTGATCTTTCTAGCCATTTCACACTCCTTTTGAAAGAATTTCGCAGATCTTGTCGCCTATCCTGAGCAGGTTCTCGTTGGAGTTGGCTCCGATGTGGGGGGCCATCAGGACATTGGGTGCGGAGAGCAGAGCGTATCCTTCCGGCGGGGGGTCGGACGGCCAGACGTCGGTGGCGTAGCATCCGATCTTTCCCGACTTCAGCGCCTCGAGGAGAGCATCCTCGTCGAGGACCTTCGCGCGTCCGGTGTTGACGATTACGACGCCGTTCTTCATTTTCGCGAACTTCTCTCCGTTCAGCATGCCGCGCGTCTCGTCCGTAAGGGGGGTGTGCAGGCTGATGTAGTCGGCCTGCGCGAGCAGTTCGTCCAGCGTCACCATCTTCGCGATGGGGTGCTCCTTAACGAACGGGTCGAACGCGATGACTGTCATGTCGAAGGCTTTCGCCCTCTTCGCCACTTCGTTGCCGATCCTGCCTATGCCGATAAGGCCGAGGGTCTTCTGGAAGAGCTCGGTCCTCTTGAGCTCCTTCTTCATCCACTTGCCCTCTCTCATCGAGTTGTGAGCATCGACTATCCTGTTCGGAACCGAGAGCATGAGGCAGAAGGCAAGTTCTGCCACCGCGACGGAGGAAGCTTCGGGTGTGTTCATCACCTTGATCTTCTTCGCTTCGCAGGCCTTCTTGTCCACGTTGTCGAGGCCGACGCCTCCGCGGATGACCAGCTTGAGGTTGGGCGCTTTCTGGACCAGCTCCTCGGTCACCTTAGTCTTGGACCTGACAAGAATCACATCGGCTTCGCCGATCCTTTCCATTTCGGTGAAAACTTCTCCGAACTTGGAGAGCCTTCCGGGTAGAGATTTGTCGAATGAATCTGCCATAAGGATCTTCATCTTCTCCTCCGATCTACTCCTCCAGGAGTCTGACAAAAAGCCCCGAACGGAGCTTTGGTTCGAACCACGTCGATTTGGGCGGCATCACCTTCTCGGCGTCCGCCACGTTGAGCAGCTGGTCAAGGGTCGTGGGGAACAGCGAGAACGCTGCGGCGCAACCCTCCGAGACCCTTCTTTCCAGTTCCTTCATTCCTCTTATCCCGCCCACGAAGTCAATCCTCTTGTCGGTCCTCGGGTCGCTGATGCCGAGGATAGGCGCCAGCAGGTTCTCCTGAAGGATCGACACGTCGAGGGAGCCTATGGGGTCCTTTTCGTCGAAAGTCCCTGTCCTGGCGGAAAGCAGCCGCCACCCGCCGTCGAGGTACATTCCGAAAGTGTGGGCCTTCTCCGGTTTTTCGGACTTCATTTCGGAGATGTCGAACCTTGCGGAGACCTTCTTCAGGAACTCTTCCTTTGACAGCCCGTTCAGGTCCTTGACGACCCTGTTGTAGTCCATGATCCTGAGCTGGTCGTGCGGGAAGAGGACCGCCATGAAATATTCGTGGACGGCTTCGGGATCGGTGCTGCCGGTCTCTTTCCTCAGGTGCAGGCCCATCCTGACGGCCGAGGCGGTCCTGTGATGCCCGTCGGCCACGTAAAGAGCCGGGATCGAGGAGAAGAGCTTTTCCAGTTTAACGACCGTCTCCTCGTTATCCACTACCCAGAGCTGATGGACAATGCCGTCGTTCGTCCTGATGTCGTACACGGGAGGGTTCTTCTTCGCGGCGTCCACAAGTTCATCTATCGCCCCGACCGACCTGTAGGTCAGGAATACCGGTTCCCCGTTGGCCTTCTGGGTCATCACGTGCCTCGTCCTGTCGTCCTCCTTGTCCTTCCTGGTGTATTCGTGGATCTTTATCTTCTTCTCCTCGTACTCCTTCACCGAGGAAAGGCAGACGATGCCGTCCTGCCCGCGGCCGTCCATCACCTGGCGGTAGATGTAATAAGCTGGCTTCGCGTCCTTCTCGAGCCAGCCGTTCCTGATGAAGAGCCTTAGGTTCTCGGCGCCTTTCGAGTAGACGGCGTCGTCGTAAAGGTTGATCTCTCCGGGAAGGTCGATCTCCGGCCTGGCGACGTGAAGGAAAGAGTAGGGATTTCCCTTCGCCATTTCCCGGGCTTCTTCCGAGTTGATAACGTCAGGCGGGGAGGCGATCTTCTCGGCGAGGTTTCTCGGAGGGCGGTATGCCCTGAAAGGTTTCACTTTTGACATTGTTACCCCCTTTTCATCTAATTTTTGCCTTTCACTGCGGGGATCGAAAGACAGATTCAAGGATAACGCAAAAATAAAAAAAAAGGAAGCGTCAAGGCTCTAACTTGAAGAAAGGGAAAAAGTTAGGGGACGGGAGCTAAAAAGCGACGATCCTTGCCCGGCCGGTCTGCTTCGCCCTGTACAGAGCTTCGTCGGCGTCCTTGATCAGGGATTCAAGATCCTTGTGGTTGGCGGTCTTAGCTGCCAGGCCCCCGCTGAGCGAGAGTTTGTGGTTGTTGACGCATTCCATCTTTAGTTCCTGGACGCTCTTCTCGAGCCTTTCGGCGACCTTCATCGACTGGATGAGTTCCGTCTGGGGGAAGATTATCGTGAATTCGTCCCCGCCGTACCTTCCGAAGATGTCGTAATCCCGGAGGGAGTTGTCCACGACCTTGCACACGGCGAGAAGCACTTCGTCGCCCGCCTGATGCCCGTAGGTGTCGTTTATGGTCTTGAAGTGGTCCACGTCTAGGATCAGCATCGTCAGCTGAAGGCCCATCCTCGACGACCTTTCGAACTCCTTCCTCGCGAGCTCCAGGAAATGCCTCCTGTTGTAGATCTTGGTCAGGCTGTCCGTCGTGGACAGTTCGACCAGAAGTGCGTTCTTCTGCCTGAGTTCGTCCTGGAGGTGCTTGATCTTCAGGTGCACGTTCGCCCTCGCCACGAGTTCTCCCGGATGGAACGGCTTCGTTATGTAGTCGTTGGCGCCCTGTGACAGCACTTTTATCTTCTGGTCGACGTCACCGATCGCGGTCAGCATCAGCACCGGGATCTCGAGAAGGTAGGGGCGGCTGGCCCTCATCTGCAGGAACTTCGTTCCGTCAATCTGCGGCATGACCAGGTCGCAGAAGACGAGGTCCACCGGATGGTCGAGAAGGATCTTGAAGCCTTCAAGGCCGTTGCCCGCTTCGTAAAAATCGGCGTCGATCCCGGCCTTGTCGAGGACCTCGCGGATCTCCTGCCTGAGGGATTTCGAATCGTCGATGATCAGTATCCTGTCTTTTCTAGCAGCCGCCATGACGACACCTCAAGTAATCCGCCGCCCTTCTCGTCTCGTCTTCGGAGCTGACGAACAGCGCGATGTCGGCTCCGCACTCCAGGGACTTCCCGGCCAGTCGCTCCAGGGGCCCGTATTCGGAAAGGGCTCCCATGGTCAGGTCGTCTGTGACTATTGTACCACCGAATCCTATTTTCCTCAGCAGTTCGTAGGTCCTCGGCGTTAGAGTGGAAGGTGACGGGTCTTCCAGGAACTCGTAACTCGCGTGCGCGACCATTACGAATTCTGCGTCAAGCTCCCGGTAGGGGCGCAGATGCGCCTCTCTCTCGGACGGATCGCCGCTTATGACCGGAAGTTTCCGGTGGCTGTCGACCTTTGAACCGCCCAGACCGGGGAAGTGCTTCAGGCAACCCGCTATTTCCCTTTCTTTGAGAGCTTCCAGGAACGCTCTCGCGCATTGGACCACCACGGTATCGTCCGAGGAATAGAGACGGGTCTCGAGGCCCGTCCCCTGTTCCGCCGGCCCCAGGTCCACTACCGGGGCGAAATCGACGTCGAATCCCAGTTCGGAGAGCGCCGCCGCCATCTCGGAGGCCGTAGAGCGCGCTTTCCATGGATCGCCTGCGCATGACTCGGCGCTGCGGAACTCGTATCCGAGCTCCCTCAGCCTGCTCACCCTGCCGCCCTCCTGGTCCAGGGCGATGCGGACCGTTCCGGGCGACCAGCTTCTTATCGCTTCGGTCAGTTCGGAGACCTGCTTTTGAGACTTGATGTGGCGCGCGAAGAGGATTACGCCAAAAGGGACGGTCTCCCGGAGGAACCGTTCGAGTTTTTCATCCGGTGAATATCCGTCGATCGTGACCCATATGGGGAGCCGGCCGCACGGAATCATGGCAGGTCGACCAGTATGAGAGAAGGCTCGGGGAGGGAGTCGAAGGATAATATGGCCGCTTTCGTCGGGGAGAACCCTGGGGCTGTTATCATCTCTCCTCGCTCCAGCCGGTAATCCCAGAGCTCCGTCCCCTTCGATTCTTCTAAAAAAACAAGGTGGCTCCCGCCTGCAGTGGCGGTCAGGAGCCCATTGGAATGCGTCCACAATCCGAGGGGCCTTCCCTGGATCCTCGTCTGCCAGAGGATCCTTCCCTTCAGGTTCATAAGTCTAATCATGTGATCCGTGGACGCGAAAGCGAATCCTTCCCCCGAGTCGATTATTGAAACCACCTTCGATCTCGTGATAAAGCGTTTTTTTGCCTTCCCTGTCGCGGAGTCCAGGAGAACCAACGCGTCGTCCGTTCCGACGGCGATTCGATCCCCCGCCACGCACGCGGCAACGACTGTTTTGCCTTTGAAGGGAAACCTGAGGACGATCCTCCCTCCGGAGAAGAGGAGCGCTTCCATTTCTCCGAAGACAAGCAGGCCGGGCCCGGTTCGGAAGGCTGAAACTGCATGAAAAGGAAGCGGAAAATGACCCGATCCGGGGAAGAGCATGCGGTTCTCTTCAACCACCGCGGCTTGGCCGTCAAGTTCGAATATGCCGACCGGTTTTCCTTCCATCCTTGCAGTTTCTTCAGGAATCCCGTCCGCCATCTGGTAAAGGGCCCCGGAAGAGTCCGCCACGAAAACCTTGCCATTGACACACACGGGTTGGACCGCCGGTTTGAGAGACATCAGGTTGCACGACGGAGCGTCTTCGGCCGGATCGAGGGTCTGGTTCCTTCCTCCCGCAGCGAAAAGATGCACTCTGTCCCCGCATATCACCGGAGAAAATGAAACCGCGATCTCCAGCGGGAATTTCTTTTCCCCGCCGCGGACCGCGGCTCCGAAGATGATCAGGATCAGGGCGAAAAGTAGTCTCTCAGCTCCCTGTCTGGGGTTCATATCTCTTCAGGATTTCCTGGTTGACGCTTATCAGTCCCTTCGCCTCGAGCTCGAGCTTTTTCCTCGTAACGTAATCATCGAGATAGTTCTGAGCTTCCTTCTGGGCTTCGCTCTCGGCAAACTGGAACTTGTCGGCCCGGAATTTATCCATTTCCGCGGGCTTCTTTTCCATCATGAAAGCCAGGATGCAACCGTCCTTGGTCTCGAAGGGCCCCGTGACCTGTCCCACTTCGCCTTCGAATATCTTCCGGCAGAGGGCCTTGTCTTTTCCGACAAAGGGAAGAGCGTCTTCCATCTTGAGTTCGGCGGTGTCCTGCACCTGGAATGACTTTTTCTTGGCCTCGTCTTCGAAGGTCTGGAGATCCTTGGACATAGCTTTAAGCTCCGACGAGGCTTTCCTGACCAGCATCGAAACCCTCTCGTCCTTGAGCCTCTTCTTGATATCCTCTTTCACCTCGTCGAATGTCGCAGGGTGGGGGGCGGTGACGTTCGTGACGCAGAAACGGATCGTGGACATCGGCATCTGGTAGACCCGGCTCCACTCGTTCGTCTTGGCGCTGAATACCAGGTCGAGGAGTTCCGGTTCGGTCACGAACGGAGGGACCGGTTTGTTCTTGTCGAGCCCTTCTGCGTGGGATACCTGGAGGTTGTATTTTGCAGCGAAAGCGGAGAGTTCCGTCTCGTTGCCGGCCTTGTCGAACTCGGCGGAAGCCGCCTCGAAGGCCTGCTTGGCCTTATCCTGGTATTTCTTCTCGCTGAAGAGGACCACGTTCTTGATCTGGGTCTTCATCTGCTCGTACGGCTTGTTCCCGAACCTGTCCTTGTGAGCTTCGTAATACTCCCTCATCTCCCCCTCGGGCACTTCGAGGGTATTCCTCATGGCGGGCGCCGAGATCAGGTAGTACTTGACGTCCCTTTTCTCCGGGACCGCGAGCGTGGCCTTCTCCCTTTCGAAGACCGCCATGGCTTCCGCGTCGCTCACTTCACCAGCGTCCTTGGCGAAGTTCCTGGCGTTGACCGCGACGATCTTGGCTTTGAACTTGTTGTTGGCGTCCTTGAAACGGGTCTCGAGGTCCGCGTCCCCGAAAACGAAGCCCGCGGCAATGAAACTGAGCAGCTTTCTCCTCGTGAGGTCGGTTTTCCATAGAGCTTCGAATTCCATGGCGGACACTCCGCGCGTCTTCAGCATCATCTCGTACTGGGAGGCGGGTTCCGTGAACCTGAAAGCCTTCATTATCGAGTCGGCGACTTCCGCGTCGCTGACGCCGATTCCGTACTCTTCAGCGAGATAAGAGAAAATGAGGGCGTCGACGAGGCTGTTGGTTATCGTTTTGGGAGCGTCCTTCATCAGCTGTTCGACATACTCCTGGCCGAGGAGGTTGCGGATCTTCTCTCTCTGGAACTGCATTGCCAGAGTAAGGGCCTGTGGAGGAAGCGTCTTGTTCCTGACCTTTACTATGTAATCCGGGCCGAGCCCTTTGTCGGACGTCTGGCCGCCTCCGCCGTAAAAGGCGAAGATCCAGATGATGAACGAAAGGATAACGAGCCACAGCAGATATTTCAGGATCGCCGAACTGCGCATAAACTTGAGAACGTTCATAAGCTTACCTCCAGATTGAACAAAACGGGAATTTTAGCCGATTTTTGGATTAATGGCAAGCGTCTTGATATTTTGACCGCGGGCTGTTATGATAAAACCTGTAGAAAAAACGAGGAGTGCCGATGGATATAGCAGTATTCCAGAAACTTCTCATGAGCGCCATTCAGAAGAACGCTTCCGACATCCACCTCCAGGTGGGCTACCCGCCCCTCTTCAGGATCAACGGGGAGCTCGTCGAGATAAAGTACCACCCGCTGGAAATGGACGAAACGGAAACGATCGTCGCGGAGATCCTCGCCCACACCTACCAGCGGCCGAAGGCCCAGGAGATATCGGAACTTGACGTCTCGTACGGGTTGGAAGGAGTTGGTCGTTTCCGAGTCAACATATACAGGCAGCGGGGAGCTTTCAGCATCGTGTTCAGGGTCATACCTATAGAGATCAAGAAGATGGAGGATTTGGGCCTTCCGAAGGTTCTTGAACAGATATGCATGCTGAGGCGGGGCCTCATCCTCGTTACCGGTGCCACCGGCCAGGGCAAGTCGACCACCCTGGCTTCGATGGTAGAATACATCAACAATACCCGGAGAGACCACATACTTACCATCGAGGACCCTATAGAGTTCCTTTTCAAGCACAAAATGTCGGTGATAAGTCAGCGGGAAATAGGTTGCGACACCCCCAGCTTCAGCACCGCACTTCAGTCGGCTCTCAGGGAGGACCCGGACGTGATCTTCATAGGCGAGATGAGGAACATGGAAACGGTCGAGATAGCCCTGAAGGCGGCCGAGACCGGGCATCTCGTACTTTCGTCGCTCCACACGCCCGACGCTCTGAGGACGATCAACCGCCTTGTCGGGATGTACCCCCCGGACAAGGAGCAGATCGTAAGGTCGAGGATCGCCGAGAGCCTCATGGCGATCGTGTCCCAGCGGCTCCTTCCGAGGAAAGGCGTGCACGGCAGGGTGCCGGCCACGGAGATTCTGAGGGTGACGAGGACGATCCAGGAGTGCATCAGGGACGGCTCGAAGACATCCGACATTCCGGACCACATCGAAAAGGGCGGAGACATGTACGGGATGAAAGTGTTCGACCAGGACCTCATGAGGCTGGTGAAAGAGAATCTCGTGGATATCGAAGTCGCGAAGCTGGCGGCCACAAACCCCGCGGAACTGGAACGCAGGGTGATGCTGGAGGGCTGATCCCGCCCTCTTCAGAAATACTCATACGGAACTCTCAGCTGTAACTTTTCAGGATGGACGAGACCCTCCCGACGTCCTCATCGCTTATTTCCCTGTGAGTCACGAAACGGGCAACGGAATCGGAAATAGGGGAAACGAGCACACCTTTTTCGCGCAGCCCTAGTGCGAATCCGCGGGCGTCCAGGGGCGGATTCACCCTTACCATGAAGATGTTGGTATCCACTTTATCCGGGTCGGCCTCGAGCCTGTCGTTCTGAGCGGCGGCCTCCGCTAGCTCCCTCGCCCTTCGATGGTCGTCGGCGAGCAGCGGGACCACATCTTCGAGAGCCACGAGTCCCGCAGCGGCAAGGATCCCCGCCTGACGCATGCCGCCCCCGAGCATTTTTCTGAATCGCCTCGCCAGCACGATCAGTTCTTCCGAACCTGCAAGCAGGGAACCTACCGGAGCGGAGAGCCCCTTCGAAAGGCAGAACATCACCGAATCGAAAGGTTCGGCGATCTCCCGCGCTTCGACATCCAGCGCGGCTGCGGCGTTGAAAATCCTCGCTCCGTCGAGGTGGCATTTCAGCCCCAGCCCGCGAGCGGCGCTGCAGAGCTCCCGCGAGAGCCCGACAGGCATGCATCTTCCTCCTGCCATGTTGTGGGTGTTCTCGAGGCAGAGAAGGGTCGTTCTGGAAAGATAATAGATGTCCGGTCGGACGGCTTCCCTGACCTGCGATGCCTCCATCATGCCGTCCCTGCCGGGCACGGATCTTGGAAGGACGCCTGAGATCGCGGACATCGCGCCGAGCTCGTAGTTGAATATGTGGGAAGAGGCTTCAACGATGACCTCATCGCCCGGCTGAGTATGGCACTTGATAGCCACCTGGTTGCCCATAGTCCCCGAGGGCAGGAATATGGCTCTCTCCTTTCCCATCAGCTTCGCGGCCTTTTCCTGGAGGAGGTTGACCGTGGGGTCCTCGCCGTAGACGTCGTCGCCTACTTCGGCGCGGGCCATCGCTTCCCTCATCCGCGGAGTGGGCTTTGTTACGGTGTCGGACCTAAGGTCGATGATTCGTTCGGCCATTTCTTTCCTTTCCTTCCGGTAAAAGGACCGCCGGTCATCCGCATGTCATTTCCCGCCGTCCCCTTTTCCCTTTTCCGGCATCCATTCCGGCTGGCGGCCCTGGTCGGCGGAGTCCATTCCTTCCCGGCCCTCCTTCGAAGCCGGGGCTTCGGCATTCTGCATCGCTGCGAACTCTTCGATCCCGTTTTCGGGAAGCGGGAACATCTTCAGGAGAAGCAGTTTTATCTTCCTCAGGGACTCGGGGCCGCACGAGAGGAGGTCTCTCTCGAGGGCAGCCGTTTCCTCGCGGAAGCTGCCTCCGGGCGACACCCTATGGATGAGGCCCATTCTCAGGGCTTCGCCGGCCGACAGGCTTCCGCCCCTCAGAGTCATCGCCGAAAGCCCGGCGAGGCCGATCTTTCTGCCCAGGTAAAGGCTGGCTACGGCAGGCACCAGTCCCGAGCGGGCTTCAGGAGTGCCGAATGACGAGTTTTCCTCGGCCAGGACATAATCCATCGAGGCGATAAGGCCGGCGCCGGCTCCCATGGCTCCTCCTCTTACAGCTGCCGCACTCGGGAAAGGGAGAGCCGAGAATTCCCTGAAAAGCCTGGCGAAAAGGAAAGCCTCCCGGATGCTGTCGTCGCCAGGAAGCTCTCCGGCCCTCCTCAATTCTCCCGTATCCGATCCCGAGCAGAAGTAATCGCCTTCACCCTCGACGACCAGAAAACGAAGCTTTTCCGGGGGCTCCCACTGGAGGGATTCAAGGTGGCCGATCAGCTCTCTTATCATTTCCCCGGTGAGGGCGTTCCTGTTCTCGGGCCGCGAAAGGATAAGCCTCGCTATTCCGCTTTTTTCCTTGACTAGTCGTATGTGACCTGCCATCGACCGTTCCTTCCGCGGGCGACGCCGGGACCTCCGCCCTTCAATTCCGAGACTATATCCTAAAACGATCCGTGTCAACATGTGCGGGACCGGGGGAGAGTTGTTCTATAATGAATGTTTCCGGGGGAGGTTGGATGGACAGGCTGCTCAAAACCCTGCGTCTTTTCCCAAGGTCGTTCTGGTGGGCGATCGTGATCGAGCTGCTCCACTGCCTTGCGTCCTACTCGATGATGGCCTACCTCGTCATCTACCTGGCGAAGGACCTGGGCCTCGGAGAGGCGCGGGCCGGTTTCCTTATGGGCATGATGTTCTTCATGGGGTACTGCCTGCCGATCTTCATCGGCGCTGTGGCTGACAGGAAGGGGTTCAAGGAGACGATGACCGTCTCGCTCCTGTTCATGTCGGCTGGCTACTTCTACGCTTCCAAAGCCGACAGTTTCTGGACCATATTGATCGCGCTGCTGTCGCTCTCCCTCGGCGGGGCCGTGATGAAGCCCGTGATCGCCGGCACGGTCAAGTTGACTTCGACCGACGAGACGCGCACCGTGGGGTTCTCGATCTACTACATGATGATCAACGTGGGGTCGTTCGCCGCGCCGTTCCTCGCGAACTTCATAAGGACCGCGAGCGGACATCCGGAATACATCTTCGTGGGCTGTGCCGTGATAGAAGCCTCCGCTTTCCTTCTCTCCCTTCTTCTTTACACGAACCCGGAGATGGCGGAGCGGAAGGATTTTTCCCTGGGCAGGACGCTCGCAGACATACTTTCGGTTCTCGGGGACCGCCGCCTCATGCTCTTCATCTTCATATTTTCCGGGGTGTGGGCGCTCTACAGCCAGATCTGGAGCAACATACCGCTGTTCATAACTCAGCTCGACCCGTCGATGACCCAAAGGATCGAATGGTTCCAGGCCGTTGACCCGATCCTCATAATCCTGCTCCAGGTTCCGATAGGCAAGCTGATGTCGAGGTACAGGCCGATACCGTCGATGATAACCGGCATAATCATTTCAATGGCGGCGGTTTCCTCGGTGGGCTTCCTGGGGACGAACTTCGGGGCGCCCTCGATTGCGTTCGCCCTGGCCTTCTGGGCTGTGGGGGAGATGATGTTCTCTCCGCGGTCCGTAGAATACGTGTCGATGATAGCCCCGAAGGAGAAACTGGCGCTCTACATCGGCTACGGGTTTCTGCCTCTGGCCATAGGCCTCGGAGCGGGACCGACCCTCGGGACTCTTCTGAAAAACTTACTGGAGAGGCTCGAAGCGCCGGCTCTTCTCTGGCCGGCTTTCGGAGTTTTCGCGGCGGTCATCGCTCTTCTTCTTTACGTCTACGACAGGTTCGTGGTGCGGGAGCGGAACTGACCGTCCCTACCTGCTCCTCTTTTCCTTCGGGACCCACCAGTCGAGCAGCGCAGGATAAAAAGTAAAGAGCCCGTAACCTTTCTCGCTGAGGTCCACTCCCTGGAACCTGTTGTTGACGGCGGCAAGACTCTTCGGGACTACGAGGAATGTGTACGGCTGGTCTTCGTGTATGATCCCGTGGATCTTCCAGAGTATCTTCTGCCTTTTTCCCGGGTCGGTTTCCAGAAGCTGTTCATCAAGGAGCCTGTCAAGGTCGGGGTTCACGTAGCTCACGTCGTTCTCGCCCTTTCCTTCTCCGGAGGGAAGAAGTTCCGCCATCGACGAGTGGTACATCGAGTAGGGGTTCGGGTCGTCGCCGAAGGAGTATCCCGAAAGGAAAGCGTCGAACTTGTGCGTGTGGGTCCGCTTCAGGAAGACCGACCACTCCACCGGCCTCAGCTTCATGGAAACGCCGGCTTTCTTCAGGTCCTGCTGGAAGAACTCCAGGAACCGCTGGTAATCCCTCGCCTCCTGGGCATAGATGCATTCGAACTCGAACTCCACTCCCGCCTTGTCCCTGATGCCGTTCCCGTTGGTGTCCTTCCAGCCCGCCTCGTCAAGAAGGCGGGAAGCTTCAGCAGGGTCGCAGGGCAGGGGAGATACTGACGGGTCGGAATCGCCGCTTCCCGGGAAGAAGGGGCCGGTGCATGGCAGAGCGTGCCCTTTGAGTATCTTGCTGATGAACGCCTCCCTGTTTATCGCCAGTGTCATCGCCTTACGGACGATCCTGTCCGCAAAGAACGGGTTGCTCCCGTCCTGGTTCCAGCCGATGTAGAAATAGTTGCGCGAAGGATACTCGAGAAGATGGGCCTTCTGTTTGAAGGCCGGGTCGGCCGAGGTTTTCTCCCACATTTCTGGTGAGAGTCTCGTCAGGTCCAGAGTATCCGTCAGGAATGCCGAGTGTTCCGTCTCCAGCAGAGGCATAATCCTTAGGACAAGGCTGTCCACCCGGGGCCGTCCCCTGAAATAGTCGGGGTTCGCCGAGAGCTCTATGGATTCTCCTCTCTTCCAGGAAACGAATCTGAAGGGTCCGCTGCCCACCGGGGACGCGTTCCTTTCGTGGCTGTTGAACTTCTTTCCCTCGCCTTTCGGATAGCCGTAAACATGTTTCGGGACGATGTAAAGAACGAAATCGAAGATCGAAGGAGCGTATTTCTCCCTGAACTTGATTTCCACGGTGAAGTCGTCAAGCTTACTGTAGGAGGCCACCCTCTCGAGAGAAGCCCTCTTGTTGATAGCTTCGACCGAACGGTCCCTAATGGCGTCAAGAGTGAAGATGACATCGTCGGAAGTGAAAGGCCTGCCGTCGTGCCACTTCGCGTTCTTCCTGAGGTTGAATGTCAGGGTCAGCCCGTCGGGAGACATCTCCCACGATTCGGCGAGGACCCCCGTGAGCTTCATGTCCTTGTCCATGTCGAGGAGCGGGTCGAAGATCCACTTGTAGGCCAGGTAGCTGGTCATGTCGGCCGCGACCACGGGATTCAGGGTGACCGGTTCTGACGGGAGGGACCTTCGGAAGACCCCGCCGTTCTCGGGTTCCCTTTCTTCGAAACCTCTTGTATAGAGCCTGCCGTCTTTTATTACGGTCGATTCTGCGGGGGGAGGGGCCTTCTTGTCCTCTCCTCCTCTTCCGCAAGCGAGCAAAAGGATAAAAATCGTTATCAATGATAGTTTTTTCATCTCTTCCTCCGACAGGGATTCTATCAAAAAATCGATTTCATGACACTATTTCAGGGACGATCCCCCGGGACTTTTTCGACATGGGCGGCACGCGGCCTTTAGAGTCATCTAACTATTTGACAAGAAAAGGCTCTATTTGGCATACTTAATAACCTGTTGTCCCTGCTAACCTTTCAGAAAAAGGGGGGAGAAAAGTGAAAGTTCACGAGTATCAGGCAAAGGAAGTCTTGTCGAAGTTCGGCGTCCCGGTCCCGAAGGGAAGGGTCGCTTTTTCAGCTGATGAAGCTTTTTCGATCGCGAAGGAGATCGGAGGGACGGTCGTCGTGAAGTCCCAGATCCACGCGGGAGGAAGGGGAAAGGGAAAGTTCACCAGCGGTTTCCAAGGCGGCGTGAAGCTCGCCAAGACACCGGAAGAGGCGAAGGAGCTTGCCTCAAAAATGGTTGGCAACATCCTCGTGACCCACCAGACCGGCCCAGAAGGAAAGAAGGTCGAGAAGCTTTACATCACCGAGGCGAGCGACATCAAAAAGGAGTACTACCTTGGAATCGTGCTCGACCGCGCGAGGGAGTGCAACGTGATCATGGCCTCGACCGAGGGAGGGGTGGAGATCGAGAAGGTCGCGGCCGAGACGCCTGAAAAGATCGTCAAGGTCTGGGTCGATCCGATGCTCGGCCTCCAGAAGTTCCAGGTGCGGGAGCTCGGCTTCGCGCTGGGGTTCGAAGGAGATACCATGAAGAGCTTCGGCGGCCTGATCGAGAAGCTCTACGCGGCACACGAGGCAAGCGACTCGACGCTTACCGAGATCAACCCGCTTATCACGACGCCCGACGGGAAGGTCATAGCGCTCGACGCGAAGATGAACTTCGACGACAACGCGCTCTTCAGGCATCCGGACATCGCCGCTCTCAGGGACATCACCGAGGAGGACCCGCTGGAAGTCGAGGCGTCGAAGTTCGATCTCAACTACATCAAGCTCGACGGCACGATAGGCTGCATGGTCAACGGCGCGGGGCTCGCGATGGCGACGATGGACGTGATAACGCTCGAAGGCGGCGTCCCGGCGAACTTCCTCGACGTGGGCGGCGGCGCGACGACTGAGAGGGTGAAGAACGCCTTCAGGATCCTTCTCTCGGACAAGAACGTCAAAGCCGTCATGATCAACATCTTCGGAGGCATAGTAAGATGCGACATCATCGCCGAAGGGGTCATCGCCGCCGCGAAAGAGATCGGGATCAGGCTGCCCGTTGTCGTGAGGCTCCAGGGCACGAACGCGGAAAAGGGCATGGAGATGCTTAAATCCTCGGGCCAGAACTTGCTGACGGCGTCGAGCCTGCAGGAAGCGGCGGCGCTTGCAGTCAAAGCTTCGAAGGGGGAGTGAGATGAGCATTCTTGTTGATAAGAGAACGAAAGTCGTGGTCCAGGGGCTTACGGGGAAAGAGGGTTCCTTCCACGCGAAGCAGTGCATGGATTACGGGACGAACATCGTCGCCGGGGTGACGCCGGGGAAGGGCGGCACCAGGTGGGAGGAAAAGGTCCCCGTGTTCAACACTGTGAGGGACGCGGTCGAGAATACGGGCGCGGAAGCCAGCCTGATCTTCGTCCCGCCGCCTTTCGCGGCCGACGCCGTGATGGAGGCGTCCGACGCGGGAGTGGCTCTCGTGGTCTGCATCACGGAGGGGATCCCCGCGAAGGACGAGGCGAAGCTGAAGAGTTTCATCAGGTCGAGGGGGACGAGGATGATCGGCCCCAACTGCCCCGGGATAATAACTCCGGGAGAATGCAAAATGGGCATCATGCCCGGGTATATTCACAAGAAGGGAAGAGTGGGCGTCGTGTCGAGGTCGGGAACATTGACCTACGAGGCGGTCTGGCAGCTCACGGAGAGCGGGCTCGGGGAGACGAGCTGCGTCGGGATAGGGGGAGACCCGGTCCCGGGAATGACGCACAGGGACGTGCTTGAACTGTTCGCAAAGGATGAAGAGACGGAGGGAGTGGTCCTTATCGGCGAGATAGGCGGAACCATGGAAGAGGACGCGGCGAAGTTCATAAAGACCATGAACAAGCCCGTAGTCGCCTTCATCGCCGGCCAGACCGCGCCCCCGGGAAGAAGGATGGGCCACGCCGGCGCGATAATCGCGGGCGGCAAGGGAACGGCCCGGGAAAAAATGGATGCGCTGTCGGAGGCGGGAGTCAAGGTTGTCAAATCCCCGGCCGAGATAGGCGCGAAAATGAAGGAACTTCTAAAGTAAGGGAGCGAGATGAGCAAAGACCTTGAGAAGAAAAGCGGAACTTATGAAGAAGGGATCGATGTGGGCTCTGCCAGGCTGAGCGGGATCAGCAAGGAAAAATGCTCGGCCAGGGGAGTAACGAAAAAGACGAAGAAGGAGGTGCAGATAACCGTCATAACTGCTCACTGCAAGGGCGGACTCTGCAACATCTGCGTCAACTACTGTCCGGAGAAGGTTCTCGCGATGGGATTCAGGACCGTCGAGGTCGTTGACCCGGATTCCTGCACCAAGTGCATGCTGTGCGAACTCAGGTGCCCTGACTTCGCCATCTTTGTCGATTAGAGGAGTTGAAATGACGGCGGAAAAAAAGACCATCAAATTTTTATCAGGGAACGAGGCCTGCGGCGAAGGCGCTGTGGTCGCGGGCTGCAGGTTCTTCGGGGGCTACCCGATAAGCCCCTCCTCGGAGATAGCGGAATTCATGTCGAGGAGGCTGCCGCTCGTCGGCGGCTCCTTCATCCAGATGGAGGACGAGATCGCGTCGATGGGGTCGATCCTCGGCGCTTCTCTCGCGGGAGTGAAGTCGATGACCGCAACGTCTGGCCCGGGGCTCTCGCTCATGCAGGAGAACATCGGTTTCGGCGCCATGGCGGAGATACCAACCGTGGTCGTCGACGTGATGAGGGGAGGCCCTTCCACAGGGAACCCCACGGGGCCCAGCCAGTCAGATGTCATGGCCATAAGGTGGGGAACGCACGGGGACTATCCCGCGATCGCCCTCTGCCCGGAAAGCGTCAACGAGGTTTTCCTCCTCACGATCGAGGCGTTCAACATCGCCGAGCAGATCAGGACACCTGTCATCCTCGCGATGGACGAGATAACGGCCCACATGAGGGAGAAGGTCGAGATCCTGAGCCCGGAGTCCGTGAAGATCGTCAACAGGAAGAAGCCGGGATCCGGACCGTATCTCCCATATGAGTACGGCGACGACCTGATCCCGCCGCTTCCCGGATACGGCGAAGGCCACAGGTTCCATGTTACCGGACTAAACCACGACAAGACCGGTTTCCCGACCAACAAGCCCGAGCTCATGGACGAGGGGAACCGCAGGATCATGGACAAGGTCGACCGGAACCTGGACAAGATCATAAGGCACGAGGAATTCATGACCGACGACTGCGATGTCCTCGTGGTGGCGTTCGGCTCATCCGCAAGGGCATCCAAAAGAGCGATAAGGAACGCGAGGGAGAAAGGCATCAAGGCAGGGCTCTTCAGGCCGATAACGCTCTACCCTCTGGCGAACGAAGCTCTGATAAAGGCGGCAAGGAACGCGAAAAAGATAATCGTTCCCGAGATGAACCTCGGCCAGTACATCCTTATAGTCGAGAGAGTAGTCGGGCACAAGGCGCCCATCATCGGGATCAACCAGGTCGACGGCGAGCCGATAACGCCCGCGAAGATCCTGTCGAAGATAGAGGGGTAAAAGATGGCTACCAACTATTTCCAGTACCTCAGAAAAGAGAAGATGCCCCACATCTGGTGCGCCGGGTGCGGGCACGGCCAGATAGTCAAGTCGATAATCAGGGCGATCGACAAGCTCGGATGGAAGAACGACGAGGTCGCGGTCGTCTCGGGGATCGGATGTTCGAGCAGGACACCCGGGTACCTCGATTTCCACACCCTCCACACGACCCACGGGAGGTCTCTCGCTTTCGCGACGGGAATAAAGCTGGCGAAGCCGCACCTCAAGGTCATCGTGGTCGGCGGCGACGGAGACATGATGGCCATCGGGGGCAATCATTTCATCCACGCCTGCAGGAGGAACATCGACATCAAGCTGGTCGTCTACAACAATAATATATACGGCATGACCGGCGGTCAGGCCTCCCCCACGACGCTGCCGGGCATGAAAGCCACCACGGCGCCCTACGGCTACCAGGAACAGCCGTTCGACGTATGCAAGATGGCCGCGGCCTCGGGCGCTTCGTTCGTGGCGCGGGCTCTCGACGTGGACGTGCCTCTGATGGACAAGGTTATCCTCGAATCGTTCAAAAGCAAGGGATTCTCGGTCGTCGACGCGTGGTCGCAGTGCCCGACATACTTCGGCAGGTTCAACAAGTGGGGCAGCGCCACCGAGATGATGGACAGGTACAAGGCGATGACCTACAACGTCCGGCTTGCGGACCAGATGCAGGCGGAGGAGAAGGCCGGGAAGTACCCCGTGGGAGTACTTCACCAGGAGGTCAGGGACGAGTTCTGCGAGAAATACGAAGCGCTCAGGCAGAGCCTTCAGAAGAAAGGCGGGGAGGCTTAAATGGCGGAACGTTTTGAGATAAGACTTGCCGGTTCGGGCGGCCAGGGCCTCGTGCTCGGCGGACTGATCATGTCGGAAGCTGCGGCCATATTCGACGGAATATACGCGACACAGACGCAGTCCTACGGCCCCGAATCGAGGGGCGGAGCTTCCAAGAGCGAGGTCGTGCTGTCGAAGGAGGAAGTGGATTACCCCAAGGCCACCAACCCTGACGTTGTCCTGCTTTTCACCGAGGCGGCCGCGGAAAAATACCTCCCGATGTGCAAGGAAGACGCCATAGTGATCGCCGACGCGGACCTTGTCAAGACCGAGATCCCCGATAAATACAAGAAGAAGGTGATAGTCCCGCTCACGAAGATCGCCAAGGAAGGCGTGGGAAGGGAGTTCGTCGCGAACATAATCGCGATAGGCCTCATCAGGGAGCTCACCGGCATCGTCACAGAGGCGTCCCTGGAAAAAGCCCTCATGGAAAGAGTCCCGAAAGGGACCGAGGAGATGAACAGGAAGGCGCTCGCCCTCGGCAAGGAGGCTGCGCACACTTACGGAAAGCATGTCCTCGACATGAAGGGCAAGTGATGAAGGAACGCACGCTTACCATCATCAAGCCCGATTCCGTAGTGAAGAAGACCTACGGCTCGATCCTTCAGATCCTTCTCGACAAGGGGTTCGACATACTCAAGCTGAGGTGGATCAGGCTCACAAGAGAGCAGGCTCGGGCGTTCTACGAAGTGCACAAGGGAAAGCCCTTCTACGGAGAACTGGTCGAGTTCATGACATCAGGCCCCGTCATAGCCGCGGCGCTGGAGAGGGATAACGCGATCTCGTACCTCAGGGAAGTGATGGGAGCGACCGATCCGAAAAAAGCGGATCCCGCGTCGATCAGGTCCAGATTCGCGGAATCCATTCAGCGCAACGCGATCCATGGAAGCGATAGCCCCGAGAACGCCAGGAAGGAAGTCGCGTTCTTCTTCGCGGGCCTCGAACTTGAACAGGCCTCAGCTGCAGCTGAGGCCAACGACGGGAAATGACCATTTCTTTTCGGGAATTCCCGGGCGTTCTGAAAAAACCCGATGAAATGGCGGGCCCCCTCTCTCTTTCCCTTGCCATCGGGCGCATTTCGGTCAGGGTCGAGGGGCTTTCCGGCAGGATGCACGAAAAAGCGTCGGAGAGGTACTCGGCGAATATCGTCAAAGAGGGGCAGGCCCGGCATACGGTAAGCCTGTTCAAAGGAGCGGAACGGTATCTGGAAAAGCCTTCAGACGGGTTTCTCAAGATAGAGGAAGAGTTCCGGGGTGACAAATTCGTCATGATGTCGCACGATTTCGCGGCGGCCGCGGATGCAGATCTGCGCGAAGGTTGCCTTTTGCTGTCGGATCCCGATGACGCCTCATCCTCATCGATCGCCCTGGAGAACTACCTTCTCAGGATATTCTCCTGGCTGGCATTGAGGGCGGGAGGGTTCATGCTCCATTCCTGCGGACTCGAGAACGATGGCAAAGCTTATATATTTTTCGGTTCCTCGGGTTCAGGAAAGAGCGCAGTGGCGACCATGACCCCGGGTTTGAGGATCCTTTCGGACGACATGGTCCTGGTTTTTCCGGAGAACGGCCGCTACATGGCGGCGTCGACGCCTTTCTGGGGCGCCCTGGCAAGGCTGACCAGGGAGAACATCGTCCTTCCGGTGGCGGGATGTTACAGGATAAGGAAATCCACCCGCACGGAATGCGTCGATGCGAACGGCCCGAAAGCCCTTGGAATGCTTCTTCCATGCTGTCCTTTCCTGGTCGGCGAAAAAATTAGGAGCGACCTGCTGGTCCCGAATCTCATAGGGTTCATCGGAAAAACAAGGGTATGCGAGCTATACCTTCCGCTGGAGCCTGAGTTCTGGGAGATGATCAAAGAAAGGCCGGAGAATGACCATGACTGATATCAGGGCGACGAGGGAGGAGCTTCTCGAATATATTCCCGCCGCGGGAGACCCTCAGCGGTGTGAGGACCTGGGCGGGGGGAAGATCTCGATAGGCTTTCTCGATGCGTCCCTGAAAGTGTCCGGATTGAGCGCCGGGCTCGAGGAAGCCCTGCGTGGGAAATATCAACCGTTCATCCGTGAACAGGTCGGAGAAGCGGCGTGCGAAGTGCGTGTCCTTTCGGGACATGCCTCATACATCGAGCCGGGCGACGGATTCCTGAGGCTGGAAGAGACAGCCAGGGGGAAGGAAAGGATCCTTCTCTCGAACCATTTCGCCGGAACGTGGCAGGACGACGCGCGGTCGGGACGCCTGTTCGTGTCGGAAGGGAGCAACGTGACCACCGCGCTCACTTCTTTCGAGAACTTCTTCAGGTGGCTTGTCGCCAACCTGCTTGTCGAAAGGGGAGGCTTCGTCTTCCACTCGGCCGGAGTTGTCAGAGATGAACGCGGGTACCTGTTTTTCGGCCATTCCGGTTCGGGAAAGAGCACCGTCAGCGGGTTTTCGCCAGGCGCGAAGCTCCTCTCGGACGACCTGGTGTTCGTTTTTCCCGAAGGAAGGAGGTACCTCTGTTCCACGACTCCTTTTTCCGGGGTGATGCCGCAGGATCTCAAGGACAGGGGCTCATACCCGGTGGCGGGATGCTTCAGGCTCAGGAAATCCGACGAGGTCAGGAAAATGTTGACCGCGAAGGCCGCAGCGTTCGGTCTGCTCGTGCCGAGCTGTCCCAACATCATTTCCATGAAGAGAAGGACAGAGCTGCTCTATCCCGCAATCAGGAAATTTCTGGATATTGTCCCTGTTTATGAGTTATTCTTTAGGAAGGATGGCGGCTTTTGGGATGTCGTCCTGGAAAAAAGCGCCGAAGGAGAAGAGAGATGAACAGCGATCTGAAGAAGAATCCCGATGTTTCGTGGCAGATGGTCGAGGGGCAGGCCGTCCTGATCCACAACCGGCTGGGTGAAATAATGGTGCTCAACGAAGTCGGCTCGCTCATCTGGAAGAACATAGAGGATGGCCAGGAAAAGACGGCGAGCCTGATAGTTCAGGAATATGAGGTTTCGGAAGAGCAGGCCAGGTCAGACATGGCCGACTTCCTCAGGGATCTGGAGAACTGCGGGGCGCTCGTCCCGGCAAAATGACGCTTCCTCTTGACAGGCTCTTCGAAAAAGCTTACCAAGAGAGACAGCTCCTCTATGTTTCGCTTGAGCTTACCTACGACTGCAATTTCGCGTGCAGGTTCTGCTACAATCCCGTGAAAAGGACGGACCAGGAAAGGGAAACGCCCGGCGGAACCGATGAAGAACGGTTGCGCCCGGAGGAGATATTCCGCCTCCTTTCGAGGCTGAAGGAGTCCGGAGTGCTGTTCCTCACTCTCACGGGGGGGGAGCCGCTCCTGCACAGGAATTTCTGGGAGATCATGGAAGAGGCTGTCAGGCTTTCCTTCGCCGTCAGGATCTTCACCAACGGGGCCCTCATAGACGAGAAGGCGGCCGACAGGTTCGAAAAAACCAGGCCTTACTGCGTTGAGATGAGCATCTACGGGGCCTCTGAGAAGGGGTACGAGGAGACCAACGGCAGAGGTAAAGATTTTAAAAAGGTGATAGAAGCGTTGAGAATGCTGAAAGAGAGAGGGATAAACACGTTCCTGAAGTGCGTTCTCACAAGCATAACCGAAAAGGAGATGGAGGCGATCCAGGAACTGTCGGATGATCTTTGCCTGCCTCTTTTCTGGGACCCCGTCATAACCCCGTCGGAGGACGGGCTCGGTTATCCGCTTAAATACAGGGCGTCCGAAGCCGGCCTTGAAAAACTAATAAGCGATCCGAGGTTCAGGGTGGGCGTTTCACCCTTCGACCGTGGAGAAGGCGATTCCGTCTGCAACATTGGCAGGATATCGCTCGGAGTGGACCCGTACGGAAATGTCGTTCCGTGCATGCAGTGGAAGGAAACACTCGGTAACGTGCGAAGGGACGATATCATAGAGGTATGGAGGGAATCTCCCAGGTTTCCGGAACTGATAGCCCTGTCTGGAAAATGCCTCGAGAACATAAGGAAATCCACCGAACACCACGCCTATTGCTTCAACTGTATGGGAAAATCGAGGCTCCTTTATGGAGATCCCACAATTCCGGACGAATACGAGCTGAAAATCGCGGCATTGAGGAAGAAGTACGACCACGGCCGGGGAAGCTGATGCCGCGCGATCAAGCACGGAGAGGTCCGCGATGAAAAAAGGAACACTCGACATTAGGGTCGGAGGCGTCGGCATCCGGCTCGAGGTGGCAGATGAAAGTCTCCTGGAGGCGTGCACGAAAACATACGGCCTCTTCATTCCGGGCGGGGCTGCTGAACCTGAGCACAGAGTGGTGATAACGGTGTCTGATTCGCGGCAGGACGTGAAGGAAGGGGATTTCAGTATCGGAAGGGTGCGGGGGAACGAGGGATACTTCATCCTCGCTCCTTATTTCAGGGGAGAATGTTCATGCGATTTCTCCGAAGGGACGCTCGAGATACTATTCGCCCCGAACATGGAATACCTGGAGCGTGCCGTTGAAAATTATATCCGATGGGCACTCGCCAACATCCTCCTCACAAGCGGAAGGGGGCTGCTCCTCCACGCTTCGGCAAGCGTGCTGGACGGACAGGCCCACGTGTTCCTTGGACCTCACGGGTCAGGAAAGAGCACCGCGGCGATTCTTACCACGAACGGGCTGATGATAGCCGATGACGTACTACCGCTCCTCATCGAACGGGACGGGGTGAAGGCCGCCGCTATGCCCGCGGCAGGAAAGTTCGGGCAGGGCCGCGAGAGCTCAGGCTCTTATCCCCTCGGGAATCTATACTGGATAAGCAAGTCGGAGAACAACTGTATTGAGAAGCTCGGGAAGGCTCCCGGCGTAGGACTGCTCATGGCGTCGGCCCCCTTTATAAAGGAAACCGAGGATTATCACTGCAAGCTTTTTGAGAGCGCCTCCAAAATACTCGAGAGCGCAGTCCTTTGCAATCTCCATTTCAGGAAAGAAGAGCGATTCCTGGATGCCGCCCTAAGAAACACCGCGAAGGAGGACAATCGATGAACACGCCTCTTGAGGAGATCGCCCGAAAGATCGGCTCGCGGAGACGCCTTTTCTACGCCTCGCTCGAACTGACCTATGCCTGCAATTTCGCCTGCAGGTTCTGTTACAACCCGATAGGGAGACCGGGGCAGGGAAGGGATCACGACAAATCCTCTGAACCCGGTGCGGGCCTGATGTCGCTTGACGAGATCGTAAAGCTGATGAACAGGCTGCGCGAAGGCGGCGTCATGTATTTTACCCTCACCGGCGGCGAGCCAATGGTCCACCAAGATTTTTGGGAGGTTGCGGAGAGGGCAAAACAGCTCGCTTTCGCGTTGAGGGTATTCACGAACGGGTCCCTAATCGACAGGGAGGCCGCCGACAGGTTCGAACGCCTTATGCCGAATTGCGTGGAGATCAGCATTTACGGAGCATCAGGCAAAAGCTACGATGAGTCCTGTGGAAGGCCCGAAGCGTTCGAGAAAGTTCGGGAGGCAGTGAGGATGCTGAAGGATCGCGGCGTCACGGTTTTCCTGAAATGTATGCTCACGCGTGTCACGGAAAAAGAGATCGAGGCGATCCAGGATATGGCGGACGGATGGGGATGCCCGCTAAACTGGGACCCGGTCTTGCGCAGATCGGACGACGGGCAGGCTTATCCGCTCTCGTTTTCCCCCGGCAAGGCGTCCATCCACATATTGCTGTCAGATCCCGGCAGGTTCAGAATGGGAAGATCCGCGTTCGAAGGAGGGGATGGCGACGGAGCGTGCAACATAGGAAGGAACCTCCTCCACGTAGATCCTTTCGGGAACATATACCCGTGCATAGAATGGAAAGAACCGCTCGGGAATGTCAGGTCGGCGGACATACTTGAAGTATGGGAAACCCACCCCTTGCTCCCCGACCTCATGTCTATCTCCAGGGAGATGGAGGAGACAATTGGAGCCTTGCCCGTCAAATGTCACTTTTGCATGGGGCAATCGATGAGCAGGTACGGAGATCCCAGAAGGATCGATGAAGACGAACTGGAGATCGCCCGGATCCGCGAGGAGCTTGCCCGAGGGAATGAAAAACCTGCCCGGCAAGGCTTGAGTGATCGGCGAGGCGATGAAACAATACTCAGTTAGCGGGGGACTTGACACGGGATTTTTGGTTTGCTAAAATCCAGTTTCCCTGAGGGGTCGCTTTTTCGGGGATACTTTTTTGGGGAGGTTGCTTTTTTTCAGGCACGATTTGGCGGACTTGACAAACCGTTTTTATTGATTTATATTTGGTGAGGGTAACGAAAGGAGGAGCAATGAAGAAGCAGTATTCGAAGCCACAGATTGTTCAGAGGGAAAGAATTGAAGTTCTGGCGGGTTCGTGCAGCAAGATGGTCGCCGGATGCGGCGGCGGTGCAGGAGCGGCCAGCTAAGATCCTTTGCCCCCTTTCTTTCGTGAAAGGGCGCGATGTTGTTGTTACCAATAGTTTTGGGTGCCTTCAGACGAGGACATCAGGATGTGCGGGGAGGTTCTATTAGAGTAGCCTCCTTGTGACGGAGAAGGCATATTTATGAGAGGTAGCGCGAGGCGTCTAGTTCCGCTTATTTTTCTGTTCTTCGCTGTGATGGTCAAGGCGGAGGATTTGAAGTTAAGTTGGAGTGCCTCGGAGAGCGACAAGGTTCTTTGGCAAGGCGGTATTTCGGGAACGGGACCGGAAGGTCCCGTTCTTTCTTTTAAGATCATTCTTCCGGAATCGATCCCGACGCCGGATATAAAGATCGTATCTTCAGAATATATGTATCTGAAAGAGATACCTCCGGGAGCGATTCCGTGCGGGAGACTCGTGAGTTGGGGGCAGAGTAGTTCGTTCAGGGGATATCCTTATAAAGAACTTTTGGTCTTTCCACTTCAGTGGACAGAAAATTATGGTGCTGCCAAACTTCTGACAAGGCTGGAAGTTGAGTTTCCCGGGATTCCAGGACCGGACGGCCAACGCGCCATGGGACACGGATGCGATCCACTCTCCTTGAAATCGTTGTTTTTCAATTACTGGGACGGATGCAAATATGACAAGAGTCAAGACAAAAATGATTCGCGAACAAGGTCGTTGCTTCCGGAATCTTTGACCCCCATATACAGCATAAAAGCCAATGAGGACGGGATCATCAGGCTTACCAGGTCATATCTTGATTCTCAGGGAGTGGATCTTTCAACGTCACTTCCAGTCAACTACCATATAGTCTCCCGCGGAGTGGAGATCCCTTTTCTTTTTGAAGACGCCGACGGGGATTTTTCCGATCCAGAGGACGCCATAGTGTTTTTCGGGCAAAAGCTTGCCGTCAAGAACAGAAGCATCTGGAACGGCGGCGATTTCACCGATGAAAACGTCTACATGCTCTTCGGGAACTCATCGGCGGGGCTAAGGATGGACACGGTAGACGTTTCGGACAAATCATATCCATCTTACACAACGTTCGTTTCCAACGCTTTTTTCGAATCGAACGATTTCATGGATTACGCGAGCCACATGCGGCCGAACGGGGAGCTCTGGTTCTGGGGTTCCTACATTACACACTTCGCGGGAACGGGAGATACGAGCAAGACATTTTCTCTGGACCTTCCGCATCCGTCCGCTGGCGGGACGAGCTTCATCCTGACATTTCAACAGGGCGGGACCAATAACATCCTTCACAAGGTTAAAGCGAAGTTAAACTCGGGATCCTATACATCCTTTGAGTTTTCGGGAGTACAGGTCGCCACCCTTTCAGCAACATTCACACAGGCCATTCCGAGCGCGGCCAACACGCTGACGCTTACCATACCCTCCTCTCAACCGTTCGACAACCAGGCGCTGGACACGGTGACCGTCTCCTATCTCAGGACCACTGACGCTGATAACAGCACTTTGATGATCGAAGATCTGGGAGGCAACAAGAAATACACCGCGGGAAGCCCGACATACCCCTTTTCCAGCCGGCCTCTGATCCTGGATGTTTCCGAGACAGATTCAGCCACTGGCCTGTTCCTTCCCAAAAACTGCGTGAACGCTTCTTTCAGCGGAGGGGTCGCCACTCTTGATATTTCAGGCGCGGAAGGGACCCCGAGGAAGATATTCCTTTCATCGCTGGTGACGGTTACGCCATCCGTGGAGGAAATGACAAGAAGGGACCTGAGCGAGGGATGCGACCTTCTGATCATCACCCACCCGGATTTTCATCCCGGCGGGATCGATGCTTTGTGGCAGGAGTACCTCGCGGCGAAAGAAGAAAAATATTCCGTCCTGGTGGTCGACGCTCAGGAAATATACGACAACTATTCTCACGGAATATTCGATCCGACCGCCATGAAGGATTTTCTTGCCGACGCTCATTACACGTGGGATATCCCTCCCTCATACGTTCTGCTCATTGGGGATGCTTCCTTCGATTACAAGAACTACATGAACGACGCGGGCTTCAAGAACTGGGTGCCGACGATGTGCGTCGAGAATGTTGGAGACACTGTGTACCAAGGGTGGTTCGCGTCGGACAGCTATTTCGGCGACGCCGACGGCGACGGATATCCGGAGACGGCAATAGGAAGGATCCCTGTCAGAAGCTACAGCCAGCTCGAAGGTGTTCTGGGAAAACTCTTGGAGTACGAGTATCAGGTCCCACCGGAACCGTGGAGGAGGACGCAGCTTTTCGTGGCTGACACCTACAGGGAACCCTGGGAACAGGAATTCGAGACTTACAGTGATTTTCTTCTATCGAACTACTCTCAATATCCTTATGCAAGCTCGACGGTCTATTACCACGATGCAGAACACGGGGGAGGGACGGATGACGACGCCTGTGCCGAAGATGTACGGGGTGCCTGGAATGGTTCGATACTGCTTCATTTCGCGGGACACAGCGGAAGGTGGTACTGGGGGTATGAGAACGGGATGTTCTCCCTCTCCAAGCTGAGGAACGGGAGCACGCAATCAGACCTTGATCTCCTTACCGAGGTGACAAGTCCTGTCACCCTTCCTTTCCTAGTCAACAGCACCTGCTACACCGCAGGATTTGCCCATCAGTCGAGCCTGGGGCCGACCCTTCTGGAAGATCTATTCACCGCACCGGACAAGGGTTCGATCGGATCGACAGGCTTCAGTTCCCTCTCTTATCTTTACGAGCAGGAGCAGTTCGCGACGCCGTTCTATGAAAATATTTTCGGGATGGCGAAGGAAAGAACGGTAGGCGACGCGGTTGAAACGGCCCGCTTCAATCTTCCGTCATCGAATTCGAGGCCGATCCTGAGCCTTGTCCTGCTTGGCGACCCGACCTTGGAATTGCGCCTGCCCGTTGTTCCGCCGCCTCTTTCCCTTTCCGGAATGCCGGGTAACCAGATCGCGTCGCTCGAGTGGGGTCACCCTTCTCCCGCGCCTTCCAAATACGACATATACAGGTCGACCGATGGAGGAGCGACCTTCCAGAAGCGCAACTCGTCGGAAATATCTTACCCCGTTTCCACTTACATAGATTCGGGCCTGACGAACAACCAGACCTACGTTTATTACACAGTTTCTCTTGACGCCTCCGGTTTTGCGAGCGCTCCGTCGAATCTTGTCACCGTAGTTCCACTGAACCCTTCAGCTCCGGCAGCCCCTACGGGAGTCATCGCCACGGACCAGGGGACAGGCGCGTCTCTTCGCATTCAGTGGAACGCCAACAGCGAAAGCGACCTTAGCTACTACAAGCTATACAGGGGCACCTCTCCGGGCAGTTATTCTTACAATCAGCAGTACCCCAAGACAACGACTTCGGTGCTGATGTCGGGCCTCGATGAAGGCGTCAGGTACTATTTCGCTGTTACTGCCACTAATACATCGGGAAAAGAAAGCCAACTTTCGGCCGAAACTTCAGCGGTCCCGACCAGTTCTCCGATAGCCGTCAAGGTCCCCGCGCTGATTACTGATCTGATAGTAACCAGATCGGGGGCCGCCGACTTGCTTCTTTCCTGGTCTAAGCCTCTGGTCGATATAAAGGGGAACCCAGTCACAGTGGCTTCGTTCGACATATACCGCGTCACGCAAGATCCTGTGACGAACCCGTACACTCCTTACAACTATGATCTGGATCTCATCAGCAAGGCCAACCCCAACGCAAAGATTAACGTTCCCGCAATATCAGGCCAGACGGTTCATTCATACACGGATCCGGGTGCGGTCAACCTCTCCCCGACTGTCACCTACCTGGTCGTGGCGATAGATCCCTCCGGTAACAGGGGACCGGCATCTCACGATCCCCCGGCGGCGGTCATGTCGCTCATGGTGACGAAGAACTCTCCCGTGAGCCCCACTCTGATAAATTTCAATCCCGTGACCACGACCCTGAACGGAGCGCCAACGGGGCTGATAACCGGCTACAGGCTTTTCGGTCTGGACCCTCCAATGGTTACGAAAGACCATGTATCTCCTGCCAGCCCGGTCTTGACCGTGAACCTCGGTCCTTCTCTTGACAAGTCCTCCTGCGACGGGGGAATGGCGGTTTACTGCGACTCCAGTACCGACCCTCCGATGCTTTACACTGTCGTTGCGGTGGACAACCGGGGCAATACAAGTCTATACTAGCTCCGCATGAACGGGGCAGATTCTGACAAAATCGTTCTTCTCAGGGAAGCTCAGAAAGGCGACGAGAAGGCTTTCGAACAGCTCGTGAAGGCTTGTTACTCCTCGCTTTACAGGACTGTCTTCCAGATGGTGCCCAACGGCGCGGACGTGGAGGAGATTCTTCAGGAGACTTTCTACAGGTTCTTCCTCTCGCTTAAAAAAGTCAGGGAGACAGACCCCACGCCTTACCTCAGGCAGATCGCCATAAGGAGGACCTATACGTTTCTCGGAAAAAGAAGAGCGGAGATATCCTTGGACGACCTGCCTGAAAATGTCCCGGAACTGATCATAGAGGGAAGAGGATTCGACGTTAGGGACCTTTACGGGTTCTCTTCCAAGCTTCCGCCGAAGCGGAGGATAATCTTCCTGCTCAGGGAGGTTCTCGGATTCGACGACGCCGAGATCTCGAGGGAGCTGGGCATATCCGAAGTGACTGTCAGAAGGCACGCCCAGATGGCGAAAGAGGAAATGAGGAAACAGATACCCTGAAAACGCGACTTTTGCCTTAAGAAGCTTTCTCTTTTATAATAATAAGGTTGAGGAGGTAGCTGTGGATTTAGCGAAGATCCGGAAAAAGGCAAAGAAAAAGGAGCATGCCGCCCCGGAAAGTATCAGGAAGCCACGGAAAGAAAAAGATCCCGCCGCTGTGGAAGCAAAGCCCGCAGTTGAGGCTCCTGAGACAGAGCCGGTCCGGGAGCGGAGGGAACCCCAGTCGGGACCAGGACCAGCTGAATCTTACGAAACGGCGGCTCCGGCGGCCTCCTCTCCGAGGATAGAGGTCCCGGTGAAGATCGAGACTCCGTCCCAACCGGAACCAGAGCTTCAGAAAGGCAGGGATAAAAAGCTCGAAAAACTTCTCGTGTTCAGAGTCGGAAGGAACAGGTACGCGATACCGATAGATGACCTTTCGCAGATCATAGATGACAGGATCCTCACGCCCCTGCCGCACGTGCCGCCTTTCCTGAAGGGTATATTTTCGCTCAGGGGACACATAGTGGGCGTCCTCGACGTTTCCGAGAGGCTCAAGCTTCCGCCCCTTCCGGAATCGATTCTCAAGAAGATCGTCGTCATAGAAAAAGGCAGCGACCTTTTCGGGCTCAGGGTCGAGAACATTGAACACGTAGTCGAGGTCGATCTTTCATCCTTGGAAGCGCCTCCGGAAAGCTTTGACGCCGCCCAGCAGGAGTTCGTAATGGGGGTTTTCCACTTCAGGAAAAAGACGGTCGCATTTCTGAACATCCAACAATTCTTGGAATTCGACGTAGCCGGGAGAAACTGATGATCGTACAGTGTCCTCAATGTCTTAGGAAGTACCGCCTCCAGGATACCCAGGCGAAACTGCTGAGGGTAAAATGCAGGAGCTGCGGCAGCCAGTTCCTTGTCAGCCCTTCGGAAAAAAGCACGCACGAACTGACCCAGGCCAGCGGAGCCGAGCTCGCGATCGTCGCCGACATACAGAGGGATTTCAGGAACTTCCTCCTGAGCCTGCTAGCATCCCAGGGGTTCAACATACTCGTGGTCGACGACGGGGAGACCGCGCTGGAGCTCGTGAAGACGAGAACCCCCGGGATACTGTTCGTGAATCCATACTTGCCAAAGGTCATGGGTATTGAACTTATACAACAGCTGAGGAACGGAAAAGAAAAGCTCCCGGTGATCTTCCTCCTTGGAGCGATACATAACAGGAAGCGTTACAGGAGGCGGCCCGAATCCCTTTACGGCGCCGACGATTACATCGACGAGAGCGCGACGGAAGGCGTCCTGCTTCAGAAGCTTTCATACCACCTCGGCGTGAGCGCCCGAGGCGACGGGGGCGGTTCGAACGAGAACGAAGCGCTCAGGCTTGCCAGGTCGATCTTTGCGGACTTGCTGGTCTACGAGAGCGAGAAGATGTCCAAGGTGTCGAAGGTGGAGGATTTTTTCACTGCGTTCTCGGATGAAGCCCAGGAAGGGCAGCGTTACCTCGAGGAGTCATACAGCGGAAGCAGGAACCTTCTGCGTTTCGTGGTCGCCGAGTACCTTAAGAAGAAGACCCACAAGCAGGGAGGATGAGATGGACATAGGGGCCATAAAGTCTCTGGCTGCCAGCGGGGAAGTGGAGGCGCGGAGAAAAGCCGCACTCTCCCTTTCGGGGGAACCGCCCGGGGAAGTCCTTCCGGTTCTTGCCGGGCTTCTCGGCGACAATAACTGGCGGGTAAGAAAAGCCGCGGTGGAATCAGCCATTGTCCTGCCCTGCGACAAATCGGTGCCCGTTCTCATATCGGCCCTCTTCGATCCTGATAACGCAGGCTTGAGGAACTCGGCGGTGGAAGCGCTGACAAAGATAGGGACTCCCGTCCTTCCATATCTTTACGAAACGGTCATAGAGGAGGACCCTGACGTCAAGCTTGCCATAATAAATCTTTTCGGGGAGATCCCCAGCAAGGGATCCACTCCCCACCTCATATATTTTCTGAGCCATACCAACAAGAATTTCGTGTCAGCCGCGGTCGGCAGCCTCGGGAAGCTGAAGGACCCTGCAAACCTGCCGATACTTCTTGACATGACGGACAGGGCTGACGAATGGGTCCTGTTCCACCTCATAGACGCTCTCGCCGAAATAGGCGGGTCCCAGGCTATCGAGAAGCTGATGGACCTCTATTCCAATCCGAGGCTGCAGAAAGCCATCATCCGCGCCTTCGGCAAGATGGGAGACCTGTCTGTGATCCCATACCTTTTCGAGAGCGCGGAGGTGAATGATACTCCCGTCCTCGAACTCATGGCAACAATCGGAAGGCTCTATTACGCTCCGTTGCCAGCTCTTTTCCTGGAGAACCACAGGGCCGAAATGGGCAGGCTCATCAGAAAGGCTTATCCTCTTGAACTCTGCGAAAAGCTCACCCAGCTTTGGGGAGACGCGAAGGTGCCGGAGAAGAGGGGCATAGTCATCGTTTCTGGTTTCGTCACCGACATGACCCTCCAGCCGAACCTGTTCGACGAGTTGCTCAACCCCTACCTGCAGAGGGACGTTCTCTGGGCGATCTCCCAGTACGGGGCGCTGGCTTTCTCAAACATATTGAGAAGGTTGTCGCAGACGCAGTCCGAAGAGGAGAAGGTGAGGCTTCTGGAGCTTCTGGCGGAGACCCAGAGCCCGGAAGCCGTGGCTCCGATCCTGGGTTACGCCAGGGACGACAGCGATGTGGTCAGGAGGGAGGCTTTGTCCGGCCTGGCAAAGGTGGACGACATCCGCTCGATCAACGAATTGCTGTCCGTCCTGCAGGAAGAGGACGAAACCCATCACGAGACCGCCCTGAGGTCGATTAAAATCCTCATGAGGCGGAGGCAGGAATACAAGAACAAAGCGTTCGAAAAGGCAAGGGCGTTCATGCAGTCGGAGAACTCGAACCTCAGGCGCGCCGGTTTTCTCATCCTGGGAGAGGACCGCGAAAGGACAAGCGCGGAGCTGCTGTCCGGCGGCCTTCAGGACCCGACTGCGGAGGTGCGGCAGGTTTGCGTCCAGCTCATCGCCCAGATCTCGGGCAAGAATTCCATTCAGAAGCTTCTAAGCCTATTCTCGGACGAAAGCCCCAAGGTGAGGAAGGCGGTCATCAATTCCCTGGGAAGGGATCTTCTGGAGAACCATTCGGACGTTCTCATCGTGGCTCTTCAGGACCCCGACGTGTGGGTCAGGGCCGAGGCGGCGTTTTTCCTCGCGCAGAGCACCGATCCTTCCATCCCGCGAGCGCTCCTGGACCTTTTGGAAAAGGACCACCTTCCTGCGAAACTGAGCGCCCTCAGGGGCCTCAGCGAGGTAGGCTGCGGAACGCTATTCGACGAAGTTATAAGGATATCCAACGAGGACCCGAGCCTGGAAGTCAGGCGCACCGCGCTTCACGCCCTCGCGAAGTCCGGCAGGCAGGAGGGAAAGAGCGCCCTGATCTCGGCGCTCGCCGACCCTTGCTGGGAAATAAGGTCCGCGGCGATAGAGTGGATGGCCGAATCAGGCGACCGGGGATTCGTGGCTCCCCTTCTGAGGGAACTGGAGAGGGATTCGGACAATTTCGTGAGGCAGACCATCATCCAGGCGCTCACGAAATTGAAGGCGCTCGAGGCTGTGCCGAGGCTCCTCCACTACCTCACTCACCCGGACCTCAAGGACTCGGTTTCGGAGTATTTCCTGTCGCTGGAGAGAGAACACGTGCCGCTTGTCGAGCACGAAGCGCAGTCGGTCGATTTCCAGACGAAGCTCGTCCTGATAGAGATACTGAAACACCTTGAGAACAAATGAGCGGCGGGGATGAGATTTGACGATATGAGCGCCAACCAGTTCGGCGATGATTTTTACAGGCGTATATCGGCCCTGATATACGACAGGACGGGCCTTTCGTTCAACGAGAGCTCCCGGTTCTTCCTCGAGAAGAGGCTTGAGACGAGGATATCTTCCCTCGGGATGACGATGCCTGAGGACTATATCAGCTTCCTGATGTTCGACGGGGATTCCGAACGGGAATGGGACGCGCTGATAACCCTGATAACGACGAACGAGACTTATTTCATGAGGGAGGAAAGGCAGCTCAAGTGCTTCAGGGAGGACATCCTCCCCGAACTCGCCAGAAAGAACCCGGGGAAAAAGATCAGGGTTTGGAGCGCGGGCTGCTCGTCCGGCGAAGAACCCTATTCGATAGCCATTCTCGCGAGAGAATGCAGGCACGTGACCGACCAGATGATCGAGATCTTCGCGACCGACATCAATTCGAGGGTCATCCAGCGGGCCAAGGACGGCATTTACGGCGATTCCTCCTTCAGGGCGGTGGACGAGGCTTTCAAGTTGAGGTGGTTCGTTCCCGAGGGCCAGCAGAAGTGGAAGCTCAAGGAGGAGATCAGGAAAAAAGTGACCTTCCAGAGGTTCAATCTCTTCGACATGGACAGGTATTCCATCTTCGCGCCGTTCGACGTTATATTCTGCAGGAACGTGATCATATATTTCGATCTGGAGGCCAAGGTGAGGGTCGTCGAAAGGTTCTACGATAAGCTGGCGGAGGGAGGGTATCTCCTGCTGGGCCATTCGGAGAGCCTCATCTCGGTCACGGAGAAGTTCAGGCTGGTCCACCTTGCCAACGATCTCGTTTACAGAAAGGAAATCAGATGAAGGAGAAGATCCGCGTCGTGGTCGTGGACGATTCGCCCTACAACAGGAAAGTCATTTCCGAGATCCTCGAATCGTCCGACAGCGTGGAGGTCGTGGCGAAGGCCTTCGACGGAGAGGACGCGATAAGGAAGATAGTCGCCTGGGAGCCCGACCTGATAACTCTCGACCTCGAGATGCCGGGGATGGACGGTTTCGCGGTGCTCCGCTGGCTGATGGCCAACCGCCCGGTCCCTGTCCTGGTAGTCTCCTCGAAGGAGAGCAACAGATCGGTTTTCAAGGCGCTCGACCTGGGGGCGGTGGACTTCGTCGTCAAGCCCAGCAGGAGCGCGTCTCCCAGGCTCAAAGAACTGGAGCAGGAGCTTCTTTCCAAGGTCCTTTCGATACCTTCCCTCCATTTCGACAAGATCAAGGAAAGGGTGATGCAGGCTCCCAAGATAGAATTTCCCCCGCTGATGCCTCTTCCCAAGGGAGAGCACTCCGCGGAGATAATCGCGATAGCGGCTTCGACCGGGGGGCCTCCCGCGGTCCAGTTCCTCCTGAGCCAGCTTCCCAGGACCCTAATGTCGCCCATAGTCATATGCCAGCACATGCCCCCCATATTCACCTCGCTTTTCGCGGAGAGGCTCGGCGCCGTGACCCGAAAAAGGGTTAAGGAAGCAGGGGACGGAGACGAACTGGTCCCCCACTCCATCTACGTGGCGCCCGGCGGCAAGCAGATGTCCGTGGTCTCGGAGAGCAACAGGAACTTCATCAGGCTGTCGGAGAAAGCACCCGAGGACAGGTTCGCCCCCTCGGCCAACAACCTCCTGAAGAGCATCGCCGAGAACTACGGCAAGAGCGCAATAGCAGTCATCCTCACCGGCATGGGAGACGACGGGAAGGAGGGCGCTCTCGCCCTTCACGCCGCGGGCGGGAAGGTGGTGGCCGAGTCGGAGAAGAGCGCCATCATTTTCGGGATGCCAAGGGAGGTGGCGAAAGCCGGGGCGGCGGACTCGATCCTCAGCCTGGAGGAGATCCCGGATTACATCTCCAGGTGGGGCATTTTCGGGACGGAGCAGTTGCAATAAATTGTTTTATATGTTAAAAATAGCCTTTGGGGAGAGAGTCCTATGGTTGAAGACCAGGGCGATATTTTCAAGAAAAGCCAGGAATTTCTCGAGCTCGTGAACCAGCAGAAGGATTTCATCCAGGAAGTCCTCAAAGAAAACGAGAAACTCCGCCAGTTGCTCGCCCAGGCGAGATCCCAGAGCCATGACGACGGAAGCCTGGTCCGCGAGGAGATAGAGGTCCTCCGCAAGAGGATAGAGAGCCTGGAAAAAGAGAAGCGGGAGTTCGAGCTCCGCCAGCAGCAGGTTGAGGAGGAGAACAAGGACTTCGCCCAGAGGTACATAGAGATCGAGGAACAGAACAACAACCTCGCCAATCTTTACGTGGCATCCTACCAGCTCCATTCCACCCTTGATTTCCAGGAGGTTCTCAACATCGTCGTCGAGATAGTCATCAACCTCATCGGCGCCGAGGTCTTCTCGCTCATGCTCCTGGACGAAAAATCCAACGAACTGGTGGTCCTCGGCCACGAGGGTTACGAGTCGGACTTCAAGTTCCCCAACCTGAGGATCGGGGACGGAATAATAGGAGATGTCGCGAAGACCGGGGAGCCCTACTATATCAACCAGGCCGGGAAGAACTACGAGGTCGACTTCGAGCATCCCATCGCCTGCATACCGCTCAAGATAAAAGAGAATGTCATCGGCGTCATCAACATACACAGGCTGCTGGTCCAGAAGGACGCTTTCACCGCCGTGGATTACGAGCTCTTCTCGATGCTCGCCGGCCACGCGGCGACCGCTATATTCTCGAGCCGGCTGTACTCGCAGTCGGAAAGGAAGCTCACGACGATCCAGAGCTTCCTCGACCTCTTGACCACGTCACAGAGTCAGGGATAGGATAGAGGCATGGAGAACCTGCGCTTTCTGATCGTCGAAGACTCCCCCACGATGAGGCAGCTGATCTCTTTTTCCCTGAAACGGTTCAAGGGCTGCAAGATAATCGAAGCGGTCGACGGGGTGGACGCCCTGAAGAAGCTCCAGGCGGAAGAGGTCGACATGATCCTCACCGACATCAACATGCCCGTGATGGACGGGCTCAAGCTGGTGACGCTCGTGAAGAGCAACCCCCGCCTCAGGGATATTCCGATAGTGATAATCACCACGGAAGGAGCGCAGGAAGACCGCGAAAAAGGCCTCCAATTGGGTGCGGACGCCTATGTCTCGAAGCCGATCCAATCCTCCGGGCTTTTGAAGATCATCACTGAAATCCTCGAAAAAGAAAAGCCAAGCTGACAGTTTGACCACCGACCCCCCCAGGATAAAGATAGACCTTTCGTTCGTCGGGACGGGATTCAACGGCTTCCAGCTCCAGAAGAAAGGCCGGACGGTACAGGGAGAGCTCGAATCTGCTCTTGATGAAATAGGATTCCCTCCTAAAACCGTGGGTTGTTCAAGGACGGACGGCGGGGTTCACGCGAGGCGTTACACGGCTCACTGCGCCGATCACGAACCGGGCAGAAAATGTTCGGAGATCCTGAAAGGGCTTAACAGAAACCTTCCGGAAACCATACTAGCGAACGCCGTCTCGCGCGCCGCGCCGGGTTTTCACGCGAGGTACTCTTCCCTGGAAAAGACCTACCGTTACTTCATCTATGTGGGGGACGCTGCTCCGCCTCCGGTCGCGCCCTTCGTTAACGAGATGCGCCGGCAGGCGTCGGCGAAGAAGATGACCGAGATCCTGCCCCTGTTCATCGGGGAACGGGACTTTCGCGCGTTCACGACTTCCGACGGAAGGAAAACCAATACGGTCCGGGGGATTTCGTCGGCGGCGGTCCTCGCTCTGGAACCGCTCATATGCATAGAGATCAGGGGGAGGTCTTTCCTTCACAGGATGGTGAGGTTCATCGCCGGAGCGCTGGTCGCCTATTCCCGGGAGAAGGTCACGGCCGGTTTTCTCGCATCAGCGCTTGCCGGAAGGGAAGATGTCCTTCCGTTCCCGGCGATGCCCGCCATGGGCCTGCATCTTTGGGATGTGGACTACGGAGATCTCAAAACTTCGGAAAAGTACGACAACACCTGCCCTCTTGAGCTTTGGCCCTTCGAGGGGGCCGGGTTCAGGACCGTCGGCAGGGCCGGTCCGCAAGACCATCCGCCCCGTTCCTGAATCCTGAAAGCGAAGCGCGGAACCGTTCCTCATCGTCTTCCCCGACCCCGCTGAACAGCCTTATCCCGGCCGATCCGTAGGCACCCGTTTCCTTCACTTCCCTTATCCTGCCCAAATCGATGCCCCCAAGAGCGATGACCGGAATTCCGCACGAGGAGCAGATATTCTTCAGCTTCTCGATCCCAATCGGTCTGATGATCCCCTCCTTGGAAGGGGTTGCGAAAATAGGCCCTACGGTCGCGCAATCGGCGCCCTCGGTTTCCGCCTTCAGGACATCTTCGAGATTGTGGCAACTTTTGACGACCAGGAGTTCGGGGAAAAAAGACTTCACCATGCCCGCCTCCATGGAATCAGAAGGGAGCTGGACTCCAATGGCTCCTGAGAGGGAAGCGATGTCGGCCCTGCCGTTTATAAGGACCTGAATGCCGGCTGCCGCTGCCTTCTTTACAGCGGCGCCCGCCGTTTCGAACAGCTCTCCGTCGGGAAGGTCCTTTTCCCTGATCTGTATCCAGTCGACTCCGAGCCTGATGTATCTGTCAATCTGGTCGGCCAGGCTGCACCCGTTTTCCCGCTTTCTGTCGCTGATGGCGTAAAAGATCATCTACCTGTCGATCTTTCCCTGGACGAAGGCGCCCCGGGCTATGCGCAGCTTCTTCGCTGAAAATTCCCCCTGGATGCTGCCGGTCTCTTCCACGGTGAGGGTTCCCGACACTTTGGCCGTTCCCTTGAAACTGCCCCCGACCGTGAAGGCGGGAGCCATGACGGTCCCGTCGAGAAGGCCGGAAGGAGTAAGCAAGATGGCCGTTTCGCTCCTGAACGACCCCCTCGCATCTCCGGCCACGCGGATCTCCCTTTTCGAGATGGCTTCTCCGTCGAAGATCGTTTCCCTGCCTATCTCCGTGAAAGGCGGGGGAGGCTCGGGCTTTTTGCTGAAAAAGAATCCCATGAGATTTCTCCAGCTGACTATTTTAGCACGGGAGAGGGCTCATGCCGCCCAGTTGTCCCAGAGAAGCTTGCAGGCCAGGACGACCGCAACGAGGATCATTACCGGCCTGATGAAACGCGATCCTTTTGTCAGTACTAGCTTCGTCCCGATCCAGCCGCCTATGAACTGCCCCAGCGCCATGGCCATCCCGGGCATGAAGTGGACGGCTCCCTTGTAAAGGAAGAAGGCGAGGGATACGATGTTGCTGGTGAAGTTCATGAGCTTCGTCGAGGCTGTTGCCTCTCTGAGGTCCCTGCCCAGGAGCCAGACGAACGCCATCGCCCAGAAAGTGCCCGTCCCGGGGCCGAAAAATCCGTCGTAGAACCCGATCGCGAGGCCGAAGACCGCCATGAATAGGGGCACCGCCATCCTGGGTTTCCCGGGTTTCAGACCGAAATTCTTAGCGAAATAAAGGACGACTGCTATCGCCAGAAGAAGAAAAGGTATGAACTTCTTGAGCCAGGGGGAGGGGACTATCCCTACCACGATCGCGCCGGCGAGCGCACCGACCGCAGTGAACAGAACGCCGAGGATCAGCCCTTTCCCGATCTTTCCGGCCCTCCAGAAATGGAAAGTGGCGGAGAACGAGCCGAAGGTCGACTGGAACTTGTTCGTTCCGAACGCTTCGAAAGGCGTCCAGGGGAAGGAAAAGAGCACCGGGACGGTTATTAGGCCGCCTCCGCCGGCGATGGTGTCCATCGTTCCGGCGACGAGGCCGCTCAGGAAAAGAATCGCCAAGGTCAGAAGGCCGCCATCCATGACCCGTCAATTATCTCACAGGAGCAAATGAAAAGGGGCGGTTTCCCGCCCCCGATCTTGATAATCGAACCGAGATCCCGGTTCAGCAGTCGCCGGGAGCCTCGTTGACGGCGTCGTTGCAGTAGTCGTAGGTCGCGTCTATGCTTCCGTTCGAACCTTCGTCGATGCTGACCGTGCCGTTGGAGTTATAGATGATGGTAGCGCTTCCGAGGGAGCCGCTCACGGAGAGCCTTCCCGAAATGGGGCAGTCCGAACCTGTCGGTGTCACCACCGGTTCTATGGTCGTTATGGAGAATGTCCCCGTGAGGTCCGTGGAGGCGTAAGTCACCTGTCCGTTCACGGTGCTTTCGCTCTGCGCGTTCGTCGAGTGGTCGGTGAAGTTGAAGTTGTCGTAGGTCGCAGTGAAATTCTTGCACGCGTGCTGGGAGTTGGTGAAGGAGATCGTACCCGCGATCGTGCCGGTCGTGGTCATGTCGTCTTCGGTTCCCGTCATGGTGGTATCGATGTGGAGGTTCGTCATAGAGGATGTGAGGGTCGTGTTCGTGGCGTAATCGGTCCAGACGGTCACTCCCGTGATGTAGATCCCCATGTCCGAAGGCGTCTCCCCGTTGTAGCCGAATATCGATATGTTCATGGTGTAGTCTGAGGAGTTCATCTCGATGGCGCCCGACGGGCCGTAGTAGGTCGTCGTGTAGTCGGGGGAAGTGTCGGAGGAAGGGTTCCCGTCCCCGGCCTTCATGAGAATGGCCGAGAGCTGGTAATCCGTGTAGCTGTCGTTGAGATAGGTGAGGTCCATGCTCATCGCGCCGTTGCCTTCGTAATATATCCCGTTCGCCTGGTCCACCCAGTTCTGGCACTTGTTGTAGGTGAACTCGACCTTTATGGGCCTCGCGTAACTGTCAAGATAGTAGTTCATAGTGAAAGAGCCGCCCTTGGAGCAGGGGAAGGTAGTTTCGGGCTTCCCACCGGCCAGCATCTTTATGATCTCGCCCGCCTGCCGGAGACCTTCGGACTGCATGCCTCCTCCCGAAAGTCCGGTTTCGAAGGCGCCGAACATCGAGTTGAAGACATACTCTGTCCCGGAGTAGGCCGCGGCGGCCGCCGCTCCGACACCGCCGCCCGCCGCTCCTCCGGAAACCGTGATGGACTGGACCACCTTGTTGTTCGATTCGCTGATCTCCGTGATCGCGTTGGCCGGGTCGGCTTTCACGGTCATGGTGTAGCTGCCTTCGTTCATGGCGCCTACGCTGAACGATGTTTCGTATGAACCGTCCGGCTGGATGGCCGGAATGGCGTTTTTAATCTTGAAGACCTTCGTCGTGCCCTTTGTTATCTTGAGCTGCAGGTAGTTCGCCTTGGAAGCCTTCACGCCGCTGTTGTGGACCGTAACCGTGACAGTGAACGGCGAGCCGGCGGCGGGAGAGGCCGGTGAGACGACTACGTCGGAAGCGGAGACAGCGAGGTCTATCTTCGCGGCGAAAGTGCCGCAGCTTATGAACAGGACCAGCGCGGAGATCATGAGAAGCCTTTTCATTGTCTATTCCTCCTTCGGTGAGATTTTACTATACCGCCCGCTGTTGTCAAGGCTGGGAAAACGAGCCTTTTCCTTGAAAATCAAGGCCAATGCTCTTATAATTTCGCTTTTGGAGGTCCTGATGGATTCTTACCTGCTGGCAATGAGCATAGGCGACCTGGTGAAGCACTCGGGTTACGTTGCGAAAGGCGTCCTCGTCACGCTGATGATCTTCTCGATACTTTCATGGAGCGTCATCCTGGACCGCTACCTCAACTACAGGAGGTACATGAAGAGGGCGCGAGCTTTCTACGACAAGATGAAACACTCGAAGGGCGTCAACGAGATCCTCACCTTCGCGAAGAGCTACCCCGACAATCCCCTCAAGGAGATGTTCCTCGAGACCTACCGCGAGCTTCACGAGCAGGTGACAACCCCAGCCCCCAACCCGCAGGCCGATTCGATAGCCACGATCCGTTACGAGGACAACCTCGAAAGGACTCTCCAGAGGGTCATGCGCGGCCAGACGATGCACCTCGAATCGGGGCTCGCGTTCCTCGCCACGACCGCCTCAGTCACTCCTTTCATCGGGCTCTTCGGGACGGTGTGGGGGATCATGGAAGCCTTCAGGGCGATAGGGGAGTCTGGAAGCGCGACCCTGGCGTCAGTGGCCCCGGGCATTTCCGAGGCGCTGATCACCACGGCGGCCGGCCTTTTCGCGGCCATCCCCGCCCTCATCGGCTACAACCTTCTGGGAAGGAAGATCAAGGCTTTCGGCTCATACATGGAACAGTTCGGCCTTGACCTCATCAACCTGTTCATCAAGAAGTTCAGCTGATAATAATGGGGCCAGGTCTTTATTCTTGAATTTTGAAAAAGAGTGATCCGTGAAAATCAAGAATCAAGACCTTACCCCATATCTCGACCGGCTCTACAAGGAGTTCGGAAGAGAGACGCTTTATTCCGACCCTCTCCAGTTCCCCAGGCGCTACAAGAGCAGGAAGGACCGCGAAGCGAGCGCGCTGATCTCGGCGTTCTTCGCCTACGGCAGGGTGGGGAACATTATTTTCCACCTCGAGAAAGTGCACGCCTTCCTCGGAAGATCGCCTCACCGAGGACTCCTCGAAGGGAAAGAGTGGAAAGGGGGCGCGTACAGGTTCCAGACGGAAAAGGATATCTGCTGGTTCCTCCTGGGGCTGGCGGGCATCTATCAGGATCACGGTTCGGTCGAGAACCTTTTCAGGTCGTTCGACGGGGACGCTGAGACAAAACTACGGTGCATGGCGGATGAGATCAGGAACAGGTTCAGCCCTTTGACAAGGGGGCTCGACCATCTCGTCTCCATGCCGTCGGACAAGTCCCCCGCGAAAAGGTGGAGGCTCTTTCTCAGGTGGGTCGTGAGGGAGGACGACGGGCTGGACCTGGGGATCTGGAAAGCCCTTAAGCCCTGCGATCTCGTGGTCCCGCTGGACACGCACATCGCGAAGATGGCGCAGACGCTCAAGTTCACGAAGAGAAAGAGCAGGGACCTCAGGTTCGCGATCGATGTGACGGAAAAGCTGCGGGAGATCTGCCCCGAAGACCCGTTGAAGTACGACTTCGCACTCGTCCGCCCCGGCATCCTCGATAACTACTTCAAGAAAGAAAAATAATCGGTAGCCGCAGGTTTTCAACCTGCGTTCTCTATAAATAGCGCAGGGCGATGCTCCGCATCTTCTCAAGGCTTCGCTTGAGTCTCTCTGTGAGCAAGCTCACTCCGAGCCATCAGCTCGCCCCTGGTCGCCTGACGGCTTACCCTGCGCCTGGAAAGATCCACCCCCCCACGCCGTTGTAAGCGCCGACGGCGACGAGGCGAACTGCTTTGTCAGGCTGCTGGGTCTAAGGCCCTCCGAGTACATCCCAGTACGAGTCGGGCTTAGTCCCCTTGCCTTCCTCGCATGCCGCCCATCGGCGTCGGGACGCGGCAAGCTCCGCTTGCCCAGCGTGTTTCAACCAGCCTGCAAATTGGAACTAATTTATGTCAGGAGATGACTTGGCGATCAAGAAATCAGTATTGTTTTCCCTTAATTCCCGGAATTCCGTATTGTGTCCCCCGAATTCCTAATTCCCGGAATTCCGTATTGTGTCCCCCGAATTCCAAAAACGTTTAAGATGTGGAAGGAGACTTGGGCGGCATTTTCATTGATATTTCAATAATAAAAGTCGTAACCTTTGATCGTGAATTTGAATTCATCTTCTCCGGATGCCGTTATCAATAGGCCGCCATAATCAGGGTCTAGGACTATCTTTTTTACGATCTTGAAGGGGCTGCCCGGCTCGGGGCTGCGGAGTAGAACAGAACCCAATTCCCTATGGAGAGGATTTGGGGTAGAACAGTCAAGAGAAACATCAAGCAGGACCTCGCCGATTCCCGTTTTTTGCAAAGTTCTATTTATAATTCCATCCTGATCTTCGGTAGTAATATCGCGCAATCTGGTCTCGACGGCTAAGACAGGGCGTAAGCTCAGGTCTGGCGAGATATGGTAGTAATGATAGACGATGGCATTGTACACGGTTCCGTTGTGCACCCGTTCCTGGATGACGCATTCTTCTGTTTCATCACCGTCGATGTCCTCGAATGAGGCGAGCGGCTTCTTTAACTCGGCACCCCAGGCTGGTCCCAACATCCACTTGGCGTAGATGCATGGCGGCATCTTGGTCACCTTGTTCGTTTTAGGGTCGAAGAGGATGAAATAGTAAAAATACACGCCGAGGGGGCCGGTCTGGAGAAACACATAGAGCTCACGACCGCCCGGTGCTGTAATACGAAAAACATTGCCATAGAAATATTCTTCTGAATACTCGCGTTTAAGGCTTGGTTCGAGATTGGCATAAGCTTCGTTCACAAGACTCTTGATTTTTTTGGCAACGGCCTTTGGGACAGCGATTTCTCTGCCTTCGGGATGCTCGTCAGTGGTGAAATCGTTATCCGCGGTGACTATGGCTTTTAACTCTCTATTGGGTGAATTAGCATGCAGGGGGATAAAATTGAAAAAGCAAACAATAACTGCAAGCATCATGCAGCGGGTGTAATGAGTCTTCACCACTTCTGATTTGAGCATCCATCCCTCCACCGCTCAATTCTAGGCTTGCACCCAAGGAGAGTCAAGGAGATATGTCCCATTCACTTAATGAGCTGGGACTGAAATCCGGGGATACAATACTAATTTCCCGTCACCATCACCATTTCCCATTTATCAGACGATCCTTCCTTCCAAGCTTGCCTCTTCAGCCTTCAGCCTTCAGCCTTCAGCCTTGAATATCTCTCCCTCGATCTTCTTGCCGGGCTCGCGTTTCAGTTCGTGGAGGAGGGTGTATTTCAGGAAAACGGAATAGGCGCCGAGGTAGGCATTCACCGCCCCGGGGATGCCGTCGAGAAATCCGAGCCTAAGGAAGTATTGCTTGATGAAACGATGGATGGGCCTCAGGACAACGTTGACGAATCCGGCCTTCTGGCCTCCGATAAGAGCCTGCTCGGCGCCCCATTTCGAGTAGCGGTGGAGCTTGATGAGGTAACTGTTCCAATCCTTGAATGTGTGGTGTTCGAGGCGGCCGGCGAGGCTTCCCAGCTTCTTGTAACCTTTCACCTCTGCGTGGACGCGCTTGTCCTCGTAGAAACATTCCTTCCTGAAAAGCCTTATCACCCTGTCGTTCTGAAGGCCTCCGGACTTCAGCGCCCTTCCGAGGAAGACGTTCCTCCTCTTCACTTCGTAAGCGTCGCAGGCCGGGTTTTCGAGGGCTTTCTTCACGGCGTCGACAAGTCTCCGGTCGGGCCGTTCGTCGGCGTCCAGGAGGAAGATCCACGGATGGCTAGCCCGGGGAATGGCCCAGTTCTTCTGTTTCGCGCTGTAGCCGTACTCGTGCTTTTCCACTCTAATATCGGGAGAGGCGGATTTCGCCAGTTCGTAAGTCCCGTCCGCGCTCGATTCGTCGACAACGACATAGACCTCGTCGGCCCAGAGGACGCTCTTCACCGCTTCGACTATGTTGTCCGCCTCGTTTCCCGCGGGGATCATCGCGGTGATTTTTTCCATCAGGCAGCTCCTTGAACTTGATTGAAAATTGAAAGTTGAAAATTGAAAAAATTAGAATGAAAGATCAATAAATACCTCCATTTTGAAATTTTCAATTTTCATTTTTCAATTTTAAATTCACGGCCATCTTTTTAACCTCTCTTTTTCCGTGCCGTGTCACATCCCCATATTCTTCAGCAGGTGAGGGTCGTCCATCCATCCCGGTTTCACTTTGACGAAAAGCCTGAGGTCGATCTTGCAGCCGAGGATGACCTCCAGCTCCTGTCTCGCGCTTATGCCTATCGCCTTGATAGCCTGTCCGCCTTTTCCGATGACGATCGGCTTGTGGCTCTCCCTGTCGACCAGGATGACGGCCGAGATGAAGAGCTTGTCCTTCTCGCGCGAAGGCTCCCTGAACTCCTCGATATAGACGGCCGTAGAGTAGGGGACCTCGTCCCTCATCCTCATGAAGACGTGCTTCCTGACTATCTCGGAAGCTACCTGCTTTTCTACCTGGTCGGTGTAGAGCTCCTCCGAAAAGAGTGCCTCTCCTTCGGGAAGTATCCCGAAAAGAATATCGAGAAGGGGCCCCGTGAACTTCTTGTCGAGCGCGCTCATCGGGTAGATCTGCGATTCGGGCAGGACCTTCGATATCTCGGCGATGATCGGAAGCAGAAAGCCCTTGTCCTTGACCTTGTCCACCTTGTTGATGGCGATGACGAGGTTCCTGCCGAACGACCTCAGCTTGTCCTTCAGCCTCTCCTCGTCGTGCCCCCACGGTTTCGACGCGTCGAGAAGCCAGAGTACGCCGTCCACTCCCTCGAGCGCTTCGTAGGCGATCGAGACCATCCTCCTGCCGAGGTTCTTATCGGGCTTGTGAAGCCCGGGCGTGTCGAGGAAGACGATCTGCCCCCGTTCTTCGTTGAAGATGCCCCGGACGACGTTCCTCGTGGTCTGCGGCTTGGGGGTGACGATAGAGACCGACTCGCCTACGACGGCGTTCAGGAGCGTCGATTTTCCGACGTTGGTTTTTCCGAATATCGCTATGATCCCGGCTCTTTTATCCATCATCCCGCTCCGGAGATCATCTCTTTCATCGCGGAGTGGATCTTTGCGGTCGCCGCGGCGAGGATGTCTCCCCTGAAGATGTCAAGTTTACCACCATCTGTGCCCGATACTGTCCCGCCCGCCTCTTCGGCTATCAGCCTTCCGGCCGCGATGTCCCACGGCTTCAGGCCGAACTCCCAGAAGGCGTCGAACCTTCCGCAGGCTGTCCAGCAGAGGTCTATCGCGGCCGAGCCGCATCTCCTGACGCCGCCTGTCGAACCGATTATCTTCTCGAAGCCCGCGAGGTACTCGCTTATCCTTCCCCTCTCCCTGAACGGAAATCCCGTCGCCACGAAAGCCTCTGAGACCTCTTCCTTGCCGGAGGTACTGATTTTATGGTCATTGAGGAACGCTCCGCCGCCTTTTCCGGCGGAGAAAAGCTCGCCGTGGACAGGGTCGAAAACGACTGCGCAGGTTGACTCTCCGTCTTCAACCAGGGCCAGAGAGACGCAGAATATGGGCACGAGGTGGACGAAGTTGTTCGTGCCGTCCAGGGGGTCGAGGCAGAAGAAGCGCCCTTCGCTTCCCTTGGCGGTCCCCGTCCCTTCCTCAGCCAGCAGGGGGATATCAGGAAAGCACCTGTTAAGCTCCGCCTTGACGAACGCCTCGATCTTCCTGTCGGTGTCGGTCACGTAATCGTTCCTGGCCTTCAGCGCCACGCCGGTCGGGCCGTCCTCGTAGTGCTTCTTCATCATGGCGCCGGCGTTCACGGCGATCGCCTTCATCGTTCCTAGCGGTTCATTCATCGTCCTTCTCCCGGTGTGCCTGTTTCTTCGCCCGCGGGTGCGCCGAGTCGTAGATCTTCTTAAGCTCCGCGGCGGCTATATGCGTGTATTTCTGGGTCGTGGAAAGGCTCTGGTGCCCCAGCAGTTCCTGGATAGTCCTGAGGTCCGCCCCGCGCGAGAGCAGGTGCGTCGCGAAGCTGTGGCGGAATGTGTGCGGCGAGGGGTCCTTCTCCATGAAAAGTTCTTTCCCGTATTTCTCGACTATCCTCTGCAGGGAGCGCGAAGTAAGCGGTCCGCCCTTCAGGTTAAGGAAGATAAAATCGGCCGGCTTTCTGCCTTCACCCCTTACGGAGAGATAGCTCGAGAGCGCCTTACCCGCGCTCACGCCGAACGGGACGATCCGCTCCTTCCTGCCTTTGCCGAGGATCCTTATGATCCCGTCGGCGGTGAAAAGGTTCTCGAACCTCAAGGAGACGATCTCGGAAGCCCTGAGGCCCGTGGCGTAAAGCATCTCAAGAAGCGCGAGGTCCCTCGCCGAGGCGACGGGAGAGTTCTTCGTTTCTTTTCTGGGTACTGTCCCGGGCGATTCGATGAGGATGCCTGCCTCCTCCTCGCTCATCACACGGGGGATCGTTTTGGCCAGGCGGGGGCTGTGAAGGATCTTCGCGGGATTCCGGGAGAGATGGCCCTCCCTGACGAGGAACCTGAAGAATGATTTGAGAGACGCCAGCTTCCTCATCACCGACCTCTTGTTCAGACCCCTCGAATGGAGGAATCCGAGGTAGCCCCTGAGGGCGGTGACGTCTATCGCCTGTATCTCGATGCCCTGGGGGAAGATTCTGCCCGTGAACTCTATGAACTGGTCTATGTCAGAAATGTAGTTCTTGACCGTGTGCGGCGAGAAGCGCTTCTCGTCGTCGAGGTAGAAACGGAATTGGCCGCGCAGTTCTCTAAGCCTTTTCAACGAGGAGCTCCTTCAGCTTTTCGAGGGCCTTCCTGCGGTGGCTGAGCCTGTCTTTCTCGTCGGCCGACATTTCGGCGAATGTCCTGTCGAAGCCTTCGGGGATGAAGACCGGGTCATAGCCGAAGCCGCCTTCCCCCCTCGCCGACCCGGGGATCGTCCCTTCGACGCTTCCCCTGAAAAAGCGCTTTTTCCCGTCGGGCGAAAGGAGGCACACGACGGCGACGAAACGAGCTTTTCTTTTATCGGCCGGAAATCCTTTCATCGCTTCGAGAAGGGCGCCCGCCTTGTCCCTGTCTTCCGAGAGCCCCTCGTACCTGGCGGAAAAAACCCCCGGCGCGCCGTCGAGGGCGTCCACGGAAAGGCCGGAATCCTCCGCCGCCACGAAACGGCCGCCGGCCATTGTGCCGTAATGAATCGCCTTCAGCGCGGCGTTCTCCTCATAATCCTTTCCCGTCTCTTCGGGCGGGTCGATCTTCCCTGCAAAGCCGTCCAGGAAAGAAAGCTCCCAGCCCTGAAGGCCGGAAAGGATCCTTCTTATCTCTTTCTCCTTGCCCCTGTTGGAAGTGGCGAAGAGAAGCTTCTTCGTCATCCCCTGATCCTCTCGATACTGGCCCCGAGCGCCGAAAGCCTCTCCTCGAAATGCTCGTAACCCCTGTCGAGGTGGTATATCCTGTTGACCTCGGTCCTTCCCTTCGCGACGAGGGCGGCGATTATGAGCGAAGCCGAGGCGCGGAGGTCGCTGGCCATGACTGGGGCTGCCTTGAGCGGCGTCATCCCGCGCACGACGGCGAGATTCCCCTCCAGCCTGATGTCGGCCCCCAGCCTCTGAAGCTCCGGCACGTGCATGAACCTCGTCTCGAAGATTTCCTCCCTGACCGTTCCGCTCCCCTCCGCCTGGGTCAAAAGAGCCATGAACTGCGCCTGGAGGTCCGTCGGAAATCCGGGGAACGGGGCGGTCATTATGTCGGCCGATCGAAGGGCGCATGTCGACCTGACAGTGATCTGTTTTTCTCCTGCAACGATATCCGCCCCCATCTCTTTTAGCTTTAAAATATATGCTTCAAGATGATGTGGCTCGGCGTTCTTGATCACGGCCTCCCCCCCGGTTATGGCTATCGCCGCGAGGATGGTCCCGCACTCGATCCTGTCGGGGATGGGGGAGTGCGTCGCTCCGTGAAGTTCGTTCACTCCCTCGACCGTGATGGTGTCGGAACCCAGTCCTTCGATCCTGGCGCCCATGGAAATGAGAAGGTTGCCGAGGTCGGCAATCTCGGGCTCTTTCGCCGCGTTCGAAATGGTGGTCATGCCTTTCGCGAGGACGGCTGCCATCAGGATGTTTTCCGTGCCGCCCACCGTCACCTTGTCGAAGAAAACCGGCGCGCCGGTCAGTTCCCTCGCCCGGGCGATGATGTATCCGTTGTCCACATCTATCTCCGCTCCGAGGGCCTGGAGGGCTTTGATGTGAAGGTCCACCGGTCTCGCTCCGATGGCGCAGCCGCCGGGGAGGGATACCTTGGCCTTGCCGAACCTCGCGAGAAGCGGGCCGAGGACCAGGACGCTCGCCCGCATCTTCCTGACGAGGTCGTACGGCGCGTCGAAGGTCCCGATCTCCGAAGCGTCGAACGAAAGGGCGCCTCCCGGCCTGCCGCCGATGGCCACGCCGAGGTGCTGGAGAAGCCGGCACATGGAATCGATGTCCATCAGGTTGCTGGTTTCCGAGAGCGTCACCTTTCCGCCGGTCAACAAAGACGCCGCCATGCAGGGCAGAAGCGCGTTCTTCGCCGGTTTTATCGATATCTCCCCTCTGAGGGGGTTTCCGCCTTCAACGATGAACTTGTCCATGAAGGACCTCCAGGAGAAAGTATAACTCATAAATTTGCAGGGCTGAAGGCTTATGGCTGATGGCTGAAGGATTGTCGGTATGGGCACGTTGCCGCGCGCCCAGTATCTTTATCGCATATGGCTGTTCGAACGCCGACATAATCGGTATGCCTCCGGCAATGTCCGTCGGGCGGCGTCTTTGCCCGGATAATGCCGGAAAAGGTTTTTTCTCCCGCCGTCGGCATCCGTATGACGACCGTCCGAATTCGGATGGACAGCGGCGTAATTGGTATGTTGCACGGCATTGTTCGTATGGCGCGCTCCAAAGCTCGTATGACGACCGGCAGAGTCCGTATGGCGCACCCCAAAATTCATATGATAACCGGCTGAGTTCGTATGCGGAAAGGCGGCATCGGGATGAGTGGCGGCGGTTTGCGGATAAACAGACCGAATGAATTATTATCGCCGGTCGGGTACCTAATCAGTCCCGCTGATGGTTTTCAAGCGACATCATTTTGCCAGGAATGTAAATATATCGCCCGTAAACAGTTTTCACTCTTCCGATCATTGACAACCCGCCCGGAAGTTGCCACAATGTATATGCAAATTAAAAGGGGGAAGAGATGATGAAGGCAAAAATCGGTTTTATCGGGCCGGGGCGGTTCTGTTTGCTTGTCTTGATCTCAATTATTGCTGCTTGTTCACTTATAATTGTCGCGCAAGAATCAAGCGGCGGCGCCGGACAGAAAGCTGTTTCGATCCGTTCCGCTGTTCATTCTGAAAATCCTCCTCCGGGCCCTGAAAGACAGACTATCGCCTATCGCCAGGAGCGAAACGGTCCCCAGCCTGAGGCTACCGATCCGGTTCTTCTTCTTGTCGACAAGACATGGGATTCGACGGCTGGGAATTGGATAGTCGATCTTTCCTGGTCGTCGGGAACAAGCCCTTATACTGTTTCATACAGCCCCGACACAAGCTTCCAGAGGGGCAACAAGACTCTGGCGATGAATACTTCCGCAACCGCCCTGAGCGTCGCAGCGAACTCATCCTATTCCCTTGAGTGTTACTCGGTAACAGAGGCTGAAGGCGTCAGCCCTGCCGTCCAGGGAATGGGATATGATCCCTATCCCGAAATCCCCGAGCCCACAATCGAGGCGAACAATCTATGGTGGGGCGATACGGTCACACTCCACGGCGATTACATGGACCTTATTCCTGCGGCCAATTCGATGGCGATGTTCGCCCGGACGGAGAAGGCGTCGTCAGTGACCGACGGCGGCAACGGGTTTGCTTCATCCGTATCCTTTACCGTCCCTGATGATGGAAGGGGAACATACACCTTCGTCTCGACGGCGGGTAAATATCCGTCTGCGTCCCCGTACCTTCGGCTTTCCCCGAGAAACATCCCGACCTATTCCAACATCAGGAACATTATCTATGCGCCTCAAACGGGGCACATATGGGTGTCGTCCGACGGAAAAGTTGACGAGATCGATCTGTTCCAGCATGAGCCGGAAGTTGTCCGCTCGATCACAAGCTATACGAAACCTTACATATCCCATGCGACCACGACAGGCATTATCCTCGTTGTTGACGGGGTGACAGGCGTCGGCCAGATCGACCAGATAGATGTTTTTTCCGGAGCAGTATCCCTCTTTGCCTATACGACCGATACGCTCAACACTCCCAATTTCACGAGACAGATCCTTCCAGTCGGAATAGCGGCGACGCCGGATGGCACGATGGGTTTTGTGGCCGACGCGATAGGCGGTTCGGGAGCGTCAAAGGTTGTAAGGTTCCCCTCAAATAACGGCTCCGCAGTAACCGACAGCTGGGGCAACAGAAGCAACTGGACTTTTTATGATCCGTGCGGGATGGATGTGGGTCTGTCGGGAAAGCTCTATATCGGTTGGGCGACGGGCAACGGATACATATACTGGATTTCAGCAACCGGTACAAGCAATTCCATGAAATATTCTTATACCGGCAACGTCGCAACAATCAATCTCGACCGGGATATTTCCAACACAACATCGGATAATTTCTGGTATTCCGAAGAACCGTTCACCCATGCTTTCAACCAGAACCAGATAGAAGGCTTCTCGGCGAGATTCCTTGGAGCTTCTATTTACGGATTCGAAGGGAAGCTGGATGTCCAGCAGTTGTATAACTACGCCGTTGTTGGGAACGCGCCCAAGGTCGTGATATTGAACAACGCGGGTCAAAGTTACCCATATCTTAACAGTTATCAGGTGGCGGACAGGATAGTGATGATGACCGTGAACGGATTCGGGGGCGTTCCGATCCATCTGCGGATGATAGATCCTCCCGACTTTTCACCTTACGCGCCCGTCGGTGGATGGGACGCCACAGACCCGATCAATCGTCCGGCGGTTCCTCCCTACGAAGCCAATGACAATTCAGTGTGGGCTTCTACAGAGACGGACTACGGCCTTATGACGTCGCAGACCGGGACCCCGGCACTGGAAATCAACGTTACTCCATCCACCTCTTATCCCTACCAGGCGACATTTTATATGAAGCTCCCGCCGAGATACTCGGGCGACAACTGGCAGGTGGAAGTTACAAGGAAGAACCTCAGCGGCAGCATTGTGGCAAACCAGGTATGCACCTATTCGGCGGTTTTCAACGGCTGGAAGAGGGTCTTCGTCGAACGGGACAAGATGTTCAGGAGGGGAGGGTTGCTGTTTGCTCATGATGAAACAGACAATGTGTATTCCTCTAATATTTCGACAGTCTATATCTATAAAAACTCAGATGGGTCGCAGTGGGATAACTTGAACATTGGTGACAAGATTGCCTTATTTGATTCAACGACGCCTTATGAGAACTGGAACCATGATGAATGTTATGTCGGGGATATTGATAGGTCAAGCTGTCCCGATTATGCGATAGTCTACCTGACCCTTAGCGACCTTTCCACACCTTATACAACGAAATGCAGCTATACGGCCTCTCCTTGGGTGAATTCCACCGATAAATATCCCGACTTTTCTCTGGGTTCAAGCGCGGGGATAGGTGTCGTTTACAGCACAACCGTCATTGACGGCCAAATCGTTGATGATATATACGGCAACCAGATCAACGGTGCAGGCTCTGCTTTTTATGAAGCCGATATGCAGGAGATCGAAAAAACCTTCAACGATGCGTATGTTCAGTTTGTGGGTCTGCGAAGCGGGATGAATGTGGCCCCGTATCTGCATTTTGCAACTGAGCCTGCTTATGCCTTGCTTAATAATTATCAAAGGATTTGGTATGGCAACAAGGATAAAACCAATTACTTACATCTGGTAGGTGCGGAAAAGTATTACGAAGGATCGGATTATGCAGGTTTTGCTCTTTTTGATCCTTCTACGAATCTTGAACAAGGATGCAGCTTCGTCTGTGTTAAACTTATAGAAACTACCAAGCCAACTTACACATCAGAATGGATTCAATATGCGACAGTTCATGAAAAGAGCCACAATTTCTCCATTTACGGATACGATCAGAACACTTATCACTGCGAGAATGTGGCCAGAACACCGCCTGAAGATGGGCAGGAATGCATCATGAACGTTCCAATTGTTCTGCATATAGGATATCCGGCAAGATTCTGTGTGCCGCATTTGTTTACCGGCGGCGATTCCATTACAGGCGTACATACGAGCATTCGTAACCAGATAGATCCGCTGCCGTATTGAGGAGGAGAAAATGAAGAAGTATTTGTTTCTCTTGATTAATTTCTTGCTTGCAATGGTATTTTCCCAGGCTCATTCAACTCAGGAGTTATCTTTGATAATGAAAGTTCGCAATCCTGAAATATTATTCAAAGAGCCGATATCAATGGAAATCATTTTGAAGAACGAAGGCAAGATACCCCTGAAATTGCCTTTTGAGCCTGATGGGGATGTTCTCGGGCCGTGGTCGTCAAAACCGTCGGTGCTGATATGTACCGAGGACAAGAAAGATGTGTTTTGCATTCAGGATTCGAGGACTATGAGGGCAAATTTTGATTCGGTTTTGGAGGACGGCGGATATATTACCCCGCCCGGCGGCACATTTACATTTGAAGTAAAAATGCTACTCCCAAAGCAATATGCGGACAAGGCTGGCAAAATGCAAATATACGGAAGATATGTTTCCAAAGGGAAGCATTTGGGCCAGCTTGGCGCAGCTGTTGGAAAGAACGGCGAAATAGTGGAACCGGCAAAATATCATTGTGACGGATGTTGGGAAGGATCCGTTGAAAGCGTGCCGGTTCCTTTAAATATTTCTATGCCCACAGGTGTTGACCTTGAAGCCTACGATTATTTAAAGGGTGAGCCTTTATCCAACCCAACTGTACTTCTCCAGAGATTCCCCACCTCAACATACGCGGGATATGAGTTGTGCAAAGGCGGTCCGTCATTAAAGAGGGCGGCAGAGATAGATGACGCGAAGCGTGATATGGATTGGTTCGTTACGCCGCTTGCTTCACCGGATGAAAAAAGCAAAAGGAGAGAGATGGTGAGGCAAGGGTGGACAGAGAAAGCCGACAGGATCATTGCATTTTTAAAAATTCATCCAGATTTTGCCAAAGCCGACCTGTTGCGAAGAAGCTTGGCTTCATACCTCTTCTACTTGGACAGACGGAGCGAAGCCATAGAACAGCTTGAAATCCTTTCCAAGATGGAGGGGCAAAACGCCGAGGACGCAAGGGAGGTTCTTGGGTGCGTGGAAGGAAAGAAGAAGATCGATGCCGCCCCTATCGAAAAGAGTGCCCCTGAAGCAGTTGTCGTAAAGTAGAGCGAACCACGTTGATGTCAGTGAAAGGAGGGTGTGTGATGGAAAGGATCAAACCGAATTGGGAGTTGTCCGAAGCGATTTCATCGGCACGAAAAACCTTGAAGGCCCTCGAAAAGTACGGGAAAGAGCTTGAGCCGAGGCTTCCGGCGGGAGCGGTTGACGGCCTGAAGACCGACCTGGCCGTGATGGCGGAATCGAAGGTCAGCCGCCCGGCCTACAGGAAGACGGCCCTCGCCAAGACAAAGAGCGAAAGGATTCTCGCTAAAGAGGGGGCGGATCTTCTTTCCCGCCTCAGGTATTCCATCAGGGTCTGCCCCGCCGCGACGCCCGAAATCCTCAAGGCCGTCGGTGTCGGCAGTCAGGTCAATCCTGGAAAGACCACTTCCGTTGCGGAAAGCCTGAAGGCGATGGTTGAAGCGTCGAAGGTTTACGTTGACACATTCAGGGCCGCCGGGATTCTGGAAAGCGACCTGAATGAAGCCCGCGACTTTATGACATCCCTGCTCGGCGCGGACGAGATCCAGCAGGAGACCCAGTACACGAAGAAGGAGCTTACGGAACTGAAGAACGCCGCACAGAAGCGCGCCGAAGAGACGATCTCCGCCGTGGCCGCCGCAGGCCAGGTGCAGTTCAGGAAACAGGCCGCCAAGCGCGCCGTCTTCGAGAAGCTTGTCCCGAAAAGCGCCAAGAAGAAGGGTAAACCTACCGCCCCGCCGAAGGAAGAGAAGAAGTAAAGAAGATGAAAGAAGCCCCCCGCCTTCAAGTGAAACTGAGGAGGCGGGGGGATAGCCACTATATAAAAACAAGGAGGATAACATGCCAAAGTACAGTAGAAAATTCAAATCACCAGCACACATCACAGCTGAAATAATGGATGAAAAGTTAAAAAAGTTCGGTACAATTAGAATAAAACCGGTATCCGTCTCTTGGAAACAACCTAATGAAAGAAGATTCTACACTGTATCGCTAGAAGAATTTATTTCTTGGATCATGAGTAATAAGAAGTCTAAGAGAGGGAAAAGTTGAGAAGTAAAAAATAGATGAATCGCCTCAACCAACGGTTGAGCGATCCTCGAAACCGATAGGATTAACTCGCTCGCTACTTGAGGCAAGTACTACGGTGATATTCTATCGATCTTTGACCGAAGCATACGCACCGCAGACTTCTGCTTCAAGAAAGCGTCGAAAGACAAGAAGGAAAAACCGGCCAAGAAAAACGAAGAGCCGAAGGCGTAAGAAAGAAAAAAAAGAGAAGGAAGAACCCCCCGCCCCGAAAGGGCGGGGGGGGAGTTGACTTTATAGCGCAAGTATCATTAGACTTTAGACTCGAATTAAGTTTCATGAATTGAAAGGGGGGATGATAAATGGCACACATTTCTTTAAATAATACTTTTAACATCGGTATCCTTTTGAGCACTTTGTTCTTGGCTATTGCGCTCAATCCCCTTCCATGCTTTTCCTGCGATCTCATGGTTGTTCTAAAAGAAACCACCCTTTATAAGGATGCCGTAGATAAACCATCCGGAAAAGAAATTGTAAAGACTATGCTTCAACCAGGAACGGTCCTTTTGCCAAGCAAAGCGCATAGCACTGGGAAAATTGCTGTTATTTATGATAATTGCCTCTTTGTCCAACACTGGGCCGCCTGCGAGTTCCAAGATTCAGTAACCCAAAACGGACGCACGGAAGTCATTTGCCTTGTCGAAGACAATAAATGGAGCCTTGGATGGGTTGAACTAAATGATAATGTGATAAGAGGTACTTATCAGGATCGAGCACAGTTGAAATCGTGCGCAGGCGGCCCACCGAAACAAATCCTTGATCCGTCATGCTATCTGACCGCCGCTAAGACTTTATTCGATTCTGGCACATTAGCGCTGCAGAAAAAGCAAGAATTGGCATCTTTGATAGAAAAGGCAACCAACGGACAGCAGGATGCACAATATGAATTAGGGATTCGTTACTACTACGGGATGAACAACGACCTAGATACAGCCAAAGGAATTGAATGGCTTTCCAAGGCTGGTGAAGGTGGTTACTTACTGGCGCAAAACAAACTAGCCTCCTTGTTTTCTACTGGCGATAAGGCACTGCCCCAGGACAAGGTAAAAGCTCTTTACTGGACCATCAAATCTGCCGAACAAGGCCAAACTCAATCAATGGCATTGGTAGGTAAAGCTTATTTAGAAGGAGCTGGAACCGCAAAAGATTTTTCAAAAGCCTTTCTATGGACCAAGAAGGCGGCAGAAGCTGGCGATGTTGCATCAGAAAATATGCTTGGGGTTCTTTACCATAATGGTCAAGGGACGGAAAAGAATGTTGAAGAAGCTAAAAAATGGTGGCTGCTCGCTGCCAATCAGGGGAGCAAGGAGGCGAAACAGAATTTGGAATATTCACAAAGGGAAGTCACCATATCTAACAAGGGTGTGGCTGACCCAAGAGAAACTGAAAATACTGCCCGCCCCACCAAAGAGATTAATATAGTTGATACGCGTGGAGCTAATAACAATAATTCTTCTGTGACGACGTTAGGAGTTACATTAGAAACCGTTAAGCGAGCTTTTCAGGAATTGGGTTTAGTTTTAACGCCACCCAAAACGAAAGGTGACCAAACAGCTGTGGAAGTATTTTCTAAATGCCTTGGAATTCGAATAGGCCTTAGCGGTGAGGCTGTTCTATATATCTATCTTAAGCAAAATATGGGCAATATTTGCAGATATCACCAAGTCGATATGGCAGTATTTGAACGATGTATTGAATTGGGATTTGGCGAGAGAGCGGAAGAAGCCAAACGAATCTTCAGAAAGAATCTTGCAGAATCCGGTAGCTATCAGACCTACTGGAGAGAGAACAATATTGATGGGAACATTATGAAAACATCAGTAGTTCCAGAATCAGAATTGGCGCTGGGAATAGATCCGGCTGGTAACGAGAGTAAATTTGGACACCCCGCCAAATGGGCGAATTAGTGGGTTGGCGTTCATCGTTAGAACTATCTCCTCACCCAACAAGCACATGAATCATATGTCCCATGTATGGTTTTTGAAAACGAAAGCCCTCTCCTGTCAATCAGGTCGTCTTCTAGCAGAACTATTCTGTTAGCAATCAGTCCGTGATATCCATTGGTATTATCTCCACTAAATGATGAATGATATACATCAGAATATCTTTCAATCAGAAGTTGGATAACAGTATGGCTATCAAAAAAAAGACCTGACGTGATAGTAGACTCAACAATCTCTCTTATAGCTTCATCTAAATCGTCCATGGCATCCTCCCTTCCATAAGGAATAAAATAACAAAGGAATAAAAGAAACGTAAAAACGGCTGAAAAAAGTAAATAAAAACTCTTTCGGCCCCCAACCCTCAGCGCCTGTTTTTTACTTCTTAACCCAGCAATCACATTCCGTATATTTGCCGTGAATGTTTTTTGAATATGCCTTTCTTCTTAAAATTACGAAAGATTCTCCTAGGTCTCGGATTTTTTGAGCAATTATGAGTCCATGATATCCTTCTGTTGTACCTCCAGAAAACGACGAAAGATATGTATCGCTGTATTCCTCGATCAATTTTTGGATCACCGTATGATTGTCAAAAACAAGACCCGCGCTAATAGAATCGACAATCTGCCTAATCGCTTCATCTAACTCGTCCATAGCATCCTCCTTTCTATAAGGATGAAAATAACAAAAGAATAAAAGAATCTACCTTTCTTCTTTCCACCCCCCCCCTAAAACCCCTTCAACACTTCCTGTTTCGCTTTCTTTCCTTCTTTCTTGGCCTTCTTGAAGTTGTAGGTGCCGGAGGAGATGTCGGGGTGTTCGGGGCGCTTCTTGCCGGAAAGAAGGTCTTCGATGGTGAGGATCTGTATCTTGGCGAATTCACCCTTTACCGATTCGTAGAAGCCTGCGGTGACGGATTCCTTGACCATTGGGTCGGTGGGGTCTGTCAGGGTGACGAATATTCCCATTGCGGCTTTCTCCCTTTCGACCGTGCCTTTCAAATCTCGGATTTGGTTGACACCAATATGTTCGCCGCCCTTGACGGAAACGATGATCTTCTTTGCCCCCTGTTCGTCGTCCTGGAAGAACTTGATGCCGTCAATGCCGCCGTCCGCGCCTTTCTTCTTTCCTTGATAGGGCTGTGCGCCGACGAGTGAACAGGCCCACCACTGGAACTGGTACTTGTCACGCTCGGCGAGGTTCCTGGCTCCCTCCAAATCCTTCGGCGTTCCGTGGACATCGAAGGCGATTCCGGGGAAGGCGTCCTTCATTCTCTTTTCAATGAGGCTTATCGAAAGATGGGTGATGTCAATACCGATCCAATCCCGCCCAAGCTTCTGAGCCGCGTGGACCGCCGTTCCGCACCCGCAGAAGGGATCGAGGACAATATCGCCCTTGTTCGAACTGGCTTCAATGATCCGCTCAAGCAAGGCTAGAGGCTTTTGAGTGGGGTAGCCGAGCTTCTCAACAGACTGTCCTGAGAGCGGAGGAATGTCAATGATAACTGAGTTTATTGGGTTTCCTTCTTGTTCATGTAAATACCTCTTAAGATATGGCCTGCCAGTCTTACTCCATACTATTCGCCCATCATTATCAAGTTTTTCCACCTTTTCTCTGATTAGCCGCCAACCCCATTCTGGCTTGTATCCTTTATATTCATAGCTCAGATTTGGCCTTGCACCCATTGATGCTGTCCTGATAATTTCATGAAGACGATATGTTCCTTTTTCATCTTCAAAGCGATAAAAATTCTTGACATAGTTTTCGTCATGGGCTGTGTAAACCGGGTTCCAAGTAAAAGAGTCGCCCTTTTTATAAAAGAAGATCACATCATGAATACTGGCCCATTTTTTTGAATCATTGTGGCTGCTAGTTCTTTGCCAGATGATTTCATTTACATAATCCTCTGGCCCAAACACCGCATCCATCACCACCTTCAAATAATGGCTTGCTGTCGGATCGCAGTGGAGGTATAGGCTTCCGGTGGGCTTGAGGACGCGGTGGAGTTCGAGCAATCGGTTGGCCATCATGACGAGGTAGGCCATCATGTCGCTTTCCTTGAGGAAGCGGCGCAGGGACTGGATCATTTCGGCAACGTCGGTGTTGGGATGTTTGAGAAGTTCGCTGAACTCCCTTTCGGCCTGCTCTCCCCAGTGCCAGGAATCCTCGAAGGCGGTTATCTGTGCGTCCGATTCGTGCCCCTTCGGCGTCTTGAGGAAAACGTTGTAATCGCGCTTGCTGTTGAACGGCGGGTCGAGATAGATAAGGTCAATCGCCTCGTCCTTTATCTCTTCCCTAAGAACATGCAGATTATCCCCGAAATATAAAGCACCCATTCCAGTTTCCCTTTCCTCTTATATTATACTCCCTCCACCGTGTCATTTGGAGCGACAGATGGAAAATCCCCCTCGATCTCCCTTGGAGCCGGGGGACACGATCCCGATTCAAAATGACGAATCGGGTCATGTCCCCCTCGGGCGGCAAACAGCCGTTCGCCCCTACGAAAGACAAATAATTTCCAATTGACCCATCAGCCTTCAGCCCATAACTTGCCCGAAGGGCGTATAGTGCCGCGCCCAAAGACGACTTCACGTCGCGACAGGGCGCTTTCTCTGCCGGGGAGGTGTTCAGCGAGCGAGTTTACGAGCGGAGCGCCTAAGAGGGGAGAGGATCGCCCCCCTCTTCGGGAAGCGAAGCGTCATGCCTTCCCTCGTGGATGCTTGCCGTTGTCTGCTGCAATGGCATATATTGGGAGCGGAGAAATCATGCTTATAAGCGTCCTGATGCCGGCATACAACGAGGAAGAGCTTATCGGAAGGGCGATCGGTTCCGTCAGGGAGAGCTTTGCGTCCGCGGGACAGGACTCCTACGAGATCGTCGTCTGCGACAACAACTCGACCGACTGCACGGCAAAGATCGCTTCGGAAATGGGCGCGAAGGTTGTCCCGGAGCCGCACAACCAGATAGCAAGAGCCAGGAATACAGCCGCGAAAGCCGCTTCCGGGGAATGGCTCATATTCATCGATGCCGATACCAGCCTGAACTCGGGCGTCCTCATGGAAGCCCTAGATCACATCTTGTCGGGCAATGTTTGCGGGGGCGGCGCGAGGATGGAGTTCGACGGCGACATCGGGAAGATCGGCCGTTTCATGTGCCGTCTCTGGAACCGGCTCTCGAAGACATTCAAGCTCGCCGCGGGGGCTTTCATTTTCTGCAGCGCCGAGGCGTTCCGCGCGACCGGAGGATTCAGCGAATCTTTTTACGTCTCGGAGGAGGTATGGTTCTCCCTGAAACTGGGAAGGTGGGGCAGAAAGAGGGGGAAGGAGTTCGCCGTCATCTGGGAAAGGCCGGTGATCACCTCCGCGAGGAAAATTGAATGGTACGGACCCTGGCGCGTCCTCCTGCAGTTCCTATTGTTCCTTGTTCCCGGCGCGATAAACACCCGCCTCGCAGCCAGGCATTGGTACACCCGGCCGGATAAACCCAGACAGTTCGAAAAACCTAGCCGGGATTGAAAATGGATTGCCGAAACCCTAGAGCTGAAGGCGAAAGTCTTACACAAGCTGGGAAGCAAGATAAAAGTCAGAAGTGAGAAGGCAGAAGACAGAAGTTTTATAAGGAAATAGATTCCACAATTTTAAATTTTGCACTTTTCAATTTTCAATTTAAAATTCGCCGAAGGCGCTACATGAGAAGAGTCAATCCTTCCACAAATTTAAAATTTGCACTTTTCAATTTTCAATTTAAAATTCGCCGAAGGCGCACCCCCCTAACCCCTTGCAATTGATCTGATTATGTGGTATAAATCCGCTCTTGGAAAGTGGGCTTCACGCCCACTTTTTTTTCTGAAGGGAGCAAGTGTGGCGGGTACGGACTGGAAGGAAAGGCTGAAGGGGTTCGCCCTGCAGGCGAGCGCGAGGAATTCTGTCGAGCTCTACGATGTGGAGACGACGCAGTCCGGAAGAAGGTGGACGGTCAGGGTCACTCTCGATTCGCAGGAGAGGGAGATCTCGATCGCCGACTGCGAGGCTGTCTCGCGGGACCTTTCGGCGGCTTTCGACCTGGAGGATGTGATCCCCCACGCCTACACCCTTGAAGTGAGCTCCCCCGGGCTCGAGAGGAAGCTGAGGAGCCTCAAGGAGTTCGAGAGGTTCAGGGGAAGAAAGGCCAACGTGGTGTACGACACGCTGTCGGAAGAGATACCGCACGGCTTCATTGAAGGGGAGATCGCGGGAGTTTCCGGGGAAACGGTGACGATAAAGCCGGAGAAGGGCTTCCCGCTGGAGATACCATACGGAAAGATAAAACGGGCGAGGCTCGTTTTCGAATTTTCAAAGTGAGAGGAGTTTTTTGCAATGAATGAGATCCTTCAGGCAATCGAAATGGTCGGCAGGGAAAAGGGGCTGGGACGGGAGATAATCATCGAGGCTCTCGAAGAGGCCATGGTCGCGGCGGCCAAGAAAGTGCTCAAGACCAACAAGAAGATCATCGGCCATTTCAACCCGGACAACGGAGAAGTGGAACTTTTCAGCCTCATGACGGTCGTGGACCCGGAGAACCTTCCCGAAGAGGAAGAGTTCAACGAGGACGTCCACCTGCCGTACGATGAGGCTCTGCGCCTCGCCCCCGACATCGAGATCGGCGACGCGCTGGAGTTCCCGCTCGAATCGACCCCCCAGATGGGCAGGATCGCCGCCCAGCAGGCGAAGCAGGTCCTGACGCAGAAGATCCGCGAGGCCGAGAGGGAGATCATCTACGAAGAATTCAAGGAAAAGCTGGGGACCATCATAAACGGGATAGTGAAGAGGGTCGAGCGCGGCAACCTGATCGTGGACATAGGCAGGACCGAAGCGATCCTCCCGATCTCCGAGCAGGTTAGAAGGACCGAAAGGTTCGCCCAGGGCGAGAGGATCAGGGCGCTGATCGTAGAAGTCCGCGACCAGGCGAAGGGCGGAAGCCAGATAGTGCTTTCCAGGAGCAGGCCCGAATTCGTTTCCAAGCTCTTCCTGATGGAGGTCCCCGAGATCTACGACGGGACCGTCATGATCAAGGGCGTCGCCAGGGACGCGGGCGAGCGCACCAAGATCGCCGTCGCCTCGAAGGACAAGGAAGTAGACCCGATAGGAGCATGCATCGGAATGCGCGGCATGAGGGTCCAGGCCGTCACCCGCGAACTCAGAGGCGAAAAGATAGACATCATATCCTTCAAGGAGGACCTCACCGATTACGTCAAGGCGTCCCTCGCTCCGGCCGTCATCACGAGGGTCGAGGTGATAGACACCGAGACCAAGAGGATGGAGGTCATCGTGAGCGAGGACCAGCTCTCCCTCTGCATCGGCAAGAAGGGCCAGAACGTGAAGCTCGCCGGCGAACTTGTCGGCTGGGAGCTTTCCGTGAAGAGCGAAAGCACCAAGAAGGAGGAGCTGCTCGCGGCGATGGCTTCCGGCAAGGCGCAGGAAGCGGCCGAAGGCGGCGAATCCGAACAGGCTCCGGAGGATGTCGAGGTGGCGCTTCCAGACATTCCGGGCGTCCCCGTGAAAGTCCTCGAGGCCATCGTGCTGAAAGGCTGGGCAAACGGCGAAGCGCTCGCGGAGATATCCGACGAGGAACTTCTGGCGCTCCCCCAGATGAACGAGAGAGCGCTGAAAGCCCTTAGAGCCTGGGCCGGGGAGAGGAGAGATAGTTGAAATGGCGAAGTTAAGGGTCCACGAACTCGCGAAGAAAAGAGGCATCAGCTCCACGAAGCTTCTCGAAGACCTCAAGGCCCACGGATATGACGTAAAGGCGGTCGTAAGCATGGTCGACGAGACCTGCGTCGACGCCAAAGGCAACGTCGTGCCGCCCGTCCACGGCGCGAAGAAAAAGGCCAAGGAAGAGAAGGCCCATCCCGCGCCGGCAATAACAGAAGAGTCGAAGCCCGAACCCCCGAAGGAGCCCGAGGGGCTGAAGGTGGTCGCGCAGGTCCCGAAGGCAGGCCAGAAGCATGTTTTCAGGGTTTCCAAGGCGCTGAGCCAGATCAAGCCGGAAGAGCTGCGTCCCGTCGCGCCGCCCCCTCCGCCGCCCCCTCCGCCGGAGGAAAAACCTCCGAAACATGAAAAGGAGGCCAAGGCGGAACCTTCGAAGAAGAAGGAAGAGGCGCCTTCAAAGGTTGAAAAAGCGGAAAAACCGCAGGCGGTCGAACAAGTGGAGCAAGCGGAGGCAGAGACGGCCCCACAGGCGAAAGCGGAAGAGGCTCCGTCTCCTGAGCACGCCGAGCCGGCCCCCGCGGCAGCTGCTCCTGCACCGCACAAGAAGGGCGAAGAGAGGAAGGTCGTTCTTCCGAAAGCTCCCGTGAGGGAACCTTCGATCACCCATGTGCCCAGACGCCCCGTCCCCGAAGGCGGGGCCAGGATCATCCATCACGCGCCGAGGCCGGTCAAGACCGATCAGCCGGTCCCGGAGGGGACCACCGCGGGGCCTTCGCCGAAGCTCATTCCAGTTCCCGAAAGGCACGCCGGAAAGCCGGCGGGAGCGGCTCCGTTCCCGGCGGGTTACCAGCGGCCGACGGACAGCAAGAAGAAGAGCAAGAGGGACAGGAGGATCGACAAGCTCCAGGCCAAGCAGGAGAGGTTCGAGAGGATAGAGCAGGAGGTTCTCAAGGACCAGGAGATGGGAGAGAAGGGCGAAGCCATCTTCATCCGCGAAGGTATCACCGTCAAGGAATTGGCGGAAAAGATAAATACCAAGGTGAAGGACATCATCCAGAAATACATGATGAGAGGAGTCTTCCTCACCATCAACCAGCCGCTCAACCCCGACCTCGCGATCCAGATATGCGCGGGTTTCGGCTACCAGGCCGAGATCATCTCCTTCGAGGACGAACTGGTGATGACCCAGGAATCCCCGAGGGAGGGCGAAAAGGCGGGCAGGGCGCCGATCGTCACCGTCATGGGGCACGTCGACCACGGGAAATCCAGCCTCCTCGAGGCCATCCACCACATCGACATCACCGGGCACGAGCACGGCGGGATAACCCAGCACATCGGCGCCTACAAGGTCAGGCACAAGGAGAGGGAGTACGTCTTCCTCGACACGCCCGGCCACGAAGCTTTCACGATGATGAGAGCGAGGGGCGCGAAGGTCACCGACATAGTCATACTCGTGGTCGCCGCGGACGACGGCGTCATGCCCCAGACCATCGAGGCGATCAACCACTGCAAGGCGGCCAATGTTCCGATCATCGTGGCTATCAACAAGATCGACAAGCCCGGGTCCACGCCGGACAGGGTCAAGCAGGACCTGATGACGTACGGCATCGTGACGGAGGATTTCGGAGGCACGACAGTGGCGGTCCCGATCTCCGCCAAGAAGAGGATCGGCATAGACGACCTTCTGGACATGCTCTCCCTCACGGTGGAAATGATGAACCTCAAGGCGATCCCGACATCGCAGGGCACCGGAACGGTCCTGGAAGCCAAGCTCGACAAGGCCAGGGGCGCCGTCGCGACTGTCCTGATCCAGGACGGCACCATCAAGATAGGCGACGTCTTCCTCTGCGGCTCGACCTGGGGAAGGATCCGCCAGCTCTATAGCGACAGGGGCGAGAAGATAGAGAAGGCGGGGCCGGCGACGCCCGCCGAAGTACTCGGGTTCCTTGAAGTTCCGGCGGTCGGAGCGATCTTCCAGGTGGTCGAGAGTGAAGCCCAGGCAAGGCAGATATCCGGGTTCAGGAAGGAAAAGGAGAAGCAGCAGGCCCTCCAGAGGAAGAAGGTCACGCTGGAGAACGTCTTCGGCGCCATCAAGGAAGGCGAGGTGCAGGAGCTCTCGATCATCCTCAAGGCCGACGTCCAGGGTTCCATCGAAGCTCTCGGGCAGCAGCTCGCCGACGTTTCGACCTCGGAAGTCAAGGTGTCGATCGTCCACAGCGGCGTGGGCGCGGTGACGGAGAGCGACGTACTGCTCGCCTCAGCCAGCAACGCGGTGGTCATTGCCTTCAACGTGCGTCCCGACAAGAAGGCCGTAGACCTTGCCAAGGCCGAAGGGGTCGAGATCAAGACCTTCACCATCATCTACAACCTGCTCGAAGAGATAAAGCAGGCGCTGACCGGGATGCTCAAGCCGATCGAGACGGAAGTGGTCCTCGGACACGCCGAAGTGAGGGAAGTCTTCAAGATCGGAGGTTTCGGGACCATCGCCGGATGCATGGTGAGCGACGGCAAGATCCCGAGAAGCGCCAGGATACGCGTTCTCAGGGACAACGTGGTCGTTTACGAGAGCACGCTGAAATCGCTCAAGAGGTTCAAGGACGACGCGAGCGAGGTGAAGGAAGGGCTCGAGTGCGGCATAGGCATCGAGAACTTCAACGACATAAAGACCGGCGATGTCATCGAGGCGTTCGAGACGAAGACGGAGGCGAGGACGCTGTAACAAAAAGGCCTGAAAGCCTTTTTGAATTTAAAGTTGGAAATTGTAAATTGAAAATTTTAATGAATTCCTTACTAAAATCCCCGTGCGTGAGCTCGTGGGATGGAGTCCCTCCGCCAAAGGCGGACGAGCTTGCTCGCGACAGAGAAAACCCCGGGCGTAAGCCCGTGGGAAGTTTATATTTGAGGAGAAAAATTTCCCTGAATTTAAAATTTCAAGCGGGCGATTTGAAATTGGAGGTTGAAAAGTGAAAAATGAAAAATCAGGGAAAAACAATTCCTCAATTTTAAATTTTTCAATTTTCAATCTTATATTTTCAATTCCCTCCGGCGAAGCGGAGGGTGGTTGACTTGCCCGAACGGGCCGTTGTCGCCGTCATCAGGCTCGATTTCAGGCTTCCCTACTCTGGAAGCCTAAAGGACAAGAGGTCAGTGGTGAGGTCTTTCAAGGAGAAGGCGCGGAGCCGTTTTTCCGTGTGCGTCGTTGAGAGCGGGAAGCAGGATCTCGCGGACGAGGCTTCGCTCACCTTAGCCTCGGTCTCCTGCAACGGCGAAGAGGCGAGGAAAGTGCTTAAAGCGGCGGTGGAGTTCCTGGAGGACAATTATCCGGTCCAGGTGACCGCAGTGATCGAAGAGGTGTTCTGATGAGGCGTTTCTCGAAAACGGACAAGGTTTCAGACCTGTTGAGGCACGCGATATCCAACGCGCTGCTTTTCGAGCTCCAGGTCGAGAAACTGAAGTGGATAAGCATTACGGACGTCAGAGTCAACAGGGACGTCAAGATCGCCGACGTTTATTACACGGCCATAGAATCCCAGGTGACTAAGGAGGAGGCCGCGGCGCTCATCTCGAGGCACCTCCCGGAGCTGAAGCGGTACCTTGCCCGGAACCTTAGGCTGAGGCAGCTGCCTGAGCTGAGGTTCAAGATCGACGACGTGGAGGAGAAGGCCCAGGAAATAGACAAGCTGCTTCTCGAGATCTCGAAAGGCGTCAAGAATGACGGATAGCGCTCCTGTCAGGCCCGGGCTGATCCTCCTGGACAAGCCTTCAGGGCTTACTTCCCACGACTGCGTGAAGGAAGTGAGAAGGCTCTGCCCGAGGCGGACCAAGGTCGGCCATGGAGGCACCCTCGATCCTTTCTCGACGGGCCTTTTGATGGTGCTGGTCGGGAAAGCCACGAGACTTGCATCCTTTTTCCAGGGCATGGACAAGGTTTACGAAGGTTTGTTCCGGTTCGGGGCGTCGACCGACACCTTCGACAGGGACGGGCAGGTAGTCGAGGAAGGGCCGCTGCCGGATTGGAGCAGGATCGATCTCAGGGAGCTCGAAGCCTCTTTCGTGGGGCCGCAGATGCAGGTCCCTCCGTCGTTCAGCGCGAAAAGGATAAAGAAACAGAGGGCTTACGAGCTGGCGAGGATGGGTGAGGATGTGGTCCTGGAACCTGTTCCCATAGAGATCTACAGCTTCAAGTTGGAAAGGAATTCCGAAGATTCTCTCAGGTTCAGCCTCAGATGCTCTTCGGGCACTTATGTCCGGTCGATCGCGAGGGACGCGGGGGTAAAGATAGGCTCCCCCTGCCATTGCGTCGAGCTCATCAGGAGGACGGTCGGGCCCTTCTCCCTGGAATCAGCCAACGGTATTTCGGAGCCGTTCGCCGAGAAGGGGTTCATACCTTTCGACAGGATAGACCTCGCCATCCCCCCTGTAAGGGTCGATTTCCGCGAGGAAAGGCTGGTCCTGAACGGCCAGGACGTGATAGCCCCCCGGGACCTGCCCATAGATTCAAAGTGGGTCAAGCTGGTCAGCCCTAGGGAAGCTTTTCTGGGGATCGGCAGGGTGGAAGGGCGCGCGATCCACCCCCATGTCGTTTTTCACGAGCAGAGTTGAGTAACTTTCGGATAAATGCTATTTTATTAGCAGGGGATGAGAATGGTTAAGAAGCTTTTTCCGGCAATCCTTATGCTTCTCTGCCTGAAAGCGGCGGCGCTCGATCCTCTGCCGCAGGAGGCCGCCCGGGCCAGGCTGGCATCCCTGGAGGGGCTGCTGGCCGCCAACAGGTCTCTCGTCGAAGCCAGGTGGCAGGAGCTCAAGAGGATCGACAAGCTGATCCTAAGCCTCTGGAGCGAGAGCTCCGAGTTCGCGGACGACGAATCCTCGGCCTACAAGTCGGAGAAAATGCTTGAATCGGAGGAGAGGCTTTCCCAACTCCACATGAGGAGGCTGAGCATTCTCCAGCAGATACACATGTCCTACGAGGAGGAGAAGGCGATCAGCGAACAGATAACGGTGCTCAGGGAATCGCTCGCCAACAGGGAGCAGGTCCTGGACGGAAGGTGGTTCGTCACTCTGATGCCCTCGGAACAGAAAGGGGAGATCATCCTCACCCAGAACGGGACCATCGTGGAAGGAGAATACAGGCTGGACGGAGGCCAGAGCGGGAACGTCCAGGGGACCTTCGTCAGGGGGCACCTGGTGCTGGAAAGGATAGACGCGCAGTACGGAAGGATGGGGAAATTCGAAGCCCAGCTAATGAAGGACCAGAATTCCCTCAAGGGTTCGTGGTATAGTTATGATCTGGCGTCCGGCCAGCCGCTCGTGGGTGCGCTGGTGATGGAAAGGCCGGCCAGGGAAGCTACGCAGTAAGCGCGGGGGAAACGCCGCTTTTAGATATTCTTTGGCGACGGAGGCGGTCGATGAAGCTTGTCAAAAAAGTTATCGAGAGCATCGTGATCCTTGACATCACGGGAGAGATCAGGCTCGGGGAGTCAGCCAGCCAGCTGACCGTGGAACTGGAGAAGATCCTGAACGACCAGTCGGTCAAGGGCGTCATCCTGAACATGGAGAACATCAACTACATCGACTCCACCGGCCTCGGAGAGCTTGTCGGCTACCTGGGCAGGTTCAAGGACATGGGCAAGAAACTGAGGCTCGTGAAGCCCAACATGACCGTCACTAACCTCCTGCGCCTTACGAAACTCGACACGGTCTTTACGATAAAGGCCGACGAGGAGAGCGCGCTGGAAGATTTCGCCGAATAGCGGGATGCGGAGATGCTGGTAAACCAATCGTCGAAAGAGATCACTTCCAAGATCGTCTACTACGGTCCCGCCCTTTCAGGGAAGACCACGAACATACAGTATCTGTACGAGGTCCTCGACCCGACGCAGAGGGGCAAGCTGCTGACGATCTCGACCGAGGGCGACAGGACCATCTTTTTCGATTTCATGCCCATCGAGCTGGGTGAGGTCAAGGGGTTCAAGCTCCGCCTCCAGCTCTATACCGTCCCCGGCCAGGTCTTCTACGAAGAGACGAGGAAGAGGGTGCTCAAGGGCGCCGACGGCGTGGTCTTCGTGGCCGACAGCCAGAAGGACATGCTCACCTCCAACCGCGAGGCTTTCGAACAGCTCAAGATGCACCTCTCGGAGAACGGCCTCAATCCCGACAAGACGCCGATAGTCCTGCAGTTCAACAAGCGCGACCTGAAGAACGTCCTCACCTTCGAGGAGCTGGACAAGGCGCTCAATCCGGGCAACATCCCTTTCTTCGAGGCTATCGCGACCGAAGGGCTCGGGGTGGAGGACACTTTAAGGTCCATATCGAAGCTGGTAGTGAACAATATCCTCGCCCAGCTGACGGAGACTCAGAAGATCACTAAGGGGGGCACTTTGGGAGGGAAGTCGAAGACCGACTTTTTCAAGATGGACACCAAGAAACTTCTTTCGGAGCTGGGGGCCAATCCCAAGAAGAAGGCGAGCGCCGAGAGCCTTTTCGAGAGCGACCCTCAGGAAAAGACTGCCGACCAGCCGCAGGTAGCTGCAAAAGCCAAAACCGGGTCGGAAGCCGGCAAGCCCAAGGACTCTCAGCAAAAGCCCAGGGAAGACCTTAACAAGACGGTCGAGGACAGCTCCGCGCAGATATTCGCGGACGACCAGGCGGAGACGAACCTTTTCGAGGAGCAGTCGGAGTCGGAGCCTTTGCTCCTGACCGAGGCGGAAGAGCTGCTTCCCGGGGAGGCGGAGGAGATCGACACGGGGGATTTTTCGAAGTCGGCGGGGGCGGTGGCGATCAAGGAGGGCGAGAGGATCTCGATCCCGGTGGAGATCGAGGGGAAGAGGTTCGTCCTCACGCTCGAGCTGAAGGCGGAATGAAGGCGAGGCTTCGCCTCGAATTGAAAATTTAAGATTGAAAATTGAAAAAATTAAAAGTGATGTAGGGGCGAACGGCCGTTCGCCCTTTTTTTATCGCAAATGCCGGTTCTAATGCCGACTCTCCCTTTTCCAAAGGGAGACACAGAGGGATTTTCAAACACAATTCAGGCGCAGGGCGATGCTCCGCATCTCACTCTTCGCAAATGTCGGTTCGAACGCTAACGCGTTCCTCAGCAAATCCCAGTCTCTTTCAAAAGCAAGCTTTTTCAGAGCCTGGTCTTTGCCTTTGTCGAAAGCCTGCGGCTTTCTCCCCGACATTTTCGGCATAGCAAACATTCATCCACCCCCCCACACCGTTGCACACGCCGACGGCGACGGGCCATCTATGTTGTCAGATATCGGCTCTTGGGTGCTCGATTTCTATATTATCCCGCTCGGTTCGGAGCTCTCGCTGACTTAAAGCCAAGCAGTTGGCTTTAGATGCCTCGGGTTGCCATCGCATTCCTTGCCTCTGGCCCATCGGCGTCTATGCGTCGGCAGCTTCGCTTGCCCAACCTGTTTTGGTAGTGTCAAGTATTTTTCGCACTTTCTGATAATCCTTATCATTGCTGTGTTCTGAGCATTGTCCATCAGCCCGAGGGCTGATGGATAAGAAACGTGGGTCATCCAGCCTCCTGCCTTTCCGAAACTCCAGGGTTGTAGATCCTGTCCATATCCATGTATCGGACCGTGCCCCACTTGCAGGACGCAACGTGTCTGAGCCTCGCTGCGACGAGCATTAAGGCTGACTTCCCGTCGGGGAACGATCCGACAACGCGGGTCCTTCGCCTGATCTCGCGCATTATCCGCTCCATAGGGTTGTTCGTCCTTATCTTCCTCCTGTGCTCGCTTGGGAAGTCGTAATAGGAGAACGTCTCGGAAGATCCTTCCCTGACTATCTGGGCCGCACTCGACAGCTTCATCTCAATCAGCTTCTGCGCAACAGCCGCCGCCTTCTTCTCGGCCTCGAGCCTGTCTTCCTGAGCGTGGATGGCCTTCAGCATCGCCGCAACTTCCCTCATCTTCCCCCTTGGTACCATCGTGAAGACGTTGCGGTAGAAGTGAACAACACATCTCTGCCACTTCGCATCGGGGAACGTCTCTGTTACCGACTCGATCAAGCCGAAACACTTATCGGAAATCACAAGCTTCACGCCCTTAAGGCCCCGTTTTAGAAGGTGGCGAAGGAACTCGCTCCAGCTCGCACGATTCTCTTTGCCTCCCTCGGTAACTCCAAGGATCTCCCTGAAGCCTTCCCGGTTCACCCCTATCGCCACAAGGACAGAGACGTTGGCAACCTCTCCTCCCCAGCTGCGCTTCAGATAGAGGCCGTCAAGGTATAGGTAGGCGTAATCGCCTTCTATCGGGCGATTACGCCACTCCTCGATCCTCTCGTACACCTTCTGGTTTAGCCTGCTTACCGTTGAAGGACTTACCCTTGTTCCCCACAAAGCCTGGGTGATATCCTCCACACGGCGCACGGACACCCCCGCGAGATACATCTCTATCAGCGCTTCCTCGACCGAACTCTCCCGTCTCTTGTACCTCTCTATGATAGCCGTTTCGAACGGGACCGTCCTCAGCTTGGGCACCTTCAGCGTTACTTCGCCCGCCTTGGTCTCCAGCTTGCGCGTGTAATGGCCCGCCCTGGTATCCTTGCGGTTCTCGTCATGCTCGTACCTCTTGGCACCGCACAAATCGTCCGCTTCCGCGTCCAGAAGCCCGTTAAGCGTCTCTTCTACCGTGTCCCTGACGATCTCTCCGAGGTGAGACTTGATCCGCTGCTCGTCTATCCGGATCACCTTCCCTACATCCACACCGACTTCCTCCGGCTTGCCGCCACCCTTATCACGCTTATCTGCCATCTCTGGTCCTCCCTACCGGCCTTCCCGGCTTAAGTTTACCCTTCTCTATTAAAGGGTTCCAGAAATGTGCGAAAAATAGTGTACGTTATCCCGGGCTTCCCGGCTTAAGTTTACCCTTCTCTATTAAAGGGTTCCAGAAATGTGCGAAAAATAGTGTACGTTATCCCTGTTTTCAACCAGCCTGTAAATTAAGCGATGTTGAGAGATGACTTAGTGCTTGGCAAATCAGTATGTGTCCCCCGAAATCACCCGAGGGCGGGGGAAAGGTAGTTAATCACCAATTATCGCCATAAAAAGTTACTGCCATACTCCCATTTCTTGTTTTTGCTAGAGTAGCAATAATAAAAATCTGGCGATTCCCAAAATTCAAGTACATAAAAGTCTGTGCCTTCACCATGGAAGTATATTTGTTCTTGTTGTTTTATCAGCAATGGTGGCTTTTGTAATTTAGCACTTATCGGCAATTGGACAGGGAAGTACCCTTTTGTTGTTTTCGTATCTTCGACAACCTCAATAATATTATGGCAGTATTCCATGGCAGAAGGGACAAATTGTCGCGCCACCAGACATCTGAGACCACAAAAAGAGAACCAAGCTATTACAACGGAAAGCCCTACCCATCTAAGAAATTGAGATATGTTTTTCCTTGAATAAACAAAAGACGAGAAGTACAGGAATATTGCGCAGGCCACATGCACAAGCAGTAGGTTTTTATAATAATAGTAATTGTGACCCAATAATAGCGTTTCAACTGCCGGAAAGAGCGTTGAAAAAACCAGAAGTGCCACAACAATGGAATATGCATTTTTTTTAACCGTAACATCCATAGTCCTTAAAAGCAACTTCTTTTTTGAGAACAAGTAACAGCCCAAGATAATCAAGTACGCAATACAATTAAAAGCAATAGCCCATAATCCTATTCTCCGTTCAACTGGTTCTAATCCAAAAAAGTTAATTATTTTCAATTTGCTGTCAAGGATAGAGAGCAACAAGCAGGCTAGAAACGCCATAAAGAAGATTGTTTCTATCCAAAATACTGGTTTTATCATAGAAACTTTAACTTGATGCTCCATTGATGTATTGTTTATTACTCGTATTTCAAATGATAGTAAAACGCTGATAAAACAAAACATCGATAGAATCAGGCCCGTGTACCATGTAATTAGAATATATGAAGGAGAAAAAGGTTGGATACCTGCACTACCCATTATTTCCATCCCCTCCCCCTCCTAATACAAACTCGTGATGCCTCTCTCTTCGGGTTCGAAGAGGATGCGGTAGAACTCGCTGGCGAAGCGGTCGGTCATGCCTGCCATAAAATCTACGACCACCTGCAGTCTCTTCACGGGGTCCGAGGAGGCCTTCACGTGCTCCTGCGTGGCGTAGGGGAGGAGCTTCATCGAATTGGACCCTTCGTTCTCGATGTCCTTCGTAAGCGCCAGGAATATCCGCTCGAGGATCAGCGACGCTTTCGACGACATCCTCTCCGCGATCGGGTGAGTGTAGACCCGGTCGAAGAGGAAGTCGCGGACCTGGGTAACCGCGTCGTTCATCGCGGGAGAGAAGGCGACAACGAGTTTTTCCGATCCTTCGATCTCCTCCGGGCTCTTGAACCCAGTGAGGTTCTTCGACGTTTCGGCAACGAGGTCGGTTATCAGGATGTCTATCATGTTGCGTATGAGAAGGCGTCCCCAAAGGATCCTGTCCCGCCTGTTCTCCCCGCCTATGCGCTTTTTCGCTTCTCTCAGTAGGAAGTTGTCCAGCTCCGAGAGGTCCTCCGCGGAGAGGAAGCGCACCCTGAGGGCGTCCTCGAGGTCGTGTGTGACCCAGGCGATCTGGTCGGAGAGGTTGACGATCTGCGCTTCGAGTGAAGGGTTCTTCGACCTGAAATATAGGTCCTCTATCTCCTTCGCCCGCGCCGGTTCGGCTTTCTCGTATGGATAGGGGATGGTGGGCCTGTCGAAGGCCGTTTCGTGCCTCAGGAGAGCCTTGAGAGTGGGGACCGAGAGGTTGAGGCCGGGGAAGTCGGGGTATCTTTTCTCCAGTTCGGAGACGATCCTGTAGGACTGGAAGTTCTGCTCGAATGCTTTTTCGCCGTCTTTGGGCTTGAGGCCTGCTTTCCTCTCGAGGGCGTCTACGAAGAGGTCGTTGAGGGCGTCCTCCCCCCTGTGGCCGAATGGGGGATGGCCGAGGTCGTGGGCGTACGAGACCGCCTCGCAGAGGTCCTCGTTGGCGCCCAGCGCCACGGCGAGGCTCCTCGATACCTGGGAGACCTCGAGGCTGTGCGTGAGCCTGGTCCTGTAAAAATCGCCCTCGTGGACGACGAACACCTGCGTCTTGTAGCCGAGCCTCCTGAACGCCTCCGAATGAAGGACCCTGTCCTTGTCCTGCTGGAAGAAGGACCTGAACTTCGGGTGGTTGGTCGGATGTTCGTGGCTGATGTCGCCCGTGCACCTCACCGCGTAGGGAGCGAGAAAGGATTCGAGGCGGTCGCATGGATGGCTTTCTTTCATCTATTCCTCCACTCAGACATTCTATAACATCGGGAGGTTCGACGCCATAAAAAAGAACCGCCCGGAAGGGTTCGACTCCGGGCGGCCGGGAAAATCTTGTCAAGCGGAGGTCATTCGGATGCCTCCTGGTCAAGAGAGTCAACAGTTGCGACATCGTAGTAATATAGGTTCTCGTCGCCCAGTACGCCCGCGTGGTCCCACGGGCTTGTTCCCGGCGTTCCGAGCACTTCCGCGCCTGTCCTGGTGAACGGGGGCGTGCTGGAGCGGAGCACCCTGTAAACCTTGTAGTGCTGGACCGGATTCTCCGTCGTTATGGGAGTCCACAGGAGCCGTGCGTCGGATCCGTTCTTGAAAACCTTCAGGTCGGTGACGGGGGTGACGCCGCCTGCAGTGGTGGGAACGGCGGAGGTTTCGAGGGAACTGAGCCCCTCGATGCCGGACACGTTCTCCGATCGGACGACATAATGGTAGGTCGTGCCGTTGACGAGGCCGCTGTCGCGGAAGAGTTCGCCTGTAACAAGAGAGGCGTTGACTTTCGAATACGGTCCTCCCGCTGTCGCGGAGCGGTAAACGTTATATCCGGCGACACCCTGCACGGGAGACCAGGCGACGTCGATCACCGTGTTGTAGGGAAGCGCGTAAACGGGATCCGGTGCGGGGATGTTGAGTCCCACCATCCTCACACCCCATTCGGCGGTGAAGCTGTCGGGAAGGTTGAGAGGGTTCTGGAAGCAGATCACGTTCGTCGCGGAGTCGTTGACCAAGCCGTCGTCAATGAAGACCGACCTCGTGGACGACCATGCCCCCGGACAGGCTGCGCCCTGGCTCCCGACTATGGTCCCTCCTGCAAGGATGATGAAATTATCTTCCTGGCCCGCGGGGATGTTGTAGACCTGGTAGACGATCGTCACCCCGCCCGATGTTCCGGGGAAAGTGTAATAGACCCTGTCGCCCCTCGCGGTGTCTTCCGATATCGAGGGCATGTAGCCGCGGGCGCTTTCCTCCGGCATGGGGAAGCCGGCGGTGATGAACCTTGTCGGCGAGCTGTAGCCGCTGGTGTATTCGGAGTCCGCCGCATTCGCGCGCCACCAGTGCCACCTTGAATATTCCAGAGGAGGGCTCACGGTCCATCCCGTCGTGCCGGTGCAGCAGTTGCCTGATTTGGTCGTGCTGGCGGCCAGCGTCAGGAACGACTGCGAGACGGAGACCTCGAAAGTGTAGGAAAGGTCGTCGTGGTCGGGGTCGTTCGCGTTGTCGAGATAGAGGTTCGGCTGGAGGACGGCCTGATAGGTATTGTCTGCAGGTGAATTGTTCGCAGGGGCTGAAGGAGGGTCATTCTCGGTTGAAACGTAGAAGCTTCGCGAACCGCTCCAGCTGCCGTCCTGCGTCCCGTCGTTCGCCCTCGCCCTCCACCAATACTGTGTATCTTCGGAAAGATCCGTTCCCACGGCGGCATTGGTGAAGTTTATCCCCTCGGACACGCCTGACTGGCTCCACACGAGACTTGTCATCCCTGAATCCGAATAAACCGCGAACTCGTAAGTCAGGAGATAGTCCATCGTCTCGTTGTCGTCGGGGTCGGCAGTATTGTTGACCGTCAGCCCGGGTGTGAAGGTGTCGACCTGGGCCAGGTTTGACGGCGAGTTCAAATAGGGCGCGTTCGGCGGGTCGTTGACTGAATTCGTGAAGAACCGCCAGATATCGGTCCAGGAGGAGGGAAGCGCCGAACCCTGGTCTTCCACCCTGCAGCGCCAGTAATGAGTAGTGTTCTCGTTCAGGGTGGAAGGCACCGTCCAGGAAGTGGTTCCGCTCCCGGGAGAGACGAGGCTCTCCTGCAGGCCGATGGTGAAGGAAGTGTTCCTCGCCACCTGGAAGCGGTACATCAGTGTCCCCGGCGACGGGCTGTTTGTTACGGTAAGGACGGGAGTCGCGCTGCCTGATTCCGAGGGGGAGGCCGGATAGAGCGGCGTCGGAGGATCGGGCGGTTGGAACCCCGAACCGACGAATCCCGTGTAATCCACATTGTTCGTAACCGCGTCGCCCGTTCCCGCGTTTATGCCGAGGAGGCAGGTGTCGGCTGCAGCCGAAGCGTCGTTCGGGCCGCTATCGGCCCCCCAATAGTTGTACCTTGCGTCCACGCAGATCGTCCCCAAGTTCTCGACCCCGTAGACCGAATTCGCGTAGATCTCGTTTCCCTGCCCGGAAGTGCCTCCGATGACGGGATTCGCCCCGCCGGAGGCGATCGTGATGCCTCTCTGGTTGTCGCGAATAGTGGTATTCGTGATCACGGTGTTCGTGGAAGCCCAAAGGGCGTATATCCCGCGGTTGAGGCTGTTTCTTATAGTGCAGTTGTCGATGCTCGTGGGGCACCCGTTCTCGATGTAGATTATCTGGTTGAATCCCGTGTAGCCGCCTCCGTACTTCAGATAGGTATAGTCAAGGGAGCCGAGGTCGGCGCCGCCCTGATACCTTATGAACCACCAGTCGCCTGACGCGGGCGCGGTGGCGTTCCCGTCCGCGTTCGTGTCTCCCCCCGTGGAATCGTCTTTTATCGATGTGACCGTAATAGGGTCTTCGGCAGTTCCCGTAAAATCCAGTATCCCGCCTGACGTGGTGATGTGGCCTGAGGGGTTCATCTTCAAAATGTTTCCCGCGCCGGGGTGGAAGGTCACGTTGTCGTCGACGGTGACGTTTCCAGCCAGCCAGAAGGGGACGGCAAGCTTGTTCCAGGCTATGTTCAAAGGCGTAGCTGAAGTAAGTGTCTGGGAGTAAAGGTAGACGCATTGATGATGATTTCCCGTGAAAGTATTGCTCGAGGCGATCACGGGGGCGAATTTTGGATCCATTTGGATCGGGTACCTGCCGCATCCTTCAAATTCATTCAATGCTACCGCGCCGGGGGCGTATCCGGTTGCGCAGAACAGGCCGTCCTTCGCGGAATGGGCGATCCTGGAATTCGTTATCTGCGACGGCGCGCTGTTGTAACAGTAAACGGCGTAGTTGTAATTCAGGTATCCTCCCGCGAACAGGATGTCCGCGTGATCGATGACGCCCGTTCCGCCGTCGAAGCGGATGTACCACCAGTCGCCGGCTTCAGGGGTGGAAGGCCCGTCTCCGTTGGTGTCGCCCCCTATGGAGTCATCCCTGTAGGATGTGAAAGTTATCCTGTCCAGTTCGTTTCCCTGGGCGTTGAAAGTCCCGCTGGAGACCGATATGTTGGTCGAGGTGTCAAATTTGAGGACCGCTCCTGGAGAAATCGTCAGGATGGCCCCGTTCGCCACTGTTACCGAACTGTCAATCGCGTAGGGGACCGCCAGCTTGCTCCAGGTGTAGCTTCCCGCGGGTAGAGATTCCCCAACGACCCTGACTCCGCTCTTAGTGAGAGTCCCGAAAATGTTGTTCGCGGAAATTTTCCCTGTATCTCTGGCGTGAAGCCTGATGGGGAAATCCGGCATGTCGGAGAAGTAATTGCCGGAAAAAACCGGCGGGAACTGGCCGGCCGTATTGCAATAAACTCCGTAAAGCTTTGAATTGCGGAACACGCAGTTCGTCACCGATGACGACCCTCCATCGAGGACGTAAAGTGCATAGTGGTAATTTAAATAACCCCCAGCGTAAAGGATGTCGCAGTGGTCCAAGATCACCGATCCGGCCCCGGTGTTTATCCTCAGGTAGTACCAATCGCCCGCGACGCCCTCCGAGGGGCCGTCTCCGTTCGTGTCCCCGCCGTTGGCGTCATCCCTGTAAGAGGTGAAGACGATCCTGGATCCGGAAGTCCCCGTGGCATTCATCGATCCGGATATAGTCAGGTGGGCTGCGGTCGGGAATTTCATCACCGTTCCCGGCGAAAGTGCCAGGGAGCCGCCCGAGGGAACCGTCAGGATCCCTCCCATGTAGAAGGGTACACCCGGGTTGATCCAGGAGTGAGAGGCGGTTGCCAGGGTCTGGGCGGCCAGGAACACGCCGTTGCTGCCATTGGAGACGAAGGAGTTGTTCCCTGCCAGCACGGAAACGTCGTTCGGGTACATGCTTACGGGGAATGTCCCGTTATCGGAGAAAGCACAGCCTGATATAACGGAGGGCCTTATGCCGTTCGCGCAGTAAAGACCGATCTCAAAGCTGTGGGAGATCGTTGAATTGGTTATCTGGGAGGGAGCGCCGCTTGTACACGAGATGTTATATTCGTAGTTGGTGTATCCGCCGCCGTAGCGGACTACGCAGTAATCTATGATCCCCGAGCTTCCCGAGGCGAAGTTGATCCTGTACCAGTCCCCGGGCGCGGGCGAAGTCGCTCCGCCGTCGCCGTTGGTGTCCCCGCCGGTGTCGTCCTTAATCGAAGTGAAGTAGATCGGCTCGGAAGAAGTTCCCTGCGCCGTGAGTGTCCCTCCTCCCGTTCCGCCTATTCCCAGGGAATACGGGCCGCCGAACTTGACGACGACTCCCGCTTCGATCGTAAGCACGGCGCCGTTCGAAACTGTTACGTTGCCCGTTACCCAGTAGATCCCGTCGGTGGCTGGAGAGCTCTTGCCCCAGGTCTGGCTAGAGCTTATTGTTCCGCTGACAGTCACGTAGGCCGGAGCCGACAACCAGCAGGCCAGAAGAACAACGCCAAATGCAACTTTGATCGCCCTATTAAACATTACAACCCCCTTTCCCCGGAAAGGCTTTACCTTTGGTCTTTACCCGAAAAGTCTATAACATGGATCAAGGCGCGGTCAATCCCCGAGATGAATTCGATCCGGACGACGGCGGCAAACATTTCGTTGATGTTTGCGTATAACCGAAGGTCTGGAGGCGAAGCGATGACGGGGTTTCCTCTTCCTTTTTGGGGCCGGATATGGTAAAAAGTAAGCCTGCGCTAGATCGGAGGGAAGCATGGGTATGTTCATGATGCCAAAGGAAGAGAAATTTTTCGACATGTTCAAGGAGACCGCTAAAGTGACCGTGAGGGGCGCCCAGCAATTCAAGGACCTCTTCGACGACTATACGGAAGTGGCTGAAAAGGTGCAAAGGCTCTCGGAGATAGAAAAGGAGGCCGACGGCCACACACACAGGATGGTCGAGGCGCTCAACAAGTCGTTCATCACCCCCATAGACAGGGACGACATTTACGAACTCAACTCGATCCTCGACGACCTGATCGATTACATGGAAGCGTGCGCCGTGAGGCTCCAGCTTTTCAAGATAGACAAGACCAACGCGGGGATGAAGCGCTTCGCGTCGCTGATCTACCAGGCCGTGGAGGACATCCAGAAAGCCATCAACACGTTTCCCAAGATGCACGGGCTCATGACCATAACAAGGGACATCAAGACGATCGAAAGCGAAGGGGACACGCTTTCCCACAAGCTGATCGCCGACCTTTTCGAGAACGAGAAGGACCCGATAGAACTCATAAAGCTCAAGGAGATATACGGAAGGCTCGAATCGACCCTCGACAGGTGCCAGGACCTGGCGCTCCTCCTCGAGGCCATATCGCTCAAGAACGGGTGACGGGGCCGGGGGGAACGGGTCAACGAAGGAGAGGTGGACCATGAAGATCTCGATCGACGCGGCTCTGAGGAACGGATGGACCAGGATGATGACGACCCTTTTCAGGCCGTTCGACTTCCTCAAGTGGCTGGCGATCGGTTTCGCCGCTTTTCTCGCCTCTCTAGGACGGAGCAAGGGTTTCAACTTCAATTTCCCCTCAGGGGGGGACTTCGGCTCCGGCGATACCTGCGGCAGCGCAAAGGCGTTCGAAAGCTGGTTCTTCTCCAACATGTGGCCGATAATCCTTTTCGGCCTCGGCATAGGGCTGGTCGTCTTCGCGGTCGTCCTCCTGGTGGTTTGGCTGAGCAGCCGGGGGCAGTTCGTTTTCATCAGCCAGCTTCTCACCAACAAGGCGGATATCAGGGAGCCGTGGGTTAAATACGGATGGCTGGGCGACAAGCTGTTCCTTTTCAGGATACTTTTCGGCCTGTGCGTTTTCCTGGCGGTTCTGCTTGTTCTAGGCGCAGGAGTGCTGCTCTCGTTCCCTTACATAAAATCAGGCGTTTTCCCGATGATCTTCTGGATGATACTGATCCCCACGACGCTCTTGCTCATCGCCATCGCTCTCGCGGGAGTGATCATCAACGCGGTCCTGATGGATTTCGTCGTTCCCGTTATGATGAAGCGGGAGACGGGGGTCATGCAGTCCTTCGGGACTTTCCGCGACGAGATCTTCAGGGGGCACCTTGGAGACTTCGTCATCTTCTACCTGGTCAAGATAGGGCTTAGCATAGCGGCAAGCGTGATAATGGTTCTCGTGACGATCTTCACCTGCTGCCTCTGCCTCTTCATGTGCATCCCCATACTTGGATGGTATGTCTCGGCGGTCATTTTCCTCCCGATCTCCGCCTTCATCCGGAACTACACCCTGTGCTTCCTCGAGCAATTCGGCGACGACTGGAAACTTTTCACCTGGAAGCTCCACGGGGACGATCCTGCCCCACCGCCGGCTCCAAGCCATGAGGAATTTCCATCAGCACCTGCGGTTCAGCAAGAGCCTGAGCCTTCGCCGGAACCCCCGGCAATTTAGAGCCTATCCGGAAATAAGACATGGCCGCGACGGTAGTTGTCGGAGATGCATGGCGCGGAAGCGAACGAAGGCCGATGTCTGGCGCATCGGATGAGCGAGCTGACAAAGCCAGACGCTCCGACAGCCCCGTCCCGAAGGGCGCGGGCGGCGGGTTTCGCATGACTGTGTTGACCTCCCTTGAAAGGCAGACCAGCCTTACTTCGGTCGGCCGCCTCGACCTGCTGGCCCGGCGCCACGCGCGCGACTATGCCCTATTTCCGGATAGGCTCTTAAGCCGGAGATAAAGCAAAAAACAATGAGGGTACGCTGCGGCGTGCCCTTTTTTTGCATCGTGCCGGTGCCGTTATTTCTTGTTCTTCAGCTTCGCCCAGGTGTCCTTCAGGGTGACCGCCCTGTTGAAGACAAGGGCGTTTTCCGAAGAATCCCTGTCAACTGCGAAGTAGCCGACCCGCTCGAACTGGAAGATATCGACGGGCTTCGCTCCTTCGAGGGACCTCTCCAGCTTGCAGTTCTTGAGAACGACCAGTGAATCCGGGTTGAGGTGATCCAGGAAATCCTTCCCTTCCTCGTTCTGGTCGGGGTTCTCTTTCACGAAGAGCCTGTCGTAGAGGCGGACTTCGGCTTCAACAGAGTCCGCGGCGCTTACCCAGTGGATCGTCACCTTGGGAGACCTTCCGTCGGGAGAGGAGCCGCCTCTGGTCGCCTCGTCGATCCTGCCCGTCACTTCGACAACCTCTCCGTTGTCTCCCGTTTTGAATCCGGTGCAGGTGACATAGTAAGCGTTCCTCAGGCGCACCTCGCGGCCGGGGGCGAGACGGAAGAACTTGGGCGGCGGGTCGGGCGAGAAGTCTTCGCGGTCGATGTAGAGAACCTTCGAGAACCTCACCATCCTCGTGCCGTAGGAAGGGTCTTCCGGGTTGTTCGAAACCTCGAGCTCCTCGGACTTTCCGTCGGGGTAGTTCTCTATGACCAGTTTAAGCGGCTTCAGCACGGCCATCCTGCGGGAAGCCTTCTTGTTAAGGTCGTCCCTCAGGCACTCTTCCAGGAAAGCCAGGTCCACAGTGCTGTTCGCCTTCGCCACGCCCACCGATTCGCAGAAGTTCCTTATCGCGGAGGGAGTGAAGCCCCTTCTCCTGAACCCCGCCAGGGTGGGCATCCTCGGGTCGTCCCATCCGGAGACGAAGCCTTTGGTAACGAGCGTAAGCAGCTTCCTCTTCGAAAGGACCGTGTAGTTTATGTTGAGCCTGGCGAACTCGTACTGGTGAGGCTTGTGCTCGACGGGGAGGTTCTCGACGAACCAGTCGTAGAGAGGCCTGTGGGCTTCGAACTCGAGCGTGCAGATCGAGTGGGTTATCCCCTCTATGGCGTCGGACTGGCCGTGGGCGTAATCGTAGGTGGGGTAGATGCACCACTTGTCGCCGGTCCTGTGGTGGGTGGCGCGCAGGATCCTGTACAGGACGGGGTCCCTCATGTTGATGTTGGGGTGAGCCATGTCGATCTTCGCCCTCAGGGTCCTGGATCCGTCAGGGAATTCCCCGTTCTTCATCCTCGTGAAAAGGTCGAGGTTCTCCTCGGCGCTCCTGTTCCTGAAACAGCAGTTCCTTCCCGGCTCGGTGAGCGTCCCGCGGTGCTCCCTAACCTCGTCCGGAGTGAGGTCGCAGACATAGGCTTTTCCCTTTTGGATCAGGTGGACGGCCCATTCGCAGAGCTTGTCGAAGTAGTTGCTGGCGTAAAAAAGGTTGTCCCCCCAGTCCCAGCCGAGCCAGCGGATGTCCTCCTGTATGGAATCCACGTACTCCTGCTCCTCCCTTGAAGGATTGGTGTCGTCGAACCTGAGGTGGCATTTGCCGCCGAATTCCTTGGCGAGACCGAAATCGATGGTTATCGCCTTGGCGTGGCCTATGTGCAGGTAACCGTTCGGCTCGGGAGGGAAGCGGGTGACCACCTGTTTTATCTTTCCCGAGGAGATGTCCTGCTTCACGATCTCCCTGATGAAATTCGATCCCTTCTCCTTGATCTCTTCCGCTGCCATGGGGGTCCTCCTGCGCAAGGCAAGCCCGGGAAAAAGCGCCGGCGTTTTCCGGGGAATTGTAGATTGTAAATTATAAAAATGATTTTGTAAATTTATATCGGCCGCACCGGCTATTGACCGGACTGTTCGAGGTCCTTCTGAGAGAAGTAGGGCGGGGCAAGGTATGACGACATGCCTTCCTTCCGGAAGACCTTCGGAAGGTCGTAAGTGAAATGGCATCCCGCCAGGTCGTGAGCCATCTTTCCCGGGTCCGGGTGTCCCGCGTAGCGCGCGATTCCTTCCGCGAGGTCGAGGATCGCGTCGCTGAGAATGGCCGTCTCGGGCGGCTCGTCCTCCAGGTTGGCCATGGTAATCCTTCTCCTCACTATGATGAGTTCCTGAAGAGAATGAAGGAGCTTCTCCATCGTCAGGTCCAGCGTATAACCCATATCCGACTCCGCCAGAAAAAAACCGTGAAACAGGTTTAAGATTTATTCTAAATGAAAAACTTCGTCAAGGGAAGGTCTGCTTTGTTGCCCATCCTGTCCTTCGCGCTCCCGGAAACCGTATGCTCGCCCTTGGGAAGGCCAAGAATGTCCACCCTGACTGTCGAAGCGTCAGAATCCCAGTCCGGGAAGACCCTCTTTGAATCGATGTAGATGGCGATTGATCTCGGGTCGATGCCTGACGATCCGTCCTTCAACGAAATCCTGAGCTCGGGTTCTCCGAGGTTTCTTATCCTGGCGGAGAGGGGTTTGCCCCAACCAGGAGGCGCCGAGTCTTTCAAGACCGCATACTTCCTCGCCTTGTAGATGCCTTTATCCTTCGCTCCCAGGTAGTTGAAGAAGAATTTCTCCCCGTTGCCGCAGAAGAGCGCGCCCGCTTTGCCCTCACGCGCGCAGGAGAGCTGGACGAGAGGCCTGAGCCCCGCGGGGGCGGCGTCCACGGTCACCGATCCGCCGTCAGGATTGAATCGTGCCAGGACTCCGGAAGGAACCTTCAGCGTGAACCCTCCGGCCGAGGCTGTCGCCGGCCCCCTGACGAAATAACCTGGCAGGAGCGATTCTCCCGAACGGATCTTTTCCGCGTTGTTTCCTATAGCTTCGGAGGGGATCAGCAGTTCGACCCGCCCCGTCCCGTTTCCGGAACGAAAAAAAGCGGTCGGCCTGCCTCCCACTTCTACCGATGATCTCCCGTCACCCGGGGACCGGACGGCCTTCAGGCAGATGCCAGTCGAAAGCAGCTCCGCCCCGGTTATCTCCAGTAGGCGTCCTTCAATTTCCCCTGTCTGTTCCGCTCCCGCTCCCACGAGGACCGAACCCCTGAGGACACAGCTTTTTCCTGCCCTGTTTGCGACCGAGATCTCTATCTCGTGTTTTCCGGGGGAGAGGGCCGGAAGGCCTCCGCCCCTGACGCCGCTTATCCTCAGCTCGGGTTTGGCCCTCAGAAGGAGCAGCTGGCCGCTCCCGTTGAAAGACTCGAAGAAGTGCATGCTGTCCTTGTAATGGGCAAGGGAGATTTCAGCGAGATCCATGTGAAAAAACTCGTTCCCGTCCACGCTCGCTTTTATGGATGTTGGAATGGTCGTGTAGGTCGCCGAGCCCATGTTGTCCGAGACGCCTATGCAGATGTCCGCCTCGCCGCCGATCTGCACGCCATCCTTCAGCCGGTAATCTCCTTCCGCGCCTGCCGTGAAGGCGGCTTTGAAAGGCAGGAAGCTGTCGTTGACGGTAGCCCCGGCTTTTCTCGGGACGATGTAAAGGGAATCTATCCTGGGCCGGGAGTATTTTGGTGCAGGGATGCCTTCCGCGAACGGATCCAGGAGCAGATCTCCTCTCCTGACCTCGAGATGCAGGTGGGGAGAGCCTATCCCGAGCTGCCCCGAGTAGGCGACGACCTGCCCCGACTTCACGGGAACGGGCGGATCGAAGAATATGTCTCCTGGGAATGATGTCTGCTGTTTCTCGCATTCCGACTTCAGCCGCTGTTCTATGCCCAGCTCCCTGCTGAACCTGATCAGGTGGCCGTACACGACGGTCCTGCCGTCCCAGAGGTCCAGGTAGAGCGCCCTTCCGTAACCGCCGGATTCTCTCTTGATCCTCGAAACGCTCCCGTCGGCCACCGCCAGCACGGGCCACCCTTCCTCGCCGCCGGTCGAGTAATCCACGCCGCCGTGAAAATGGGTGTAGCGGTATTCCCCGAACGAGGATGTGATGTAAGGGCTTCCCGAAACGGGGGCCAGGAGGGGGCGTTTGTCAGTCCCCGGTGCCGCCAAGGCTAACAGCAACAGAAGCACGAAGATGGATTTTCTCAATCTTTTACCGCCATAAGCTTGTTCAGATACTCCCTGAAAGCGTCCTTCAGGTCTTCCCTCTCGAGAGCAAGCTCGACAGTGGCCTCGAGGAACCCGAGCTTGTCCCCGATGTCGTACCTCTTGCCTTCGAACCTGTAGGCGTATACCTTTTCATTCTTCAGGAGGCTTCTTATTGCGTCGGTGAGCTGGATCTCTCCGCCCACGCCTGGCTTTGTCTGTTCCAGCTCGCGCATGATGCCCGGGGTGAACAGGTACCGCCCGATCACGGCCGTTGAAGAAGGAGCGTCCTTCGGGTCGGGTTTCTCCACGATGTCCTTCACTTCGATGAGTTGTCCGTTGACCTCGACGCCCTCTATTATCCCGTATTTTGACGTTTCGTTCTTGTCGATTTCGATAACCCCCAGGACGGAGCACTTCTTCTCTTCGAAGATCTCCATCATCTGGCTGATGCACGGCTTCCTGGAAAAGATAATGTCGTCGCCGAGGAACACCGCGAACGGGTCCTCCCTGGCCCAGCTCTTCGCGCAGAGAACGGCGTGGCCTAGCCCGAGCGCTTCCTTCTGCCGAACGTAGTAGACCTCGGCCATCTCGGCGATGTTCCTGACAAGCTCCACTTCCTTGTATTTCCCCTTTTCTTCGAGGAACCTTTCCAGTTCGTAAGAAACGTCGAAATGGTTCTCGATCGCTTCCTTGCCGCGGCCGGTAACGATGAGGATGGATTTCAGGCCGGCGTTGACCGCTTCCTCGGTGACATACTGAATGGCCGGCTTGTCGACGATGGTCAGCATCTCCTTCGGGGACGCCTTGGTGGCGGGAAGGAACCTGGTTCCCAGTCCCGCTGCCGGGATGATCGCCTTTTTCACGGGCATCACTCACCTCCAGGATGTAATGTATCATCCGTTATTGAATAGATCGTAGTTCCGCCTTCTTCGGGACAGAAAAGGAGAAGACTCCCGGGGGAGCAGGCGATGGCCGAGGCTTTCTTTTCCATCCCCGTGTCCAGCACCGCCACCTTCCATTCGAACTTCGCGCTAAGAGAGATCTTCTCGACAGCCCCGTCCCGCCTCAGCGCGTAAAGGACGTCCGGCGCCGGGGCGATGCTCGCGTAGGGCCCTTTCAGGGTCTCGGGAATAACGGTTACCAGGTCTCCCCTGAGCCCCCAGATGTCGCCTGCGGGCGAGATCGCGGCGAAGACCGTCACCCCCGAACTGCTGAAAACGGTAAGCTTGTCGAACTGCCCGAGGGGTTCTTCCATCTTGTTGAAGAGCGATAGGCCGCCGTTCTCGTCCCTGCCGGCGAAGAGGAACCTCGATGCCCTTGAGGGAAGGGGCAGCGACGGCTCCGCTTCCTCTCGGAAGGTATCTCCCGTCCTCGTGAAAATGATGGCTGTCCCGGTTTCGGCGCAGAAAAGCGAGACCGTCCCGTCCGCTTCGAAGAACGAGGGGCGGCCGCACGGGGAAGTTCCCCTGAACAGCTCTTTTCCCGCCCCCGGCGACAGTATCACCGTGGCTTGGCCGTTCCTCAGGTACATGTTGCCCTCGTCGTCGCACGCCGCGTGTTCCGCCCTGAAGGGCAGAGAGGCGACCCGCTCCATCCTGGCGCTCAGGGCGGGGGAGATGTCACTGTACTTGTAGTCGAAAAAGAGGTCCCTGGCCATGGTGCCGTCCGTCGCGTACAGCGAGACAGCAAGGTCGCCGTCCCGCTTGTAGTTTATGTATGCCATCGAAGGGATGTTCCTGGGATCCAGCTGGGCAAGCGTCTCTTCCGGTGTGAGCCCGTCCAGGCCCGCGAGTTCAAGGGAGACGGACCCGGCAAAGAGGGCTCCGAGCGTTTCGGCGATCTTCCTGGAGGTTTCGTCCGGATGCGCCGAAAAACCGATCCTGGCCTTTTCCGCGGACGTCAGGTTCCTCGAGATTGCGGCCTTTACTTCGTGTATGTCTCTGGCCTGGATCTTCTGCGGAGCGCTTTTTTCCTTCGGTCTTGGTTCGGGTGACGGGGCGGGCCTTCCTCCTGCCGTTCCTGACGCGCACGAAACAAAAAGAAGGAGAGAGAGCGCGAGAAGCATCGGTCTCATCGTTTTCCTCCGGTGAAGTTCTTGAGACGGTCGATGATGACGCCCGCGTCGTCGTCGAACAGCGTCCTCATGTGTATCAGCACCGCGTCGTCCTGCACGACGGCAAGGATCGGCGGATCGCCCGCGGTCCTGAGGTGCTTTTCCAGCTTGTCCGGCGACGAGCCGGCCGGCACAATTCTGAGGGACGGCGAAGGAAGGCTGGAGGTCGGGTAGCTGCCTCCTCCCACCTTTCCTTCCGATGAAACCACCTTGATATCAAATTTTCCCGGGCACGCGCTCTCTATCCTGCGCCTCAGCCTCTGGGCGCGCTTCCGGAGCGTCTCCTCCTTTTCGCCGAGGATCCTCAGCGCCGGGATCTCGTCGAACCTTTTTTTCAGGTGGTTAAGCAGCGTCTCCCCGATGATGTGATACACGGTCTTGTCCACCCTGAGCGCTCTCAGCAGGGGGGTCTTGCGGAGAGTTTCAGCGAATTCTTTTTTTGCCAGGATGAATCCCGCCTGGCAGCCTCCCATGAGCTTGTCCCCGCTGAAGCAGACGATATCCGGGCCCGTTTTCAAAATGCCCTGAAGCGTCGGCTCTCCGGGGATCGCCGCGTCGCCTGCAAGCAGTCCGCTTCCGAAGTCGTAGACGACCGGGACGCTCTTGTCCTGTCCCAGCGCGATGAGATCGACGATCTCGGCCTCCTGCGTGAACCCGACCATCCTGAAATTTGAATGGTGCACTTTCAGGATAAGGCCCGTGGAGGGACTCACCGCTTCCGCATAGTCCGCGGCGGAGGTCCTGTTCGTCGTGCCGACCTCGCGGAGCAGGGCTCCCGAGGCGGAGAGGATCTCGGGGATCCTGAACCTGCCTCCTATCTCAACCAGTTCGCCCCGGCTGACTATCACTTCTTTTCCGCACGACATCGCGGCAAGGACCAGGAGCAGGGCGGCGGCGCAGTTGTTCACGACGATCACGCTCATGTCCGTGTCTAACAGCCTCCGCGCGAGGGCTTCTATCTTGGCGTCCCTGTATCCCCTCTCCCCGCTGTCTCTTTCCCATTCGACGTCGACATATCTGGACAGGACCTCGGCGGCTCTCAGGAACGTCTCCTTCGACAGGGGCGCCCTTCCGAGGTTGGTGTGGATGACGACTCCGGTCCCGTTGACGACCCGCGAAAGGGGGGGCTTGAGGACCGAGGCAAGGTCGGCCTCGGCGAGGGAGATGATCTCTTCTTCGGGCGGAAGCTCTCCCGTTTCGGACCATTTTTCCTTGGCCCTGTCCAGCGACCACGACAGGGATCTCTTGACCTCTTTCCTTCCGAAGACTTCAATAAGCGCTATTGCCAGTGGATGTTCCAGAAGCTTGTCCATTTTCGGCGGGAAGGGCTTTGATGTCACAGGGGAAGCTCCCAGAAACCGTCCGACGAGAGGTCGCCAAGGAGAAAATCCGGGGATTCCTTAGAAAGCCTTGAATATGGGGCGAGGCCGGTGGCGACGGAGATGCTCCTGACGCCCGCCTTCTTCGCCGCGTCGATGTCCCTGACGGAATCGCCGATCATGTAGGTCCGTTCCGCCGGGAATTCGCGCCCGTAATGCGTTTCTGCCCTTCCGACGGCTATCGGGATCAGTTCCCACCTTTCGGAAGCGTCGGAGCCGTATGCTCCGGCCGGAAAAAAGCGCGAAAGCCCGGTGGATCCGAGCTTGATCTCCGCGGCTTCCCGCACGTTGCCCGTCACCACCGCGAGACAGAAGCCTTTTCTCCCGGCTTCGGAAAGGATGTTCGGGACATTTTCGCACAGCCACTTCGAAGAGTCTTCGGGGATCTCTGAAGGGAGCTGTTCGATGTATCTCTCCATAAGCTTGACCATCAGCCCTTCCTCGGGCTCAAAACCGGACATTTCGAGGGTTTTCGCGCAGATCTCCCTGTCGAGAAGCCCGTCGTAGGGGAAATCTCCTGCGGGAGAAGTCCCGCAGACCTTCTCGAAAGCCTTTTGAAAAGCTTTCTTGCCGAACCCCATAGGCCTCAAAAGGGTCCCGTCTATGTCGAAGAGGAGAAGCTTCATTTCTAGAAATTGCCCTTTTGGAACTCTTCCAGTGTCGTCAGGCCGTCCCTTACGGCAGAAAGGACCTTCTGCCTCAGGGAGACCATCCCTCCCCTGGCCGCCTCTTTCTCCAGGTTCTTGTCCTTGGGGTTCTTGGAGAAGAGCTTCCTGAACTCGGGCGAGGGGACGAGGAACTCGAAGACCGGCATCCTGCCCTTGTAACCGAGCTGAGAGCAGCCGGGGCACCCCTGGCCCTGGGAGACCCTCTGTACCGTCTTGGCTTCGTTCGGGGTAAGCCCCATGAGGAAAAGGGCCCTCTCCGAAAGGGAGCCGTGTTGCCTGCAGTCGGGGCATATCGTCCTGATGAGCCTCTGGTTGATCACCATGACCAGCTGGGCCGAGATGTCCTGCGGGGAGATGCCCATCGAGGCAAGCTTCTCGAGGACCTCGAAAGAGTTGCGCGCTTCCATGTCGACTATGCAGAGCATGTTGTGGGAGAACTTGACGATCTCCCTCGCCAGCGAATCCAGTTCGAGCGCGTCCGCGAAGACCGCAACGTCCGGCTGGATGGTCGCGAGCGCCTTGATCGCGGTCATCGCCGATTCCTCGCTCCTGTCAGAGCCCAGGGAGACCTGGGTCACCCCCGGGACGGTGCAGATGTTCTGTGTCTCGAGGCTGACGATCTTCCTCTGAGACTGCGTGGCCAGTTCGCCCATTACGCTGTAGACCGTCGTCGTGGTCCCCTGCAGAAGCGGAGAGGAAACGATTATCATGCCGGAGCCGGCCGATAGGACCGACCTGAGGAAAAGCTGTTCGTCCTGCGAGAGGCCCAGCTGGTCGAAGGGCTTGAGGAAGGTCGCCTTGTTTATGATCTTGAGGGAGATGTTCTCGCCGAACCTCGTGGGAAGGCTGTGGGCGATCACGTCGTAGCGGATCTCCCCGCTTTTCATCACGTTCCTGCTCTCCTGCGGCCTGTCCGTGACCGAAGGGTCCAGCTTCACGAGGTTCTTGAGCTCCACGATGAGTTCCTCCTGGAGCTCCTTCGCGACGGGAGATGTCTTGTAAAGTATGCCGTCGATCCTCATGTGGACGACGATGTCGAATTCGGTGGGTTCGATGTAGAGGTCGCTGGCCTGCCTCGCCAGCGCTTTCTTCAGAAGAGCGAGCCCGTGCTGGGGCGTCTCCTTCGGAGCGTCGGGGAGCGAGGCGCGGGTCGAAACGAAAGGCGTCAGGAAGGCGAGGATCTCCTCCTTCTTGCTCTGGACGGGGACCACCTGGCATCCGCTTATGTTCTGCACGAAGTCTATAGTTTCCCCGTCGGAAGGCTGGGCCATCGCGAGGGTAAGGATCTCCTTCTGGGAGAGCAGCTCCTTCGAGACGGGCAGTATCGCCTTCTCGTAGCAGTAGTCCGATCCTATCGAGGTTATGAGCATCGGGTCGATGGTGAGGTCCTTCAGGGAGAGCTGCATGACGCTCTTCTGGTGGGAGAGGAAGTAGCTGAGGGTGTCGGCGTCTATGTAGCCTAGTTCCACGAGCGATTCTCCCAGCTTAATACCCGTTGTCTTCTGGTACTTCAGCGCGTGGAGGAGCTGGTCCGAGGTTATCGCCTTCGCGCGGAGAAGAGCCTCGCCGAGAGGGCCCCTGGACTGGGAGAACATCTCGAAATCGGAAATGATCTCCTGGGGAGCGCTCTTGAAGAACTTGTCCTTGTAATCCTTCGGCGCGGAGCAGAAACATTGCAGGCAGAACGGGCACACCTTCGTGGGATGAGTGGGGTTGCAGGAACACCACACCGCCGACAGGGCGTCGTATTCGCCCAGGCAGTTCCAGCAGTGAACCACGTACTCGTCCACAAGTGCCTCCTAACTAAAGTAATTTACCACAATTATTAAGAAAATCAAGGCATTGCGGGTGTCCCGGGGGGCTCTTTATAAATAGGGCCATAAGTGATAATCTAAAAAAGGAGGAAACATGATAAAAGACCTTGTTGGGCTTTTCCCGAAGGAGGCTCTCAACATCCTTCTGGTGCTGTCTCTTTCCTTCCTTATCGGACTCGAAAGGGAGGAGCACAAGGCGAAGGGAACCTCCTACACCTTCGGAGGGGTTAGAACCTTCCCGCTGATAGGCCTCATCGGCTACATGACGGCGTTCATGACCGACCTGAGCCCGATAGGCGTGGGGGTCGGCTTCATCGTGGTCGGGTCGTTCCTGCTAGTTTCTTACCTTCACAAGATATCGATGGTCGGCGACGCCGGAGTGACGACCGAGGTCTCGGGGCTCCTTACCTATCTTCTCGGCCCGCTTGTCTACTCCGGAAAATTCTGGATAGCGACTGCCATAGTCGTGGTTGCGGCGCTTCTTCTCGAACTGAAGGAAGGACTCGAGAACCTTACGAACAAGATCGATTCGGACGAGGTTGTGACGTTCACCAAGTTCCTGCTGGTCACCTTCGTCATACTGCCGATAGTTCCGAACCAGGGATTCACTCCGCTGAACATCAACCCCTTCAAGACGTGGCTCGTGGTGGTGGCCGTGAGCACCGTCTCGTACGGAAGCTACGTGGTCAACAGGCTGGCGAAGGGAAAGGGCGGGCCGCTGCTGACGGCGGTTCTCGGCGGGGCCTACTCCTCCACGGTGACAACTATCGTCCTCGCCAGAAGGTCGAAGGACGAGGTGATGCCCAGGTATTTCGCGGGGAGCATCCTGACCGCTTCGGGCATAATGTACATTAGGATATTCCTGCTGATCTTAGTCTTCAACGCCCAGCTCGCCATGAAGCTCTTCTGGCCGTCAGTCATACTTTTCGTCATCGGAGTCGCGTCAGGGATCCTCTGGACGAGGCTTCCCGACCCCGACCGCCACGAGATCGAAAGGAAGTACGCCCCCAAGAACCCGTTGGCGCTGAGGTCAGCCCTGTTCTTCGCAATGGTGTTCCTCGTCGTCCTCATCGTGACCGAGCTTGTCGTCAAGTTCGTTTCGGCCCAGCTCATTTATCCCCTCGCGGCCATAATGGGGCTTTCGGACGTCGATCCCTTCATCATGAGCCTCACACAGACCGGAGGAAAAGCCCTCACGCTCGATACCGCGGCGCGGGCGGTCATCATCGCGACATCGTCCAACAACGTTATCAAGGGCGTTTACGCCTCGATCTTCGGCGAGAAGCGGACGGGGAACCAGGCGTTCTACCTGCTGCTCGGCCTCGCGCTTCTCGGAATGGCGTTCCTGCTGTTCATTTAGCAGGCTCCGCCTGAATTTTAAACATCAAATTTTAAAGATTAAATTTTAAATTTGATGATTCTGTTTCCTTAATGAACTTCAGCGCTTCCGCCTTCAGCCTTCAGACTGTCCGCAGGACACGCCTGCATTGAAAATTGAAAAGTGAAAAATGAAAATTTTAAAATTGTGGAATCATTTTCCTTATTGACCCTTCAGCCTTCAGCCTTCAGCCCGGCGTTAGCCATCAGCCTTCAGACTGTCCGCAGGACACGCCTGCATTGAAAATTGAAAATTGAAGATTGAAAAGTGAAAAGTCGATGAATCATTTTCCTTATTGAACTTCAGCCGGCAGCCCTTCAGCTCTAATATTCTCTCTGACCTCGCCTGTATACATTTCCTCCCGGAGACGAAATGGTATAGAATGCACCTTTTCAGGGAACTGTGATGGACAAGAATATTGCCGCGAAACTGGAAAGCCTGGTGGTGAAGCACTCGGAGCTCGCCGAGCAGCTGGCGAAGCCCGAAGTGATCTCCGACAACGCCAGGTTCAGGGACCTCTCGATAGCCTTCAGCGACCTTTCGGAAACGGTCGAGACTTACAACTCCTTCAAGAAGCTGCTCGCCGACTTCGAAGAGGCGAAGAACTGGGTGGAATCGGGCGACCCGGAACTCTCGGCGATGGGCCAGGAGGAGAAGGCGCGGCTTGAAGGGCTTTTGACCGACAGCGAGCAGAAGCTAAAAGTCCTCCTGCTCCCGAAGGACCCATACGACAAGAAGAACGTGATACTCGAGATCCGCGCCGGGACGGGCGGGGAGGAGGCGGCGCTCTTCGCGGGCGATCTCTTCAGGATGTACTTCAGGTACGCCGAGAGGATCGGCTGGAAGCTGGAGCTTTTAAGCGACAGCCCGACTGGCCTCGGCGGGTACAAGGAGGTCGTCGCGGCGATATCGGGCGACAGGGTCTGGTCCCGCCTCAAGTACGAAGGCGGCGTCCACAGGGTCCAGAGGGTGCCGGAGACGGAGGCCGCGGGAAGGATACACACGAGCGCCGTGACCGTGGTCGTCCTGCCGGAGGCGGAGGAGATCGACGTCCAGATCGACGAGAAGGACCTGAGGATCGACAGGTTCTGTTCCTCGGGGCCGGGAGGGCAGAGCGTCAACACGACATACAGCGCGATAAGGATCACCCACCTTCCGACCAACATCGTCGTCTCCTGCCAGGACGAGAAGAGCCAGATCAAGAACAAGGCGAAGGCGATGAAGATACTGCGGTCGCGGCTCCTGCAGCTCGAGGAGGAGAAGCAGAGCAGGGAGGCTTCCAGCGCGAGGAAGGCGATGGTGAAGTCGGGGGACAGGTCGGAGAAGATCCGCACCTACAACTTCCCGCAGAACAGGCTGTCGGACCACAGGGTGGAGGGGCTGACGCTCTACCGCCTGTCGGACATCCTCGAGGGCAACCTCGACCTCATGCTCGAGCCGCTGCTGAGCGCGATGGAGGCGGAGCGCCTCGAAGAAGAGTTTTCGAAGGTCGGCGAAGGCTGAGGGCTTCGCCTCCCGAAGAGGAGGGCGATCCTCTCTCCTCTTAGGCGCTCCGCTCACAGGCTCGCTGCGCTGAACACCTCCCCGGTAGAGAATGTGCCCTTTCGCGAAGTGAATTCGTCTCAGGGCACAACATATTATGCCCTGCGGGTAGGATGAAGGCTTAAGACAAATAATGCAGGGGCACGCGGCAGCGTGCCCTTTTTCTTTATCGCAGATGTCGGTTCGAGTGTCGGCACAATCCGTATGGCTGCGGCAATGTCCGCAGGTAGGCGTCTTTGCTCGGATAACGCCGGAAAAGGCCTGTTTACCCGTCGCCTGCAATCGTATGACGACCGCCAGGATTCGGATGAGCGGCGACGGTATTGATATGCTGCCCGGCAATGTTCGTATGGCGCGCTCCAAAGCTCGTATGACGACCGGCAGAGTTCGTATGACGCACTCCAAGACCCGTATGGCGACCGGCAAAGCTCGTATGTGAAAGGGCGGTATCGGAATGGCGGTCGGCAGCACACGGATAAACAAATCGAATGGATTCTTATCACCGGGCCGGCATATAATCTGTCCCGCAAACGGCTTTTGATCGGCATCATATCCCGGAGAATGTAATTGTAACTCCCCCAAACAGTTTTCCCTCTTGCAATCATTGACAACAAGCCCGGAAGTTGCCACAATATAAATGCAAATAAGAAGGGGGAAGAGATGATGAAAGCAAAAATCGGTTTTATCGGGCCGGGGTGGTTCTGTTTGCTTGTCTTTGCCCTATGTCCAGTCACTTGCTCATTAATACTCGGAGCACAAGAATCAAGCGGCGGCACGGGGCAGAAAGCTGTTTCTATCCGTTCCGTAATTCATTCTGAAAATCCCCCTCCGGGCTTGGAAAGAGAGATCATCGCCTATCGACAAGAAAGAAGCGGAGCCCGGCCCGAGGCGGCCGATCCCGTCCTTCTCCTCGTCGACAAGACATGGGATTCGACGGCGGGAAATTGGATCGTCGATCTCTCCTGGTCGTCGGGGACAAGCCCTTATACGGTTTCATACAGCATCGATGCCAGCTTCCAGAGGGGCAACAAGACACTTGCGGTGAACACCGCCTCCACTACCCTGAGCGTTGCCGCGAATACTTCGTATTCTCTTGAGTGCTACTCGGTTACAGAGACGGACGGCGTCAGCCCGGCTGTGCAGGGTATGGGTTATGATCCTTATCCTGAAATCCCCATGCCTTCAGTAGAGGCTAACAATCTATGGTGGGGCGATACGGTCACACTCCACGGCGATTACATGGACCTTATTCCTGCGGCAAATTCGATGGCGATGTTCGCCCGGACGGAGAAGGCGTCGTCGGTGACCGACGGAGGGAACGGGTTTGCCTCATCCGTATCCTTTACGGTGCCGGATGACGGGAGGGGAACATATACCTTCGTCTCGACGGCTGGAAAGTACCCGTCGGCGGCTCCATACCTTCGGCTTTCCCCGAGAAACATCCCGACCTATACCAACATCAGGAACATCATTTACGCGCCCCAAACGGGGCACATATGGGTGTCGTCCGACGGCAAGGTTGACGAGATCGATCTGTTCAAGCACGAGCCGGAAGTTGTCCGCTCGATCACCAGCTACTCGAAACCTTACATATCCCACGCGACAACGACAGGCAAGATCCTTGTCGTTGACGGAGTGACGGGGGTCGGCCAGATTGACCAGATAGATGTTTCTTCCGGAGCTGTTTCTCCCTTTGCCTCGACGATCGATACGGTCAACACGCCGAATTTCACCAGGCAAATCCTTCCCGTCGGCATAGCGGCGACGCCGGACGGCACGATGGGCTTCGTGGCCGACGCAATAGGCGGTTCGGGCGCGTCGAAGGTCGTAAGGTTCCCCTCCAATAACGGCTCCGCGATAACCGACAGCTGGGGCAACAGAAGCAACTGGACTTTCTTCGATCCGTGCGGGATGGATGTCGGTTTGTCGGGAAAGCTCTATATCGGTTGGGCGACGGGCGGCGGCTATATATACTTGATTTCAGCAACCGGAACCAGCAATTCTATGAAATATTCTTATACCGGCACCGTAACTACAATAAATCTCGACCGGGATATTTCGAACACCACGACGGATAATTTCTGGTATTCCGAAGAACCGTTCACCCATGCTTTCAACCAGAACCAGATAGAAGGATTCTCGGCGAGATACCTTGGCGCTTCCATATACGGGTTCGAAGGGAACGTGGATGTCCAGCAGTTGTACGACTACGCCGTGGTCGGGAACGCGCCCAAGGCTGTAATATTGAACAACGCCGGACAAAGCTACCCGTATCTCAACAGTTATCAGGTGGCGGACAGGATAGTGATGATGACAGTGAACGGGTTCGGCGGCGTTCCGATCCATCTGCGGATGATAGACCCTCCGGACTTTTCACCATACGCCCCCGTCGGGGGATGGGATGCCACAGACCCAATCAATCGCCCGGCGGTTCCTCCCTACGAAGCCAACGATAATTCCGTATGGGCTTCCACCGAGACCGACTACGGCCTGATGACATCGCAGACGGGAACGCCTTCCATGGAAATCAATGTAACTCCATCCACCAGCACCTACCAGGCGACATTCTACATGAAGCTTCCGCCGAGATACTCGGGCGACAACTGGCAGGTGGAGGTAACCAGGAAGAATCTCAGCGGAAGCCTTGTGGCAAATCAGGTATGCACCTATTCGGCGGTGTTCAACGGCTGGAAAAGGGTTTTTATCGAGAGGGACAAGATGTTCAGGAGGGGGGGACTGCTGTATGAAGATTTCAACAAGAGCACCTGCGGCAGCAACTGCAACCAGATCAGGCTGTACGACTGGACGGACGTCGAGAAGGATGATGTTATTGTCGTTTTCGATGAACTTTCTCCCTACGAAACAAAGGGAGAAGTTAAGGTCGTCGCCTATGATCCGATTGATAACGGGGACGGAACCATCACCGTTACCCTTGATTCCAACCTTACTGCCGATTGCTATTATGCCAGCACCTTTACTGGAAGCCCTTCAATGCCTAATTTCTCAAACGGGCATTCTGCTGGAGTTGGCGTGATCCACAGCGCGGATTTGGAGATATACGACACGTCTTCCAACCAGATCAACGGTGCAGGCTCCGCCTTCTATGAAGCGGATATGAGGGATATCCAAGACACTTTTAACGATGCCTTCGTCCAGTTTGTGGGATTGAGAAGCGGGATGAATGCGGTGCCGTATCTGCCGCAAAGCTGGTTTGATTGGGCTTTCGTGACGCAATCTTGTGGGCTTTTCTCTAACATTTGGTTCAGTAATTTTCTTAACGATGGAGGAAGTCCGCCAAAAAATACTGCTCATAACTATTTCCATTTAATCGGTGCTACAAGAATGACAGACACATCATCCGGTGCCATTCTGGGATTTGCGCAATCACAATATGATTATTCATATTTGTTGACTAAAAGGATAGAGGATGGTTGGCCTGATCTTGGCTCACGAAAGGATGTTAACAGATCAACTACCCGACATGAAAAGGCACATCAGTTCGATGTCAACGCCAACACGTGCGATAGACATGATTCTAACCCGGCATGGTGTGGCGGAGAAATAACTTCCGACTGCGGAACTCAGCAGTGTCTTATGAACCCCATGGAAAACCCAAACAGCAAGATCCAACGGTTTTGCTCAAACTGTCTTTTAAAAGGAGCGCCTGACAGCAATAGCATGACTTGTGGGACGTCACCGAATACATATACTATCAGTTGGACCCAAGGACAAGGAGCCATTCGGACAGAAGTGGACCCGAAATAGGAGGAGCTAATGCCGCGCAGATATTTCTTTACATTTATTTGCATTATCTTATCTACGATGATTTTCAGTCAGGACTTTAAGCTCCAGCTTATTGTCCCCCAAACAACTTATATCTTGAAAGAGCCTATCCTGGTGAAAGGCATCGTGGAAAACACATCCGGCAAAACCGTTACGATTGCCTACGGTGAGAAAGGGTTCAAAACCGGTATTTCCATGAAACGGGCGGATGGCAAACAAAGGAACGATTGCATGAGACCCGTATATGTTGACTATATGGGATATACCTCAACTGAAATTGCTCCGGGATGGAAAAAGGAGATCAATGAGGATCTTAGTTACAGTTGCAAGGATGATCCCGGCGAGTTTATCGTGCAGTTCGGTGTTTCCAGCCAGGGACCATATATCAATTATTCTTCTGATCCCGAAGAGCCGCGAAGGATGGAAAAGGAAATTGATGCCTGGAAGGGAGCCCTGAGTTCTGAGCCATTGCGGATAACTATCGAACAACCACAGGGTGAGGATAAGAAGGCTTATGACTATTTTAAAGGCGAACCCATGGCAAAACTCGATGAACTTCTAAAGAAGTTCCCTTCATCCACTTATGCCGCTTACGTTGTTTACGACCGTCTCAAAGGATTCGCCGATGCTGATTTCAACAACCCTAAATTCCTTCGTTCCCTGGAAACCGGAATCTTTTTATCCAATTCTTATCCTACCGAGGGTGGGTGGAGCTGGATGAAAGATGAAATGAACGCGGCGTGGTGGTCCAAATGGGCCGGAATTATTCTCAAGAATCATCCGGAAATATGGTTCGCGGATGAACTCCGGCTGAAACTTGCAATGAACCAGGTTGCCCTGAAAAACTACCAGGCCGCCGAAGCCGATTTCATCAAGCTTTCCAAGGAAGCCAAACCATGCATTGCCGAAAAGGCGGCCCTTTTCGTTGAAATAATGAAGCAGAAAGGATGGGTGAGCGCCCCGGTCGAAAAGAGCGTTCCGGAAGCAGTTGTTGTGAAATAGGGTGTACCAGGTCGTTTTGAATGAAAGGAGGGTGTGTGATGGAAAGGATCAAACCGAATTGGGAATTGTCCGAAGCGATTTCATCGGCACGAAAAACCTTGAAGGCCCTCGAAAAGTATGGGAAGGAGCTTGAGCCGAGGCTTCCGGCGGGAGCGGTTGACGGCTTGAAGGCCGACTTGGCCGTGATGACGGAATCGAAGGTCAGCCGCCCGGCCTACAGGAAGACGGCCCTCGCCAAGACGAAGAGCGAAAGGACACTGGCAAAGGAAGGAGCCGACATTCTCTCCCGGCTGAGATACTCCATCAAGGTGTGCCCCGCCTCGACGCCCGAAGTCCTCAAGGCCGTCGGCGTCGGCAGCCAGGTCAATCCGGGAAAGACAACCTCCGTTGCGGAGAGCCTGAAGGCGATGGTTGAGGCGTCGAAGGTTTACGTTGACATCTTCAGGGCCGCCGGGATACTGGAAAGCGACCTGAACGAAGCCCGCGACTTTATGACATCCCTGCTCGGCGCGGACGAGGCCCAGCAGGAGACACAGTACACCAAGAAGGAGCTTACCGAACTGAAGAACGCCGCCCAGAAGCGTGCCGAGGAGACGATCTCCGCCGTCGCCGCCGCCGGACAGGTACAGTTCAGGAAACAGCCCGCCAAGCGCGCCATCTTCGAGAAGCTCGTCCCGAAAAGCGCAAAGAAGAAGGAAAAACCGGCGGAAAAGCCGAAAGAAGAGAAGAAGTAGGTAAGATGGATGGAGCCCCCCGCCTTCGAAGGGAGGCGGGGGGGAAGTTGCTTGAAAAGCTGAGGGAGGGGAGTAGAATATTGGTGAGGGGAGAGATGGGTGATGTGGAAGAGGTAATGGGAAAGCCGGGGGCAGTTATGATGGTCAGGTTAATTGATGTTATGGCTTTAGGCAAGCGCATAGCGAATTGGCTAAATGTATGAAAAAGATTGATCTCCATGTTCACACAATCAAGACGGCTAGCGACAGTGACTTCACGTTCTCGCTGGATACCTTCGTACGCTACGTGATTGAAGGACATCTCGATGTTGTTGCCATCACGAATCACAACGTCTTCGACTCGAGACAATTCCGTGAGATACAGCAGGCAATCTCGGCCCAAGTCTTTCCGGGGATTGAGATAAACGTGGGGGCTGGCCATCTACTTCTGATCTCAGATGAGGAAGATCTTACGTCTTTTGATGCTAAGTGTTCTCAGGTTTCCAGCAGAATCTCGAATCCCACAGACTCATTGACCACGGATGAACTACAGACGATCTTCGGGGATCTATCTGAGTACCTGCTCATCCCGCACTACAAGAAGGCACCGGCGATCCAGGGTTCTGACTTCGCCGATCTTTTAGGTTTCTTCTCTGCCGGGGAAGTTGACAGTGTAAAGAAGTTCGTCAGGGCTATGCGTGACCGTGAGAGCCTCTGTCCCGTTCTCTTCAGCGATGCGAGGATGAAAGACGGGATGGCAGTGCTGCCAACACGTCAGGTATTCATTGATTGTGGTGAGATCGCGTTGTCCGCTGTCAAGTCGTGCCTTAGTCAGAAAGACAAGGTATCCCTGTCAGAGAACGATGGTAATGCACTGTTCCAAGTGTTCGAAGATGGACAACAAATCTCAACAGGTCTAAATGTCGTCCTGGGAGACCGTTCATCAGGCAAGACCTACACGTTGAACCGGATCAGTCAGACACTGGAAAGGGTGAAATACATAAAGCAGTTTGAGCTTGTGCAGTCCAGTGAAGAGGAGGACGAACGACAGTTCAACAGCGAGGTGGAGCGCCGAAGAAGCATTTTCGTCGACGATTATCTGTCCGGGTTCCGGGCCATCCTGAATGATATGAGCAATGTCGACACCGGGAAGGATGACAGCGATCTGCAAGATTATCTTGCCTCGCTTCTTAGGGCCGCAGAAGAGGCGGATCGGCGAGATGCGTTCTCAAGGGTTAAGCTATATGACGAAGTTGCGTTCTCTATTAGTGGCAACGAAGGCCTAAAAAAGCTGATCAGTTCGGTTATTCACGTTGCAGAGAACACGGAGTATCGGGCTGTGATTGAATCGCATGTGGAATTGGCCGCACTCAGGTCGTTGGCTTTGGAGTTGATCGCTACGCTCTGGAAAAAAGCTGACGAGGATAGGAATCGGCGTCGAGTCAATGCGATTGTCCAGGATGTAAAGGATAGGCTGAGAATGCGCACCTCCGCTACTCATGTTGAGGCCGTTGACCTTTATAGGCTTGCCTTGAACAAACGCAAGGTGTCCCGTTTCAACGAGATCGGTTGCGCGTTGCGTGCAAAAGGAGCAATCTTTGATGAGTGGGTGCAGGGCTTCCGGGTTGTGGCGACAAAGGGGCCATATACGCAAGCATCAGAAATGGCAGGAGCAATCAGGAGGCAGGTTGCATTCAAGGAGGCGCTGAAAGCTTACGATGAGCCATACGAGTTGTTCAGGGTTCTCATGCAGAATGAGAAGCTTGATGAGTCCGACATCTACAAGCTCTTTGCCAAGATATCCTACCGGATCTTGAATAGGGAAGGAACGGAAGTGTCAGGGGGGGAGCGTTCTGAGTTCAGGTTGCTTCAAGCGATTAAGGATGCTCAGAATTATGACATGCTGCTGGTTGATGAACCCGAGTCCTCGTTTGACAATAAATTTTTGAACAGTGATGTGAATGCTATGATCAAGGGCATATCCAGGGAAATGCCAGTTGTGGTCGTAACGCACAACAACAATGTTGGGGCGTCGATTAGTCCCGATTACGTCCTACTCGCGCAACGAGCAGTGGAAAGCGGCGAAGTGAAATATAGGCTTTTCTCTGGTTACCCAACCGACAAACACCTGGAATGTGTGGACGGAACAAGAGTTAAGAGTCACGAGGTGCTGCTTAATTCGCTTGAAGCCGGAGTTGCACCATACGACGACCGCAGGAGGATATATGAAGCTGTTAAAGATTGAGAATAACATCGGCTACTATCGTGCCAAGGATGGTGCTTACCATGAAATCGATCAGATTACAAAGGAGGCACTGCTCTGGATTCTTGAAAAAGTCTTGGATGAGGCAGGCGAGTTGGATGAATATAACGAGGAAGAACTCAAAAATCAGGCTCACCAAGTCGTGTATAAGAGCATATACAGCAATCTAAAAACTCTTGAAGGCCGAAGGCAGGAGTTTATTGACGAGTCAGAGCGACTGTTCTTGGAGGACTACAAGAGGTATGTGAAAAGCACGCCATAATAATGATTGGTGTCAGAAGGAGATGCGATCACACACATCTGCTTTGCGATGGGTTGTTATGCGGACAAGAATCCTGTCTTCCGCAGCTTATACGGGTCAGTCTAATTATTGTTAGCCATTTATTCCTAGGAGGTGCTCTTGAAGGAAATTTGGAACATCATCGGCGCTATTGCAGGTGTATTGGCCGTCACTGTAGCCGTATTCGTGTTCTTTCAAGACCGTACGGATAAGAGTCAACGAATTGAGATAACGCAAGTATCAAGAACATCTCTCGTAAATCCCGAGCTAGCTTCACCGAGCAGACGTGTCGAGATCATGTTCAATGGAAGGAAGGTTTCTGACTACGCAATATTTCAGTTTCGTGTTTCAAACGTCGGCGGACAGCCTATAAGGAGTGCAGACTACGAGGTTCCGCTCGGGCTAACCTTTTCAAATGTCGGCGAGGTACTCTGGGCAGAGCAGACCTCTGCAGAACCGAAAAGCTTGAGTGTGGCTCCCGTGGTAAAGGACAGGAAGATAGGGTTGTCCGGTACGCTTCTCAACCCCAAGGACTGGTTCATGCTTGAAGTTGCGGTTGTTCCAGACGCCGGCAAAGTACCGATGGCGGAACCAATCGGAAGAGTGGCTGGAGTAAAGGATATCGAGTATGTCCAATCTGTGCCTTCGAACGAGAAAGGAAAAGGACTACTCGGCGTCACGGAAAAGTATCTGATGGGTATACAGGCTATCCTTGTTCTTGCGATGCTGGTGGTCCAATGGTTCTTTAGAGCGTTGCTTCGTAGAAAATTGCGCGATGCCTGACCAAATGGCTAACCCATCATTCCACCGGATCTGCGCGAAAAGCCGCGCAGGCCGGTGAATTCAAACAAACGTAAGCCTTCTTGAAAGGAAACCATGTCCAAGACACAGCCTGAAAGGAAAGCCATCAACAAAAAGACGCGCTTTGAAGTATTTAAGCGCGATTCTTTCAAATGCCAGTATTGTGGTGCAGTAGCGCCCAATGTTCTGCTGGTTATTGATCATATAAAGCCTGTATCATTGGGGGGCACCAATGATCTCATCAACCTGATTACCGCCTGCCAACCTTGCAATGCTGGCAAAAGCGATCGTCCATTAAACGATGCAAGTGCTGTTATAAAGGTAAGATCACAATTAGAAGAGTTACAGGAAAGAAGAGAGCAAATAGAAATGATGATGGAATGGCAAGAAGGCTTAAGAGACTTAAAGCAACAAACGGTAGACTCCCTATGCCAATATTGGGCAAAACATACCCCAGGGTGGTCTGTCAGTGAGGAAGGGAAAAGAACTCTTAAGAAATGGCTTCAAAGGTTTAGCCTCTCCGAAATTACGGCAGCTATGGATACCTCTGCTACTCAATACTTAAAGTTCGAAAAAGAAGGTAAATGCACGCAAGAATCCTGGGAGCAAGCGTTTTCCAAGATCCCTGGAATCTGCTCTGTCACAAGGGAATGCGAAAAGGATCCAGATTTACGAGAGATATTCTATATCAAAGGCATTCTTAGAAATAAGTGCAGTTACTTTAACAACGCGGAAGCAATGGAGTTACTTGAGAGCGCAAGAAGCTGGGGAATCCCCGTATCTGAACTACGAAAACTAGCACTATCGGTGCGCAACTGGACCGGTTTTAAAAGCGATATAATCGATATGATTCTTGACGCTAAAAAGGAACAGGAACATGGTGGTGACGAAGAAGAGTAACCACACCTTTCACCGGCCTTGATCAGTGTCAGGCTTGCGTTGTTGCATTACCCCCCTCCCCCTCCTTTTCCCTTTTGTTCTATAATTCCCTCAGGAGGTTCTCATGGCCGACGAGCGCAGTCCCGTTCAGGAGCTTTACGACAGGGCGCTGGAGTATTACAGGAAGGACGAGAGGGAGAAGGCGGGGGATCTGGCGGAGCAGGCGCTGGGCATCGCGCCCTACGACCTTGCCCTTCATCTTCTAGCGGGTTATGCGGAGAGAAAGGGAACGTGGAGGGAGACGGCGGCCCATTTCGAGTTTATCCTCGAAAAGGACATTCTCTACAAGGACACCTTGGACCGGGACGGCGATCCGGATAATTTCATAAACCTCCTCATGACGACCTACTTCCTGAATTTTTACGGCGATTGCAGTCGGGAGGAGGAAATCCCGGACGCGTTCGAAAAATTCCACAAGTGGGCAACGCTCGTCCTCAAGGCCGGCAGGCCGATCAGCGACATGCACGACTACTTGGAGGTCCTTCTCCATTTTGAAAGGTATAACGAGGCGATAGATATAGGGCGCTGCCGGTGGGGGGAGGTTTCGGGAAAGGAGCTTGGCCTGCCGGGGCTGGACCTCGTCGAATGGGACGAGATGGACGAGGATATAACCGACCTTGTGATGGATGCCTATTATAAAAGCGGAAGGCACAGGGAGGGCTTCGAGTGGATATCGAGGCGGGTGGAGGCCTCGCCCGGCGACGGCGAGCTTCGGCTCAGGTTGGGCGAAGCCTATTCATGGATGGGGCTTCCGGAGGAGACGGCGAGGCAGTGGATTCTGGCCGTGCGCTGCGAATGGGACTACAAGGAGTATGTCGAAGGCCACATGGACGCCCTCGTCAATCTTGCGGCGGACCCCGACGCCGCCACGAAATACAGCCTCTGGGACCGCCTCAACGATCTTTCGAAGAAAGAGATCGGCGAAGAGAAGCAGAAGCTCGCCGGCGACATGGGGTTTCAAATCTTCAGGACGCTCGGGAACCCGGACAAGCCACCGCCGACGGAGGAGTTCATAGAAGCCAAGCTCGACATGGCGCTGCCCCCCGACAAGGACGGAGGGTGCTTCCTCAGGGGGCGGCTCCTGATGCCGTGGAGCAACGTGCCGGGAGCGGGCATCTCGGCGCACTCAGCCGAGAGGAAGGTTTCTGCCGAAAAGGTGAAGGTCCCCGCCGTTGTCGCGGAATCGGGGGCGGCGACATCGCCCCGCACCATCGAGCGGTTCGGAGTGGACCTGACGGAGCAGGCGAGGAAGGGAAAAATACCGCCGATTCTGTGCCGCGACCCGGAAATCGAAAGGGTGATCCGCGTCCTTTCGAGAATGGAGAAGAACAACCCGGCCCTCATAGGCGAGGCGGGGGTGGGCAAGACGGCTGTCGTCCAGGGGCTGGCGCAGAGGATCGTCGCCGGGGAAGTGCCTGAGGCCCTGAAGGACAAAAAGGTCATAGAGATGAACATGGGCGCTCTCGTGGCGGGGACAACCTACAGGGGCGACTTCGAACAGAGGATCACCGAAATCGTCAGGGAGGCGCAGGCAAACCCGGATATTGTCCTTTTTATAGACGAGCTGCATAACTTGATGGGGGCGGGGGCGTGCTCGGGACAGGACATGGATGCCGGCAACATGCTGAAGCCCGCCCTGGCGCGGGGGGATTTGCGCCTCATCGGCGCAACGACAAGCAGGGAATACTCGAAGACCATCGAAAAGGACGGGGCGATGGAAAGGCGCTTCTCCCCGGTGTGGATAAGGGAGCTGGACCGCACGGCGGCCCTCGACATCCTGAAGGCTCGCCGCCCCGTCTGGGAAAAACATCACAATGTGACGATGGAAGATGATGTCCTGAAGGCGGCGGTGGAGATAACGGAAGAAAAGCTTCATCACAGGAAATTCCCGGACAAGGCCATTGACCTCATAGACGAGAGCTGCGCGCTTTTGAGGGCCTCGGCGCACGGAGAAGGGGTGCCGCCGCCGTTGACCGTGGAGCATTTGAGGCGGGTCGTTGCCGAGTGGACGGGCGCGGCAAGCGTCGTTCCTCAGCCCTCCGAGCCATCGCCGGAGATGGAAGTTGAGCCTGCGGACGGGATCACGGACGAATTTAGAAAGAATATAGTCGGGCATGAGGACATTCTCGACAAACTCGCCGTCTTGGCGGCCAACCTCAAAGCCGGACTGAAGGAGCCTTCCCTTCCCGTCGTTCTTCTTTTTAGCGGCCCTACGGGGACCGGCAAGACGGAAACCGCAAGGGCTCTCGCGCGGGTTCTTTGGCCCTCGGACAACGACAGGCTTCTTCTCTTCAATATGGAGGATTACGACGATCCGGCGACACTGGGAAGGCTTGCGGGCGTCACGCTCGGCTACCGCCGGGATGAGGAAGGCGGGATCCTTGCTACCAGGTTGAAGAGGCAGCCCTATTCCGTCGTCCTATTGAAAAATTTCCACAAGGCGCATTCCCGCATCCTGGAGTTTCTCGCGGGGGTTTTCAAGGAAGGCGACTTCCACGACGGCTGGGGCAATCTTATCGCCGCTCGGGACGCGCTTTTTGTCCTTACGGCCGATCTGGACGGCAGGGAGGTTTCCCTCGGTTTCGGCGGCAGGGAGGGGCGCGGCTCACGCCCGGCGCTGGACGAGCTTCAGAATATGGGTATTCCGAAGCGCCTTCTTTCGGCGATTCTGGAGACTTTCCAATTTCCCCCGCTTACACAGGAACAGGTACGGCGGATACTTGAGCTTCATTTCAAGAGGCTGGCGGCCAAGCCGCAGCTTAAACGCTTTGTCCTCGGAATCGCGGACGAACGGATGGGCGATCTTGCGCGGGAATTCCTCAAAGAGCCCGCTGACAGGAGGAATCTTAAGATGTTCGTTCAGAGGGAACTGATGGAAATGAAAAAATGCGTTGAATAATGCGGATCGTCACACTTTTCAAAAAGGAAATGGGCGGACAGACATTCGCCTATATAACATGACTTTAGCCTTCAGATATTAAGCCGCCACAACTTTTCACTTTTCAGTTTTCGATCTTCAATTTGCAATTCCGGCAGCGCCGGCTACGATATCATCCCCGCTATCTTCGCGGGCAGGTCGTAGAAGTTGCCGGAGGAGAAGAACGAGACGAGGTCGCCCTCCTTCATGTTCTTCCCGAGGTAACCGAGGTGGTCGGATTCGGACGCGCAGACCATCGCTTCTTTCCCGAGAGCCCTCAATGCCTCGGCGACGTGGCCGAGGTTCATCCTCTCCTCGTCGGGGATCTTCGACCCCTGCGGGAACGGGCCGAGAAGGACGGTGTTGGCGTAAAGGAAAGCCTGGGGCATCCTCGACTCATGAAGTTTCGTCTGGCAGGTGTAGGAGCGCGGTTCCCAGCATGCGACGACCCTCGTCGGGTTGAACCTCTGCCTCAGCGCCTTGATGGTCTCGTAGATCGCCGTGGGGTGGTGGGCGAAGTCGTCCACCACGGTGATGCCGTTCTTCTGGATGACGATCTCCTGCCTTCTCTTGACGCCCTGGAAATAGGGGAGCATCTCTCGGAGGGAGTCTACCGGTATGTCTGCCGCCGAAGCCGCGGCTATCGCCCCCAGCACGTTCCTCAGGTTGTGCGCGCCGTACATCGGGCTCAGGAAGTGGCCCGCGTCCCTGCCCTTGTGGATGAGCCGGAAGAAGGTGCCCTCCCTGCGGTAGCGGATGTTCGAGGCGCTCCAGTTCTCGGAACCGGATATCCCGAAGGATTCGTGCGGAAGGTCCGTCTCTGTCATCAGGTCCGCGACCGGCGGCGATTCCGAACCCGCGCAGATCACGCTCTCCTTCCCCATCACGGCGAGAAGCTTGGCGAAGGCGGTGATAAGTTCCTTCTCGTTCTTGAAGTTGTCGAGGTGGTCCATCTCGATGTTGTTGAGAAGGAGTATCCTCGGGTCGTAGTGGAGGAATTTGGGGCCCTTGTCGAAAAAGGCGGTCTCGTACTCGTCCCCCTCTATGATCGTCCAGTCGCCGCCGCCCCAGAGGTATGAGGTCATGTAGTTCTTGGAAATGCCTCCGAGGATCATGTTGGGCCTGAGCCCGGCCTCTTTGAAGAGGAAGCCGAGGAGCGCCGTGCAGGTGGTCTTTCCGTGGGTGCCAGCCGCGACGACGGAGCGCCTTCCCTTTACGGCGAACTCGTGGATCGCCTCCGCCATCGAGAAATATTTCGCTCCGCTTTCGATGAACTTCTTCGCCTCTTCGTTGTCCTTGTGGATGGCGTTGCCTATCACCACGGCGTCGGGCTTCAGCTCCGCGTGGGCGGGGCTGTGTCCTTCAAGGAAATTTATGTCGAGCGCCTCGATGGATTCCTTCATCGGGGAATAGAGGGGCTTGTCGCATCCCGAAACCTCGTGCCCCTGGGCTTTCAGAAGTCCGGCGAGGGCGCCCATTCCCGTTCCCCCGACGGCCATCAGGTGGATCTTCATCAGCTATACCGCCTTCTCGGCTTGCCGAAAACTAGAGTGAACAAAAGACCCCACGCGAACCCTCCGATGTGCGCCCACCACGCGACCTGGCTCCACTGCGGGCCGGTGAGGCTTAAGGCGCCGCTCAATAACTGGAGAAAAAACCAGTATATCAGAAAAACCGCCGCCGGTATCTCCACGAAAAGCGGGAAGATGACGATCGGTATCAGCGTCAGCACTTTTGAGAAGGGGAAGAGGAGGTAATAGGCTCCGAGGATCCCCGCTATCGCTCCGCTCGCCCCGACGAGGGGAACATTCGACCCGGACGAAACGGCTCCCTGCGCTAAGGAGGCTATCACTCCGGAGGAGAAATAAAGGATCAGGAACTTTACCTTCCCGACATGGTCCTCCACGTTGTCGCCGAAGACCCAGAGGAAGAGCATGTTCCCGATGAGGTGCATCCATCCGCCGTGGACGAAGAGCGAGCTGAAGAGGGGGGAGAACCTTTTCAGCGCGAGCACGCTTCCGCCGTACGATTCTCCCGAGAAGAACTTCCCCGGGACGAACCCTGCCTCCATGAAGAAGACCCCGATCCTGTCGCCCAGCGTCAGCTCGATCACGAAAACGAAAGCGTTGAGGAAAATAAGGAGGAGGACCAGTACGGGCACGGTCCTGCTCTTCACCGTGTCCCTGAGCGGTATCATGCCCCGTCCGCCAGCCTTCCCTCGAGTGAATGGGGATGGGACTTCTGGATCTCGACGCGGTGGCAGCTGTTCACCTTGAGGGCCTTATCGCTCGTGAAGTTGACGACGATCGTTTCGGGTATCCTTCCCATGTACTGGCCGCCCCTCTTGCTGACGCCCTCGACGAGCACCTCGACGGTATTCCCCACGAACCTGGCGTGGTCGTGGGTCTGTATCCCGAGCTGGAGAGCCATCAGCCTCTGGTGGCGCTCGCGGGCGACGATCTCCGGGACCGGCTCCATCTCGGCAGCGGGGGTCCCCGGCCTCGGCGAATACCTGAAGGAGAAGACCGAATCGAAACGGATCTCGAGGAGGCATTCGAGCGATTCCTCGAACTCGTCCTCCGTCTCTGAAGGGAAGGCCACGATGATGTCGGTCGACAGGACGATCCCGGGGACTGCCGCCTTTATGCCGGCGACGAGGTCCGTGTAGAACTTCCTGTCGTACTGTCTCCTCATCAGCTTGAGGATGCGGGAGCTTCCCGCCTGGAGCGGAAGGTGCAGGAAGTTGCAGATGTTCTCCCTTTCCGCCATCAGCTTAGCGGCCTCGAGTGGAAAATGTTTCGGATGGCTTGTCATGAACTTCAGTCTTTTCACTCCGGCGACCGAGGAGACCTTGTCGAGAAGGTCCGTGAAATCCTCGTTTCCGTGCTTCCAGCAGTTGACGTTCTGCCCCAGGAGCTCTATCTCGCTGTATCCGCGTTCCACCGCGACCGAGATCTCTTCCAGTATCGAACCTATCGGCCTGCATACCTCCCGTCCCCTGGTTTCGGGGACGATGCAGTAGGAGCATCTCTTGTTGCATCCCTCCATCACGGTGACCGAAGCCTTCGTCGGATGGCTTCTCCTGAGTATTTCCGGGGGGAAGAGAAGGGAGTCTTCCTTGTCGCTCGTTTCCATGGCCCTCTGGTCGCGCGCCTGCCTAAGAAGCGCGGGCAGGTGGGAGAGGGAGCGCGGCCCCATGACGATGTCCACGTAGGGCGCCCTTTCGAAGACGGCGTTCTTTTCCTGCTGGGCGACGCATCCGGCGACTCCGAGGATCTCGAGGTTCTTCTTCTTGAGCTTCTTGAGCCTCGACAATTCCGCGAAGACCTTGTCCTCCGGGCCCTCCCTGACGGAACAGGTGTTGAGGAGTATGACGTTGGCGTCTTCCAGCTTGTCCGCTTTTTCGTAGCCCAGTTCCTCGAGAAGGGAGGCGATCTTGTCGCCGTCGAGGACGTTCATCTGGCAGCCCCAGGTCTTGACGAAATATTTGGGCATGGAGGTCAGCTCTCGGACCGCTCTTTCTTCTTCGCTTCCTCCCAGAGCTGGTCCATCTCCGCGAGGCTCATTCCGTGAAGGTCCCGGCCGTCGTCCGCGGCGGACTTCTCCACCGCCTTGAACCGCCTGATGAATTTTTCGTTGGCCGACTGAAGGGTGTCCTCGGGGTCGAGCTTCAAGAATCTCGAAAGGTTGACGATGGCGAAGAGGAGGTCCCCGAGCTCTTCCCTGATCTTTTCCCTGTCGCCGTTCTCCGTCGCCTCCCTCAGCTCCGCGAGTTCCTCGTCCACCTTCGCCTCGACCTGCCTCGTCTCCTCCCAGTCGAAGCCGACCCTCGCCGCCTTTTCCTGCAGACGGTAGGCTTTGAGCAGCGCGGGAAGGACCTTGGGGACTCCGCCTAGCGCGGATTTCCCTTCCTTCTCGCCCTTCTTGATCGTCTCCCAGTTCTTGAGGACTATGTCGGGAGTCTCCGCCTTCGCGTCGCCGAAGACATGCGGGTGCCTCCTGACGAGCTTCTCGTTTATGGAACGGCAGACATCCTCGATGTCGAAGGCGTTCTCCTCCTCCGCGATCTCCGCGTGGAAGACGATCTGGAGAAGCAGGTCGCCCAGCTCCTCCTTCAATTTATCGCTGCTCTTCGAGTCGATGGCGTCGAGCACTTCGTAGGTCTCCTCCACGAGGTAGGTCTTGAGGTCCTCCCTCGACTGCGACCTGTCCCACGGGCATCCGCCGGGAGCGCGGAGCCTGGCCATTAACTCTACGAGCCTCGCGTATTCGGGGTAACCGCTTTTTTTATCGACGGGTTCCCTGCTCAATGGCGTCATCTCCTGCCGAAGCGCGCGAGGATCTCCTCGCTTTTCAAGGTGAACATTATCGGCCTTCCGTGCGGGCAAGTCAAAGGCGCTTTCATCGAGACGAGGAGGTCGATCAGGTACTGCGCCTTCTCGACGGAAAGAGGCTCGCCCATCATCACGGAGCCCCTGCAAGACCTCATCACGAGGACGCTTTTAAGAATTTCCTTGTGGGTCTTCAGGACCTCGCGCCCCTCCGAGATGAACTCTTCGACGAGGGGATCGATCTCGCTCTCTTCGAGGAAAGCGGGCGCGCTCCTCACGGCGATCGAACTCTCTCCCATGACCTCCGCTTCGAACCCTTGGGAGGAAAGCGTTTCCGCAAGCTCGGATATCCTCGGGACGAGCGCCCTGGGGACGGCGTAGCCCCGCGGCTCCAGGAACTGCCGCGCGGGCCCTTTGGAATCGATGAACTTCCTGAACTGCTCGAACCGTATCCTCTCGTGGAGCGTGTGCTGGTCGACTATCGAAAGGCCCTGCGGCCCGTCGAGGAGCAGGAAGCCCTTCCTCCATATGGCGAGCACCCTGAAATCGGACGGGGGGGCGGGAGTGAAACGAGGAGCGTCGGTCGCCGGGGACTCTCCCTGGATGAGCGGAAGGGGTTCTCTGATAAAAGACGGTGCGGGTCCGCTTTGAGAAGGCTGAATTTCTGTGGGGCGGTACGCCTGTCGTTCCCCGGGATGGAGCACTTTTCTCAGCTCTCCCGTGATAAGGTCCGAGACCGGCCCGGGCCTCCTGAAACGGATCTCCCTTTTCGCCGGGTGGACATTGACGTCTATTTCGGAAGGATTTATGGAAATGTCGAGAAAAACCAGGGGGAACCTTCCCCGCGGCATCGTCTCCTCGTACGCCCTGAATATCGAGCCCTGGATAAGCTTGTCCCTCACGAGCCTCCCGTTGACGATGGTGAAGATGTACCTGGTGGTGGAAAGGTTCTTCGACGGGTCGGCTATGAATCCCGATACAGAAAGCCCGTCGCGGGAGAAATTCACGTCGTGGAAATCGTTCCTGTCGAGCTCGGGGAAAAGGTCGAAGAAGCGTTCTTTCGCGTTGGAGGCCGGCGCGAGGTCGATTATGACGGCGCCTGAAGATCTCAGGCTGAAAGCCACTTCCGGCCTGGCCAGCGAGTACGATTCCACGAGCGTGATTATGTGGGTCAGCTCCGTCGCGTCGCTCTTCAGGAACTTCTCCCTCGCGGGGGTGTTGAAGAAAAGGTCCCCGACAGTTATCCGCGTTCCTTCGGTGGCGCCCACGGGGAACACATCCCCGGTTTTTCCTCCCTCGCAGATCATGGCGAACCCTTCGCGGAAACCCTTCCTCCTGCTCTCTATCCTGGTTCGGCCGACCGACGATATGGCGGCGAGGGCTTCCCCCCGGAACCCGAGCGAAGCTATCGAGTCGAGGTCCTTTTCTCCCGAGATCTTACTGGTCGCGTGCCTGAGGAGCGAGAGAGGAAGGTCTTCCCTGAGCATACCGCCGCCGTTGTCCTCGACAACGATCTTCTTTTTACCGCCGGCTTCCGCCGTCACGGAGATCCTCGTAGCCCCGGCGTCGAGGCTGTTCTCGATCAGTTCCTTCACGATCGAGGCGGGCCTTTCCACCACTTCGCCCGCCGCTATCTTGTTGACCACCCTGTCTTCGAGGACCCTGATATCCGCCATTTCCTTGACCTCTGAAAGCGTTCATTATAACATCTCATTTTGAACCGTCGTAAAGGAGGCGATATGAATCTCAGGGAAGCCATCGAAGCGTCGCTCGAATTCGAAAGGAAGATCAGGGCCCATTACAAGGAGTCTGCGGAGAAAGCGGGAACGGAACCCGGAAGGAAGTTCTACAGCCTGCTGGCGAGGGAAGAGGACGGCCATGTCTCCTACCTGAAAAAGATGGACGAGGAGTACGGAAAGACCGGATCGCTTCCTGAAGAGCCTCTTTCCACGCTCTTCACCAGGACCGAATGGGTGATCGAAGGCGGGAAGGCGATGAACGGAGCCGCGGGAGGCGGGGGGAACCAGAGCGAGATGGACAGGCTCCTCACGGCGCTGAGGCTGGAAGAGGAGGCCACGAAGCTCTACGAGAAACTCGTCCTGAGCCTCGGGCCGGAAGGCGGGAAGTTCTTCGGTCAGTTCCTGAAGATAGAAGAGGCGCACACGGCGCTGGTCAGGGCGGAGGTCGATTATTTCAACAGGAGCGGTTACTTTTACGATTTCCCCGAATTCTCGCTGGAGGCCATGGAGTAGCTCCCGCCGAGAACTCGACCGTTCGGGAAAGCGATCCGCGGAGGCCCCCCGAAGCGGGGTTAAAGTCCTCTTGCAAAAAAACTTAATTTAGGATAGAATCCCGCTTTTGAATGTTGATTTCAGGAGTATAAAATGACCGAACAGATCCAGGAAGTGGTAGTCGAAAAAAGAGAGATCACCGGCAAGGCGAGCGGCAAGAAGGCCATCGAGGGATGCATACCCGCGACCGTCTACGGCGGAGGCACCGAGCCCCTGTCGATCTACGTTGACGCGAAGAAGGTCGTCGAGATCCTCCGTTCCGAGAAGGGAAAGAACTCGATCCTCCTCTTTTCCCTCAAGGGCACGAAAAGGCGCCGCCACGTCATGATCAAGGATTTCCAGATAAATCCCGTCACCAACGCGCTGATCCACGCCGACTTCAGAAGGACGGACCCGGAAGAGAAGGTCAAGGTCAGGATCCCCGTCATCTGCGAAGGGATACCCGAAGGAGTCAAGACCGACGGCGGCCTTCTGGACCAGATCATGAGGGACATCGAGATCGAGTGCGAGGCCCAGGCGATCCCCGCCAGGATCACGCTGGACATAACTCCTCTCAAGATCCACCAGTCCATCAAGATCTCGGACCTCAAGCTCGGCGAGAACGTCAGGATCCTGGCCGAGGACAAGTCCCAGCCGGTGGTGCACGTAATAGCCCCGAAGGCCGAAGTGGAAGCCGCCCCTGCGGCAGCCGAGGAAGGCGCGCCTCAGGAGCCCGAGGTCATCGCCAAGGGCAAGAAGCCGGAAGAGGATGGCGAAGGGGAAGACAAGGACAAGAAGGAACAACCCAAGAAAGAGCAGAAGAAGTAAGCTCTTTCTTACTTCATGGCAATCTCGCGCATCGTCGTCGGACTCGGCAATCCCGGTGGGGATTATCAACGCTCCCCGCACAACGCCGGGTTCGATGCCGTCTCCGCCCTGAGAGCCCTCATGAAAGCCCCGAAATTCTCGAAGGACGGGAACTCTCTCGTCTCGCTGAAGAGCGTCAAGGGGGACGGCGTCCTTCTCGCGCTTCCCCAGGCCTACATGAACAGGTCCGGAGAGGAGGTCTCGAGGCTCCTCGGAAAACACGGCCTTCCCGCCTCGAAGCTCATCGTATGCTATGACGACCTCGACCTCCCCTTCGGCGCGGTGAGACTAAGACCGCAAGGAGGCGCCGGGGGACATCACGGAATGGAATCGATAATCGCGGAGATCGGGACCACCATGTTCCCCCGCGTCAGGATAGGTGTCGGGGACTACCGAGTCGAGAGGGACGGCACGGTCGACTACCTTCTGACGCCGCTTCCCGAAGAGCGTTACGACGAACTGCTCTCATCGGCGGAAAGAGCCGCTGAGGCGATAAGGGACGCGCTTTTCTCGGGATGGCAGAAGGCGATGAACATGCACAACAAAAAGGGGACCGCAGCAGAGGAAGAAGGGAAGGAAGAGGACGATGGCTGACATTCTTTCGATCGCCGGAAAAACTTTCGGTTCGAGGCTTTTTGTGGGAACGGGGAAATACAAAGACAACGAGACGATGAAAAAAGCCTTCGAGGAATCAGGCGCGGAGGTCGTGACCGTCGCGGTGAGGCGGGTGGAGCTGGACCGTTCCAAGCCGTCGCTGCTGGATCATATTGACACGAAAAAATACTTCCTTCTTCCGAACACGGCAGGCTGTTACACTGCCGAAGAAGCCGTGAGGGCGGCAAGGCTGGCGAGGGAATGCGGGATGTCCGACTGGGTCAAGCTCGAGGTCATCGGATGCGAGAAGACCCTCTTCCCCGACAACGCCGGCCTGCTCGAGGCGACGAAGACCCTCGTCAGGGAGGGGTTCGTCGTCCTGCCTTACACCAACGACGACCTGGTGAACGCCAGGAGGCTCGCCGACGCGGGGGCGGCCGCGATAATGCCGCTCGCGGCCCCGATAGGGTCGGGACTGGGTATTCAGAATCCTCACAATATAAGGATATTGAGGGAGTTCATCACCATTCCGCTGATCGTCGATGCGGGAGTGGGGACCGCCTCGGACGCGTGCCTGGCGATGGAGCTCGGGGCGGACGGAGTGCTCATGAACACGGGCATAGCCGGCGCGAAGGATCCTGTCTCCATGGCGGCGTCGATGAAAAAAGGAGTCGAAGCGGGGAGGCTGTCGTACCTTGCCGGAAGGATCGAAAGAAAGCCCTACGCCACCGCGTCGAGCCCTCTCGAAGGGATCAGCAGGTAGCAGCTCCTCCTCAACTGTCGAATGTTATTTCGAAAACGCAGAGCTTCTGGCCGACGGGGGCTTCGGCCTTGCAGCTGCTGTGGTTTATTACGACGTGCTTCGCGCCGAGCTTTTCCAGGGACCCGAAAAGGTAGCCGATGACGGTGGAGCAGTCGATCCTCGAAGCTTTCTCAAGGTGCGTGTTGTCGGTCACTATCTCCCAGTTTCCTGGATTCCGTTCCGTCATCTTGAGGTTGCTGCCCGCCAGGTCCCCGTAACATTTCCTGTAAAGCCCGGGAAAGCCAGTCTTCAGCCAGTCGGCCGGTTTCTTGTTCTGGTAAAGGATCTTGAAAATGGTGTCCGCCTGCCTCTTGGCGTTGAACCTCCCCGCCTCGAAGGAGATGCAGGATATCCTCGAGGTCGTCGTGTAGAGAGGGGCTCCCGGCCCCTTCAGGACGGCGACCATCGCTTCGAGGAACGCCTTGTCGACCCAGTTCGGCAGGATCGATGTCGATAGGATGACTCCGTGGAATACGCGGTTCTTCAGGAACTCCTTTTTCTCGGCGGAGTCCGCTTTCTTCATCATCTCTTCTTCGATGGAGTATATCGTGTCCTTGAAGTTCAGGCCGTGGTTAAGGCAGTAATCCTCGATGAAGAGCATGCGCCCCTTTATAAAATCGCCCAGCTGCGATCCGGAGTCTTCGGTCATCGGATGTCCCCCCAAAAAATGAATGATAACCCAAAAACCGTGCTTTAACAACAAGCGTTACACGAAACGATGGGCCGGCCTGGCATTCAGGTTTCAGCCGTCGTCATGCCGGGGGAAGTCGCCGTCACCGTAACTGTTTGCGGAACGGATCGGAATGGCGCGCGGGGAATTCGAACATCGCGTCGAAAGTGCAGATCTTCTGTCCCGAAGGAGCCTCGGCGAGACAGCTCTTGTGCGTGATCGTGATCTCGCCCGCTCCGAGTTGTTCCAGGGCTCCGCAGATATAGCCGATGACGGTCGAGCAATCTATCCTGGAAGCTTTTTCGAGGCCGGTGTTGTCGGTGATCACTCCGAAATGCTGCGAAGAGAACTCGACGATCTTGAGCTTCCTGGCGGCGGTCTCCCCGTAACATTTCCTGTAAACCGCGGGGAAGCTCCACCTGATCCATTCTTCCGGAGTTTTATCCTTGAACATGGTCCTGAAGATGGTGTCGGCCTGCCTCTTTGCGTTGAACCTCGCGGCTTCGAAGGGGATGCAGGGCAGCCTGGAGGTCGTCGTGTAGAGGGGCGACTGGCAGCCTTTCAGGACCTGGGACGTCGCTTCGAGAAAGACCCTGTCCACCCAGCTCGGAATAGTCGAGTCCGCCCCCCCCGCTCCTTCGAAGAACTGCCGGAGGATAAGCTGTTTCTTTTCGTCGGAATCGATCCTCCTTCTTGCATCCTCTTCGATATTCCGGATCACGCTTTCGAAATCCATCTTGTGTTCCGCGCAGTACTGTTCGATGAACAAAAGACGCCCCCTGATAAAATCACCATACTGCTGCTGCGACATGGCGACCCCCTTTCCTTCCCGCTATTCACTTTTTTAGCGGTGTCAGGATAATCCAAGAAAAGGTCCTTTTCAAAGGGAGGGTGTGATAAAAACAGGAAATTCGGATACAATCTCAGTGATGAACGCGAGCGCCGTGTGGAAGAACTTCCTTTTTCCGAGGCTGACGCCGCGCCTCCTTCTGAGGATGGCGGCGGTGGCAACGGCGTCTTCCCTGCTCTTCTATTTCGTCCTGGTTCCGGTCAGGCTTAAAGGTAGAAGCATGGAGCCCACTCTTCGCGACGGATCTCTCCACTTCATATTCGCGGGATCATATGTTTTCTCGGACCCCCGTCCCGGAGACGTCGTGGGGATCAGGCTTGCGGGAAGAAGGGTGATCCTCCTGAAAAGAGTGGTCGCGGCGGGCGGCGAGACGGTCTCTTTCAGGGACGGGGTCCTGTTCGTCGACGGGAAGCCCCGCGCGGAAAAATATCCCGTCACTGAATGCGACTGGAACTATCCCGAAAGGAAGATCGGGCCGGGAAACTTTTTCGTCGTCGGGGACAACAGGTCCGTTCCGATCGAACACCACGACTTCGGCGAGGTCCCGGCGAAAAGGATAATGGGGAAGCTGTTATGGTGAAAAAATACGCCGCCGTTGGCGCGGTCCTTGTCGCGGTGGTCCTTGTCATGGCGTTTTACCCGACCGAGGAGAGGAAGATCAGGAAGCTTCTGCGCGACACCGCCGGCTGGGCGTCGAAAGAAGGCGGCGAGAACCCGGTCGCCATAGCGGCAAGGTCGAAAAAAGCGAACAGGTTCTTCGCGCCCGAGGTCGATCTGGCCGTCGAAAAGATCGGTCTCGAGAGGAGTCTGTCCGTCGATGACGTCGAGAGGGGCTACCTTGTCCTCATGCGCCAGAAGACAGTGTTCAAGGTCAAGCTCGCCGACGTCGGCATTGAGAAAACGGGGGATGAGGCCGCCTCTGCGGAAGCGACCGTCCTCGTCGAATCGGAGGGAGGGGGAGGCGAAGGGCTCTCCAACGTGAACGAGGTGGCGTTCGGGCTTCACAAGGGGGAAGAGGGATGGAGGATCTCGGGGATAAGGGTCCGGGAGGTCCTTGAAAGGTAGAAAAAAAGGCGGGCCTCTCAGCCCGCCTTTCAAGCTTTATCTGCTTCCTTTGTCCGTTATATCGCGTCCTGGCAAGCTATGGCGGCGGCGTTCACGATGTCCCTTATGTCGGAGTTCACCGAAACGATGTTGATGGGGTACTTGAGTCCGACCATCAGGGGGCCGATCGATTCCCCCTCCGCCATTTCAGTGATCAGCTTGTAGGATATGTTGGAAGAATCGAGGTTGGGGAAGATGAGGACGTTCGCGTCGCCTTGTATCTTCGACAGCGGGAAGTTCTCCCTGCACATCGCCGGGTTTACCGCCACGTTGCCGTGCATCTCGCCGTCAACCTTCAGGTCGGGGTATTTGGCCGTGATCATCTTCACCGCTTCGTGGACCTTCCTCGCGAGAGGGTGTGAATTGTCGCCGAAATTGGAGAACGAAAGCATCGCGATGCGCGGTTCGATGCTGAACATCTTCGCGACGTCCGCGGCCCTGACGGCGATGTCGACCAGCAGCTCAGTGCTCGGTTCGATGTTTACCGTCGTGTCGGCGAAGAAGAAGACCTTCCTCCCGACGAGGATCACGTGGACTCCCACGGCTTTCTTTATCCCCGGTTTAAGGTCGGCGATCGGGAGGATCGTCCTGATGGTGTCCGGATACGGGTTGTGGACGCCCGCGACCATTCCGTGGGCTTTCCCGGACCTCTGGAGCATCAGGCCGTACTCGATGCAGTTCTTCATCGCGTAGTGGGCCTTCCTCCTGGTCATCCCGCTCCTGTAGCGAAGCTTGTAAAGCTCCTCAGCGAACTCCTCCCTGTCGGGCGCGATAGGGGGGTTGATCACCTGAACATTGGAAAGGTCGAGGCCGATCTTCGACGCCTTTTCCTTGATCAGCTTCTCGTCGCCCAGCAGGATGGGCCGGCACATTCCTTCTTCGACGAGTATCCGGCAGGCGTCGAGTATCTTCTTCGATTCGCCTTCGGGGAACACGACGGCCCTCTTTTCCTTCTTCGCCTTGGAGACTATCGTCCTCATCACCTGCCCGCTCTTAGCGGTCATGCCTTCGAGGTGAGCCTTGTAAGCGTCCCAGTCGGTTATCGGCTTCTGCGCGACGCCCGTGTCGCAGGCAGCCTTCGCGACGGCGGAAGCTTCCCAAACCAGGACCCTCGGGTCGAACGGCTTGGGGATGATGTAGTCGGGCCCGAACTCGAGCTTTATCCCGCCGTAGGCCGCCCTCACGTTGTCGGGGACGGGTTCCTTGGCGAGAGCCGCGAGCGCGTAGCTCGCCGCCAGTTTCATCTCTTCGTTGATGGCTGTCGCTCTCACGTCCAGCGCCCCCCTGAAGATGAACGGGAAGCCGAGGACGTTGTTGACCTGGTTCGGGTAATCGGACCTTCCCGTGGCCATGATGACGTCGTTCCTGGCGTCCTTGGCGTCGGGGTAGGTGATCTCCGGGTCGGGGTTGGCCATGGCGAACACGATGGGCGATTTCGCCATCGACTTGATCATTTCCTTCGAAACGAGCCCCTTTGCAGAACATCCGAGGAAGACGTCAGCGCCCTTCATCGCGTCTTCAAGGGTGCGCATCTTCGTGTCCTGCGCGAAGTATTCCTTGTAGGGGTTCATCCCTTCCTTCCTGCCCTTGTAGACGACGCCCTTGGTGTCGACGAGGATGAAGTTCTCCCGCGGGACGCCGAGCGTTTCGTAAAGCTTCGCGCAGGCGATCGCGGCTGCTCCCGCTCCCGAAACGACCACTTTGCAGTCCTGTATCTTCCTGCCCGAGATCTCGCAGGCGTTGATGAGCGCGGCGGCGGAGATGATGGCGGTGCCGTGCTGGTCGTCGTGGAAGACGGGGATCTTCATCGTTTTCTTGAGTGTCTCCTCGATGTAGAAGCACTCGGGGGCCTTGATGTCCTCGAGGTTGACGCCTCCCAGCGTCGGCTCCATGAGCTGGCAGAACTTGATAACTTCATCGGGATCGTGCGTGTCCACCTCGATGTCGAATACGTCCACGTGGGCGAACCTCTTGAAAAGGACTCCCTTTCCTTCCATTACCGGCTTGCCGGCGAGCGCCCCGATGTCGCCCAGCCCCAGGACGGCGGTGCCGTTGGAGATGACGGCGACGAGGTTGCCCCTGTTGGTGTAGCGGTAGGCGTCCTCGGGGTTCTTCTCGATGTGCAGGCAGGGGACCGCGACGCCCGGAGTGTAGGCGAGCGAGAGGTCCATTGCCGTCAGGCACGGTTTGGTGGAGATCACTTCGGTCTTTCCGGGTCGGGGATACTCGTGATAATTCAGGGCATCTTCGTCGCGAATGGCCATTTCGTTCCTCCTTCTCGATCAGGTTATCTCTTCGCTCATGAGGGAATAGAGCAGCTTCGCAGCCAGCTGCGCCCTCGTTCCCTCCACCTCTTCCCAGCAATCCTCCTTGTACTTTTCAGCATCAAGATCATCCATATTAACACCGTTTTTCCCGAGGACGGCGTTTCTCAGCGCGATCTCGTCCAGAAGCCCCGCGAAGACCCTCTTCTTGAGGCGGGGGGTAGCCGCGTCGAAAGCCGTGACGACGTCGTTAAGGATGCTTTCCAGCTTTTCGTCCGAGGGGTCGTAGCTCATTGCCGCCTGCCTTTAGTGAGGTGCGGACCCGCCTTGAGGCCGGTCACCTGCCGGAACCTCGTGCTGAGCGACGGCAGGCTTCCCGAATCTTCGTCCTCGACGATCTTCTCCACCCGCAGGTATGGGACGAAAAGCGTGTTGGGCTGGACGAGGGGTTCCTTCTTTCCTGCCTCCTGGTGGGCGTAATCCTCGAATGAGTTAAGTTCCAGCCCCCTGAACCAGATCCCCGCCATGCCCGTCTCCAGGAGAATTCCCCATAGTTTTTCCCTCGGTTCTTTCAGGTACAGGACGACGATCTTTCCAGCCCCCGCGCCGCCCCCTTTCCTATTCATCCTTCTTCTCCGTCAGCTCGAGAAGCACTCCGCCCGTGGATCTCGGATGTACGAAAGCGATCAGGCATCCTTCGGCGCCTCTGCGCGGCTCGCGGTCGATCATCTCGACGCCCTTCTCCTTCAGTTTCGCGATGGCCGCCCTGATGTCGTCCACCTTCATAGCGATATGGTGCAGCCCCTGGCCCTTCTTCGCGAGGAACTTCCCCACGGGCCCTTCGGGGTCGAGGGTCTCGAGAAGCTCGATCCTCGATTCCCCGACCGGGAAGACCGCCACCCGCACTTTCTGCTCGGGCACCTCTTCGAGAGCCCTGATGGAAAGCCCCATTTCCTCGTAGAAGATTTTCGCCTTTTCGATGGATTCCACGGCTATCCCGATGTGGTCAAGTTTCATTCCGTTCCCTCCCATGAAAGATCGTCGAGGATCTCCTCGGCGGCGGAGTAAGGATCGCTCCGCTTCCCGACGAAATCCTCCTTCAGCTTTTCTTCCTCGCCGACGGCCAGCGGGCCTTTCTTCAGCTTCTTCTCTATTCCTTCGAGCAGGAGCTTCCTGAGCTTTTCCGCTCCCCGCTGTTTCCTCTTTTCCCTCAGGAACGCCGTGTACCTGAGGAACCTGTGGTGCTCAGCGAGCTTTTCCGCCAGGGCTCCCATCCCGTCGTTCTTCGAGGCGACGGTCTTCACGACCGGAGGCGTCCATTCCTTCCTGACGGGGGAGAGCCCGAGGATGTACACTATCTCCCTTTCGAGCTTTTCCGCGCCCTCCTTGTCGGCCTTGTTGACGACGAAGATGTCGGCGATCTCCATTATCCCCGCTTTCAGCGCCTGGATGTCGTCGCCCAGGCCGGGCACCAGCACGAGGATGACCGAATCGGCTTCCCTTATGATGTCTATCTCGTCCTGCCCCACGCCGACGGTCTCGACCAGTATGACGTCGAAGCCCGCCGCGTCCATAACGGTTATCATGTCCCCCGCGGCGGCGGAGAGCCCGCCCATCGAGCCTCTCGTGGCGGCGGACCTGATGAACACGCCCTCATCCAGGCTCATCTCCATCATCCTTATCCTGTCGCCCAGGAGCGCCCCGCCCGAGAAGGAGGAAGACGGGTCGACGGCGAGCACACCCACCGTTTTTCCCTCCTCCCTGAATTTCCTTATCAGCGAGGAGGTCAGCGTCGATTTGCCCGCCCCGGGAGGCCCCGTTATCCCGATGATCCACGCCCCGCCCGCCTGTTTCCAGCACTCCTTCATGAGCGAGGCGCACCCGGGAGACCTGTTCTCCACCTGCGAAAGAACTCTTGCTATTCTCCTGGCGTCGCTGCGGCAAAGGAAAGGCGGGTTCATGAAGATTCTCCCAAACATCAGTATAAAAGAAAAATCTCTCCGACTGCAATCGGTGTGCCCGCGAGACGGCAACTCGCCTGAACCCCCGGCCGTCCCCCCGCTGCGCCGCTCGAGAGCGCCGCTGTAGGGGATATCTGCCCTTACCGGCGCTCGGCCCGGCATTCCCCGCCGCCTCCCGGGATCGCATCCGTTGCGGAGACGCAAGACCATTGACTTGCGACGGGACATGAAGAATAATTCGGATTTGAAAGGCGTGCAGAAAGGTCGATGGTCAAAGCCGCAAAAAAGAGAGAGAAAAAGCCGGTCGATGCCGCGGCGAACGCTGCCGTTCAGACGGCCGCTCCCGGCGGACGATGGCTGGCGGTGGTCATTTTCTTCCTTGCAGTGATAACCTATCTTCCCGTCCTGAACCACACTTTTCACAGTTGGGATGACCCGGTTTACATAACGTCGAACGAGAGGGTCCTGGAAGGGCTCAACGCCGGAAACGTGAAGTGGGCCTTCACCACCACCTATTTCGGCTTTTATTATCCGCTAACGTGGCTGTCCCACATGACGGATGTCCAGTTCTTCGGAACAGATCCGAGGGGGCATTATCTCACCAGCGTGGTTCTGCATTCCGTAAACGCGGTCCTGCTTTTTTTCCTGATCATGCTGGTGACCGGCAGTCCCTTGAAAAGCTCTGCTGTCTCCGCGTTCTTCGCGTTGCACCCCATGAACGTCGAATCGGTCGCCTGGCTCGCGGAGAGGAAAAACTTGCTGTCGGCACTGTTCCTTGTCCTTGCGCTGATCTGTTACCTGATCGTTCATCGTCCGGGCGCTGAAAAAAGAAAAACCCTTTTGTACCGCCTGCTGCTGTATTCGTTTTTCGTCATGGGCCTGATGAGCAAGTCGAGCATCGTGATGTTCCCGGTGCTTCTCCTTATCGCGGACTTCTGGCCCCTCGGGAGGTTCGGTGCCCCGGGCGACCTCAGGAGCACATTGCGGACATTGGGTTCGCTCGTCGTTCAGAAGATCCCTCTTTTTCTGATCTCGCTCGCGTCGGGAATATTGACCATCCTGGCACAGAGGGATACCGGGACGATGGCCGCCCTTTCGCATGTCGCTTTCGGCCACAGGGTCGGGGAGGCGTTCCTCGGTTTGGGTTTCTACCTCTACAAGCTGGTCCTTCCCTTCAACCTCTGCGCGTTGTACACCCATCACGAGGGCAACTACCACCCCCTTCTCCCGCTTCTTATCGCGGCCGGCCTTTTTGCCGCCACGTTCCTTTTCTTCAAGCTGAGGAAAAGCTCGCCGGTCCTGATGGCGGGCTGGTTGTTTTTTCTGGTTTCTCTTCTACCGGTGCTCGGCCTTCTCCAGGTGGGAATGCAGGCTTACGCGGACAGGTATGTGTACTTTCCATACTGGGGCCTTTTCGCGATGGCCGTCATCGGAATACCCTGGGAAAAGCTGACCGCGGGAAAAACCTGGAGAAAGGTTATGGTCGGGGCGTCGTTCCTCGTCGTTGCCGCCATCTTCTTTTCAGCTTCCAGGGTTCAGATCGCGACATGGAGGGACGACGGGACGCTTTTCGAAAACATCATAAAAAGGTCGCCCGGGGCCGTGATGGCTTATGTCGAGCTGGGGAACGTGCATGCCGACAAGGGAGACCCTGACCGGGCCGGCTCGCTCTATCGCAAGGCTCTTGAGCTTTGCGATGCCGAGCTCGCCGAGCATCCCCGGCATCCGGGCGCGTATTACAACAAGGCGAGCGTCCTGTTCAATCTCAGGAGATACGAGGAGTCTCTGCAATGTTTCAGGCTCGCGCGGGAACACGGCCACGAAGCGAAAAAATTAACGGAGAACATGAAGGCCGCGAAGATCATGATCATCCAGGAAGCCGTTAAAAAAGGGAAGCAGGCGATGACCGCGGAGTCGTGGGGGGAGGCGGAGGGCTATTTCCGGAAAGCCTCGGAGATCGAGCCTGGCATGGCGGAGGCCTGGAGCTACCTGGCTTACGCGCTTGAAATGCAGGGCAAGTACGAGGAGGCGAAACGGTGTTACGGAAGAGCGATCCTCCTCGACCCTTCTCTTGACGTGGAGACGTTCAACCTGGCCTTGCTGGAGTTGAAAACCGGAGAACCGGACAAGGCAAGAGGAAGGCTCTCCGTCCTGGAGAAGATGAATTCGCCTCACGCCCTTAAACTGAGGGATCTGCTCGAGCTTCCCTGACGGCGGTCGGGCCCGTTCAGAAAAAACCATGGAGACATGATGGACAGATCGGCGAAACCCTCCGGAAAAAAGCGACAGATGGCCGCGAGAGGAAACGGCGGGGAATCGGAAAAACCACTGACCTCCGGGAGAGGGAAGTCGGTCGCGAGGCGGAGACTCCTTCTGGGCTCTGTCCTCCTGATAATGACAATGGCCGCATTCTGGGGCACTTTCTCCAATTCTTTCATATCCGCCGACGATAACGTGTACGTTTACGAGAACGACAGGGTCCAGAAGGGGATCACCTGGGATAACCTCAAGTGGGCTTTTTCAACGAACTATTTTGGATTTTATTATCCCCTGACCTGGCTTTCGCACATGCTTGACTGCCAGCTTTTCGGGCTCTGGGCGGGGGGGCATCACCTTACAAGCCTGCTGATACACTTGTTAAGCACGCTCGTTCTTTTCGCTTTTCTCGTCAGGACCACGAGCCTCGAGTGGAGAAGCTTCGCGGTGGCGGCCCTTTTCGCGGTACACCCTCTTCACGTGGAATCGGTTGCCTGGGTGGCCGAACGAAAAGACGTCCTGTGTGCTTTTTTCTGGCTGTCGGGGATGCTGGCTTATGTCATGTACGTCGAAAAACCCGGAGCCGCAAGATATTCGCTTGTTCTCTTCTGCTTCGTTTGCGGCCTGCTTGCAAAGCCCATGATCATCACTTTTCCGTTCCTGCTTCTTCTTCTGGACATCTGGCCCCTGCATAGGTGGACGCCGCCATTCTCCGGCAGAGAGAGGGGCCCGGCGCCGGAGGACGGCGCGGGCTGGAAAGGATTGTCCCGCCTCCTGCGGGAAAAAACCCCGCTTTTCATGCTGGTTCCTGTTTTCGCGGTCATTACGTTCCACGCCCAGAAACATGCCGAGGCCGTTCCCTCCTTGAAGGACCATCCCTTCGACCAGAGGATGTTCAACGCCCTGGCTTCTTATGTCGCCTACCTGCGAAAGCTCTTCTTCCCCTCGGACCTGTCGGCCTATTACCCCTTGTCCGACAACGGGACATCTCACGGGTACGCCATCTTTTGCGGACTGCTGCTCGCCGCCCTCACCATCCTGGCTGTTTTCAAAGGGCGCAAGCACGGCTTCTGGACAACAGGCTGGTTCTGGTACCTGGGAACGCTTGTCCCCGTGATCGGCATCGTCCAGGTGGGAGGGCAGGCGATGGCAGACCGCTATACCTACATCCCGCTCATCGGGATCTTCATCGTCCTGATCTGGGCGGTCTCCGATTTCGCCGGAGCCGTTCGGATCCCCCGATGGGTCATCGGATCCTCGTTCTCGGTTGTCATGATCGTATTGATCGCGCTGACAAGGGCGCAGGTCGGCTACTGGTCGGACAGCGTGACGCTGTTCAACAGGGCGCTTGCCGTGAACCCTGAAAATTTTTTCGCGCACAACGCCGTCGGCAGCCAGTATCTTCTCAGGGGAGAGGACGAACGGGCGATACATCATCTGATGGAGTCCGTCCGGCTCGACCCCGCGTACCGGGCGGCGCGCTTCAACCTCGCCACGGCTCTCATGCGGACGGGGGATTACGCCGAAGCGGCCGGCCATTACGAAACGATCCTGAATGAAAAGCCGGACGCGGCGGGGATGAGCAACCTGGGAATGGCGCTCGCGAAGCTGGGCCGCACGGAGGAGGCGGTCGGCTGGTTAAAAAAGGCTGTCGGGATGGAGCCCGAAATGTTCGACGCCAGGATCAACCTCGCCTCCGCTCTGTCTGAATCAGGCAGGCTGAAGGAATCCGAAGAGCATTACAGGAAGGCGCTTTCGCTTGAGCCAGGATCTGCTCCGGCATTGAACGGTTACGGGCAATTGCTGATGAAGAGCGGTAGAAGGTCGATGGCGATAACGGAGTTCAGGAAAGCGGTCGCCGCCGACAAGGGTTCTTTTTCGGCGAGAACGAACCTCGCGGCCGCGCTTGCCGAAGAAGGGGACCTGCAGGAGGCGGCCGATCAGTACAACGAGGCCCTTGCCGTCAGGCCGGAAGACCCGCAGACGCTCAACGCGCTGGGCCTCGTCCTGGCCCGTTCGGGAAAAATCGAAGAAGCGGCCTCTGCTTTCCGGAAAGCCGTCGAGAAAGCGCCGGAAGTGGCGGAAGCCAGGATAAACCTGGGGTACGCTCTTCTAAAACTTGGGGAGATCGGCGAGGCGGAGGAACAGTTCAGCCGGGCGCTTCAGATCGACCCCAGATCCGAACTGGCCAGGATGAACCTTCTGGAAGCACGCAGGCTCAAGAACCGGAAATAGCGGAAAGAACGGAATTACTCCCATAAGCACCGACGCGGAACGGCCCCGCGATTTTCCAATGAGCCGCAGAACCATCCCGAGAAGAGGCGGGTTACTGTCAGGAATGCAAAAGAAAAAACGCCGTTTCCCCGCTTTGTTGCCGTTTTCGTGAAACAGGGATATGGCGGTCGAAGCTAACTGGTTGATAAATAATGAGATGTTAGAAGCGCCAAAGGTGTTGACAAGGCCCGGCAATTATAATACTATATTTCAGGCAGACGAGCCCGGACGGGATTTGGTTTTATCCGGGATGATTTTTTTGTTATTTAAGGGAGGTTAGTCCCTTTTGAAAAATAAAATAAATCTTTCAAGGAGGTGCTCATGAGGGTAAGATGGATTAAGTTCAGTATCGTAATCCTCGCGCTTCTTCTCTGTTTCCCGCTTTTCGCGGCGGATTCGGACGAAGCTTCAGCGAGCCTGAAGGCGCAGGTCGCGGACGACACTGCCGCCGATGATCAAACCCCGACCAAGCTTTTGTTGGGCGGAACCGAGATCAGGCTGCCGAGAGACCCGGAACAGACCTGGTGGCCTTACGCGGAGAAGATCAGCGACAGCCGTTTGACCACTCCGCGGGTCGAGGAAATGGCCGAAACCCAGATCAGCGTCAACGGGGTCGTCGTACTCGACATCCGAAACGAAAAGAACGATCTGGCAAAGGCTCCCAAGGAACTGCTCATCAACGAAGGCGAGCAGCTTACCTGGGGACAGGGATACTACCTCGTCAAGATCGAGGGAGACCGCAGGACACAGGACCAGATCGATCAGCTCACCCAAGCGGGAGCCGTCCTCGGCGAATACCTGCCGGTGAACACCTACATCGCCGCGATCCCGTCCGACAGGGTGGGCGAAGTGAGGAACCTTCCCTTCGTGACCTATTGCGGGGACTATCAGCCTCTCTACAAGATCAACCCCGGGATCGGGACCATTCCCGTTCCGGCGGAGATCCTTCCTGAAGCGACCTGGCGCTTCGAAGTTTCCCTCCACGACGGAGCGGACGTCGAAGAAGTGCTGGCGGCCCTCTCGTCCAGAGGCATCTTCGTGGAAGAATCCGACATCCACGTCGACGAGTACAACAACTTCATCAGGTTCTACATGGATCCCAAGGGCATAGTCGAGATCGCCAAGATCCCGGGCATCAAGTGGATCAGCGAGTTCGCCTATCCCAGGCTCCTCGCCTCCAGCTCCAGCCCGGCGACGATCCCCATGGTCCTCCAGAACAACGGCACCTTCACCACCTCGACGGCGACCGGCTGGAAACTCTGGAACGCCGGCATCGACGGGAACGCTTCGGGGTCAGCGCAGATCATCTCCATGATGGACACCGGCCTAGACACCAAGATGGAGCATTTCGCCGAGTTCTCATCGGGCAACGCTCCCGCTCCAAGCGCCACCCATAGAAAAGTCCGCGGTTATTACAACGCGGGAGGAGACACCTGCAACGAGATCACTTACAGCGGCGGCCACGGAACCTGGACCTCCCAGCACGCAGCGGGCTCCATCTCCAACATGACCGCCCCGATCGATACTACTCATACCCCCAACACTTACTACGACAACGGCATCGCGAGGGACGCGAAGATCTACTTCCAGGATATCGGGACATCGACCGGAGGGCTTAACATCACCAGCATGTCCGGTTCGATCACCAACGCGATCGGCGTCGGCTCTTACATCCAGAACAACTCGTGGGGAACTTCTACCGCGGACTACAGCGCCGACTCGAGCGCGATAGACAGCACCCTCTTCAGCAACCCCAACATGGTCGTCACCTTTTCGGTGGGAAACGACGGAACCCAGGGAGCGGGATCCATAGGTTCTCCCTCCACCGCAAAGAACTGCATAACCGTCGGCGGCGTGGGCGTCTCTTCCCCCACCAGGCTCTTCATGGACTGTTCCTGGGACGGCACCACGACCTGCGGCGGGACGAACGACCTCGGCTCCTCGACGGGGCCAGTCCTGACATCGCTCAGGGTCAAGCCTGACATCTGCGGGTACATGGCCACGGCCGCTTCAGTAGGCGGAGAGAACATGGCCGGTGAAAACCCGGTAGCGATGTGCCAGGCCGACGCCACCAGGACAATTTACTGGGATTGGAATCAAACGAGCTACTACGGCGGGACATCCTTCGCCGCGCCTCAGGTCGCTGGCCTCGCCGCCCTCGTGAGGGACTACTTCATGGCCGGTTATTACCCCACCGGCACGGCGACCCCCGCCAACGCCTTCACCCCCACAGGCGCGCTGGTAAAGGCGGTCATTCTCGCCTCAGGCGAAAACCTGGACACCACCTCGTATCCCACGACCTCGTTCTCGGTGGCGCGCCGCTACTCGAACGACCAGGGATACGGAAGGGCGAACCTTCCCGCGGTCCTGAAGATCGGCGCGAGCGCCCCATACCTCTGGGCGCACGACGACACCGTGACTGACGGGGGAACGGACACCTTCACCTACACCATCGGGAGCAACTCCCTCCCCATCAGGATAATGATGGTTTACTACGACGCGGCCGGCAACAACCTCGTCGAGAACGTCAACCTCGAAGCCGACATCAACGGCGGCAGCATCTACCGGGGCAACGTCTTCACGACGGGCGGCTGGAGCACCACCGGCGGGACCGCGGACGCCACCAACAACACCGAAGGCATTTTCCTTCCCACCACCGCCTTCTCGGCCGGCCAGACCCTTACCGTCCGGGTTCTCGGCGTCAACGCCCCCGGCGGCCAGAACTACGCCATCGTGGTTTCGGGCGACCTGGCCGAGCAGGGCCAGGGTCCGACCGCCACCATGGACAAGGGCCGCTACGTTTGCGGAGACACCGTCTACGCCACGATAAGCGACACGACCGGAACCCCGACAAACGCCGTTTACCATTCGGACTCGGGCGACCCCCTTCCCGCGACCATTTCGGGCAGCGGGCCCAATTACACTGTCGCCGGCGTGACGACCACCCAGCTCGGCGCCGCTGACGGCGACGAGATCTGGATCACCTTCACCGGCGGAGACGCGGGAAGCTATTCAAGCGCCCACTCCACCCTCGACTGCTCGCCCACGATCGTGATCTCCTCCGTGGACAAGATCAAGGGCGGATGCGACGGCGACGAGTTCATCGACACGAACGAAACCGTCATCGTCAACGTCTGGCTCCAGAACAACGAGACCTACCAGCTCAACATGCCTTTCTACGCCGACCTAGTCGTTGACCCGGCTCATCCGAACCCGGACGTCACGATAGTCAACGGGACGGCTCTCTACGGCGCCCTTCAGCCCGGCGTTCCCGGCAGAGCCACGGAACCGTTCCAGGTGCGCTACACGGGCGCGGGGACCGGCCCGGTGCAGGTCTATTTCAAGGTACAGAACATCCGTTCCATCGACGGGACCTGGACATACAACGCCGCGGCGACCCCGCTTACTTTCACGAGGTACGCCGACGCCAACTGGCAGGCCGGGACTGCGCTGGTCACCGAAAGCTTCGACCTGACCACGTTCCCTCCCACCAACTGGGTTAGGACTTCGCTGAGCGGCACGGGCACATGGGCCAGGAGCACGATCCTTTTCGGTTCCCCGTTGACCCTTACCCCCCACAGCGGAGCCGGACTGGCCGAATTCAACCAGACCCTCTCCGCCACCTCCTCGGCGAGACTCGCTTCGCCTGTTTTCAGCCTTGCCGGTTATACGGGCGGCATGACGACTTTCTACTTCAGCCAGACCGCCTACACGGTGGGCGGCGCATCGGCCTTCCTCACCGTCGAGATATCCACGGACGGCGGCACGACCTACACGCCCCTTCAGACCTTCGATCAGCTGAATGCTTCGGCCGGAACGGGCGCCTGGCTTTACTGCGCCGTTGACCTCAGCGATTACGCAGGCATGTCCAACTTGAGGGTCGGGTTCCGCGGAGATGCCGAAACGGGCATGACCCACGCGATAGACGACGTGTGGATCGGTTCTGCAACCAGGGTCAACGACACCCAGACTTGCGCGGGAGCTCCTGTCCTCACCGTCACCAACTACAACTGGGATTTTGTCGACTCGCAGTGCAACGATTTCCAGGGCGACCCCACCCAGTGGGACAACAGCGAAGCCGGCTGGTCGATAGACGCCGGTGAATCGGGCACGCTTACTTTCTACATCAGCAACAACGGGAACGAGCCGGCTTACGGCGTGCAGGCGACGCTGAGCTGCCCGTCATGCCCCGCAGGAGTGACGATCTGCAAGGACACGGCCGATTACGGCAACATCCCTTACGGAACGGGATACGCTTACGGCCCGGGGACGGACGGGTTCCAGATCGCGGTCGGCACCTCGGTCTCGCCCGGACAGAGCCTCCCCTTCGTTCTGACCGTCACGACCACGAACACTCCCGCCTACAACCCCACGATCAACATCATCCAGGACAGGATCTTCAGCATCAGGACCGGCACGCCCACCAACAACGTCAACGCCTCGTCGACCTGGGAAGCCACGATGGAAGAGCATTTCACCACGGCCCTGACCACGGCCGGCGCGGGCGGAAGGGTCGGATTCACGACGGCCTGGACGCAGAAAGGCGCCGCGATAAGCAACGCTGACGATTCCGACGGCGACGGATACTCCTGCCGCATCACGGTCCAGAGGAACACCACCAACTACGCCAGGCACGCCTGGAGCACGGCCTCGCCCATCCTGGTCAATCACGACATCAACTACTTCTGGGAAGTCAGGCTCGGAGGTGACACCGACGGCCTGTTCAGCTTCGATTACACGCTGGACGGAGGAACGACCTGGGGCAACCTTGCAGGCCCGTGGAACAACGAAGCCAACACCACCTGGTACTACATGACCGACTCCATCTGGTTCGCGATCTACGGCGACACCGGAAGCATGGCGACGGCCAACCAGATGTACAACAACCCCAATTTCGCTCTCCGTTTCCTGTGCACAAACAACGGTTCGGCGGGAAACACCGCAACTTACGACTACGTGGACAACTTCATCCTCGCCTACTACAACTACCAGAACCTCGCCACTTCCTGCACCGGCGTCTGTCTTGGCCCTGAAGCGCCGACCCTCCTCTCGATAATCGACGAATCGGCCTGCTCCCAGGACGGCATCAGGATCTACTACGATGGTTCTTGGGGCGCGACAAGGTACGACCTGGTCAGGGACTCCTCCGTGGTCGTGATCGGCTACACTACGGGAGCGCTTTACAATCCGGGCGATTCCCTCAGCCACAACTATGTAATAAGGGCGGTCAACGGATCGGGTAATGCCGATTCAGGCGCGACGTCCTTCTCGGATCAGGCCCAGTCGGTCATCCCGACCATCACCTGCTCGGGGACCTGCACGACCGGCGACACACTCACGACGGAAGCGGGCATGACCAATTACCAGTGGTACAGGGGCGGCGGCCCGATCGGCGGCGCCAATTCCTACACCTATGTCGCAAACGTGGCCGGAACCTACACGGTTTCCTACGATGCGGGCGCCTGCCCTTCAAACCTCTCGGCCGGCACGGTCGTTTCGGGCGCTTCCTGCACGATGACCGTTGACGTGACCCCGAACGGCACCACCACGGTCTGCGGCGGACAGGACATCGTCTTCACCGCGACGCCCACGGGCGGAACCGCACCCTACACCTACCAGTGGACTGAGAACGGTTCCAATGTTGGCGGCAACAGCAACACCTACACCGCTAACAAGGCTTCCGGCTCCTACACCTACAATTGCAAGGTCACCGATTCGGGCGCGTGCGTCGACATAACCGACGGCACAGCCTCCACCGGAACCTGGACGGCGATCCCCGCTACACCCACGGCGACGAACAACGGCCCGATCTGCGCGGGAAGCACTCTGAACCTCTACACCGACACGGTGAGCGGCGCGACCTACTCCTGGACCGGCCCGAACGGCTTCACCTCGTCGCTCGAAGACCCGAGCATCGCGAGCGCGACGACTGCGGCGACCGGCCTCTATTCGGTCACGGTCACGGTCGACGGCTGCACCTCGGCTGCGGGAACGACGAACGCCACTGTCAACGCTGTCCCCGCTACACCGACGGCGACGAACAACGGCCCGATCTGCGCGGGAAGCACTCTGAACCTCTACACCGACACGGTGAGCGGCGCGACCTACGCCTGGACCGGCCCGAACGGCTTCACTTCGAGCCTCGAAGACCCGAGCATCGCCAGCGCGACGACTGCGGCGACCGGCCTCTACTCGGTCACGGTCACGGTGAGCGGCTGCACCTCGGCTGCGGGAACGACGAACGCCACTGTCAACGCCCTTCCGACGCCTTCGATCAGCGGAGCGAACGCCAACACCTGCCCCGCGGAATACGTCGACCTGACGGCGACGGCGGGAATGGCGACCTACCAGTGGTACCTTGACGGGTCGCCGGTAGGAACGGGCCTTTCCACCTATCAGGCTACGGCTTCCGGTTCCTACACTGTGTTCGTGACCGACGCCAACGGCTGCGGCGGGACATCGGCTCCTCACGTCGTCACGATAACCTCCTGCGGCTGCACGGCCCCGACTCAGGAAGTGATCGAGACGGTGAACGGCAAGATCGGGTTCAACTGGGTTGATACAGACGCGGCTTATTACAGAGTTGTCCGCGGCCTGCAGGCAAACCTGGCGGCCCTGATCACCACCGGAACCGATTTCGCGTGCACGGCTGCTTTCGGAGACATCAACGCTGTTGACATCCAGCTTGACGATCCTCAGGCTGAAACCGGACGCTGCTACTACTACCTGATCCAGGGCTACAACGGCACGGATCCCGACCTCTGCGTCGGACCTGCCGGAGATGCCAGGGTTCTGGGTGTAGCAACGCCGAGATCGATCGAACTCACGAACACCTGCAACTAGGATCTTTCAAATCTACTCTCAAGGGGCCGGGAAACCGGCCCCTTTTTTTATTCTCGGGAGGTTTCGGAGGAAACTTGATTTTTGAGTGCTTCTCCCTTAGAATTTCTCTCAGAGCGGGCGTAGCTCAGTCGGTAGAGCGCGAGCTTCCCAAGCTTGAGGTCGCGGGTTCGAGACCCGTCGCCCGCTCCAATGCATCGAAATTCGAACCCGCGACCGAAGGGGGATAACGGGATATGCCGTGCATTTGGAGATGAGGCTCAAGCGGCCTTGAGACGAATGATGCAAATGCAGGCTAAATACTTCATCCGTGGCGAGTGCTCCTTCGAAGATGGGAATGGGTCCGCAGAGTCCTAGGGGCGGAAAAGCGGGGGTACTTTTTCCCCGGAGGCTTTCAGAAGCTCCCGGGCGTGGGCCTTGGCGGTTTCGGTGACCTTCTCGCCTGCGATCATTCGCGCAAGTTCTTCCTCCCGTGCGTCTCTTCCCTGAAGCACGCGCGCGGCTACATTCGTCCTTCCGCATGCGGTGAGTTTTTCTACAACCATGTGCTGGTCGGCGAAGGCGGCTATCTGGGCGAGGTGGGTGACGCAGATGATCTGTTTTCCTCGGGCGAGCCGGGAGAGGTACCTTCCCACTTTTTCGGCTGGCCTTCCGCCTATCCCGGAATCTATTTCGTCGAAGACGACCGTGTCCGGGCCTCCTCCCGCTCCCGCTGAAGTGAGGATCGCCAGTACGGTCCTGGACATTTCCCCGCCCGAAGCAATTTTCGAAAGCGGTTTGAGCGCTTCCCCCTCATTGGCGGAAAAAAGGAAGTATGCCTCCTCCAACCCTTTTTCCGAAACGTCGGAGGGCTCTGCTACCTTCCTTTCGCTGAATCCGACCTGGAACCTCGCCTTTTCGAGAGCGAGGGGCCTGAGGGCCGACTCGATCCTTCCCCCGAGGAGCGGTGCGGATTCCCTCCTCTTTTGGCTGAGGTCCGCCGCGGCTTCGAGATATTCCCTGAAAGACTCGTCCAGCTCTTTTCGGACGGCCTCGCGGTCGAGAGGCAGGGAGCTCAGTTCCTCCATCTCGGCGCGGGCGCTTTCGAGCCTCGATATAACGTCTCTGAGAAGGGGGCCGTACTTGCGCTTCAGCTTTTCGAGCCGGTAGAGCCGTTCCTCGATTCTCTCCAGCTCCCCAGGTTCGAAGCTCATGTCGGAGGCTTCTCTTTCCGCCTCGTCCCTGATCTCGGCGAGCGGGCTTCTTGTTGCTTCCAGCTCCCTCGCGAGGGCTGACCACTTCGGCCTGTATTCCGACAGTTCCCCGGCTTTTTTCGAAGCCTCTTTCAGAAGCGACAGGACGGAGGTCTCTTCTCCGCCAAGGAGAGCCTTTATGGAAGACAGGTTCTCCATTACGGTGGAAAGGTTCTGCATGACCTTTCTCTTTCCGCCGAGCTCCTCGTCCTCGTTCTCTGCGGGTGCCACCCTCGAGATCTCGTCGATCTCTTCCCTGAGCGTTCCTGTGCGCCGCTCGATCTCTCCGGTCTTTCCCAAGACCAGACGGTACCTGTCGTTCAGCTTCGAGGTCTTTTCGCTCAGCTCGCGGACCTTTTGCGCGGCTGGCCTGACGGTATCCACTGAATCCAGGATCGCGGCGTGGGACGATTCGTCCAGAAGCCTTACGCTCTGGTGCTGTCCGTTGATCTCAAGCAGCCGGGGAGTGAACTCTTTAAGCTGGCCGGCGGAAACGGCGCATCCGTTGATGAAAGCGCTGCTTCTTCCCTTCTTCTCGATCTTTCTCCGGACAGTTACCGAATCGGATACAGAAATACCGATCGAGGCTAGAGCTCCGGAGAACGACGGGTCCAGGCCGGTGAAAGTTCCCTCGATAACCGCGTCTTCGTCCCTCAGCACAACAAGGTCGCTGTCCATCCTGGAACCGAGAAGGGATGAAAGTGCTCCGATCAGGAGGGACTTTCCCGCTCCGGTCTCGCCCGTCAGCAGGACGAGCCCCTTCCGGAATTCGAGCTCCAGAGAGCTGACAAGGGCGAAATTCCTGATACAAAGCCTTTCAAGCATCTATCAGAACCAGCATGGAGAAGAGCAATCTGGCTGGTTTGAGATCCTCCTGACACCGCTTCCGTCGGCCCTCATGATGAAGATCTGGAAGGTACCGAGCCTGTTGGACGAAAATGTGATGTATCTCCCGTCGGGAGACCATGTCGCGGATTCGTTGTCTCCTTCACCGCGGGTCAAATGCGTGACCTCGCCGGTCGACAGGTCTATCGAGGCTATGTTGAATTTCCCGTCGACCATGGTCGTGTAAACGATCTTATCTCCCCTCGGGGACCAGTGGGGCTGGTCGCACCGCTTCGAATCCTGCGGGGTGATCCGTTTGACGTTCGTCCCGTCCCGGTCCATGACGTAGATCTGCGGTGATCCCGACCTGTCAGAAGTGAACGCTATCTTGGTCCCGTCCGGGGACCAGCAGGGAGCGGTATCGATGCCGTAAGAGAAGGAGACCCTGGTGAGGTTCGTCCCGTTGGCGTTCACCGTCCAGATGTCGGGGTTGCCGGACTTCGAAGAGCAGAACGCTATCGTGCTCCCGTCCGGGGAGAACCTGGGGCTGGAGTTCAGTCCTTCTCCTTCGCCGTACAGCTTGGTCCTTTTCCCTGCCCTGTCGAGAAAGAACAGCTCCTGCCTGTCCTTGAGTATCGAGGTGAAGACGATCTTGTCACCCTTCGGGCTGATGTCGGGCGTGACGTTCAGGATACCCATGGCGGTAAGCCTGACAAGATTCTTGCCGTCGTAATCGCAGAGGAATATGTCCTGGGTTTCGCCCAGCTGGGCCGCGAAGAGGACCTGGCTCGTAGGGAACCTGCCCGCCCCGAAGAGGTAATCCAACACGACGGAGGAGAGATTATGGGCAAGGAGCCTCGGCTGGTTGGCAGCGGCCCGGATCCGTTTGCCTGTAACCATCTCCTTTCGCTTGACGTCGTAAAGCCTTCCTTCCAGGGTCAGCACCCTCTCCGATTTCGTCAGCCTCGTGACCAGCAGGTAGTCCGCGTCCATCCCTGTCCAGGCGTCGTAATCAATCTTATCGGAGATCTGGATCCCTTCGTAGAGCGAAGGATCGATCATCCTGAAAAAACCTGAGAAATCCAGGTCGTCGGTGAGAGTGGAATGGACCTCGCCCGATTCCGCGCTGAGGGCGGAGTCGAACTTCGTAGCCGGGATCGCGATCCTGGCCTGCGTGAACCCGCTTTCCTTGATGACGCCCGTTATCTGCTGTTCCTTCGAGCCGGGGGGATCCCCGGCGAAGGAGGAGTTAATGGCGAAAGACATCACAGCCAGTAGGGTGAAAAACATGAACGCGGCTTTCTTCATCAAAGCCTCCCTTCAAGAAGCTCTTTTACCAGTTCTTTCCTTGGGGCCGGGATTATGGAGAAGTTGGCGAGCAGGCCTTTTTCCTTGAGGACGTCCCTGCCTGTCTCGACAGCGGCGTTGACGGCTGCGACCGATCCGGTAACGACCGCGAAGGCTTTTCCTCCCAGCGCCATCGCCAGCCGGATCTCGACAAGGGAGACTTCCGCGCTCTTCACGGCGGCGTCGGCCGCTTCTATAAGCGTCGAGACGTTGAACCCCTCGATGACGCCGAGAGCGGCGACATCCCCGACCGCCTGAGCCTGGCTGATCGCTGGAAATACCTGCTCGTGCAGGTTGGGTATAGTCACCGAGTCGGCGACGCATTCCGCTCCCGCCTCGGCGCCCGCCCTCACCGACGAGATGCAGGCGGCCACGTCGCCCCTCACGAGGACGAGGTATTTCCCCGAGCAGATCGTCCTGCTCATGAGGATCTCGACATCCGCCGCTTTCAGCATCAGGTCGGTGCATTCTATACCCTTCGCGATGGAAGTCAGCTCCAGCAGTCCTATCGAGTTCTTCCGGTCATCCATTTCCGTCATTCCCCTTCTATAAGACCTTCAGGAGGATCCTTTCATTGTCAACTCTTTCTACGACCGCGGGCAGGGGAGAGAACAACCTGCTTCCCAGAGCGCCTTCGGGGATCTCGCCGATCAGCTCCCGCGCTTCGACCTTCTGACCTTTTCTCACGACGGGGACCGCGGGGCTTCCCCTGTGCTGGGACAGCGGGATCGCGAGTTCCTCGGGGCGGAGGTCCTTTTCAATATACCTGTGGGGCCTGACGAACTCCTCCAGGCCCAGGCGCCTCACGAGCATCTTGGTCGGTGTGCGCCTGTATTTGTACATCGGGTTATTTTCCACGTGTCCTTTCAGGGGTCGTTCCCCCGCGCGCAGAAGCTGCTTCTTGCTTTCGACCATGACCCTGAACGGGTCCAGGTCTTCGGGACAGGCGTACAGAGTGCAGAGGGCGCACTCGCAGCAGTAGAGCGCGGACCTGTTCCAGGCAAGCTTTTCGGTTGCCCCCATCGTCACGGAGATCATGGCCCTGTGGGGCTTGACGCCGTGGCCGAGGAGGTCTCGCGGGCACAGGTCTGAACAGCGCATGCACTGGTCGCAGGAATAGGCTATTTTCCTCACAGCTGTTTCTGTCCGTGATTTTTTTACAAGGAGGCTGTGGCCCGACGGCAGGATGACCAGCCCCGAATCGGCTTTCGTCACGGGAAGCCCGAGGTTCCGGATGACCGTCCCCATCATCGGCCCGCCAAGAATGAAACCCTTCCCCTCCGTTCCTATCCGGAGAGCCTGAAGAATGTTCCGCCAGCTCATTCCTATCGGCACTTTTAGGGTCAGTGCTTCGTCCACCTCTCCCGATATGGTGACGAATTTTTCGACGAGAGGCGCGCCCGCCCCCAGGTTGTAAAGTGTTTCCACGTTCTGGACGACCGTCCCAACATCGATGGGGATCCCGCCTCTGGGGATCTGTCTTCCCGTCAGGTCGCGCACCAGCAGGAATTCGTCGCCCGAAGGGTAGGTGTCCCGGAGAAGTCCGATCTCCACGCTTCGGGGAAGCCTGTCCCTCAACATCTTTACGAGGTCGGGGTGTTTGTCCTTGATTCCGATCACTATCCTCTGGGCCCCGACTGCCGAGGCGGCAATCGTCAGGCCCTTCATGAAAAGGTCCGGGAAGTGGCGGAGGATCTCCTCGTCCTTGTAAAGAAGCGGTTCGCATTCCGCAGCGTTGGCGATCATCACGTCGGCTTTTGATGCAAGCTTCACGTGCGTCGGAAAAGCGGCGCCGCCGGCGCCGACGATCCCGTTCTCCCTGGCTGTCCGAACCGCTTCGGTCATCAAACCTCCGGCTTCAAAGTTATCAGGATAGAGGGACAAATTCAAGGGCTCCGAACCTTGACTTGCGGATTCTTTTGAAGCATAATACCTATGGCATTGGAAAGGGGGTCGCTATGAAGCGATTTTTAGTTTTCTTTTTGGTGTGCTTCGCCCTGACGGTCTTTTCGGAAGATGTATATAAGATCGCCCTCAAGGACGGTAGGATAGTGAAATCCGACACCAAGCCGATGGTGAACGGAGACAGGATCTACTTCGAAAGGTTCGGGATGATGCTCTATCTTCCCGTCGACAGTGTCGACCTCAGGAAAACGGAAGAGGGTGGCGAGGAAGTTATCCCCGCCGTCAGCAAGCCTGCCCCCAAAAAAGCCACGAAGAAAATGACCATAACGGACGACGAGCTCGCCGAGATAAAGAAGAGGGCGAGGCTCGCCAACGAGGACGAGATCAGGATCCTTGAAGCTTCCCCGGCCGAGGACGGCGGAGAAGGAGCGGCCGCCGGTTCCGGCGGTATGAACCTCGGCCAGCAGCAGGGCCTCCAGGGTAAGTTGAACAACCTGATGGACAGACGGTCACAGGCCCAGGCACAGGTCAACGATCTGATGAACGAGCTCGGAGCCAAAAGGGACCAGTACGGGTTTGCGACGATGGCCGCCGACAAGGACCGCCTCGAGGGCGAGATCAGGGACGCCGAGACAAGGCTCGGAACGGCGAGATCGCAGCTTTCTTCCCTGGATAACCAGATAACAGCAACCCAGCAGGAGATAGCTTCGACTCCGGTCGTGATCGAGACGAACGTTCCCCGGCAGGTCCCTCCTCCGCCGGCCGCGGTGCAGGAAGAGCAAGCTGAATAGAAAAAACATGTCCTGAAACCAGGACGCTTTTTCAGGCAGAAATCATTCAAGCCCCTCATTTCGAGGGGCTTTTGCTTTTTCGGTCCACTGGCACGGCAATTGCTAGATGATAGACGGAGGTGGAAAATGTTTAGGGTTGAAAAAAATCAGATCTTCCTCTTTTTGGCCCTGGCTGCGTTTTCTTTCTCGATCCTCGCCGGCGATTACGCAGTAGTAAGGCATTTCGACGGCAGGGCTTTCGTCCAGGGTTCGGCATCCGGCGAAAGGGAGTCCCTGACGCTTAATTCCCCCATCTTCGAAGGCGACAACATCTGGCTGACCGAGGGGAACATGGGCATTCTTTTCGGAGACGGAAGCCTGATCTGGCTATCCACCGGATCCCATCTGGAGATAAGCAGGTTCCCGGACCCGGTCGCCGATCCACCGGGCGGAATGAGAGTCCACCTCTGGCGAGGTATTTTGATGCTGGAGGTCCCCGCCAGTCTTCCGGGAGAATCGTCCCATCTCGTAATGACGCCTGCGGCATCCGTCAAATCATTCAGGAAAAGCCTTTCCATTGTTGAGGTGGAGACGGTCGACCGGACCAGGCTCACCGTCCTGGACGGGAGTTCCCTAATCGGAAGCAGCGGACAATACCAGATGGTCGCCCAGGGAGAGATGAGCTACGCCGAATACGGCTATGAACCGATGTCTCCGGCCTCGGTGGGAGCCGGGTATTATCCGGAGATCGCCGATTTCAGGGACCGCAACATATCCCGTCCAGTGAAGAACGGGAGATCGAGGGAATATGTGGACCCGGAGCTTTACCCCTACGCCGACGACCTCGATTATTACGGGTCCTGGCGCAGTGTGCCGGCATACGGACATGTCTGGTTCCCTTCGCCGGCGTACCTCGGGGCCGGATGGAACCCTTATTACAACGGATACTGGCACTACACGCCCTGGGGAACGACCTGGATCTCCTACGAACCGTGGGGTTGGGTCCCTTTTCACTACGGAAGATGGACTTTTGTCATCGGCGTAGGATGGGGGTGGATACCTGATGTTTTCTTCTCTCCGGCCTGGGTCTCCTGGTACTGGGGAGACGGATGGATCGGCTGGTGCCCTCTCGGGTATTACGGTCCCCTGTGGGAGCCCTGCGGATGGTACAGCGTGACCATAAACAACATCTATGTGACAAACGTCACGAAGGTCGTCAATGTCAACAAGCACGGGCCTCCTCCCGGAAAGCCGATAATCCCCGTTTCTAAGCACGGCGCCGATGGCCCCGTAATCAAGAAGCTTCAGCACAAGAACGGAGGAGACATCCTTGTTACGCCCCACGGAGGCTTGAACCTTCAGCCTGCGCAGCTTCGTGATCTTCAATCCAGGAAAATATCGGCGGACGACCTCAAGCGCACTCTGGCAGATCCCCCCGTTTCCACTAGGGACATGAGGATAGCGACCCGGTCCAGCCTCGACAGGCAGGATGACCCGGTCATAGGCAAGAAGCCCGGAACCGCGCCGCCCGCCTCTTCAACGAGGGAGACCCCTTCAGGCCCCAGGGCGAGGGATTCGTGGGACAGGAGCGTCGATACTCCGTCGCGAGTCTCTCCCTCGAGAACCGAGCCGCCGGTTTCGAGCGACACCGGGTCGAGGATCTACCGGGACGACAGAAGCGAACCGTCCTCCCGTGACAGGGAATACCCTTCGCGCGGCCTTCAGAGGAACGATGAGCCGTCACGCGAGTCCCCTCCGGCGAGGGAAGCGCCTTCCCGCGACGTTCCGGTTCAGCGCGAACAGCCTAGGACTACAGATACCCCCAGATCGGACAGGTCCACGGGAAGCGACAGGCACGTGTCTCCTCCGCCCTCTTCATCACAGCCGCCATCTCCGCCCCCTTCATCCTCCGATACCCAATCGAGGCCCTCGAAACAGAAATCCAGCGCCGGCGAATCCTCCGGATCAGGAACGAAGGCGGCGGCGAGCTCTAGGACCTCCGGAGGCGGCAAAACCAAGTCAACCGCGAGTTCTTCTTCCGGGTCGGGTTCTTCTTCGTCGGAATCCAGGAAGAAGCAGAAATAGACAGAGTTTAATCCTCTCCTTTTCCTAGTCTCTCGGGGCGGCTCAGACCGCCCCCCTTTTTTTATCGGGTGCGCACGGGATTGTACAAGCCGTCCCTCTCGAGGGGCAGCCTGCCGGACCTCTCGATCAGCGACCTGACATCGTCCTTTGTCAATCCCATGGGGGTGTCGGCGCCTCCCTCGTGACCGATCCTCTCTTCGTGAACGGTGCCTTCGACATCGTCCGCGCCGAACCACTGGCATAACTCGGCGATCTTCAATCCCGACATCACCCAGTGGACCTTGATGTGGGGGATGTTGTCCAGGATAAGCCTCGAAACGGAGTAAACCCTCAGCTGTTCGCAGGGCCCGGCCGCCCTTATCCCCGAAAAACAGGTGTTCCCTTTCTGGAAAAGAAGGGGGATGAAGGCCATGAATCCCCCGGTCCTGTCCTGGAGGTCCCTGAGCCTCACGAGGTGGTCGATCCTGTCCTCATCCGTTTCCCCAACGCCGTAGAGCATCGTGGCGTTGGTGGGTATCCCGGACTCGTGCGCCATCCCTGCGAGTTCCAGCCATCTCTCGCCGCTGATCTTTTCCGGGCAGAGCTTCTCTCTGATGTCTTCCCCGAAAAGCTCCGCTCCTCCTCCCGGGAAAGCCGACACCCCGGCCTCTTTAAGCAAAGCCATTACCTCTTCGGGAGGCTTGCCGGACATTTTTGAGAAATGGTCGATCTCGACAAGCGTGAAAGCCTTTACGGTCGAAAGGGGCATAGCGGCCTTAAGTTCCCTTATTACGGCGAGAGCGTCGCAGAGGCTGAAAAGCGGGTCGAGGGCGCCCGTGATATGGATCTCCGCAGGGCCGGTCCTTCCCGCTTCGAGAGCCTTGTCCACGATCTGTCGGGAGGAGAGCCTTTCCGACCCGGGTTCGCCCTCGTTCCTGCGGAATGCGCAGAACGAGCACCTGTTCCTGCAGATGTTGCTGAAGTTTATGTGCCTGTTGACCGAGAAAGTGGTGGCCTTCCCGTGCAGCTTCTCTCTCATGAAGTTGGCCAGCAGGCCCGGGAAGGCTATGCCCGGGGTTCTCAGGAGATGAAGGCCGTCTTCGGTGGTGAGCCTCGCCCCGTTCAAGACCTTTTCGGCGATCTCTCCCAGGCGCCTGTCCGGGGGCCTGATGCCGGCTATCTTTGCGTGGCGGTCCAAGGCGTTATCCGGCTACGGCTCCGGCGTACTCCACCGCTTTCCTCTCCCTGATTATGGTGACCCTGACCTTGCCGGGATAATCGAGGTCTTCCTGGATCTTCTTGGCGATCTCTCCCGCGAGGAAGGGGAGGTGCATGTCGGAGACTTGATCAGCGTTCACGATCACCCTGATCTCCCTGCCGGCCTGAATGGCGAAGGAATGCTCGACTCCCTCGAAGGAGTTGGCGATCGATTCCAGGGTCTCGATCCTCTTGAAATAATCGGTGATCGAGGCGCGCCTCGCCCCGGGCCTCGACCCGGAGATCGCATCCGCGACGGCTACCAGGATCGATATCGGATGGATCACCTCGACGTCCTCGTGGTGGCTTTCGATCGCATTGACGACGACCTCGTGCTCGTTGAACTTCCTCGCAGCCTCGCTTCCCAGCTCGGGATGCGTCCCTTCCCTCACGACGTCGATGGCCTTGCCGAGGTCGTGCAGGAGCCCTGCCCTCCTCGCCAGCTTGATGTCCAGGCCGAGTTCCGCGGCCATGTTCCCGCAAAGCTCCGCGACCTCTATCGAGTGGTTGAGGACGTTCTGACCGTAGCTGGTCCTGTACTTCAGCTGCCCGATCAGCTTGACTATCTCGGGGTTCGGGAGCTCCAGGCCGAGCCTCCTGAAAGCGTCCTCTCCCGCGGTGATGACTTCCTTCTGGATCTTCTTTTTGGTCTTCCCGACGAACTCCTGGATCTTCTTGGGGTGGATCTTTCCCGACTGTATGAGCCTTTCGAGGCTTTGCCTGGCTATCTCCCTCGCCACCGGGTTGAAAGCCGAGAGCACGAGCGTCATCGGGTCCTCGTTGTTGATGAGGAGCTGCACGCCCGTCTCTTCCTCGAAGACCTTGATGTTCCTTCCCTCGTGGCCGATTATCCTTCCCTTCAAGCCTTCGTCGGAGAGCTTGAACTGGCTCGTGGTCCTTTCCGCGACCTGTTCGATGCCGACCCTCTCGATGGCGAGTGTTATTATTTTCTGAGCCTCGATCTCGGCCGTCTTCTGGGCGTCCTCCTTGATCTGCCTGATCAGAGCGGCGGCCTCGAACTCGGCCTGTTTCCTGAGGTTCTCGACAAGGTTCTTACGCGCCTCGTCCTGGGTCATGTCCGCGACCTTCTCGAGCTTCCCGAGGTATTCGGAGACGGCGTCCCCGAGTTCCCTCTTCTTCTCGTCGATCTCCGAGTTCCTTGCTTCTATCTCGGCCATCCTGGTTTCCAGTCCTGTCTCCCTGACCTTGATCTCGCGTTCGACCCCCTGGAGCTTCGCATCCCGTCGGTTCATCGCCCGTTCGATGTTCTTCACCGAATCGAGCCGTTTCATGTATTCCTCTTCGCGCTCGTTATGCTCCTTGAGCCATTCCTCCCTCGCCTTGGTAAGCTCCAGCCTGCGGTGCTGCTCAGCTTCGCGCTTGCTGTCCTCCACGATCGTCGAGGCCAGCCTCCTGGCGCCGGAAAGGCTCTTCTTCCCTATGAGGAAAGAAACGAAAAACCCCAGCGCGAAGGCGAGGGCTATCGCCGATATTCCCACGAGCGTATAAAAAAGAACGCTGTTCTCCATATATCCTCCTGTTCCCCCTAGATGTAAACAACCGCGGGGAGCTTTGCTTCCGTCTCAATTATTTTTCTTATCTCTTCGAGTCTTCGTTTCGTCACCGGCAGAAGCCTTCCGTCAGCGGGGATCCTGTCGAGAGTGTAGATCTGAACCCCTTTGGGCCGGATCCTCTTCAGCGCCGCGATGTACGGCGGAAGAGCATCGTCGCCGGAGTTGTCGACAGCCCCGCGCGTGAACATGGACTGGATCGTGGCGCGGCCTCCGAGTTTCACGAGCCCCTCGATTATCTTCTCAAGAGCGATTTTCCCCGAAGGGCGGTTCATCATTTCGAACATCCCCTCGCTCCCGGCGTCGAGTTTCATGAAAGGTTCATCTATCTTTTCGAGGGCTCCGAGGATCCGTTCATCTGCGATGGTGGTGGAGTTCGACAGGCAGGCGGTCTTCGCGCCGGGGGCGAGCGAGTCCCGAAGCTTAGAGACCATGACGACTATCTCGGGGAAATCGGGATGGAGGGTAGGCTCGCCGTTCCCGCTGAAGGTGATGTTGTCGATCCGGATCCTTTTCGCGGACGCCGCCGTCAGCGCCTCCTTTACCCGGGCCGCTATTTCCGCTGCCGCGGGAAGAAGCTCCCTGAACCTCTCTCCGTCGGACGAAGGGAGTCCGGTCCAGGAATACTGGCAGTAGGAGCAGTTGAGCGAACAGAACTTGATCTCGGCGGGGGAGATGTTGACCCCGAGCGAGTTCCCGAGCCTCCTGGACCTGACGGGGCCGTAAATTATGCCTTTCTGAAGAGGAAGGAGCTCTCCCTTCACGGCTGGTCCCTCCTTCGGGCCGCCGATCCCCCGACGAAAGGGTTTCCGCCCATCTCCCTGCCGATGGTGGTTTCCGGTCCGTGGCCCGGGTGGACTAAAGTTTCGGGCGGCAGGGCGAAAAGCTTCGTCCTTATCGAGTCGACCAGCGAATCGAGATCCCCGCCCTCGAGGTCGGTCCTGCCTATGCTGCCTTCGAACAGGGAATCTCCCGAAAAAAGGTCGCCTTCGGTATAAAAGGAAACTCCTCCGGGAGTGTGGCCGGGCGTCTCCAGAACCATTATCTTGCCGGATCCCAGGATAAGCTCGTCCCCCTCTTTCAGGAATCCGTCGGGGGGCGGGGAGGGATCCATTTCGAGGCCGAACATTTCGGCGTGGGCGGCCCCTCTTTTCAGAAGCCCGAGGTCCGCCTTGTGGATGAAGACGCCCGCGCCGGAGAACTTCTTCATGAGGGCGTTGCCCGCTATGTGGTCGAAATGGCCGTGAGTGTTAAGTATTTTCGTAACGCGAAGATCGCTCCTCGCCGCGAAGGAGGCCATCAATTCAGCGTCCATAGGAGGATCGACAGCGAAGGCTTCTTTCGAGTCTTCGTCCCAGATAAGGTACCCGTTGTTCGCCAGCGGCCCGAGGCAGAAAGCCTTTATATTCAAACTCAAAACATATCCTCCGAAAGGGCGCGAACACGCCGGAAACCATTGTACCATAACATCGGCTCCAAAGTACCGCTCGCTTCAGGCTCTTTCAATAAGCCCGGAAATGTGTTACAAAGGCTCACTGAGGAACTTTAAGGGGCTCTTGATGTACATAGACCTGCACAACCATCTTCTTCCGGGAGTCGACGACGGCGCGGCGAAGATAAGCCAGACGCTGAGGGGGTTGGAGACCGCGGTGAATGAGAATGTGGGGGTGCTGTGTTTCACGCCTCACATATGGGAAGGCAGGTTCCCGAACGAGCCGGGGAAACTCAGGGAGGTCTTCGAAAGGGTGAAGGAGGCGGCGGCTTCTCTTCCCATCGAGCTTCACCTCGGCTCGGAGGTCTTCTATTCGAACGGCCTGGCAGAGGAGCACATGAAAGGGGCGTACATCCCCATAGGGAAGAAGAAGCGCTTCCTTCTGGTCGAGCTTTCAACTTCCGTCATGCCCAGGGGCGTCGCGAACGGCCTCTACCGCCTCATGCTTCAGGGGGTGGAACCGGTGCTGGCGCATCCTGAAAGGTATCTCTACGTCCAGAAGGACCCCAAGTGCCTTTTAGAACTTGCACAGGCGCAGGTCCCCATGCAGGTGACCACCCAGTCCGTCACGGGAGCCTTCGGCAGCGCGGCTCAAAAAGCGGCAATGAAGCTCCTGGACCTTGGCTTAATTTCTTTCATCGCCTCGGACGCGCACAATCCTGAAACCAGGCCTTTCGTGTTCAGAGAGGCCGTCAGGATCATCAACAGGAAGTACGGCCATACGACTGCCAGGCTTCTGGCAATAGACAATCCGAGGAGAGTCCTTGAAGGGGATAACCTCCTGCCTGTGCCGGGAAAAGGCGGGAAGAGATCCGCTTTTCAATGAACACCTATGAAATGCTGGTTGATTTCTTCGAGAACAACAGGGGGACCTGGATATCCGCCAAGCGGCTTTCGGAAGAGACCGGAGCCGCAGAGGAATCGGAAGTCGCAGCCGCTCTCGGCCGCCTGGCGCTTTCGGGATACATCGTAAACAAGAGAAAAAATTACCTGAGGGAAAAGGGCGGAAAATTCCTTGTCGGAACTTTTTCTTCAATCAAGGGTGGCGGCGGTTTCGTTGTCCCAGCCCGCGGAGAAAGGGAAGATGTCTTTGTTCCTTCTTCGGAAGCTGGAGGAGCCATGAACGGCGACCTCGTCATCTGCGAGTCTTCCGCCAGACGGGGCAAAGCCGAAGGCTCCATCATGCTCGTGGTGAGAAGGAGAACGAACCGCGTCGCGGGGATAATTTCCGACGGCTACCTACTGCCTTTCGGCGGAGCTTCTCCCGTCGCCCTTGACAGGACAACGGCCCCCAACTCCGGGGTCGCGGTAGCAGAACTCGGGGAACGCGCGGACGGCGAACTGAAGGCGGAAAAAGTCGAGCCTGTCGGAGACCCCTTCGATGTCCTCACGCCGATAAAAACTGTCGAGATCAGCTTCGGCCTCGCAAGGCCGTTCTCCAGAGAGGCGGAAAATGAAGCGGGGCGTTTCGGGGATACGGTCAAAAAGGAGTGGACGGAGGGAAGGAGGGACTTCCGCGACTTGCCCACCGTCACCATCGACCCTTCCGACGCGAAGGATTTCGACGACGCTATATCGGTCCGCAGGAACGATGACGGGGGCTGGAGCCTTTTCGTCCACATAGCGGACGTTTCATTCTTCGTAAAGGAGGAGGGGAGCCTTGACCTGGAAGCAAGGACGAGGGGCAATTCGGTCTATCTTCCCGGAAAAGTCTACCCGATGCTCCCGGCGGCCCTCTCGGACGGCCTCTGCTCGCTGAACGAAAATGAAGACAGGCTCTGTCTCACCTGCGAGATGTCGATAGACCCGTCGGGAACCGTCAAGAGAGCGATGTTCTTCGAGAGCGTCATCAGGTCGGCGAAAAGGCTCAGCTACGAAGAAGCAGAGGAGATCATAGAAGGGAAAAGAGACCATCCCGAAGAGATCTCCGAGATCGTCCTTGAAGGCCATAGGCTGGCCGAGCTTCTTTCCCGGAAAAGATCCGAAAGGGGTTCGCTCGATTTCGATCTGCCGGAGCCTTTCCTTCAGCTCGGACCTGAAGGCGCCCTCGAGAGGATCCTGCCGCTCCCGAGGCTGAAAAGCCACAGGCTCATTGAGGAGTTCATGCTCCTCGCCAACGCCTCCGCCGCGGAATTCCTGAAGAAGAAAAAGAGGCGCTTCATTTACAGGATCCACGAGGAGCCCGACGAGGAGAAGCTGAAGTCGATAATTCCTCTTCTTAACAATCTCTCTCTCGGCGCGTCGTTCGGGAGGAAAGCGGGGAGCGTCGAGATCTTGAGGAGAGCGATCCTCGCGGCGAAGGGAAAGCCTTTCGAGAGGCTCGTTTCGTACCAGGTACTTAGAGCGATGATGCGGGCGCGGTACAGCGAGGAGGAGGCGGGGCACTACGGCCTCGCGCTGACGCGGTACTGCCATTTCACCAGTCCGATAAGACGCTATCCCGACCTTGTCGTCCACCGAGCGGTTAAGGAAGCCCTCGCCGGAACGGCACAGAGGGACCGGGACCTCGCGGCCATCGCCGCGCACTCGTCTGAGACAGAGAGATTGGCCGACGAAGCCGAGCGCGAAGCGGTCGAGTGGATAACCCTGATATATCTGAAGAAACGGCTCGGCGACGACTTCAGCGCGATGATAACGGGATTCACGAAATTCGGCGTCAGGATAGAACTGACAGAGGAGCTCATCGAAGGTGTATGCCCGTTCTCCTTCATGGAGGGCGACCATTTCGTCGTCGACAAGAGCGGGTTCTGGGCAAGGGGAAAATACACGTCGAGGACACTCAAGGTCGGTCAGATCGTTTCCGTCAAGCTCGCCAAGATAGACCTCTTCAACAGGGAAGCCCAGTTCGCGATGTGATGGCTCCCGCGGCTCGATACAACATGGGTTTGACAATTCACGATCAAAAATGTAAGTTGTTACCTGTGCCGAAGTGGCGGAACAGGCAGACGCAGCGGACTCAAAATCCGCCGGGCGCAAGCTCATGGGGGTTCGATTCCCCCCTTCGGCACCAAGTCGGCCTTCGGCCTTCCAAAGAAGAGGGCTCTGCCCTCCCCTTAGACACTTCGCTCGCAAGCTCGCTCCGCTGAATCCCTCCCGTATAGGAATGCGCCTTAGCGCGAAGTAAATTCGACGCACGGCGCAATACTTTTTTTACCGAAGGATCAGGGTGCGGATAGGCCACGGTGGAACTTCAGAGAGCGCTTGGGCGCAATTCAAAATTGAAAATTGAAAAGTGAAAATTGAAAATTGAAAAATTATGGAATCCTTTTCCCTATGGAACTTCAGCTCTCTGCGGTTAATTTCGCTGTCTTCTCTTTCAAGCAAATACGCTTCCTTCCTCGCTTGCCAACTTCCTAGCTTCCCGGCTTTTAAAACTTCTGCCTTCCCACTTCTAACTTCTTATCAGGCTTCACAACTTCCCGCACCGAAGTTGTCGATAAGGGAAGTAACCGATGAACAGGTACGATAGAGAATCGTTATGATGAAAAAGAGCGGAGGGTAAGCCGCCCTTTTTCATGCCGTCGCTGATCCTACTTGTAATGTTTCTCGAAATATTTCATGGAGCCTTCGGGATCGGCCTTCATCGTGTCGTCGCCCGGCTTCCAGTTCGCGGGGCAGACCTCTCCCGTCTTCTTGACGGTCCGGATAGCCTGCACAAGCCTGAGGACCTCGTCCACGTTCCTTCCTATGCCGAGGTTGTTGATCGTCGCGTGCTGGATGATCCCCTCGTCGTCGATGATGAAAAGGCCTCTCAAAGCGACGCCACCGCCTTCAAGAAGAACGCCGTAGTCGGAGGCAAGGGTCTTGTTCAGGTCGGACAGGTGGGGGAAAGGCAGTTTACCCAGGCCGCCCTGTTTCCTCGGAGCCTGCTGCCATGCGAGGTGGACGAACTTGCTGTCAACGGAGGCCGCCATGACCTCGGCGTTGAGCTTTTTGAACTCTTCGTGTTTTTCGGCGAAGGCTATTATCTCCGTGGGGCAGACGAAAGTGTAGTCGAGGGGGTAGAAGAAAAGGACGACATATTTTCCCGCGTAGTCGGCCAGTCTCACGTTCTTGAACTGTCCGTCGATCACCGCTTCGAGGCTGAAATCGGGCGCTTTCTTTCCAACTAATGACATTCGGACCTCCTTATAGAGAGAACCGGATTAACAGAATATTTTCCTTAATTATTCCGATTGAAAAACAGGCGGAATGAAAAAAAGGGACGGCGGACCGTCCCTTTCAGCGTTTCCGTTTAGATTGGGTTTTACCTCGTGTAGTTGAACTCGTTGGAAACCTTGCCGTCCGGGTTCTTGACGGTGACCTTTACAGTGACGCCTTTGGGACACATGGCTTTCAAGGCGGCTCCTTTTTTTGCGATGAGGAAGCTGTAGCTCTTGAATTTGGTCTGAGGGACCACGACTCCGTTGATCAGCACTTGGGCGCCGCTCTCGAACCCGTTCCCTATAACTTTCAGCCTGAACGGGCTTGGAGCCTTGGAAACGCTTGTAACCACTGGCCCCGATGCGCTTGCGACGGTGACCGAACCTGTCTTTGAGCAGGTCACACCGTCTACCGTGACTGTCAGCGACCAGCCGTAACTGCCTGCCTGGGAGAAGACATGGACGGGGTTCTGCTCGACCGACGTTGTTCCGTCGCCGAAGTTCCAGAGATAAGATGTCGCACCGGAGCAGTTCGTCGGTGTGACGACCGAAGTGAAACTCACACTGAGCGGCGCATTGCCGCTCGATGGAGAAGCGGAGGCCTCACAGGTGACAGAACAGCTTCCAGGTTCGGTCACCGTTATCGTGGCCGTTTTCGTGCAGTCGGTCTCGTCGGCTGTTGCAGTCAAAGTGCAGGTGTAGGTGCCGGGGGTCGTGTACGTGTGCGTGCCGGTCTGATCTGTCGAAGTGGATTCGTCCCCGAAATCCCAGGAGTATGTCACTTCGGAAGAACAGCCCGTCGCGGTGGAAGATGCCGAATAATCAACGGCGAGAGGGGCGTAACCTGACGTGGCGGAAAGGACCGCTTCGCAGGAGACGACGCATCCTCCCACTGTGATTGTCCCGCTCTGGGAGCATGTCCGGCCGCCCCATGTCACGGTGAGGCTCCAGTCGTAGCTTCCGTCGTTCTCGTAAGTGTGGGCGGGATTCTGCGATGTCGAAGAGCCACCGTCGCCGAAGGTCCAGGCGAATGAAGGGGAGCCGCTGCAGCCGGACCCGTCCGCCGTTGCCGAAAAATCTACTTCAAGAGGTTTCGCACCCGATTCAGGTGTTGCGGATGCAGTGCACGTGAAGCTGCAACCGCTCGAGACGATATCTGCGATGTCGAGCCTCGATGAGGGCCACGAACCATCCTCCCCGGCTGTCGAGTAGAACCTTGTCCCGATGACCGCCGTGTTGTGGTTGATCTTGCCGAATGGACGGGGGATCAGTGAGAACGTCCCGCTCTGCGTGTCATAGATTTGAACTAGGCTGAGCGGGCCTCCTCCGAAGCCTCCCAGCTTCGTGCTGTAAAAAATGTAGTAGCCGGAATCCACCAGGACGCTGGTGCCGTAGGAGACAGCGGAAGGGCCGTAAACGGGATACGGGATCGCAGGCCCCTGGGTGAAGGACGAGGCGCCGGGATCGAAGATGAGGACGTTCTTGTTCATGAAGTCCGGGCCGGCCAGCGTCGAGCCTCCGAAAATGTAGATGCGATCGCCCACCGTAGACGCCGCAGCTTGTTCGATGGCGAAAGGAAGGTCGGGGCCGGCGGAGAAAGTCCCGCTGGAAATGTCGAAGACGCGGGTTTTGACGCTGAGGGAATTCTCGTCCGAAGGTACCGTCCTTCCGCCGAAAAGGTAAAGGCTGCCGTTGTAAACCGCTCCTGCGGAGAATATTGCCGGATAAGGATCATGGCCTGAGGCGAGGGAAAAGCTGTCGGCCGAAGGATCGTAAATAGAAACAGTGTTCAGGACATTGGCGTTGCCGTCCATTCCCCCCGCGATCACGAGTTTTCCGTCGTGTTCGCCGAAGGCGGAATAGGTCCTGGGCTGGGGATCCGTGCCATCTTTGAGAGTCCACGCGTTGCCCGCCGGTGCGTATGAATGGACCGCGCCGGTGAGGGGAAGGAAAAAGCCTCCGTCGGCGCACACGAAATTCCCGCTGACGGCTGCTCCAGCTCCTCCGGCGTTGTAAACCTCGTTTCCTCCCTCGTTCATCGGAGAGTTCGGCTGGTACCAGCTGTTGCCGGTTATGTTGAAGACATCGACAACGGCGACTCCCGCGCCGGAGACCAGGCAGAGTTTTCCCGAGACCACGGCGGCGCAGTTGTTGAACCTGCTGAGAGGCCCCGGGAGTATCGGCAGAGTGCCTGACATGAACATGTGGCTTTCAGTATTGAAAATCTGGATGTCGGGAAAGGGAAGTTCGTATCCCGAATAGAAGATTCCGCCCACAAGATAGACGAGACCCGTCGAGGGATCCATCGCGGCCCCGAAATTACTGACAGGGAATGGCATCGAGTAGGTGTCGGATTCCCACGCGCCGCTTGAGGCGTTCATCGAATAAGCTTTCCCGAGGTAGCTCGCCGCGGAGGGCGTGTCGCTTATCAGCCCGCCGATATAGTAAATGACGTTTTCCGATGCCGAGAAAACAGCGGTTCCGTAGGCAGCCGAGAACGGTGCCGCGGAAAAGGAGGACCAGGACCCGGTTCCCGGGTCGAACTCATATACGGTTCCGTTGAACGAAGAACCGGTTTTTCCGCCCAGGAGATAAATGTGCCCGTTGGCGGAAACGGCCGAATGTCCCCTCAGCGCCGCCGGGAGGGGAGCGGCGGTTGTCCAGCTGTCGGATGAGGGATCGTAGACCTCGCAAGCCGTCTGGGAGACCGAAGACCCGCTCTGGAGTTTCGCGCCTCCGAAGACATAGATCTTCCCCCCTGCCTCCGCAGCAGATGAGAAATACCTTGCGGTCGGCATGTCAGCCCCCGTTGTCCAGGAGTCTGAAGCGGGGTCGTAGATAAGGGTGCCGTTCTGCTCCGCGTCGTAAACCAGCCCTCCGAAGAGGTAGACCTTCTGGTTGTAAACGGCCGAAGAGGCGGCTTCCACGCTTTTAGGGGGGAGCGATCTCGTCCCGGTCCATGTCAGAGACGTTACCGCCGCTGCCGTTGCGGCGGGCAACATAAGTATAAGAATGAGAATTGACAGCATCCTGGATTTCATATCCGTCCTCCAAAAAAGAAAGTAGGATACCATAAAAAAAGGGGCGGATTTAACCGCCCCTTCTATGTTAAATGGTGTGTGATTTTACCTGGTGTAGGTGTATGCAGCGGAAACGCCGCCGTCCGGGTTCACGACCGTTACCTGGACTGCCACTCCCTTGGGGACGTATGCCTTGAGGGCCGCGCCCTTCTTGGCCACGACCTTCGTGGAGCTTTTGAAGGTGGTGGTGGGGACGGGGTTGCCGTTGATGTGAACGATGCATCCGCTCTGGAAGTTGCTTCCCATAACGATCAGGCGGAACGGGCTGGCGGCTTTTGAAACTCTGGAGATGGTCGGAGGCGTCACGCCGCCGACGACAACCGTGCCCGTCTTGGAGCACTGCTCGCCGTCAACGCTGACGGTGAGAGTCCAGTCGTAGGAACCCGCTGCGGTGTAGGCATGGGTGGGGTTCTGTTCGGTGGAGGTCCCGCCGTCGCCGAAGGTCCAGGCGTAGGTCGGGGTTCCCGTGCAGTTGGTCGCGGTTGCCGTGCCGGTGAAGGCGACGTTGAGAGCGGTGGCGGTGGCGGTGGCGTCGCAGGTTACCGTGCACTGGGCGGCGCCGCCGACGGTGACCGTGCCGGACTTCGTGCAGGTCTTGTTGTCGACCGTGGCCGTCATGCTCCAGTTGTAGGTGCCGTCAGCCTGGTAAGTGTGCGAGGGGCTCTGTTCGGTGGAATTTCCGCCGTCGCCGAATGTCCAGGCGTAGGTCGGAGTGCCGGTGCAGTTGGTAGCGGTAGCTGAACCGGTGAAGTTGACCGTCAGCGGGGCCTGGCCCGATGTGGGGTTGGCGGTAGCAGTGCATGTCACCGTGCAGACGGGCGCGCCGCCAAAATTGGCGATGTCGAGACGGGTGACCGGCCAGTCGGGATCCTCACCGGCAGTTGAATAATAATTGCCGCCGATCACGGCCGAACACTGCCTCATCTTGCCGAAGGGGCGCTGGGCTTCCGTCTTGAACGCGCCGGCTGAGGGATCGAAGACCTGCATGCTTCCGAGCATTCCGCCGGAGAGTCCGCCGAGGATGTCGTTGTACCAGAGGTTATAGCCGGAGTCCACGAGGATGTAATTGCCGTAGGGGAAAGCGATCGCGCCGTAGGCCTGATTGTACTGGCTCTGCGACGGGCCCGTTGTCCAGGAGTTGGCTGAGGGGTCGTAGATGTATACCTTTTCGTTGATGTAATCGGATTCCACGTTGTCGATTCCGCCGAAGAGGTAGATCTTGTTGTTGTAAGCCGCCGCCGCTGCCTGTTCGATCGCGACGGGCATGTCGGCCCCTGTGGACCATGCGCCGCTGTTGAGGTCGAGGATGCTGACCTTCTTGCTGAGGGTCTCAGCGTCCGAAGGGTCCGGCCTTCCGCCAATCACGTAAAGCTTGTCGTTGAGGACCACGCTTGTTTCGAAAATGCTGAGGTTGGGATTCGAGTTCGCGTAAGCAGTGAATGTGTCGGCGAGAGGATCGTAAACGGTCGCGGTGGCAACAACGCTCCCATCCTCGACCATTCCGCCATATACGACAACCTTGTCGTTCCACTGGCCGCCGGTCGCGTACATCCTGGGCGCCGGGTCGGTCCCGTTCTTCTTCGCCCACGTGTTGGAGCCGGGATCGTACGCGTAAACCGAGCCCGTGAGGGGCACATAGAATCCTCCATCGACGACATAGAACTTGCCGTTGATCGCGCCGCTGACTCCGCCGGAGATGTAGGCGTAGCTGCTTCCGTCGTTGATCGGGAAGTTGGGCTCGTAGAACTCGCCCGTGTCTGGGTTGCCTGAATCGATGAGAGCGTTACCGTCGCCGCCGAGGATGTAGAGAGTCCCGTTGGCGAACGCGGCGTTGCAGTTCTCTCGGTTCCACGGGCTGGGGTGGTAGAGCCCTTCATTGTCGAAGGTCTTCGACGCGGTGTAGAAAACCTGCGTGTAAGGATAAGAGACGGTCGCTGAAGAGCCCGAGTCCCACATGGAACCGCCAACGATGTAAACCTGGGAGCCGTCGGCGTTCGTGGCGAGGCCGTAGTACGCGGTCTTGTCAGGCATGGCCGTTCCAGCGTCCCAGGAGCCCGAGCTTAGGCTGAAGACGAAGACTTTGCCGATGAAATTGGAGGCCGAGTCGGTGCTGCTTTTAACTCCGCCGGTATAGACGATCGAGTTGGCCGAAGAAGAATAAACCGCGCCGCCGTAAGCTGACTTTGCGGGAAGCTTGGTCCCGTTGGCCCAGCTGTTGGCTGTCGGGTCGTAAATGGTAACGGTATCGCTGTACGCGCCCGTGTTGCCGCCCAGGACATAGATCTTTCCGTTCGCCGTGCAGGCCGCGTGGCCGCGGATCGCGTTGGGCATCTTCGTCTTGCTTGTCCAGGTGTTGGTGGCCGGGTCGTAGCACTCGTTGGCATCCACGGGGTTGAGGGAGGCGACGAGCTGCCTTCCGCCCATGACATAGATCTTTCCGTCAACTTCCGCGGCAGTGCAGAGATACCTTGGGGTGGGCATGTTCGCGCCCTTAGTCCACGTGTCGGAAGAGGGGTCATAGATATAGGTCGTGTTCGTCTCCGCGTCGTTGGCGTTCCCGCCGAACACGTAAACCTTGCCGTTGTAGGTACAGACGGCCGACCAGTACATTGCCTGGGGCATTAGGGCATTGACCCCGATCCACTGAGGCGTTACCTGCGCGAAGGCGGACATCGAGCCCGCGATCAGAGCGCAGAGGATCACGAAAACCATCTTGCCGATCACTCTCTTCATTCGTTTCCTCCTTTCAAATTAGTTACCTCACGAAAAATGATTTTAGAACCTTGAAGAGATGATGTCAAGTAAAAGGGACCATCACGTCCCGAAGAAGCATTCTTTTTCGAGCGATCTGTGACGGCCTCCGGCCGGCCAGTTACTTCCTGGTCCGCGCCTCAGGGCCTCCTGCGGGGGGGCTTGCAAAGCCTCGAAAAAAATGTTATTATCCCCAAGCTTGATTTCCGAAAGGAATCAAGTGCCGATGTAACTCAATGGTAGAGTAGCGGATTTGTAATCCGTTAGTTGGAGGTTCAAGTCCTCTCATCGGCTCCAGGTCACAAAGACAGGATCCGGGATTTTTTCCCTAATACTCCAGGTGGAGGGGTTCCCGAGTGGCCAAAGGGAGCAGACTGTAAATCTGCCGGCCAAGCGCCTACGAAGGTTCGACTCCTTCCCCCTCCACCACTAAAAAACTTGTGACGGGGCCGTTTAAGCCCCTGATGATTTGGAGGAATAGAGTGCCGGTTTCTTTTTGCGGGTGTAGCTCAGTTGGTAGAGCATCAGCCTTCCAAGCTGAGGGTCGCGGGTCCGAATCCCGTCGCCCGCTCCATTTCTGCGCCCCCGAGGGGATGAGGGACCGCGACCTCAGGGGAGCCGGCGAGGGGAAGAATCCCCTTCGCCACCAGAGCTTCTTCGAAGTCGGGAAGGGGTTCGCGGGGAAACCGGAAGGTTGCTCCGCGGGAGAAGCCCCGCTTCGACGGAGGGGGTCCGAATCCCGTCGCCCGCTCCATTTCTGCGCCTCCGAGGGGATGAGGGACCGCGACCTCAGGGGAGCCGGCGAGGGGAAGAATCCCCTTTGCCACCATATTGATCGCATGTTTTTCGAAAAAGCCCGCGTAGCTCAGTCGGTAGAGCGCGTCCTTGGTAAGGACGAGGTCACCAGTTCAATTCTGGTCGCGGGCTCCATTGAAACTCGTGAGAAGGAATCGGTCTGAGATGGCGAAAGAACTTACTATCGCAGTTATCGGTCACGTCGACCATGGTAAAAGTTCTCTTCTGGCCGCGATGAGCAGCTCTTTTTCCAAGATCGGCCTGACAACCATGGTCCCCTACGAGCAGATCGACCTCGCGGCTTCGGGGAACAGCGGGCCGGGGCTCAAGCTGAACAGGGCGGAGCTAAAGATCGCCGGCAAGAACAGGGATTACAGGCTGCTGGATTTCCCGAGCCACCAGGATTTCATCAAGAGCCTTGTCACTTCGGATTCCATCGACGGGATACTTCTCGTTGTTTCCGCGGCGGACGGCACGATGCCGCAGACGCGGGAACATCTGCAACTCGCCAAGGAAGTCGGCGCGGCCAGCCTTGTGTTCGTCCTGAACAAGGCGGACATGGTCAGCGCGCACCTGCAGGACATGGTCGAAGCGGAGGTCAGGGGACTTCTTAAGGAGAAGGGTTTTCCGGCTGACAAGTGCCCTGCCGTCAGGGGAAGCGCTCTTCTGGCGAGGAACTGCGGTTGCGGACAAAAGGATTGCCCAAAGTGCTCCTTCCTTTTTGCAGTTCTGGAAGCCTTGGACTCCATCATCGAGGACCCGGCCTCCGAGTCCGACAAGCCTCTCTTCTTCAGGATAGACGAATCGTCCGAGGCGCCCTTCGGCCTGACCCTGGCCAAGGGTTCGATACTGAAGGGATGCGTGAAGAAGGACGACAGGGCGAGGATAATCCTCGGCGGCCAGGTCAAGGAGATCGCCGTGAAAGCCCTGGAGACGGAAGGAACGCAGGCCGAGAAGGCTTGTGCGGTTTCCCAGGCATCACTTTACATCGAGGGCGTGAAAGCCGGTGAAATGGAAGGCGGTGCTTTCATCACCGCCCTGACAGGCAATAAACCGGTAAAAGCTTTCCGTGCCCTCGTCTACATCTTCCGCAAGGAGGAGAGCGGGCGCGATACTCCGTTCAGGAGCGGGCTCAAGGCGGATTTTTCCTTCTGGGGGACCAGGACCGTGGGCACCTTCGAGCTTCCGCCCGACAGGGAGATGGTCATGCCGGGGGACAGCGCCATCGTGAGCGTAAAGCTGGCGTCCAAGTTCTTCGCTGAAGACGGATTCGCCTTCTCGATCTCGGAAGGCGGGAAAAACATAGGAATCGGCAAGATAGTCGAGGTTATGGAGTAAAAAATGCGCGACCTGATACATCTGCAATGCACAGAGTGCAAGAGAAAAAATTACACCACCACCAAGAATAAGAAGAAACATCAGGAAAAGCTCGAGACGAAGAAGTACTGCCCCTTCTGCAGGGCTCACAAGCCTCACAAGGAAGTGAAATGACGCTTAATAGGCCAGTAGCTCAAGTGGTAGAGTACCGGTCTCCAAAACCGGGTGTTGGGGGTTCGAGTCCCTCCTGGCCTGCCATACTCGCCCCCGGACGGGGGCAGGATATGTCCAAAATCGGCCTGGTTTCCGCGACATCAAGAAGCGAGGTTTTGTGATGAAGATACTTGAAATTTTCAAGGGCGTTCCCGCCTTCCTGAAAGACGTGAAGATGGAGATCAAGAGGACTTCCTTCCCCAGCAAGGGGGAGGTAACGGACACGACGCTGGTCGTCATCGTCGTTTGCATCATTTTCGGCCTCTTCCTGTGGGTGGTGGACCAGGTTATATTCAGCCTCGTCCAGGAACTTCTCAAAAGGGTCGGCTAGGGGACTTCCCGATGTCTGAAGGAATGCAGTGGTACATCATTCACACGTATTCGGGGTTCGAGCAGAGGGTCCGGGAGAGCCTCATGAACAGGATCCAGGCGTTCGGGCTTCAGGAGTTCTTCGGCGAGATCATGATCCCGACCGAAAGTATCGTCGAAGTGAAGGAAGGAAAGAAAAGAGTCTCCACCAAGAAGTTCTTCCCGGGATACGTGCTTGTGCAGATGGCGATGAACGAGAACACCCACCAGGTCGTCAGGAATACGCCGAAGGTCACCGGGTTCATCGGAACGGAGGCGCTCAGGCCAGAAGAGGTGGACCGGATCCTCAGCCACGTGACCAAGAGCACCGAGGCTCCCAAGCCGAAGTATACCTTCGAGGTCGGGGAGAAAGTGAAGATAACCGACGGGCCCTTCGCTTCGTTCCAGGGCACGGTAGAAGCGGTCAATTACGACAAGGGCACGCTGACCGTGATGGTGACCATCTTCGGGCGGTCGACTCCGGTCGAGTTGAATTTCCTGCAGGTAGAGAAGTTATAGAGTTGAATTGGAGAAGATAAATGGCTAAGAAGATCGTCGCAGAAGTCAAGTTACAGATCCCGGCTGGGGCCGCCAATCCTTCGCCTCCGGTAGGCCCGGCTCTCGGCCAGCACGGCGTCAACATCATGGCCTTTTGCAAGGATTTCAACTCCCGCACCAAGGGCCAGGAGGGATTCATCGTCCCGGTCGTCATCACCGTCTACTCGGACAAATCCTTCACCTTCATCATGAAGACGCCTCCGGCCGGAGACCTTCTCAAGAAGGCCGCGGGGATCGCCAAGGGCTCCGGGGAACCCAACAAGAACAAGGTGGGCAAGGTCACCATGAAGCAGATCGAGGATATTGCCAGGCAGAAGATGCCCGACCTCAACACCTCGGACCTCGAGTCCGCCAAGAAGACCATAATGGGGTCGGCCCGCAGCATGGGCCTCGACGTCATCGAATAGGAAAGGGTCGAAAAATGGCTAACATAGGCAAGAAGCACAAAGCCGCGCTGGCACAGGTCGAGCCGAAAGTTTACGAGATCAGTGAAGCCATCGGCCTTCTCAAGAAGATACACTACGCCAAGTTCGACGAGAGCGTGGAGATCGTTCTGAACCTGGGGGTCAACCCCAAGTACGCAGACCAGAACGTGAGGGGGACGACCTCGCTTCCCCACGGGCTCGGCAAGAAGATCAGGGTCCTCGTGATCGCCCAGGGCGAAAAGATCAAGGAAGCCGAGGACGGCGGGGCCGACTTCGCGATGGGCCTCGAGGCGATCGAGAAGATCCAGGGCGGATGGTTCGACTTCGACGCGGTCGTGGCGACGCCCGACATGATGAAGGACGTGGGAAAGCTCGGAAAACAGCTGGGCCCCAAGGGCCTCATGCCCAACCCCAAGCTGGGGACGGTGACCTTCGAAGTGGCGAAAGCCGTGAAGGACCTGAAGGCGGGCCGGGTGGAGTTCCGCGTGAACAAGGAGGGCGTCCTGCACGCCGCCGTGGGCAAGATATCTTTCGACGAGACGAAGCTGGAGGAAAACCTCAAGTCCCTGCTGGACGCGGTTCTAAAGGCCAGGCCGGCGTCCCTGAAGGGCAAGTACATCAAGAGCGCCTACGTGTCGTCCACCATGAGCCCGGGTATAGCCATCCAGGTCAGCGAGCAGTAAGGAGGAAGCCGTGAATCGGACAGAAAAGCAAGACGTCATCCAGGAAATGCAGGCGGTCATACAGAACCACAAGACCTTCTATTTCGTGGACTTCAAAGGTCTCAAGGTCAAGGACATAAGCCAGCTCAGGGACAAGATCCGCCAGTCGTCCGGGAAGATGAGGGTCGTGAAGAACACCCTGCTGAAGAAAGCTTCCACCGGCACGGGCCTCGAGGGCGCGGAAAAATTCCTCGAAGGCCCCACCGCAATAGCGTGGGCGCAGGCCGATCCGATCCCTCTCGCCAAGACCCTCATGTCCTTCTCGAAGGACAATCCAAACCTCAAGATCAAGGGGGCCTTCGTAGAAGGAGCCGTGCTCTCGACCAGCGATGTCGAAGTACTCTCCAAACTGCCCGGGATCAACGAGCTCAGGGCCCAGCTCATCGGGCTCCTTCAGGCTCCGATGGTGAGGATCGCAAGGGTCCTCAGGGCTCCCGCCCAGGACGTGGCGGTATGCATAAGCGAACACGGAAAACAGAGCGAATAATCTAATCAAGGTCGATAAATACTTTTAAGGAGGAACAAATGTCGGATCTCAACCAAATCGTTGAACAGCTCAGCGCACTTACAGTAATGGAAGCTGCCCAGCTCAGCAAAATGCTGGAAGAGAAGTGGGGAGTCTCCGCTGCTGCAGCGGCTCCCGTTATGATGGCCGCTTCCGGAGCCCCCGCGGCTGCCGCGGCTGAAGAGAAGACGGAGTTCGACGTCATTCTCAAGAACGCCGGCGATAAGAAGATCGAAGTCATCAAGGTCGTCCGCGAGATCACCGCGCTCGGATTGAAGGAAGCCAAGGACATGGTCGAAGGCGTTCCCAAGCCGATCAAGGAAGGCGTCACGAAGGACGAAGCCGAGAGCATCAAGAAGAAGTTCGAGGAAAAAGGCGCGACCGTCGAGATCAAGTAGTCCGCTTTCGCGTCTGAGTGTTGGGCAGGGTCAATTCTTGAACCCTGCCCGTGTATCTTTTTATCGCATTCTTTAATTAGGAGATATCCTTATGGCGAAGATTATTCAGATGGGAAACCGCGAACGCATGGATTTCTCGAGGATCTCCGGGTCGATCCCGATCCCCAATCTTCTCGAGCTCCAGAGGGAATCCTACCGCCAGTTCCTCCAGATGGAGTACCTGCCGGAGGAGCGTGCCCAGAAGGGGCTGGAAGAGGCCTTCAAGTCGATATTTCCGATCGAGGACTTCCGCGGGGAGTGCTCAATAAATTACGTCGATTACACTCTCGGGGACTGGGAGTGCCGCTGCGGCCACCTGAAGGGGCTCGAACACCTCAGGCAGACCTGCCGCCACTGCGGGGCCAGGATAGTCGTTTCCGACACCCGCGCCCACGATGTCCAGTGCCAGAAGTGCGGACAGAAGAACCGCCTTTCGGTCCACAGATGCCCCCAGTGCGACGACTTCGTCGACCTGAGGATCCACAACAGCGTGGAGGAATGCCAGGAGCGCGGCATGACCTTCGGCGTTCCGCTCAAGGTCCGCGTCAGGCTGGAGGTCTACCAGAAGGGGACGACGCCTCCGCAGGTCCTGGACATCAAGGAGGAGGAGGTCTTTTTCGGCAACATGCCGATGATGACGGACAAGGGGACCTTCGTCATAAACGGGACTGAAAGGGTCGTGGTGAGCCAGCTCCACAGGTCGCCCGGCGTGTTCTTCCAGGCCAACGAGCAGCACACCGAGTTCGAGGCCAGGGTCATACCCGCGAGGGGGCTCTGGGTCGAGGTCCAGATGGACAGCAAGAACATACTGAACCTCCTCATCGACAGGAAGCGGCGCTGCCTCGCTACGGTTCTTCTCAGGGCCATGGGGCTCGGGGACAACAAGTCCCTGCTGAGAAGGTTCTATCCGACCGACACTCTCTTCCTTAGCCCGAAGAGCGTCAAGATGGACGTTTCGGAAAGGCTGGCCGGCCTCGTGGCGGGAGAGACCGTCAAGAGGGGGACCGACGCCGTTGTGGAGAGCGGGAAAAAGATCAAGAAAAGCCAGGTACAAAAACTGATTAAGAATAAGGTCAAGTCCGTGCTGGTGGACGTGGAAAGCCTCACCAACGCGTACTCCTTCGGGGATGTCGCAGACGAGAAGAGCGGGGAAGTGATCCTGGACTCCGCGCAGAAGATCGACCCCCAGAAGATCAGGGAGCTCGCGCTGGCGGGCCGCGAAAAGCTGGAAGTGATACTGCCGGAAGCGGCCGAGATAGGCTCTGCCCTCATCGAGACCATTTCCAAGGACACCTGCAAGACCCAGGACGAGGCGTACATAGAGTTTTTCCGAAAGATGAGGCCGGGAGACCCTGTGACGCTAGAAGGGTCGAAAAGCTACTTCAACAACGTCTTCTTCGACCACAAGAGGTACGATTTCTCCGAGGTCGGCGCCCTGAAGTTCCTCACCAAGCTGCACTACGACCAGATCAGGGACCTCCCCCCGGAAAAGCTCGACGCCGAGCTCAATGCGCACAGGCTCCTGAGCCTGGAGGACTACTGCGACATCTTCGCCTGCCTTCTAAGGGTCAAGAACAGCCCCGAGAACATCGACGACATAGACAACCTCGGCAACAGGAGGGTCCGCTGCGTCGGCGAGCTTCTCGAGAACCAGATAAGGATAGGGCTCGCCAGGATGGAGAGGGCGACCAAGGAAAAAATGAGCGCCTATTCGAACCTTGCGACGGCGATGCCCAGGGATCTCCTGAACGCGAAGCCCGTCGTGGCGTCGATCATGGAATTCTTCGGTTCGAGCCAGCTCTCCCAGTTCATGGACCAGACAAACCCCCTCTCGGAAATAACCCACAAGAGGAGGCTGTCTGCTCTCGGGCCTGGAGGACTTAGCCGCGACAGGGCGGGGTTCGAAGTGAGGGACGTTCACCCGAGCCACTACGGCAGGCTCTGTCCGATCGAGACGCCCGAAGGACCTAACATCGGGCTGATCTCCTCTCTCTCGACATACGCCAGGATCAACAGGTTCGGCTTCATCGAAACGCCCTACAAGAAGGTCGAGGAGGGAAGGGTCCTGAACCACGTCCAGATAACTTTTCCCGGCGACAGCGCCTTCAAGCTCGGGGAGGTAGTGCTGGAGAAGAAGTTCAGGAGCCAGGTGGAGAAGATAAGCGCAGAGGGGCGCAAGAAGCCGCCGCAGGCGGTTCCTTTCGCTTTCTACCTCAGCGCGTGGGAGGAGAACCTTTACACCATAGCGCAGGCCAACAGCGAGGTTGACGAGAAGGGCTACCTGAAGGAGGACCGCATAGAGTGCAGGAAGGCCGGAGAGGCGATAATGGCCCCGAGCGAAGAGGTCCAGTTAATCGACGTCAGTCCGAAGCAGCTCGTCTCGATAGCCGCCGCCCTGATCCCGTTCCTGGAGCACGACGACGCGAACAGGGCGCTGATGGGCTCCAACATGCAGAGGCAGTCCGTGCCGCTTCTGAAGCCCGAAACTCCGGTCGTAGGCACCGATGTGGAACTGATCGTGGGCAAGGACTCGGAATCTACGCTCGTCTGCAAGAGAGACGGCATAGTCGACCAGGTCGACGCCAACCGCATCATCGTCAGGGTGAGCGGGGGAGAAGGCCAGAAATCGTATGATTTCGGCGCCAACATCTATTCGCTGACGAAGTTCCAGCGCTCCAACCAGAACACCTGCGTCCACCAGAAGCCCATCGTGGAAGTCGGCGACCAGGTGAAGGCGGGGGACGTCCTCGCGGACGGCCCGTGCACGGACGGGGGTGAACTGGCGCTGGGGCGCAACGTGCTCGTCGCCTTCATGCCGTGGAGAGGATACAACTACGAGGACGCGATCCTGCTTTCCGAGAAACTGGTGAGGGAGGACAGCTTCACCTCGATCCACATAGAGGAGCTCGAGATCCAGGCCAGGGACACCAAGCTCGGCAAGGAAGAGATAACTAGGGACATCCCCAACGCCAAGGAAGAACTGCTCAAGGACCTCGACGACAGCGGGATCATCAGGATCGGCGCAACCATAAAACCCGGCGACTACCTCGTGGGAAAGGTCACTCCGAAGGGAGAGAGCCAGATGACTCCCGAAGAGAAGCTCCTCAGGGCGATCTTCGGCGAGAAGTCGGCCGAGTACAGGGACGCCTCCCTCAAGTGCCCGCCGGGGATCTCCGGCGTGGTCGTCGACGTCAAGATCTTCACCAGGAAGGGCGAAGAGAAGGACGACAGGACCCTCGCGATCGAAGAGGACTACCTGGCGAGGCTCCGCAAGAACCTCAACGACGAGATGAGGATCCTGAGGGAAGAGAACAGGAAGACCATCATGGACATCCTCGAGGGCGCCTCTGCGACCGCGAAGGTGGTCGACAAGATAACCGGCAAGCTCCTCATCAAGGAGAACGACAAGCTCACCAGGAACCTCCTTTCGGGGGTGCCGGTAGACATACTGCCCAAGATCCCGTTCAAGGGCAAGACACCGAAGGCGACACTGGAGATAAAGAAGAAGATCAGCGAGATCGAGGAGAGGACAAAGAGAAAGGTCGACATCCTCGAGAAGGAATACAAGGAGAAGCAGGACAACCTCGAGAGAGGTGACGAACTGCTTCCCGGCGTCATCAAGATGGTCAAGGTCTACATCGCCATCAAGAGGAAGATCCAGGAAGGCGACAAGATGGCCGGCCGCCACGGCAACAAGGGCGTCGTCAGCCGCATCCTTCCAGAAGAGGACATGCCCTATCTTCCCGACGGCACCCCCGTAGAGATAGTCCTCAACCCCCTCGGCGTCCCGAGCCGAATGAACGTCGGACAGATCCTCGAAACCCACCTGGGGTGGGCGGCCAAGTCGCTGGGCCTACACATCTCGACCCCCGTTTTCGACGGCGCGAAGGAAGGAGAGATCAAGTCCCTTCTGAAGAAGGCCGGCCTGCCGGAGGACGGCAAGGAATACCTCCGCGACGGAAGGACCGGGATGAGGATGCACCAGAAGATCACGGTCGGCATCATCTACATGATGAAGCTCGCGCACCTCGTCGAGGACAAGATCCACGCCCGCGCCATCGGGCCCTACAGCCTGATAACGCAGCAGCCGCTGGGCGGCAAGGCCCAGTTCGGGGGCCAGCGTTTCGGCGAGATGGAGGTCTGGGCGCTAGAGGCCTACGGGGCGGCGAACATCCTTCAGGAGATCCTGACGGTAAAATCGGACGACATCTTCGGAAGGACAAAGATGTACGAGAGCATCGTCAAGGGAAAATATCCCGACGACCCCGGAGTTCCCGAATCGTTCAACGTGCTCGTCAAGGAACTGCAGGGCCTGGGCATACAGGTCAAGCTCATTGAGAACGAAGAGCTCGAAGCTCAGAAGAACGCCTGAGCCGGAAGGAGTGGACCTTGAAAAAAGCTACCTATCTTGAAAAATCCCACAGCATAAACAGGATCCAGGCGATCCAGCTGAAGCTCGCCTCGCCCGAGGAGATCATATCCTGGTCCAACGGCGAAGTGACCAAGCCCGAGACGATAAACTACAGGACCTTCAAGCCCGAAAGGGACGGCCTCTTCTGCGCGAAGATATTCGGCCCCATAAGCGACTACGAATGCCTCTGCGGAAAGTACAAGAGGATGAAGTACAAGGGGATCACCTGCGACAAGTGCGGTGTCGAAGTCATACCCTCCAAGGTCAGAAGGGAGAGGATGGGCCACATCAGCCTGGCGGCCCCGGTGAGTCACATCTGGTTCCTCAAGGGCACGCCCTCCAGGATCTCCATCATCCTCGGCATGAAGATCAAGGACGTCGAAGCGGTGAACTACTACGAACAGTGGGTGGTCACCGACCCCAAGTTCCTGGTCGTCAAGACCGAAGACGTCAAGAAGGCCTACCTCGAGAAATACCCTACGGACACTCCGCAGGAGAGGAACAAGATCCTCAGGAACATCGACGAGATGGTCTGGACCTACGACAGGGTCCCCAAGAGGGAGAAGGACCACGTCAAGCTCTACGAGCTGATGATAAAGCACTCGGACAACGCGCTCGTTTACAACGAGGATCTGCAGGGGGAAACGGTCCTCAGGTACAAGGCCCTTCTCTACGACAAGACGGCCGACGCCCTGAGAAGCGTTTACGGCAACGATTGTTTCACATGCAACATCGGGGCCGCTGCGGTCCAGGACCTCCTCAGGCAGTACTCGGATCCCTGCCAGTGCTCGTCCTGCCAGGTCTCCAAGGGACCCCGCCTTTCGAGGACGGAGTGCCAGAAGAACTTCCTGAGGTCTTACCTCAAGACCGCGGCCAACGCCCAGAAGAGGGCGAACGTCAACAAGAAGCTCAAGATCTTCGAGGCGTGCAACAATTCGAACATCAAGCCGGAATGGATGATCTTCAACGTCCTTCCCGTCATACCGCCGGAGCTCAGACCGCTCGTTCCTCTGGACGGGGGTAGGTTCGCAACGTCGGACCTCAACGACCTCTACAGGCGCGTCATCAACAGGAACAACAGGCTCAAGAGGCTCATCGAGATGCGCGCCCCGGAAGTGATCGTCCGCAACGAGAAGAGGATGCTCCAGGAAGCCGTCGACGCCCTTCTCGACAACGGCAGGAGAGGCAAGGTGATCAGGGGAAGCAACAACAGGCCGCTGAAATCGCTCTCCGACACGCTCAAGGGCAAGCAGGGCCGTTTCCGTCAGAACCTCCTCGGAAAGAGGGTCGACTACTCAGGCAGGTCGGTCATCGTCGTCGGGCCCGACCTCAAGCTCAACCAGTGCGGGCTTCCCAAGATAATGGCGCTCGAGCTGTTCAAGCCCTTCATCTGCAACAAGCTCCAGGAAAGGGGCATAGCCCTCACCTTCAAGGAAGCGAAGAGCATGGTGGACAGGGGCGAACCTCAAGTGTACGACGTCCTCGAAGAGGCGATCCAGAAGCACCCGGTCCTGCTCAACAGGGCCCCGACCCTGCACAGGCTGGGCATACAGGCTTTCGAGCCGGTCCTCGTGGAAGGCAAGGCGCTCAAGCTCCACCCGCTGGTCTGCACGGCTTTCAACGCGGACTTCGACGGCGACCAGATGGCTGTCCACGTGCCGCTCTCGCCCGCGGGGCAGGCCGAGGCGTCGGTGCTGATGCTCTCAACCAACAACCTCCTCTATCCCGCGAACGGGACCCCGATCGTCGTCCCGACGCAGGACATGGTCCTCGGCATCTACTACCTTACTCTCGCGCTAAAGAACCAGAAGGGCGAGGGAAGGTGCTTCTCCAGCTTCGAGGAAGCCTACCTGGCGTGGGAGAACGGGTTCCTCGACCTCAACGCGATCATCAGGATCCGTCACAGCGGAGACCTCATAAACCTCGACGAGGAGCCGAACATCTTCGACGCCGTGCCCAAGAAGATGAAGGGCGAGCTCGTCGACGTCACGGTCGGAAGGATGCTCTTCAACTCGGCCCTTCCCCCCGAAATGCCGCGCGTCGTGGGCCTTATCAAGAAAAAACAGCTCAAGGACATCTTCATCTACGTCTTCCACAACCACGGGCGCGAACCTCTCGTCAGGATGGCGGACGAGATAAAGAACCTCGGGTTCACCTTCGCGACGAGGGCGGGCATCTCGTTCGGCCTCGAGGACATGGAAGTCCCGCCGAAGAAGAAAGAGCTCGTCCTGAGCGCCCTCCGCGATGTCAAGGAGGTCGAGAAGCAGTTCAGGGACGGAGCCATCACCAACCGCGAAAGAAAGAACAAGGTAGTAGACATCTGGCACCAGGTCACAGACCAGGTCGGGACGGAGATGTTCAACAAGATGAAGGAGAAGCAGGAAGAGGCCAAGGGTACTTTCAACCCGATCTACATCATGGCCGATTCCGGCGCGAGGGGATCGCAGCAGCAGCTCCGTCAGCTCGCCGGCATGAGGGGACTGATGGCCAAGCCCTCCGGAGAGATCATCGAACAGCCTATCACGGCGAACTTCCGCGAAGGGCTGACGGTCCTCCAGTACTTCAACTCCAGCCACGGCGCCAGGAAGGGGCTCGCAGACACCGCGTTGAAGACGGCCGACGCCGGCTACCTGACCAGGCGTCTGGTCGATGTCGCGCAGGACGTCATAATAACCGAGGACGACTGCCACACGATCGACGGCATTTACATCGCCCCGCTGACCGAAGGCGGAAGGATCATCGAGCCTCTCAAGAACAGGATAACCGGCAGGGTCGCCCTCGACGACATCAAGGACCCCTACACGAGGGAGACGCTCGCGAAGGCGAACGAACTCATCACGGAAGAACTCGCAAGGAAGATCGAGGAGGCGGGCATCGAGAGGGTCAAGATCCGCTCGGTCCTCACCTGCGAGACCAGAAGGGGAGTGTGCGCCAGCTGCTACGGCAGGAACCTGGCTTCGAGCCGCAAGGTCGAGCTCGGCGAAGCGATCGGCGTCATGGCCGCGCAGTCCATCGGCGAGCCCGGAACGCAGCTCACGATGAGGACCTTCCACATCGGCGGAACCGCGAGCAAGGAGGCCGTCGAGACCCAGCACGTCGCCAGGAACGCGGGCACCGTCAAGCTGGACAACGTCAAATTCATCGAGGACCAGAGCGTTTCGCTGGAAGACTCCAGGTCGAAAAAGCAGAAGGGCCTCATCGCCATGAGCCGCGGAGGCTCCATCATCATCCTGGACAAGCAGGGCCGCGAAAAAGAGAAGCACCAGGTCGTTTACGGAGCCCACATCAGGGTGAGGGAAGGCGACAAGGTCGAGCCGAAGCAGGTCCTGGTCGAATGGGACCCCTACACCAACCCGATCCTCACCGACGTCGGCGGCAGGATACAGCTCGTCGACATCATCGAAGGCGTGACGGTCAGCGAAGAGACCGATCAGGTCACGGGCCTCAGCCAGCGTGTCGCCATCGAGCCTAAGGACCCGACCAAGGAAGCCAGGATCAAGGTCATCGAGGAAGGAAAGAAGTCCCACCACAGGTCCTTCTCGCTTCCGTCGGGAGCCCAAATAATGGTCGCGGACGGGGACGAAGTGAAGCCCGGTACGATCCTCGCGAAGATCCCCAGGGAAACGGCGAAGACGAAGGACATCGTCGGCGGCCTTCCCAGGGTCGTCGAGCTGTTCGAGGCCAGGCACCCCAAGAGCCCGGCCGTCATCACCGAGATCGACGGAGAGGTCCACTACGACAAGAAGACTTCCGCGCTCAGGAAGATCATCATCGACAACTCGCGTTCGGGCGAGAAGAGGGAATACAACATACCGAAGGGCGTCCACATCTCGGTCCTCGAGGGCGAATGGGTCCACGCGGGAGACCAGCTCTGCGAAGGCCCCGTCGATCCGCACGACATCCTGATGGTGCTCGGCATCAAGGACCTGCAGAGGTACCTGGTCAACGAGATACAGGAGGTCTACAGGCTTCAGGGCGTCACGATCAACGACAAGCACATCGAGGTGATCGTCAGGCAGATGATGCGCTGGATGAAGGTGGAAGAGGTCGGGGACAGCCGTTTCCTGATCGGACAGCAGATCGACAGGTTCGAATTCCAGCGGGAGAACTCCGCGATCCTCGAGAAAGGCAAACAACCGGCGGTGGGAAAGCCGCTGCTCCTCGGCATAACGAAGGCAGCGCTGGCGACCGATTCGTGGATCTCGGCAGCCTCCTTCCAGGAGACGACGAAGGTGCTCACCGAAGCCGCCATCAACGGCGCGACGGACTACCTGAGGGGCCTGAAGGAGAACGTCATCCTCGGGAGGCTCATCCCGGCCGGAACAGGCTTCTACACCTACCAGGACTCCGAGATAGAGCACGACGACACGATCGAAGTGGAGAAGGTCGAAGCGGGCGATTATTTCTCGATAGACTTCAACTCCTCCGAGTTCCTCGCGAAGGATTTCGCGATCAAGGACCTGAGGGAGGTCGAAGAGGAGAAGAACGAAGTTCCCCCCGGGAACGGCAACGGCGAAGAAGAATAATCCCGGCGGTGCCGGCCCGTTCCGCCTCTCTTTGTGAGGGAGTCAACCAGTGAAGATCGCTCTCGTCCAGCTCGGGTGCCCCAAGAACCTCGTGGACGGAGAATGGGTCCTCGGCCAGCTCCGTGAGGGGGGGCACCAGCTTGTTCCCCCCGAGGAAGCCGAGGCACTCCTCATAAACACATGCGCTTTCATCAGGGACGCGAAGGAAGAATCCCTCGAAAAGATCATTGAAGCCGTCGAACTAAAGAAAAAGGGAAAGATCAGCAAGGTTGTCGTCTTCGGATGCCTTTCCGAGAGATACAGAGATGAACTCGCCGGGGAGCTTCCCGAGGTTGACGGGTTCTTCCCTCTAAGCGCGATCAGGGAAGCATCCTCCATGCTGAGCGGAAAAACCGGCGGCGTTTTCAGGAGCGGGGATGTCCCGCTTCCGGAGAAATACAGCCCCAGGCTCCGCCTCACCCCCCCGCACCTGGCTTATGTGAAGATCGGCGAAGGGTGCGGCCATTCCTGTTCGTTCTGCGCCATTCCGATGATCAGGGGAAAGTCGCGGTCGAGAAGCCTCAAGTCGGTGATGGAAGAACTCCGAAAAGCCAGCGGCTCGGGGGCCAGGGAAGCCGTGATCATCTCGCAGGACACCGCGAGCTGGAAGGGAAAGGACGGAAGCAGCTCCCTCTGTTCGATGGTGAAGGCCATCAACAAGGCAGCCCTGCCCATCTGGGTGAGGATAATGTACCTTTACCCCACGAAGGTGACTACGGAACTTATTCATGCCTGGAGCAGTTCTGACGCGGTGCTTCCGTATTTCGACATTCCCCTCCAGCACGCCTCCGGGAGAGTACTTGAAGCGATGCGCAGGCCCGGCAGCGCCGCGAGCTACATGAGGCTCATCGAGAAGATCAGGAAGACTTTTAATGAACCGTGCATCAGGTCCAGCTTCATCGTCGGATTCCCGAACGAGAGGAAGGCCGACCACGAAGAACTGATAAGCTTCCTGAAAGACGCCGAGCTCGACAACGTCGGTTTCTTCGAATACTCGAGGGAAGAAGGAACTCCCGCTTACAAGCTGGGGGACAGGGTCCCTTCTGCGGTGAAGCGGGAAAGGCTGGAAGAGGCGGCCGCTGTCCAGCGGGAGATAAGCGCCGGGAAGAACAGCGGGAAGGTCGGCAGGGTGTACAAAGTTCTGGTCGAAGGCGTTTCGGAAGAGAGCGACCTTCTTCTTGAAGGCCGCGCCTGGTTCCAGGCTCCCGAGATCGACGGGAAGACATACATAACGAAGGGACGCGCGGTGACCGGCGGATTCTCCGCTGTGAAGATCACCGACGCGCACCATTACGACCTGGCCGGCGAGATAGTATCCGGAAGGAAAAAGAATGTGGGCTAGGATAGTTTCATCGGTGTTCGGCCTCGGCCGTTTCCCGGTTTTCCCCGGAACGATCGGGTCGCTCTTCGCTCTCGCCCTGTGCATGCCTTTTGCTTTTATCGAGTGCCCCTGCGCGTGGGTGGTCCCGGCGGCGCTCCTTGTCGTTTCGGTCGCGGCGGGGTTCCCGGCGGTGAACAGGGTCCTCGCGACTTCGGAGAGCAGCGACCCGAAATGGGTCGTAGTCGACGAGGTGGCTGGTCAGTCGCTCGCGCTTCTGATCTCGCCGGCGTCGTGGAAATGGTACCTGGCGGCGTTACTTCTGTTCAGGTTCTTCGATATCCTGAAGCCGTTCCCGATAAACAGGCTCGAAAAGCTCAAGGGCGCGACGGGCGTCTTCGCGGACGATCTCGCGGCCGGAACAATATCCGGTTTGATTTTGATCATCGCACCGAGGGTTTTATGATCACGATAAAGAACCTCGATTCCGTTCCCGCTCTGAAAAGCCCGCTGATCCTCACGATCGGCAACTTCGACGGCCTCCACCGCGGCCACAAGAAGGTTATAAGGAAGGTTATCGCGAGGGCGAGGGAACTGGGCGGAACGCCGGCGCTCATGACGTTCGAGCCGCACCCGCGGTCGTACCTCCACCCGGAGAACTCTCCGCCTCTGATCCTCACGAGGGAGGAGAAGATAGAGATAATCTCCCGCTGGGGAGTGGAGCTTTTCATAGAGGTACCCTTCACGAAGGAATTCGCGGGAAAAAGCGCCGACGAGTTCCTCGCTCTCCTTTACGGGAATTTCTCGCCGCGAGAGGTTTACATCGGGGAGGATTTCAGGTTCGGAGCAGGGCGAAAGGGCAACATCACGGTCCTTAAAAAGTTCGCGGAGAGCCGCGGCTGCTTCGCGGAGGCGGTCCCGAAGCTCGTGGTTGAAGGGGAGGAGGTCTCGGCGACGAAGGTGAGAAGCGTCCTTCTTGAGGGTGACATGGAGCACGCGCACAAGCTTCTGGGGAGGCCTTTCGAGATACGGGGCGAGGTCGTTCCGGGGGACCACCGCGGGCGGGAGCTCGGGTTTCCGACGGCCAACATCGCGATGGGGGATAAGCTTATCCCGGCGACGGGGGTGTACATCACTTGTCTGGACATGGGGGCTGGGCTGGTGCTTCCATCGGTGTCGAACCTGGGGGGCAGGCCGACTTTTCACGAGAAGGACGGGGTGGTGCTGGAGATACACGTGCTGAAGGGGACGCACGAGCTTTACGGCAGGAAGGCGCGCTGTCTCTTCTTCCATAAGCTCCGCGACGAGCTGAAGTTCGAGCGCGTTCCGGACCTCGTCGCGCAGATCGCGAAGGACAAGGCCGAGGCCGAAAGATACTTCGAACTGAACCCCCTCATCAAGAAAGCGTTTTACTGATCTGAAAAACGATTCTCCCCCTTATTAAATCCAAGCGACAGATAGATCCGAAAAGGAAGAAAATCCATGCCTGTTCCCGCCTGAAGCGTTAACCCTGTGAAACACTTTTCAGGCTTCTCGCAAAAACTTTTGACAATTGAAAAAATAGTAGTACATTAAAACCTTGGGGTAGACATTTCACAGGGGGATATTTCAATGACAAAATCACGTCTTTTCGTTTTTTTCACTCTTACATTCATGGTGACGCTGCTTTCCATCGGCATCTGGGGGCAGGAAATATCCTATTATAGTGACCCGTGGATGCAAACGCCGGGATTTAGACCGGAAATGCCTTATAGAAGCCTTAGTGAAAATGAGAGTGTCAATATATTTAACGGCAACCTAACGGCGATAATTCCGGTTGGTCCTTCTTTCCCATGTGGGCCATCTCTTTCCTTTCAAGCGAGATTGAGATATGTGGGTCCCTATTCTGGCATAGAGGGAAGTTATCAGGACTATTATGGGACACAACAGGGGGCTTGTGGATGGTCAATCGATTCAAATGTCGCATATCGGGATAACGCAGGGAAATGGGTCCTGATGTTCGGCAAAATTCATGAAAAGATTATCAACTCCACTAATGGATTCTCTGTTGACTTCGTCGAACAGGATGGAACAGCGCATAGCTTTTATCAAAAAGACCTTAGTATCGAGATGGGTTATACGAATGACGGAAGCGGGATCAGGTTATTCCGCTTTCCTGGTGAAGATATTCGTTATGTGGTCTACATGCCAAGCGGCACGATCATGGAATTCGGGCATGGCTTGACTCACAGTGACGGGGCGGATTATTTCGTGACCAGGGTATCTGACAGAGATGGAAACAGTTACAGATTGATTTACGACTACACGCCGGAAGCCATACCGCACCACAATGTTATAAAAATTTACAATGAAGCGATCCCATCAAGACAAATAACTTTTTCATACGAGAACCAAAGTGTTGCCGTGCCGAATTATATTCACTATCTCTGTCAAGAAGAACCCGCCTTCATAATGAAAACGAAGAGATACCTTTCAAAGATATCGATGCCGGCTCCGCGTGGCAGTGTTGTGGAATACAATTTAAACTATGATTTTGTCACCGGAGGAATGCCTTCAACACTTGTCAATTGCAGCAATCTGCCGCAAGTCCCCCCAATTACAACTATTTTGCTGAGGGAGATAGCTTTTCCCGACACTGCAAAGATTTCTTTTGAATATTATCAGGAGGACTGCACAAGTGATCTGACGGCAGGGAACATGCATGGATCGCTCAAGAAGATAACTTATCCGGGTGGCGGGACAAGCAGTTATGAGTATTCGTTTTATAGATACTACTCCTATATTGGCAGCACCCCGGGGCAAAAACAGTGCAATAGCGTGCCGCCACCACCTGACTGCATGGTTGACTTCGACATTCTTGATGGTGTTGGCGTGTCGAAACATACTGTTGATGACGGCCTGGGGAACGAGTCGATCACAACCTGGTATAGACCTGTAGAACAATTTGAGAATCACGAGAGAGTTCATGCAGCAATTCTGGAACAATTGCCTGATGGACAGCTCATAGGGCATCAATGCAAAGGCAAATGCAATACTCCCGCATGTTCTGTTCCAAAGGGAATTGAGCTCAAAACTTTTTATTTTGACAATGCCAATTCAATTAATCTAGATACTTTTTTTAATTTCATCGCTGATGAAATAGATGAACCACCTGTTCAAATAGAAAAGAAAATCGAAAATATTTGGGAGATTGGTGGAGTAGACGAGACAAATCCGCAGAACCCAGAAATGCTTCCACAAAACCCAAGGATAAAATGCTCAAGAACAAGAATGTTGGAAAATGGAAGCGAAATTGCCTTTTCTCAAACAGAAAATTCTTATTGGGATGGATACGGGCACTATAAAGTTACTAAAATATTCGGAACGGGACTTCAGGCGCCAAAGCTGATCATGAGAAAATTCAACTTGACCGAGGTGAAGGCTCCAACAGGTGACACGATTCCCCAGCAGGGTGATTTTCAGAGATATCCTTATTTCCGGAACCGGCAAATTGTCGAGGTCGTATCTGAATCGGACCCCTCTTCAACTCAGCAGTCTTGTATCTTTGCGGGCCTTCTTCCCGGCAATGATGATCCTATTCCGGATCCGGGCGACGACGATCAACTTACCAGTTTCCAGCTTTATTCGTTGCTGCCTCCGGCGGGAACTGTAACTCAAAGTCCCAATACCAAGGTGACCTGGATGCAATATGAGAAGCATCGCGTCAGCAAAAGAGTAGAAATGAACCGTTTGCTTTCATCGGCGGCATTTATTGAGACTGGTATCCGTGGTGGTATCCGCGCCGGAGACGATTTCACTATAAATTACAATCCAATTTCTACGGACAACAGGATCACATATGAATATGACAATCAAGGTCAGCTTGTATCAGCCCAACTGGAAAATGCTTTAAGCAAGCCTGCAGCCATCACGAAGGTTCTATATGGCTGGCAAAATGGAGTGCCATCCTCAAAGCAGTATGCCGGATTTGCGTATTTTGAAGCTGAAAGGCTCATCGACCCATCAACGGGATTAGTTCTTGATGAGATAGATTCAAACCATTTGACTACATCGTTTTCTTATGACGAACAGGGTCGGCTTGTCAAAATCGCACCGCCCAACGGAGAAATTCCAACCTGGATCTCTTATCCTATGGTAAATGAAAATGCTCAGGATATAGTGTATTACCGCGGGTTGAATCCCCCTTCATTTTCCGGCAGCGATCCCTTGGTTGAAACCATCCCCATTCTTGATGAATATGCCCGTTATCACTTTGATGGCCTCGGCAGACTTGTCAGGACGGCAAAACTTGCGGCCGCTAATGAAGATGAACAAGGGCACGAATATACCTATGAGGATATCGGCTACGACGCTGTTGGACGCAAGATATTTACCTCCCTTCCGTATTCTGGACTCCCCCCCTACACGATGAATATCTTTTATCCGAAAGTAACGGAAGGCAATTCTCTATTTGGATCATCGTTTATTACAGTACCATCTTTTAATGGCAGCTGCCCCTACGGAATTGTGGAAAGCTTATATGCAAACGCATCATGCAATGGCGTACCCTCAAATCTACAGAAAGACCCATTGGGCAGGGTGCGGACCATCATTTCTCCTGACGGCAATGTGGCCAAGTTGGATTACAATGGCTTCGACACGATAACCACGATAGAAGGGATCATTGGCATCAACGTATCTGAAGAAATAGAATTGACATCGGTAAAAACGAGCCATTATGATGCACTGGGAAGGCTTACCGCCGTTGATGAGCCGATAGGGACAGATGGGATTTATCGTTACGATACGATGGACAGGCTTATCTATGCCGAACTGGGCGTTCAAAAACGACTGTTTTCCTATGACACTAATGGACTTTTAATGGAAAGCTTTCAGCCCGAGAACGGTCTTACAAAGGTATTGAGTTACGACGTGTGGGGAAATCCTCTGCAGATCGAGGACGCAAAAGGCCGGGCCAATGGGTATGTCCTAGAGAATTCTTATGATCTAAAAGGCAGGAAGCTGAGTACTTCCAAAAAGACATCCACGGAAACCACCTTGCTTTCTCAGTTGGAATATGACCAGCCTTCGGGAGGAACTTATTATCTCAACCGGTTGACCATGGAAGAGAGCCAATATCCGTGGTCGGTTTCAGGCATCATCAACATAAACGAATCTTTCAGATATGATGATCCTTCAGGCAGGATAAGCGAGAGAACCACTTCAAGTACCGGGATTATGGCAAATTCGGGAAAAAGTTTTCATGTTTCATATGGCTATGACCAGTACGGACGGGTAGTATCTGAAGGGCTATCCACTCCTTTCGGGCAAAATATGATATTCAACAACTATATGCACGGTTATCTCGACAAAAGAATTTTCATGGATTCTGGGCTGGGGGCACAAAAGATCCTGTATCACCCGTCAGGGGCAATCAAAGAGATCCAGCTTAACGGCTCAAAGAAGATACAAAGGCTGGAAGAGGCCGGGACCGGAAGACTGCAGGAGATCGTTTACGGCGGTTGGAGGACTGGCTCTTACATATATGACGGCGCGGGAAATATCAGCCAAATTGGCGCCAATGATAAATTCTATTATGATGAGTTGTCCCGCCTGAAGCAGGCCAGCGTGGGACATTCCTCGAGCCCTACCGGTGCAGTAGACAACATTTATTCTTTCGAGTATAAATATGATGACTTCGGCAACATGTGGCAGCGAAAAATAACTCAGACGAAGGGCGATTCGACAGGCATGCCGTTGGATTATTCTTACAACGCCGCAATTTCAACTGCCAACAATAGGATAGGAAGCATATTAGCAGGAAGCGGGAGCTATCTGACGGGAAGTGTCGTCTATGATCCGAACGGGAACCAAACGGCTTTTAACGGATGGAACTACACATACGACGAACTGAACAGACTCAAAATGGGTATCAAGGGCGATTCCATTCCAAGGTATTATTACAATCCCGAGGGCGAACGCCTTGTTCAGATCCTTAAAACTTCAGATACGGATGGGGAATCCACATATTATTTCAAAGACGGAATCAGAACAATCGGGGAACTTCAATATAAGATGTCGGATTCTCAGGTAAAAAGCATCACGGAGAAGTTTTTCCTTTACGTGGGCAGCGACATTCTTGCAACAAGCGAGAAGCAATACAGCATGACGGTTGGTGTAGAGCCAGTACATTCGGATGATGCGGACCCTTCTGCTGATTTTGTCGCCAGACCCTGCATAAAGAACTACGCGAACGGCATACAACAGCAGGCAATTGTTTCACTATCCGATGTGGTCGCCTACGAATCGAACGGGCAGAATTTCGACGCGTCATATACTCTGGAGCATATCAGCCAGGATATCGCGGGGGTTATGGTAAGGATCGCGAGAATCAAGGATCAGGGGAACAGCAACGACAACGGAAACGGCTGTCCCAGGAACGATGAAGATAAAGTTGAGTGCCGGTATTTCCTTAAGGAAGGGCTTGACGCTGATTTTGTGTTCGGAGGGTTCGGCCTTTGCGGCAATGAAGAGTATGGAACGATCAGCGAAATAGAAGCAGGACAAGTGTATCCTGTTATTTTCACAGACTTGCAAAAGGACAAGGCCTACAGGGTAAGGCTCTACGCGTGGACAAGCTGGGCGGCAGATCCGAATCTCGGGTTCAACATCATGAAGGTGGAAGAAGGCCAGCTCCTTGTTCCTAAAAAAGACCCTTCAACCTACTTTGAGATGCGCGGCATGACAACTGACGAGGGGCAGGGGTTCACCGGGAAGCTCCGGGCCAGGTGGGGCCAGCTGTCGGGCACTACCGGATATAATGTCAAAGCCATCAAGAAAAACGGCGAAACCGTGGTTTTGAACGGCGACGTTCCAGTCATGGGAAATTCCTACCAGATAGATGAGAATGCCGCTTTGGCAATGGGAGTGGCATCTGACACTTCGTATCAGCTTGAGGCTATAATTATCGACCCCACGCATCCAATAATTATCGGCCCCATCAAAGATGACCTCCTCCCGATAATCTGTTCGGGCGGGACTTCTACAGGATACAGCATCCCGACACTCGACCAGGTCAAAATGTTCAACGGGGAAATAGCATATATTTCTTGGGATAAAGGTCAGTATCCTGCACCCTATTACAAAGTGTTCCAGAGAGTTTCGGAGCCGGGGGCCCACCTCGGGCAATTTGTCGAGATCGGCGTGACGGATAAAGCTTTCTTCGTTTATACGAATGTGCCACAAATGAATGAGGGCGAGTTGTTGGCGTATGCGATACAACCCCTGGATCAGGCGCTGAACCCAGTCACCGATTCTTCTTTTTCAAAGCTCGCCGAAGGCATAAGCGTAACCAACAGCGCGCCCAGACCCAGGAATATGTCCATCGGCGACGGGAACAGGATTGTTGAAGTTAATTGGTGGGGCTATGCCATTGGAGGCACCCAAGGGCCATTTGGAACCTCCGAGCCCATAACCTTTGACAGCGAATCGGGTCTTTACTATGAGCTCTTCCGGGGTTACAATCCAAGCATGAGCGCGACTGAATGTGGTTCTTTTTCTCTTGCCGACTTCACTCTCAAGCAGACGACCTTCGAGCCTTTCCACGAGGACACTCAATTCAACGCTTCCGATGAAAACCCTCTTGTCGCCTACAAGGTCAGGGTAAACTTCGAAGGCAACCTTCCCCTACCCGAGAGCGAATGCAAGTGGACCCATGTGGGGTTCTGCTACGACAGGCCTTATGTGGAATGGATCCATGGGAGCTTTACCGGCAATTTTAACGCTGACGGCGCGCCCATCGTGACGGTTGAATGGGCGGCGGCCGGCCCTCTCAGCTCGACCGTGTACGATCTTTGGAGAAACGGCAAGTATGAGATATACGATATTTCGGGAAACAGCATAACCTTTGCGATCGGCGGCCATCCTGATTCAATTGATGTTACCCATGAATTCGGCGTCAGGGCGGTGAACCTTCTTGACGGATGCCTCTCGGACCTTGTGACATGCACCGTCACCGTGCCGGGCGATTTGACCGAGTGTCCGCCCGAAGCCGGAGAGATATTGATCAAGACCAACATCGTCGGCCCTGAATATAATGCCAACGGAGATCTGGTCGGCATACAGATCCAGCTCGTCTGGAGCGGCGAGACCGGAAGCTATATAAAGATATTAAGGTCGTTCGAGGGCTGCGACGGCAACTTCTCGGAGATCGGCTCGGTTTCCGTGACTCAGAACTATTTTTACAGCACCCTGCAGTCGGGACAGATCGCCACCTACAAAGTTGTAAGCGGAAGGAATAACTGTGACCTTGTGGGTGAATCTGATTGTTATACCATCAATGTAACCCCGATGACCGGGCTGAACGAGGGAACCGTGTACTTCTATGTGAAGGACCACCTCGGCAACACCAGGCTCGTTCTCGACAGGGATGGATACATCCAGTCAAGGATGGACTACGAACCTTACGGCATAGAACTTTATCCCCTCGCAGCCAACACCAGCGGAGAAAAATACAAGTTCACCAACCAGGAGAGAGACTCAAAAACGAACCTTGATTACATGCACGCGAGGTACTACTCCAGCGCGATGGGAAGATTTATGGGGGCGGATAGTGGAGTTGACCAACGGCTTGTATCGCCCCAATCAATGAACCTTTATGCCTATTGTTGGAACAACCCGATCAACCGCAACGACCCTGATGGCAGAATAGCACCTGCGGTTGCCGCTTTGGCGTATGCTGAGGCCGCGTGGACAGTATACGATGCTTATGATACATATAAGACAGTTACGGACGAAAAGACTTCCGCCTTTGTAAAAACAGTTGCTCTTCTGGGATTTTCTGCCGGATTAATTACTCCCGGCAGTTGGGGCAAGGCGTCGAAAGTTGCGGCTGAAGGAGGGGAAAAGGTTGTAAAGGAGGCATTGAAGAAGGGTACAACAAAATCGGTGGGTAAGAAATTAGATAACGTTGCCGAAAAAATTGTGAGGAAAGGTGAAATCCCTGAAGATAGTTTGGCAAATCAATGTGTTGAATACGCACGTAAGAACCTTGCAGACAATCCAGGAAGCAAGCTTGTTACTCCTTCAGGGTCAAAAGTTGGGCATTACGCCGTAGAAACTCCAGGAGGTATGATTTTAGACCCTACACTCAGAGATAATTTGGCTACTTATGGCGCTAATGTCTCAGATATCCCTAAGGCAAAGACATCATTTACTCATGAGGAGTGGGAAGAGCTTGTAAAGAGGCTTCCAGATGTAGGTGAGAAATGACCATGAAAATAAATATTGTTTTGTTCGGGCCACCCTTGGCTGGGAAGAGGACTATTGCAGAAGCTTTTGCAAAACAAAATCATGCCAAGATAGAAATGGTTCGTATGAAGTGTGCAGATAACGAATCTGTGGCTGATGCGGCAATATATGTAACAACAAAATTAAGCCATCACGCAAGTATAATATTGACAACGCTGTCCGGGGCAGTTTGGAGTATGTCATCTTGGGATCAACTATTCCAGGATATTGATGGAGTGGTTTTAGTTTTGGATCCTCAAGAAACAAGACAAAACGCAGATGATGAAGCAAAAACATATCTGGAAGAAAAAGTGAAACATCTTCAGCACCCTCACATTGGTTGCATTGTTGCCACTAAGAGTGACCTTATAAAGAATGGGATTCGATGCATGACGAAAAAGATCTTAGAAAAAAGATACTCAATACGACAATGGCCTTTCTATTATTCTGACTGTGAAGACGAGCTCCACCTGATACAACCGGTACAGGACTTAGCGAGGGAGGTTGAGAAGGCAAAATCTGTTTCATGAATTCCTAGGGCGCAATCCCGTTATCCTGCATAAAGAGCTGACGCATCTTTCACCCCGACAGCCGCTATTCATTGATATTCTTTCTCTCCGGGGTTACAATCCAAGCATGACAGCTATGGGATGCGAAACTTTCTCTCTTGCCGATTTCACTCTCAAGCAGACGACCTTCGAGCCTTACCACGAGGACACTCAATTCAGCGCTTCCGATGAAAACCCTCTTGTCGCCTACAAGGTCAGGGTAAACTTCGAAGGCAACCTTCCCCTACCCGAGAGCGAATGCAAGTGGACTCATGTGGGATTCTGCTACGACAGGCCTCATGTCGAATGGATCCATGGTTACTTCACCGGCAATTTTAACGATGACGGCGCACCCATCGTAACGGTTGAATGGGCGGCGGCCGGGCCCTACAGCTCTACCGTGTACGATCTTTGGAGAAACGGCAAGTATGAGCTATACGATATTACCGGGACCAGCATAACCTTTGCGATCGGCGGTCACCCTGATTCAACGGATGTTACCCATGAATTCGGTGTCAGGGCGGTGAACCTTCCGGACGGGTGCCTGTCGGACCTAGTGACATGCACGGTGACCGTTCCCGGTGATGTAACCACATGTCCGCCCCAACCGGGCGATATCCTCCTCATGTCAAGCATCGTGGGCCCGGTATATGATGAAAACAATGAATTGGTCGGCATTAAAGTCCAGTTGGTATGGAGCGGGGAGACGGGAAGCTTTATCAAGATACACAGGTCATTTGAGGAGTGCGACCAGGAATCCCCGGTGATCGACACGGTCTCCGCAACCCAGAGCTGTTACTACGACATTTTGCAGTCGGGGCAGATCGCCTACTACTATGTCGAGAGCGGCAGGAATAATTGTCCGAAGGTTGGTGAATCCGAGTGCCTTACGGTAAGTGTGTTGCCTCAGACCGGCCTGAACGAGGGGACAGTGTACTTCTACGTGAAGGACCACCTGGGCAACACCAGGCTTGTTCTTGACGGGGAAGGAAACATCCAGTCAAGGATGAGCTACGAGCCTTACGGAGTAGAGCTTTACCCCCTCGCCGCCAACACCATGAACGAAAAATACAAGTTCACGAACCAGGAGAGAGACTACACCACCGGGCTGGATTACTTCCATGCGAGGTATTATGGAAGTGCGATGGGAAGGTTTATGAGACCGGATCCCGTGAGCGGAAACCCTGCAAATCCAGAGAGTTGGAATTTGTATAGCTATGTAAGAAGCAACCCGATTAACCGGACAGATCCTACCGGTTTGTGGGGTTTATCTTCCACACAAGAAACCGGTAAAAAAGGTAAGATCAAAGTAAGCTACACAGTCACTAAATCTAAAGACGGAGATGATGTCGCAAGCTTGGTAAAGCAGCTAGGCTTTAAAGGTAAGGATGCCGAGAAACTAGCAAAGGCAATAACAGAAAAGTTTGGGGCAAATGCAGCTAACATGCAACTTTCCCAATTGGGTGGAATAGTCGGACGAACTTTCCAGGCTATGGAAAGTGGTGCAAGTTACCAAGCACAGAGTGAAGCAAAGAATAAAGGTAACCCAGAGTACGTAGATTGTTCCATGACTGCCGCAAGGATTGCTTCTCCATCAACTAATGTCATTCCGGGACAATGGGATATTCATAGAACAAACAACCTAATTGAAAGTCTGAATCTTTCTTCCGTAAGCAGTGGAGATGAACGAACTGGTGACATTATTAGATGGGGTGTGGGCGGTAAAACACATTATGCAAATGTCATTTTTACCGACGATGAGGGGAAAATACGAGTATTCTCCAAAGAAGGTGGCACTGGGCCATTTAGCAGTGATCGCAATTTGACAGATCCATTCTTCAATACAAACTACGGTAAGATTACAGGCGAATTTCGCCCGGAGGATTAGTAAGCTATGACTAACTTGATATATAAACGGTTTATCGTCCTTATATCGATATTTCTTGTGGGAATATTCGTATCAGCTCAAGAACGACCAAGTGTGTCAACACGACCTCCAGGCAATCCATTTTCTATCATCGGTGAAATAAAAGAGGTCCGGATGAATAAGGATGATACTTCTGGCTTTATAATCGTTGAATTATCCATGATTTTTCACTTTAACAATTCAAGTTCAAAACCCTTACTTATCTATATTGATGAGGATTATCCATGGAAGGGAAGCGAGACTCTTGCAAGATCAAGAGAGGATGCATTATTAAGACAATTCGTTTATAAATCTGAAGGATATCTATCATATTACTGGCCATACTGGGATAAAATCCGGAGCAGGCTAGATCAAAAAACACCACCTTCTGATCTTATCCGTAAAATAGGTCCTGGTGAAGAATGGAGCTTCAATAAAAAGGTTTATCTAAGCATCGAAATAAGTGGAAGCTTTGATAAAACCCGTAAATTATGGAAGGAAATAAAGAAGATAGATCCGTTGTGGCTCCAGGTAGGATTCCAGATATGGCCATCAGTTATAGAAAAAAATTGGCGGAAGCCTAAGTTCGGCCTTAAATTGCAAAAAAGATGGAAGAAAGAAGGACAGCTTGTTATTGGTCATGTGCTTTCAGCCCCAATACCTTTCAACTTGCCTGTTAATCAGATAGAAGAATAGTGAATTCCATACAGTGAATTCCCGGGGGGATTCCCTTGCCGCAACACCGATTTCCTGCGGAAAGAGGTGACGCACCTTTCATCCCAGCAATCCCTATTCATTGATATTCTTTCTCTCCGGGGTTACAATCCGAGCATGAGCGCGACTGAATGTGGTTCTTTCTCTCTTGCCGATTTCACTCTCAAGCAGACGACCTTCGAGCCTTTCCACGAGGACACTCATTTCAACGCCACCGATGAAACCCCCCTTGTCGCCTATAAGGTCAGGGTAAACTTCGAGGGCAACCTTCCCCTGCCCGAGAGCGAATGCAAGTGGACCCATGTGGGGTTCTGCTACGACAGGCCATATGTGGAATGGATCCATGGAAGCTTCACCGGCAATTTTAACGCTGACGGCGCCCCGATAGTGACGGTTGAATGGGCGGCGGCCGGCCCTCTCAGCTCGACCGTGTACGATCTTTGGAGAAACGGCAAGTACGAGATATACGATATTTCTGGAAACAGCATAACATTTGCCATCGGCGGCCACCCTGATTCAATTGATGTTACCCATGAATTCGGGGTCAGGGCGGTGAACCTTCTTGACGGATGCCTCTCGGACCTTGTGACATGCACGGTCACCGTGCCGGGAGATTTGACCGAGTGTCCGCCAGAAGCGGGAGATATATTGATCAAGACCAACATCGTCGGCCCGGTTTATGATGGCAACGGAGATCTGACCGGCATAAAGATCCAGATCGTCTGGAGCGGCGAGACCGGAAGCTATATAAAGATATTAAGGTCGTTCGAGGGTTGCGGCGGGGAATTCGAAGAGAGAGATTCGGTTTCCGTGACTGAGAACTATTATTACGACATCCTGCAGTCGGGACAGATCGCCACCTACAAAGTTGTAAGCGGCAGGAATAACTGTGACCTTGTGGGTGAATCTGATTGTTACACCATCAATGTAACCCCGATGACCGGGCTGAACGAGGGGACCGTGTACTTCTATGTGAAGGACCACCTCGGCAACACAAGGCTCGTTCTCGACAGGGATGGATACATCCAGTCAAGGATGGACTACGAACCCTACGGCATAGAGCTTTATCCCCTCGCCGCCAACTCCAGCAGAGAAAAATACAAGTTCACCAACCAGGAAAGAGACTACACCACCGGACTGGATTACATGCATTTCCGTTACTATGGAAGCAATATAGGAAGATTCATGAAGCCGGACAAGATGGGCGGGCAAGCCGGAGATCCACAATCTTGGAACAAGTACTCTTATTGTAAAAACAACTCCATTACATGCCATGATCCTGATGGATTGTTTGGAAGAAAAGCACATGAAGAAATAGCAGAGGCATCTCTGGAGCGTTTCGTTAAACAAGGTTTGTTAGGTACCATTAAAGACTTCAGTGTCAGACCAGATAGAAAACTCGGCTTTGTCCGGCAAATGGGTAGGCACTTTGACATGAATCCAAACCCGAATGTCGATAGCAGAGATGTTGCCGCCGAAAAATATATTAACAAAGGTAGACAGCAAGAACTGCTTGGAAATGGAGCACAAGCAGCAGAAGCGTATAGTATGGCCAGCCATTTCATTGCGGACAAATGGGGCCATAGGGTTGCAGCAGGGACTGATGCTCAGGGAAATACTATCTTCAGAGATGTAGGTCCTGTCGAGCATGTTTTACGAAATATCGGCGGTTTTATTCAAAAACTTTTCGGGGGCAAAGACACTTTAAGCCCTGACTCAGAAAATGAGCCTTCTTTTAAGGAAAGAAAAGAGAAAGCTGAAGAGGAGACGAAAGCAAAATTAGCACAACCAACCGAAGCCACAGCAACATCCCCGGCGGTTGGACCAAAGGAGACGGAAGGTGAATAGTAAGAAGACACTATTTGCTTTATTGGCTGTTGTTATGTTGTTAATGATAGCTAGAAAAATGGAGGCAACCAACAGTTTTAATGAAGGAGACATGTGTTTCCTTGTGGACCCCATGACGGTTATCCTGTTCTCGGAAAGCAGATCTGAAATATTATGCTTAAGATGGGAAAATGGATTCTCTTCTACTGTTCTTTACAAGTATAAAGGCGCCTTCCCTTTATTTGTTGATGACCTAAGAATAGTAAAGCTTCCCAATCAAGGTGTCTTCCTGACATGGGTTGAGGATTATGCATCCAATAAAGGAAGGACCAGAATCTCAGCCATTTCTTGGGACAGAGAGCATCAGCCCGAATATGTTGTTATTAAGGAAGATGATAACATTGCCCCCGCCTCGCCACTTCGCGTGCTTCGATTAGGAGATGGGAAATATCGTTTTTTCTATTGTGATTCAAGCGAGTTACATACTATCGGTCTGATGCATTTGGAAAACTTTTACAAAATCAAGACTTTTCTTTTTTCAAATGGAATAATGTCAGATGAGAAAATCTTAAACAAAAAAGGTCGTTTCTCAGTTGAGGATTTTGATGTTCGGCAAAATGCCGATAACACATTTCAAATGGCGTGGTCGCAAGATAACATGAAAAACGGGCGGCACGAAATCTTCTTGGCCTCTTATGCCGCAGATGGCGCGATGATGGGAAAGCAGAAGAAGGTTCATTGCTTTGACGATGATGATGAAATTATCAAAAACGAAGATGTTCTCTCCATCATGTATGTAAAGTTCATTAATAATGGGTTCTTTATAGGACGCGATATTAACAGAGATTTTGACCCTCCAGAGGGTGATGTCAAGAAGGGTCTTGATGATATATTTGAAGTAAATCTTTTTGACTCTAATGGTTTGAAAAAGCAAAGTTATCGGATCGATTACGCTTCCCGTGTTGGTTCAACTTTTTGCGGATACTGGGAGAAAGAAGGTCTGTGCTACTTTGTTGGATATAGTGGCACACCTGGCAAGAGAGAATACAGTTTTAAATTCAATGCTATATCCGATAAGAAGGTTGTCTCTAAGGTGGTAACCACGAAAGCCACCAAAAACGAAGCGCGAGATACTCTCCGCATTGTTTCTGAGCCCGATGGATTCTTCTATTGGCTTGAAGTAGATGAGAATGGAAAAATCCAATTGCGTTCCCAGCCAGTTCAAGAGAAATAGCTTAAAGAAACATTATTTGGCCTGCGGGCGCAGCCCCGTTTCTTTCCTTTAGTTGCCCCGCCCCAAGCGTTCTCGCATTGTTGTTCTTGCCCGTGTAAGCGGCTGCGTTCGCCTCTTGCGCGGGTCATAAAAAAAGGGGTCAGGCCATGCATTATGCATTTCCCTTTCCCGTGACTAAACTGTTTCCATGAGAAGAGATTTTGACATCAGGCTGGCAGCGGGGCAGGTCGAAAAGTACCCCCCGCTTCGGACCTGTTTGGAGTATAATTGCAACGAGGAGACCGGAGCGATGCTAGGCATCTTCCGGATGTTTCGCTTTAGTCTCTCTGTGAGCAAGCTAACTTTGAGCCTCAAGCTCGCCCCCTTTCAGAAGCATCTCTCGCTGAAAAAAGAGATCAGGAGAGTTGAGGCGTTCGACGTCTCCCATAGCACCCCCTTCTTTGGAAGTTCCCCTTATTCCCGAAATACAGTGCGCCCATTTTTCACCTCGATATTATTTTACTCCTCCCCTTTGCAATCCAAGCAACGGATCCGAAAAGGAAGAAAATCCATGCCTGTTCCCGCCTGAAGCGTTAACCCTGTGAAACACTTTTCAGGCTTCTCGCAAAAACTTTTGACAATTGAAAAAATAGTAGTACATTAAAACCTTAGGGTAGACATTTCACAGGGGGATATTTCAATGACAAAATCACGTCTTTTCGTTTTTTTCACTCTTACATTCATGGTGACGCTGCTTTCCATCGGCATATGGGGGCAGGAAATATCCTATTATAGTGACCCGTGGATGCAAACGCCGGGATTTAGACCGGAAATGCCTTATAGAAGCCTTAGTGAAAATGAGAGTGTCAATATATTTAACGGCAACCTAACGGCGATAATTCCGGTTGGTCCTTCTTTCCCATGTGGGCCGTCTCTTTCCTTTCAAGCGAGATTGAGATATGTGGGTCCCTATTCTGGCATAGAGGGGAGCTTTCAAGATTACTATGGCACTCGTCAAGGAGATTGTGGGTGGTCCATCGATTCAAATGTGGCTTATCGTGATAATGCGGGGAAATGGGTTCTAATGTTTGGCAAGATACATGAAAAGATTGTCAGTAGCAACGATGCATTCATTGTTGAATTCGTGGAGCAGGATGGAACGATCCATAGTTTTTATAAGAGAGATTATGATGTCGAAATGGGTTATACAAATGACGGAAGCGGAATCAGGTTATTCCGCTTTCCAGGTGCCAATATTCGTTATGTTGTCTACATGCCAAGCGGAACAATCATGGAGTTCGGGCATGGCTTGACTCACAATGATGGCGCAGATTATTTCGTGACCAAGGTATCCGATAGAGATGGAAACAGCTACAGATTGGAATACGAATATACGCCAGATGCCTCCTACCAGCTTGAAGCGATAATAATAGATCCCACGCATCCTATAATTATCGGACCGATCAGGGACGACCTTCTTCCGATAAAGTGCACTGGCGGGACACCGTCAGGTTACAGCATTCCCACGCAAATCAATGTGAAAGTGTTCACCGGACAGATCGCGTATATTTCATGGGACAAAGGTGAGTATCCGGCACCCTATTACAGGGTGTTTCAGAGGGTTTCGGAACCAGGGCAAACTTTGGGGCAGTTTGTCGAGATAGGCGTTACCGATAAATCTTTTTTCGTATATCCCGGTGCGCCACAGCCAAATGAGGGTGAACTGCTGGCCTATTCCATTCAGCCTCTTGACGAGGCGCTGAATCCGGTGACCAATTCGTCCTTTGCGAAACTTGCCGAATTCATCAGCGTTACCAACACTGCTCCACGGCCGAGAAACATGTCGATGGGTGATGGGAACAGGCTTGTTGAAGTCAATTGGTGGGGCTATGCCACTGAAGGCACCCAGGGGCCGTTTGGTACATCCGAACCGATCGCCTTCGACAGCGAATCGGGACTTTACTACGAACTTCTCCGGGGTTACAATTCAAGTGTGACAGCTATGGGATGCGAAACTTTCTCTCTTGCCGATTTCACTCTCAAGCAGACGACCTTCGAGCCTTACCACGAGGACACTCATTTCAACGCCACCGATGAAACCCCCCTCGTCGCCTACAAGGTCAGGGTAAACTTCGAGGGCAACCTTCCCCTGCCCGAGAGCGAATGCAAGTGGACGCATGTCGGGTATTGCTATGACAGGCCTCATGTCGAATGGATCCATGGTTACTTCACCGGCAATTTTAACGATGACGGCGCGCCCATCGTGACGGTTGAATGGGCGGCGGCCGGGCCCTACAGCTCTACCGTGTACGATCTTTGGAGGAACGGCAAGTATGAGCTATACGATATTACCGGGACCAGCATAACCTTTGCGATCGGCGGTCACCCTGATTCAACGGATGTTACCCATGAATTCGGTGTCAGGGCGGTGAACCTTCCTGACGGGTGCCTGTCGGACCTAGTGACATGCACGGTGACCGTTCCCGGTGATGTGACCACATGTCCGCCCGAACCGGGTGATATCCTTCTCATGTCAAGCATCGTGGGCCCTGAATATAATGCCAACGGGGAATTGGTCGGTATTAAAGTCCAGCTGGTATGGAGCGGGGAGACGGGAAGCTTTATCAAGATACACAGGTCATTTGAGGAGTGCGACCAGGAATCCCCGGTGATCGACACGGTCTCCGCAACCCAGAGCTGTTACTACGACACTTTGCAGTCGGGGCAGATCGCCTACTACTATGTCGAGAGCGGCAGGAATAATTGTCCGAAGGTTGGTGAATCCGATTGCCTTACGGTAAGTGTGTTGCCGCAGACCGGCCTGAACGAGGGAACCGTATACTTCTACGTGAAGGACCACCTGGGCAACACCAGGCTTGTTCTTGACGGGGAAGGAAACATCCAGTCAAGGATGAGTTACGAACCTTACGGAGTAGAGCTTTATCCCCTCGCCGCCAACGCGAGCGGAGAAAAATACAAGTTCACCAACCAGGAGAGAGACTACACCACCGGACTGGATTACTTCCATGCGAGGTATTACAGTAGCGCGATGGGAAGGTTCCTGAGACCGGATCCAATCTACGGAAACCCTTCAAATCCACAGAGTTGGAATTTGTATAGCTATGTAAGGAACAACCCTGTAAACGCAAATGACCCGAGTGGATTGGATTCGGTGATTGTAATTGACGAAACAAAAACAAAAGAAATTGAAGTGAAGGACGCGAAAGGGAATACGCATACATATAAACTCTACAAAGCGACAATTTATAAAGAAACAACAAAAGAGGAATATGATAAAAAAGAGATAAGTAAGAAAAAGACAGAAGAAGCATATGTCGGCATAACAGCGGACAATGAAAATGCTAAAACAGCCAAGAAAAGCGCCAAAGAAGGAGAACATTTTGGAAAAAACATGGATACGCCCCCAGGTACCTACGATGTGACTAAAAGTGTAGGGGAAAAAGGAAAAGATAAAGGATGGCTCATGTTTAATACTCCTGGTGAAGACAAAGGAGTTGTGAAATACAATGATATTGAAAGAAAAGGCATGTCAATCCATCCTGGAACACCTGATGAATCAGAAGGCTGCATAACTTCAAAAGATGACTTTGATACATTAAAAGAGGCGATTAAAAGTGATCTTGATGCTGAAAAGCCCATTACATTAATTGTTCCTAACATTTACGAATGTCCGTTGATGATAGCCATATTGGCCCAGCGGGCAATGAATGATTTTGCACTGTATACTGATCCCGAATCCTGCGGATGCAAAATCCAAGAAAATGACGGGAAACTATTAAACATTGCAGGCGGGGCAAAAGGCTGTTCAGGATATCAGTTTTCAAAGTCCTTCATTAATGATGATAGGAAACGATTCATCTTTAATAAAGTTCTTAATAAGGCACTAACCTATGAACATGTGGAGGAATTTAGGGCAACAATAAATACACTTATGCCAACTCAGGACTTACGGCATGAATTTCTTGATGCTCTCTATGAAGTATGTGATTCCAGTATTTGGGGTGACGGGCATGGGTATGCCGCTTATGATATTCTTATGGCTGACGAGTTTGATGATGGCTATGGTATGACTTTGGCTAATAATGCTATTGCAAAAAATGCCACAAAATGCAACTTTGAAAGACTCGAAATCCTTTTTATGATGGACGTTATAACCGCAAATTTACCTCCCACTTCAAAAGAAACATTGATGATGATTGCAAATTGTGGGACAATGAATAACCAGAATCACAGAGCGGTGCTTGGTGCTGCCGTTGGTCTTGCGAGGCTAGGAAACGAGAAAGAAGCCAATGAAATAATAGGTAACATTGAGGAGTTGGTAAAAGGTCTTCCTGATCTTACACGAACTTGTGAGGAAATTAGAAAGCTAATTAAATGTTTGCCTTCTGATAAAGCCGAACTATATAAGAAACTAGAGAAGATTCTACTGTGATTGGAATGTGTCAATCAACTGTCAATGTCACGACTCTAAGCGTGGAAAGAGAGAGCGCATCTTTCACCCCGACAGTCACGATTCATTGATATTCTTTCTTCCCGGGGTTACAATTCAAGTGTGACAGCTATGGGATGCGAAACTTTCTCTCTTGCCGATTTCACTCTCAAGCATACTACCTTCGAGCCTTTCCACGAGGACACTCAATTCAGCGCTTCCGATGAAAACCCCCTCGTCGCCTACAAGGTGAGGATAAACTACGAGGGCAACCTCGCCCTTCCCGAGAGCGAATGCAAGAAAAGGATTTGGGGGTCAGGCCATGCATTATGCATTTCCCTTTCCCATGACTAAACTGTTTCCATGAGAAGAGATTTTGACATCAGGCTGGCAGCGGGGCAGGTCGAAAAGTACCCCCCGCTTCGGACCTGTTTGGAGTATAATTGCAACGAGGAGACCGGAGCGATGAAATGCATAATGCATGGCCTGACCCCTTTTGCTTAGTCCTCCAACTATGAAACCATCAGGTTTAAGAGCCACTTTGTATCATGATATCTTTACTGGAGAATATGCCGTTGCCTTTGCAGGAGTTAACCAAGTTAGAGATGTGTTTCAATCTATGGGTCAAATGGCATTTGGAAAATCTAGGCAATTTACAGAGGCACTCGACGAAGTAACTGCCGTAATGCAGGAATATAACACAAGACCAATCTTAGTAGGTCATTCTCTCGGAGGAGCTTTGGCGGCTGTCGTGGCAGTTCAGCTAGGTTTGAAGGCATATACTTTTAACGCTGAAGGAGTAAACTCTAGCACTGTTGGAAGGGAAGCATTAGCCAGAGCCAATGACTTGGTAAGGAATTACTGGGGCGGAAGATGTTGGCTAACTGCTTTTCAAATAATGACTCCATTGCCTAACGCTATCGGAAAACAAATATACGTTGGTCCTGTTGGACACGGTATAAAAGGTTTCCCCAAGGATATGCCTTTTGTTCCTTAGAAATTGGGAGGTACAGAGATGAAATATTTATTCTTTTATGTTTTCCTCGCCATCATACCAATTACTTCTAATGGTAATCAACCAGACCTATGGAGCAAGAAAGAATTGAGAAAATACTTCAATGACGATAAAATTATCAATCTTGTTAGTGCAGCAAGCACGGGAAATATTAAAGCAATAGAAAAACTTATAGCACAAGGAGTAGATGTAAACTTTATGGGAAAAGAAAATGTTACTCCATTGTATGCTATGTTGCCTAGTTTAAATCTGGCTGGGTTCCAATGTCTGCTTGAGCATGGAGCTAATCCCAATATTCCCGTAAGCAGTGGTGATTCTGTAATATGGTGGCTTACTGCAGCAGATATGCCAGGAGAGCCAATTGAGATGCTAAAATTGTCCTTGAAGTATGGAGGAAACCCTAATTGGGCTTTTCACAACAACCCAAATAGTGAAACAATTCGCGTCAATGAAGGTGAGCCTCTCATAATATCTGCAGTGAAAAGTAAATATTCTGTAGATAAAATTAAGATATTACTAGATGCTGGTGCAAACATCAACGCAAAAGACAAGAACGGATTTACTGCTCTTCATTGTTGCGTACCACAAAAATATGATGTTGCTCTTTTTTTGTTAAAAGCAGGAGCAGATTATATGGTTAAGAACAACTATGGAAATAGCTTTATAAATAATATGGAAGAATTCCCTGTTTGTTCCTTTGAGGGAGATAGCGGGTTGCTTGCTCAAAAACAATGGCGAAACAAAGTCATAGACTTTATTAAAGAAAAAGGAATTGAAGTTCATCTGAAATATCCTGACTGATTAATCCTCATCTTTTATCATTGTGCACCTTATTAGGTTGCTTTTAAAGTATGTGGAATTATCCCTACTCCTCCAACTGTATATACTGAAATATATACTTTCCCTCTGATGTCCTAATAATGTCCACAAGCACTCTCTGATTGACCATAGGACCAACAACGTCATCAATAACATCACCTGTCTGTCGGAAAATAATAGGTCTCTCTTCTCCAGGGATATCGACTTCGATCCAGTCCTTGTTCAGGTTCAACGCACGAAGTATACCTGTGATCTGCTGCTTGGTGGATTCGACTGGTAGATATCGCTCATCTTCTCCGTATATTCTTACGCTGAACCGCACTTCCTCTCCTCTCAACCTCCGTTGTATACTTATCTCGGAGGCTCATATGTCTTTTGAAATGAATCCTATCCTCACCCCTTCTCAGAAATCACGACTGCAAGATCTTCTTGATCTTCAAAAGAATAAAGAAGACGGAATGACCCTCCCAGAGATGGAAGGCTTCTTCTTCGGGCTGGCTATTAACCCATCGAGATTAATAATGCCGAGCACGTGGTTGCCTTTGATCCTCGATGATGAGAACATCGTCTTCAAAACAAGAAAGCAAGCAGAAGAGATGGTCCCCATTCTTTTAGAAGCCTACAACGCCTATGTGGAAGCGGAAAACGACAAGACATTAGCCTTCCCCTTCGACATGAAGAAACTTGATGAGAATGTACTTGGCGACCTTATGGACTGGTGCAAGGGGTTTCATCGGACGATTACAATCAGACCTTCAGCGTGGGGAATTCGCGGCATGGACATCCCTAAAGATCCTTCCGAATTGTTGAAAAGCCCAGCTTTCTTCCTCTGCATCATATTGGCAGTCAACGACAAGAAGGTAAGGAAGGGTCTTTATCCCGTTGGTGAAGGGGACGCGAAAATAAGTGATGCCGATGCATTGGGTCTTGTGATCAGGCGCATTCCAGAGGCTGTAGCGAAGTTACAGGGATACTCCAGGGAATTGCGCAGGAAAGAGCGCGAACAGGGATTCGAGTTGCCTCCTGATAGCAGCCTTGTTACAATTGGCGGGAAAACAGGCAGGAACGAACTCTGCCCTTGTGGAAGCGGAAAGAAATTCAAGAAATGCTGCGGTTCGGGTCAAACTATCCATTGAATCGGGTTACAATCGCAATCTACTCTGCACCCCTCACTGAACCCAGTCATAATTTAATCGCCAGATTGCCCCAAATTGATGGCCGTGCTCATAAATCTAGCCCTGAAGGAAGGAATCAACTCAGCCTATGCAATCTATAAGGCGCGGCTCGTTCCTTAGCCCTAATAGGCCCACAGTGCGAAGGATCTATATTCTAACCTTGAAAACCAGTGTTAGTTTTGTGCAACTATGGGATCGGCAAAGATCGGTATTGCGACCTTTTTTGACCACTTCCGTTGAGTTGTCCTAAGCCTTGAAATGGTGATCTGCTAAAGACTTGAGAAATTATAATTACAGGTTGTTCATTTGGCGAAATCGATCTACGGAGCCGAGGGTTACAGGTTCGAGTCCTGTCGGGCGCGCCAGTTGGCCTTCTCACGAAGGCCTTCCAAAGAAGGGGGCAGCCGCCCCCCTCTTAGACGCTCCATTCGCAAGCTCATTACGCTG